>Ga0213841_1000030_pt1 | contig 500970 bp, 449 predicted proteins | sample SWPATP23_FD_160125 | JGI IMG/M metagenome (GOLD analysis project Ga0213841, IMG submission 160125) | Coastal seawater microbial communities from Marineland, Florida, United States - SWPA TP2 #3 | ecosystem: Environmental > Aquatic > Marine > Coastal | place: USA: Florida | collected 2016-08-14 | reverse complement strand
ACGGTCAGTGCAATCTGATCACTGGCACTCAAACCACCGCTGTCGCTGACGGCTGCCGTGATGGTATGGGTACCGACCGATAACGTTGTTGTTGGACTGATTGAGCCGTCCAGTGACGAATTCCAAGTGATGTTTCCGCTGAGGTCGCCTTCTTCGTTATCCGTTGCTGTGCCCGAGAACGTTACTGTGGTGCCTTCTTCAACACTCGTATTACTAGATGGCGCCGTGATGGTTACAGAGGGGGCTGTGTTCGTGGGAGCCTCTGTTACGGTCAGTGCAATCTGATCACTGGCACTCAAACCACCGCTGTCGCTGACGGCTGCTGTGATGGTATGGGTACCGACCGATAACGTTGTTGTTGGACTGATTGATCCGTCCAGTGACGAATTCCAAGTGATGTTTCCGCTGAGGTCGCCATCTTCGTTATCCGTTGCTGTGCCCGAAAACGTTACTGTGGTGCCTTCTTCGACAGTTGAATTATCGGCTGGGTCTGTGATTGCTATAGAGGGAGTGCTGTTTGAAGTCGTCTGTTCACCATCGGTACATTCATCCTGTGTATAGCCGGCCTTCTTGGCCCACCCCTTTAAACGATTCTTGCTGTCGCAGGGATCCGACGACTTGGCATGCACATTTGTGCTCAAGAGGGCAGATAATAGGGTCAGGAAAATAATAAAGGTAGATGCACGCATTGTAATTATCACTATTGGCTAATAATTATATGATCTTGGAGGTCACATTTTATACACTCTCATTGCTGAATCAGTGTTGCGTTTCACAGAATGCTTCTCGGTTTTTGAACTATTGGCAGTCTGCCAATCTTAAAGTGTGATGCGCTTCACGAAAAAAGCATGGCAGACCATCAGATACTGGACGATCTGTTCAGTGCCAAGTAATGGGAGTTACCACAAAAGTCAGTGAAATTTCACGATGTGAGACTGAAGGCAGTGTAATTGCCAATCAGGTGAAAAGCCGACCAATCATATTAAAGTTTGACTTTGATGACCGTTTTTGCCAGCACTGGGGCCGCTGGTGATTATTAATAGCAGAAGGTAATGCCCCGACAAAACGATTATCGAGAGTTAAGAGTTATATGCGCGCCTGATGAGGACAAAAGAAAGCCCTGACTTAATCAGGGCTTTTTATTGGTCGGAGTTTATTGGCTGAGCCTAAAAGTTGTGTTCGACTGTCTGGCCAACCTCCGTGGTCACGGTCTGCTCTGCAATGAAACTGAATTCCTGTTCAGTATCCAGGGTTGGGTTGAACTCGTTCGAGTCGGGCATATCGACGGCTGCGGTACATGTCAGCGCCACTAAATAGTCCTCTGGCGCGAGGAGATATCCGGCCTCGAAACTATAGGCATCCGCCGTCGTGTCGTATTCCACGCTCGCAGTCGTGATTGGATTTGCATTGTCCGACTCAGTGTCAATGTCGTCGGCCACGGTCAAGTTGTCGGAGTGCTCGAAGATATAGACCGCAGCGCTCTCGTGCAGTCCACTGCTTTCATCTCGTACACAACCACTCTCATCCAGGAGCGTTTCAGGCACGGTGCCCGCAAGCGTGCCGGTTTTAGTGGTATCAACAATGCGTATGGACGGCTTCAAAAGGTAATTTTGGTTACACGCCTCCGCCGACTGGAATGCAAGTCCAGGAGGTACCGTGATGGAAGACCTCACGTCGAAATCCAGTGTGTAATCGGAGACGCCGTTGGCGGTGACGGTGATCCCGCTCACGATCTTCAAGCCAGTCTCATCACCGCTGGGAATCCAGATTGGGCACATAGTGCCATCGACTAATTCAATATAGGAGTCCATCTCGTTCGGATCGGCGTCGACCATGAGGCGAACCCATTCGTAGTCACCGACCGGAATGTCACCGTTGAACACCTCTTTGCGGATATTACCGGTCAATTCCAGTAGATCAATGGAGCAGGTGCCCGTCGTGGTATCGAAATCATCGCAGGATGTCTGGTCGAAAGCAATCGGATCGAGCGGCGCTACGTCACCGGCCTGCTTAAGCTCCACGCCGGTAAAGGCAACGACAACTTTCGCCGCGCTTTCAATTGGAGCATCCGTCAGACCGAGGGTCAGTTGCCCGGTGTCGCCTCCCGAGCTGTCGCTACTCCCGCCGCCACAACCAGTGAGCACAAGCAAGCCTGTCACGATGGCAGCAGATAGAACGTTGTTACTAAACGCCATTGTATTCTTCCTTACATTAAAATTGTTGGGTTTCAACAGCTGTTTTGGATCATTATTATTAACGAATTGTAATTGACATTGGTTCCTGGCTTTTACGCGCTTTCAAGATTATTTGCCGAAATTGTGAAGTGCCTCACAAATGACCCAGTTGTTCGCTGAACCGAATGCCACTCAGGAAGCAGTAGAGAATACTGGTCGATTTTCTATTGTTAACGGAATCGTGCAATTGTATTCCACCAGGGGATTGAAAATTATCTAAAATAGGCGTCGATTATTTGGACTGTGCGATATCAAATGTAAGCGATCAATGTAAAAATAGGTGCGCCTTTTTCTTACAGAATATCGATACTGATAGGGGCTGACGTGGAGCCCTGAAGGCCTTCGGTATCGTACGTGGAGATTGTAAAGTTCCAGGTGCCGGCTTGCGGCACGGTGATCTGATAGCTGGCCGCCTCGCCATCAGGGATATCGACACTGATGGCATCGCTAGCCAGGGTGTCTTCGGCGTAGTATTTAATGGTATAACCCCCGATCTCGTAAAGGTAGAGTTTTTCCCCGTTTTCGCGCGATACAGGGTTATTCCACGCCAGGATTACAGACAACTCAACAGGCTCTGGGGTCGGTTCAGGCTCTGGCGTCGGCTCCAGTACGGTTTGATCAGGATTAGGAAACACTGACAGGCTCGTCGCACAGTGGTCAATGCGCATGATATATACACATAGACCGCCAAGGCGTTATGGGAACTCCCTAAGCCGTTACGAAAGTTCCACACCGGATTGTATTACTGCTAAGGCAATTCCGGATTCTTAGAACTAGAATGTTTACTTGTTTAGAGTTCTCCCCATCACCATAGCTTGCAAGCTCTTTGTTGAAGCTTTGTGTAGGCCTGGGGTCCGTGATCGATCTATATTAGCTCTAACAGTTAATTCGACGACAACTGACGAATTTAAAGTTGTCGTATTTATAATTTCTATATCTGGCTTCAATATATTTAGGAAGGCCCGAAATCACCGCAGAAAATAAGGTGGGAAAATATAAGTGGCTGTCATAAATGAGTCCCTGACCTTCTAGTTTCCATATACTCGGCACAGTTTATCGCCTGAATTTGGCCAAATAAAGTGCTTTATTCTAAAAATGTTGCTTTAAAGGTTACAGGAGTTTAGCTGGTGGTTCTGGCACTATTGTTTAATAATCACGCAAGGAGTGATCGAACCCCTGTAATAAATTGCTACATTGCTACGATTTTTCCCGTGTTCCCAAATACCTGCTACACCTGAAGCCCTTGTGCAGCAAGGCTTTCGGAGATTCATAACAACTGTAGCAGTTGTAGCACCTCTAAAAACATCGCCCTAGGGTTCTATCGCCCTCACCCAGTAAATTTGCTCAAAGCTGCGGTGAAGAATTCTGTCGATGATTTCTAAATTAATGTGGAGGGTGGAGCCAAAAGGTATTTCCTGGTGTTGGAGTTGATACGGGGCAGGTTAACCGCGGAATTTCTCCAGATGTGGGAGGTGTAAAGACTTCCTTCCTTTTTAAAAACCAAACCAGCTTTCAGGCCACTTTTTAACCAGAGGCTTATAATTTTATTTTCTAAGCTAATGTTTTGGGGGTATAAGTGGGGGTACATAACATACAAAATTAAGCGACCCCCTTGATATTAGTGGCCTGCAAGAAATCATTAGAAGGAGCCTCTGACCATTATCCAAGAACCCGGTTGTCATTCGGCAATCGGGTTTTTTATTACCTTGAGCGGAACCACCGACTCTGTCGGTGAGCTAGGCGCTCCCAGCTAGGCGGCACGCAGACAAGGGAAGGCCCCTAATGTACGACCTGAAAATACCTTGAGCCTGCTACCTATAGCCGCATAACCAATTTCTTCATGCTGCTTTTCCAATAGCACCAAATCGGAGGCTGGGTCATTGGATGCTGTAACCTACTGTTTGTAGTCCGTGTCGTGCTGCTACAACTCGTTTCAACTGGCCGTCTTGTCGCTGTGCCAGGATTGCACCTGACTCCCCCATCGCTCAGGGACAGCCCGCAACTGCGCAGCAGCCGGGCTATCTTGCGCTGGGTAAAAGCAACTAAACTAAAATAACGCGAGAGCAACTTACTTTCTCCCAGAAGTGGCAATAACAGATTAACGGCAGGGCCAGCCCCATGAATAACCTTTTACAGCTAATGCGTCAGCTCGAAATCCAGTTGCTGTTGGCGATCATCGCCTTCCTGCTACTGAGCTGGCCGGTGATCACCGGAAAGGCTTACGGCTTGGGGCAACTCTATTATTACCTGTTCGGTGTTTGGGCCCTGATACCCTTGCTGCGCTGTCTGCCTGGAAGCCTCTCGGGTCACCGCGGAAACCGGGACACAGGCCCTGACAACGGTAACTAGAGCCCTCGTATGTTTAGCGTCGCGACACTGATCACTATCACTCTCATTTATATCGCACTGCTGTTTGCGGTCGCTTTGGCCGGTGAACGGCTAACCAAACTCCATACCAGCCCCGTTATCTATTCGCTGACCCTGGCCGTGTTTTGCACCTCCTGGACCTTTTACGGCAGCGTCGGCAAGGCGGCCACCAGCGGCTATGAATTTCTGGCGGTGTACCTGGGGGCCACCCTGGCGCTGGTGTTTGGCGGCATTACCCTCAAGCGTATTATCGATAGCAAAAACAGCTACCGCATTACCAGCATCGCCGACTTTATTGCCGCCCGCTACAAACGCTCACAAACCATCGCCGCCCTGGTAACTGTCATCTGTCTGGTGGGGATAGTCCCCTATATTGGCCTGCAGTTGAAAGCCATTCTCTCGACTTTCACCCTGTCGACGACGGTGGCTGTCGAAGGGCCGACGTCCTTGGGGCCTGCCTGGGTTGGTCTGCTGTTTGTGTTGCTGCTCACCGGGTTTACGATTTTGTTCGGGGTGAGGAAACTGGACCCCACTGAAAGGCACCCGGGCATTATGCTGGCCCTGGCGGCGGAATGTCTGTTTAAACTACTTGTATTACTGGCGGTGGGACTCTATATCACCTACGGGCTGTTTAACGGCTTCGACGATATATTTCAGCGCGCCACCGAGGCCGCCCTTATCAATCCGGAGCTTGCACGGTTGAGCCAAGCGCCGCCGTTGGGTACCTGGACCGCGATTATCGTGATATCTATGTCGGCATTCTTCTTCCTGCCCCATATGTTTCATGTGGCGGTGGTGGAGAACTCCACACCAGAACAGATCCAGCGCGCCCAGTGGCTGTTCCCCCTTTACCTGGTGGCCATCAATATTTTTGTGATCCCCATTGCCGCCGCCGGATTGCTATCCGGTTATACGGTCGACAGCGCCGATGCCTTTGTGCTGAAGCTGCCCTTGGATACCGGCTCTACCCTATTGACGGCAGCCACTTTTCTCGGTGGTTTTTCCGCCGCCATGGGCATGATTATGATCGCCGCCATGTCCATTTCCGTCATGGTCTCCAACCACCTATTCCTGCCGGTGGTTGAACAATTTGATCCCCTGCACCGGTTGCGCCGCCACCTGTTGTTGTGCCGACGATTGGTGGTGGCGCTGCTGTTGCTGGCGGCCTACGGCTTCGACCGCACCCTTGGGGAATCCTTTATGTTGGTGAACATGGGGTTGATCTCCTTTGTGGCGGTTCTGCAGTTTGCGCCCATCATTATCGGTGGCTTGTACTGGCGCCGCGGCACCTTGCGTGGGGCCTTGGCGGGGCTTTGCGCTGGCTTTGTTGCCTGGGCTTATACCCTGATATTACCTGCCTGTGTACAGAGCGGCTGGGTAGATACGGCGCTACTGGAGCAAGGCCCCTGGGGATTGCAGCTTCTTCGCCCAGAAACCCTGTTTGGTTTGGTGGCCCCGGACAATATCACTCACGCCGTGTTTTGGAGCCTTGCATTTAACACGCTGTTTTACGTTATCTATTCGCTTTGGTACCAACCGGACACGGAAGAAACACGGCTGACGGAAGCGTTTTTTGAGAGTGGAGAAACGGAGCAGGCGCCGACTGTCAATCTGGCACGCAACATCCGCTGCCAACCTAAATACCAGATCGCCCTGCAACTGTTCAGGGACTACCTCGCCGATCACAAAGCCAGGAATTGCGCCGAGGGGTGCTTCGCCCGTTACTGTGATGATCCTGACCAGTCGATCAGCCTGGTGGAGTTGTCCACCATCCAGCAAGAGGTGGAGCGCACCCTATCCGGTTCCATCGGTTCCGCCGCTGCCCACCACGCGGTCAAACGTTCCGGCTTGTTTAACGATACCGAAACCGATCAGCTGCGGGACTATTACTCCGGCCTGCTCTCCGATCTGCAAATACCGCCTGCCCAACTGCTGGAAAAAATCAGTTACTACCAGGAACGGGAGCGTCTGATCAACGAACATGCGCAGCAGCAGCTGGCACAGCAAAAAGCGCTGATGGAAGCGGACAAGCAGCTGCTGCAATCACGCATCGATCAGATGAAGGCCGATAGCAAAGCGGAGCTGGCTGAGGTGGCCAACAAAGCCAAAAGCGAATTTCTGGCGATGATGAGCCACGAAATCCGCACGCCCATGACGGGTGTGATGGGCATGACCGAGCTGTTGGGTGAGACCGAACTGAACGCCGAACAACTAGGTTACGTCAATACCATTCACTCGTCGGCGCAGGCCCTGCTTACAGTAATTAACGACATTCTCGACTACTCCAAACTGGAAGCCGGCAAACTGGAGATTGAGAACATCCCCTTTGATCTGCAGACACTTGTCAATGACTGTAGTGCCATGTTTTTATCCCGCGCCAATGAAACCAATGTGCCGCTCTCTTGTGAAATTACACCCGAGACGCCCACCCAGCTGATGGGCGACCCCAACCGTATTCGCCAGATCATTATCAATATGGTTGGCAATGCCTATAAGTTTACCCCCAGCGGGCATATCAATCTCAAGCTCCGCGCTGAAGGCAATCTTTTGCGCTGCGACGTGGAGGATACCGGCATCGGCATTTCCGATGAACAGAAGCAAAAAATCTACGCCCCTTTTACCCAGGCCGACAAAAGCACCGCACGTAAATACGGCGGCACAGGCTTGGGTTTATCCATCTGCAAACGCCTGGCGGAATTGATGGGCGGCGGCATCGGCGTGGAAGATCGCGAAGGTGGTGGGTCGCGTTTTTACTTTACCGTCAGCCTGGTTCCCCAAGAAAAGGTCCTGCTGAAGAAAGCCGTTACTAAAACTACCGCGACAGAAGGAGTTGCATCGCCAGCGAGAGTATCTTCGGGAGACTATCCCAACTACAGTCACCTCCAAGTATTAGTTGCGGAAGACAATGCCGTCAACCAGAAAGTGATCGCTGGCATGCTGAAAAAATTTCTGATCGAAGCTGAGTTTGTCAGCAACGGCAAGGAAGCTGTCGACAAGGTGGGCGCCAGTGAAAACGCCTTTGACTTGATACTGATGGATTGCGAGATGCCGGAGATGGACGGTTATCAAGCCACACAAGCCATCAGAACAAGGGAAAAAAATTACGCCTCAGAAGAAAAAGCTGCATTAATAGTCGCCTTGAGCGCCCATGCCCTGAGTGATAAGAAACTGGCGGCTTCTGAAGCGGGCATGGACGATTACCTGACCAAGCCCGCACGACTCAGTGATATCACCGATCTATTGCATAAACACTTTCCAGTAGCAACGCAGCCGCAATCGCGCTCATCCCACACGTCCAGAAACCTGCACTGAAGAGTAGAGCACCGCAATGAACGATCAATCACGCGGACAGCTAGTCTAACCAGCAGATTCCCTGGAGTATTGTTGGTGCCACTGTCTTCTTGCCCACCATAGAAACTGTTTATTCCAACTGATTTTGCGCGCCCCCACCTCATTCCAGTAGAGCCTGAATTCCATGGCCAGAGTATCCAGCCAGTATCCGTCCATCCCTTCACTGATCAACTGATCCAGGGTTTCCCTGGAGGGCAACCAATCCGAGCTCATATAGGTACCCCATTCAGCCTCTGGATTGCGGTTGTCATGACTCCATCGGATTCGACACCAGTTGAGAAAATGCTCGTCCCAGCTCGATTGCAAGATTTGCTGTTCGGCATATTCCCGGCGATATAGGGACAGGTACTCCCACTGCACAGGTGGGGACAGGCCCCATCCATCGAGCTCTGCGGCAACGGTTTTTGATGGCGACCAGCTGATTTTCAGGGTTACCAGGGAGGCCATCAAACCCCGGTCCGCCCTCAAGCAAAACTGCGAAAAACCCCTATCGCTACAATCACGACTGAGCTTGCGGTATTCGTTTAGGCGATCGTTGATCTGACCATTGCGAAAACCATATTGACGCAACTTATGACGGGTTTGCGCAGTCGGTTCAAACAAAGGCTCTGCAGGCATACCGCAATCAGCCCGCATAATTCACATCCTCAATCGCCTGCTGGCGCAGCAATACATTGTGACGGGAGTTGTCGCCCACGATCTGGTCGTCGGGATCGCGCTCGAAACGGAACATATCTTCACCGTTGCGACGCTCATAGTAAATGTAGTAGCCGTAAACCAGGGAAGTGCCGGCTTTGCCTTGCTGCCACTGGTCGTCGACGGCAAACTTCTGCAGCGCGCGCATAAAGTAAGCTTTAAAGTTGTCGAAACGCGCCGCCGGTGTCAGGTGTTCATACATATCCCGAAGAGAGTACCAACGCTGGCTGAGATTGCCCTTCTGGCGGCCGGAGACAAAGGCCCTGGCCCAGTTATAGAATCGCTGAATAATGCCCGAACGCTCCGAGGACAATTTCTCGTGCGACAGAAACAGGTTGGTGGCATTGTCGAAGAGCAGGGTATAGAACATTCTGATCTCCAGGCTGAAAGTGTAAAAGCGCGGCCGCAGCTCAGTCACCTCGGGGCCGAACAGGTCACTCAGTTTGGCGTTTTCATGGGCGATCTCAAAGTTCTGCAGGAATCGAAACTCGAAAGTATCCGACTTGGGGCGGTCCGCAGTGCCGCCACCGGGCAAGAGGCTGAAGTTCTCCCGGAACCAGGCATTCTCGGAGGCATCCACTCGGAAGTTGGTATCGGCCAGCCGGCGCATCATGCCGACAATCTGATCCAGATTCTTGTTGACACACTGCATCCCCATCAACTCGCACAGGTCGTGGATATCGAGGTGGAAGAGGTTGGGTACCATTGTCTCACCGAAACCGCTCTCGCCGTGCTCAGCGATCAATGCCGCTTTGCGCCGGGCAATCTCTTTCTTGCAGAAACTGATAATCGACCGCATGGCCCGCTGGTCGGTCAATACCGCCACCCCGCTGTCGTCAGCACTCGAACAGGTGGCATGGATGCGCAGGGGACCGCCGGCCACCTGGCACTCAACGGTAATCTCCTTGCGAGTATCCTTGTGGGACAACCGCATGGCGGCGTCGAGAATACCGTTAAAGACGCGCTCGTGGAAATGGATCGATATATTCTGGTGATCCTGCAACATAATGGCCGTCTCGTCCCGTTTGAACAGTTCGCGCTGTGTCCGGACAATGTTTTTGGTACGGCGCCGCTGCGGGCCACTGGCCTTCTTTTTGGAGGGCAGGCTGGCCAAGACGGCCAGGTCCTGGATGAGATAGTGGTTCAGCCGTTTCTTGCCCGGCTGCAATTGGGCCTCCAGCACGGCGACCTTGTGATCGATCAATTCCTTGAGTCTGCGCGAAATCAGGGCATCGGACGAGCCAAAGCCTGCTGCCATCAGGTGGGCCTGGACGGCCTTGCGGGGAATCAGGGTATTGCCGTCAGAGGCGGTGTCCAATGTTCCGCCAACGGATATCAGCGACTTCAGGAAGGTTTGCAAACCGCCAGAGATGGAGGTGAGGTTGTCAATTAACGTGGCCTGGCCAAGCACACCCGGTGTGACCTCAATAATTACACTATCATCCATAATTTTCCCCAATTGTAAGGAGCGTCAAACTGCACAATCCTGAGATTGTAAGGCCTAACGGCTTAAATATTTTTCTTTTGTAAGGGTGATCCAGGGTTAACACCAGGAATTTGTAAGGCAGTATATGTGTAAACGCTAGAGGATGCTAACTTTAGTGGAATAGGAGGGCAAATACAGTGACTATGTTTTTGGTAGGAGCAACTAAAGGGATTTATAACTCAATATTGTCAGTATAACTTAATATAGAGTGATTTTTATCTTTATAATCAATAGGTTACAGGAAAATACGACCCGTTTACTACACTAAGTCGCCATTTACTTCGCTGTTTAGCCATTTACCTCGCTGTCTAGTGGTTTACTTTGCTAAATCCACGTTTACTACAGTGTTTATCCGTTTACCTTTTTCTTTGGCTATTTACTTTTTCAATGTGTCATTTACTTTACTGTTTTGCCACTCGCTCAATGGTTGCTCCATTTACTTTATTGAGTCACTCAACATCGATCCACAGGGCCGATTTTACCTGCTTAAAGATCCATTGCGCTGACAAGAACCGGCCGTTTACTTTATTAATGCCTTACAGGCGACAAAAGCCAACATGCACTTCACTCGAAAAAGCCCTTTTTTCAATTAAGTCAGGGAGTTGTAAGGCACTATTTGGGTAAATAATACCGTTTGTGCTGACTTGTAAGGCAGCAGCTGAGTAAATGAGAGGCAAGCCCATTTACTTTGTAAGGCACTAACAAAGTAAATGGGCGGTAGGGAAGCGGTTCGTTGAGCCACTGGCGGATCTAACTCAATAGCTTTAAACCCGCTGGCAGCGCCTCGCCAAACACCCGCTTGGTTTCGGTCTCGGTAAGCGCCTTGACACTCTCTACCATCTCCAGCCAGCTGGCCGGCACCTTGGCGGCCTTGAGCTTGTCCACCACCTGCTGGCGAATTTCGGCGTCCAGGTCTCGACCGCGATCACCGCTCAAACGGCAGCTCATAACCGCGGCAAAGCCGATATGGGGCTGCTTTTTCCAGTCCGCCTTTAACAGCTGCGGCAACCATTGATGCACCTGTTCCGCCGCCAATACATTGTGGGCACTGCCGTGAAAGGGGACGCGCGATGCAACCCGGCCCAGCGCCCACCAACTGGTAGTGGTTTCCGAGGGCTTTTCCAGGCGTTTCAGCAACCAGCAGCCAAGCTGCTGTTTGCTGTCTAGCGGCAGATGTTCCAGGCTCCCGGCCAGACGCACAATATCTTCGTAGGAACGGGATTTCAGTTCTGCCTGCAGGCGACGATTGCGCAATGCCTCTGGGCACAGGTATTTGGCCACATCGTTAAAAATCTCCGCCTGCTGCTCGGCATTCAGGCCGCCGGCGGCACGGCGCCAGAAGGTCCACCACAGGGACCAGCTCTGCGCTTCCTGACTGTACTGCAAGCCCTGCTGGTACAGGGGCCAGATCTGCTCGATGCGCCAGTCGTCGAGGGCGTAGCCAAAACCGGGCCGCAGGCAAAAGCCCGCCAGGTTGAACCACATACGCTCGTGGGCCTGGGAGCGACGGCGGCGTTTTATCCCCGCCAAAAGCTGGTCAAACAGGGTGCGCAAGACCGCGCTGTCCCACTCTTCCCGTTTGCCCAGCAGTTTTTCCAGATCGTTGCGCAGGGTTTTCACCGCTTTGGGATCCGCGTCTTTTTTGCTTTGCCCAAATACCGCATCGACCTTCTCCAAAGCCTGGTCAAAACGCGGCGGCAACTGCACGTCGGCCAAAATACCGGCCCGCTGTCTGGCCAGGTCCTTGCGAATCTCAAATTCCACCTGCCAGCGCTGTTGTTCATTGTCGAGGGCGACACACTCGATCTGCAAGGTGCCCACTTCCGTCAGGGTTGTCTCCAGTGCCACCTGTACCTGCTTGCTGCCTGTGCTTTCCAGGGCCGCTACCAGCGGCGGCAGAGCGACAAAATCCGATTCAGTGAGGGTGGTTACTTCACCGGCGGCAAAGGGTGTATCGGCGGTGGAAGACCATAGGTGAAAGCGCACCGGTTGTCCCAGCTGCAGGGCAAATTTGCGCTCGGCCAAGCGCTGTGGTTGACCCTCTTCTACGCCGCGCGGTAAAAGACATACCCACTGCCTGTCGACCTCATCGGCACCGGCTTGTTCCACCTGCAAAAAGAAACTGCGCGCCGAGCCGCCGCCGATTTTAAGCCTCCTACCGCGACGCGCCAGCCCGTAGGCGACCGCACCGTGGGCGACCGCCAGATCCGGGTGCTGGTTATCCAACAGCCGCGGGGCCTGCCCGGCCCAGCTGGTCAACTGCTGCAGACAGCGTTCGCTCAATAGCGGACTGTTGAATACACCGCCATTAAACAGCAAGCCATCAGGAATGGCTGGCACCTGACTATCGGTCGCCAGGCCCAGGGCGTCTCGACACACACTGTCGTGGCGGGCGAGAAACTCAGCCAGGTGTTTGCTCACCGCCGGATCAGCGGCATAGGGCAAACCAAATTCCACCACTGCACTGCGGCGGCGTTCCGGGCGCTCACTGAAATCGACATGGGGAAAAAAGCCGTCCAGTGCGACAGCGTGCACTTCTTCGCGACTGAGCTCACAGCTTTTGGCCCCGCCAATCAGCCGGGCGCCACTGCCCAGCACCGTTACCTTCACCGCCTCAGGCGCATCGGCGGAAAGCAGTTGCTCCTTGGCCTTGCGCGTCTGCTGAATCAGCTGTGACAGGCTCGCGGCAGAGAGTTTCTTGGGACCGGGGCTAATACGTTGCTCAGCGGTGTGAGCCAGCGCCAGGTCGACATTGTCGCCACCCAGCATCAGGTGATCCCCAACCCCCACCCGTGTGAGGGCCAGCTGTCCCCCCTCAGTGCCCACCTTGATCAGACTTAAATCCGTAGTGCCGCCACCCACATCACACACCATCAGCAACCGCACGTTTGCCAACAGTTGTTGTACCTGTGACTGGTGACGGGCATACCAGTCATAGCAGACCGCTTGGGGTTCCTCCAGCAGAAGTATGTCAGGCAATCCCGCCAGGGCCGCCGCCTCTACAGTCAGACCACGGGCAACTTCGTCAAAAGAGGCGGGCACGGTGATCACCACCTCCTGTGACTCCAGCGGGTGCTGCGGGTGTTCGTGATTCCAGGCGGCGCGCACATGGCTGAGGTAACTGGCGCTCGCCAGCACCGGCGACACCTTGTCTACCCCCTCGGCCGCCGCCCAGGGCAGTACCGGGGCCGTGCGGTCCACCTGGGGATGGCTTAACCAGCTTTTGGCGCTGGCCACCAGCCGCCCATCCACCTTGGAGCCCAGCTCCCGGGCCCATTCACCCACCACTACCTGCGACAGTTCCCCGGCCAAGGGCTGGCTCTGCCAGGGCAGCACCATATCGTCCGCAGCCAGCTCACCCGGGGCCGGGTGGTAGCGAAAGGAGGGTAACAGCGGCTTTTTGGCCACCTCCCCGGGGGCCACCAGCTGTTCGATCTCAAACAGCGTTGGCGTAGCATTGGCCTGGTCGCCAGTGACATCCACATAGGCCACCACCGTATGGGTTGTGCCCAGATCAATACCCACTAGATAGCGGGCGTTGTCGGTCGTATTGCTCGCGTCAACTGATGTCATGAAGTTAACTCTGGTCGCGCACGTCAAATTCCACTTTCCAGCGCTCCCCGCCATCGCCTTTGCCGTCGACGGGCAGCGCCTCCAGACACAGGGTGCCCACTTCGCTCACACTCGCCTGCAGCCGCACCGGCACCACATCGCCGGCGTTGCGCCCCGCTACGGTCAAGGTGGCGTGAATATCCGGTAACTCCTCCAGCTCCTCCGGCTCCCAGTAATCCAACAACGTTCCGGCACTGTCCTCACGGCGCACGGTGGAGCCAAAAAAGCGAAACTTCACCGGCTCGCCCACCACCAGCCCAAACTCACGGTTGGGGATCTCTACGCCGGTGCCCTCTTCCATGCCAAAGGGGGCCACACAAAGCGCTTCCAACGGCGGCGCCATACCCGGTACCGCCGGCATGGCACTTTCCACTCCCACATAGTAGGCGCTGGCGATACCGCCGCGAATACGCACGCCGTGCCCCTCGCGGACGTAACCGTAGTAAGCGGCACCATTGGCCACCGCCAGATCCAGGTCACTGCCCTGCAACACCTTTGCCTCCGGGGCGCCCACTGCGACCAGCCAGCCATTGATCACGTCTATCAGCCGCTGTTCCAGCGTTTGCGCCTTAAACACACCGCCGTTAAACAGCACCGCCGTGGGTTTGATAAAGCCCTGATCGCCGTCACCAAACAGCTCCGCCACCGCATTCTGTTGTCGACACAAAAATGCTGCCAAGTGGCGGGGCACTGCAGCATCCTGGGCGTAGGGCAGCCCCCTTTGGGTCAGCGCACTGCGGGCCTGCTGCTGAGGATGCTCCTCAATACCGACCCGGGGGAAAAAGCCTTCCACCAGGGAGGTTTGTACCTCTTCCCGGGTCAGCTCGGTGCGCAGGCTGCCGCCGATCAGTTTGCTGCCGCGACTGGGCACTACGATCGGCAGGCTCTGCAGATCCGGCTCACGCAGCAACTGCTCTTTGGCATCCCGGCAGGCGTGGGTCATCGCCTGGATCTGCCAGGGCTGGAGGCGGGTCCCCCCCTGGGCCAACTTGGCGTTAAGACCGTAGGCGAGCGCCAGATCCATATTGTCGCCCCCCAACAGGATATGATCCCCCACCGCCACCCGATTGAGACTGAGGTTACCCTCCTCTTCGGTCACGGCCACCAGGGAGAGATCGGTTGTGCCGCCCCCCACGTCCACCACCAGGATAATGTCACCCACCCCCAGCTGCTCGCGCCAGCCATCGCCACTGTTTTGCACCCAGTTATAGACAGCGGCCTGGGGTTCCTCCAGCAGGGTCAGGTGCTTGAAGCCTACCTGCTGCGAAGCTTCGACGGTCAGGTCGCGGGCGGCAGGGTCAAAAGAAGCGGGGATGGTAATGGTTACCAGCTGTTCGATGAGCGGTGCCTGGGGGAATTGCATATCCCAGGCCTGACGCAAATGATTCAGGTAAAGGAAACTGGCTTGCAGGGGCGAGGCCTTGTCCACCTCCTCCGGTGCGTTTAACGGCAGGAACGCACTGTGGCAGTCCACCTCACCGTGGCAGAGCCAGCTCTTGGCGCTGGACACTAACCGCAACGGGGTTTTGGCACCCATATCCCGGGCCAGGGCACCGACCAAGGGCGACTGCTGTTGTTGCCAGGGCAGGGTTTTGTCCGCCGCAGTCAGTTCTGACTCGTGGGGCAGGTACAGGAAGGAGGGCAGCTGCTCGCGCTCTTCAATACTGCCGGGCGCGGTTAGCTGGGGAATCCGCAGGACTCTCGGTTCGGGCACCTGATCGGCCTCCGCTCCCAGCGCCACATAAGACAACACACAGTGGGTGGTACCCAGGTCGATGCCGACGCTATAGGCGGCATGTGATGAATCCCTGCTGATCACAACTCCACCTCCGCGGGGGCAATGACATGGGCGTCATGGCCTTCGGCCAATTTTGGCAGTTTCACCTCAGTGACCTTCCAGCCGCGGTGCACCAGAGTACCGGTAAACGGCGCCTGTCCCACCACATTGCCAGTGAGACGGACTTCAGCGGCATTAAAACCCTCGTTCAGGGTGACTCGGCTTTCTTCGATTTCCTCCCGCACCGCGGCGAGAGTGAAATACTCGTTCACCGCTTTTTTACTTCCCTCGTGCACCACCCGCGCAGCGGCACCGATATCCGCATCGCTATAGGCGGCCAGATCTTCCTGCACAAAATCGATAAAACGCGCTTCCTGCTGCAGCAGTGATAACAGCTGCAGGGCCGCCGCCGGGGAGTGTTCCTTCAGGACCACCGGTTTAGGAGACGCCACCGGCGCCGGCGTTTCTTTGGCTGCTGGCGGCTGTGTGTCTCCCCCGGTGGGGGAAACCTCCGCCGACGTCTTGGTTCGCCCCCGTGCCAACACCGCGATCAGCAGTACAAGCACCAACACTGCCAAGCCGATATGGGCCACATCCAGAGTAGTGGGCAGGGTATTCAAATCGATATTCATAGTGGGTTCCTTTATAAACAGTGTGCTTCCTGAGTCTCAGACTGCCACGCCAATGTGTCATTTGGCTGGCGCCTTCGAATATTGTTGGCGCAAGCCGAGATAAAGGCGCGCATTCTATCACGCCCACCGACTTCATTCGTGCCGGCAGGTGCCAGTTGTCCTCCAGAAATCCACGAATCAGATCATTGAGCTATAATAGGCGGCTTTTACCCGCAGCAGGTTGCCCTTGATAACCCAAAATATCCCCAAAGCCATTGGCATCACCCTGCTGACCTCGGTGTTTGGCACCGGTATTTCCGCCGCCACCAAGTTTTTGTTGGGCCACCTCTCCATCCACGTGATTATCTGCGTACAGTATGCGGTGGGGCTGCTGATCTGCCTGCCGCTACTGCTGCGCCAGGGCCGCAGCGCCTTTGTCACCCAGCGCTCTGGCCTGCACCTGTTGCGCGGTGTCAGCGGCCTGATAGCGTTTTACGCTTTCTATATAGCTATCGCCAAAATACCGCTGGTGGAGGCGACCCTGCTGCGCAACTCCGCCCCCCTGTGCGTACCCCTGATTGTGCTTGCCTGGATGGGTATTCGCATCCCGCGGGTGCGCTGGTTACCGTTGGCGGTGGGTTTTCTGGGAGTACTGTTTATCCTGCGTCCCTCCCTCGATACGATCAGCCACTGGCACCTGATTGGCTTTACCTCGGCCATCTTTTTAGCGCTGTCCATGATCTGTACCCGCTTGCTGGTGGCCACCGAATCCAATGCAGCGGTAGTGTTCTACTATTTTGGCATTGCCCTGCTGGTCAGCCTGCCCATGGCCATCACACACTGGCAAGCGGCCCCCTGGTATGTGTGGCTGGCACTCATCGGGGTCGGCATTGGCCTGTACCTGGCGATGCAGCTCTATACCCTCTCTTTCCGTTACGCCAAACCCAGTGTGATCTCACCGGTCAGCTATTTCGGGGTGGTATTTGCGGGATTTTGGGGATGGTTGTTCTGGCAACAGCTGCCCGAGCTCTGGACCTATGTGGGTATCGCTCTGGTGGTGCTCAGTGCGCTGATAACCCTGTGGCTGGGGGACGGCGAGGAGAAAAAAGATGAGTCCCCACAGCGGGGCGGTGCAGGGCAGGCAGAGAGCCCCGCCGCAGGGAGTCAAACGGACAGTCGCTAGGCCCACAATCTGACCTAGGGCGCTTGAGGGTCAATGTATGCGTGGTAGTGACCCAAGCATCTCCCGCCGACTGTGAATCATCTCTTTGTAGGTTTGCAGCATCGAGAAATCAACATTCATCTGGTTGAGTTTCATATGTTCCAACTGTCGCTCCAGGCTGGTGATCTCCCTAATCAACTGCTCGCGTAATGGGGCGGTGCTGTTAAAACTGACACCCACGTGAGGGGGCCGTTGCGCTCTCGTCATTACCTCGACTCCAAGACTTGCGCTTAAACAGGACGCTTCTTACACAAAGCATAGTTGAAGAGTGTAAATCTGCCGGAAATACCGCAAAAAAGATGAAACTTAGCCTTGTAATAGATTCTGACAATCACTCAGTCTTGCCAGAGCCTTTATTAAGCCCCGCGGAGGGGGCATACTGACCCTTTCAATCGACGCCAATGCGTCCCCAGTTACAGAACGCTGAGTTCCCCAATAGAGGCCTTGGGCCCCACTAACCGCTGACTATGATCGACTGGAATGACATCGATACCGTGCTGTTGGATATGGACGGCACCCTGCTGGACCTGCATTTTGACAACTATTTCTGGCTAACCCACCTGCCGCGCCGCTACGCCGAAACTCACGGAGTGGAAATCGATACCGCCGAACGGAAGCTGATGGCCCATATCAAGGCCCACGAAGGCACCCTCAAGTGGTACTGCCTGGAATTTTGGAGTGAGTCCCTGGCACTCGATATCCGCGCACTGAAAGAGGAGATTAAAGAGAAGATCCAGATCCGTCCGTTTGTAGTGGAGTTCCTGCAGCGCTTGCGGGCCCTCGATAAAAAACTGGTGTTGATTACCAATGCCCACCCTCAAAGCCTGGATCTGAAATTGGAAGTCACTGCCATCGATCAGTGGCTGGATATGATTATCTCCTCCCACCAGTTTAACGAACCCAAGGAGGCCCAGGCATTCTGGTTGGCTCTGCAGGCTCAGGAGCGGTTTGACCCGGTACGCACCCTGTTTATCGACGACACGGTACGCATATTGGATTCCGCGAAAACGTTTGGCATCAAACACTTGCTTTGCATTCATCAGCCCGATAGCCAAAAACAACGCGCGGTGGCGGAATATCCGGCAATTCATCACTTTGATGAGATTATGCCGCCGGCAGTGAAAACACAGTAATGGACAAGGTACGTATCGACAAATGGCTGTGGGCCGCGCGGTTCTTTAAAACCCGCAGCCTGGCCAAACAGGCCATTGAAGGCGGCAAGGTGCACTGTGACGGCCAGCGTATCAAACCCAGCAAGGACCTGACCGTAGGCCTGGTATTGACCATTCGCCAGGGCTGGGATGAAAAAACCGTCGAGGTGATCGCGCTCTCCGACCAGCGGCGCGGCGCCCCCGAAGCCGCTTTGCTGTACCGGGAAACCGAGGACAGTATCGCCAGGCGGGAGGCGCTCGCCAGTCAACGCAAGGCGTTTCGCGGCACCGACCTGGTCAGCGACCGGCGCCCCACCAAAAAACAGCGCCGCCAGATCCACCGCTTTAAACAGGAAGCCACCGACCCGGACAGGGGAAGTAACGGCTGACCTGCGTTGTCTAAACTACTGAAGACAGCTCCGACCAATGACTGACTAGACATAAAACAAAGGAAAGTTTCTGTGATCAAGGCATTGATTTCAACCCATCTGCTGCCCGGCCGATTCGCATCACTGCTGGTACTGCTGTTGTGGCTGCCGGTTGCAGCCTCCCCCCAAGCCGCCAGCGACCGGGAAATTGAACGCCTGAAAAACGCTATTGTCAAAATCTACACTACCTCGGCGGCGCCGGATTACTTCACCCCCTGGCGACTGCTCAATGCCAAACAGAGCAGCGGCTCCGGCGCGGTGATCGCCGGCAACCGCATCCTCACCAACGCCCACGTAGTGGCCGACGCCCGCTACCTGCAGGCGCAAAAAAATGGCCACCCGAAAAAGTACCTGGCGCGGCCGCTCTTTGTCTCCCACGAAGCCGATCTGGCAATATTGACGGTGGACGACCCCGAGTTCTTCAGCGACCTCAAGCCCTTGAGCCTGGGCAAACTGCCCAAACCGCTACAGGAGGTGTCGGTCTACGGTTACCCCTTTGGCGGCAATTCCCTCAGCATCACCAAAGGCATTCTCTCCCGGGTGGAACACCAGTACTATGCCCACGCCGGCAGTTACCTGTTGGCGGGCCAAATCGATGCCGCCATTAACCCCGGCAACAGCGGCGGTCCGGTGATCGTTGACCAGAAAATTGTCGGTGTGGTGATGCAAGCCAATACCAGCGGCCATGCCGAGAACCTGGGGTATTTTGTCCCACCCAGTGTGATTGAGCACGTGATGGCCGATGCCGGCGATGGCAAACACGACGGCTTTCCCGACCTGGGTTTTCGCACCCAAAAGCTGGAAAGCCCAGCCATGAAAACTGCTTACGGCTTGAAACCCTCGGAGACCGGCGCCCTGGTGGCCAAGGTATTTGAGAATTCCCCCGCCAGCCAATCGATTCAAACAAACGATGTGATCCTGCGCATCGACAGTTTTGATATCGCCGACGACCGCTCGATCGAGTTCCGTAGAAACCTGCGCACCAACTACAAGTACGCCATCGACCAATACCATATCGGCGACAAGGTCAACGTTACTATCGCCCGCGGCGACAAACGCCAAACCGTCGAACTGATCGCCGGCCCCCAGCAACGCAGTTACAGCCTGGTGCAGAGCCAGGCCTTTGACCAGCTGCCGAAATACTATATCTATGGCGGCGTAGTGTTTGTGCCCCTCAATATGAACCTGATTAAACGCTGGGGTCGAGACTGGCACAACAAGGCGCCAGTGGACTTTCTGCACGCCCGCAGCCGTTGGAGCTCCGATGGCAAACGGGAACTGGTAGTGGCCCTGAAGGTGCTGGCGGCAGACGTTAACCTCGGTTATCACGACTGGAAAAACTGGGTGATCAGCAGCCTTAACGGTCAACCCATTCGCGACTTCCAGCAATTTTGCGATAGCCTGCAACAGCTGCGGGCCAAGCACGCCATCTTCAAAGACAACGAGGGTTACCAGATGGTGATCGACCACCAACAGGCACTGGCGTCGGAAGCGAACGTATTGGAACACTACCGCATTCCCAGCAGCCACTCGCCGGGCCTGTTCGATCGGCTGGAAGCTTCCTATTAGAGGGGGCAATATGACACTGAAGGAGTACCGGTGCTAAACTAGTGTGTTTTCGTCAACCCACTTTTTTAATACAGAATATCCCGATGTCCGCTGACAAATCCTTATCCAACGACCAGATGCACCGCTTTATGTTTGACCACACGGATATACGTGGCGAGGTTGTCAGCCTCAACGACAGCTACGGTGAGGTGCTGGATCACAACCAGCATCCACCGATAGTGCAGCAGCTGTTGGGGGAGTTTCTCGCCGCCGTAACCCTGTTGTCGAGCACGCTCAAGTTTGACGGCATCCTCACCCTGCAGGCCCGCGGCGACGGCCCCCTGCCGCTGATCATGGCCGAGTGCAGCCACCACAAAGGCCTGCGCGCTATTGCCCGCCCCAACCCGGACGCCGATTTCGACCGCCTGGAAACCGATGCCCGGGGCAACGGCAAACTCCGTGAAATGCTGGGTAAGGGGGTGTTGGCCATTACTATCGATCCCGCCTTTTCAGCTAACAGCAGGGGCGAGCGTTATCAGGGCATAGTGCCACTGGATGCGGATAACCTGGCCGCTTGCCTGGAGCACTATTTTGAACAGTCCGAACAGCTCAAAACCCGCTTTTGGCTGGCAGCCGACGACCGAGCCAGTAGCGGCCTGATGCTGCAGGCGCTGCCACGCCAGATCAACGCCAGCGAAAAGGAGAATCTGGACCACTGGGAAACCACCGTGACCCTGGCCGATACTGTCGAACCTGAAGAGCTGCTGACTCTGGCCCACGAAACCCTGTTGTATCGCCTTTTCCACGAGGAGCAGGTGCGCCTGTTTGACAGCGTCGGCGTGCGCTTTGCCTGTAGCTGTTCCCGCGAACGCACCGCCAGGGTCTTGCAATCCATGGGGCAGGAGGAGGTTAATCAGCTGTTGGTCGAACAGCAGTCAATCACCATTGACTGCCAGTTTTGCAATCAGACCTACCTGTTCGGCCCCCAGGATGTGACAGAGCTTTTTAGCGACCAGCCTCAGGTATTACATTGATTTACCGCCCCTTATCCATATGTGGATAGGGGGTATCTGATCCACAGCCCCCCCTGGGAATCCGCCGTTCAAAATAGTGAGCAAAAAACCGGCAAATCGGGTTCGCCTCCGCCAGGGTTTTCTGGCATAATTCGCCCCCCAAAATTCTAATACTTGGGAAGTCCTGCAAGATCAGTGACTTACCCGAGAGTGATAACGAAACCACTACGTGCATTTAGCTACTTTTGCATTTAGGCCACAAGCTGACAGGACTACAACGAATGACACAGATTGATGAGACGGCGGTGACGATTTTCACCGACTTAAGCTCCGCACAATTGGTTGAACAGGCGCTGACCCGCAAAGAGGGTTACCTGTCCCATACCGGCGCCTTTGTTGCCGAAACCGGCAAGCGCACTGGTCGCTCCCCCGCCGACCGCTTTATCGTCCAGGAACCCTCTACCGCCGACAGCATCGACTGGGGTTCAGTCAACCGCCCCTTCGACGCCGACAAGTTCGACGCCTTGTGGGAGCGCGTTGAAGCGCACATCACCGGTGTAGACAGCTTCGTCTCTCACCTGCACGTAGGTCAGGACGCCGATCATTATATTCCGGTGAAAGTGACCACCGAAACCGCCTGGCACAACCTGTTTGCCCGCAATATGTTTATTCGCGCCCCCCAGTACAATCCCAAGGCCAAGGAAGAGTGGCGCATCCTGCACGCCGCCAACTTCGTCTGTGATCCGGAGCGCGACGGCACCAACTCCGACGGTATCGTGTGCATCAACTTCGCCCAGCGCAAAGTCCTGGTGGCCGGCATGCGCTACGCCGGTGAAATGAAAAAGTCCATGTTCTCCGTACAGAACTTCCTGTTGCCCGAGAAAGACGTGATGTCCATGCACTGTTCTGCCAATGTTGGCAAGGACGGTGATACCTGTCTGTTCTTCGGCCTGTCCGGCACCGGTAAAACCACCCTGTCCGCCGACCCGGAGCGTTACCTGATCGGTGATGACGAGCACGGCTGGGCCAAGGGTGCAGTCTTCAACCTGGAAGGCGGCTGCTATGCCAAAACCATCGACTTGAGCCAGAAGAACGAACCGGTGATCTGGGACGCCATCAAGTTCGGCGCCATCGTTGAAAACGTAGTTCACTGTAACGAGCAGCGCATCCCTGACTACACCGACACCAGCCTGACCGAAAACGGCCGTTGCTGCTATCCGCTGGAGCACGTCGAGATGCGCGTTGAAGAGAACCGCGCCGGCGAGCCCAAAAACGTGATCTTCCTGACCTGTGACGTTTCCGGTGTATTGCCGCCGGTGTCCATTCTGTCCAAGGAAGCGGCGGCTTACCACTTCCTGTCCGGTTACACCGCCCGTGTAGGTTCCACCGAACTGGGGGCCGAAGCCGGTATTCACCCAACCTTCTCCACCTGTTTTGGTGCGCCCTTTATGCCGCGTCCCGCCCGTGAGTACGGCGAGCTGTTGATGAAGCGTATTGAGGAGTTTGGCGCCAAGGTTTACCTGGTGAACACCGGTTGGACCGGCGGTGCTGGCGGTGCCGGCGGCACTGGTTCCCGCTTCCCGATTCCGGTCACTCGCGCCGTCGTTGCCGCCATTCAGAGTGGCGCTCTGGAAGGTGTTGAGACTGAGCACCTGGATGCCATGAACCTGGACATTCCGTTGCAAGTCCCGGGTGTTGACACCAAATACCTGAACCCGCGCAAAGCCTGGAACAACGACACCGGTTACGACGAATCAGCCGCCAAACTGGCCAAGCTGTTTGCCGAGAACATCAAGAAGTTCGACGTCGGCGCCGAGGTTGAAGCGGCCGGTCCGCAGGCGTAAGCGCCCAAAGCGGAAAGGCAATCAAAAGAGGGTCGCTGATTAGCGGCCCTTTTTTTATGCCCACACTGGGTGATCCGTCAGCCCGTATCACCAACATTTGGGAACTTCCCGGCGTCTGCCCGATTGTGGGCAACTGTCATCTCTGTATAATATTCTTCTAGTTATAGCCAGTATAAAAACGCTAAGACACCCGCTACATGAATGTCATTGAATTTATTCGTGAAAAACGCGAAAACCTGCAGCTGAAAAACAACGAGTTTATCGCCAAGCTGGAGCCCAAACTGGACAGCTGGTCAAACCTGATCAACACCACCCTGGCCAATACCCTGAACAATCCCTGGATCTCCCGCTTCCAGCTGTTCGAGCACGAACAACAAAAGGGCGAAAAGCCGGTAATGAACCCGGCAACGGAAGCGGCCTACCAGGACCTGAAAAGCCAACTGGGACAAGAGACCTTTATCGGCGAGTGGCACACCATCGACCAAGCTTGTATCAATCAGTTTGCCAATGTCACCGGGGATCAACAGTGGATTCACACCGACCCTGAACGCGCCCGCAAGGAATCACCATTCAAGTCCACCATTGCCCATGGTTTTCTGACACTGTCGCTGATCCCAACCCTCACCAATACCGTGGATCCGGACAACAACCCCTACCCGAGTGCCCGTATGGTGGTCAATTACGGCCTGAACCAGGTGCGATTTCCGTTTCCGGTCAAGGCCGGCTCGCGGGTGCGGGCCAGAACCCGTCTGGTGGCACTGACCCCGATGAAGCGCAGTATCGAAGTTGTAAACGAGGTCAGCATCGAGGTGGAGAACAGCAAACGCCTTGCCTGTGTAGCGGAAACCGTCGTCAGGCTCTATTTCTGACAGCGGTGTTTACTGCTGGGTGACTTCCCCCTTTAACGCATTCCTGATCCGATAGCGGCTGGCTGCCCAACCTGCGCCTCCAGGTCTCCCCGAAGGCGGGCAAACAGCACATACAGCCCGGGTACCAGTACCAAGGTCACCGAGGTGGCGAACAGCACACCAAAAGCCAGGGAGATCACCATAGGGATCAAGAACTGGGCCTGGGTACTGGTCTCGGCCATAATTGGCATCAGGCCAATGAAGGTGGTCAGTGAGGTGAGCACAATCGCCCGGAAGCGGTCGCGACCCGCCTGCACTGCCGCCGCTATCGCGTCCAGCCCCTGTTTGCGCAACTGGTTAATGCGATCCACCAGCACGAGGTTATCGTTCACCACCACGCCGGCACAGGCAAAGAATCCCAGCATGGACATCATGCTGACCTGGTGCCCCATGATCAGGTGACCAATCACCGCCCCCATAAAACCAAAGGGAATCGCCGTTAAAATCAACAGCGGCTGGGAGTAGGAGCGGAAGGCCACCGCCATCAAGCCGTAGATCACCAGCAGTGCCAACACAAAGTTTTGTGCCGCAGACGCCATAAAGTCCGACTCATCCTCCATATCACCGGCGATCGTCAACTGGAAACCCGGGAACTGCTGCCGCCACTGCGATTGATTGCGAGTCAGCAACTCCTGCACAATCATCGCCGGATCGCCACTGCCGGCCCGCACCTCAGCCGTAATGTCGACGCTGCGTTTACGGTCAATGCGGTTAATCGTGGTGTAGCCGGGCACATAGTCGATCCGGGCGACCGCTTCCAGGGGGATCTCCCGGTCGTCCTCAAGCCGCACGCGCATTTCCCCCAACTGCTCGATCGAGTCGCGCTCTGCTTTGGTGTAACGCACCATCACTTTGACATCTTCGGTCCCGCGTGGAATACGCTGGGCCTCTTCACCGTAAAACCCCTGGCGCACCTGGCGGGCAATATCCTGCAGGCCCAAACCCAGGGTTTCGGCGTGGGGTCTAAGCCCCAATTCAATTTCCGTGCGCGCCGCGGTCAATGTATCCTTGATATCGTAGACACCGGGGTAGCGCGCCAGGGCCTCCTGCACCGCATCGGCCGCTGCCTGCGCATCCCCCTGCCCGCCAACCGTCAATCGCAGCTGGATATCCTTGCCAACGGTGTTGATAGTGGCGTTGATATCGAACTCTTCCACCTGTGGCAGTTCGCCTATCAATTCCCGCCAGCGCGCGGCCACCTCTCCGGCGCTGATTGAGCGTAACTCCGCCTCAACCAATGCGAGATTGACGTAGACTCGGTTGCTATCCACCCAGGACTGCAGGTTTTCCACAAAGGGCTGGCCATCGTTGGCCGCCAATAAATCCCTGTCTGACTGCAGCTGTTGAATAGCGGATTCGGCCCGCTTCAGCACACCCCGTGAATCGCTGAAGGGAGCCCCCTCCGGCAGAGTTGCTGACAAACGCACAAAGTCCGAGGGCACCCGCGGCATAAACGCCTTTTCCATCCAGCCGCCGCTAAACAGGGCAATGGACAATCCAAACGCCACCACAAACAAGGCAATGGTTGAGCCGTTGTGGCGCAACAGGGCCTGCAAACGCGGTTGGTAGACGTTATCGGAAAAGTGCAGCATGCTCGCTGACAATTTCTCCCGCCACAACTCCATTTTTTGCAAAGCGACAAAGCGGCTGTCCGGTGCTTCCGGTTTTAAGTGCGAGAGGTGCGAAGGCAAAATCAGCAGCGACTCTACCAGGGAGAAAAACAGTGCCAGTATCACCACCCCGGCAATGGGGAACGACATATCCCCCATTCCCCCAGGTATCGCCAACAGCGGGGCAAAGAAAATCATGGTACTGACCACGGCAAACATCACCGGTTTGGCCACCATTTTCGCCCCCGCTGCCGCCGACGCATTGTCGCTCAGGCCCGCCTGTTGGCGGGAATAAACACTCTCGCCAACAATAATTGCATCGTCCACCACAATGCCCAGCACCAGCAGAAAGGCGAACAAAGACACCATATTGATACTGATGCCCACATAGGGCAGCAGCCACAGAGTGCCCATAAAAGCCACCACGATACCCACACACACCCACAGGGCCAGAGCCGGACGCAGGAACAGCATCAACACTACAAACACCAGCAACAAACCACTGAGCGAGTTGCTCAACAGCAAATCCATGCGACTTTTAAACACCACAGACCAATCGCGCCACACGCTCATTTCCACCCCCGGCGGCAGCTGAGCACTTTCCGTATACCCAGCAACGGTCTTTGCGGCCTTGAGCACATCCGGCTTGTCGGTAATAAAAACTTCCAGAAACACTGCCGGTTTGCCGTTGAGGCGGGCGATCATATCCCGCTCCGCAAAACCGTCCACCACTGTGGCGATATCGCGGATATAGAGTTTGGCGCCGTCATCGCGACTGGTCACCACAATATTTTCAAAGTCTGCTGCGGTATAGGCCTGGCCCCGGGTTTGCAGCTGGATCTCCCCAACGTCGGACTTGATCGTGCCGGCAGGTAAATTCAGCGATGACTGACGCACCGCCTTGACCACCTGATCAAAACTCAAGTTGTAACGGCGCAAGCTCTGCTCGGAAATTTCGATCGCCATCTCGTCGGCGCGGGTACCATTAAGTTCCACCACGGAGATACCCGGCAGCATGGCCAGCTCATCACGCACCCGCTCTCCGGTGCTTTTTAACAAGGATTCATCCACATTTCCGTACACACCGATGCTCATCACATCAGTTTGCCAAAGCAGCTCTTTAATTTGGGGGCGCTCGGCGTCCTCCGGCAGGGTGGGAATCGCGTCAACCCTCCCCTTAATATCGTTCAGCAAACGCTGGGAATCGTAACCATTGATGGTTTCCACCACCACGGTGGCGACATCTTTTTTGGCGGTGGATACAATCTCTTCAATGCCGTTGAGGTCGGCAATGGCCTCCTCTACGCGTTGCACCACCAGCTCTTCCACCTCACTGGGACCGGCTCCCGGGTAGGGTACGACAATTTGAATACGGTTGGTCTCAACACTGGGGAACACTTCTTTGTTCAGATTGGCGAGGTTAAAAGCGCCGCCAATCAGAATCACTCCCATCAACAGGTTGGAGGCGATGGGGTTTTCCACAAACCACTGTATCAGTCGACTCATTTCAACCCCCGGCCACCAACGTTGACATCGGCAGTGGCATCACCGCCACCCCTTCCGACAACAGGCTTTGCTGACCCACCACAATCGACTCACCGGGGCTCAGATCCCCTTTGACCCAGACCCGGTTACCCTCACTGGCCAGCACTGTCACCCGCTTGTGACGTACCCGGTTGTCGGCGTCCAGCACATAAAGGTGGTCGCGCTTAAACAGGGCCTCTCGGGGCAGGGAGACCACCTCTCCCAATTGGCGTCCCTGGATTTGCGCCTCCACAAACAAGCCCACCATCAACGGTAGCTGGGCACTGTCGGGGTTGACCAAAAACGGGGCCTCCACCTCAGCCACTGCGTAATAGAGCCGTGAACGGGTGTCGATACTGGCATCGGTGCGAACAATGCGGCCCTGCCATTGATAGGGTTGACCGGCAATAACGCCGCTGATGGTCACTGCTGGCCCCGGGTGATCGGTATCATTCGATCGAGATCCCAACGGCAAATCCAACAACGCCGCCTGGCGATCGGTCAGCGGCAGGCGGATTTCCGCCACGCTGGTATCGTAGACACTGGCGATGCGGGTACCTGGCGACACATATTGCCCCAGATCGACAAAGGTTTCCCTGATCCGGCCGGCAAAGGGGATCGTGATGCTGGTGCGCTGCAGGTTCAGCTGCGCTTGATCCCGATCGGCCTCGGCCGACGCCAGCTGGGCCTCAGCCGCCGCCAGCTGCGGTTTGCGCAGGAACAAGTCGTTGGCTTCGGCATTGCCAAGATCGCGCCACTCCCGCTTCGCCTGCCGGGCGCGGCCGCGTTCACTGGCCAGAGCCTGGGCGGCTTCCGCCACCCGGGCTTGGGCCTGTATCAACGCCAGTTGGTAATCGCGACTGTCGATTTGCACCAGCGATTTGCCTTCGCTAAAAAAGCCACCGTCGACAAACTGGTCCGTCACCGCCGTCACATTGCCCGCCACCTGGGCCACCAGGTCTATCTCCCGACGCGGTTTCACCGTCCCCTGAGACCGTACCGTCAAACGTTGGGGCCGGGGATCGGCGGCCATCACATTCACCTGTGGCCTTGATATTGGCGCCTCCGCCCGGGGTTGGGGAGCCGGTTTCAGGGTCGCCACTGCGGCTATCAACAATCCTCCCAACAGCAGGATGGCAACGGGTTTGGGTATCTTGGTCAGGAATTGGGCGCTCATCGGTTCCCTATGACTGTGTTTCTCTATAACTGTGGTAACAGGCGTTTGGCACGAGAAATGTGGGCGCTGACAAACGCTAAGGTAACAACTTTTTGCCGGGGCGCTGGTCTTACCAGCAAGCACGAATTGTGAGTCTAATCAGGCGAGAGGCCTCTGTCCCGCCTCTTTACCCATCATTACAATCCTAACGCCCCTGAAATGGCTATCTCTACTCCGCCCGACGCGCCGCGCCACCCCGGCGACAGGCATAAAAAAATGCCAAAAACAAGGCTGTACTAGCCCCGCTTTTTCTCCATAATGGCCGGTTTACACAGAATAATTTGATTCTCCGCAAGAGTTGCCCCACGTCTATGAACACTATTTCCCAACGTATCGCCGACGAGCTCAATACCCAGGAACGCCAGGTCACTGCCGCTATCGCCCTGCTGGACGAAGGTGCCACAGTACCCTTTATCGCCCGTTACCGGAAAGAGGTCACGGGTGGCCTGGATGATGGCCAGCTGCGTACCCTGGAAGAACGGTTACGCTACTTGCGGGAACTGGAAGATCGCCGCGTGACCATCCTCAAAAGCATTGAGGAGCAGGGCAAACTGACCCCGGAGCTGGCCGCGGAAATCAACAGCGCCGACACCAAAAACCGCCTCGAAGACCTCTACTTGCCCTATAAACCCAAGCGCCGTACCAAGGGCCAGATCGCCAGAGAAGCGGGATTGGAACCCCTGGCCGAAGCGCTACTGGCGGACCCCGGCCTGGATCCCGATACCGAGGCAGCCAAATATCTGAACGGCGAGGGCGAGGAAGCCCAAAAGATTACCGATATTAAAGCGGCCCTCGATGGTGCCAAATACATCCTGATGGAGAAATTCTCCGAAGACGCCACACTGCTGGGCAAATTGCGCGACTTTTTGCAGGAGGAGGGCAAAGTCAGCGCCCGACTGGTGGAGGGCAAGGAAACTGAAGGCGCCAAATTCCGCGATTATTTTGAATACGACGAAGCCCTGAAAGATATACCTTCCCACCGCGCCCTCGCCATATTCCGCGGCCGCAACGAGGGGATATTGAGCATCGCCATCACCGTGGGTGACGAGGAAGACCGCACCGTTACTCACCCCTGTGCGGCCATGATCGCCAGTCACTGGGAGATCCGCGATGAAGGGCGCGCCGCTGATAAATGGCTGGGCGAAGTGGTGCGTTGGACCTGGCGGGTGAAACTGCTTACCCACCTGGAAACCGATCTGCTGAGCGAAATCCGCGAGCGTGCGGAAGAGGGCGCCATCCAGGTGTTTGCCGCCAACCTCAAGGACCTGCTGCTAGCTGCACCCGCCGGCCAGAAAGCCACCATCGGTCTGGATCCCGGCTTGCGCACCGGCGTCAAGGTGGCGGTGGTAGATGCCACCGGCAAGGTATTGGATCACGGCGCCATCTTCCCCACTCCGCCCCAGAACAGGGTACAGGAGGCGGAAGCCACCCTGGTGCACCTGTGTCAGAAGCACAACGTGGCCCTGATTGCCATTGGCAATGGCACCGCCTCCCGAGAGACAGAAAAATTTGTCAAGGATGTCCTCAACAGCCATCCTGAGCTCAAGGCCCAGAGTGTGATAGTGAACGAGGCGGGCGCCTCGGTCTATTCCGCCAGTGAATTTGCCGCCAAAGAGTTCCCGGACCTGGACGTCACCATCCGCGGGGCCATCTCCATCGCCCGGCGTCTGCAGGACCCATTGGCAGAGCTGGTAAAAATCGAACCCAAATCCATCGGTGTGGGCCAGTACCAACACGATGTCTCCCAATCACAGCTGGCCCGCTCCCTGGTGGCCGTGGTGGAAGACTGTGTAAACGCTGTGGGCGTGGAGGTGAATACCGCCTCCGCCCCGCTTCTGGCCCGGGTTTCTGGACTGAATCAGAGCCTGGCCAACAATATTGTCGAGTTTCGCGATCAAAACGGCGCGTTCAAAAACCGCGAGGAGCTAAAAAAAGTCTCCCGTTTTGGCGCCAAGACGTTTGAGCAGGCGGCCGGCTTTCTGCGGGTAGCCAACGGCGACAATCCCCTGGACGCCTCGGCGGTGCACCCGGAGTCCTACTCGGTGGTGGAGAAGATCGCACAGAAAAACAGCCGTAATATCAAGGGCCTGATCGGCGACTCTGGCTTCCTGCGCAGCCTCAAGGCCGCCGACTACACCGATAAACAGTTTGGGGTGCCTACGGTCACCGACATTATCAGCGAGTTGGATAAACCCGGCCGCGACCCGCGCCCGGAATTCAAGACCGCCAAGTTCCAGGAAGGGGTGGAGAAGATCACCGACCTCAATCCCGGTATGGTGTTGGAGGGCTCCATCACCAATGTCACCAATTTTGGTGCCTTTGTGGATATCGGTGTGCATCAGGATGGTCTGGTGCATATCTCGGCGCTATCCAACACATTTGTCAAAGACCCTCGGGACGTGGTCAAAGCTGGCGATATCGTCACGGTAAAAGTGATGGAGGTGGATGTACAGCGCAAGCGCATCGGCCTGTCCATGCGCATGGATGACCAGCCCGGCCAGAAGGTAGATCGCCAGGGCGGCAGTGCCCGCCGCAACAACGGCAACCAGCGCAGCGGTGGCGGGCGCCAGGCGGGCGGCCAGCGCAACCAGGGCGGCAACCAGATGGGCAGTATGGGCGCCCTGCTGCAGCAGGCCATGAAAGGCAAGAAGTAAATCCGACCGGGAACCGCTGTGCCACCGCCTATCGGCCTGGGTTGCCACCAGCCGGTGCTGTGTCTGTATACACCGCACCGGCCGCCGCTGCCGCGCTATCAACGGCAGCGAAGCTACCGTGTGGCCAGACCGGGGGAAACGGCCCGGATTATCGCCGAAACGGGCAACCATTGGCGCAAGATTCTGTCGATCTTTGCCAAGATCTACTGCCAACTCTTTTCTCCCCCGGAGCCCTGGCAAAAGGTGCGCGACCAACACTTGCTCACCGGCGGCAGCCGCACCGCATTACTGTGGCAGACCCAACTGCTGCCGGCGGAGGGGGCCATCCATATTATCGGCGGCAGGGATTTTGCCGCCGGTTTTGAGCTGCCCCCATCGACAGCTCGGGCGGTTGACGGCATGTCGGGCAAAATAACAGCCTACGGCCACTGCTACCTCACCCCCTATCTGGATTATCGGCAGTTTCCCAACGCCCTGATTGACGCTTTCTGTAATCACCTGTTGTCTAACCACGAATTGCGACTTTAAAAAGAGCGGTGGCGCCCCAATTGTGTTGAATGGCTTTCTCTCACAACAACATGGGGGCAATGTCGCTTTTGTTCGTATCGGGCAACAGTCTAATGCCGTGACCCGACCGGGGTATTAGCGGTACACTTTAAAGGCCCGGCGATAAACTCGGCGCCACCTGCTCAGCCAGAGGGGCTATCCAGAGGTACTATGAAGACAGTTTTTATCCTGCAAAATCAGCGCAAGCAGTTTTTGAGTAAGCAGAACGAGTGGGTGGATGGCCGTGATGCCAACACACTGTTTAAAACGGCGCATAAGGATGAAGCCCTAAATCAGTTGTTTGAAGCCAGCTCCAAGGATTATACCCAGCGAGTCCAACTGCTGGAGTGCCGGCTCAACGATAAAAACCTGCCGGTCATCCCGGAAGACCAGTTACCCGAGCCTGCCCCCAGAGCTGCCGGCAACTCCGCTCATCCCAGTGAAAGCCCGGCCTCCATTGCGGCTGCCGGCTATGAGGTCGCGCCCGAGTAAGGGCCGTCGAGGAATCCAAAGTGTCAGAATTCAATCAGCGACTGTCCCAGTTAGCCGCACCCGGCCAAGCCAGCCTGCTCGCCGGTATTCGCCGCGGCATCGAAAAGGAGAGCTTACGCATTACTCCCCAGGGTGAATTGGCCCAAACGCCACACCCGACCGCTCTGGGTTCTGCCCTGACGCACCCCCAGATCACCACCGACTACAGTGAAGCCCTGCTGGAATTTATCACTGCCCCCCACAAGCAGACCAGTGACTTGCTGCAGCAATTGGACGAGATACACCGTTTTACCTACGCCAATATCGACGATGAGAGTCTCTGGGTAACCAGTATGCCCTGTATGTTGGGTGCCGACGAGCAGGTGCCCGTCGGTCGTTACGGCACCTCCAATGTGGGGCGCATGAAAACCGTCTATCGCTTGGGCCTGGGCTACCGGTACGGTCGACTGATGCAAACGATTGCCGGTATCCACTACAATTTTTCCCTGCCCGACGCACTCTGGCACTACCTACACCAGCAGGAACAGAGCCCACTGTCGCTGCAAGCGTTTAAAACCGAGCGCTATTTTGGCCTGATACGCAACTTCCGGCGCTATTTCTGGTTGTTGATCTACCTATTTGGCGCCTCGCCAGCAGTGTGCCGCTCCTTTGTCCGCAACCGGGACCACAACCTGGTACCGTTTGGCAGCGACGACCACACCCTGCACGCCCCCTATGCCACCTCTCTGCGCATGGGAGACCTGGGCTACCAGAGCAACGCCCAGAAAAAGCTGATTGTCTGCTACAACAACCTCGACACGTACCTGAATAATCTCTGCGGCGCCATCACCCAGAGCCACCAGGATTACGAAGCGATCGGTATCAAAGGCGAGAACGGCAATTACCGCCAGCTGAACACCAGCCTGTTGCAGATTGAGAACGAGTTTTACAGCACCATCCGCCCTAAACGTACCGCCAACTCCGGGGAAACGGCACTCAACGCCCTCTATCGCGGTGGTGTCGAGTATATCGAGGTGCGGTGTGTCGACCTCAATCCCTACGAGCCGCTTGGAATCAACCCCGAACAGATCCATCTGCTGGATAGCTTTCTGGTGTTCTGTCTGTTAAAGGAGAGCCCCCTGACCGATGTGGACGAGTATCGCCACATTCAGGAAAACCAGGAGCGCATTGTCTATCGGGGGCGCGACCCAGAACTCACTCTCATCAACAGTGACGGAAAAATCCCCTTTGGCCAGTGGGCTTCGGAACTGCTTGAAGGCATTGGTGAGGTGGCAAAACTGTTGGACAATGCCAACGATACCCAGGCCTACTCCCGGGCCGTTAGCACCCAACGCGACAAACTCAGCAATCCGGAGCTGACTCCCTCAGCCCGCATTCTGAACGATATGCGCGAGCAGGGAGTGACCTTTTTCCGCCTGGCCATGAACCTGGCGCAACAACACCAAGAACACTTTGCCCAGCGTCCGCTGGACACAGAAACCCAGGCTCAAATGGCACAGCAGGCAGTAGACTCCCTGGCCAACCAACAGGCGATCGAAGCCCGGGACAATGTTAGCTTTGACGAATACCTGGCCAACTATTACGCCCAGTACCGCTGCTGCCAGTAATCTGGTGGCGGCCCCCTGCGGCGCCGGTTCACGCCCGCCATGAACTATCTGGCACACCTGTTGCTGTCTGGCGACGATCCCGACATGATGCTGGGTGGCTGGCTGGGTGACTTTGTCAAAGGGCCCTTGCCCCTCAAGGTAGCGGACAGCGCCTCCCCCTGGCCGGCAGCGGTAGAGCGGGGCATCCTGTTGCACCGGCGTATTGACGCCTATTGCGATCAACACCCGGTGGTGCGACAGAGCATCGCCCGCCTCGGGCCAGACATGCGCCGCGTTGGCGGCATTGCCATCGATCTCTGTTACGACCATTTTCTGGCCCGCCGCTGGAACGACTTCCACACTCTACCTTTAAACCACTATGCCGAACAGGTTTACCACCTGTTAAATAGCCATCACCCGCAGATGCCACCCGCCGCCCAGCGCTTTAACCAACGGGCACAACAACACCGCCTGCTTGAGAGTTACCGCCGATTTAACACCCTGGAGGGGGTTCTGGCGCGGATCGCCGAACGTTTTTCCAGGCCTACACCGCTGGCCGCCAGTTATCTGCGCCTGCAGGCGGATTATCAGCTCCTTTCCGACGATTTTGACCGGGTGTTTCCAGAACTGCTTGAATTTGCCCGAGTTCAATGGCACAAATAGCTTCACACCAGCGGCTTCAAGTTTTTACAGGCCGCGCCGATAATCTCATAACCTGGGCACACCGCCCTAGTGCAGCTCAACTGCACCGCCCAGTCCAATGACCGGCAATAGCGATAGCAAACTATAACAACCATGGCGGAGCCGGGCATCCGCCAAACTCCATCTCTACAAAGGGGTACTTTTATGCTGTGGGGCGCCTCCAAACAAGACTACCTAAATCTGCAACAACAGTATGCCAATCTGGAGCAGGAGAAAAAGTTACTGAACGACAGGCTTGATACCCTCAATGCCGACAATCAGGCGCTGTTACAAGAGGTAGAAAAACACCAGGGCAGTGACAATACCAGTCTTCAGCTGTGCAATGTGCTGCTCGGTTCGGGAGATGCGCTGGATGATATTCGCAACAGCATCGGTGACTCTTTCCGTCTGCTGATCAAGGAAAAAGAAAAGCTGGGAGAGTCGTCCAGTATCTTTGATCAAAGCGCCGGTCTGCTGCGCAAAATGCAGGGCTCCATGAGCGGCATTAACGAGGAGGCCGACAGCAGCCATCAAAGTGTGGGCAATCTGAAAAGCCTGGCGGGGGACATTACCCAGTTTGTCGGCATCATTAATAACATTTCCGAGCAGACTAATTTGCTGGCCCTCAACGCCGCCATTGAAGCCGCCCGCGCCGGAGAACAGGGGCGGGGATTTGCGGTGGTAGCCGATGAGGTCCGGACCCTGGCCCAGCGCGCCAGCAGTGCCACCGGGGAGATTTCCGAGCTGGTCAGCAAGATCGAGCAGGACACCCTGGCCGCCGACACCAGTATTGCCAACCTGATGGCCAAGTGCGAAGGAATCACCACAGCTGCTGACCAAGCCCTGGAACAAGTCGAACAGGTATTGGCACTGTCGCGGGAGATGCAACATACAATCTACCAGGCTGCCGCGGACACCTTTATTGAGACCGTCAAGATGGACCATGTGGTCTATAAAAACGAAGTCTACAAAGCCCTGATGGGTATCGGCAACAGCAGCGCCACCGATCTGGGTAATCACCGCGATTGTCGCCTGGGGCGCTGGTACTACGACGGTGACGGCTCGCGGGACTACCGCCACCTGCGTTCCTACCAAGCATTGGACGCCCCACACCAAGCTGTGCATGAGCACGGTGTTGAAGCCCTTCGTCTCAAAGCCAACGGCGACGATGCAGGCGCAATGAATGCTATTCAGGCTATGGAAAAAGCCAGCCAGGAAGTCATGCGCTACCTCAGTGACATCCTGGTGGAGATGCGCCGCGATCACGGCATGTAAATTCCGCAGTTGATCGCTTTGATATTATGCCAAGGCCTTGGTAATCAAGGCTTCCGTGCGTTTTCGGCCTTTCACCCAATCGGTTAGAGCGCCTTAACGGTTAGTGGTGCTATTTTTGTATCACAAAATTATTGAAGTACAGATCAACGATACCCTCTTCACCATCGGGGCGCTCGCCGTCTTCCGCCAGCACCACCGCGCGAATCTCCTCCAGGGCCGCTTGCCGCAGTAGCTCTTTTCCTTCTTGAGTATCAACATCCTCGTCGGATTGTCGACTGAACAGCAACACCAGGTTGTTGCGGATCAACGGCATATGGTGGCGAATGGAGCTGGCTGCGCTATTGTCCACAACCCGCACCGACAGCTCGGCCTTGAGGTATTTCAGTCGCCCCATACCTCCGTAGTTAACCACAAACGGGGGTTTCAGTGGTAGGTAGATAGGCCTCGCCCTTGCCGGCCCGGCACCCTCTGCATTCTCTTCCTGGGCCTGTGCCCAGGGCAGCGCCGACACCATCGCCGTAACCAGTGCCAAGACTTGGAAAAATTTTTTCACATTCGACCTCACTTGTCTTTTTTCACCTATTTTCTCGAGAAACGGGGAACTGAATGGCGTCAGCATAGACTAATCTTGCGCCAGCTAAAACAAGGCGTTGAGTTAACCGGGAAATTCCCCTACTGTTCTGCGGTGTCGCCTGCGGCGATAAACCCCAGCGGTGTTAAACCCCAGCGGTGTTAAACCAGAGCAGAATGCATTTCGCGACCCGGCCGTCAACAATAATCGCACCCGCTGAATTGATTTGAGGATACACTTTTGCCTACAGCCCGATACACAAACCTTATTATCTTTTTCGGCTGCGTTGGATTGATCTTGACAGCGCTCTATATGCAGTACGTTATGGATATGGCACCCTGTGCCTTGTGTATCACGCAGCGCATCTTTGTAATCGCTGTCGGTCTGGTGGCATTAATCGGCGCCCTCCACAATCCCAAACGCCTGGGGCTGCGTCTGTACGCCTTGCTGGGCATTGTGCTGGCTATCATTGGCGGCAGCTTTTCCGGACGGCACCTGTGGCTGCAGAGCCTGCCCGAAGATCAAGTGCCCGCCTGCGGCCCCAGCCTCGACTATTTGCTGGAGGCCTTCCCACTGCGAGAGGCCTTTCACCTGTTGTTGCAGGGAGACGGCAACTGCGCCGAAACGGCCTGGCAGTTCCTCGGACTGACCATTCCCGGCTGGACCCTGGCGGCATTTGCCGGCCTGGTACTGATCAACGGGTGGCAGGTATTGCGAAAGCGGTAGGGGGGAATATTACCGGGGGCGATGGCTCGGAAGGATATAGTCCGTCCCAAATCCAATCAATCGTATGCCGCTTTTCCTGGCTTGGCAAGCCTTTTTCTCTCCTCTGCTTTGTCAAATTATTTTTTGTCTTTTTTTTGCCCAATCTGGACGAATAGCGCTTGCTGATGGGCTTCAATTCACCTATCTTGGAGACTTAACCAGCTCGGTGGGGCAGGGTAGACTGCCCGCCAAACTAACCGGACGACAACCGCCGGCAAGGGAAGCAGTAGCGCGCCTATTTGCGCAACGGGTGGTGCGACGTTCACACAATATTCAACAGAATACGATCGAGACAAAGAAGTAAAAGAACAAAGGATGTAGTGTCATGCTAGAAAACTGCAAAACTGCCAAAGAGCGTTGGGGCGGAGTTAGCGAGATTATTGATCGCTGGTTACAGGAAAGGCAGGACATGCTGGTGCTGTACTGCGCTCTCTCCAACTTGCACGAAACCAAAGATTCGGACCCCAGTCAGGGTGAGCAGCTGCAACGACTTTGCCAGATTATGGTGGACTATGTCTCTGCCGGCCACTTTGAAATCTACGATCAGCTCATTAAAGAGGGCCAGGAGTTTGAAGACAATGCTGCTCTGGAAGAAGCCAGCACCCTCTACGATACCATAGACAAGACTACCGAGCTGGTTTTGGATTTTAACGACAAATACCAGGAAATTGATGATCTGACGACGTTGCCACAGGACCTCTCCAAACTGGGTGAGGCGTTTGCTACCCGCTTTGAAGCGGAAGACCGGATGATTGCCGTACTGCATGTGGCACACAAGGATCTGGTTGCCTGACCCCGACAAACTACTGCAACAATCCTGAATAAGACGGGGTCGGCCCCGTCACTTGTCCGTATTACACCACAGTCAACCGTAACTTGGGTTGCCCCCACGCCTGCCATATAAGCTAGAATAGTTAACAAAATATTTCTCTAACAGCCTGGATTGGCAGACTTTTTATGCGCAATGGACTTTTCCTCGGCAGTTGTTTGAGCCTTATCTTGGTAATCACTGGATGCAGCAGTGATCATAAACCCAGCAAAAGCTTTGAAGTCGCCTCTAAAGGAGCCCAGGGTGCCGCCCTCTCCAACGATGGCCGCTGGGCCACTATCGGGGCTATCCACCAAGGTGGCAGCCTGTGGCGAACACAGGACGGCGAGAGGCTGTATAACTGGAACCACCGCGTGGGAGAGCAGACCACTATCGTCGCTGCTGACTTTTCCGCCGACGGCGCCTGGGCTCTCACCGCCGATCCCCACACCCTGGTACTCTGGCGTCTGAAAACAGGGCGCGCAGAGCGCTTTTGGACAGCCCCCGGTGAGGTCCTATCCATTGCTTTGAGCCACAACGGGCGCTATGCGCTGCTGGGTATGGGCGACCATACAGCGGTGATTTTTGACGTGGTTCGGGGCGGGATTCTGCGTACCTTTACCCATCAAAACAGGGTTCGCAGCGTCGACTTTAATCAAGATGCCAGCCTGGCGTTGACTGGCTCGGAGGATTTTACCGCCATCCTCTGGGAGGTCGCTAGCGGCAGGGAACTGCAGCGCATTCAGCACGACGATGATGTGCAGATGGTGGCCCTCAGCCCCGATGGGCGACGCGCCCTGTCCGCCGGCAAATATGACAAGGCCCTGGTCTGGGACACACAATCCGGCAGAGTGTTGGGCGAAGTTCCGCTGCGCGCCGAATTACTGCGCCGGGGAATGCGCTTTACCGCTGCGCGTTTCAGTGAAGACGGCCGTCAGCTGCTGACCGGACGCCCGGACCAGGTGGTGCAATTGTGGAATACCGAAACCATGCAACTGATCTCCCGCTGGCGACTGCCCAAACGCGATGTCTGGAAACCCACTAGCGCTGCGGTGCTGGACGTGGCTTTCAGCCAACAGGCCAACCGCTATTACGCAGTGGCCTCCAATGGCTTTGTACACCGGCTGGAACACTAGCAACGGAAATCAGTCGACCTTGGCTTCTAACAACTCTACTTCAAAGATAAGCGTTTCGTTGGGACCAATCTGGCCACTAGTACCACCGGGGCCATAGGCCAGTTGAGAGGGTATAAACAGCTCCCATTTGGATCCTTCAGGCATCAGCTGCAGCGCTTCAGTCCAGCCAGGAATCACACCGGTGACCGGGAAAGAGACCGGCTGACCACGCTTGTAGGAACTGTCGAACTCTGTGCCATCAATAAGAGTGCCGCGGTAATGGACCGACACGGTATCTTCTTTAGTGGGCTTGGGGCCATCGCCATTGGTGATGACCTTGTACTGCAGTCCACTGGGCAGAGTCACAACCCCCTCTTTTTCGGCGTTGGCAGCCAAAAACTCTTCACCTTCCTTTTTATTGGCGTCAGCCACCACCGCAAAGGCTTCCGCCTGCTTGGCACGCTGCTTGTCCTGGAAAGCCTGAATCGCTGCCCGACGCTCCTCTTCATTCAGGCGCGGTTCTTTACCTGCCTGCACATCGGCCAAGGCCAGGGAGAGTGCGCGAGTGTCAATCTCGATCTCGTCCTGCTTGAAGCGGGCGGCCAGATCCAGGCCAATGGCATAACTCAAACGCTGATCCAGGGTCTTGAGTTCCGGGGAGTCGCCACTGACAGCGGCATCGCCACCTTTGTCGTTACAGCCAAATAACGCCAGGGTGGACAACGCCAAACCGGCCATCAATTGTCGTTTATAGATTGTCATGATGTATTCACTATTCCTACTTATTGATCAGCCTGCTGACCGCTGCTGATTGCTTCCAGCGCCTGTGCGCGCTGATCCATTAACGCTTGTACCTGTTTGGCATCCCGCATTAGCGTAGACACCTGCCCGGGAGCAACCGTCATGGGCAATGGTACTCCAATTTGTGGTTCCTGCGCAGTGACTGCCTGCGCTTTTTCACCTTTTGACGGTGGCAGGGGTATTGCCTGGATAATATTGGTATCCGGGTCTATCAACACAACGTCACTGGCCCCAGCCAACCGCAATTTTTCCCTGTTTTGTGCTCGCACAACTATTTAGCTCTGAATTTGCGCATTCACTGGCAAGTCTGCAGAACCGGATTACACTCTTTGATAGCAATTTCTAAACATTAGAGCATACATTTTTGGCGCAAAGAGCGTTATTATTCCGTCTCGTTAATGTTCTGATTTTTAGACGCTCCGTTTCCCCAACTTGCTAAACATTATCGAAAATAATCGAAGGACAACCTTATGGCTGCCAAGAAAAAAGTCACCAACCCTATCGCCGATCTGGAGACGCAGATTGCCAAGCTCCAAACCAAGCTGGACAAGGCGCGTGCTAAAAAAGTAACCGATGCTGAAAAAGCCGCAACCAAAGCCGAGAAAGATGCCACCGCGGCACAGAAGAAACTGGCCACCCTGAAGGCCAAACAGGACAAGGCTAGCGCCGTGGCCAAAACCAAGAAAACCGCTGCAGCTAAAAACAGTCTGGCCAAGGCCAAAACCGCACTGGCAGCCCAAAAAGCGGTAGTAGCCGAAGCCAAGCAAGCCATCAGCGACGCCAAAGCTGTGGCGAAAGCCGCCAAAGACGCGTTGATGCAGGCGGCCCAGCTGGCCAAAGCAGCGGCAGCCATCGAAAAAGAGTTTGCCAAAGCGGAAGCCAAAAAAGCCAAACCTCGCAAGGCCGCCGCCAAGAAAGCTCCGGCTAAAAAAGCAGTAACCGCGAAAAAAGCCAGCGCCGCAAAACCGGCTGCTAAATCAGCCTCCCCCAAAAAGGCAACGCCCAAGAAAGCCACTGTTAAAAAAACTGCAGCGCCCAAAGCCGCTAAACCGGTGGAAGCTAAAGCCCCGGAAAGCAAGCCGGTTAAGACAAAAGCCGCGCCCAAAAAGACGGCTGCCAAGAAGGCACCCAAGGCCGCTCCGAAGACGGCGGTAAAAAAAGCCGAGACTCCCAAAGCCCCGGAGAGTAAAGCGACACCACAACAACCGGTCGTGAGCGCAGCTGTCACACCGGTAGCCAAACCGATAACCGCAGCTCCGAAAGCGGCTGCAAAGCCGGTTGAAAAAAAGGTGGAGGAGAAGCCCCAAGCGCCGGCTAAAGTCGAGGCCAAACCCGAAACTCCGCCAGCCCCCGCTGTTGCGAAGCCCGCTGCTGCTGCGCCGCTCGCCGCCGCCCCAAAACCCGAAGCGGTCAAGCCTGTCCAACCCGCCAAGATGGAAGAGAAAAAGGTGGAAGAGAAAAAGGTGGAAGCGAAGCCGGCCGAAACCAAGACCGAGACTCCTGCAGCGCCCAAGCCAGCCGCTGCCGAAAAACCTGCTGCGTCGGTTACCGCCAGCTTGTTTGACGAACCCCGGGCTTCCTAAAAGGCCTGCTGCCGGCACCCCAATTTGTGGGCTGCCGGCAGTTACTGCTGCCGCGCGTTAATCTGCCATCGCCTGTTGCCAGCTTGCTAACCAGCGGCTTTTATCCACCAATCCCAATCCCGATACATAGCGCTCCACGTTCCCCCGAGCTTCCATTGGATCCTCCACCGCATCTGCTGCCCACTGGTACAACCAGGCTTGTTCCTGCTTTTCCGCCGCCAGTTCCGCTGACTTGATGGCCTGGCGAGTGGTTTCCACCTGGCTTTGTGGCCACTCGTGCCCCTGTTTGAGAGACCGGCGCAACTGCCGAAGAGCCCCAACCACCTCCCGCTCCCAGCGCTGCAAACGCTGCTCGCTGTGGGCTAACAGCGCCGGCGTTAACGCCAGCCCCCTGCCGGCGAGCCAACTGGCCCACAACAGCAAATTGACATTGCCACCACCTTCATCCTGCAGTTGCAGACACAGCTGCTGTATCTGCGGATGGCGATAGATTCGCAGGGAGTATTGCCAAAAGGGATTGTCCGTGGGGCAGTGTTCGGTCGATGTATTCATAGGGAATTGGGGGTAGAATGCCCGCCATGATTACTTTGCAACGTGTTAGCTTACAACGAGGCCCCAAGGTTTTGCTAGAGGGTGCCGACCTCACTGTTCATCCGGGCCAAAACGTGGGCCTGATCGGCGCCAACGGCAGTGGCAAATCCAGCCTGTTCAAATTATTGCTGGGCGAACTGCACGTGGATGCCGGTGAACTCCAGGTGCCGGCCCAATGGCGTATTGCCCATATGGCGCAGGAAGTTGGTGAGGTAGATCGCACCGCCCTGGACTATGTATTGGATGGGGATACCGAACTGCGGCGCCTGGAAGCGGCTATCGAAAATGCCCAGGAACACACCGATGGCGAAGCCCTGGCAAAGTTGTATGCTGAAATGGAAGCCATTGACGGCTATGCCTCCACCGCCCGGGCGCAACAGCTGTTGAGCGGTCTGGGTTTTGCCGACAGCGACGCTGAACGCCCGGTGGGTGACTTTTCCGGGGGGTGGCGCATCCGTCTCAACCTGGCGCAGGCACTGATGTGCCCCTCGGACCTACTGTTGCTGGACGAGCCCACCAACCACCTGGATCTGGATACCACTCTTTGGCTGGAACAATGGCTGCAACGCTATCCCGGTACACTGTTGATCATCTCCCACGACCGGGACTTTCTCGACAATGTGGTGCAACGCATCGTCAGTGTCGAACGCCACAAGTTGGACGCTTACCAGGGCAATTACTCGGCCTTCGAACGCCAGCGGGCCGAGCGCCTGTCGCAACAACAGGCCGCCTATGAGAAACAGCAGGCTCGGGTGGCGGAAATCGAGAGCTTTGTGCGCCGTTTTCGCGCCAAGGCCACCAAGGCGAAACAGGCCCAGAGTCGTTTGAAGGAACTGGAGCGGATGGAAAAAATTGCCCCCGCTCACGTGGACTCTCCGTTTCACTTTCGCCTCGATGCCAGCGACAAGCTCTCCAATCCCCTGGTGAATTTGAGCCATGTGGATATTGGCTATACCGCCGCGCCGGTGTTGAAAAACGTCAATCTCAATATCTCCCCCAGCTCCCGCCTGGGTCTACTGGGCCCCAACGGCGCCGGCAAGTCGAGTCTGATCAAGGCCCTGGAAGGCAGTTTGGGAACGGTTAAAGGTGATCGGGTCTGCGGCGAGCATCTGGCCATTGGGTACTTTGCTCAACACCAATTGGAGGCTTTGGACCTGCAAGCCTCGGCGGCGCTGCACGTGCAACGCTTGTCACCCCAGGCCACGGAGCAGGAGATACGCAACTTTCTCGGCGGTTTCGGTTTTCAGGGGGACCGGGCGTTTGAGGAGATTCACCATTTCTCCGGCGGCGAGAAGGCTCGCCTGGCACTGGCGTTAATCGCTTGGCAAAAGCCCAACCTGTTGTTGTTGGACGAACCCACCAACCACCTAGATCTGGAGATGCGCCACGCGCTGACGGTCGCCCTGCAGGGCTTTGAGGGTGCTGTGATTGTAGTCTCCCATGACCGCCACCTGTTGCGCAACACGGTGGAAGAATACCTGCTGGTGGCCGATGGCCGGGTAGCGGACTTCGATGGCGACCTGGACGACTACCACCGCTGGATGCAACAGCGACGCCAACAGGAAAACAGTTCCCTGGCCAAGCGCGAGAACGACACCTCCAGGGGACCGGACAAAAAAGCGCAGCGCCAGCAGGCGGCAGCCCAGCGGGAACAGTTGAAACCGTTAACCAACAAGTTGAAAAAATATGAAAAGGAGCTGGATAAGCTCCAGGAACAGCTGGATACAGTAGAAGCACAACTGGCCGACAGCTCGCTCTATGAAGCCGAGAACAAGGACAAGCTGCAGCCCTTGTTGCAACAACAGGGCGCGCTCAGGGTGCAGTTGGAGGAGTGTGAAGAGCAGTGGATGATGGTGAGTGAGGAGTTAGAGGCGCTTAGGGGGTAATCTTTCCGGTTCGTGCCAGGAGCAGACACTGCCGATGGCACCTCTTCGAGCGGCACGATATTGAATCGGAGTACGTTCCCACCCTGGAGCGGCACGGTATTCAAAAGTGACCTGACCTGCGGCGGCACGGTCGGGGACGGAGGGGACCACTCCCCGATGCCGAGGCACCTATCGCAGGTTACTCCAATCGTGTTTTTTAGGGCTACGGAGTCAATTTGTGGTGGTGCCTTATCAGGCCAACTCCAATACCTCATCAACCAGCTTATTGATACCCGCCGCCGCTTCACTAATACGGCCAGCCAGCATATAGGCCGGGGTAGTCACCAGTTTGCGGGCGCTGTCGACACATATATCATCCACTTCGCACTCTTTGTGCACGCCGCCAGTCGCTACAATCGCACTTGCAGTATCCGCATCCTTACCAATGGTGCACTCCACGCCCTCACCAAAAATAGCCGCCGACATCGTGGGGGCGATACACACCAGGCCCACCGGCTTGCCCGCCTGGTGAAACGCCTGGGCAAACGCCAGGAACTGCGGGTTCACCGTTAACTCAGCACCTTTCACCGCAAAATCACACAAGTTTTTCGCCGCCCCAAAACCGCCAGGTACAATCAGGGCATCAAAGTCCTCCACTTTGGCCTCCGTCAGATCCTTGATCTGACCGCGGGCGAGGCGGGCCGCTTCAGTCAGCACGTTGCGGCTTTCACCTTCCGCCACCTCTCCCGTCGCGTGATTAATCACGTGCATCTGCTCAATATTGGGGGCAAAACACTGCACCTGTGCCCCCTGTTGATCCAGGCGCAACAGCGTAATGACCGACTCATAAATCTCTGATCCGTCGTAGACACCACAACCGGACAACACAACCGCTACTTTTTTTGACATGACGATCTACCTAAAAACAAGGCGCCAAAGGGACGCTGTTGAAGACAACAATAGATGGTTAATTTGATACAAATTAAGCCATAGACTGAAAATATAGCCTATTGTAATGAGAGATAAACAAGCAGCGCAATCGCCGCGAACCAGCCGTCAAAAGCGCTTATCAAAACCCCGCGACTTAACTGTTATATAAGGAGACACCATGGCTAGCACGGGCAAGTTAATGGCCATTATCGATCCCACCAGCAGCGAGCAGACCGCCCTGGAGCGAGTCACCCGGCTGGCAGTGCAGGGAAACGGCAGTGTGAACGCCTTTTGTTGTACCTACCTGAGTGAGGAGGAGATGGCTAACTTTCCCTCCCGCAAGGATGCCAAACACCACGAACTGCAGAGGGTGCAAACCTGGCTTGACCAACTGGCGAAACCCATCGTCGATCAAGGAGTCAGTGTCACCAGCGAAGTGTATTGGAACGAAAACTGGTGCGACTCCGTTTTCCATGCCGCCGCCCGCAACGGTGCCAGCTTGATCGTTAAAAACAGTGAACCCCACAGCACATTGGCACGCAAGTTATCGCGCACATCGGACTATACACTGTTGCGTTACGCCCCTTGTCCTGTGCTGTTAACCAAAACCAGCGATGACTGGATCAACGGCCGTATCCTGGCCGCCCTGGCAATCGATAAAAAGGACCCTGAACACGATCTTCTTAACAACACCATTGTCGCAGAGGCCCAGCGGCTGGCTCACACGACGGAGTTTGATCTGCACCTGGTCGCCGCCCACCACGAACGTGCCGATATGGCGGCGGCACTGAATATCCTCATGGACGAAGATACGGGATTTGAAGATGTGCTGGCCGAGCGTTACGGCGTACCCGCAGGCCATGTGCATATCAAGGAGAGCGGTGCCAAGCAGGCCATTCTAGAAACAGTCAAAGAGGTGGGTGCCGATGTACTGGTCATCGGCACCATCGCTCGCAAAGGGCTGCGCGGCGCACTGATCGGCAACACTGCCGAAAAAGTATTGGACGAACTGGACATCGATATCCTGACTGTCAGCTGAGCAACGGTTTTTCAGCACATCTATTTGGTAACCGTGCGCTCCACTTGAGAGCTGATTTTTCATGGCTGCTCTCCTTGGATGCTGTTCTTTTTAACCGTGAACATTACCCTAAGCCGTGGTGCGGACTGTCTACAATCAGGACGTCTCCGCCAGGGATTCAATAAACTGGTTGGCCTGTTCGATCGAGGCCTCCATATCGCGAATCAGGCTGTTGATATCCTGCTTGAGCGAACCGAACTCGCTTCTAAGGGAGGCTATGGCCCGCGCGTTGAGGTTGTGCTTGAGATAGAGCACCTGATCGCGGAAGGTATCCAACACCGGTGTCATACGCTTTTCAGCGGTGTGCATGGCGCGCAGCATGCGCTGGTAGCGGCGCTGGGTGGTTTTGAGCTGGTTGGCGCTCTGGCGCCGTAAACTGCTGCTCGAGTACTGGGTCAGCTCCTCTTCCCACTCCTCAAACAGGGCGTCGGCCACGCTTTCCACCGCTGCAATGCGATCCCGCACAGCATCGGCGCGGGTTTCGCTGGCTTCAAATTCATCCCGCAGAGCTTCGTATTTGGCTTCCAGGTCCCCGCCTTCAAAACCCAGTTCGGTGGAGAAACGCTCCAGGGCGGAGCGGAACTGTTGCTTGGCCGCTTCCTGGGCATCCCGCGCCCCTTCGATGCGATCGGTCAGGATATCCCGTTTGTGGATACCGACCTTTTCCATGGTGCTGTAGTAGGCGCTCTCACAACCCGCTAGCAACAGGCAAGCCAAAACCCACAAACACAACCGTTGCACCTGCAGCCAGCGACCAGCTGGTCGGACACTGCTGAGAAATCCCGTCATGGGTTCGTCCTTTTGCCGGAGGGAAGGTTACTTGTTGCCCAGGGCTTGTTCGATCTTTTTGTCGGTTTTGTACTGACTCAGGGCGTATACCGACCAGATAGCAGCCGGGATCCAGCCAATCAGGGTGAGTTGCAGAATCAGGCAGATAATGCCAGCAAACGGACGACCAATGGTAAAAAACTGCAACCAGGGCAGTAACAGGGCCAGAATCAAACGCATGGAAACTCCTAAATCGTTGCGGTATCTAGGTGATATTTTTATTGTTTTCTGCAGGATAGCAGAAACAAGCTTTCTAACAACCACCCACGGGCAATTTCCCGCTCAGACTATAAGAGCTATATGACACTCCGTGTGTTGCTTCCGCTATCACACACTACGCTCAAACAACAGATCCCATACGCCGTGTCCGAGGCGCTCGCCGCGTTTTTCAAACTTGGTTATCGGTCGGTAGTCCGGGCGCTCCGCGTATTGATAGTCACCGGCCTGGTTGGTGAAACCCTCCGCGGCGCACATCACCTCCATCATATGCTCAGCGTAGTTTTCCCAATCGGTAGCCAGGTGAAACACGCCACCGATTTTCAACTTCTGGCGAATGCGTTGCACGAATGCGGATTGCACAATGCGACGCTTGTGATGTTTTTTCTTGTGCCAGGGGTCCGGGAAATAGAGTTGACAGCGGTCGATGCTATTGTCGGGCACACAGCCCTCCAGCACATCGATGGCGTCGGCCATGTACACCCTCAAATTGTTGATCCCGTCCTTGCCGGCATTGTTGATCAGGCGCCCGACCCCCGGGGGATGTACCTCGATCCCGAGAAAGTCCTTGTCCGGTTCGTTGCGGGTCATCTGTAGTAACGAGTCCCCCATACCAAAGCCAATCTCCAGCACCACCGGTGCCTGGCGACCGTAGCTCTGCTGACAGTCCAGCTTGCCGTCGTAGAGGCTGAGACCGTAGACCGACCACTGTTTGTCAAAGGCTTTTTTTTGCCCCAGGGTCATACGGCCACCGCGAATCACAAAACTGCGAATGTCTTTGCGTTTGTATTCGGGTTTTATCTCAAAGGTGTCTGACCCAGTAATTTCGGGACCAGCATTTTCCGGTTTAGTAACTTCTGACATGGTAACTCTAGAAATTTCGGTGGTAATTTGACACAAAGCCGCCGGCTTAGAACCGCAGGGCAGCCACAAACAGGGCGATCCAGCCCGCCAGGAAGCACACCCCCCCCAGGGGTGTCACTGGACCCAGCACTTTCGGACCACCCAGGGCCAGGCCATAGAGGCTGCCGGAAAACAGGACAATACCCACCACAAACAACCAGCCACTCAGCAGCAGGGGGAGAGTGGCCTCTGACCGTTGCAGCAACAGGGCTACGCCGAGTAGCGCCAGGGTATGATAAAAGTGGTACTGGACCGCTGTTTCAAAGGCACTGAACAGGTTGTCCGCGAGTTTACCCTTGAGCCCGTGGGCGCCAAAGGCCCCCAAGGCAACAGCTAGAAAGCCACTTATCGCCGCGAGAAGTAAAAAGAGTTTGCTCATCATCCAGAACGTAAAAAAGCCGCGTATGGCACGCGGCTTTTTATTGGTTAACGGGTTTATCTGTTATTTTGCCAACTTGTTGAACTGGATCAGACCCAATTACAGGGGCTGAACCTCAGGCCTCCATAAACCCACGCACCTTTTTCATGGCATTTTTTTCCAGTTGGCGAATACGCTCGGCAGAAACACCGTACTGGTCGGCCAGATCATGCAGGGTGGATTTGTCTTCGTTCAGCCAGCGCTGTTGCAGAATATCGCGGCTGCGGTCGTCAAGCTGTTCCAACGCCTGGGTCAGATTATTGATACTGGTCTCTTCCCAGTTGGCGTCTTCCAACTGAACGGCCGGATCAAAACGTTTGTCTTCCAGGTAGTTGGCCGGTGCCTGGAATGCACTTTCTTCATCGTCATCGGCGCCGGCGTCAAAGCCCGCATCGTAAGCAGACAGACGGCCTTCCATTTCGCGCACGTGTTTGACATCGACATCGAGGTCGGCGGCAATAGCCTTGGCTTCGTCGTTGCTGAGCCAGGCCAGGCGTTTTTTGGCGCCACGCAGGTTAAAGAACAGTTTGCGCTGGGCTTTGGTGGTGGCAATTTTGACGATACGCCAGTTGCGCAGGATAAATTCGTGGATTTCGGCCTTGATCCAGTGCACCGCAAAGGAGACCAGGCGCACGCCTTTTTCGGGGTTAAAACGTTTGACCGCTTTCATCAGGCCAACGTTGCCCTCCTGAATCAGGTCACCCTGGTTCAGGCCATAGCCGGCGTAGGATTTGGCGATATGCACCACAAAGCGCAGGTGCGCCATAATCAGTTGGCGAGCCGCATCGACGTTATCGCGGTAGTAAAGCTCCTCGCCCAGGTGCTTTTCCTCTTCCGCGCTCAAGACGGTGAAACCATTAACGGCCTGAATGTATGCATTGAGGTTCTGCCCCGGTGCGAGTACATCGACAGGCTGTAAGCTTGTTCCCATCTATCCATTACCTCCGTTGAAATCACCGACTGAGTTTAGCATTACTTTCTTTAGATCGCTATCCTCTAAGGAAGTTCATAGTGATCTCAAGCTTTTCAGTGACTTAGCGGTCTTGTTTAAAGCTTTGCATCATTTCGTAGTGATTGTCTGCGGTTATACCTGGGGGAGTTTGCGGCCCCGGCGTCACTTTGCCGGGTTTCAGCCAGGTTCAATCTGGCCCAAATGCCGCCCCACAGCAACCCACGCTCCCGATAAACCCAACAGGCCCGCTCCCAGGATCAGCATCAAGCTTGATAGAGAGTCTAATCCCTGCAGTCGAAAATCGCTTTGATACATGTCAGCCAAGCGGGCGACGGGGCCCGCTAACCAGCTTATACCCAAGACTAGTAGCAATATCGCCAGCAGGCCACCCCCAGCGCCGTACCAAAACCCGGTGTAAAGGAATGGGCGCCGCACAAAGGCGTCTGTGCCACCGACCAGTTTGACAATCACAATTTCATCGCGGCGGCTTTCGATCGCCAAGCGGATGGTATTACCGATAACCAGCAATACTCCCAGCGCCAACAGCAGTGCCAATGCCATCACCAGCCGTTGCCCCAGCATCATCAATTGCTGCAGGCGCTGTACCCAGGCCATATCGATACGCACATCGTCCACAATAGGCTCGGCGGCTATGGCCTGACGCAGGGCCTCCAACTGACCCGACTGCAGGGCCTCCGACACCGGCTGCACCAGCAACACGGCGGGCATGGGATTCTCCTCCAGGCTCTCCACCACCTGACCAAATCCGGAATAGGCCTGAAATTCCTCCAGCGCCCGCTGGGGAGAAATGTACTCCACGGCACTGATCTGGGGATTCAGGCGCAGCTTGTCCTGCAGGCTGATGATGACTGCCTCGCGGGCGCGCTGGTGAATAAAAACCGACATCTGACTACTACTCTGCCAGCCCTGCCCCAATCCCTGCATATTATCCAGGGCTACATACAACATGGTGGGCAGGGCAAGGGCAATGGCCACCACCAACCAGGTCAACAGGCTTTGCACGGGGGTTTTCAGCAGTCGCACCAGGCTTTCCACAGCGGTGATCTGATGGTGCTGGAGATAGGCGTTGAAGCGGTGGGCCGAGCGGACCTGACTCTGGCTGGCACCGCTTTTGATGCCGCCTTTAGGTGACCGGGCACCGAGCGGCTGGGCGCCGCGGACTGGTTTACGCTTCGGCGATGTCGACGGCTGCTTCACAGGGCAGAACTCCATCGTGGGTCAACTGGCCGGCTTTAAGGTTTAACACCCGCCGCTGCAGACGCTGGACCAGCGCCAGATCGTGGGTGGCGATCAACACGGTGACCCCCACATCGTTAAACTGCCGGAACAGGTGCATGATCTCGGCAGACAGACCCGGATCCAGGTTGCCTGTAGGTTCATCCGCCAGTAACAACTGGGGCTTGTTGACCACCGCGCGAGCGATACCCACCCGCTGCTGCTCCCCCCCGGAGAGTACGATGGGGTTATTGTGCTCTCTGCCCAATAATCCCACCTTGTCCAGGGCTGCCCGCACCCGTCGGGCCACATCGTAGTGGTGGTAACCGGCGATTTGCAAGGGCAGGGCGACATTGTCAAACACGCTGCGATCGAACAGCAGTTGGTGGTTCTGAAACACCACGCCCACACCACGGCGGAAGTAGGCAATCTGGCTGCGGCGCAAACGGTTGAGGTTCTGCTGGTTGACCAGTACCTGACCCTGACTGGGACGCTCCATCAACATGATCAGTTTCAACAGGGTACTTTTGCCGGCCCCCGAATGCCCGGTGAGAAAGGCCATCTCGCCACTGCCCAACTCAAAACTCACCCGGGAGAGGGCCTCGTAGCCACCCGGGTAGCGCTTGCTGACATTGTCAAAACGTATCATGGTCGTTAATTGGCGAGCAAAGTCTCTAGGCCGCTTCCGTCACGTCAAACAGGGCTTTGACAAACGGTTCAGCGGCAAAGGGTTGGAGGTCTTCGATACCTTCACCCACACCGATAAAGCGCACCGGTAACCCAAACTTCTTGCTGAGGGCAAAGATCACCCCGCCCTTGGCGGTGCCGTCCAGTTTGGTCAAGGCCAGTCCGCTGACACCGGCGGCCTCGATAAACTGCTCGGCCTGGCTCAGAGCGTTTTGGCCGGTCCCTGCATCCAGCACCAGTAGCACCTCATGGGGCGCGGTGTCATCCAGCTTACCCATCACCCGTTTGACCTTGGCCAACTCCTCCATCAGGTTGCTCTTGTTATGCAACCGTCCGGCGGTATCGGCAATCACAACATCCACGCCTTTGGCCTGGGCAGATTGGATGGCGTCGAAGATCACTGACGCGCTGTCGGCACCGGTGTGTTGTGCCACCACCGGCACCTGGTTGCGCTGCCCCCACACCTGCAACTGCTCCACCGCCGCAGCGCGGAATGTATCCCCCGCGGCCAGCATCACACTTTTGCCTTCATTCTGGAAACGTTTGGCCAGTTTGCCGATGGTGGTGGTTTTACCAACCCCGTTGACGCCCACCACCAGAATAACGTATGGCTGGCGAGTAGCATCGACCACCAGTGGCCGTTCCACCGGCTGCAGCAGCTTCTGCAGGGATGCCTGCAACGCGCCATAGAGCGCCGAGGCATCGGCCAGCTCCTTGCGTCTCACCCGCGACGTGAGGTCACCGATAATCTGTTCTGTGGCCGCCATGCCCACGTCTGCCACCAACAGCTGGGATTCAATCTCTTCCAGCAAATCTTCATCAATCTCCTTGTGCCCTAGCACCAGGTTGCCCAGCCCCTCGGCAAAGTTTGAGCTGGTGCGACTGAGGCCCCGTTTGATACGGGAGAAGAAGCTGGTGTTGGCGGCCTCGCTGTTGGCCTCGGCCGGCACCGCCGGAACACTGTCGACGACAGGGGCAGGTTCAACCGCCCCGCACTCTGCGTTAACGCTGGCAATGTCTGCAGCGGCCGCGTCGTGACCAGGCACCGCTTGCGGTTTTCCGCCAGCGGCCCGGGTCTGGGCCTTGGGTGGCTCACTCGCTTGAGCCTCGGTTTTCTTAAATCGCTTAAAAAAGTTCTTCACAGTGCTCGCAATAACAAATCTACCGGCCGAAGCCAGTAACTACTGGAAACCGGGCAGGATACTGGGCAAACTCTCACCCAAAAGCAACCGCGGTCGTCAAAGGCGCTATCCTACCATTACTGGCGGGCTTTTGACCTATAAGCTGACATATTTTAACCGCCGATCCCGCTTTTGCCCCTTAATCAATCACAGAAGTTGTCTGTTGCCAGGGAATGTCGTTGCTATGAAACACTCGCGCAAGCACCGCTCACAGGCCCGGAAATCATCCACTGCCGGCACACCACGCACCGGCGTGGGGCAGTTGCGCGGCGGCGCCAATAACAACCTGCGGATTATTGGCGGGCAGTGGCGTGGGCGCAAACTCAGCTTTGCCAGTGTCGAGGGCCTCAGGCCCACCGGCGATCGCATCCGGGAAACCCTGTTTAACTGGCTGATGCCAGACCTGCCCGGCGCCCGTTGCCTGGACCTGTTTAGCGGCTCCGGAGCATTGGGGCTGGAAGCCCTGTCCCGCGGTGCCGCGGAGGTGGTAATGCTGGATCGCGAGCGCTCGGTTGTCACTTTACTGCAACAACATATCGCCACACTGGGCGCCCAAGGCGCCCGGGTGATCGAAGCCGACGCTCTCCACTGGCTGCAGCAGCAGGCACAAATAGAACCGGTACCGGCTTGCTACCATATTGTCTTTCTGGATCCACCGTTTAACCACAATTTGTGGCAACCGGTGTTGGAAGCGTTGGAACAGAGCCACTTGCTGGCCGACAATGCCGCGCTCTATGTAGAAGCTCCCCGCGATCAGTCACTGCAGCTGCCGCCACAGTGGCAGCTGCACCGGGAGAAGCAGGCCGGCCAGGTCAGTTACCGGTTGTACTACCGAAGGGAAACCGGCGAAATCGACGGCGAGTAGAAGCGAAAATAGCCCGGGAATTACTGGAGATTTTGTGCTGCCGGCACAAATTGTTTAACATCACCGACCTCACAAGGCTAGCGAGTGGAACAACACCATGAAAACAGTGGTATATCCTGGCACTTTTGATCCGATTACCAACGGTCATATCGACCTGATCGAGCGCGCCTGTCGTCTCTTCGACAAGGTAATCGTCTCAGTGGCTGCCAGCACCAAAAAGAACCCCCTCTTTTCCCTGGAAGAGCGGGTCAGTCTGGCGGAGCAGATTCTCGCACACCTGGATAATGTGGAGATTTGCGGCTTTGACGTGCTACTGGTGGAACTGGTGAAGCAGAAAAACGCCCAGGGTGTGCTGCGGGGATTGCGCGCTGTTTCCGACTTCGAATACGAATTTCAGCTTGCCAATATGAATCGCGCCCTGGCGCCGGAGATGGAAAGCCTGTTCCTGACCCCTGCGGAACACCTGTCGTATATCTCCTCCTCGCTGGTGCGGGAAATTGCCTCCCTGGGCGGCGACGTCAGCAAATTTGTGCACCCGCTGGTACAGCAGGCGCTGGTCGAAAAGTTCAAGTGTTAGTGTACTGTATGGAACTCAATACACTAGTGCCCATCCGCAAACTAGGCCGTCACGAGGGAAGCAAAAATGCGTCAGATGTGCGCTACAAGATCTGGGCGCATAGATCATTCTATGTAACTAGATCTTGTGGCGTGCAGCTGGCGTATTTTTGCTTTCCGCAGTAGGCATATGTTTATGGATGGTCACTAGCTAGTACCGACTTTTGTGGTATCCCGCGTGAGTGCAGCCGAGGCAGCGGACAAAGGTAGTCTTGGCCGGACCTATGACCAGGGTATCGGCCGAAGCCGCCACGTTGCCGCCCGCCGCGGAAAAGGGTAGGCCCAGCACCCAGATCACTGAACCCACTGCCGTGACCGCGAGCATCAGCGGTCGCACCACCACCAGATCCGCCGCCATCGCTATAGCCGTGGGGTCTTCGGTGACGGTATTGGCCGAATCAGCAAATGACAGGTTGCAAAAGGACAGGGTACAACACAGCACCATGACCCTGGCCCAATTCAGGTTTTTGTCCACCTTCCCAACTCCTTCCTGTGTCTATTTTATGTGTCACTTGAGCAAGTGTAGACCTAACGCTGACAGGCCGCACAATAGACAGTGGAGCGTTGTCCAAGACGGATCTCCTTGAGGGGCTTTTGACAGTTGGAGCAAGCTTCCCCACCGCGCCCGTATACATGCAGCTCTTGCTTGAAATAACCGGGTTTTCCGTCGCCGCCGACAAAATCCTTCAGGGTCGTCCCCCCCTGGGCAATGGCGCGAGACAAGACATCTTTGATATGCCCGGTTAAACGCTCATACGCTGCCCGCGAAACAGAGCCCGCCGCCCGGGTGGGGCGGATACCTGCCATAAACAGGGCTTCGTTGGCATAGATATTGCCAACTCCCACGACCACTTTGCTGTCCATGATAAAGGCTTTGATCGCCTGCTTACGCCGGCGGGAGCGTTGAAAAAGGTAGTCTGCATAAAAATCATCGCCAAGGGGCTCCGGCCCCAAGTGGCTCAGCAGGGGATGCTGCTCCGGGTCATCACCAGTCCACAGACAGGCGCCAAAACGGCGCGGGTCAGTCAAACGCAGCACGGTGTCGCGGCCGAATACAATATCCAGGTGATCGTGGGCCTGTGGTGGGCTGGCGCGCCCCACAATTCTCAGACTGCCAGACATGCCCAGGTGCAGCAGGGCAGTACCATTGGAAAAACACAAAAGTAAGTACTTACCCCTGCGTTCAACCGCCAGCAGCTTGCGTCGTGCCAACAACTCGGGCAACTCGGCAGGTATCGGCCAGCGCAGTTGCGGCTGGCGGATAACGGTGGCTGTCACAGCTTTGCCTTCAATATGAGGGGCAATCCCACGCCGGGTGGTTTCTACTTCAGGCAGTTCTGGCATGGGAAGGGACTATTCCACATCGACATTGGGAAAAATATTAAACATAAAAAAACCCGGTAGGTACCGGGTTTTTTCTACAGCCTTTCTATACGGAAAGCAAATAGGCTTACTTGATTTTGCCTTCTTTATAGATCACGTGCTTGCGAACAACGGGATCGTACTTTTTGATTTCCATCTTTTCAGGCATGGTGCGCTTGTTCTTGTCAGTGGTGTAGAAGTGACCAGTGCCTGCAGTGGAGTTCAGACGAATTTTATCACGCATCTCACTATCTCCTGCTGTTAAACTTTTTCGCCACGAGCGCGTACATCTTTCAGTACTTGCTCAATACCGCACTTATCGATGATACGCATACCTTTGGCAGAAATGCGCAGCTTCACAAAGCGCTTCTCGGACTCCACCCAAAAGCGGTGAGAGTGCAAGTTTGGCAAAAAACGACGCTTGGTGTGGTTTTTCGCGTGAGAAACATTGTTACCGGTCACCGGACGCTTACCGGTAACTTGACATACCTTCGACATCTTTTTGCCTCATTAGTCGTATCGCCGTATCAGCACCCAGGGCAAAACGACGAATTCAGTCTCAAAATCTTTACGGTGGTCGGGCAGTCAAACGACCGTCTGGGGCCCCTGTAAATGGCCCCGGCCCGAGAGAGCGGCGTTTTATACCAGAAGAGCCTAACGATAGCAAGGATTCGACGCTTTTTTCGCCATATTTCTATCTTACACCGCTCTACAAGCCCCCAATCCCCCCTATAACCACCCTCTTTCCGCAAATGACACTGTCTCACCATCCCCAACCACCAGGTGATCCAGTACCCGGATATCCACCAAACCCAAGGCATCCCGCAACCGCTCGGTAATAAGGCGATCTGCCTGACTGGGTTCCGCCAACCCCGACGGATGATTGTGTGCCAGTATCAATGCCGCTGCATTGTGATCCAGCGCTCTTTTGACCACTTCCCGGGGATAAACACTGGCCCCGTCAATGGTGCCCTGAAACAACTCCTCATAGATCAATAGCCTATGCTGGTTATCGAGGAACAGCGCAGCAAATACCTCGTGGGTTTTGTGCCGCAACCGGCTGCGGAGGTAATCGCGCACCAGGGTGGGACTGGTGAGGGCGGCGCCGCGCGCCAAGGCTTCCGACAGGTGCCGCCGGCCCATTTCCAATGCCGCCTGCAGCTGGGTAAACTTTGCCGTCCCCAATCCCTGGCCGCGACAGAAACTGGCTCTGTCGGCCGCCAGTAGAGGGCGCAAACCACCGAACTCGGCCAACAGCTCCCTGGCCAGGTCGACAGCGGACTTTCCGGCGCAGCCGGTACGGAGAAAAATCGCCAACAGTTCGGCGTCGGATAGGGCGCTGGGGCCCCGGGTTAAGAGTTTTTCCCGCGGGCGCTCTGCCGCGGGCCAATCGCGAATGGCCATGGTGGTCCTCCCTGACTGTTGCAAAAGTACGAAAACTTCCCTGAGAGTGGTATCTTAGCGCCTGAAATTAAAGTGGCTACTAACTAAACGAGTAGATGATTTTATGAGTTCACTGGCCAATAAACAAATCCTGTTAGGTGTCACCGGCGGCATTGCCGCCTACAAGAGCGCTGAACTGATTCGCCGCTTGCAAGATCAGGGGGCCAGCGTACGCGTTGTCATGACTCGCGCTGCCCAGGAGTTCATCACGCCGTTGACCCTGCAGGCGCTGTCCGGCAACCCGGTGCACACGGACCTGCTGGATCCGGCTGCCGAGGCCGCCATGGGCCATATAGAACTGGCGCGCTGGGCAGACCTGGTACTGGTGGCGCCGGCCAGTGCCGACTTTATCGCCCGCCTGGCGCAGGGCAAGGGCGACGATCTGCTGACCACCGTCTGTCTGGCCACCGCCGCCCCCATTGCCCTGGCACCGGCCATGAATCAAGGCATGTGGAGCAACCCAGCCACCCAGGACAACCTAGCGCTGTTGCAAACGCGCAAGATCAGCCTGTTCGGGCCCGCCGAGGGCAGCCAGGCCTGCGGCGATGTCGGCCCTGGCCGAATGCTGGAAGCGCTGGAGATCGCGACAGAAGCTGCGAGACTGTTCCAGCCCGGCAGTCTGGCGGGCAAAAAAGTCGTTATCACTGCCGGCCCAACCCGCGAAGCCATCGACCCGGTGCGCTATATCAGCAACCATAGCTCTGGCAAAATGGGCTACGCCCTGGCTCAGGCCGCCATGGAAGCCGGTGCCCACACCCTGCTGATCAGCGGGCCCACCAATCTGACACCGCCGGAGCGGGTAGAGTTTGTCGCTGTCACCAGTGCCCAGGATATGTACGAGGCCAGCCACCGGGCGCTGGATAAGTGTGATCTTTTTATCGCGTCGGCGGCAGTGGCGGATTTTCGCCCTGCCACTACCGCTGATCAAAAAATGAAAAAGCAGCCCGGCAAAGACACCATGACCCTGGAAATGGTAAAAAATCCAGATATTGTCGCCAGTATTGCCAGCGCGGAACCCAAACCTTTTACCGTGGGTTTTGCGGCAGAAACTCAGGATGTGGTTACCTATGCACGGGACAAGTTGCAACGCAAAAACCTGGATCTGGTGATTGCCAATGATGTCTCCCAGCCAGGGATCGGCTTTAACAGTGATGACAACGCTGTGATCCTGGTTAGCAACGAGGATGAGGAAGTGCTGGATCAGCGCAGCAAGCAACAGCTGGCTCGCGACCTGATCGCGCGAATTGCAGAAAAGCTGGTTTAGCGGCCGGTTTTCCCAACCGATGCTGGACTGACCAACAGCCCACTTAAAGGACCTATTGCGTGGAAGCGCCAACTGAGCCTAGCACCAAAAAAGCCGCGGACGTGGAACCCAACGCCGAGCAATCGCCAGTTGGCAAAGCAAACTCTAAAAACAAGCGCCTGTTACTAACCCCTTGGCGGAAAACACTGGCCGTCACCCTGGGCCTGGTACTGCTTATCAATGCGGGTGCGGCCCTGTGGCTCTACGACCGGTTTATCGTACAGAAACAACAACTTAGCCTGCAGCTACTGACCCGCGCACAGGCACAACAGCAGGTCACTGCTATCACTGTTTACCTTCAGCAGTTGGCAAAGGACGTTCAACGCTTTACCCACCGGGCAGCCTTTGCCCAGGCCCTGCAAACCCACAACAACACCCTGTTGCAGACCTTTCAACAAGATATTGAGAGGGCGTTTGAGGATTTTATCGGCTTGCGCCTGATCCCTCACAACACCGCCGTACTGGATCGCGAGCACCCCACCATGCCCATTCGCTTTGCGGAGCTGGACATGATTCACCGGGCTGAAAATCAGCAGACGGTTTTTCCCGAAGCCGCCCGCATTGGGAAACAGTGGCGCCTGCACCTGGTAGCACCGCTGCCCACGGCCAGTGCCGAAGAAAAGCCCCCCGTGGTAGGTGTTATGCTGCTGGGCCTGCAAGCCCGTTCCCTGGGCAAAGTGCTTTTGCAAAGCGACAAAACATTGGGCCAAACCCAGCTGCTGCAACGGTTCGCTAACAGTCCCCCCCAGGTGCTGGCTGCGGTCGGTGAGGGTCAGGCGGGTCCGGCCCTGGAGCTGGAAATCCCTGACAGCCACTGGAAAATCCGCTTTACTCCTTCGCAACACCTGGTGCAACAGAGCCGGCAAAACCCACTGATGCTGATTGGGATACTGGCTCTAACGCTGCTGGTCAGCCTGGTGTTCGCCTATTGGCTGGCCCAGTTACTGCACCAGCGGTTTCAAACGGCAGCTGCAGTCAGACCCATTGCCAGGCCCAGCGGCGTCAGCCACACCTCTCCAGCCGAAAGCGAAAGCAAGCTGGGGGAGATGGCCAATCCCATGTACCACGACCAGGATATTCTGGATGTGGACTTGCATGAAGAAGATCAGAATATTCTCGGCCTGGAAGACAGCCCTCGCCGCACAGCCGCGTTTCCGCCTGAAAAACCGGTGCCAACGACAGAGGCGGTGCAGGTGATTTTTCGCGATTACGATATTCGCGGCATTGTCGGTGAACAGCTGACCTATACTTTAGCCGAACAAATTGGCCAGGCGCTGGGGAGTGAAGTGCTGGATCAGGGGGAGAGCCATATTATCGTCGCTCGCGATGGCCGTCTACACAGCCCGGAAATGACACAAAGGCTGGTGGATGGCATTCTTCGCAGCGGCTGTAACGTCATCAATATTGGCGTGGTGCCCACCCCCCTGATGAACTACGCCACCCATGAACTGGAAGGCACCAGCAGCGGTGTCATGGTGACCGCCAGCCACAACCCGCCGGAATATAACGGCTTTAAAATGGTGATTGGCGGTAGGACCTTGGCCGGCAGCCAGATCCAGGCCCTGCGCTCGCGTATTATGCGCGGCCACCTGCACCAGGGTAGCGGCACAGAGGAACACCAAACGATCATCCCTGACTATATTGACCGTATTTTTTCTGATGTGGCACTGGCGGGAGAACTGCACGTGGTGGTGGATGCGGCCAATGGCGTCACCGGAGAAGTGGCCCCCCTGCTGTTCGAGGAATTGGGCTGCGAAGTCACCCCGCTCTACTGTGAAATCGATGGCAGCTTCCCCAACCACGGCCCCGACCCCACCATTGCCGCCAACCTGCAGGATCTGATTGCCAAAGTCCGGGAAACCGGCGCCGATTTAGGGGTGGCCTTTGACGGCGACGGCGACCGCCTGACAGTAGTCACTCCCCAGGGCCAGATTATTATGCCGGATCGGCTGTTGATGCTGTTCGCCAAGGACATCATTACCCGCAATCCCGGTGCAGATGTCCTGTTTGACGTAAAGTGTACCCGCCAGCTCAACGGCCTGATCTCCAGTTACGGCGGCCGCCCGGTGATGTGGAAATCCGGGCACTCCCATATGAAAGCCAAAATGGTGGAGACTGGCGCCCTGTTGGGCGGAGAGTTCTCCGGCCATATCTTTATCAAGGATCGCTGGTACGGGTTTGACGACGGTCTCTACGCTGCCGCACGCTTACTGGAAATCATGACCCTGAGGGATCAGGACCTGGATGCCATCTTTAGCGCTTTTCCGCCCTTGTATGTCACCCCGGAGCTGAAAATACCGGTGGGCGAAGAGCACAAATTTGAGCTGATGAAGCAGCTGGTCGCTACTGGTAACTTCCAGAATGGCAAGCTCACCACCATTGATGGTCTGCGCGCGGACTACGCCAAGGGTTGGGGCCTCGTGCGGGCCTCCAACACCTCGCCCGCGCTGACACTGCGCTTTGAAGGGGATAGTGAAGACACGGTGAAGCAACTGCAGGCACTGTTCAAACGGGAGCTGCTAAAGGTAGATCCCAAACTGAACATCGGTTTCTAGGGTAGTACCTTTGTTGCCTGGACCGTTAAAATAACCCCAACTAATTGCTAGCTGCGGCACAAGCCGCTATTTCTCATAGGTTTGATTATGTCTTTAACACGCGATGTGGCGATGAACATTGCCCAGGTTCTGACCGAGGCCCTGCCCTATATCCAGCGTTTTACCGGCAAGACCGTGGTGGTCAAGTTTGGCGGCAACGCTATGGTAGACGAATCCCTCCAAAACAGCTTTGCCCGGGATGTGGTGCTGATGAAGCTGGTGGGCATGAACCCGGTGGTGGTGCATGGCGGCGGCCCCCAGATCGGAGAACTGTTAAACAAATTGAGTATTCAGTCGGAATTTGTCGATGGTATGCGTGTCACTGACAGCCAGACCATGGATGTGGTTGAGATGGTTTTAGGGGCCACCGTCAACAAACAGATTGTCAACCTGATCAACCACAACGGCGGCCAGGCCATTGGTATTACCGGTAAGGACGGCCAGCTTATCCGGGCCAAAAAGTTGTCGGTCACCCGCAAGACGCCGGATATGCAAGCGCCCGAAATCATCGACATCGGCCATGTGGGCGAGGTGGAATCTGTTAATACCAGTGTGATTGACATGCTGGTCAACAGCGATTTTATCCCGGTAATAGCGCCCATTGGCGTGGGCGAGGATGGCGCCTCTTACAACATCAATGCCGACCTGGTGGCCGGCAAGATCGCCGAGGTACTGAACGCGGAAAAGCTGATGCTGCTGACCAATGTCGCCGGCCTGCAGGACAAGCAGGGCCAGGTGCTCACGGGTCTAAGCACCGAGCAAGTGGACGCCCTGATTGCCGACGGCACCATCTACGGCGGCATGCTGCCTAAAATCAACTGTGCCCTGGAGGCGGTCAAAGGCGGTGTTACCAGCGCCCATATTATCGATGGTCGAGTGGAACATGCTGTGTTGCTGGAGATCTTTACCGACGTCGGTGTGGGTACCCTCATCACCAACGGCTAGCGACAGTAGCACCCCCAATGATTTTTCTCTCTTCAGGGCAGTGAAAATAGTGGTACTGTTGTTGATGCGGAAGACATATATGCTAGGATAGGCTGTTGCCGTCAATAAAAAGCGGTTGGCTTTTGCGCAGACCAGCCAAAAAACAACCAGCTGTTGCGAGCGCATGACTATTGCCACAACGATTAATCCTCGTGTTTGCGATTAAATGCAACGAACAATAGTCACAATTTGGGGTCATAATCAGGGCAACAGCTGTTAGATCAGATCAACAACAACAGTTAGGATGACGCTTTTTTGCCGCCAGGCCTTTTGTCCTTGGGGTGAAGCCATTAAAACCGATGAGCAAACCAAGCAATAAGATCTCACGGCGCCAGCAGATTTTGGAAGCGCTTGCCCATATGCTGGAAGCCAGCCCTGGAGTCCGCATCACCACAGCAGCGCTGGCGAAAGAGGTTGGCGTCTCGGAAGCCGCACTCTACCGGCACTTTCCCAGTAAATCCAAGATGTTCGAGGGCTTGATCGAATTTATTGAGGATACCCTGTTTTCCCGCATCAGCTTGATCCTGTCGGAAGAGCCCAGGGCATTGGCGCGCTGTGAGAAGATCCTGTTTTTGTTGCTTACCTTTACCGAGCGCAACCCGGGTATCACCCGAATTCTGACCGGGGATGCACTGGCCGGCGAGACCGAACGGCTGCGTTTGCGGGTCGCCCAGTTATTTGAACGGCTGGAAACCCAACTCAAGCAGATCCTGCGCGAAGCGGAAATCCGCGAGGGCCATCGCCCCACGCTGCCGGTTACCGCTGCTGCCAACTTGATGATATCCAGCGCCGAGGGGCGTATCAGCCAGTTTGTGCGCAGCGAATTCCGTCGCCGCCCCACTGAATTCTGGCAAGACCAATGGCCTGTTTTGGTACACGGCTTTTTCCTGGAAGAGCTTCAGCCAGCTAATTAATCGACAGCTCAGCCAGCTAATCGATTAGCAATACAGCCGGCTAATAAACGGATCACTCAGCCAGGGGATTGCAAACGCCCCGACCGATCAAAAAACAAACAAATCGGTCGCGCGCTCTGCGCTACTTCCCTGAAATTTCCTTAAAGCGCTCGATATCGCGATCGTACTTGGCCGCCACTTCGTTGAGTTCCATCAATCGAAGGCGCACCAGTTCTTCCGTGTCTTCCAGCTCCAGCTCCAGATTGTCGATGGCCTTGAGGATATTGGCGGGCACCTCGCGCCCGCCGCGCTCAAAATTCGCCGCTTTGGATTGCTGCTCCTGAATCTGTAGATTGAGGCTGCTGATATTACTGCGCAGGATGGCAATATTGGCCTCCAGGTCCGACAGCTTACGAGTTTTGGCCGCTTCGATATCTATCGCCCGACTGTAACGCCGCTTGAGTTGATTGTCCCAGCGGGCCATGGCCTCTTGGTTACGCTTTTCCGCCTCCAGTTTGGCAACTTCGTCTTTCGACAGGGCCGGGGGCACGGTTTTAATCACCTTGCCCGACAAACTGACCACTTCGTAACCTTTTTGAGCATACTCGGGGGGAATACTGTGGTGCAGGACTCGGACACCCTTGTCGTTGGTGTACCGATAAAAGACCTTATCCGCCCCTAGCGTCAGGGCAGGAGCTAGCAACAGGCTTGAAAGGAAACAGGCTCGGCACAGCGCGGCCCACTGTCGCTCGGTCTGTTTCGAGGCGGTAGCGAACTCGGCTGTGATCACGGTCTCCGGTTGCTCACTGTTCACGCTGAGGGCTCTTCTGTACCCGTTGAGGACTGTTCTATATGTGCTGAAGGCTCTTCTTTATCGGCTAAAGGCTCTTCATTATTGGCTGAAGGCTCTCTAACGCCGATTTAAACGCCGTATTGGTCGCGATAAGCCCGTATTTTTTCCACTTGCTCGGCCTGACCGGATTCCGCTTCCAGGTAACTTATAATATGGTCCAGATTTATGATACTGACCACTGGAATGCCATATTCCTGTTCCACCTCCTGGATGGCAGACAGTTCACCTTGACCCCGCTCCTGGCGGTTGAGGCCGATAACCACTGCCGCAGGCTCTGCTCCCGCTGCCTTGATCATGGACATGACTTCCCGTACCGCAGTTCCCGCGGTAATGACATCGTCGATGATCAAAATACGCCCCTGTAAGGGGGCACCAACGATGGTCCCGCCTTCACCGTGATCCTTGGCCTCTTTTCGATTAAAACTGTAGGGCACATCGCGGCCGTATTGATCTGCCAGTGCCACCGCGGTAGTGGAGGCCAGGGGGATGCCTTTGTAAGCCGGCCCAAAGAGTACATCAAAGTCTATACCTGAGGCCTGAATCGCGGCTGAATAGTGGCGCCCCAGTTGCGCCAGCGCCGCACCGGTCTGAAAGCGACCAGCGTTGAAGAAATAGGGACTGGTGCGCCCGGACTTCAGGGTAAATTCTCCAAAACCCAGCGCCTGGTGTTCAATGGCGAGCTGGATAAAGTCGCGCTGATACTTCTGCATGGCAATATCCTGTAAATGTTCTAACTTTGTGCTTATGGCTAACAAATCAGTATAAAGCCCGGTATCATACACAGTCCGTTATAAAGGGGCTAATATGCGCATAATCAGTCTTTGCGTCGATGGCATTCACCAAGCCGCGCAACGCGGCCTTTACGATTGGCTGACAGGCCAGGACGCCGACATCATTTGTCTCCAGGACCTCCGCGCCCTGGAGTATGAGCTGGATGATAAAGTTTTTCACCCAGCCGGTTACAACGCCTATTTCTTTGATTCCGGGGTAAAACACACTGACGGGGTCGCGATCTATACCCGCAAGCAACCCAAGGCGATTATCTACGGCCTGGGGTTTTCCTCCGGGGTAGACATGCAAGGCCGTTACCTGCAGGCGGACTTCGAACATATCAGTGTCGGATCGCTATTGGCCCCCATTGCTGGTGACAATCCCGACTCCCGGGAAGTAAAAATTCAGTTCTTTGACGACTTCCAGGCCCACCTGCACAAAATTTCGCGCAAGCGCCGCGAGTATATTTTTTGTGGCAACTGGACCATGGCACACCGCCGTCATGATGTGCAGAACTGGCAGTCCCACGAGCATGATTTCGGCTTCCTGCCCCACGAACGGCAGTGGATGGACCAGCTGTTCAACCAACTGGAATACAAAGATGCCTTCCGCCACGTTATCCGCGATGGCGACGAATTCACCTGGTGGCCAAGCAACACTGTGGGGCAGGGTGACGGCTGGCGTGTCGATTACCAGGTGGTATCCGACCCTCTGTGCAGCCGCATTGAACACGGCGCCATCTACAAAAGCAAAACATTTTCCAGTCACCTGCCGGTGATTATGGATTACGATATCGAACTCTAAGCTGCCGGCGGCAGTTGCACCAACAGCTTGCCGCCTGCTTATTGTTCAGTCAGTGCCGCCCGCTGCAATTGGTGCAGCTCCCCGATACCCTTCTTCGCCAATACCAGCATGGCAGTGAATTGCTGCTCGGTAAAGGGTTCGCCCTCGGCGGTGCCCTGGATTTCAATCATGCCGCCATCGTCGGCCATCACCACATTCATATCAGTCTCGGCGTTGGAGTCCTCGGGGTAATCCAGATCCAGCACAGGTTCACCCAGATAGATACCCACAGATACCGACGCCACCATGCGTTTCAGAGGTTCGCCCTTCAATCGGTTCTCTCGCCTCAGGTAACTGATCGCATCCATCAGCGCTACACTGGCACCTGTTATCGATGCTGTGCGGGTACCTCCGTCGGCCTGTATCACATCACAGTCGATGGTGATGGTATTTTCACCCAGGGCATACAGGTCCAGGGCGGCGCGCAGGGAGCGTCCGATCAAGCGCTGAATTTCCACTGTCCGCCCGCCTTGTTTGCCCTGGGCCGCTTCGCGATTCATACGTTCACCGGTGGAGCGGGGCAGCATACCGTACTCCGCCGTTACCCAGCCCCGGCCTTCCCCCCGCATAAAGCGCGGCACACCGTCACTGACGCTGGCGGTACAAATCACCTTGGTATCGCCAAACTCCACCAGCACCGAACCTTCGGCGTGGCGGGTAAAATGACGGGTCAATCGGATATCGCGCAATTGATTTGGGCTACGGCCGCTGGGTCTTTGCATAATAAAACCTACTTTTCACTCAACTCGATGCCCAGAAATACAGCCCCCGGGCAACCACAAGGGGGCGATTATAACTGATCGACCGTGTTACCATTAACACAATCAGGTACCAACACTGAGCTATCGACCCAGGATCTCTTCATGGTAGAAAAAAAAGTCGCCTCAAACCCGGATGTTAAAGCCCATGCCGCCACAGACCCGGCGACCGAGGGGCAGGCCACTCCGAGCCCAGCCACCAGCAAACAACCGCGCAGTATGACCGGTTTTGCCCGGCAGGAAAAAAAGCTGCCCTGGGGCAGCCTGATCTGGGAGATCCGCAGCGTTAATCACCGCTACCTCGAACCCCACTTCCGCCTACCGGACACCCTGCGCCAGCTGGAACAACCGCTACGCGATCAGGTCCGCAAACAGCTACACCGCGGCAAACTGGAAGCCACTCTGCACGTGCAGACGGGGCTGGCCAATGACGCCGAATTGGGTATTGATCACCGTTTGGCACAACAGGTGGCCAACGCTGTCATGCAGCTCAACGACCTGCTGACCAGCGCCGCCCCTGTCAATGCCATGGACCTGCTCAAGTGGCCCGGTGTGATTAAAAATCAGGATATCGATACAGAAACACTGGAAGCGGAAAGCCTGGCACTGTTTAACGAGGCCCTGAAGCAATTGCTGGATAACCGCAGCCGTGAAGGCGTCGAGTTAAAGCGCTTTATTGAGCAGCGCCTGGATGCCATCAGCACTCAGGTCGCCAATGTGCGCAAATTGATGCCTGAAATTCTGGCGGCGCAGCGGGAAAAGCTGCACACTCGCCTGGAAAGCCTGACTGTAGAACTGGATCCGGAGCGCGTGGAGCAGGAAATTGTACTGCTGGCGCAAAAAGCCGACGTCGACGAAGAGCTGGATCGACTCGACACCCATGTCACCGAGGTGCGCCGCACCCTCAATCAGAAAGGGGCCGTGGGACGCCGGTTGGATTTTCTGATGCAGGAGCTCAACCGCGAGGCCAACACCCTGTCTTCCAAATCCATTGTCAGTGAAACCACCCAAGCGGCAGTGGAATTAAAAGTATTGATTGAGCAAATGCGCGAACAGATTCAGAATATCGAGTAACGCGGGCTGGCAGACCAATTTGACCCTAAATCAAAGACGTTGATTTATACGCGATCTCTCATTAACCCGATGATTCAATAAATAGGCAATCCGTATCTATGAGCAGCCAGGGTACTCTCTATACAGTGTCCGCCCCCTCCGGCGCCGGCAAAACCAGCCTGGTCAAGGCCTTGGTGGAATCCACCGATTACCTGTGCGTCTCGGTATCCCATACCACCCGGGAAAAACGCCCCGGCGAGGAGGATGGCGTCAACTACCACTTTGTGGACCGCGACACCTTCGACCGGATGCTGGAGGACAATGCCTTTCTCGAGCACGCCGCTGTGTTCAGCAACCTCTACGGCACCTCCCGGCAATGGGTGACCGAGACCCTGGACAGCGGTATGGATGTGATTCTGGAAATCGATTGGCAGGGGGCCAAGCAGGTACAGCAGCTGATTCCACAAACCGTGGGTATCTTTATCCTGCCGCCGTCGCGGGAGGCCTTGCAAGAGCGTCTCACCGGCCGCGGCCAAGACGATAACAGCGTCATCGACGCCCGCATGGCGGAGGCGATCAGCGAAATGTCCCACTATGTGGACGCCGATTATCTGATTATCAACGACGATTTTGAGACCGCGCTGGTTGAGTTTCGCACCATTATCACCAGCCAGCGTCTGACACTGGCCCGCCAGAGACAGGAACACAAGGATTTATTGATCAAACTATTGTCCTGACTGGTCGATTTGCGTACACTGGCCGACTTTTTAAATCTGGCGCATAATCCTGGTCAGGACAGGGGCTGTCTCCCGATGTTGGGGGAGTCCGGTGCTGTGTTCGCCCAGCACTGCCCAGCTAACTGTCGGCCCTGACGAGCAAGAGAACACGGAAAACACTATGGCACGCATCACTGTTGAAGATTGTCTGGATCACGTAGACAACCGTTTTGAACTGGTTATCGTGGGTAGCAAGCGCGCCCGCCAAATCGCTGTGGGCGGCAAGGACCCCATGGTGCCGGAAGAGAACGACAAACCTACTGTGATTGCCTTGCGTGAAATCGAAGAAGGCTTGGTAGACGCCAGCATTCTCGACCAAAAAGATGAACCCGAGTACGAAGAAGCTGAAATCCAAATTCCAGCAGCGGAATAAAACTGCCGGGGGAGGATTGCCTTGCAAACGATAGATGCCCTCAGCCATCGGCTGTCCTCTTACCTAGCCCCCCAGCAGATCAAACGCGTCAAACGCGCCTACTACTACGCGGAGCAGGCGCACGACGGCCAGAAACGCCGCTCGGGCGAACCCTATATCACCCACCCTCTGGCAGTGGCCGACAACCTGGCCGCCATGCATATGGACCATCAAAGCCTGATGGCCGCCATGCTCCACGACGTGATCGAAGATACCGGTATCAGCAAGCAAGCACTGGCGGAGCAGTTTGGCGACACAGTGGCAGAGCTGGTGGACGGTGTTAGTAAACTAACCCAGATCGAATTTGAATCCCAGGCCGAAAAGCAGGCGGAAAACTTCCAGAAAATGGCCTTGGCCATGGCGAAGGATATCCGCGTGATTATCGTCAAGCTCGCCGACCGGCTACACAACATGCGCACCCTCGGCGCCCTGAGGCCGGAAAAGAAACGCCGCATCGCCAAGGAAACCCTGGAAATCTACGCACCCATCGCCAATCGCCTGGGTATGAACGACTTGCGTCTGGAGTTTGAGCACCGGGGCTTTTTTGCCATGTACCCGCTGCGGGCCACACGCATGCAGGCGGCCCTCAACACCGCCCGTGGCAACCGCAAGGAGCTGGTGGAGAAAATCCAGAGTGCCATCGAGTTGCGACTCGAGCGGGAGGGCATGCACGCCTTGGTGATTGGGCGCGAAAAGCACCTCTACAGCATCTACCAGAAGATGCGCACCAAGAAAAAATCCTTTAAAGAGATAATGGACGTCTACGCCTTCCGCATTATCGTTGAGAGCGTGGACGACTGTTACCGAGTACTGGGAGCGGTACACAACTTGTATAAGCCGGTGATCTCGGAATTCAAGGATTATATCGCCATCCCCAAAGCCAACGGTTACCAATCCCTGCACACGGTGCTGGTGGGTATGCATGGGGTGCCGATCGAGGTACAGATCCGCACCAAGGAAATGGACGAAATGGCCAATCACGGCATCGCCGCCCACTTCCTCTACAAGTCTGACGGCGACGACAGCCTTGGCAGCGGCCACGCCCGTGCGCGCCAATGGGTTCAGGGCCTGCTGGAAATGCAACAGGCCGCCGGTAACTCCCTGGAGTTTATCGAAAACGTAAAGATCGACCTGTTCCCGGACGAGGTGTACGTTTTCACCCCCAAGGGCCAGATTGTGGAACTGCCGGCCGGCGCCACCCCTGTGGACTTTGCCTACGCAGTGCACACCGACGTCGGCAATGCGTGTGTTGCCTGCCGCATTAATGACCGCCTCGCGCCCCTGTCACAAACCTTGCAAAGCGGTCAAAAAGTGGCCATAGTGACCGCCCCGGGTGCACAGCCCAACCCCAACTGGCTCAACTTCGTCTCTTCCGGTAAGGCCCGCAGCGCTATCCGCCATTTTTTGAAGAACCAGCGCCACCACCAGTCGGTCGAGCTGGGCAAACGTATGTTGAGCCGCTCCCTGGTGGATGCGGGCATGGAGTTCGACAAGCTGACTCCGGCCCAGCATCAACAGTTACTGGACGGCACCAATATGCCCAGCCTGGATGCCCTGCTGGAGGATATCGGCCTCGGCAACCGCATTGCCTACGCCGTGGCCAAACTGTTGTGCCAAGGTAACCGCGAGGGTTCGAGCACCAATATCTACTCACCGCTGATGATCGAATCCGCGGACGGGCTGATGATTAACTTCGCCCGCTGCTGTCGACCCATCCCCGGCGATCCGATTATCGGCCATATCAGCTCCGGTAAAGGGCTGGTGATCCACCAGGAGACCTGCCGCAATATTGTTGAGTTGCGAAACAATCCGGAAAAGATCAATCAGGTAAACTGGGCCCCTACAGTCACCGGGGAGTTTCTGGTGGATATTCGGGTTGAGGTGGAATCGGAGCGGGGCATTATCGCTACCCTGGCGACCCGCATTTCCGAGATGGGAGCAAATATCGAGCGCATCAATGTGGACGAGCGCGATGCCCATAACAGCGTGATCAAATTGTGTGTCGGCGTCACTAACCGCATTCACCTGGCCAATATCATGCGCCGGATTCGTAACATGCGTTCGGTACTTCGCATTAGCCGCACCAAGAATTGATTATCGCTCAGCCTATACGCACTCTGACGCACCTAAGCGGTATCCTTTGCTCCAATAATCCTATAAAGAGAGTCTAGCTATGACGAACAAAGCAGTTATCCACTCCGAAAACGCGCCGGAGGCGATCGGCACTTACTCCCAGGCAGTCAAGGTCAACAACACCGTTTATCTTTCCGGCCAGATCCCGCTGATTCCCGACACCATGGAACTGGTGGAGGGGGGCTTTGCCGCCCAGGCTGATCAGGTATTCAAGAATCTGAGTACAGTGTGTGAAGCTGCCGGTGGCAGCCTGCGGGATATTGTGAAGTTGAATATCTTTCTCACTGACTTGAGCAATTTTCCCACCGTCAACGAGGTGATGGCCAAGTACTTTAAAGAACCTTATCCGGCTCGGGCGGCTATTGGTGTGAAGGAGCTGCCTAAAGGGGCTCAAGTGGAAGCTGATGGGGTGATGGTTATTTAGGGTCATTTCTCTGACCTGGTTCTTTTCAAGTCCGATCAGGCATGAGGCTAGGTTTAGATATTGCCTAACTATCCGCTGTGTGCCAAAAGCGGAAGGTTGCTAGCGGCACTTCCTGGAGCGGCACGATGCTCAAAGATGACCTGACCTGCGGTGGCACGACCGTGGTCCCCGTCCCCGACCGTGCCACCGCAGGTCAGGTTACCATCTGGCACTGTGCCTCTGGCAACCGTCCTTTTGAGCACATTTCATACTGTCAGACAAGATCTAATCCGTTCCTTAAGGGCAAGCTCCAGTCCAAATCAGTACTCTTTAACCTCCCAAACTCTCCAAAACAGCGCTATAACCTTCCCTGAAGGTGGGATACAAAAACCGATACCCAGTTTCCAACAGCATCCGATTGGCACACCGCTTACTCCCCCGGCGCGTATTCACCGGCTCCTCCCGCAGATGCCCCTCGGGCAAGCCCATCTCCGCCGCCAGCCAGCGCTTTACCTCCCACAGAGGCGCCGGCATACAGTCCGTCGCCAGATATACCGGTGCCAACGCCCCCTGATACTGAATCAAATGAGCCAACACCCCCGCACAATCATCTGCGTGAATCCGGTTGGTATACACCACCGGCTCCCGGGCACAGCCCTCGCCGGCCCGAACCTGCCCAATCAACCGCTCACGGCCCGGCCCATAAATGCCCGAAAACCGCACCACACACCCCGGCAAACCGCTGTCCAACAGCAGCGACTCCGCCTCCAGCAGCCGCCGGCCCGCATAACCGGCCGGCTCCGTAGGTGAGGCCTCATCTACCCAGCTGCCATCCCGCTGGCCGTAGACACTGGTACTGGACACAAACAGCACCCGCCTCGGAGGGCGTTCAGCGGCCCTCAACACCCTCACCAGCACCTCCATGCTGCGCACATAGGTCCGGTGATAGGCCTCATCGTTATATGCATCCGGTGTCAGCGTTATTACCACCACATCGACACATTCTTTTAAGAAACTGGCCACTTGCGCTTCATTAGTCGCATCACATTGGCTAAGCTCAATATATCCGGGACAAGCTTTGGCACGACGGCTTATAGCCGTCACCTGATAATGCGCCGGGGGTAGCAGTCGGGCCAAGCGCCCGCCGATATCGCCAAACCCAATCAGCAGGCACTTGTCCCTGGCATGAGTGCGAGTCGTATTAGGCTTCAATTCTGGTAAACTCCTTGGTAACTTGGCAGTCAAGTTTACCGGACTGCCCGGCAGAAAGAGACTCGACAGACAATTCACTGTATAAAAACAGGCAGGACGCGAACAACAGCCATGAGCAACGCTGGACCAGCCAAACGGATCCAGGCTCACGGATATCCACCTAAGACGCCAGTTATAACTATGACATTAACAGAACTGCGCTACATCGTGACCCTTGCCCAGGAACAGCACTTCGGGCGTGCTGCTGAACGCTGCTATGTCAGTCAACCCACCCTCAGTATCGCCGTTAAGAAGCTCGAAGACGAGCTCGGAATCGCCCTGTTCGAACGCTCCAAAACCCGTGTCCAGCCCACCCCCTTGGGTGAGAAAATCATCGCCCAGTCGCAGCTGGTGCTGGAACAGACCGCTGCCATCAAGGATATCGCCAGCGCCGGAAAAGACCAGCTGAGCAGCCCTCTGCAGGTGGGAGCCATCTTTACTATCGGCCCCTATCTGTTTCCCCAGTTTATCCCCGAGCTGCAGAAAATCGCCACCGAAATGCCACTCTTTGTGGAGGAGGGCTATACCGCCACCCTGCGCCAGCGCCTGAGAAAAGGCGAACTGGACGTGATTATCGTCGCCCTGCCATTTACTGAAGCCGATGTCGTTACCCAGAGCCTCTATGAAGAACCCTTTGTGGTATTAATGCCGGCCAGTCACCCGCTATCGCAAAAGGAATCCATCTCCCCCAACGATTTCGACGGGCACAACGTGCTGCTGCTGGGAGAGGGCCACTGCTTCCGCGACCAGGTGTTAGAGGCCTGCCCCAACCTGCAGCCAACCCTGGAAAACAACAGCGGCCGCATACGCACCGCCGCCGAGGGTAGCTCCCTGGAAACCATGCGCCATATGGTGGCTTCCGGTCTGGGTATCACGATCTTACCGCTGTCGGCCGCCTCTACAGGTGGCTACAACGACCAGCAGCTGACCACTCGCCCCTTTGCCGACCCGGTCCCACAGCGTACCGTCGCCCTCGCCTGGCGCGCCAGCTTTCCGCGTCATAAAGCCATCGACGCACTGCGGGAGTCTATCAACCAGTGCAATATCACTAACCTTGGATGAGGTGTCATGGATGAGATAGCCACCCCGGTTGTGCCCACCAAGGCACGACCGGCCGCCAGTCGAACCCAGCCTTCCCGCAAACCGCCTTCAACCGCTCCCACCCTGGATCGCATCGACATTACCGCCCTCAAGGGGGTGGGGAAACAACTGGCCCAGAAACTGGGTAAAATTGGCATATTCAGTGTGCAGGACCTATTGTTCCACCTGCCGCTACGCTATATGGATCGCACCCGAGTTACTCCCATTGGAGCCCTCAAACCGCACCTGAATGTGGTGATCGAAGGAGAGATCAAAGCCTGCGACGTGGTGTTTGGTCGCCGCCGCAGCCTGATGTGCCGCCTGCAAGACGGTTCCGGTACCATGACTCTGCGCTTTTTCCACTTTTCTGGCGCTCAGAAAGCCCGCCTGGTACCTGGTACCCGGCTGCGCTGCTTTGGGGAAACCCGGCGCGGTGCCTCGGGACTGGAACTCTACCACCCGGAGTATGAATTCCTCGAACAGGGAGGGAAAAAACTGCCCTTGGACCAGACCCTGACTCCGGTCTACCCAGCCACAGAAGGCCTGACCCAACAGCGCTTGCGCAGTTTGAGCGAACAGGCTCTGACCATGCTCGACAAACACAGCTTGCACGAACTGCTACCACCCCAATTGCGAGCGGAATTTCATCAGGCTTCCCTTGCGGAGGCACTAAGGTTTCTGCACCACCCACCCAAGGATGCTCCGGTCGGCCAGTTGCTGGAAGGTGAGCACCCCCACCAGCAGCGGCTGGCCTTTGAAGAGCTGGTGGCTCACCACCTGAGCTTATTGAGCCTGCGCCGCCGCGCCCAGTCCGAAGGGGCACCGGTATTGGCTACCCACACCGATCTACCCAAACAGTTCCTGCGCCAACTGGGCTTTCAATTGACCGCTGCCCAACGCCGGGTCAGTGAGGAGATCGCCGCTGATCTTGCCAATCCCTACCCGATGCTGCGACTGGTACAGGGAGACGTGGGTTCTGGCAAAACGGTGGTGGCAGCACTGGCGGCACTGCAGGCAGTAGCCAACGGAAAACAGGCGGCCATTATGGCGCCGACGGAGATCCTGGCTGAACAACACCGTCGCAACTTTGCCGACTGGTTTGAACCACTGGGCCTGGAAGTGGCCTGGTTGACCGGCAAACTGAAAGCTAGTGAACGCCGGGAGCAGATGGCTGCAATTACCAACGGCCAGGCCCAAGTGGTGGTAGGCACCCACGCTCTGTTTCAGGAAGAGGTGCAATTTACCGATCTGGGATTGATTGTGATCGATGAACAACACCGCTTTGGTGTGCATCAGCGGCTGTCATTGCGGGAAAAAGGGGTAATTGTCAGCGATACTGCCGGCAGTCACCAACTGAACCCGCACCAATTGATCATGACCGCTACCCCGATTCCACGCACCCTGGCCATGAGCGCGTACGCCGATCTGGATTGCTCCATTATCGACGAGTTACCGCCGGGTCGGACACCCGTCAAAACCGTGGTTATTGGCGATGAGCGCCGCCAACAGATTATAGAAAGGGTGCAACTGGCCTGCCAGCAAGGGCGTCAGGCCTACTGGGTCTGCACCCTGATTGAAGAGTCTGAAGCCCTGGAAGCCCAGGCTGCAGAGGCCACTGCCGAGGGGCTTACCCAGGCGTTGCCCGATTTGAAAATTGGCTTGATACACGGCCGTATGAAACCGGCGGAAAAAGAATCCACCATGGCCGCCTTTAAAGCGGGTGAGCTACATCTGCTGGTCGCAACGACCGTTATCGAAGTAGGTGTGGATGTACCCAATGCCAGCCTCATGATTATTGAAAATCCCGAGCGTTTGGGATTGGCACAGTTGCACCAATTGCGTGGTCGCGTAGGGCGTGGTTCCCAAGCCAGTCACTGTGTGCTGCTCTACAGCTCTCCCTTGTCAAAACAGGGCAAGGAACGCCTGGCAGCGATGCGGGAAAGCAGCGATGGTTTTAAAATTGCCGAAATTGATCTTAAGTTGCGCGGCCCGGGTGAGGTCTTGGGTACCCGACAAACTGGTGATATGCAATTTAAAATAGCCGACATCCAGAGAGATGCTCACCTTTTAGCCAAGGTCAAAGTCTGTGCCCAGCGATTACTTAAGGATTACCCGCAGTTTACAGAAGCCCTGATTCAACGCTGGTTGGGCAACAACGAAAATTACGCCAATGTGTGATTTTGTGTTCCACCCTCTGTTTTTAAAATAATATTTTCAGTCTGTCTGTGTGTTTAAAATGACTTATCTGCTCTACAATGGGGCCAACCTAACTTCTTGAAAGGCCTCCGGAAAGTAGGTTTTTGCGGATTAAACCTGGCCTTTTATAGACGTCAGATAAAAATTAATATTAAAAGAACAACAGACCTAAAAACGTCAGAAATATCGAAGTTTAAGGAGTCCATTAGTGCCAGTACCCGCCAGTGTAAAGCAACTGCTGGATAACCAGAAAATTGAATACGGCGTCGCTGCTTTACCGGTAGATACGCTGACCAACCAAATCTGGCACGACCAGCACCTGCGCAATACCGGGGCCGCCAAATCCCAAATCTTGCAGGATAGTGAGGGACGTGTGCAGGTAGTTATCCCCGCTAACGGGATGCTTGATCTGGCAGCGGTTAATCGTGTGTTAAAGCGCGATCTGCGGGCCACCAGCAATAACGAGCTGCGCAAGTTTTATGAAAAACACCAGCTCGATTCCATTCCGGCACTGCCGCGGCTGGCCGGCCTGCCGACCCTGGTAGATCAGCGTTTGCTCGAACCCGAGTCGCTGCTGCTGGATTCCGGTACGGCAGACCAATTGCTGCAAATGAAGCAGGAAGATTTTCGCCAGACCCTGAATGACGTAAACCTTTGCGATATCACGATACCCCTGTCCCAACTGGAGATAGAGGATAACACCACTAACGACGAAGAACAGATTATCGGTGCGGTGCGCGATTTCACTAACCTGCGTATCAAACAACGTCTGGAAGAAACCCTGGAGCTGCCACCCCTGCCGGAAACGGCGCAACGGATTATTAAACTGCGGGTGGATCCTAACGCCGATATCAGCGATCTGGCCAATATTGTCGAAACCGATCCCAGTCTGGCGGCCCAGGTTGTGAGCTGGGCGGCTTCGCCCTATTACTCCGCCCCGGGCAAAATCAAATCTATCCACGACGCCATCGTGCGGGTACTGGGTTTTGATATGGTGCTCAACCTGGCCCTCGGTCTGGCTTTGGGTAAAACGTTGAGCATGCCCAAAGACGACCCCAATGGCAGTACACCCTACTGGAAAATGGCGGTCTATACCGCCGCCACCGTTGAGGGGCTGGTCACCGCCATCCCCCGCGACCATCGCCCAGGTTTTGGGATGGCCTATCTATCCGGCCTGTTACACAATTTTGGGTATCTGGTCATGTCGGAGGTATTCCCGCCGCACTTCAGCCAGATCTGTCGCTATATGGAAGCCAACCCCCATGTACACTACCAAGCGATCGAGCGCCATCTGCTGAATATCACCCGGGAGCAGCTTTCCAGCTGGTTAATGGAGCTTTGGAATATGCCCGAGGAGGTTGTGGTAGCGCTGCGTCAACAGGGCAACGAAGGATACGAGGGCGAGTACGCCGCCTATAGCAAACTGATCTTTGTCGCCCAGCGCTTACTGCGCCAGCGCGGTATCGGCATCGGTCCCAAACTGGAAGTACCCGCCCATATCTATGAGGAGTTGCACCTGGATCCCGAAAAGGCCTACGCCACCCTCGACAATATTATGGAGTCCTCTGAAGAGCTGGATAATATTGCTGCGCAGCTGGCACCGGCGTAAATCAAGTCACCTGTAATCGTCACTGTTAAAAAAGGCTGGAATTCTCCAGCCTTTTTAATAGTCGATCCGAGTGATGCTCGTGCCCTGAGGCGCATGAATACCCACGTGGGGGCCAGGTTATTTATTACTAGCGCTCCCCCGCTGCACGGTGTTTGGCTCACCATTACCCTCACCATTGATCAGACCAAACTCGGGATCCGCAAACGCCTCACGGTCCAGCATGCCATTTTCACCGTTGGCAACCACTGTCGTCACCATCGAGTCCCCAGTGACATTGACCGCCGTGCGCATCATATCCAGCAGGCGGTCAACCCCGATAATCAAGGCAATCCCTTCTACCGGCAAACCCACCTGTTGCAGCACCATCGCCAGAGTGATCAATCCCACTCCCGGAACACCGGCTGTGCCCACAGAGGCGAGGGTAGCAGTGAGTATCACCGTCAGATAACCGCCGAAACCGATATCGATATTGTAGGCCTGGGCGATAAAAGCGGTAGCGACACCCTGCATAATGGCGGTGCCGTCCATATTGATGGTAGCACCCAGGGGTACAGTGAACGAGGCCACCCGGTTATCCACCCCCAAGCGCTTCTCTACTGTGCGCAGTGTCACGGGCATGGTGGCATTACTGGAAGACGTACTGAACGCAAACAGCATCACCGGCCTGACCTTGGATAGAAAAGTGCGCGGGCTGAGGCCCGTCAACAGCTTGAGCAGTGTGCTATAGACTCCCAGGCCATGCACCAACAGCACAAACACCACCGTACAGAAGTACAGGCCCAGATCAATAATCGCCCCCACGCCCAGACCGGCAAACAGTTTAGCCAACAAGCAAAAGACCCCGTAGGGCGCCAGGTTCATTAACAGGGTGACCATTTTCATAATCACCGTGTTCAAATTCTCAAACAGGGCCGCTACCCGTTTCCCGGCTTCACCGCTACCCGAAATGGCGATACCCATGAGCAGGGAGAATACAATCACCTGCAGCATATTGCCCTCGGCCATGGCCTTGATGGGATTGCTGGGGAAGATATTCACTACCACCTCTTTCAGAGTAGGCGCGTCTTTGGGGACAAACGCCGATGCCTGAGCAAGGTTAACGCCCTCACCAGGCCCCACCACCACGCCGAGCGTCAAGGCCAGGCCGATCGCCAGGGCGGTGGTTAACAGGTAGAGCACCAGGGTCTTGCCAGCCATCGCGCCCATGCGGGTATTGTCTCCCAGGGAAGCGGTGCCACAGACCAATGACACAAACACCAAAGGCACCACCAGCAGCTTGAGCGAGGCGATGAAAATGCGGCCCACCGCGTCGAACAGGCCATTGATCAGCAATTGATCCAACCAGTGGTTGTAGGTGGCCGTCAGCCATCCCTGGGTAGTAGCCAGGTTGAGCATAACGCCCACTATCAAGCCCAAACCCATGGCAGTCAGAATGCGCATGGTTAAATTCATGGTGTTCTTCCCTGTGATCTCAGGTAAATGGTGACCGGTAAAAGCCGCCGAGGCTGCAGTTTAGGGAATGTTGACCGCATCCTTCAAAGCTTTACCGGGCTTGAAGCCAACAGAATTGCTGGCGGGAATCTCTATGGTTTCCCCGGACTGGGGACTGCGACCGGTACGGGCGGTGCGATGACGCTGGCTAAAGGAACCAAAACCTACCAGGTTGACCGCTTCATTGCGACTGAGGGCAAGGGTTATTTCGTCAAAGATGGTAGAAACGACATCATTGGCCTGATCTTTGGTCAGATCGGCCCGATCGGCCACAGCGGTTACCAGATCGCTCTTATGCATACGTTATTATCCTTTATGAATCACAAATACAGGTACAGACAGTTTTGTTATTAATTTTGAAGTGTTTATCGACGGTTTTCCCAAAAACCGTGGGTAAACCATTAAACCAAGGGCGGCAGGGCGCCGTAAAGGTTTTTTCGGGAACGGACGCGTTTGCACCTGAATAAACGGCAAAAACACTGTAAAAGCGGTCACTTCTGGCTAAAATAGGCGCCTTTTCAACTCGGGGACTGGTCGTTTTGTCCGATATTGCTTTTGCCGCCCATCACCATCACGAACCTTGCTGGCAGGATGCCAGGCAAATCGCCTGGCAGCTTAATCGCTGGCAGCGCGACTGGCTGTTGGACAGTGGTTCCCTGACCGCGCGCCTGCGGCGAAAGAGCCAGGGGCAACTCTCGGTCACCATTCTTCGCCAGCAGCTGCTATACCCCTATTTGTCCGAAGCGCGGTTGCTGGGGATTCCGCTGAAAAAATTGGCTCTGGTGCGCGAAGTCTTGTTGAGCGGTGGAGACACTCCTTGGGTGTTTGCCCGCAGTGTGCTGCCGCTGACTACCCTCAGCGGGCGACTGAGGAGACTGCGTAAGCTGGACAATCGACCGTTGGGGGAGTTGTTGTTCCGGGAGCCGGGCATGCGGCGTGGCGAGATACAAGTGGCCCGTGTGGGTTGTGACAACCGCTACCTGCCCCTCGCCTTCAAACACCAGCACCTGATAGGCAACCAGCGATTGTGGGGGCGTCGCTCCAAATTCTACCTCGACGACAAGCCACTCTTGGTAAGTGAAGTGTTTCTCGATACATTTATCCCTTGATGGCCCAACCTGCAACAGCGAGCGAACCAATACCCATGACCGCCCTTTCCAACCTCAGTGCCCGTTTTCCAGCCTACTGGCAACTGATGCGCTTTGATCGCCCCATTGGCACGCTGCTGCTGCTGTGGCCCACTCTCTGGAGTTTGTGGCTGGCCGCAGAGGGCTTCCCCCCGTGGCACCTGTTACTGATCTTTACCCTGGGGGTCACATTGATGCGTGCTGCTGGCTGCGTGATCAATGATTTTGCCGATCGCAAGGTGGATGGTCATGTAAAACGCACCCAATCCCGCCCACTGGTTACCGGTCGAGTCACTACCAGGGAGGCGATCAGACTGTTTGCAGGACTCTCCCTGATATCCTTCATCATGGTATTGTTTACCAACAAGCTGACAATTTTGCTATCGTTTGGCGGTGTGGCGCTGGCGTTCTGCTACCCCTTTGTCAAACGCTATTCCCACCTGCCACAAGTGGTGTTGGGAGCGGCCTTCTCCTGGGGCATTCCCATGGCTTACGCCGCTCAGCGCAACAGCCTAAGCGGTGATATCTGGCTGCTGTATACCACCACACTACTGTGGATTGTGGTCTACGATACTTTTTACGCCATGGTGGACCGGGACGACGACCTTAAAATCGGCGTAAAATCCACAGCGATCCTGTTTGGCGAACAGGATCGGTTAATCACTGCCGTCCTGCAGGTCATGGTATTGGCGGGGCTAATCCTGGTCGGGCAGCGTTTTGGCCTGGGTTTCTGGTACGAGCTGAGCCTGGTGGTAGCTGCCGGACTGTTTCTCTACCAGCAGTGGTTGATACGCCAGCGCCAGCGGGAAGAGTGTTTTAAGGCCTTTCTCAATAACAACTGGGTGGGTATGGCCATTTTTGTAGGCCTGGTACTGGACTATCTATAACACCCGCATCCTCTACCGGCGAGAGAGTCCCAAAAATAGCAAGCGATCCCTTTGCTAATCTGAAGCGAATGGGCGCTGGGTTATTTTTGCTCAACAGCAATATCTGATATGACAGTGATTTTAAAAAGTGGGTAAATACTTTCAATTGAGCCCTTTTTAGCCTTAATTTGTATCAACTTCCCCTTTCTGTCATAAACTTGCAATGAAATCATCATTTAATACCTGTCATCATACTGAATTTCATAGCATGAGTTAGCTGTTTAATTGCTCCTTGATAGTAAAAGCAAATATACAGGTCGACGATAACTGGATCCCAGACCCTTGGGATCCTACATGGACCAGAGGCGAATACGGAATACCGCCCAAAGGCGAGGTGTTATGAGTAACAAAACCATTTTGATTGTCGACGATGAATCCGCCATCCGCGATATGTTGCGAGTCGCTCTGGAAATGGCCGATTACCGCTGCCTGGAAGCCGATAATGCCCAACGTGCCCACAGTCTCATTATCGACGAAAAGCCAGATCTCGTATTGCTCGACTGGATGATGCCCGGTACCAGCGGTATCGAGTTGGCCCGTCGTCTGAAGCGCAATGAAGTAACCGCTGGAATTCCCCTGATCATGTTGACTGCCAAAGGGGAAGAGGACAACAAGATCCAGGGACTGGAAGTGGGCGCCGACGACTATATCACCAAACCTTTCTCCCCACGCGAACTGGTAGCCCGCCTGAAGGCTGTGCTCCGCCGAGCCGACCCCCAGGCCACTACCGGTCCCATCGAAGTAGATGGCCTTTGCCTGGATCCCACCAGCCACCGTGTTACTATCAACGGACAACCGGTGGAGATGGGACCGACCGAATATCGCCTGCTGGAGTTCTTCCTGACCCACCAGGAGCGGGCTTATACCCGCGGACAGCTGCTGGACCATGTCTGGGGCGGAAACGTCTACGTCGAAGAGCGCACTGTGGACGTTCATATTCGCCGCTTGCGCAAGGCCCTGTCCCTCGAAGACCACAATCGATTTATTCAAACCGTGCGCGGTACTGGCTACCGTTTTTCCTCCAAAGTCACGGTAAAGGTCTGATCGCGACGATTTTGATATTCGGGCATAAACAGAAGTCTACTGGCTAAAATCCGGAGGCTTGGTATGATGCCGAAGTGGAATTATTTATGTGCCAGCGAAGGGTGGCACGGACATTAATTCCGTAAACCGGTTGTAGCCAGTGGTCTTAGCTAGAGAGGTTAACTTTGGTCAGAGGCTTCAATGCCGAGGTTCGGCGCATCATCGTTTTTGCCTCAATCTGTATCCTGTTTGGTCTGATCAACGGCCATATCGCCTGGACGCTGATTGTGGGCGGTACCCTCTATATGGCGTGGGTGTTCTGGCAAATTCGCCAGCTCGATCTGTGGCTCAGCGCCACCAGTAGTGACACTGTTCGACGCCCACCTCCGGACGCCAGCGGTATCTGGGGTGATATCTTCGACAATATCTATCGCCTGCAAAAACGTCAAAAAGCCGAGCAACGGCAAATGCTGGCGGTAGTCAACCGGGTACAGGACACCACCTCCGCCCTTCGCGATGGTATCATTTTGCTGGATAGCCGCGGCAACATGGAGTGGTGGAACCGCGCCGCGCAACGGCTACTTGGATTCCAAAGCACGGACCAGGGCCAGGCCCTGGTTAATTTTGTCCGCCATCCCCGGTTTGTCAGCTACTTTGAAGCCGGTAAATACACCGACATGATCGAACTGGCCTCGCCACGCAACCGCGCCAAACGCCTCCAGTTTCAAATCAACCACGCCGGTAACAACGGTCGACTGGTAGTGGTGCGGGATGTCACCCGCCTCTACAAGCTGGAGCAGATGCGTCAGGACTTTGTTGCCAATGTGTCCCACGAAATGCGCACACCGCTGACGGTGGTGCGGGGTTACCTGGAAACCATGGTGGACAGCGGCCAGTTGCCGGAGAAGTGGCAGGCAGCCTTTAATCAGATGGAACAACAAACCCAGCGCATGTCACTGCTGGTCAACGACCTTATTACCCTGTCGAAACTGGAAACCGATGAGGGCGACCAGTCCCTGGCCCAGGTGGAAATAGCGCCAATGCTGACCGCTATCCTGAACGAAGCAAAGGCGTTTAGCGGCGACAAACACCAGCACTTTACCCTGGATTGCCCCAAAAGCACCCAGCTCAAAGGCAGTGAAAAGGAGTTGCACAGTGCCTTTTCCAACCTGGTCTTTAATGCTGTGAAATACACACCCGCCGGCGGTGAGATTCATGTCGGCTACACCCTGGATACAAAAGGGGCTCACTTATCTGTGACCGACAACGGCATCGGCATTGAGCCCAGGCATATCCCACGTTTGACCGAACGCTTTTACCGGGTGGAGGCCAGCCGCAACAGTGCCACCGGTGGCACTGGACTTGGCCTGGCAATTGTCAAACACGTGTTGCTGCGCCACGATGCCCAGCTGTCCATTCAGAGCAAGCCCGGCCACGGCAGTACTTTTACCTGCAACTTTCCACCAACTCGCGTGGTCGAGAGTATTGTTGAACCGGTGAGCGAAGCTGATCCTGCTCACCAGGGCTGAAGATATCAACGGGATAGGGTAGCAGGGTGCAACTGTCCTTTATAAGCTCAATCCACCAGGTTAGCGCCGAAGACTGGAATCGCCTCGGCGACACCAGCGATTATCCCTTTTTGCAGCACGCCTTCCTGAGCGCGTTGGAAGACAGTGGCAGCACTGGCGCAGACACCGGTTGGCAACCCCACCACCTACTGGTTCGGGATCGGGGACAAGTTCGCGCGGCCGTGCCCCTCTACCGAAAAACCCACTCCTATGGTGAATATGTCTTTGACTGGGCCTGGGCCGACGCCTATCAGCGCAGCGGTCGACGTTATTACCCCAAGCTCGTCACCGCTGTGCCCTTCACCCCCACCTATGGGCCGCGGTTTATGCTGGCAAACCGGACCGAGCTGGACGACCTGCTGCCCCAGTTGACTGAAGCGATCACAGAGGAGGCTTTGTCCCAAGGCGCCTCCAGCTGGCACTGTCTGTTCCCGGAATCTACCGTTTCGGAACAGTTAGCCGCCCGGGGTTTCAGTCGCCGCCTGGGTTGCCAGTTTCACTGGTTTAATCAAGATTACCGGGATTTCGACGACTTTCTCCAAAATTTCGTGTCGCGTAAACGTAAAAACCTGAAAAAGGAGCGCAGACGGGTTCAGGAGCAGGGCATAGAGCTGGTAGTAAAAACCGGTGACCAAGTTACCCAGGCGGAATGGGATCTGTTTTACCAGCTCTATCACCTCACCTACTTTAAGCGTAGCGGCCGCCAGGGTTACCTTGGACCCGACTTTTTTCACCGCCTGGCGGAATCAGTGCCTTCTGCAATCGTGCTGGTTGTCGCCTACCGAGGTGGCGACATGATAGCCGCAGCGTTGAATTTTCGCGATCGGGATAACCTGTACGGCCGCTACTGGGGCTGCAAACAGGAATTCGATTTTTTACACTTTGAAGCCTGTTACTACCAGGGGATCGAGTTCGCCATCCGGCAGGGTTTAAAACGCTTTGATCCCGGTGCTCAGGGCGAACACAAAATTCAACGGGGATTCCAGCCGGTAGCCACCTGGTCCAATCACTGGATAGCAGAACCACTGTTTAAAGACGCAATTGATAATTTCCTGCAGCGGGAGCAGGAGAGTGTATTGGCCTACATGGCCGACGCCGCCTCGTACCTGCCGTTTAAACAGAGTGATCACGGACAGGTTTAAGCCTTTCGCCACACCAACAGTCGGTTATTGGCAGGCATAGCGTTATCCTCCAGCAGAGTGAGGCCTGCACGCCGCGCCAGGGCGTCCACCTTTTCGAAATCACGAATCGCCCGATGTGGCGCCTGAGCTTTCAACCAGCTGTCAAAGCGCTGGTTACTCTCGCTGGTATAGGTTCCGTTGTAGTTAAACGGACCGTAGAGCGCCAAGATACCACCAGCTTCCAGCACTGACGGAATCGCGGCAAACATCTTCTCAACTGCTTCCCAAGGCATTATATGGGCCGTATTGGCGGAAAATATGGCGTCCACCTTACTGATTGGCCAGGGCAATTGGGTAACATCCAGCACCAGGGGCGGTGCAATATTGTTGCCGCTATAGTCTTCCAGCCAAGCCAGAATCGCTTCGTGATTTTCTGCCAGGTCGCTGGTTTGCCAGTGCAAGTGGGGGAGATGCTCGGCAAAATACACGGCATGCTGACCGGTGCCGCTGCCAATTTCCAATACCCGACATTGCTTTGAGAAGACCCGCCGCAGAATCTGCAGGATGGGATCGCGGTTATTTAAGCAGGCTTGGGAAAACGGCTTCATCAATTCACCTGGGTCACATAACGCGACAGAAACTCAAACTTCTGAGGATCCTTGTCTACAAAACGCACCACAATCTTTACGATACCCGCATCCTGGCGCTGTTCCGCCGCCGCCACACTGTGCACATAGCCATTGATCCGGGCCACACTTCTACCATCGTCACTGCTGATGTCCACCACCGCCGGTTCAAACACGGTGGGCAGTTTGTCACTGCGCTGTACCAAACCGCTGAGCGCCTGCAAGGAGATCTCCCGAATAACGCAGGGGCAGGTACCCGCGGTAAAACGCAACTGAGCCTGACCCTTGGATTTGGTAGCCGCCTTGGCTTTGCCACTCTCCGGCGCTCGGCTGCCACTGCCAGCCGTTAACACACTGATGGTTTCCGCCGCCAGTGTATTGTCGGTGGCCACTTTGGCCGCCACCGGATTGGTTTCGGCCTTGCGGCCCGCGGTCAATGCTTCCACCGAAGCCAAGGCCACCCCCTGGGTAGAGCCGGCGCGCGTTACCCCCTGAGTTGGTGTTTTGCCAATTTTTTGCAGCTGTTTTACGGTTTTTTTCAGCAACTCTTCCGGTGTGAAAGGTTTGGTCACATAGTCCGATACCCCGGCCTGGACGGCTTTAACAACATGGTCGCGGTCACCGCGGCTGGTCACCATCACAAACGGTGTTTGGCCATAGGTTTCGCTGCTACGCACCCAGCGCAACAGCTCTTCACCGCTCATACCCGGCATTTCCCAGTCCGACAGGATCAGATCGATGCGCTGGGCTTTCATATGGGCCACAGCCCGATTGCCGTCAGGTGCATCAAGCACTTCCACACCGGGAATCTTCTCGCGCAGCTGCTTTTTCACCATATCTCGGATAAAGCTGGCGTCGTCTACCACGAGAATCCGAATGCTCATAAAATATCGTCCAAAGGCGCACAAGTGACTGTCATCTAACCGAGCTAGTCTACAGGGCTTGGTAGATAAAGAAAAATTGCCTGCCCACCGAGGCGGTCAGTTGCGCAGCCCGGTTGCTCCAGGCAGCGAACACTCGAAATCAGTTGGCTTGGCGGGTAAATACCCACTCTTTGGCAGTGGACATATCAGCGTTATAGGTATAACCCTCAAGGTCAAAACCCTTAATCGCTTCGACGTCGGTAATGCGATTTTCAATAATGTAACGTGTCATCAAACCGCGGGCTTTTTTGGCGAAAAAGCTGATAATTTTGTACTTGTCCCCTTTCCAGTCTTTAAACACCGGCGTGATGATCTCGGCATTGAGCAGCTTGGGTTTTACCGACTTGAAGTATTCGTTGGAGGCCAGATTGACAAGGGTTTCTGACTTCAGGCTTTTCAATTGCTTATTCAAGGCGTCGGTAATCTGTTCACCCCAAAACTGGTACAGGTCCTTGCCGCGTAGATTGGCGAACTTGGTACCCATTTCCAGACGGTAGGGTTGCATCAGATCCAGAGGCCGCAATAAACCGTACAACCCCGACAAAATGCGCAGATGTTTTTGGGCAAATTTAAAATCGTCCGCTTTAAAGGCTTCCGCCGCCAGTCCGCTGTAGACATCACCGTTAAAAGCCAACACTGCCTGCTTAGCGTTGTCCGGTGTAAAGGGAGTATTCCAGCTCTGGTAGCGGTCGTAGTTCAACACCCCCAGTTTGTCGCTGATCCCCATCAGCGCCGATATTTCATGGGGCGCCAGTTCACGCAATTGATCAATCAGCTCGCGGGCGTCATCCAGGAAATCCGGCGTGGATTTCTGCTTGGTCTTGGCCGGAGTTTCATAGTCCAGGTTTTTGGCAGGCGACAATACAAGTAACATAGGGCGGTTCTATTCAGTATTCGGTTGGTTAATTTGGGTGGGCGGTCGTTATTCCGGTTTCAAGATGTCCTGCCACCAGTTCAGAGGCGTCTGGCCGTCGCGGGGATCATACACATTTCCGTAAAACCAGGCACTGCCGGCATCCTCATCGACATAGTCATTCAGCAGCTTTTCGATGGCCTGGAATCCGCAACTCACATGAATGGAATACACCAACATACGGGGTGTTTCGATATCCAGCTCCCCACCGAGTTTTTCCAGCTGCGGGGTTAAATCCTCGCTCAGACGGCCGATGTCTTCGCGGCTGATCACCCGTATACACAGGTTGCCACTGCGTTTGACAATTTCAAACTCGCGGCTGTCTGGTAAAAACTTGATGGTATCACCACTGGCGATGCCTTTGACAAACGCCGGGGATTTTACCAGCTGGCAACTTTTGTCTTCGTTGACCCTGACCTGTAAGCGCTCGGCCACCGGCTGGCCGTCAGCGCCGGTACCGGCAAAAACTTCGATAATCTGTAATGCACTCATGCTATCGGCTATCTCATGGTAAGCTATTGATTGCCATTATACGCTATCTGAACACTGTACATGGAGGATTTCCCAGTGCGAAGCGCCCGCCTTATTCCCGCTTTTCTTGCTATCAGCTGCTTGTTGGTGAGCCTCGCCGGTTGCACTGTCAACCCGGTTACCGGTGAAAGTCAGCTATCCATTATGTCGCCGGCACAGGAGGTAGCTCTAGGTAAAAAAAACTACCTGCCCAGCCAGCAGGCTCAGGGGGGGCGCTACAGTGTCGATCCCGAATTGACACTCTACGTTAATCAAGTAGGTCAAAAATTGGCCGCCCTGAGCGATCGGCCCAAGCTACCCTACGAATTTGTGGTGCTGAACAATGGTGTGCCCAACGCCTGGGCTTTGCCCGGGGGAAAAATTGCCATCAACCGGGGACTGCTGCTGGAGCTGGAGGATGAAGCCCAACTGGCAGCGGTGCTAAGCCACGAGATTGTCCACGCAGCAGCGCGCCACGGAGCCACCCAGATGACACAACAGCTGCTGTTGGGCGTAGGTGCACAGGTTATCGGCATTGCCACTCAAAACAGTAACTACGGGGAACTGGCTGCCACCGGTGCCCAACTGGGAGCGGCCGCCTGGCAGGCCCGCTACGGGCGCGAGCAAGAACTGGAGGCAGACAGTTATGGTATGGCGTATATGGGCCGTGCCGGCTACGATCCCAAGGCGGCGGTGGAGTTACAGCAGACCTTTGTACGCCTGTCTCAGCACCGTCAAAGCGACTGGTTGCAGGGACTGTTCGCCAGCCACCCCCCTTCGCAACAGCGAGTGGAAGCCAACCGGGCGAAAGCTGCACAGCTACCGAGTGGAAAGCGCAATCGCAGTCAGTTTCAAAAGGCGATTGCACAATTGAAGCAAGACAAACCCGCTTATGAAACCTATGAGAAGGCAGTAGAGGCCGCCTCCAAAGAGTCCTACGACGAAGCCCTGAATCTCGCCAGCAAATCCACCCAGCTGCAACCGGCGGAACCCCTGTTTTGGGAGATAAAAGGCGCCCTGCACGGCAAGAAAAAACAGTATCAAAGTGCACTGAGTGCTTACGGCAGAGCGATTGCCGCCAATCCGGAGTATTTTGCACCCCACCTGCGACGCGGATTGCTGCACCTGAAAATGGAAAACACTGATGCGGCGGAAAAGGATTTGAACACCAGCCTGCAATATCTGCCGACCCAAATCGCCAATTACCATCTGGGCATCATTGCCATGGAAAAGAGCGACAAACAGGGGGCAACACGCCATCTGCAGCAAGCGGCTCAGGGTGGCGGTGAAATTGGACAGGCTGCCCAGGAGGCTTTGACGAAGCTATACCCGCCAGCTCAACAGCAACAACGTCAGGCGCAATAGGGCGATGTAAAGAGCCCCTGGATTGTAACGATTCGGGCGATTAATAGCTGCGACAGACGTATTTGCCCAGCTCCGTGCGACGCCGCTCACATTCGCGACGCATATTTTCGCAAGCCTGCACCCGACCCGGGGCCGTGGGCTGTTTGTCCAAGCACTGACCATACTTTTCCGCCAGCTCTTCATCCGGCAGCCCTTCTAATTTTGAGCCGCCACAGCCGCTTAATAGCGCAGCCAGAGCTACAACAGAAACGATCAATCGCATGGGTATGGCCAACCTTAAGATATTTGATGAATGATTATTAGCACTTAGAGGCATTATAAGGCAAAAAAACGGCCAAAAGTAAAATCCCGACCTCCTGCTAAGCTGGGAGGCCGGACTTTAGCATTTTGAAAGGCCGTCAGGACTGTTTGTGGAGTTGACGCTCCATCTCCTTCACACTGATATGGCGTACGTCCAAGCCCTTGACCAGGTAAATAATGTGCTCGGCAATATTGCGAGAGTGATCACCAATCCGCTCCAGCGAGCGCAGCGCCCACATGATGTTCATTACCCGGCTGATGGAGCGGGGGTCTTCCATCATATAGGTCACCAGTTCACGCATGGCAGACTTGTATTCACGATCGATATTTTTATCGTCCTGGGCGACCTGCAAGGCGGTTTCCACATCAAAACGCGCAAAGGCATCCAGAGTGGCATTGACCATTTTCTGTACGCCTGTACCAATATGGCGCAGCTCACTGTAACCGCGGGGAGAGCTGCCGTCTTCATTCAAGGCAATGGCCATTTTGGCAATTTTCTGGGCTTCGTCACCCATGCGCTCCAGGTCACGGGTCACCTTGGCTACCGCCAACACCATGCGTAAGTCAGACGCCGCCGGTTGGCGCCGCGCCAACACCATAGTGCAGTTTTCATCCAGCTCCACTTCGCGCCGATCCACTTCGGGTTCGTTAGCCAGCACCCGGTCAGCAATGGAGCTGTCGGCGGTTTCAACCGCCTTTAGGGCGTCGATGACCTGCTGTTCCACCAGGCCACCCATTTCCAGTAATTGGGTTTTTAACTCTTCCAGATCATCATTAAATTTTTGGGATATATGTTGGTCGAGATGTAATTTGTCCATAACGTCTCCCTCTTTTATTTGATACAACAGCCGAATACCAAGCGCTTAGCCAAAGCGGCCGGTAATATAGGCTTCGGTGAGGTCGTGATCGGGATTGGTAAAGACTTTTTCCGTGTCATTAACTTCAATCAGTTTCCCCAAGTGGAAATAGGCGGTGCGACTGGAGACCCGGGCCGCCTGTTGCATGGAGTGAGTTACAATGGCAATGGTGTAGTTTTCACTCAACTCGGTAATCAGTTCCTCAATTTTTGCCGTCGCGATGGGGTCCAGGGCCGAACAGGGCTCGTCCATCAGGATCACTTCCGGACTCACCGCAATGGTGCGGGCAATACACAGACGCTGTTGCTGACCTCCGGATAAACCGGTACCCGGTGCATGCAGACGATCCTTTACTTCGTTCCACAGTCCGGCTTTCTGCAGGCTGGTCTCAACAATTTCATCCAACTCGGCACGCCGGATGGCCAGACCGTGTACACGGGGACCGTAGGCCACATTGTCGTAAATGGATTTAGGGAAGGGGTTGGGTTTTTGAAACACCATACCCACCCGCGCCCGCAACGGCACCACATCCAGCTTGGGATCGTAGATATCCTGGCCTTCCAGCTCCAGCTGTCCCTCGACACGGCAGATATCGATTGTGTCGTTCATACGGTTCAGGCAGCGTAAAAAAGTAGACTTGCCGCAACCAGAGGGTCCAATCATGGCCACCACTTCGTTGTTGCCAATATCGATACTGACATCAAAAATCGCTTGCTTGTCACCATAGAACACCTTGACGTCACGCATGGACATCTTCGGGTTGTCAACAAAGGGCACACCCACGGTACCGCCGTGATGACTGATATCGGTCACCGCGTGCGTCTCTTTTTCTACAACTGTATCCACTTTGGGTACCGGCGCTGTTTGCTCGTGCGTTTGAGGTTGAACCAGGGATTCCATCGTCATACTCACAATTACTATAAGATTAAATTTAACCGTTTACCAACACTGGCTGATTACCAGCGCCGCTCAAGACGCTTGCGCAGCCATACAGCAATCGCATTCATCGTGATCAAGAAAGCCAGCAGCACCATAATGGCAGCCGAGGTGCGCTCTACAAAGGCGCGCTCCGGGCTATCAGCCCAGAGGAAGATCTGTACCGGCAACACTGTCGCCGGCTCGGTCACACCGCCAGGAATATCCACAATAAACGCCACCATACCAATCATCAGCAGGGGGGCTGTCTCTCCCAGCGCCTGGGCCATACCAATAATGGTACCCGTCAGCATGCCCGGCATCGCCAGCGGCAACACATGATGCAAAACCACCTGCATTTTAGAAGCACCGATACCCAGCGCCGCCTCGCGGATGGATGGCGGTACCGCTTTAATGGCCGCGCGGCTGGAGATAATGATAGTTGGCAGGGTCATCAGGGTTAATACCAGTCCCCCCACCAAAGGCACCGAGCGAGGCAAACCAAAGAAGTTGATAAAGATCGCCAGACCCAGCAGACCAAAGATAATGGACGGCACCGCAGCCAGGTTATTGATATTGACCTCGATAAGTTCGGTCAGGCGATTTTTGGGGGCATACTCTTCCAGGTACACCGCCGCCGCCACGCCAATCGGGAATGACAATGCCAGGGTCACCAGCAGTGTAAACAAGGAACCCATCATGGCACCGCGAATACCCGCTGTTTCCGGCTCCCTGGAGTCGCCGTTGGTAAAGAAGGTGGTATTAAACGTGGTACGGACGGCACCGTCGGCCACTAACGCTTCGGTCCACTGTAGCTTGTTGCCCTGAACGCGACCGGTAAAAGCGCCTTCCGCCTTGTCGCGAGTCTTGTAGTAGGCATCGATATCATCATCCGCCAGCAGCCAAACCTTCTGGGTGGTACCCAACAGTTCCGGTTTTTGTGATAACAGTTGTTGCAACTGATAGCCGGAACCACTGCTCACCAGACCATAGAGTTCACGTTTTTCCCGGCGGTTTTTCACCTCGGGAAATCGCTCTCGCAGCGTTTTTTTCACCAGACCGTCGAAATTGGCCCCCGCCAGCTGGGCGCTATTGCTTGCATCCTCAATACCGAGATAGTCGGCATCAAAATACACCTCCAAAACCACTTCAGTTTGCAAGAAGGCGCTGTGACCCTTACCGATTATGTCGGTAAAGAGCACAAGCAGACACAGCAAACCGAAAGCGATGGACGCCAGGCCATAGTAGCGAAAACGTTTTTCCGCACGATAGCGCTTGGCCAGGTTTTTGTTGACCAAATCAATGGTTTTGCGTTTGGTCTCAGTCGAGGGCGAATTAGTCATACTGCTCACGATATTTTTTCACAATGTGCAGGGCGAAGAAGTTCAGGCCCAGCGTAACAACAAACAACATCAAACCCAGGGCGAACGCCGCCAGGGTCTTGGGGCTGTCAAACTCCTGGTCACCCACCAGCAGGGTCACAATCTGCACGGTCACGGTGGTCACCGACTCCAGCGGGTTGGCGGTCAGCTTGGCCGCCAGACCTGCGGCCATCACCACAATCATGGTTTCTCCAATCGCGCGCGATGCCGCTAACAGTATTCCGCCGACAATACCGGGCAGGGCGGCGGGTATCACCACCTGTTTAATCGTTTCGGAACGGGTAGCCCCCAGTCCAAAGGAACCATCACGCAGGGACTGGGGAACCGCGTTGATCACATCATCAGACAGCGAGGACACAAAGGGGATGATCATGATGCCCATCACCAGGCCGGCGGCCAAGGCGCTCTCGGAGGAGGGGCTCAGGCCGATGGCTGTCCCTGCATCGCGAATCATAGGGGCCACCGTCAAAGCGGCAAAAAAGCCGTAGACCACGGTGGGAATACCCGCCAGCACCTCCAGCATGGGTTTCACCACCTGACGCAGCTTTTTACCGGCATATTCAGACAGGTAGATCGCCGACATCAGGCCAACGGGGACCGCTACCAGCATGGCAATAGCGGAAATCAGCAGTGTACCGGTGAACAGGGGAATCGCCCCAAAGGAGCCGGAACCGCCCACTTGATCCGCGCGAATCGCGGTTTGCGGGCTCCAGTGCAACCCAAACAAAAAATCAGTAACCGGAATCGCCTGAAAAAAGCGCAGGGATTCAAACAGCACCGATAACACAATACCCACGGTGGTGAAAATTGCCAGACAAGAGCAGCCCAGCAAAGTCAGTTTAAAGGCGGCTTCCACCTGAATACGGGCCTTATACTCCGGGGAGACCTTTAGCCAACCCCAGACGCCGCCGACAATGGCAAAACAAAACACCAACAGGGTCAACGCCAGGCGGCTGTAGCCGCGCAGTGTATTCAAATAATCTGCTGCTGCTTGCAGTTCTGGTGAAGGATCAATCCCCACCATAATGCCGGAGGCGATATTTTCCACCGTGTTGATCAACAGGTGCAGCTCGGCCTCAGAGACAGCGGTTTCCTTCAGCTGATTGATCACCATTATTTCCATAATGGTGTCGTCGAACATCAACCAGCCGGTGAGGAGAAACAGGGTAGGCACAGCACACCAGAGGGCTGTGAGCATGCCGTAGTAGATGGGCAAGGAGTTCAAATGACGCACACCACCTGCCGATTCGGCCTGAAGCAGCGAACGCCCACGTCCCATCACAAATGCAACCCCGATGGCTAAAACGATAAGAGCAAGTAGTGTAGATGTATCCATAAATCGTTAACCGCACGGCTCGAGCTTAATTGGAAACCCAAACCCCAATAGATTATTTTTTAATCAACTTTCAACCAACCCGACAATGATCGTCTGTTTGTAACAGACTTGTGCTAGCAATTTGCCGGTTCCCAATATAGACAAAGGCCCAGTGCCCCCTTTACAGGTGGCAACCAGGCCAATGTGTAGCTGTTCGAGCCGGCTATTATACGCTCACATCGACAGATTTTTCAGCTCTTTTACATCGTTGGCAACACGTGTGCGCTCTACGTCTCCCAGAGGGATCATACCTTTTTCGCTCAGGTAACCCTCTTCACCAGAGGCTTTTTCACTGGTGAACTCAGCCAGGTACTCCTTGATACCAGGAATCACACCGATGTGTGCCTTCTTCGTGTAGAAGTACAGCGGACGGGAAACCGGGTAGGAACCGTCGGCAATGCTCTCGAAAGTCGGAGCCTGGCCGTCGACGATGGAACCCTGGATCTGGTCAGCATTCTGGTCCAGGAAGCTGAAGCCAAAGATACCCAGTGCATTCGGGTTGGCGTTCAGTTTTTGAACGATCAGGTTGTCGTTTTCGCCAGCTTCGATGTAGGGGCCGTCTTCACGAACAGTGTGGCACAGTGCTTTGTAAGCCTTCTTGTCCGCTTTCTTTATGGCCTTGATCCAGCCAAAAGACTTACAGCCACCTTCCATGGCCAATTCAGCGAAAGCGTCGCGGGTACCAGACGTGGGCGGGGGACCCAGCACTTCGATTTTGTTGTTGGGCAGGGCAGGGTTCACGTCCTTCCAAGTTTTGTAAGGGTTGGGAACCAGGGTCTCACTGCCGTTGGGATTGGGCACGTCTTTGGCCAGCGCCAGGAACAGATCCTTACGGCTGATTTCCATCTGCTTGGCCTTCAGGGCGTTACCCATGACGATGCCGTCGTAACCGATCAATACTTCAACAATGTGGTTAACCCCATTTTTGGCGCACAGGTCCACTTCAGAGGCCTTGATACGACGGGAGGCGTTGGTGATATCCGGGTGCTTCACACCCACACCCTGACAGAACAACTTCAGACCACCGCCAGAACCGGTTGATTCAATCTTGGGTGTCTTGTATTGGGTAGCTTTACCAAAACGCTCTGCAACCACGGTGGCGAACGGGTATACGGTTGAAGAACCCACAACACTGATATAGTCGCGGGCAGCAGAAGCAAACTGAGCGCCGGACAGAGTGGCGGCAGCCAGTGTTGCAGTTATTAGCGTCTTTTTCACGGTATCCTCCGGTTTTCTCGCTGTAAAAAAGATGGGCAGCGATACTAGATTTGATAGGAGGCAATTATATAAATGCAATATTACACAAATATTACAAACTGAAAGAGAACGTCTTCCTTGGGGTGAAAGAGGGAGGTTTTACCCGATTTGCGGCTATTTAGGATGGCAATATTATATAATGCCTCTTTTGTATAAAAACAGAAACTGAATAAATAGAAGAAAGCAGCACATAAATAGAGATTAAAGGAATAGCTGACTATGCACCGCTCCCCTGTGCCCCTGTCAAGAGTACAGGGGCTTGCCGACTTTGTTGATGCCTTTTCCAACCTCACAGGTCGACTTATCGCCTGGCTGACCCTCGCCATGATGACGATCACCTGTATAGTGGTTCTGCTGCGATACGGTTTTGGCATCGGCTCCATCGCCCTGCAGGAATCGGTGACCTATATGCACGCCATTGTGTTTATGCTGGGTGCCGCCTACACCTTCGAACGGGATGGCCACGTACGGGTCGATATCTTCTACCGGCGCTTTAACCAATACCAACAGGCCTGGGTGAATGCGTTGGGCAGCCTGTTATTCCTGCTGCCATTGAGCCTGTTCCTGCTTTTTATCAGTATGGATTTTGTCACCAGTTCCTGGGAGATCAAGGAGGTTTCTGGCGAACCCGGGGGAATTCCTGCTGTTTATCTGCTCAAAACCCTGCTGCCGGTAATGGCTTGCACCTTAGCACTGCAGGGTCTTGCAGATTTCCTGCGCAGCCTGCTGGTATTGATGACCAAACCATCCCAATAATAACTTTTCCAGACAGATATCGACATGTTCGCTGAATTAGCTCCCCTATTAATGTTTTTGGCGGTTTGTGGCGTCCTGATGCTGGGTTACCCAGTCGCCTTCTCGCTCGCCGGCACCGCGTTGATCTTTGCCAGCCTCGGAATTGTCAGCGGCAACTTTGACCCCAATCTGCTCAAGGCCATGCCCGACCGGCTGTTTGGCACTATCGGAAACTACACGCTGATCGCCGTTCCCCTGTTTGTGTTGATGGGAGTTATGCTGGAAAAGTCCCGCCTGGCGGAAGAGTTATTGGAGAATATGGCCAAAGCCTGTGGCCGCTTGCCCGGCGGACTGGGCATCTCGGTCGTGCTGGTAGGTGCGCTGCTGGCAGCCAGTACCGGTATTGTCGGCGCCACAGTGGTGACCATGGGACTGATGTCGTTGCCCACCATGCTGAAGCGGGGATACAGCCCCAGTCTGGCCACCGGTACCATCTGCGCCACCGGAACCCTGGGCCAGATCATCCCACCTTCCATCGCCCTGGTACTGCTGGGGGATATCCTCTCCAGCGCCTACCAACAGGCCCAGTTAAATCAGGGTATTTTCAATCCCAAACCGGTTTCCGTGGGTGACCTGTTTGTGGGGGCTATTGTGCCCGGCCTGATTCTGGTGGTCATTTATATCACTTACGTGCTGATCACTGCGATGGTGGACCCCAAACACGCGCCAGCAGTGAAATATGCGGATAAGATCCGCGGTTCGGGAATCCTGTTTAGCCTGCTGCCACCTGTGCTGTTGATCGTGGTGGTCCTGGGTTCCATTTTGACTGGCGCCGCTACCCCCACCGAAGCCGCCGGCGTCGGTGCCCTGGGTGCGACTTTGTTGGCCCTCAGCAAGCGGCAGCTAACTGTGACCAAACTCGGTGAAATCACTCGATCCACCACTGAAGTGACCGCCATGGTATTCACTATTTTGATTGGCGCTTCGGTATTCTCGCTGGTGTTCCGCGGTTTTGGTGGCGAAGAGCTGATCGAGCACTTATTTACCCAATTACCCGGTGGCGTAATCGGTGCCACTCTGGTAGTGATGCTGGTGATCTTCTTGCTGGGCTTTATTCTCGACTTTATCGAGATCACCTTTGTGGTGGTCCCGATTGTTGGACCGGTATTACTGGCTATGGGGCTGGACCCGGTGTGGCTGGGTATCATGATTGCCTTGAACCTGCAGACCTCGTTCCTGACCCCTCCCTTTGGTTTCGCACTGTTCTATCTGCGGGGTGTGGCGCCAGATTCTGTACCCACTGGTGCTATTTATCGTGGCGTTGCGCCCTTTATTGTGCTCCAATTGCTGCTCCTGGCGGTCCTTGCACTGTGGCCCGGCCTGGTAACCTGGTTGCCAGGGCAATTATAACGATTACAACTGCTTATCATTGGGGTTAACAGGGCCACCACGGGCCCTACTGATCTTCCACAACTATAATAAGAGCTTAAGTTAACAAAGGTTTTTTAAAGTATATGAGCGACTTAGACGATACCCCCAGCCCAACGGGCAAACTGACGTTACAAACACTGACCATGCCCGCTTATACCAACCCCAACGGTGATATTTTTGCCGGCTGGTTGATGTCACAAATGGACGTAGGTGGCGCCATTCTGGCCCAGGAGATTGCCAAAGGTCGCGTAACCACTGTGGCGGCAGGCAGCATGGTATTCCTGCGCCCGGTACCTGTCGGCACCACCGTCAGTTGCTACGCCCAAACCGTTGAGATCGGCCGCTCATCCATACGCACACTGGTGGAGGTCTGGCTGAAAGACCCGCTGGAGGAGGAGATGGAGAAAGTTACCGAAGGGGAGTTCGTATACGTGGCCATCGACAATAACGGCCGCACCCGGCCGATCAGCCCTTAAACCAAACCCTTACCCCAATAAAATGGCCCCCAGAGGGGCCTTTTTATTGGCCAGCCAACAATGTTAGTAATTATTTGTCGAGGCGGGTGTCATAGTAACCCTGTTCAGAGATGCGGTGATAGGCTTGGGCCTGTTCGCCAAAATCCCGGTACGCCTTGTAAACTTTCGCAAACAGCGGATCCTTGGCCGCCGTTTCCCGATAGATATCTTCGGCGATGCCGCGCAGAGTTTCTATCACATCGTCCGGCAGACGACGGACCTGTACCTGGTATTCATTGACCAACTCTTTCAATGCCGCATTGTTGCGACCGGTATATTCGTCCAGCATATCCTGGTTGACCGCCCGCGCCGCAATCTCCACTATCGATTGCAGGTCCTTGGGTAGGGCTGCAAAAGCCTGTTTGTTGATAATCAACTCCAGGGTGGGGCCTGGCTCGTGCCAACCGGGGTAGTAGTAGTACTTGGCCACCTGCTGAAAACCGAACGCCAGGTCGTTGTATGGTCCCACCCATTCAGTGGCATCGATCACCCCCGTCTGTAGGGCTGTGTAAAGCTCTCCACCGGGGATATTGACCGCGGTGCCGCCCGCGCGGTTTAACACTTCACCGCCCAGCCCGGGAATACGCATCTTCAGCCCTTTAAGGTCTTCCACCGAATTGATTTCGCGGTTAAACCAGCCCGCCATCTGCACCCCCGTGTTACCGGCGGCGAATGGAATCAGATTAAAAGGAGCGTAAACTTCACGCCACAGCTCCATACCGCCACCGTAGAATAACCAACCGTTCATCTCCTGGGCGTTGAGGCCAAAAGGTACAGAAGTAAAGAACTGGGCAGCGGGCACCTTGCCTTTCCAGTAATAAGCGGCGCCGTGCCCGGCTTCCACACTGCCGGAAGAGACCGCATCAAACACACCCAACGCCGGCACCAATTCACCGGCACCGTAAACTCGCACCTGTAAACGTCCGTGGCTCATGGCGTTAACATAGCGTGAAAAATTCTCAGCCGCAGAACCCAGACCGGGAAAGTTTTTCGGCCAGGTAGTCACCAGCTTCCATTCATAGACCTGTTCTGAGGTGGCCTGTTGCTCGCCATTGCTACTGTTTTGACCCGCCTTGCTGCCTGTTTCCACCACCCACAGGGAAAACACCAACACCAATGCAGCGACCAATCCCAGAATAATCGCAGGTGTCCAATTGAGTTGCTTATCCATAGACCGTTATTCTTGTTACCGATAGATATTGTTCGCCTGTCGCTGTTTGGCTCAGGTTTAAAAACCTCTTATGACAATGGTTCCAGCTTGGCGTACTGCAATACTAACCACTTGCTGCCCTCATTATCAAAATTTACCTGCACCCGCGCATTGGCGCCGTCACCCTCAAAATGCAGGATAACGCCTTCACCAAAGATGGGGTGCAACACCCGCTGTCCCAGGTAAAACCCAGTGCTGTTGCCCTCATCGCTGTATCGCTCACTACTGGCATTACCGCCAAAACTGACGGGCCGGGTGATGGTGGTTTTAACCCTGACTTCTTCCAGCAGTGCTGCGGGAATCTCCTTCACAAACCGCGAGACCGCATTAAAGGTTTCATTGCCGTGCAAGCGCCGACTTTCGGCATAGCTGATATACAACTTTTGCATGGCGCGGGTAATGCCCACGTAACAGAGGCGGCGCTCCTCTTCCAGGCGAGTGGGATCCTCCATGGACATTTTATGGGGAAACAGATTCTCCTCCACGCCGGCCATAAACACCAGGGGGAACTCCAACCCTTTGGCAGAGTGCAACGTCATCATCTGCACTGCATCTTCAAATTCATCCGCCTGGGCGTCCCCCGCGTCCAGGGCAGCGGTATCGAGAAATTCTGCCAGGGGAGTGAGGTTTTCATCTTCCGCCTCAAACACCCGGCAGGCATTGACCAATTCCTGCAGGTTTTCGATGCGTGCCTGTCCCTTTTCACCTTTTTCTTTTTGGTGAAAGTCGTACAAGCCGCTGGCATGAATCACGTGTTCCACCTGTTTATCCAGGGACAGGTCATCAACTGCTCTTTCCAGTTCGTCGATCAGGCTCAGAAACCCGGTGATAGCATTGGCAGCGCGGGCCGTCAGCGCTTTGTTTTCCACCATTTGTACCGCCGCCTGCCACATGGCACAACCCTGCTCCCGAGCAAAGAGGCGAATACTGTCCACGGTTTTGCCACCGATACCACGGGTGGGTGTATTGATCACCCGCTCAAAGGCAGCGTCATCCAGGCGACTGGTAATCAGACGCAAATAGGCCAGGGCATTGCGAATCTCCAACCGCTCGTAGAAGCGCTGCCCACCGTAAATACGGTGGGCAATGCCCTCGCGCAGCAACGCCTCTTCCAGTACCCGGGACTGGGCGTTGGAGCGGTATAGTATGGCAATACTCTCATAATCATTACCCTGATCCGCCCACTCCTGTATACGCTCAACGATAAACCGCGCCTCATCCTGTTCGTTAAAAGCGGTATAAAGGGAGATCGGATCGCCCTCTGCACCGTCAGTCCACAACTCTTTGCCCAGGCGGCCAAAGTTATTTTCAATCACGGCGTTGGCCGCTTTGAGGATGGTACTGGTGGAGCGGTAGTTCTGTTCCAGGCGAATCGTCTCCGCGTTGGCGAAGTCCTGGGAAAACTGCTGTATATTCTCAATTTTGGCCCCGCGCCAGCCGTAAATGGATTGGTCATCGTCCCCCACCGCCGTGACATAACAACTGTTGCCCGCCAGCACTCGCAACCAGGCGTACTGGATAGTGTTGGTATCCTGGAATTCGTCCACCAAAATAAACGGAAAACGCTGCTGATAGTGACGCAATAACTCCGGTTTGTTCAGCCACAACTCGTGAGAACGCAGCAGCAGCTCACCGAAATCGATCATGCCGCCGCGCTGACAGGCCTCTTCGTAAGCGCGGTAGATTTGCAGCATGGTGCTGATATAGGGGTCACCGGTTTCCTGGATATAATCCGGGCGCAGCCCCTCATCTTTTTGCGCATTGATCCACCATTGTGCCTGTTTGGGGGGCCAACGGGACTCATCCAGCTGCAACGCCTGGCACACCCGCTTCACCAGCCGCAATTGATCGTCGCTGGCGAGAATCTGGAAATTCTGGGGCAAGCCCGCATCCTGCCAGTGGGCTTTTAACAGCCTATGGGCAATGCCGTGGAAGGTGCCTACCCACATACCGCGGGGATTGAGGTGCAGTAACTCTTCCAAACGCCCGCGCATCTCCCGCGCTGCCTTGTTGGTAAAGGTCACCGCCATAATGGAGTAGGGGGATACCTGCTCCACTTGCATCAACCAGGCAATACGGTGCACCAGTACGCGGGTTTTACCGGAACCGGCGCCCGCCAGTACCAATTGGTGGCCCGCCGCACCGGACACCGCCTGGCGCTGGGCTTCATTGAGGGGATCGAGAATGGGGGATACGTCCATGAGTTTGAGATAGTCGTTAATGGTCAGCGGAGTATCTTACCAAAGAATCCAACTGCTGTTTGTATATCCAGTGATATTTTTCACAATTGGCATATTTATCAACCATTGGGAGTATCCCTGTAGAAAATTTACAAAAAAACTGTTTTTTTACTACATTTTTTCGCTACTATTAACGCTGTATCTAACCGGTGGACTCTCCCGGTAAGTAACCTGAAATCAGAGCCAATGATGTAACCAGTAGGGACAAGACAATCGTGAAACCGGCCACTCTGACACAAAAAATCAGCGACGCCATGGTAGATATGCGCAAATCCGAGCGCAAAGTAGCGGAGTTTGTACTTACCAACCCCACCAACATCATTCATATGCGCATAGTTGACCTGGCTTCTGAGGCGGAAGTGAGTGAACCCACAGTCGTTCGCTTTTGTCGGGCCATTGGCTGCGAGGGTTTTCAGGACTTTAAACTCAACTTGGCACAACAGTTGGCCTCCAGTCCTAGCTTTGGCCAGATTGCGGTCACCGATCACGATTCCATTGCAGACTTTAGCCACAAGGTTTTTGATTCCACCATCGATACGCTGCTCAAGGTGCGGGACAGCCTCAACCCGGAATTGCTGGATCAGGCAGTAACGGCTCTGTGTAACGCCAACCGAGTGGAGTTTTACGGTTTTGGGGCATCCGGTGCGGTAGCCGCAGATGCCCAGCACAAGTTTTTCCGTCTGCAACTGGCCACCGCCGCCCATTCGGACCACCATATCCAGAATATGTCTGCCATGTCGATGCAGCCAGGTGATGTGGTGGTGGCTATTTCCCAGAGCGGCCGCACCCGCGCACTTTTGCATTCCATGGAGATGGTAAAGTCCATGGGGGGCATTGTGATAGGGCTGGCCCCCAGCGGTACGCCGGTGATCAAACACGCCTCGATTCCGATTGAAGTGGATGTTGAGGAGGATATTGAGATCTATACTCCTTTATCTTCGCGCATAGCCCATTTGGTAATTATCGATGTGTTGGCGATTGGTGTGGCACAGCGCAAAGGGCCGGATTTGCAAGACCACCTGTTTAAACTGAAACAGGGATTGAGGTCACTGCGAATTCAGCCTGAGGATAATCGGAAGTAATTCTTTTTTGGTTGTGTCAAAAGCGGACACCGATGGTGGATTACGCTAACGCTAATCCACCCTACACAGCAACGAAATAACCCACTAACTCCTAACCGCAAACAATAAAAACTCCCGATTACCATCCCCACCCTTAATCGGACTCTCTATATACGTTTTCACCGTCAGGTTTTCGGCTTCACAGGTCGAGGTAATTTTCTCGGCGACCAGTTGGTAAAGACGCTCATCCCGGACAATTCCGCCTTTGCCCACACCCTCTCTACCCACTTCAAACTGGGGTTTCACCAGGCTGATCAAATATCCACCCGGCTTAATCAGACGCGCCAAGCCCGGCAAAATCAGCGTCTGGGAAATAAAAGAGACATCCATCACAGCCAGATCAAATCCCTGGCCGCCAGTGTGTGGCAACAGCATCTCCGCCGGCAGATCGCGGGCATTGATTCCCTCCAGGCTTACCACCCGATTATCTTCGCGCAACCGCTGGGCCAACTGATCGTGGCCCACGTCCACCCCCACCACCTTGGCGGCGCCGGCCTGTAGCAAACAGTCGGTGAAACCGCCTGTCGACTGCCCGACATCCAAAACTGTCATACCGGAGACATCCAAACCGGTTTCCCGCAAAGCCCCCAACAGCTTCAGAGCACCGCGGGATACATAACGATCCGCCTCGTCCGTGTGGATCTGAAAACGGGTGCCTGCCGGTAGTTTGAGGCTGGGTTTGTTAACAAGGTGCCAGTCACCGCCATCAAAGTAGCGCACCTTGCCTGCGGCAATCTGTTTATGGGCTTGGGCACGCGAACCGGCCAGGCCTTGTTCAACTAACAGTAAATCCGCGCGCTGCATAGGGAGAGGGATACCTTAAATTGGCGCTATTCAACAGTCACCGATTTGGCCAGGTTGCGGGGCTGATCCACATCCGTGCCTTTCACCACCGCCACATGGTAGGACAGCAATTGCAGGGGCAATGTATAGACCATAGCGGCCACGCTTTCCGGTACACTGGGCAGGTTGATCACCCGCGTTTCCCCTTCCGAGACAAAACCGGCATTGCGGTCGGCAAACACAAACAATTTACCGCCTCGGGCCTGGACCTCTTCCAGGTTGGATTTCAATTTCTCCAACAAATCATTATTGGGGGCCACTGCCACAATCGGCATATCCCCATCCACCATCGCCAGTGGACCATGTTTCAATTCCCCGGCCGGATACGCCTCGGCATGGATATAGGAGATCTCTTTCAGTTTGAGGGCCCCTTCCATCGCCACCGGGAACTGCACCCCGCGGCCTAAAAACAGCGCATGGTGTTTTTCCGCAAAGGCTTCGCTGGTGTGACGAATCTCGTCGTCCAGTGAGAGCACCTCTTCAAACAGGGCCGGCAGCTGCTTCAGCGCGTTTATCAACTCGGCTTCCTTGGCCGCCCCCAGGTGATGGCGACGCCCGAGCACAATCGCCAATAACTGCAGTGCCACCAACTGGGTGGTAAAGGCTTTGGTGGAGGCCACCCCGATTTCCGGCCCCGCCTGGGTCATCAACGACAAGTCGGACTCGCGGCAGAGGGAACTGTTGGCCACGTTGCAGATCGTCAGGCCGGCCAGGTAACCCAGCTCTTTGGCAGCGCGCAGCGCCGCCAAAGTATCAGCAGTTTCGCCAGACTGGGAGATAGTGACAAACAGGGTGTTGGAGGAGACCACCACCTTGCGGTAGCGAAATTCGCTGGCCACTTCCACGTTGCAGGGTACGCCGGCCCACTCCTCAAGCCAGTACTTGGCCACCATACCGGCATGGTAACTGGTGCCACAGGCCACAATTTGTACCGCCTGCACCCGGTCAAAGATCGCTTTTGCCTGAGCGCCAAACACCTCTTCCATAATCTGGTTTTTACCCAAACGACCTTGCAGGGTGTTGGCGATCACCTTGGGCTGCTCAAAGATCTCTTTCATCATATAGTGGCGAAACCGGCCTTTGTCGGCGATTTCAGCACCATCGGTCAGCTGTACCACCTCGCGGGTTACCACCTCTCCGGCCCGGTTCTCGATGCGGTAACCCGACGCTTTGACTTCTACCAGATCACCTTCTTCCAGAAAGATAAAACGATCGGTCACCTGGCGCAGGGCCATCTGATCCGAGGCGATAAAATTCTCCTCGATCCCCACACCAATCACCAGTGGGCTGCCACTGCGGGCGGCGATCAAGCAATCCGGTTCATCGGTGGAGATGACGCCTAGTGCATAGGCGCCTTCGAGGCGGCTGATGGTTTTTTTCACCGCCACGTAGAGCTCCAATCCCTGTTTCACCAGGTCATTGATCAGGTGGGCGATCACCTCGGTATCGGTTTCCGAGACAAACTCGTAGCCTTCTTCCTTGAGTTCAGTGCGCAGTTCTCTGTGATTTTCGATAATGCCGTTGTGCACCACAGCCACTTTGCCGGACTGGTGCGGGTGGGCATTGGTCTGGCTGGGTTTGCCGTGGGTCGCCCAGCGGGTGTGAGCGATACCGATACCACCGTGGAGCGGTGCGCTGTTTATCGCCTCCTCCAGCACACTGACTTTGCCCAGGGTTTTGCGGATATCCAGCTGGCTATTAGGATCCAGTACCGCGACACCGGCGGAGTCGTAGCCGCGATACTCCAGCCGTTTCAGGCCTTCCACCAAAATCCCTGTCACATTGCGAAGCGCTGCTGCACCGACAATTCCACACATAGAAATTTACTCAACTAAACCGTGAAAACTTAAACTTGTTTGGTGGGCTTTTTCCAGCCAGAGACGTTGCGCTGTTTACCGCGGGCCACCGCCAGCTCCTCGTTGCCAACCGCTTTCGTGATGGTAGAACCGGCGGCCACTGTGGCCCCGTTGCCAATGGTCACCGGAGCCACCAAGGAGGTGTTGGAACCGATAAAGGCCCCGTCGCCAATGCGGGTTTTAAATTTGTTCACGCCATCGTAATTACAGGTTATGGTACCAGCACCGATATTGGCCCCTTGACCAATTTCCGCATCTCCTACGTAGGTCAGATGATTGACCTTGCTGCCTTCACCAATCACCGCTTTTTTGGTTTCCACAAAATTGCCGATCTTGGCGCCCTGGGCCAACTGGGTGCCCGGCCGCAAGCGGGCAAAAGGCCCGATATCGCAGTCAGCCGCAACAGTTGCCTCTTCCAGCACGGAATTGGCTTTGATATGTACATTATTACCAATGGTGACATTATTGAGGCAACAGTTGGGATCGATTCGGACGTTGTTGCCCAGAGAGACTTGGCCTTCAAACACACAATTGATATCAATCACCACATCCTGGCCCACCGACAGTTCACCACGACAGTCAAAGCGATCGGGATCCAGCAGGGTGACCCCTTCGACCATCAGTTGTTCCGCCAGGTGAAGCTGGTAATAGCGCTCCAGTTCCGCTTGTTGTTGGCGGTTGTTAACGCCCAAGACTTCAATCTCGTGATCCGGCTGCTCTGCCACCACTTGAACACCGTCTCCATTGGCCAGCGCAATAACGTCGGTTAAGTAGTACTCCCCCTGGGCATTCTGGTCGCTCAACGTCGGTAACCAGCGCTTGAGCTGGATGCCTTTAACCGCCATCACACCGGTATTGACCTCGTTGACAGTTAACTGCTCGTGGTTGGCGTCTTTCTGCTCCACAATCTCGGCCACATCTCCGGAATGATTGCGGATGATGCGGCCGTAACCGGTAGGATCGTCCAGAGTCACCGTCAGCAGTCCCATGCTGGTGTCACTGACACAGTCTATCAACCTGGCCAATGTCTCTTGCTGGATCAGTGGGACGTCCCCATAGAGGATCAACACCACCGCATCATCGCGCAAATATTCAGTGGTCTGTTGCACCGCGTGGCCTGTACCCAGCTGTTCCGCCTGCAACACAAAGCGTACATCGTCGGCCGCCAGGCGCTGCTGCACCAACTCGGCGCCGTGTCCCACCACCACATTGATCGCATCGCTACCCAGGCTGCGAGCGGTATCCAGGACGTGTTGCAGCAAGGGACGCCCGGCAATAGGGTGTAAAACTTTGGGCAGGTTTGACTTCATGCGGGTGCCTTTACCCGCGGCAAGTATCACTATATCCAGCATGATTATGGGCTTTAAATCCTTGATAGAAAGATGAGGGGGGCACGACCCGTAAAACAAAAAAAGGGTAGCCAATGCTACCCTTTTCTGACCGCCAATGCTTGCTCTTCGGCGCTTATGGCGCACAAATTCGCTTGCGGTCAGGCGGTGATGATTAAAGCCCGGTTTGTAAGTAAACCCGCTTTTACTTGCCAGCCTTCTTGCGCATTGCCTGAATGGTGCGCAATTGAGCGGCAGCTTCTGCTAGCTGGGTGGCCGCACGGGAGTAGTCAAAATCCCCACTCTGGTTGTGCAAAGCCTGTTCGGCTTCTTTTTTGGCTTCCAGGGCAGCAGCTTCATCCATATCGTGAGCGCGCAAAGCGGTATCCGCCAGCACAGTTACATGGTAAGGCTGAACCTCGAGGTAACCGCCGGAGACATAGTAAACCTCTTCCTCCCCATCCTGCTTGATCACGCGGATAGGGCCGGGTTGCAGGCCGGTGAGCAGGGGCGCGTGGCCGTAGGCAATACCGACATCACCCTCGGAACCCGCAGCCACTACCATTTCGACCAGACCGGAAAAGATCTCTTCTTCGGCGCTAACGATGTCACAGTGGACAGTCATAGCCATATGTTTCGCCTCTTTGTGGGCCGGAGTCAAGTACTATTTGCCCCCGGCGAGCCACTCTTACAGAGTTTTGGCTTTCTCAACGGCTTCGTCGATGCCGCCAACCATGTAGAACGCCTGCTCGGGCAGATCGTCGTACTGACCAGCCAGAATACCGGTGAAGCCAGCAATGGTGTCTTTCAGGGACACGTACTTACCGGGAGAACCGGTAAATACCTCGGCCACGTGGAACGGCTGAGACAGGAAGCGCTCAATCTTACGGGCGCGGGCTACGGTCAGCTTATCCTCTTCGGACAGCTCGTCCATACCCAGGATGGCGATGATGTCCTTCAGCTCCTTGTAGCGCTGCAGTACAGACTGCACGCCGCGAGCCACATCATAGTGCTCCTGACCGATCACCAGAGGGTCCAACTGACGAGAGGTGGAGTCCAGTGGGTCGATCGCCGGGTAGATACCCTTGGCCGCAATATCACGACTCAGTACAACGGTAGAGTCCAAGTGGGCAAAGGTGGTGGCCGGCGACGGGTCAGTCAAGTCATCCGCCGGTACGTAGACCGCCTGGATAGAGGTAATGGAGCCCGTCTTGGTGGAGGTAATACGCTCCTGCAGCACACCCATCTCCTGCGCCAGAGTCGGCTGGTAACCTACCGCGGAAGGCATACGACCCAGCAGTGCCGATACCTCGGTACCCGCCAGGGTGTAACGGTAGATGTTGTCCACGAACAACAGTACGTCTTTACCTTCGTCACGGAACTTCTCGGCCATGGTCAAACCGGTCAAGGCCACACGCAGACGGTTACCTGGCGGCTCGTTCATCTGGCCGTAGACCATGGCTACTTTGGACTGGTCGAACTTCTCGACATTAACAACACCGGCTTCCTGCATCTCGTAGTAGAAGTCGTTACCTTCACGAGTACGCTCACCCACACCGGCAAATACGGACAGACCGGAGTGCTCGGTGGCGATGTTGTTAATCAGCTCCATCATGTTTACGGTCTTACCTACACCGGCACCACCGAACAGGCCGACCTTACCACCTTTGGCGAAAGGGCAAACCAGGTCGATCACCTTAATGCCGGTTTCCAGTAGCTCTTCAGAGGCTGCCAGCTCGTCGTAAGCCGGTGCTTTACGGTGGATGGAGGCGCGCTCCTTCTCACCGATGGGGCCACATTCGTCGATGGGGTTACCCAGTACATCCATAATACGGCCCAGGGTTTCGGTACCAACAGGTACTGAAACCGGGGCATTGGTGTTCTCTACCGCCAGGCCACGACTCACGCCTTCGGAAGAACCCATGGCAATTGCACGCACCACGCCGTCACCCAGCTGCTGTTGCACTTCCAGGGTCAGGCCCTTGTCGGCAACGGTCAGGGCGTCGTAAACCTTGGGTACGGAATCGCGGGGAAATTCCACGTCGATAACGGCACCGATAATTTGTACGATACGTCCGCTACTCATTTCCGGATCCTCATAAAATAAAAAATTGGTAAACCTACTAAACCAGGTACTTATACGGCAGCTGCGCCACCAACGATCTCAGACAGCTCCTGCGTAATCGCCGCCTGACGGGCCTTGTTGTAGACCAGTTCCAGATCGTTAATCAGGTCGCCGGCGTTGTCGGTGGCGTTTTTCATCGCCAGCATCCGCGCTGCCATTTCACAGGCACCATTTTCAACCACTGACTGGTATACCTGGGATTCGATATAGCGAATCAACAGGCCGTCCAGCAGCTCCGCCGCTTCCGGTTCGTATAAGTAATCCCAGCTGTACTTCAGCTTTTCGTCTTCGGCCGGCAACAACGGCAACAGTTGTTGGACATAGGGGGTTTGCGTCATGGTGTTGACGAACTCGTTACCCACCAAAAACAACTTGTCTATTTTGCCGTTAGAGTAGCCGTCCAGCATGACTTTCATGCTACCGATCAAATCTGAAACACTGGGCTCTTCGCCCAAATCGCGCACTGCAGCTACAACATTGCCGCCATAACTGTTAAAGAAGGCGGCGGCCTTGGCACCGATCAGACACAGATCGATTTCCACCTCCTGGTCGTTCCACTCCTTCATGGCTGCGATGGCTTTTTTGAACAGGTTGATGTTCAAGCCGCCACACAGGCCGCGATCGGTGGACACCAGGACAAAGCCGACACGCTTCACCTCGCGTTGTCGCAAGTACAGGTGTTTGTATTCCGGGTTGGCATTGGCAATATGGCCCACCACCGAGCGGATACGCTGGGCGTAGGGTTTACCAAGCTGCATGCGGTCTTGTGCTTTACGCATCTTACTCGCCGCCACCATTTCCATGGCGCTGGTGATTTTCTGCGTATTTTTAATACTCGTTATTTGAGTACGTATCTCTTTTCCGCCTGCCATACCGGCCCTCGAACAGATTCTGTTTCACTTTATGGGCAGCGGGTGTTTACCACCGCAACTGCCCTTGGAGCAGGGAGCACCTTCAGGTGCCCGTGCTTACCAAGTTTGAGTGGCTTTGAACTTGTCGAGTGCCGCTTTGAAGCCAGCTTCAATTTCACCGTTGTAGTCGCCGGTGTCATTGACTTTCTTCATCAGGTCAGCGTTTTCGCTGTTCATGTAAGAAAGCAGGGCGGCTTCAAAGTCACCAATTTTGGCAACCTCGACATCTTTCAAATAACCTTCGTTGGCAGCGTACAGCACCACCCCCATCTCGGCGATGGACTGCGGCGAGTACTGCTTCTGCTTCATCAACTCGGTAACGCGCTCACCGTGATCCAGCTGGGCCTTGGTGGCTTCATCCAGGTCAGAGGCAAACTGGGAGAAAGCCGCCAGTTCGCGGTACTGTGCCAGGGCGGTACGAATACCACCGGACAGTTTCTTGACCACTTTGGTCTGAGCGGCGCCACCCACACGGGATACGGAGATACCGGCGTTCATCGCAGGACGGATACCGGCGTTGAACAGGTCGGATTCCAGGAAGATCTGACCGTCGGTAATAGAGATCACGTTGGTCGGTACGAACGCCGAAACGTCACCGGCCTGGGTCTCAATGATCGGCAGGGCAGTCAGGGAACCGGTCTGGCCTTTCACTTCACCGTTGGTGAACTTCTCAACGTAGTCGGCGTTTACGCGGGACGCGCGCTCCAGCAGACGTGAGTGCAGGTAGAAAACGTCACCGGGGTAGGCTTCACGGCCCGGAGGACGACGCAACAGCAGGGAGATCTGACGGTAGGCCCAGGCCTGCTTGGTCAGGTCATCGTAGATGATCAGGGCATCTTCACCGCGGTCGCGGAAGTATTCACCCATGGTACAACCGGCAAACGGCGCCAGGAACTGCATGGACGCCGGGTCGGAGGCGGATGCGGCGACGATGGTGGTGTGCTCCATGGCACCGTGCTCTTCCAGTTTGCGCACAACGCTGGCGATAGAGGAGGCCTTCTGGCCAACGGCGACGTAGATACACTTAACACCGGTGCCTTTCTGGTTGATGATGGCATCAACGGCGATAGCGGTTTTACCGGTCTGACGGTCACCGATGATCAGCTCACGCTGACCGCGACCGATGGGAACCATCGAGTCAACGGCTTTCAGACCCAGCTGCACCGGCTGGTCAACGCTCTGGCGGGCAATTACCCCCGGAGCGATCTTTTCCAGGGCGTCGGTCATTTTGGTGTCGACAGGACCTTTACCGTCGATGGGGTTACCCAGGGCATCAACCACACGGCCCAGCAGTTCCGGACCTACCGGTACTTCCAGGATGCGGCCGGTACACTTACAAGTCTGGCCTTCGGCCACACCCTCGTACTCACCCAGAATAACCGCACCCACGGAATCGCGCTCCAGGTTCAACGCCATACCGTAGACGCCGCCCTCAAACTCGATCATTTCGCCATACATCACATCGGCCAGACCGTGGATACGAATAATACCGTCGGTTACAGAAACGACGGTGCCCTCATTTTGGGCTTCAGTCTTCACATCGAGGCTGTCGATGCGAGACTTGATAATTTCACTGATTTCAGAAGGATTCAGTTGCTGCATGCTCTGTTCCTCAATATCCCGTCAACAATCGCGGGACTAGGAGTTCATTGCTTCGGCGAGCTTGGCCAAACGACCACGCACCGAACCGTCAATAATGGTGTCACCGGCGCGGATCAACACGCCGCCCAGCAGGTCTTTGTCGACACTGCTGCTGACTTTTACCTCGCGGTCCAGCTTGGCACTCAGTGCCTTCGCCAACTTGTCTTGCACGTCGCCACCCAGCTCATAAGCTGTAGCAACTTCTACGTCGATGGACTTTTCCTGATTCGCCTTGAACACGTCGAACAGCTGGTCGATTTCCGGCAGCAGTTGCAGACGGCCATTGTCGGCCAATACGCGGATAAAGTTCTGCCCCTGTTGGTTCAACTGGTCACCACATACCTCCACAAAGGTGGCACCTTTCTGTTCGGTGGTGTGGTTGGGGGAGTTCAGCACTTTATTCATACCATCTTGCTGAGCCACAGCTGCCGCCAACGCCAACATGTCAGACCAGGTCTGCAGGGCATTTGCGGCATGCGCGTATTCAAACGCAGCTTTTGCGTAGGGGCGGGCTAAGGTTGTTAGTTCAGCCATGGGCCTCTCCGTTCATAAATAGCCTCGCTTAAAGCTCCGCTGCCAGCTTGTTAACCAAGTCACTGTGGGCATTCTGATCGATACTGGCTTCCAGTACTTTCTCAGCACCTGCCAGCGCCAGAGCCGCCACTTTACCGCGCAGCTCTTCTTTGGCGCGGTTGGCATCCTGCTCGATTTCAGCCTGGGCTGCCGCTTTCAGGCGATCGCCTTCTGCACGGGCCGCGTCTTTGGCTTCGTCGATAATTTGGTTAGCACGCTTGTTTGCTTGCTCAACAATAGAAGCTGCCTGCTCTTTGGCTTCGCGCAACTGTTGAGTGGCCTTTTGCTGGGCCAACTCAAGGTCTTTGTCTGCGCGGTCTGCAGCTTCCAGTCCGTCGGCGATTTTCTTTTCGCGCTCTTCCATAATGGAGATCAGCGCAGGCCATACGAACTTCATGCAAAACCAGATGAAGATGATGAAGGTAATCGACTGGCCAATAAGAGTAAGGTTGATATTCACGCCAACACCTCTTGCTTACTGTTTAAAAAGATTTAGCAAAGGGGGTGTGAATTAACCAGCCACGCCAGGTGCAACAACGAAGATCAGGTACATGCCGATACCTACACCGATCATCGGAACCGCGTCCAACAGACCTGCCATCAGGAACATTTTGCCTTGCAGGGCAGGGCCTTGTTCGGGCTGACGGGCAGAACCTTCGAGCAGTTTGCCACCCAGGGAACCAAAACCGATTGCAGTTCCCAGAGCGCCCAGACCGATCAACAGTGCAGCTGCTACGTATACCAAACCAAGTGCTTCCATTGTTTTCTCCTATTAATAAACGTTAGAAAGTTAAAGGTTGAAGTTAAGGTTTAAGTTTTAAAGCGATAAATCTCTCACGTGAACGATCCCCCAGAGGACCGCTCCGAAAAATCTCAGTGCTTAGTGTGCTTCTTCCACGTCGTGAGCCATGGCCATATACACGGTGGTCAACACCATAAACACGAACGCCTGCAGTGTGATAACCAGGATGTGGAACACCGCCCAGGCCCACTGCAGCACACCGCCGAAGACACCCATGATCAATCCGGCACTGTACATCAGCGCAATCAGGATAAAGATCATCTCACCGGCGTAGAGGTTACCGAAGAGACGCAGCCCCAGTGAGATCGGCTTGGCGATCAGGGACACGGACTCCAGGATCAGGTTAATCGGAATCAGCACAATGTCCACATACCACTTGCCAGCGTGGAAGGGGTGCAGGGTCAGCTCCTTCACAAAGCCCATAAAGCCTTTTTGCTGGATGCTGAAAAAGATCATCAACGCGAACACCGTAAAGGCCATACCCAGGGTGGCATTAGGGTCTGTGGTGGGAACCACCTTAAAGAAGAAGTGCGGATCCCCGGTCACTTTGGTAGCCGCCCACGGAAGCCAGTCCACCGGCACCAGGTCCATCAGGTTCATCGTGAACACCCAGGTGAAAATGGTCAGGGCCATGGGAGCGATCAGGCGGTTGCGGTGGTGGAAGATATCGTTAACGGTATTATTAACAAAATCCACCAGCAGCTCGACAAAACTCTGTAGACCACGGGGGACACCGGTGGTCGCCTTTTTAGCCGCACGGCTAAAGAGGAAACTGAGCAGCAGCCCCAAACCCAGGGACCAGCCCAGAGTATCGAGGTGGATGGCCCAAAAACCCATGTCCGCCGCTTCCTGGGAAGTGTGGGCGAGGGTCCAGGTGTCCTGGGTTATCACTTGTATATTACCTTCGGCGTCGACACGCTCGTAGCCGGCGGGCAGTTTGCCGTAGGCCAGGTTTTGCAAGTGGTGTTGGATATATCCGGTAGCAGATTGCGCTTCGCTTGCCATAGTCTCTATCAAGCACCTTTAAGTTTAAATTTAAAAAGATTTAAAGATGCTTTCTGGCTGCTGCGGGAAAACACATTTAAAGCCTCTTAAACTTTTCGGACCCCCTTGTTTCAACACCCTTAACGGGGGGGCCGGTTCGCTACCAGCCTGGCACTGACAATCCACTGCACCAGCAACATGGCGATATACGCGAGAAACAAGGTCAATGGATCCAGGGGCCTTACCAGCGCAAACACCGCCGCAAAGCCAACCATGGACAACAGGAACTTACCCGTTTCTCCCCGGTAAAATGAGCGCGCTATCCTCGAAGCCGAATGGGCTCCCATATGGCGAAAGGCGTAGCTGGTGAAGTAGGCATGGGGAAGCACACACAAGAGGCCACCCAAGAAAGCGGAAAGCGCTGCGGTCGTACTTACCAGTAACAGCAGCAGAGAGGCGGGCAACAAAATACCCAACTGCACCACTGAGACCCGGTATACCGAAGGTTTTTTTATGCTAGCCATGGCAACTTCTTATCCGGAGGGCTTCGCTCGAACACTGCTTCAGGCAAGGTTCTTCACAGGCACTCCACGCTCTTCAGCTAACAAGATTTATCCGTCCTGCACCAAATACGCCCGTTGCGAACTCAAGGGGCAATTGTGCGCGCCAACTGTCTAACAAAACAACCAAGAGACGCACGCAAACGCCACCCACAACCGGGCGACGCGCATTATAGGGTTAAAGAGGCCAGTATTCAACTGGAGAGGCCCGCTATTAGCGAGCTGATGGCAATTTTATGATCGGTATTTGAGGTGATGGAGGATACCGTCGAGCTCATCGAGGGTGTTGTATTTCAACACCAATTTGCCCTTGCCTTTGGAGGAGTGCTGAATACTGACCGGTACACCAATATGGTCGGCCAGACCATCTTCCAGCTTTTTGATATCCGGGTCCACCTTGGCCGCCGGCACGGCTTTGGTTTGCTGCTGTTGCAGGCGACGCACCAAAGCTTCAGTCTGACGCACCGACAACCCTTTGGAGACTACCTGGCGGGCGATATCTCGCTGGTCACTTTCACTCAGGGTGAGCATGGCGCGCGCGTGCCCCATCTCCAGGTCGCCGTGCTCCAGCAGCTTTTTCACCTCGTCGCCAAGTGAAATCAGGCGCAGCAAGTTAGTGACCGTGGTACGCGACTTGCCCACTGCGGCCGCCACCTCCTGGTGGGTCAGTTCAAACTCGTCCTGCAGTCGCTTGAGGGCCACCGCCTCTTCGATGGGATTGAGGTCTTCGCGCTGGATATTCTCAATCAACGCCATAGCGATGGCTGCTTCATCGGGCACTTCCCGAATCACAGCGGGGATTTTTTCCAAACCGGCCAGCTGTGCGGCTCGCCAGCGGCGCTCACCGGCAATAATCTCATACTTGATATCGCCGGGAGCGGAGACGGGACGTACGACGATGGGTTGCATCACCCCCTGGGCTTTGATGGAGTCGGCCAGCTCCTCCAGCGCCTCCGGGTGCATATCCCGACGCGGTTGGTACTTACCGCGCTGGATAAACTCCACCGGTATTTCACTGAGCTTTCCGTCTTCACCGGGATCCGGCGAAGTTGCAGCAGCAATGGCCTCCGACGGCGTGGCCGCCCCGCCCAGACTGGCGCCGCCGGCACTCATCAATGCATTTAAACCTTTTCCCAAACCCTTGCGTTTTGCCGCCATGCTTGCTGTAAACCCTGTTGTAAAGCTTGTTTGATCGTCTTGCTGTTAAATGGTCGTTAGGGGATGTGAAATACCTCAGGAAGCGGCCGCCACCGGTTCTCTGACCTTGGCCTCGTTACGGCGAATCAACTCTCCCGCCAGAGCCAGATAAGCAATGGCACCCTTGGACTGGCGATCATAGGCCAATGCCGGCTGGCCAAAACTGGGGGCTTCCGCCAGCCGCACATTGCGGGGAATACAGGTACGATAGAGGCGCTCATCAAAGAAATCGGCAAGTTGTGCCGACACATCGTTGGTCAAGCTGTTACGCGGGTCATACATGGTGCGCAAAATACCCTCGATCTTGAGCGCTGGATTGAGAGCTGCCTGAATCTCGTTGATGGTATTCACCAGGGCAGACAATCCCTCCAGGGCATAGTATTCGCACTGCATGGGGATAATTACGCCATTGCAAGCGACCAGACCATTCAAGGTAAGCATATTCAGAGAGGGCGGGCAATCGATCAGTATATAGTCATACTGGGCGGAGACCTTTTGCAAGGCCACTTGCAAACGCCGCTCCTTGTTGTCCAGCGACAACAGCTCCACCTCTGCCGCAGTCAGGTCGCCGTTGGAGGGCAGGGTAAAATAACCGCCCGACTCGGACTGCACCAGGGCTTCCCCCACCTCACACTGCCCGGTAAGCACCTCGTAAATGGACAGATCCAACACATTTTTGTCGATGCCGCTGCCCATGGTGGCATTGCCCTGGGGGTCAAGATCAACCAACAACACCCGTTTTTTTGTGGCCACCAGGGAAGCCGCCAAATTGACACAGGTGGTGGTCTTACCGACACCGCCTTTCTGGTTGGCAATTGCGTAGATGTTGCAGGCACTCATAAACTGGACAAATTCTCGTCAATAACAGGCTATTGGGACAGCACCAACAGGTGCCGTTCGCCTTCGCTACCAGGTACGCTTAACGCAAATGAATCCTCGACCTTATAGTGTTTTGGAAGCACACTCAACTCATCTTGCGGATAAATTCCTTTCATGGCCCAGAATCTGCCCTCCGGGGTCAGGAGGTGCTTACACCCCTCGGTCATATCCAACAGGCTGGCAAACGCGCGGCTAATCACACCGTCAAACAGCTGGTCCGGTTGATAATTTTCGACTCGACGGTTCTCAACGGTCACATTTTTTAGTCCCAAGCTGACTTTAACTTGAAACAAAAAGCGGGTTTTCTTGCCGTTGCTGTCAAGCAGGGTAAAGTGCTTTTTGGGAAACAGGATTGCCAGCGGGATACCGGGTAAACCGCCACCGGTCCCCACATCGATAAAACGCTGTTTGGGGCCCGCACAATCCCTCAAGGCGGGAACGACACTTAAACTGTCGAGCAGGTGACGGGACACCATTTCCGCGGGATCGCGAACGGCAGAGAGGTTGTAAGCCGTGTTCCACTTGATAAACAACGCCAGGTACCGCAACAGCAGTTGCAGCTGAGTGTCGCTGAGTTCAACTCCCAGCTCCCGCGCCCCGGCCGCCAGCTTTGGCGCCAGGGCATCCACCGCAGCCACACTCATGAGGCGTCAGCCACACTGTTTTGATTTTTTTTCAACAGACCGCGCTTTTTCAGATAGATCAGCAGCAGCGATACAGCCGCCGGTGTCACCCCGGGAATTCGGCTGGCCCGGGCCAGGGTATCCGGGCGGGCGTCAGTCAGCTTCTGTTTGACCTCGTTGGACAATCCCTCCACCTGGTGGAAATCCAGTTCCGCCGGAATCCGTGTATTTTCGTGGGCCCGCAGGCGCTCAATCTCTTCTTGCTGGCGATCGATATAACCGGCGTACTTGACGGCAATTTCCACCTGTTCGGCCACCTGGGGGTCCACCGGGCACTCACCTTTCAGTGACGCCACGTCGGTGTACACCAGCTCGGGCCGCTTCAACAGGTCGAGCAAGGAGTACTCCCGGGTTAGAGGGGCCGCGATTTTTTTGCTCAGGCTGTTCGCTTCCGGACTGCCAGCCTGTACCCAGGTATCCTTCAGCCGCTGCTGTTCCCGCTCGATAGCTTCGCGCTTTTCGCAGAAGGCAGCCCAGCGGCTGTCGTCCACAAGGCCCAGCTCCCGACCCTTTTCGGTCAGGCGCAGGTCAGCGTTGTCCTCCCGCAGCAGCAGGCGGTACTCGGCGCGACTGGTAAACATGCGGTAGGGCTCCTGGGTGCCCATGGTTATCAGGTCGTCCACCAGAACCCCAAGGTAAGCCTCGTCGCGACGGGGACACCAGGTCTCTTTGCCCTGGGCCATCAAGGCGGCGTTGGTGCCGGCCAATAGCCCCTGGGCACCAGCCTCTTCATAACCGGTGGTGCCGTTAATCTGTCCGGCAAAAAACAACCCGTTGATCACCTTGGTCTCCAGACTGTAGTTCAGATCCTGAGGATTAAAGAAATCGTACTCGATGGCGTAACCGGGACGCGTAATATGGGCGTTCTCGAAGCCTTTGATGCTGCGCACCAGGTTCATCTGCACATCGAACGGCAAGCTGGTGGAAATCCCGTTGGGGTAGAGCTCGTGCGTGGTCAGCCCCTCTGGTTCGATAAACACCTGGTGGGAGTCTTTGTCCGCAAAGCGGTTGATCTTGTCTTCAATGGAGGGGCAGTAACGCGGCCCTATCCCCTCAATGACACCCGTATACATGGGCGAACGATCCATACCGCCGCGGATTATGTCGTGGGTGCGCTCGTTGGTATGGGTTATCCAGCAACAGACTTGGCGCGGATGATCTTGCGGGCCGCTCAAGTAGGACAGCTGCGGCGTGGGCAAATCCCCCCACTGCTCCTGCAGTCCCTCAAAATTCACGCTGCGGGCATCAATTCGCGGAGGGGTTCCGGTTTTTAGGCGATCCACCCGCAGGGGCAGTTCGCGCAGGCGCTGGGCCAAGGCGATGGAGGGTGGATCACCGGCTCTACCACCACTGTGGTTCTCCAGGCCGATATGGATCAGGCCACCGAGGAAGGTACCGGTGGTCAAAACAACGGTAGGGGCAAAAAAGCGCAGTCCCATTTGGGTAATTACGCCGGTGACCCGATCCCCTTCGACAATCAGGTCGTCAGCGGCTTGCTGGAAGATCTGCAGGTTGGGCTGATTTTCCAGGGTTTCACGTATGGCCGCTTTGTAGAGTATCCGGTCAGCTTGGGCGCGTGTGGCGCGCACAGCAGGGCCTTTGCGGGCATTTAGCACCCGAAACTGGATACCACCTTTGTCGGCGGCTATCGCCATGGCGCCGCCCAGGGCATCGATTTCTTTTACTAAATGGCTTTTACCAATACCGCCGATGGCGGGGTTACAGGACATCTGCCCCAGGGTTTCCACGTTATGGGTCAACAACAAGGTTTTGCAGCCCATGCGAGCCGCCGCCAGACAGGCTTCGGTACCGGCATGGCCGCCACCGATCACAATCACGTCAAAGCGATCTGGATAGTCCATAGGGGTGTTGTTACCTGTTGTTGGTTCGGGGCGTCTGAAAAAGGGGCGCCATTATATGTTGGTTCGGCGGCTTGTTCAAAAGTTGCCCAAGGTTTTTTTCGATTTTTCTAAATCGCGATTTTTAGTATTTAAGTAATACATATTAGAAATATATATTGAAAGATATATAGATAGTGTTTGTTGTTATTAATAGGTGCGGCCTCATCTTGTGGAAAACTACATTTTTAATTTATTTTTCAATAAGTTACAACAAGGATAAGCCCATAGATTAAGGCTGTGTATTCTGCGGTTAAGCTGGATTTATCGTGGTGATGAAAAGTGGGTATTTTCACTGGTTTGGGGTTATTTGGGGTTATCCCCAATTTTGTCCCGGTTTGAATACAGGTCGAGTGCACACGGTTATCCACAAAAAATTTTTTGGAAAAGAGTTTTTCTATAAAAAACAAGGAATTGGGGGATAAATCTGTGAGTAATTGTGGATAACCTTGTAGTCTTTTGGAGTTGTGGGGGTTGGCTGTGGATTAATTGGGGGTAGGTAGTGGTTTAGGAGTGGAGTATTGAGAGGGGTATGTATAGAGGAATGGCAGGTTTGTGCCAGGAACGGCCATTGGCAATGGCCGCTCCTGGCACGCAGCCGCCGCAGCCAAACTACTTACCAATACAGAAACTGGAAAATATCCGTCCCAGCAGATCATCCGGCGTAAATTCTCCGGTAATCTCAGACAGCGCATTTTGCGCCTGGCGAAGATCCTCGGCTAAAAGTTCACCTGCCGCATAACCGCTCAGCTGGGTCTTGCCGCTCTGCAAAAAGGCATGGGCGCGTTCTAAAGCATCGATATGGCGACGTCGGGCCGTAAAGCCGCCTTCTCCGGCGCCTGTAAAACCCATCACCGACTTCAGATGCTCTCTCAAGACATCCACCCCTTCGCCACTTTGGGCGCTCAAGCCCAGCGTAAACGGCGCCTGCGACAACACCCCCGAAGGTTTGCCCGACAGGTCAGTTTTATTGCTGATAACCGTTAACCGGGAAGGATCCGGCAAACGGTCCACAAACTCCGGCCAGATCCCATGGGGATCCAGATCGTCCGTGATGGTGCTGTCCACCATCAACAGCACCCGGTCTGCCTTCTCGATCTCCTGCCAGGCTCGTTCGATCCCAATGCGTTCCACCTCATCTGGACTCTCGCGCAGACCGGCGGTATCAATAATGTGCAACGGCATGCCGTCGATATGGATATGTTCGCGCAACACATCCCGGGTCGTACCTTCTATATTGGTAACAATGGCGCTGTCCCGGCCCGATAGAGCATTTAGCAGGGAGGATTTACCCGCATTGGGGCGGCCGGCGATAACCACCTGCATCCCGTCACGGATCAAGGCACCCTGGCGGGCTTCATCAAAGACCTGTTGCAATTTGACCAGAATATCATCCAGATCACTGGCCACCTTACCGTCATTGAGAAAATCGATCTCCTCCTCGGGGAAGTCAATTGCCGCCTCTACGTAGATCCGCAACTGAATCAGGGCTTCCACCAAGCCGTGGATGCGGTCGGAAAAGGCTCCCTGTAGCGAGTGGAGGGCGTTGCGCGCGGCTTGCTCCGAACTGGCGTCAATCAAATCGGCAATGGCCTCAGCCTGGGCCAGGTCCAGTTTATCGTTGAGAAAAGCGCGCTCGGAAAACTCGCCGGGGCGGGCCAGTCTGACGCCGAGGTCGGTGAGACGCTTCAGTAAACAGTCCAGAATCACCGGGCCGCCGTGTCCCTGCAGCTCCAGTACGTCCTCCCCGGTAAAAGAGTTGGGGCCGGGGAAAAACAGGCAGATACCTTCATCCAGGGTTTCACCCTTGCTGTCGTAGAAGGGACCGTAGTGAGCGTATCTCGGCTTGAGTTCCTGTTTGAGCACCTCCCTGGCTATATCACGGGCTGCGGGGCCAGATACTCGAACTATCCCTACACCGCCCCGACCGGTAGGAGTGGCAATAGCGGCAATGGTGTCGGCGGTAAAAGGCATGTTGGAATTCCAATTGCTACAGGATGAACAGTGTTGTTGGCGGCCATTATGCGGCAGCTTCGAGCCCTCTGCCACACAGCCCGAGGGCTCTCTTTCCGGTGAATACCAAAAAGGGTGCCGTTTGGCACCCTTTTGCATTGATGGAAGCGAATCTGTTAACGCAGCGTTATGCTGGCTTGGCGTCCGCCCCTTCAATCTGTTTGGTGATAATGTACTGCTGCACAATCGACAGGGTGTTGTTTACCACCCAGTAAAGTACCAGTCCGGCGGGGAACCACAGGAACATAAAGGTAAACACGATCGGCATCATCTGCATAATGCGTGCCTGGGTAGGGTCGGGCGGGGTGGGGTTCAGCTTTTGTTGCACCCACATAGTGGCCCCCATAATCAGCGGCAGGATGAACAGCGGGTCTTTTACCGACAGGTCGTCAATCCAGCCCAGGAACGGGGTATGGCGCAGTTCCACACTCTCCAGCAGCACCCAGTAGAGAGCAATAAAGACCGGCATCTGCACCAGAATTGGCAGGCAGCCCCCCAGGGGATTGACCTTCTCTTTTTTGTAGAGCTTCATCATCTCCTGGGACATCTTCTGGCGGTCGTCGCCACAGCGCTCTTTCAGGTCCTGCATCAGGGGCTGTAATTTGCGCATCTTGGCCATAGAGCGATAGCTGGTGGCGGACAAGTGGAAGAAGGCCGCTTTGATCACTACAGTCAGGGCGATAATGGACCAGCCCCAGCTACCCAGGAAGCCGTGAATAAAGTTCAGGAACTGGAACAGCGGTTTGGCGATCCACCACAACCAGCCGTAATCCACAGTCAGGTCCAGGTATTCGGCAATCTCCTCCAGGCGGTAGATATCTTTTGGACCGGCGTAGAATCCGGCTTTGATCACTCCCAGGTCGCCGGCGGCCACATCCGTGCGCTGACTCGTATAACCCATCAGGTACAGATCTTTACCGCGGACCTTGCGCAGGTGATAGGTGTTGTCGCTTTCCGGCGATGCTACCCAGGCGCTGAGGAAGTAGTGCTGCACCATGGCAATCCAGCCGCCGGTGACCTCCGTCTTGAAGGACTGTTCCTGCATATCGCTAAAGTCGAGCTTCTTGTAATTTTCTTCAGGCGTGGTCAAGGCGGCGCCCACAAACGGTTGTACGCCAATCGCACCACCGTCTACGGCCGGTTGCATACTGTCGCGTTTGATCTGGGCGTAGAAATTGGCGTTCCAGTCAGTGCTGCTGCGGTTGTCGATCAGGTATTCCACATCGATCAGGTAATCGGCGCGTCTAAACGTGAAGCGCTTGGTGATGTGCACGTCACCCTGTTGCAGGGTCAGGTCCACTACCAACTTGTCCTGCCCGTCGGCCAGCTGGTAACTGTCTTGGGTCACGCTGAAAATTGGGCGACCCGCACTGCTGTCGGTGCCATTTTTACCCACCAGGCCACTCTGGGCGATATAGATGTGGCTTTCGTTGCGGTTGAGCAGGGTAAAGGGGGCATCCGGCGTATCGATTTGGGCGTAGTGCCGCGGCAGACCCACTTTGACGATATCACCACCTTTGGTATCGATCAGCACATCCAGGCTGTCGGTGCTGATATGCACCAGCTGCTGGGAAGCAAATACTGCAGCTGGTGGTTCGGCATCTGGACTGGTGGGGATATCGCTTTCGCCGCTGCTTTCCTCAACAGTCATTACGTCGGTCGCGGTGGCAGGGGCCCGCTGTTGGGTTCCCAAGGTGGTTTCGGTATTGAGGGTCGGCCGCTGGCGCTCCTGAAAGTCGCTCCAGCGGCCGATCAACATCAGTACCACAGCGGCCATGGCTGCTATGAGCAGGTAGCGCTGCCAGTCCACGTTACTTACGGCTGTTTTCATAGTGATTCTTGTCTTTGTCATTAAGGGCTGCCGTATGCGAGCAGCCAGTGAAAGTAAGTCGTTCGGGAACCGGGTCAATGCCGCCCGGGTGCCAAGGGTGGCATTTTAATAGGCGACGCAACATTAAATAACCCCCTTTTATTAAACCGAACCGAATTATTGCTTCTTCGGCATAATGGGAACAGGTGGGATAGAAACGACATTGATTCCCCACCCAGGGGCTGAGTAGGTAGCGGTAACCGTGAATCAGTTTGATAGCTAACCAGCGCATGGGAGTGTTTTTGATTCCCGGGCGGCTTTACGCGCTTTTTTGATGATCCGCTGCCACTGTTGGTTGAGCTGTTTGATCAACTGTTGATTGTCCTGTTCATCCATACCGCGCCGCGCCAGGACAATGATGTCGAGACCTGCCAGCTCCTCTTGTTTAAGGCGGAAGGTTTCCCGGATCAGCCGTTTCAGTCGGTTGCGTTGTACAGCCAGCCGAATATTTTTCTTGGCGATAACCAAACCGAGTCTGGGCGGTAGGGGAGTGCAGGACAGCTGAGCCTGTGAGCCAGAATTAAGGTAAGCAGCGCTCGGTCGAGCGAGGATCAGAAAGTGCTTGTGTGAAGCGCGGAAGGGGGCGTCGTCAAAAACAGCTTGAAAGTCGCTAGAGGTTAACAGGCGCAGTGATTTATTAAATCCCAGGCTGGACACTCCAGCGACCCTCAATGCAGGTCGATTGCTCGCTGAGCAATTAAGCCGCTAACTGCTTGCGACCTTTGGCGCGACGACGGGCCAACAGCTTGCGGCCGTTTTTGGTGGCCATGCGTGAGCGGAAGCCGTGGGTGCGCTTGCGTTTCAGAACGCTGGGCTGAAAAGTTCTTTTCATTGGACCTACCTGCCGGTTAGTTAAATCTAAAAATTAATTATGCGTCTTTATATAAGAACAAAGATCGGGTACGAGCAACAAAACCGATGTGCTTATATAAAGGCGGATAACTCGCATCCTGTGCCAGTCAGCAACCTAAAAGTCAGTTTTAGCGCTGTCTCGTTAAGGGCAAAAACCCTCGAGGCTGCGAAAGACGCGGGATTTTAAAGAATTGCTCTCGTCAAATCAATCAATTCTTGCAATTTATCCTGTTTTTCCAAGCGATTTATGGAGCCTTACAGGTGTATACGGGTTATACCTGTTTGTGCGCAATTTGCTCAGGGGTTATCCATAGGTTTGTCCACAGGGCGGGCTAAAAAATGATCGTTTTGGTCGCCAGACTCTGTGGGCAAATCTGCTCCGGTGATTACTCTTAACTTATTGATATTTAATGATTAATTGACTTTAATTAAATACGATATTTTTTTATCTCCGGTGTGGATAAGTGCTTCGACTGGGAGTAAACTAACGCGCTTTTGTGAAGAATAATTAAGGCGCGGTTGGCAGCATCGGTGGGCTTTCGCCGATTACCCGTTTCTGTCGTCATAGGTTTTGGGGGATTGTGATTTGCCAGAGGTAATCTGGAATAAGTGTGTGGCCAGTTTGCAGGATGAACTGCCGTCACAGCAATTTAACACCTGGATTAGACCCCTACAGGTGGACAGGCAGTCCAATGCGCAGCAACTGCGATTGATAGCACCCAACCGTTTCATACTGGACTGGGTCTCTGATAAGTTCTTGAACCGTATTCGCGAGTTGGCGAATAGCTCCCATGATTTGCCGGCCATGGATGTGGTGCTGACCATTGCTGAGCGGCAACCGGTGCGTTTTCAGCGCCGTCAGTCCTATGATGCCAAGTCCCTGAACAGCAAGTCTCTTGATACTTTTTCCGGCAATTCCACTACTCAGAAAAAGCCAGCGGGTAATAATGCCTCGTCGCTCCACAGCGAAGTCAGGCAGGCCGGCAATGCTATGGAGAGCGCCAACTTCCCTCAGGATGTAAAATCCGGCATTGTTCGTCCCACGCCCCGCAAAGTGGAAGTGGAAGGAGGGTTAAAGCACCGCAGTTATCTGAACGAAGGTTTTACCTTCCCAAGTTTTGTGGAGGGAAAATCCAACCAATTGGGCCTGGCCGCTGCCAGGCAGGTGGCGGAAAATCCTGGCGGTTCCTATAACCCCCTGTTTATATACGGGGGGGTTGGCTTGGGGAAAACGCACCTGATGCACGCGGTGGGCAACGCTTTGGTGAGTAATAATCCGAATGCCAAGGTGGTCTATTTGCATTCGGAGCGGTTTGTCGCGGATATGGTAAAAGCTTTGCAGCTGAATGCGATTAACGACTTCAAGCGTTACTACCGCTCTGTGGATGCGCTATTGATTGACGATATCCAGTTTTTTGCCGGCAAGGAGCGATCTCAGGAAGAGTTCTTCCATACCTTCAATGCGCTACTGGAAGGCGGACAGCAAATTATCCTTACCTGTGACCGCTACCCCAAAGAGATTAACGGGGTCGAGGAGCGGTTAAAATCCAGGTTTGGTTGGGGGCTGACCGTCGCGGTGGAGCCTCCGGAGCTGGAAACCCGGGTGGCGATTTTGATGAAAAAAGCCGAGCAGGCCAGTATGGATTTGCCGCCGGAAGCCGCTTTCTTTATCGCCCAGCGCATACGTTCCAACGTGCGTGAACTGGAAGGTGCCCTTAAGCGGGTGATTGCCAATGCACACTTTACCGGTCGTCCGATAGATGTAGAGTTGGTGCGGGAAGCGTTGAAAGACCTGCTGGCGTTGCAGGACAAGCAGGTCAGTATCGATAACATCCAGCGGGTGGTGGCTGAGTACTATAAGATCAAGATGAGTGATCTGCTGTCCAAGCGGCGCAGCCGCTCAGTCGCCAGACCGCGGCAGGTGGCCATGTCACTGGCGAAGGAGCTGACCAATCACAGTTTACCGGAAATTGGCGATGCCTTTGGTGGTCGGGATCACACCACCGTGTTACACGCTTGTCGCAAAATAAAGGAATTGAAGGAAGAAGACGCGGATATTCGCGAAGATGTAAAAAATTTGCTGCGTTCACTGACAACATGATTTATAAACGTTGTTGTTGGAGTGCAATTGACTGGGGACAATCCAACCGCCGGGAGCGGTGGTGGATCACTAATAAATAATTGAAGAGACCATAACATGAAGTTCACCGTATCTCGTGAAGCATTGTTAAAACCACTGCAACTTGTCGCCGGGGTGGTTGAGCGCCGCCAGACGCTGCCGGTACTGTCCAATGTACTGGTGGTATTGGAAGGGGACCGCTTGTCTCTGACCGGTACTGACCTGGAAGTGGAAATTGTGGGTCGTGTACAACTGGATCAGGCCGGGGAAAGCGGTGAAATCACCGTTCCGGCACGCAAGTTTGTGGACATTTGCCGTTCTCTCCCGGAAACGGCTAATATTGAATTTATTGAGGAAAATCAAAGAGTTATTGTAAAAAGTGGTCGCAGTCGCTTCACCCTTTCCACCCTGCCAGCCAACGATTTCCCCAATGTCGAGGACGGACCGGGTGATCTGCAGTTTGGTTGTGCACAGAAGGAGATCAAACGCCTGATCGACCGTACCGCTTTTGCCATGGCCCAGCAAGACGTGCGCTATTACCTCAATGGCATGTTGTGGGAAGTCAGCGCCCAACAGCTGCGAGTGGTAGCCACAGACGGCCACCGGCTGGCGATGTGTACCCGGGAAGTTAGTGTTGAACCGGAAGCACCGGTTCAGGCTATCCTGCCACGAAAAGGTGTGATTGAGCTGGCTCGGTTACTGGATGATTCCGACGCCAATATCGAGATTACCCTGGGTAGTAACCATATACGGGCGACGACAGATGAGTTCACCTTTACCTCCAAACTGGTGGACGGCAAGTTTCCGGACTATGAACGGGTATTACCCCGCGGTGGTACCAAAGTGGTGTTTGGTGCTCGCAGTGACCTCAAGCAGGCTTTCGGCCGTACTGCTATTTTATCCAACGAGAAATACCGCGGTGTACGCCTGTTGTTGGCAGATGGATTATTGACCATCGTGGCCAATAACCCGGAACAGGAGGAAGCGGAAGAGCAGGTTACTGTGGATTACAGTGGCGAGAGTCTGGAAATTGGCTTTAATGTCAGCTACCTTCAGGATGTCTGTAATGTTCTCACCTGTGAAAATGTCAAAATGACCCTGGCGGATGCTAACAGCAGCGCGTTACTGGAAGAGCCTGAAGAAGGTGATTCTGTTTATGTGGTTATGCCAATGCGCCTTTAAAGGCGTATTGCCCGTTTGTAATACCCCCCTGAATTTAAGTAACAAGATGCCCTTAAAGCGGCTTACTGTTAAGTATCTGCGCAATTTAACCGATGTAGATATCCAGCCTTCTGAACGGGTCAATCTGTTTTACGGCATCAATGGCAGCGGTAAAACCAGTGTTCTGGAAGCGATCAGTGTGTTGGGGATGGGCCGCTCCTTTCGCAGCCATAAACTGGCGCCCTTGATCCAGCAAAGTCAGAAACAATTTACGGTTTTTGGTAAAATCACAGACTCCCAGCGGGAACTGCCGATTGGGGTGTCTCGGGAAAAATCCGGGGCTTCTCTGATCAAAGTCGACGGTGTCGCCGTTTCCTCGGCATCTGCTTTGGCAGAGCACTTACCGTTTCAAGTTATCAACGCCCACACTTTTCAATTGTTGGAGGGCAGTCCCAAGGTTCGACGGCAATTTATTGATTGGCTGGTGTTTCACGTGGAACCAGGTTTTATGCCAGCCTGGAAAGGGCTGGATCGCTGCCTAAAACACCGCAATAGTCTGCTCCGTCATGGTAGAATAGCGGCTGCGGAGCTAGTCCCCTGGGATCGAGAATTGGTGCAATTGGCGACCAAGATCCACGCTTATCGCAAGCAAATCCTTGAAGTTTTCTTCGAACGATTCCAGACACTGGTATCGGAATTTGTCTCTGTCGAAGGTTTGGGTATTAGCTATTACCGTGGTTGGGATAAAGAGCGTGAATACGAACAGGTGCTAGTGGACAACTTTGAAAAGGATGTTGCCCGCGGATACACCCAGTCGGGTCCCCAGCGAGCGGACCTGCGTATTACCGTAAAAGGGCAAACCGCTGCCGAGATACTCTCTCGGGGTCAGCAAAAGCTTTTAGTGTGTGCCTTACGCATTGCCCAAGGCTACGTGTTTACCGAAATGACCGAGCGCAATTGCATCTACCTGATGGACGATCTGCCTGCTGAATTGGATAGAAAACACCGTCAGTTGCTGGCTTACTGGTTGGATGCTATGGAGTGCCAGGTGTTTGTTACCGGTGTTGAAAAGGCAGTACTGCTTGACACCTGGGCTCAGCAACAGGACACAGAGAAGCGTGTGTTTCACGTGGAACAGGGTAGCGTCGTTCAAGCGAGTTAAACCCATAGAGATTTACAGGCGATAGGTGGCCCCCAAGGTGGGTTTCCTGAAGCTGGAGATAACATGTTTCAAGCAGGACCAGGCTTTTTTCCGAGAAGCAGTAGGCGTCAGTATGCCTGGCAGACTTGAGAGTAAAAGTAATGTGATATGCATGTTTGTCCAGAGGGCAGGCGTTCTATTAACAGTGGAGTGAATTTATGTCAGAAGAGACAACTTACGACTCGTCCAGCATTAAAGTCCTGAAAGGTTTGGATGCAGTGCGTAAGCGGCCAGGGATGTATATTGGTGATACCGATGACGGTACTGGCTTACACCATATGGTGTTTGAGATCGTGGATAACTCTATCGACGAAGCTCTGGCAGGCTATTGCTCCGAGATCCGTGTGATCATCCACCCGGACGAAACTGTGTCTGTTGCCGATAATGGTCGTGGAATTCCCACTGAGATCCACGAAGAGGGGGTTTCAGCGGCCGAGGTGATTATGACGGTGCTGCATGCGGGTGGTAAGTTTGATGACAATACCTACAAGGTCTCAGGCGGATTGCACGGTGTTGGTGTCTCTGTGGTAAACGCCCTGTCGGAAGAGCTTAAGTTGACTATTCGCCGGGACGGCAAAATCCACGAGCAGGTCTATCGCCACGGTGTGCCGGAAGCACCGTTGACTGTGCTGGGGGAGACCGGTTCCACCGGCACCGAGATCCACTTTAAGCCTTCCTCAGAGACATTTACCAATATTGAATTCCACTACGACCACCTGGCCAAACGCCTGCGGGAACTCTCTTTCCTCAATTCGGGCGTACGTATTATGCTGAAGGATGAGCGCACCGGAAAGGAAGAAACCTACGAGTACGAAGGTGGTTTGAGTGCCTTTGTGGAGTATCTGAACCAGAATAAGACTCCCATAAACAAGGTCATGCACTTCAGTACTCAGCGCGACGATGGTATTGGGGTGGAAGTGGCTATGCAGTGGAACGATTCCTTCCAGGAAAATATCTTCTGTTACACCAACAACATCCCCCAGCGCGATGGTGGAACCCATTTGGCGGGCTTTCGCGCCGCCCTGACCCGTGGTTTGAATAGCTATATTGAACGGGAAGGCATGGCTAAAAATGCCAAGGTCAGTACGACTGGCGATGATGCCCGCGAAGGTCTCACTGCCATTATCTCTGTTAAAGTGCCCGACCCCAAGTTCTCCTCCCAGACCAAAGACAAGCTGGTTTCCTCTGAAGTGAAAACGGCGGTTGAGCAGGATATGGGGCAGAACTTTAACGCATACCTGCTGGAAAATCCCAGTGAAGCTAAATCAGTGGTTTCTAAAATGATAGAGGCTGCGCGAGCTCGGGAAGCGGCCCGTAAAGCCCGGGAAATGACCCGCCGCAAAGGTGCGCTGGATATCGCAGGCCTGCCCGGTAAGCTGGCAGACTGCCAGGAAAAAGATCCAGCTCTGTCAGAACTGTATCTGGTGGAGGGTGACTCGGCCGGTGGATCTGCCAAGCAGGGGCGTGCTCGTAAAACTCAAGCTATTCTGCCGCTCAAAGGTAAGATTTTGAATGTGGAGAAAGCGCGGTTTGACAAGATGCTCTCTAGTGCTGAGGTCGGCACGCTGATCACCGCACTGGGTTGCGGTATTGGCGCCCAGGAGTTTAATCCGGAAAAATTACGTTACCACAGCATTATTATCATGACGGATGCGGATGTGGATGGCTCCCATATCCGCACCTTGTTGTTAACCTTCTTCTTCCGCCAAATGCGAGAGCTGGTGGAAGCTGGGCATATTTATATCGCTCAGCCGCCACTTTACAAGGTCAGTAAAGGCAAACAGGAGCAATACTTGAAGGATGACGACGCACTGACCGCCTTCCTCACCCAGGCCGCTCTGGAAGGTTCCAGTCTACATGTCAATCCCGAGGCACCCGGGTTGTCCGGCGAAGGGCTGGCCAAATTGGTAGAGGAGTATCGCAGGGTGATGGCAACCATAGACCGCTTATCCCGTCTCTATCCTTCCGAAGTGCTTGAGCAGATGATCTATCAACCCACCTTGAAGGCGAAACACCTGACTGACCCGGGGCATATGCAGCAATGGTGTGATCAATTGCTGGCGCGTCTGACACTGAACAATGGATCGGGCAGTCACCGTTACCAGATCAGCGTCAGGGAGGATACGGAACGACACCTGTTCCTGCCCGTTGTCGAAATTACTGCTCACGGTGTGCCGACCGAGTATCACTTTGCCCACGACTTCTTCCTGTCGGGAGAATACGCCGCTATTGTCAGTCTCGGCGAACAGCTGGAAAATCTTATCGAAGAGGGCGCCTTTGTGCAGCGTGGTGAGCGTCGTAAAGAGGTAGCCAGTTTTAAAGAGGCCCTGGACTGGCTAATGACGGAATCGCGTCGCGGTTACAATATCCAGCGCTATAAAGGATTGGGAGAGATGAATCCAGAGCAGTTGTGGGAAACCACCATGGATCCGGAAACCCGTCGTATGCTCAAAGTAACTGTGGAAGATGCCATCGCGGCGGATCAGATCTTTACCACGCTGATGGGGGATCAGGTTGAACCTCGTCGAGACTTTATTGAGACTAATGCCCTCGCTGTTGCCAACCTGGATATTTAAGTTAAGTAACTGCAACTATAATTTAAAAAAGATCGCTTCGGCGATCTTTTTTATTTAATGTTATAAAATTTATATTTTTATAACTTTTTATTATATGTGTTGGTCATTAATTCCCTTCCATCCGATAGCCGGTTTTTGATAGGACTTGCTGCTGGCCAAGAGATCCAGTTGGCGCCATAATCAACATAATGCAGGCAAAGTGGGTACTCTTTGTCCTGGAAAAATTTTGCCTGCAAACTGGCTTTAACCTCAGTTTATAGCGACAATAACGCCCTGCCTTTGCGGCTCCAGTTGCAACAACAAGACAAGGTTTATGGACAGATTAAAAGAACAACAGCAGCACCTGGCAACATTGTCCAACAGCCCCCTCTATCAGCGTCAGAAGCTGGTCCGATGCAGCGTCTCCAGCAACAGTGGTGAAGACAATATCCGTATTGTCGAGCTGGAGAATTTTAGGTTGTGGGAATACCTGATGACCAATAAACACGGGTTGACAGTTTCCGACCTGTATTTATGTCTCTGGGTCTCTGATTATGAGTATCAGCAGCGACAGTCGATCTACACGCACGCAGGCGCTACTGAGCGCGTCAATCGCATCGTGGTGGATCTATACGATGAAGAGTATGGGTTTACCAACACCATCAATCGCTTTGCACCGGAGTCCGATACGGACAAGGTCGTCAGTATTCTGACCTCACATATCCCCAAACCCATGCACAGCAGTGGTTTGTGTAATATTGAGGTGGTTGAGGGGTATTCGATTGAGCAGCACAAGCACCTGGCCAAACGACCCTTTTTAATGGGCTTTGATATGGCTGACCCGGGCGGTGATAACTAGTGTCCTGTCCGGCTTAATTCGATGAGACATCAAATCAGGCCGATTTAGCCGGACTGATATCCGCCACTTCCGCTTCGATCCAGCTTTCCACCTCCTGGGTGACTTCCCGACTGTTTTTACCCTGGGTATCAATGGGTTTGCCGATGGAAACTGTGACTTTGCCGGGGTATTTGATCAACTGGTGAGCTGGCCAGTAGAAACCGGCATTGTGGGCTACGGGTACCACGGGCACACCGGCGGAGCAGGCCACGTCGGCTCCGCTACGGGCGTATTTACCGGTTTTCCCGGCCGGTACTCGGGTGCCTTCCGGAAAGACCAAAATATTGTTGCCCTCGCTCAGGCGTTTCAACCCCAGGGTTTTAACTTGCTTCAGTGCTTCCCGCGGGTTGCTGCGATCAATGGCGATCGGGCGCAAAGTGGCCAAGCCCCAGCCAAAAAATGGGATACGTAACAACTCTTGCTTGAGGATGGTGCTCAGAGGGGCAAAGTAGTACTGCAAAAACAGGGTCTCCCACTGGGACTGGTGTTTGGCCAATACCACATAGGGTCCTTTGGGGATATTCTCCGCGCCAACGATTTCATAACGGACGCCACAGGTGAGTCGCAGCCACCAGACTGAAAAGCGGTTCCAGCAGAGTGCGATCTGATTGCGGAGTCTGAACGGCAGAGGCCAGAGCAAAACGGCCAAGGTAGAGAACAGCGCTGCCAGCGGGCCGTACAAGCTGTAAAAAAAGAGTGCACGAGTTTTTGCAATCATGGTGATGGGGAAGTCTCCAGCAAGTGGTTGGCAACCTGTGCCAGGTTGTCAAAGACAGCCAGTTGTTCCAGACCCGGTTCCGGGTTGTTCTGTAACTGACGGAGCGTTTTCAGACCTTTGCCGGTTTTGACCAGTATAGGCTGGCAGCCTTTGCTGATGCCCGCCTGCAGGTCGCGAAGGCTGTCGCCCACCAGAGGCACGCCTTGGGCAGAGGTATCAAACTCCGCCTCAACAGCGTCAATCAGGCCCGCTTTGGGTTTGCGGCAATTGCAGCGGTCGTCGGGACCGTGGGGACAGTAAAAAATAGCTGTCACTTCACCGCCCGCCGCCGCCACCAGATCGGTAAATTTGGCGTGCATGGCTTCCAGGTCGTCCAGATCAAAGAGACCTCGGGCCAGCCCCGATTGGTTGGTGGCCACCACCACCGTGTAACCGGCCTTGGAAAGGGCAGCTATTGCATCGATACTGCCCTCAATCGGAATCCACTCCTCGGGCGACTTCACAAAGTCGTCCGAGTCCCGGTTGATGACACCGTCGCGATCGAGAATCACTAACTTCATGTTACTCATCTGTGGCAGGCCTTAGCCCTTGGCGGGCACCAGTAGGGAAATGTCGGCTACTTCCAGGAACAGGGCACGTAACTGGCTCAAGAGCGCCAGACGGTTATTGCGCAGCGCCTCGTCCTCGGCCATCACCATGACATTGTCAAAAAAGGCGTCCACGGCTTCACGCAGGTCGGCCAATTTTTCCAGAGCTTCGGTGTACTGCCCTTGGGCAAACAGAGGTGCCACGGTTTCAGCCTTGACGCTTACCTGTTGCGCCAGAGCCTGCTCCGCTGCTTCCTGCAGCAGGCCGTTGTTCAGAACGCCAGTGATGGCACCGCCTTGCTTGGCGAGGATATTTGAAACCCGTTTGTTGGCAGCTGCCAGAGCCTGAGCCTCTGGCAATTGGTTAAAGCGGTGCACGGCGTGCACGCGGTTGTTGATATCCAGTGGCGTGCTCAGGTTCTTGGCGCTGACCGCCTGGAATACCGCTACAGGAATGTTGGCGTCTTCGTACCAGGCCCGGAAGCGGTCCAGCATATACCCCAATACCTGCTCCACCAGGCCGTCGGCAGCCGGCAGTGACTGGTGTTGGGCCTGGGCCAGTTCCAGCAGTTGGCGCAGGTCCAGGTCCAGGTTTTTTTCCACCAACAGTCGCAGCACACTGACACTGGCGCGGCGCAGTGCAAAGGGGTCTTTGGAGCCGGAGGGGTGTTGGCCAATGCCGAAGATACCGACCAGGGTATCGAGGCGGTCCGCCAGAGCCAGGATGGTGCCGGTTTCTGTAGCGGGCAGCTTGTCACCGGCAAACTTGGGCAGGTACTGCTCCTGCAGGGCCAGTGCAACTTCCTCGATTTCGCCGTCGTTGAGGGCATAGTAGTAACCGGCCACGCCCTGCATCTTGTCGAACTCACCCACCATATCGGTAACCAGGTCGGACTTGCTCAATTCAGCGGCGCGTAGCGCATAGTCGCCGTTGGCCTGCAATAACTGGGCGATGGCTGCCGCCAGTTTGGCAACCCGCTCGGTCTTCTCGTAAATGGTGCCCAGCTGGGCCTGGAAGACAATGCTTTTCAAGCGCTCGCGCTGTTTCACCAGGGACGTTTTCTTGTCGGTTTCAAAGAAAAAGGCGGCATCAGCCAGACGCGGGCGAATCACCCTTTCGTTGCCATCGATCACCTGTTGCGGATCAGCGCTTTCGATATTGGCGACGGTAATAAAGTTGGGCAGCAGCTTGCCCTCGGCGTCGACTACGTGAAAATACTTCTGGTGTTCATTCATGGAGGAGATCAGGGCTTCAGCGGGGACCTCCAGGAAGCGCTCTTCAAATTGCCCGGTCAGTGCCACTGGCCACTCCACCAGGGCGGTCACTTCGTTCAGCAGCTCTTGCTCGATCACAGCGGTGCCACCGATTTTGGCCGCTTCCGCTTCCACCTGTTGCCTGATTAGGGCCTGGCGTTGCTCAAAGTCCACCATGACATAGCCGGGGGACTGCAGTTGACCGACATAGTCGGCGGCCGAGCTCAGTGTCATGGCGGCGTTGCAGTGGAAGCGGTGACCGCGGGTTTCGCGACCGGCCTTCAGGCCCATTACTTCCGTATCTACCACATCGTTGCCAAACAGCATCACCAGCCAGTGGACCGGGCGCACAAACTCCGTGCGGCGCGCGCCCCAACGCATACGTTTGGGGATAGGCAGAGCCGCCAGCGCCGCTTCCACAATGCCGGCCAGCAGTTCAGTGGTGGCGGTGCCGCCGGCGGAGGCACGGTGGACCAGCTTGTCGACCTTGCCGTCGTTTTCGGTTTGCAGCGCACCGACGTCGATGCCGTTCTTAGCGGCAAAGGCTTCCGCCGCTTTGGTGGGATTGCCCTCGTTATCAAAGGCGATGCGGGCGGGTGGTCCCCAGACCACCACCTCTTTTAGGGGGGTGGTCTCTTCCAGTTTATTGGCAATCAAGGCCAGACGACGGGGCGAGGCGAAAGGTGTGATAGCGGCAAATGCCAGCTCCTCTGCCTTGAGGCCATCGGCCACACCCTGGCAGAAGGCATCGGACAGCTTGCGCAGGGCCTTGGGTGGCAGTTCTTCGGTGCCGATTTCAATCAGTAGATCTTTAGCCATTAGCCTTTCTCCCCGTCGGCGGCGGATTTTTCCTGTTCAGCGGCCTGAGCCAGTAATTCCTGGCGCAGGGGTTCCGGTGCCAGGGGGAAACCCAGGGCCAGGCGGGCATCGTAGTAGGCCTGGGCGACTGAACGCGCCAGGGTACGCACCCGCAGGATAAAGCGCTGGCGTTCGGTCACGGAGATAGCGTGGCGGGCATCGAGCAGATTAAAGGCGTGGGACGCTTTCATCACCATTTCGTAGGCGGGCAGCGGCAGACCTTTATCGATCAGGCGCTGGCTCTCGCGTTCACAGGTGTCAAAAGTCTTGAACAGGAAGTCCACGTCGGCTTCCTCGAAGTTGAAATGAGACATTTCCACTTCGTTCTGGTGAAATACGTCGCCATAGGTAACCTTTTCACCGTCGGGGCCGATGGTCCAAGTGAGGTCAAAAATAGAGTCCACCCCTTGCAGGTACATGGCGATACGCTCCAGACCGTAGGTGATCTCACCGGTAACCGGGTAGCACTCAAGGCCTCCCACCTGCTGGAAATAGGTAAACTGGGTCACTTCCATACCGTTGAGCCACACTTCCCAGCCCAGTCCCCAGGCACCGAGGGTGGGGGATTCCCAGTTGTCTTCTACAAAGCGGATATCGTGGATGGCGGGATCGATCCCCATGTGGCGTAGGGAGTCGAGGTAGAGCTCCTGGATATTATCGGGGGACGGTTTTAACACCACCTGGTACTGGTAGTAGTGCTGCAGGCGGTTGGGGTTTTCCCCGTAGCGGCCGTCGGTGGGGCGGCGGCAGGGCTGTACATAGCCACTGTTCCAGGTCTCGGGGCCGATAGCGCGCAGGAAGGTGGCCGGGTGAAAGGTACCGGCGCCCACTTCCATATCCAGTGGTTGCAAAATCACACAGCCTTGGTTGGCCCAGTATTGCTGGAGCGCCAGGATGAGACCCTGAAACGTACTGACGTCAGGGGTGGTGTTATCAAGAGCGGTGTCAGACACGGGGATGCGCCTCCGGGCGCAAAAACTAGAATCCAAAAGAGATTTAACGTTCAACGAGGAAAACCGCTAACGGGTCACCCATTGAAATCTGCTCGGTCAAATTAAAGACGCGAATTATAGCCATCTTTGCCCCAATGCGCACAGGGTATGGGGCAAAGGTTTTGGCAGGGCCCGATTTCAGGTAAGCTCCGCTCCTCTGGCAGGCCCGTGGGGAAGTACTGGGGGTCGTTGTTTATCTACACGAGCGGAGTTAGAACGTCGCTTATTGACGGAGTGGCGGATACAGAGATGGCGGATAGTGAAGTAGATCAGCGTTCCAGATTGAAAGGCCTGGTGTCCCGTTGGGTAGTGAAGCTGGTGGGGCAGTTGCCACTGCCGGTGGGGCGCTCTCTGGGGGGATGTTTGGGTTGGCTGAACTATCGGCTCAACAGTAGCGGTACCTGCGTCACCCGCATCAACCTGCAGCGCTGTTTTCCTGAGATGCTTCCGGCCGAGTGTGAAGCTCTGGTCAAACAGAGCATGATTGAAACCGGTCGCCTGGGCACGGAGCTGCCGGCAGTCTGGGTGAAATCCGGTGAGTGGGTTTTGCGGCGCATACAGCGGGTGCACAACCGTGGGCTGTTGGATAACTACCTGGCTCGGGAAGAGGGGTTGGTATTGTTGGTACCACACTTGGGCAATTGGGAGGTGTTTGCTTCCTGGTTGCCTCGCCTGACCGCGCTTACCGCACTCTACCAGCCACCGCGAATAGCTGCTATGGACAGCTTGATCCGCGATTCCCGCCAGCGCCACGGCGCCAAGCTGGTACCCACTGACCGGCGCGGAGTGATGGCGCTGTTCAAGAGCCTGAAGGCCGGCGGTACCACATTTATTTTGCCGGATCAGGTACCCGATAAAGGCGCGGGTGAGCACGCGCCTTTTTACGGCATCCCGGCTTTGACCATGACCTTGGTTCACAGCCTGATTGATCGCACCGGGTGTCGGGTATTGATGGCCTATGGAAAACGGGTTGCGGGCGGTTTTGAGCTGGTGTTCAAGGAGCCTGATCCGGCGATTTACAGCCCCGATCAACAGACATCACTGGCGGCCATGAACCGCAGTGTGGCCGACTGTGTGGCTGACTGTCCCAGCCAGTACCAGTGGGAGTACAAGCGCTTTAAAAAACAACCGGCCGGTGTGGAAAAGGTTTACCCGAAAAAACTCAAATAACAGTCATTTAAACCGGCAACTTGCGGCCCCCAACCCTAGCGCTGCCAGAACATGGGGGTAAACAGCACCAGCAAGGTAAACACCTCCAGCCGTCCCAGCAGCATGGCAAAACAGAGGATCCACTTGGCGGGGTTGTTGATATCACCGTAATGGGCGGCCACCTCGCCGAGACCAGGTCCCAGATTATTGATACAGGCACCCACGGCGGTGAAGGCAGTAGTGACGTCCAGGCCGGTCATTAACAGCAGCAGCAACATCGCGGTATAGCAGATCACATAAACTGAGAAAAACCCCCACACTGCTTCCACAACCCGGTCGGAGACGGACTTTTTTCCGACTTTGATCGGGATAATGGCATTGGGGTGAATCAGTCGGTGGATCTCCCGTAGCCCCTGTTTGCAGATCAGCAGAATTCGAATCACTTTCATTCCGCCACCGGTCGAGCCGGCACAGCCGCCCATAAACGCAAAGAAGAACAGCATGTAGGGCAGAAAGGTGGGCCAGGCACTGAAATTGGCCGTGCCAAAGCCGGTGGTGGTGAGAATGGAGATCAGCTCAAAACTGCCGTGTAGCCAGGCATCCCTGGCGTCATAGGTATGGCTGTTGTAGAGGTAGAACACGGTCACCAGTGTGCCGATCACAATGCAGGAAAAGTAGAAGCGGAATTCCGGATCGAGCAGATAGTGACGCAGGCTGCGCTCTTGCCAACCAAAAAAATGCAGCGCAAAGTTGACTCCGGAGACCACCATAAAAAACGAGCAGATGGCCATAATGGCCGGGCTGTTGAAATAACCGATGCTGTCGTCATGGGTGGAAAAGCCGCCGATGGCAACGGTGGAGAAGGCGTGGCCGACGGCGTCGAACACCGTCATCCCCGCCCACCAGTAGGCCAGACCACAGACCACGGTAAGCCCCAGGTAGATAAAAAACAGCGCTTTGGCGGTCTCGGTAATGCGCGGTGTCAGTTTGCTGTCTTTAACCGGTCCCGGTGTTTCGGCGCGGTAAAGCTGCATGCCACCAATACCCAGCATCGGCAGAATAGCAACGGCGATCACAATAATCCCGATGCCCCCCAGCCACTGCAGTTGTTGGCGGTAGTAGAGAATGGACTGGGGCAGGCTGTCCAGCCCTGTCATGACAGTGGCGCCGGTGGTGGTAAGCCCGGAGATAGATTCAAACAGGGCATCGGTAAAGGACAGGGCGGTGCTGGTAGAGAGCATAAAGGGCAGTGAACCAAACAGCCCCAGTACCGACCAGAACAGAGCGGTCACCAGAAAGCCATCCCGGGTGCGCAGGTCCTGGCGTGAGCGGTAGACCGGTAGCCACAGAATCAGGCCGGTGGAAAAGGTGATGCCAAAGGCGAACAAAAAGGCCAGATGGCTTTGGTCGGCAAACCAGAGCGATACCAGTACCGGCGGAAACAGGGTCAGGCTGAACAGCATCAGCAATACACCCAGGACCTTGGAAATAATGGAAAAATGCATAGGCCTTAAAAGAAGGTGAAGCCCACCTGAAATAGTTGTTCAATGTCCCGGGTGTGGCGTTTATCCACCAGAAACACAATTACATGGTCACCGGGTTCCACCACCACATCATCGTGGGCGATAATCACCTCGCTGCCTTTGGCGTTTTCCCGCACTATGGCACCGATAGTGGCACCTTCGGGCAGATCGATATCCTCGATGGTTTTTCCCACCACCTTTGAGGAGCGGGAATCGCCGTGGGCAATCACCTCGATGGCTTCCGCCGCACCCCGTCGCAGCGAGTGCACATTGACCATATCGCCGCGTCGCACGTGGGTCAGCAAACTGCCGATAGTGGTGGTTTGAGGGGAGATGGCGATATCGATTTCACCGCCCTGTACCAGTTCCACGTAGGCGGGATTGTTGATCAGCGCCATTACCTTGCGTGCCCCCAGGCGTTTGGCCAGCATCGACGACATGATATTGGCTTCGTCGTCGTTGGTCAGGGCCAGAAAGACATCGGTGTCTTCAATATTTTCTTCCAGTAACAGGTCCTGATCAGAGGCACTGCCGTGCAGCACAATGGTACGCTGCAACTGCTCCGACAGCTGCCGGCAACGGCCTTCATTAAATTCGATCAACTTGACGCCGTAGCGGTACTCCAGCTTGCGCGCCAAACGCTGACCGATATTGCCGCCGCCGGCAATGACGATCCGTTTATAGGGATTTTCCAGCCGCCGCAGTTCACTCATCACGGCGCGGATATCAGATTTGGCGGCGATAAAAAACACTTCGTCATCGGCTTCGATAACGGTGGAGCCTTCAGGTGTGATGGCCCGATCGCGCCGGTAGATGGCAGCCACCCGGGTATCCACCGAGGGCATATGCTGGCGTAAAAAACGCAGCTCCTGCCCCACCAGGGGGCCGCCATAGTAGGCTTTAACCGCGACCAGTTGCACCATGCCATCGGCAAAATCGAGCACCTGCAGGGCGCCCGGGTGTTCGATCAGGCGGAAGATATAGTCTGACACCAGCTTTTCCGGGCTGATCAAGACATCCACCGGGATGGCATCGTTGCTAAACAGGTTGGGATTGGTGAGGTAAGCGTGGGAACGAACCCGAGCAATTTTGGTGGGGGTGCGAAACAGGCTGTGAGCCACTTGGCAGGCAATCATATTGATTTCGTCGTTGTTGGTGACGGCAATCAACAGATCCGCGTCTTCCACGCCCGCTTGTAACAGCACGTCCGGGTGTGAGCCTTCACCGGTTACGACTCCGATATCGATGCGATCGCGCAACTCGCGCAAACGCGCTTCGCTGGTGTCCACCACGGTGATGTCGTTGGCTTCACTGGCGAGGTTTTCCGCCAGCGTCCCTCCGACCTGACCGGCCCCCAAAATGATAATTTTCATGGTCGTCGCTGACCTTAATGATGCCTTTTCACTAGTGCGTGCCGCTTGCCTGTTAGCGCTTGCGCAACCGCGCGTAATAAAAGCCGTCATGGCCGCTGGCCGACAGCGGTAACAGCTGCTGGCCGCAGGTTTGCGCCAACCCCCAGTCCACGGCTAACGGATCGCAAGTTGCGTCCGGGTGGTCTGCGATAAAGGCCTCGATAACCTGGCTGTTCTCCCGCGGCATAATTGAACAGGTGGCGTACACCACAATACCGCCGGGTTTTAGCAAATCCCACAGGGTCGAGAGTATCGCTAGCTGTAATTGCGCAAGCTTATCAATATCGGCCGGTTTGCGCAGTAATTTGATATCCGGGTGGCGGCGGATCACGCCGGTACCGGAGCAGGGGACGTCGATCAGGATGCGGTCAAAGGGGGTGCGGTCCCACCATTGATCCGGTTTGGTCGCGTCCCCGCACACCAACTGGGGAACCTGCGGCTGTCGAAAGGTTAGCCGCTGCAGATTTTCCTCTACCCGCTGCAGGCGCTTGCTGTCACTGTCCAGCGCCACCAGCTGCGCCAGGTCGGGTTGCCGCTCGAGAATATGACCGGTTTTGCCACCGGGTGCGCAGCAGGCATCCAACACCCGCAGGCCCGGCTGCAACTGCAAGAGGTCAGCAGCCAGTTGGGCGGCTTCATCCTGCACACTCAATTCGCCGCGGTCAAAACCGGGCAGCTGCAGGATATCGGTGGGTTTTTCCAGAGTGATGCCAGAGTGGCTGAATTGGGTGGCGCAAGCGGGCAGTTGCTGTTGTGCCAGCTGCGTCAGCTTCTCGTCGCGCCTACAGAGCGCCGGGTTGACCCGCAGGGTGAGGGGCGGGTGCAGGTTGTTGGTCGTCAGAATCTGTTCCGCCTGCTCAGGCCAGGCGGCCCGGATCGCCCGCTGCAACCACAGTGGGTGGGCGCTGGCAAACACCGGATCGCTCGCCAGGTTCTCCAACAGTGTCTCCTTCTCCCGCTGGTAGCGGCGCAGTATTCCGTTAATCAGCTTGGTGGCCCAGTGCTTTTTGATACCCTTGGCGGCTTCCACAGTAGCGCTGATCGCGGCGTGATCGGGAATGCGGGTAAAGTCCAGCTGGTACAAACCGATCAGTAGCAGCGCCAAAATATCGCTGTCCTTGCTTTTCAGGGGCTTGGTCAGCAGGTGTTTGAGAATAACGTTTAACCGCGGGAACCAGCGTAGACTGCCGAAACACAGTTCCTTTAACAGTCCCTTATCTTTGCCGCTGACCTGCTGCTCGGCGTCCCCCAACAGCGCCGACAGGGAGAGGTTGTGCTGAAAGACCTGAGCCAGGGTTTTGGCCGCTACTATTCGCACATCCCTTGGGCGGATACCTTTGGGAGGCTCCATCTTTGGATTGGTGTTCACGACCTTGCCCTGCAGCTGTAGATAATCATCGGTCAGTTAGCACCATCAACCCAGTATTTTGCCCGGCGCAAATCGCTCCGCCCGCGCTTTGAGGATTTCGCCGACCGGCATGGCCTTTTTTCCCGGGATCTGGATATTCGTCAGCAATACCGCTTGCTGGCCGCAGGCAACCAGGAGCCCCTCGTTATCTGCCTGCAGGATGGTGCCGGGTAATTCACTTCCAGTGTGGTCGACCATTCTGGCACCCCAAAGGCGAACCTTTTCGCCCTCGGAGAGGGTCGACGCCACTGGGAAAGGGATAAACGCGCGAATCTTGTTGTATACGGTCTCTGCCGATTGCTGCCAGTCGACCTGCATCTCGGCTTTGGAAAACTTGGTGGCGTAATTGCTCAGGTTGTCGTCCTGCGATTCGGGTGTCGCTGTACCGGTGGCCAGCTGCTGCAAGGCCTCCAGCAGCGCCTGCTGGCCCAGGGGGATCAAGCGGTCGTGCAGTTCACCGCCGGTGCTGTCAGGCGCAATGGGGCAGGTCTCTTTCACCAGCATATCACCGGTATCCAGACCTTCATCCATCTGCATAATGGTGATACCGGATTCGGTGTCACCGGCCTCTACGGCCCGTTGAATCGGCGCCGCGCCGCGCCAGCGGGGCAGTAGAGAGGCGTGGACGTTGATGCAACCCAGGCGGGGGATCTCCAGCACGGCCTTGGGCAGCAGCAAGCCGTAGGCTACCACCACCATGATATCGGCCTGGAGGTCAGCCAACGCCTGTTGTTCCTCCTGACCCTTTAGGGAGGCGGGCTGATAAACCGGGATATTGTGTTCCAGGGCCAGCTGTTTGACCGGGCTAGCCTGAAGTTTCTTGCCGCGCCCGGCGGGACGGTCAGGTTGCGAGTAGACGGCCACGACCTCGTGCTCACTGTCCAGCAGGGCCTGGAGGTGGTGAGCGGCAATATCCGGAGTCCCGGCAAATACGATTCGAAGAGATGCCATGGTGCTGACACTTTTTCCTCTGTTGAAAGCTATGTGGTGCAGCTTTGAAATTTAACGCTTTGAAACAGCGAGACAGACTTGTAGTGGCCCACAAACCTGTCTTTATCACCAACCTGTTTTCAGGGATAGCTGCGCTGGATAAGCCGCGTAAAACCGGTACTGTCTAGGCGCGCAAACGGTGCTGTTTTTCGAGTTTCTTGCGAATACGTTGACGTTTGATCGGCGAAATGTAATCCACAAACAGCTTGCCGTTCAAATGGTCCACCTCGTGCTGGATACATACGGCCAACAAGCCGTCCGGCTCCAGGGAAAAGGGCTCTCCATTGCGATCCAGGGCGGTTACCCGCACATTCTGCGGACGGCTTACGGTCTCATAAAAGCCCGGTACCGACAGGCAACCTTCGTCATACTGAAACTCCTCGCCGTCCAGGACAGTGATTTCCGGGTTGATAAAGACCAGCGGTTCGCTCTTGTCCTCACTGATGTCGATCACCACTACCTGTTTGTGAACATTGACCTGGGTGGCAGCCAGGCCGATGCCTGGGGCGTCGTACATGGTTTCAAACATGTTATCGATCAGCTGACGAACCTTGTCGTCCACCTTGTCCACCGGTTTGGCCTGGGTACGCAGGCGGGGATCGGGGAATTCCAGTATTTCGAGAATAGCCATAGACCTTTGTGACAAACTTCTAGTAAAAAAGTAACAACCGCTGCTAACATAATGATCATACAGTATTTACGAGGCCGAAGCACCGCACACGGCCGCGTGGATTCGTACCGCAGATGTTGTCAGGGGATGGAATCAGCACCGGTAACCATGGACTATTATAACGTCTATAGCTCTCGGGGCCGAATACAACGGGAACGGTTATATGAAAAAAACAATATTTGGCTGGAAGCGCCGGTTTGGCAAGACCCTCTTGGGGCTGGTGGCCGCTTCCCTGCTTAGTCTGGTGGCACTGGCGGAAGAGGCGCAACTGAAGGAGGGGCACCCGGACCGCTATACCGTGAAAAAAGGCGATACCCTTTGGGATATCTCCGACACCTTTCTGCAAAACCCCTGGATGTGGCCGGAAATCTGGCACGTTAATCCCCAGATCGATAACCCACATCTGATTTTTCCGGGAGATATCATCAAACTGATCTATTTGGACGGCCGTCCCCGCCTGACCCTGGAGCGCTCCCAAACGGTTAAAATGTCCCCCGGTACGGTCAAACTGTCGCCAGCGGTACACGTGTTGCCCCTGGGCGAGGCGATTCCGGCCATACCGCTGGACGTGGTCGATAACTTTCTCTCCCGCAGTCGGGTGGTAGGCGTCGAGGAACTGGACAGTGCACCCTATGTACTGGCGGGAACGGATCGGCGGTTGATCGTGGGTGCCGGTGACCGCCTTTATGCCCGCGGTGATTTTCCCGACAATGTACCGGTCTATGGGGTCTACCGTCGCGGTGAGACCTATGTCGACCCGGAGACGGAGGAAGTGTTGGGACTGCAGGCCCTGGATATCGGCACGGTGAAATTGCGAGCCCGCAATAAGGATGTCGCCACTATGGCGGTCACCCGGACTACAGAAGAGATTCGCATTGAAGACCGCTTGTTGCCCCACGAGGAGCGGGCGGTGGATTCCACGTTCTACCCTACTGCCCCGGATGTCGATATCGAGGGTGAAATTATGGCGGTGGAAGGCGGAGTTACCCAGGTGGGCAAACTGGATGTGGTGGTGCTTAACCGCGGCGAGCGGGAGGGCCTGGAGGTGGGTAACGTGATGGCCATCTACAAACAGGGGGAGAAGGTCAGGGATCGGGTTACCAACGATATCGTCGCCCTGCCTGACGAACGTGCCGGTTTGTTAATGGTGTTCCGCACCTTCGAAAAATTGAGCTATGGTCTGGTGCTGGAAGCGGATCGCCCACTGGCGGTGGCCGACAGGGTGCGCCGCCCCTGAGATAAAACCTCGCCCAGTGTCGCGCCGGGAATCGTCGCGGCACTTTGGCCAGACCCACAGATGGTCTGGCGAAGAGAACATTCAAAACGGAGAGTTTAATAACACTTCAAGGACGAAGGATGGACAATCACTCGATATCCCCACCTGCGGCTGTGGATGCTGCCGTTTTTTACGCCATGTTGCTGCAACAGTTGCCCCAATTCGGGCCCACCAGCTATTGGCAAGCGTTATCCCATTTCGGCTCGGTGGCAAACTTCCTGAGTCAACCGGTAGCGGCCCTGGCACCTCTGCTCGACCCGGCCGCCAGTGAACTGCTAAAGAACTATCAGCAGCGAGGTGAGAACTCCGATCTCGCACGCCGTGTGATTAAGGATTTGCACTGGTTACAAGGGGAAGGGGTTGAAATACTGCACCCTGATCACCCGGCTTATCCGCCGCTGTTACGGCAAGCCCACCGGGCACCTTTTGTGCTTTATGCCCAGGGCAACCTCGAATGTTTACACACCCCCCAGATTGCGGTGGTGGGCAGTCGCAACCCCTCGTCCGCCGGTCGCGAAAATGCCCACCAGTTCTCTGCCTATCTGGCCGGAGGCGGATTTACGATCACCAGTGGCCTGGCTCTGGGCATCGACGGCGCTGCCCATAAGGGGGCTCTGGACGGCGGCGGCCGCACCATCGCCGTTATGGGGACCAGCATTGACCGCTTGTACCCGGCGCGCCACCGCAAACTGGCGCAGCGTATCCTTGCTCAAGGAGGATTACTGGTATCGGAGTTTCCTCTGGGGATCAAACCCAATCCCGTCAACTTTCCCCAACGCAACCGTATTATCAGCGGCTTGAGCCTGGGGGTTTTGGTGGTGGAGGCTGCTCCCAAGAGCGGGTCACTGATTACCGCCCGCTTTGCGATGCAGCAGAACAGAGAGGTATTTGCCATCCCGGGATCCATTCACAACCCCTTGAGTCGCGGCTGTCACAGCCTGATACGCGAGGGTGCCACCCTGGTGGAGACGGCGGCGGATATGTTGCCGGAGTTGCAGGGAATGTTGGCCTTGATGGCACAGCAGTCCACCTGGACAGCGCCCGAACCAAACTTGCAGCGTCAGGAAGAGCTCTTTAATGGCCTGCCGTCACCCCAGCCGCAACGCAACCCCCATCGCTCGGGAAAGTGTCTCGACAACACAGCCCTGTCCGCGGTGGTTGACCCTCCAGTGAATCTGAATGCTCTCGACCAGGAACAAGCCGAAGCGCTTGTGCTCCAGTGCTTGGGTTACGATGCCGCCACTGTCGACATGTTGGTGGCCCGTCTGGGGGGAGACGCCGGCACACTCAGTGCATTACTGATAACCCTTGAAATTAAAGGGTTAGTGGAGCAAACCCCGCTGGGGTACCAGCGTTTGGGGAATTGATTCGGTGTTGGTATGGCGCGGGGAAATATCATTGTAAAGAAAGCTTGTATTGAACAAAAAGTTCAGGTAAATTTGCGCGTTTTTCACACAATCTAGGTGTTAAATAGGGTTATGAGTAAGCCTTTTGTTGCGATTTTGATGGGGTCTGATTCCGATCTGCCCATTATGGAAGCTTCATTCGCAGTGCTGAAGAAGCTGGGTATTCCTTTTGAAGCCAAGGTGACTTCTGCGCATCGTACGCCCGAAGTGACTCACGCATACGTGAAAGATGCCGATCAGCGCGGTTGCGCGGCGTTTATCTGTGCTGCCGGTATGGCCGCTCACCTGGCTGGAGCGGTGTCTGCCAACACCCTCAAGCCGGTAATTGGAGTACCCATCGATGGTTCTCTGGATGGCCTGGACGCGTTGCTGTCCACCGTGCAAATGCCCGGTGGTATTCCGGTAGCCACCGTCGCCATTGGCAAAGCGGGTGCCAAAAATGCTGCCTACCTGGCCGCTCAAATCATCGGTGTTGCGGATGCGGAGATGCATCAGAAGCTGATTGACGAACGCGCGGAGAATGCCAAGGCTGTTATGGCCAAGGACGCGGCACTGCAGGAAAAACTGGCCAACCTGTAAGCCAGTTACAGTCTAGCCGGTTATACCCTTGTCCATCGATTGGGCCCGACACCCCAAAATACGCCGTCTCGTTGAGGTTATGGAGCGAGGCGGCGTTATCGCCTATCCCACGGAAGCGGTATGGGGGCTCGGTTGCGACCCCGATGATGAGCTGGCGGTGCATCGCCTGCTGGCTTTTAAAGGGCGCCCGGTAGACAAGGGACTGATTCTCGTGGCGGCCAATATTGATCAGTTCTCCCCTTACCTCACTCAAATTTCAGCGGCAGAGCGAGAGCAGCTGGAGGCGACTTGGCCCGGCGGTGTCACCTGGTTGGTGCCCGACCAGGCGGCCCCAGCCTGGATTCGCGGCCAGTTTGACTCGGTGGCCCTGCGGGTGTCGTCCCACCCGCTGGTAGCGGGTTTGTGTGAGGCCTTTGGCGGCCCTGTCGTTTCCACCTCAGCCAATCCGCAGGGACGTCCACCAGCATTGACCGGGCTGGATGTGCGCCGTTACTTTGGCGATCAGCTGGACGGCATTGCCCCAGGTGTGGTCGGCAAACAGCGCAAACCCTCTGAAATCCGCGACTTGCGCACTGGCAGGATTGTCCGCGCCGGTTAAAACGCGGCGGTCGCCAGCAACTATCGCCTCTCTTCTCAAATCAAAACGGTCGGTATGGAGGTTTCCGTTCCGGGAGCTGCTAAAATACCCCAACCCGGCGCTAGGAACCCACTGTGGGTTTTAAACCCCAGTAGCATTAAACCCCATAGCATTAAACCCCATAGCATTAAACCTGAGCCTCGTGAGCCTGTTTCCGCAACAAGAGATGACCAATGACTGTACGATCCCAGCCCGATAAAGCTGCTGTGAGAGCTTATTTGTTACAACTGCAGGACACTATCTGCAGTGCCTTGGAAGCTGAAGACGGCGGTGCCCGCTTTGTGGAAGATCAGTGGCAACGCGAAGAGGGTGGCGGTGGACGCTCCCGGGTGATAACTAACGGTGCTGTGATTGAAAAGGGCGGTGTTAACTTTTCCCATGTGTTCGGCAGCCAGATGCCACCTTCAGCCACCGCCAACCGGCCTGAATTGGCCGGTCGTTCCTTTGAAGCCATGGGGGTGTCGCTGGTGATCCACCCGAAAAATCCCTATGTGCCCACCAGTCACGCTAATGTACGCTTTTTTATCGCGGAAAAAGAGGGTGAGGACCCGGTTTGGTGGTTTGGCGGCGGTTACGATCTGACGCCCTATTACGGCAATGAAGACGACTGCCGCTATTGGCACCGGACCGCCAAGACCGCTTGTGCCGGTTTTGGTGAGGACCTCTACCCGCGTTTCAAAAAGTGGTGTGATGAGTACTTTTATTTAAAACACCGCGACGAACCGCGCGGCATCGGCGGCCTGTTTTTTGATGATTTCAACCAGCTGGGTTTTGAAAACAGCTTTGCTTTTATGCGTGCCGTGGGTGACAGCTATATCCAGGCCTATCGCCCGATTGTGGCCAAGCGCAAGGACACGCCCTTCGGAGAGCGGGAGCGGGATTTTCAGCTCTACCGACGCGGCCGCTACGTGGAATTTAACCTGGTCTGGGATCGCGGTACCCTGTTTGGCCTGCAAACTGGTGGTCGCACGGAATCCATCTTGATGTCCCTGCCGCCTCTGGTACGTTGGGAGTACGATTGGCGCCCGGAGAGCGGCAGTGCCGAAGCCGAGTTGTATGAGAAGTATTTGCCACCCCGTGAGTGGGCGGAAGAAGGAGTTTAAACGTGGATAAATATGTGGTGTTTGGTAACCCGGTTGCCCAGTCCAAGTCCCCCCTAATTCACACCTGGTTTGCGGAGCAAACCGGCCAGGCGTTGAGCTATGACAAGCAGCTGGTGGCGGAAGACGGATTTGAACAGGCGGCTGATGCGTTCTTTAACGCTGGCGGAAAGGGGATGAATATCACCGTGCCCTTTAAACTGGATGCCTACAGCTATGCTGCGCGTTTGACGCCCAGGGCGCGACGCGCCGGGGCGGTTAATACGTTGGCCAAACAGGAAGACGGCACAGTGTTGGGGGATAATACCGACGGTGTGGGCATGGTCAGTGATATCACCGACAACCTGGGCTGGAGGCTTAACAACAAGCGGGTGCTTATTCTGGGCGCCGGCGGCGCTGTTCGCGGGGTGCTGGAGCCGCTACTGGCCCAGTCGCCGGCTCAACTGGTGATTGCCAACCGCACCGTGTCCAAGGCGCTGCAATTGGTGAAGGGTTTTAAGGATTTGGGCAAACTTCAGGCCTGCGGTTTTGCGGATCTGGAGGGGCTGTCGTTTGATCTGATTATCAACGGTACTTCGTCGAGTTTGTCCGGGGATCTGCCGCCGCTGCCGGAGGGTTTGGTCAGTGCGGAGACCTGTTGCTATGACATGATGTACGGCGCAGAGCCAACGGTGTTTTTGCAGTGGGCGCAGGCCCAGGGCAGCGAACACTGTGCCGATGGTTTGGGCATGTTGGTGTACCAGGCAGCGGAGTCGTTTGAACTATGGCGAGGTGTTCGGCCGTCGGTACAGCCGGTGATCGAGAAGATCAGAGCCGAGTTGTCGAAAGCTTAGGGTGATTTTTCTATTAAGTGTCCCAAGTGTCCGTCCCCTTAGAATGGGGCCACTCCCACCAAACAAAGCCCTTCGAAGGGGACGGAGTCATTTTTTCACAAAAGACGTGAAAAAAAGCCGCCGTCCCCGACCGTGCCACCGCAGGTCAGGTCACCTTTGAGCACCAAACCGTCACTCAATCCCCAAGCTCAGCAATATGCTCATCCTTCAACTTCACATAATTATTCGCCGAGTATTTAAAAAACTCGCGCTCTTTATCCTTCAAAGGGCGGGCCTGTTTAACCGGTGAACCCACATACATGTAACCGCCTTTTAATGTCTTTCCGGGCGGTACCAGCGAGCCGGCGCCGATCACCACCTCGTCCTCCACTACAGCACCGTCCATAATCGTGGAACCGATACCCACCAGCACCCGGCTGCCGATGGTACACCCGTGCAGCTTCACCGCGTGGCCAATGGTCACGTCGTCTCCGATAGTCAACGGATAGCCACCCGGGTTAAACGGCCCGGCGTGGGTGATATGCAAAATCGAACCGTCCTGCACGCTGGTACGCTGGCCTATGCGAATGCAGTGCATATCCCCCCTCACCACCGTCATCGGCCAGATAGAAGAATCGTCACCAATTTCCACATCCCCAATCACTACCGCTGTCGGATCAACCAACACCCGGTCGCCCAATTTAGGCGCGTGATTCTTGTGAGATCGAATATGTGTGTCTTTTGCCATGGCGATACCCATTACCGGTTACTACAGAGTGTAAAACCCGCTATTGACGAGATTCACTGCTATGCTGGCAATATTAATTGCCGACTGAATAGGGTGTATCATAAGGTATTTCCCGTCGTCTGGCTGTACGGGATAAGTTGAAACGAGAGAGCCGATTTGTCATGACCAACCCCCTGCTAGAGCGCCACCGCCTGCCGCCGTTTTCCCGTATTCAATCGGAGCACATAGTGCCGGGAATTGAGCAGCTGATTGATCAAAACCGCCAGCATCTGGAAGATCTGTTGCAGGGTTTGCAAGAGAAGGGTTTGCAGCCAACCTGGCAAAACCTGATTGAACCACTGGAGGCTCGGGATGACCAGCTCAATCAGGCCTGGTCACCGGTAGGGCATATGAATGCCGTCGTAAACAGTGAAGAACTGCGCGCGGCTTATAACGATGGCATTGTGAAATTGACGGCCTTTGGCACCGAGATGGGGCAGCATAGGGGCCTGTATGAAGCCTACCGGGCACTGGGGGAGAGTGAGGAATACAATCGACTCAATACCGCACAGCGCAAAACCATCGACAATGGGTTGCGCGATTTTCGCCTGGCCGGTGTAGCCCTGGAGGACGAGAAAAAACAACGCTACGGGGAGATCAAAAACCGCCTGTCTGAGCTGTCAACCCGGTTTTCCAACAATGTGCTGGATGCCACCCAGGGTTGGTATAAACAGATTACCGATGTTGCACTGCTGTCGGGGCTGCCAGACAGTGCCTTGGCCCAGGCTGCTCAGGCTGCTCAGGCTGCTAAGGCCAAGGCGCTGGAGGGTTATGTGGTGACCCTGGATATCCCCTCCTATCTGGCGGTGATGATGCATGCCGATGACCGCGAACTGCGGGAAGAGGTGTACACCGCTTATGTGACTCGCGCCTCGGCGGCGGGCAAAAAGACTGATGGCAGTAGCGCCAGCGAGTGGGACAACGGCCCGTTGATCGACGAGATTCTGGCGCTGCGGCACGAATTGGCAAAGCTATTGGATTTTGACAACTATGCCCAGCGCTCACTGGCCACCAAAATGGCGGAAACCCCGGAACAGGTGCTGGGTTTCCTGCAGGATCTGGCGGAGAAGTCTTTGCCGGTGGCGAAACGTGATTACGCTGAGCTGGAGGCATTCGCGCGTCAATACGCCAGTGGCAAAGACGCCATCGAACAACTGCAGGCCTGGGACGTGGCCTATTATTCAGAAAAACTGCGCCAGCAAAAATACGCCATTTCCCAGGAAGCCCTGCGCCCCTACTTTCCTGCCGAGCGGGTGATCAGCGGGATGTTCGAGGTGGTCAAGCGCCTCTACGATATCGATATTAGCCGGGAAACCGAGGTCGATCTCTGGCACCCGGACGCGCGTTTTTACCGGGTCGAAAAAGGCGGCCAGACTATCGCCTATTTTTACCTGGACCTGTTTGCCAGGGAAAACAAGCGTGGTGGCGCCTGGATGGATGAGTGCCGGGTGCGCCGCAAAACGCCGGAAAGCATGCAGCTACCGGTGGCCTACCTCACTTGTAACTTTACGCCACCGATTACGGCGACAGGAGACAACGAAGGTAAACCCTCTCTGTTAACCCACGAGGAAGTCACCACCCTGTTCCACGAATTTGGCCATGGTCTGCATCATATGCTGACCCAAATCGACTGCGCGGCGGTGAGTGGTATTAACGGTGTGGCCTGGGATGCGGTGGAGTTGCCGAGCCAGTTTCTGGAAAACTGGTGCTGGGAGAAAGAGGTGATCCCCATGATCTCCGGTCACTATCAGACGGGCGAGCCGCTTCCGGCAGATATGCTGGACAAGCTGCTGGCGGCCAAGAACTTCCAATCCGGTATGCAAATGGCGCGTCAGTTGGAATTTGCCTTGTTTGATTTCCGCCTCCACTGGGAGTACAACCCCGCTGAACCCCGCGATCCCCAATCGCTGCTGGATGAGGTGCGGCAGCAGGTGGCGGTGGTGATGCCGCCGGCGTTTAATAAATTCCAGAACAGCTTTAGCCACATATTTGCCGGGGGTTATGCCGCTGGCTACTACAGCTATAAATGGGCGGAAGTCTTGTCCGCCGATGCCTATTCCCTGTTTGAAGAGGAGGGGATTTTTAATCGCGCGACAGGTGAAAAATTCCTGACTGAGATTTTACAGCAGGGTGGCTCGCAGGAACCGATGGAATTGTTTGTGAATTTTCGCGGCCGCGAGCCGATCATCGATGCGCTCTTGCGTCACAGTGGTATTACTGCCTAGAGCGGTTTTTATTAAGTGCCTAGAGCGGTTTTTATTAAGTGCCTAGAGCGGTTTTTATTAAGTGCCTAGAGCGGTTAAGCAAAGTAACAAGTGGTAACAACAGATGACTTTTAAACAGCAACGCCGTTTCATTGCCGGCGCCGTTTGCCCCCGCTGCTCAAAAATGGACACCATTGTGGTGTTTAATGAAGAGGGCAAGGATTTTCGCGAGTGCGTGGAATGTGGCTACAAGAACGAAATGCACTTTCAACAACAGGTGCGGGAGCTGGAGACGCGGGTTAATGTGACCGAAGACGCCATCCAGGAGGAAACCCAGGTGCTGAAGTTTCCACCGCTGGAGAATGATACTGCACCATCGACAACAGATAAGGGAACGGAAGTGACAGGGGATAAAACGCCGGCGGAATAAAACCTGGCCCGGGGTAGTCACGCAAGTTGTCAGTGCATGGTGTCCGGTGTGGACAGATCCTGCAACGCCGTTTTGACGGTCCCTTCGAACTTCAGATTAATTTCCAGATCGCTGGCCAGGCAGGGCCAGCGTTGCAACTCTTCTGACCATCCCCTTGCTTTATGTTCAGCGACATAATCCTGGAAAGCGGATTTTTCGAATACCTGCTCCTGATTCATTAACAGCTCGACAGAATACTGCACCGCTTTGTCCAGTTCGTTGGCAAAGGGTTCGCCGATCAAATGGTGGATAATCAGGTTGGCGCGCGTCATATCCATGGGGGCCAAGGGGATACCGCAACGGCCAATAAAACGATCGTTAATCTCTTCCATCAACCGGTGGGCCAGGTAAGCCTCGTCCATCAGTGCGTCCAGGCCGGAGTGATCGTCGACGATTTCCGGCGGCTTTAAGAAATAATCCCGGGCGATGTCTACAAAGGCTTCGGTGTGATCGAAGATGCCGGCTTCGTGGGTCAATCTGGAGACTGCCTCGAGAAAGTCGGGCACATGCTCGATATAGCGCACGACAAAATCCACAAGACTGCCCACGGCGTTGTGTTCTGGCAGTTCGATGGCTTTGTGCAGCTGATCCATACCCTGTTGCAGCAGCCCGGCGAGATGGCCGGTTTTGGCCTCATGGGATTTGGCGAGCTCTATGGTTTGGCGAATTTCGTTAATCTGATTGATGTCCATGGTCTTTTCTTATAATTATCAGCCCAGTTAGACAGCGACCTGGCTGACCCCGCGTGTTTAGCCACATATTTAAAAATATACGCAAATGGCGTAAACACAAGGTGTGTTTAATAACGTGTTTTTATAAGTCTTCACGGTTCTATATATCAAGCAGCGTGGGGAGCTTAGCGCTGGGGGGGCTTTGACGTCAAGCCAGAGGCCGTTACCGCGGCTGGGGTAGGGTGCTCAAACCGTTGCGCCCGCTTGCAGCCAGCGCTGCTGGCGGCTGAGCCAGAAAAACACGCCGCCCAGGGTCAGTGAGCGGGCGAGGTTGAGGGCGCAAAAGGCAATCCACAGCCCGTGGTTGCCCAGGGGCTGGGTCAACCACCATAGGGGCAGGTAACAGCCAAAACAGGCTACCAACATGGTATTTTGCATGGCTTTGGTCTTGCCGGCACCGATAAATATGCCGTCTAACTGGTAGCTCCAGGCGGCGATCAAGGGCAGGGCACAGAGCCAGAAATAATACTGGTCGACGGTGTTAACCACCGCCGGAATGTTGCTGAACAAACCAATCAGCCACTCCTGACCGACCAAAAACACCGCGGTAAAGCCAATGGCGGTGAGTAAGGCCATTTCGGTGCTGGCGTAGCAGGCGCGATAGAAATCCCGTTGACAGCGCGAGCCAATGGCTTTCCCGGTCAGCGCTTCGGCAGCATGGGCGAAACCGTCCAGGCCGTAGGCGGTCAGCATCAGTAGCTGTAATAGGATCGCGTTGGCGGCCAGGATGGTATCCCCTTGACGTGCGCCCTGAGCGGTAAAAAAGGCAAAGGCAAACAACAGTGTTGCGGTGCGGACAAACAGGTGGCGATTGACACGCAGCAGTTCCCAGAAACCGTCAAGCTGTGTCAAGAAGTTGAAGGCAGGTGGGGCCGGCAACGTTCGCAACTTTTGGCCCACCAGTGCGAAAGCCAGTAGCAGACCGCTGTATTCGGCTGCCACGGTGGCAAGGGCGGCACCGTCACTTTTGAGACCCAGTACCATAATCAGGAGCCAATCCAACAGGATATTGAGGAGGTTCGTTGTGACCATAATCAGCAATGGTGAGCGGGTGTCCTGCAGGCCGATAAACCAGCCGACGATGGCGTAATTGACCAGGGTGGCGGGCGCGGCGTAGATGCGAATCTGGCAGTAGCTCAAGGCCCAGTTTTTCACCTCAAGGCTGGGTTCCATCAGGGACATGGCCAGGGGAAACACCAGGGGTTGGCTTAGCAACAGTAAAATCGCCAGTCCCAGCGCCAGGATCATGGACTGAAGCAGCAATTGGCGACAGCGGTCGTAATCCTGCGCGCCCAGAGCGCGAGCAACCAGACTGGTAGTGCCCATGCGCAAAAAACCGAACGCCCAAAATAAAAAGGTTAGTACACTGGCGCCGACCGCAACTGCCCCCAGATAGATCGGGCTCTCCAAATGACCCAGAATGGCAGTATCCACCGTCCCCAGCAGAGGAATGGTGATATTGCTGAGAATCATCGGCCAGGCCAAATGCCAAACTTCCGCACGGTAGTGACCGCGTAGGCTAGAGACGTTTTGCATGATTTTTCGCCAGTAAACAGGCCCGATAAAATAATTAAAAAATTGATCTAAGACAATAAATTCATTGACTTTTTTTAGAGGCTATGGCCTTCTTAAGGGGCTTTACATGCGACGATTTGCCGCAGTTTGTTGGTGGTACCCCTGGTTGACAATCGATTCGTTTGTAACTCCCTACAGGTAACCCGCATACTTTTTGAGCAGATCGCACTAGTAGGTATCAGTGTGAACCGCCCAGGGTTTGGCCCGTTAGTGAAGAAGCGTTAATCATACAAGCGAAAAATTTGTCTCCCGCTGAATGCAGTCAGGATGTAAAAACTGCAACCGCCGACTATAAGTAGTCATAACAAACATAACTACTACACGGAGACATGGGCGATGTTGAAACGAGCACAAAGGCTAAATGCCTGGCTGCTAAGCCCTGCAGTGCTGATGATAAGCCTGTTTACGGTCAGTCATCAGTCTCTGGCAGAAGAGGTTGAGCGTTGGGGGGTTAATATGACCCCTGGAGTCACGCCGGTAAGCCAAGATATTTACGGCCTCCACATGAATATTTTTTGGTGGTGTGTCGCTATTGGGGTCGTGGTTTTTGGTGTGATGTTCTACACCATGATCGTGCACCGCAAATCTCGGGGTGCCGAAGCTGCCAACTTTCACGAGAGTACTACCCTCGAAATTGTCTGGACCGTAGTGCCTTTTGCGATCCTGATTCTGATGGCCATCCCGGCCACTAACTCCCTGATCAAAATCTACGACACCAAGGAAGCCGAGCTCGACATCATGATCACCGGCTACCAATGGAAGTGGAAGTACGAGTACCTCGGTCAGGATGTGAGTTTCTTCAGTAACCTGAGTACACCTCAGGACCAAATTTTCAACCGTGCACCCAAGGGCCCCAACTATTTGTTGGAGGTGGATGAACCGGTGGTGATTCCCACCGGGAAAAAAGTGCGTTTCCTGATTACGGCCGCCGATGTGATTCACGCCTGGTGGGTACCGGAGCTGGCGGTGAAAAAAGACGCGATTCCCGGCTTTGTCAACGAGTCCTGGACCTATGTGGAAGAGCCCGGTATCTATCGCGGCCAGTGTGCGGAGCTCTGCGGTAAAGACCACGGCTTTATGCCGATAGTGGTCAAGGCGTTGCCACCGGAAGAGTATGAGGGCTGGCTCTCGGAAAAACGGGAAGCGGCCGCCAAGTTGAAAGCCCTGACCGAAACAACCTTTAGCTTTGAAGAGCTCTATAGCCAGGGCGAAGCGGTATATAACAAAGCGTGTGCCGCCTGTCACCAAGCCGACGGCAAGGGGGTTCCCGGGGTGTTCCCGGCCATTGCCGGCAGCGCCGTGGCTACGGGCAGTATGGACAAACATTTGGACGTGGGAATCAACGGTGTGCCAGGCACCGCCATGCAGGCATTTGGCGAGCAATTGTCAGAGGTGGATATGGCGGCAGTGATTACCTATCAACGTAACGCGTTTGGCAACAACATGGGTGACTCGGTTCAACCCATTGATGTGCTGAAGTTCAAGCAAGGTCAATAAGGAGGTATACCATGGCACACGGTCCCGCTAAAGGCTTGAGCCGGTGGTTGTATACCACCAACCACAAAGATATTGGCACAATGTATCTGTGGTTCAGTTTTGCGATGTTTCTCTTGGGAGGGTTTTTCGCCCTGGTGATACGCGCAGAGCTGTTTGAACCCGGGTTGCAGATCGTCAATCCCGAATTCTTTAACCAGATGACTACCATGCACGGTTTGGTGATGGTGTTTGGTGCTGTAATGCCCGCGTTTGTGGGCCTGGCCAACTGGATGATTCCGATGATGATCGGAGCCCCGGATATGGCCCTGCCGCGGATGAACAACTGGAGTTTTTGGATTCTGCCGTTTGCGTTTGCCATGCTGGCGTCCACGCTGTTTATGGAAGGCGGCGCCCCCAATTTCGGCTGGACTTTCTACGCGCCTCTGTCCACTACCTATGCACCACCCAGTGTGACCTTCTTTATTTTTGCGGTGCATATTATGGGGGCCAGTTCCATCATGGGCTCCATTAACATTATCGCCACTATCCTCAATATGCGCGCACCCGGCATGACCTTTATGAAAATGCCGCTGTTTGTCTGGACTTGGCTGATTACCGCCTACCTGCTGATAGCCGTGATGCCGGTACTGGCCGGGGTGGTGACCATGATGTTGATGGATATCCATTTCGGCACTAGCTTCTTCGATGCCGCCGGCGGTGGTGATCCGGTACTGTTCCAGCATGTATTCTGGTTCTTTGGCCATCCGGAAGTGTATATCATGATCCTGCCGGCTTTTGGTGTAGTCAGTCAGATCATTCCCACCTTTGCCCGCAAGCCGTTGTTCGGTTATGCCTCCATGGTCTATGCCACCAGCTCCATTGCCTTCCTCAGCTTTATTGTCTGGGCACACCATATGTTTACGGTGGGGATGCCGGTGGCCGGTGAGTTGTTCTTTATGTATGCTACCATGCTGATCGCGGTGCCCACCGGGGTCAAGGTGTTTAACTGGGTTACCACGATGTTCAAGGGTTCCATGACCTTTGAAACGCCGATGCTGTTCTCGGTGGCGTTTGTGATTCTGTTTACCATCGGTGGCTTCTCCGGCTTGATGCTGGCGATTGCACCAGCGGATTTCCAGTACCACGACACCTATTTTGTGGTGGCGCACTTCCACTATGTGCTGGTGCCGGGTGCGATTTTCTCCATCACCGCCGCGGTGTACTACTGGCTGCCCAAATGGTGTGGCAATATGTACAACGAACTCATGGGCAAGACCCACTTCTGGCTGGCGTTTATCGGTCTTAACCTCACCTTCTTCCCCATGCACTTTGTGGGGTTGGCGGGTATGCCGCGTCGGATTCCCGACTACTCCTTACAGTTTGCCGACTTTAATCTGATCGCCAGCTGCGGGGCTTTCCTGTTCGGTGCCGCGCAAATAATGTTCCTCTGGAATGTGATCGCCACCATTCGTGGCCGGCACAAGGCGACAGACGAGGTTTGGGATAACCCGGAAGGTTTGGAGTGGACCGTGTCTTCGCCGGCGCCTTATCACACCTTTAGTGTGCCGCCGGAAGTGAAATAACCGATATTAAACAGCAGCATTACTCAAAAATAACAACAGAGCGATGAGCGAGAGAGAGAGCAAGCCAGTAAATGCCACCACACGACTCAGTCTCAAGTTGGGTGGTGTGGTGGTTGGCATGTTCGCGTTTGCAATATGGGTAATGCCGCCGCTCTATAATTTGTTTTGTGAAGTTACCGGGCTGAACGGAAAAACCGGTGGCCGCTATGAAGCGGTTGCAGTCAAGGTGAATACCAGTCGCACAGTCACCGTACAGTTCTTGGCAACCAATAACGAAAGCATGCCCTGGGAGTTCAAACCGGAAATGCCTTCCATCAAGGTGCATCCGGGACAGGAAGTGGAAGTTAAATACCTGGCCCGCAATGGCACTCGACAGGATATGGTAGCCCAGGCGATTCCCAGTGTAGTGCCGTTTAAAGCGGCCGAATATTTTCACAAAACTGAATGTTTTTGCTTTAACCGCCAAGCATTGGCGGCGGGCAATAGCGCTGAATTACCTTTGCGCTTTATTGTCGATCAGGATGTACCCAAGCAGGTTCACACGATCACGCTGAGCTACACTTTGTTTGATGTCACTGATCGTTACAACACTGACAACAGTGATGATGCCAACAAACTGGTCAGCGTGCCGTGAGAAGGAGTTCTACACCGCGACTGGGTCTACATCGGATCTAGGCGGACGATAAAAACAAAATGGGGTATTAACCATGGCAAGTGAAGGTACCTATTACGTTCCAGAGCAGAGCAAACTGCCACTGTTTGCCAGTCTGGGGCTTTTCTTGACGGTCTTTGGCGCAGCCAACTGGCTGAACGGCAGCGATACCGGTCCCACGGTGTTTTTCTGTGGCGCGTTGTTGTTTGCCTTTGTGTTGTGGAACTGGTTTTCCCAAGTCATTACCGAAAACATTAACGGCATGAACAGCGACCAGCTAAAGCGTTCCTATGTGTGGGGCATGAGCTGGTTTATTTTCAGTGAGATTATGTTTTTTGCGGCCTTCTTCGGCGCCCTCTATTATGTGCGCAGCTTTAGTATCCCCTGGCTGGCCGGTGAAGGCGACAAGGAGACCACCGCCATGCTGTGGCAGGGGTTTGAAGCTGCCTGGCCGGTGATGACCACGCCGGATATGGCAGTGCACGGCGACGCAGCCAGGGTGACCGGCCCGGATCAGAGTATGAGTTATGGCTCTGTGGCTTCGATCTGGACCTGGTTGCCATTTTGGAACACAGTAATTCTGCTGACCTCCAGTTTTACCGTTCACTTCGCCCATACGGCTATCAAAAACAATAATCGCCAAAAATTTAATATCTGGCTGGGTATAACGGTGACGCTGGGTATTATTTTTCTGTTTTTGCAAGCCGAAGAATATATTGAAGCGTACCAGCATATGGGCTTGACCCTAAAATCGGGTATCTACGGTACAACCTTCTTTATGTTGACCGGTTTTCACGGCGCCCATGTGACGTTGGGTACCTTTATGTTGCTGGTGATGTTCTTGCGCTCCGTACTCAAAGGTCATTTTAAGCCCGATGACCAGTTTGGTTTTGAAGCGGCCAGCTGGTACTGGCACTTTGTGGATGTGGTCTGGGTCGGCCTGTTTATCTTTGTCTATATTCTGGGTTAACTGCTTGCACTGTGAATATCTGCAGGCTTGCGGGAGTCACAAGCGCTGATCCCAGGGGGCCTGGCTGGATAAAATGCCGCTGTGCAAACCGTAGAAGATACAAATCAACAGCAAGGCGGCCAGGGTGATGCGAATACCCAGTGCATAGAGGGTGCGCCGCGATGCTGGCGCACCCATGTCTTTAAGCAGAAAGACCAGCGCACTGCTTAAACTGGCGAGCACGGCGAAAAACAAAAAAACAATTATCACTTTTAACCACATAGAAGCTCCGCTATTTTTAATTATTGAAATTGTGATTTATATTGGCTTAAAGTATTACCTATGCCCAGCGCAACGAGGTATCCTGCCGGGGTCAGTTTAACACTTACCTTTAACGGAAAAATAACACTTTTAACCTGCTTGGTGTTGCCACTGCTGCTGAGCCTTGGCTTCTGGCAATTGCAGCGAGCCGAGGAAAAACGGCAGCTGCAACAGGCGTTTGAGCAGCAGCAGGCCCAGCCTCCCGTTGCGATCAACGATCTTGCCCCGGCGCAAATTGCCAAACTGCCCAATTATAGCCGCATCAGCCTCGAGGGTGCTTTTGATGCGGCACACAGTTGGCTGTTGGACAATAAATTGCGCCATGGACGCGTTGGCTATGAAGTCATTACCCCCTTCGTTTTGCAAGGTGGCCCAGCCGATGGGACCACTCTGTTAGTCAATCGCGGCTGGATTGCAGGTGACCTGCGCCGTGATCGCTTGCCAACCATTCCCCCTACCGCAGTAGCGCTGACGCTGTTTGCCAGTGTTTTTCAACCGGCGGATAACCGGATGCTTGAATCCCGGGCCGAAACCGACAGTTGGCCGCGCGTAATAGCCGAATTAACACCCCAGGTGGCAAGTCACAGCCTTGAGCGGGAGGTGCACAGCATACAAGCGCGTTTGGCACCGGATAGTCCGGCAGCTTTGATGACAGAGTGGCGTACCATCAATACCCGGCCCGAAAAACACACCGCCTACGCGGTGCAATGGTTTGCCATGGCGGTGGCTTTGGTTGTATGGTTTGCGTGTGCCAGCAGTAATGTTATAACCATAATAAAACACGCGCTTCGGCGCGGGCAAAACAGAGAAACGCCCTATGAGCAGTGAACTCTCCCAATCGCTAAACCCACCGCTTGAGTCCGATACCACAATCGCCCGTAAAATGCAGCGACGCAGCCGTTTGATGGGGTTGGCAATGTTTACTGTGGTGCTTATGCCGATGGTGGCGGCTTATGTGATGTTTAAATCCGGATGGGGTATACCCGTAGACACGGTCAATAAAGGCGATCTGCTCTCCTCACCGCTGGCGGTGGAACTGCTCGACTTGAAAGGCGCGGGAGGCCAGTCACTGGATCTGCTAGAGGACAAAAAGAAATGGCGTTTATTGATTCCGGCCGGCGCCAGTTGTGACAGCGACTGTCAGCAGTCACTCTATATTACCCGGCAGGTGCATGTGCGTTTGGGGGAAAAAGCGGTACGTGTGGAGCGTTATTACCTGAATACGGCTAGCGGCTTGAGTGCGGAAACTCAAACCTACCTTGCTAAAGAGTATCCACGCCTGAAGCAGGCTTATATTCAGCAGCAGGAGCTGAACACCTTGCTGAAAGCCAGTGGTGTGCCTGGCGCACGCTACTTTTTAATGGATCAGGAGGGCTATGTAATGATGTCCTACGGCGCTGAACACACTGGCAATGAATTGTTGGACGATATCAAACGATTGTTAAAATATTCTTATGAGGATTAATTCTGCTCATCGGGCGAGCCGCTGTTCTAAACTTATAGTCATAAATAAAAAACTGAAACAGAGATAACCGATATGGCAAAAGTCGATACCACAAGGATCCAGGGTAATGGTGTGACGGTGGAGAAGGTCAACTGGAAGGACTATTACGAGCTGTGCAAACCGGGCGTCGTTATGTTGATGATCCTGACCTCGGTGATTGGTATGTTGCTGGCCGTGCCGGGCATGGTGCCGCTGGACATCCTGATTATAGGTAATCTGGGCATCGCTCTCTGCGCCGGATCTGCGGCAACGGTGAATCACCTGGTGGACCGCCATATTGATCAGAAAATGGCGCGTACCTTTAATCGCCCGGTGGCCAAGGGACGGATTGAACCAGTCAATGCCGGCATGTTTGCGTTGACTATAGGCGTACTCGGGATGGTGTTGCTGATCGTGTTTATCAACCAGCTCACAGCCTGGTTAACCCTGGCCTCGCTGTTGGGTTACGCGGTGGTTTATACCCTGTTTTTAAAACGGGCCACGCCGCAAAACATTGTGATCGGCGGTATCGCTGGCGCGGCACCGCCACTGCTGGGCTGGACGGCGGTGACTGGGGAGATTGGCGGTCACGGTCTGTTGCTGATGCTGATTATTTTTGCCTGGACGCCACCCCACTTTTGGGCTCTGGCAGTGCACCGCAAGGATGAATACGCCAATGCGGAAATCCCCATGCTGCCGGTGACTCACGGTGAACGCTACACCAAGATTCATATCTTGTTGTATACCTTTATTTTGCTGGCAGTGAGTCTGTTGCCCTACGCCACAGGCATGCTTAATTGGCTGTATCTACTGGGAGCGTTGGTGCTGGGTGCCGGATTTATTTACTGGGCTCTGGTTATGCTATTAACCGACCGAAAATCGGCGGGCATGGATACGTTTAAATACTCCATCATCTATCTAATGGCCCTGTTTGTCATTATGCTGCTGGACCACTACCTGTTGCCGATCAGTCAGCCGTTTATGGTGGGTCGCTAATGTGATTGTTACTTGAAAATTTGTTGAAAGGTGAATGCTGTGAATTCGTCTGATTCCCAACCCATGGCCGCAACCGCAACTGCTGCTGCTCGGACAAAGCGGCAACAGCGGGGTGTTAAAATAACGCTGCTGGTGTCAGTGAGCTTTATAGTGGTGGTGCTGGCGGGTTTTATTAACAAAATTACAACGCCGCGGCTGTTAAACAGCATGGAGATGCGCGCCAACGGGGCATTTGTATTTGACCAACCGCGTATCTTCAACGATTTCACATTGACTGATCATCATGGCCAGCCTTTTTCATTGGCACAGCTGCAGGGCAAGTGGACCCTGATGTTTTTTGGTTTTACTCACTGCCCGGATGTTTGCCCCACTACCATGGCCACGTTGAACCACTGGGTTGCCGCCCTTGAGCCGGAGGTACTGGCCGATACTCAGGTGGTGTTGGTGAGTGTGGACCCGGCCAGGGATACAGTGACCAAACTGTCCGAATACGTACCCTATTTTAACCCCGACTTTGTAGGTTTAACCGGGGACTTTATCGAGATCAAACGCCTGGCCAACCAGCTCAATATCGCCTTTGCCAAGGTGGTGACCGATACCGAGCGCGGGGATTACAGCGTTGATCACAGTGCCAATATTGCTCTTATCAATCCCCGCGGTCACTACCATGGCTTCTTCAAGCCGCCTCTGGATATAGCTCGCTTAAAGCTCACCTATCTGTCAATGCGAACAAACTACCGGGGTTAATGGCGACACCAGCGGGTGTGGTGATGCCGGTCCTTCCGGTAAGGGGAGTGTCCACTCAGCGGATAACGATTGCGGTCACCGTAGTAGTGGCCCCTATCGATAATGCGGCCGTGCTGATTTCGGATGCCGTGCTTGTGGTGGCCGTAGTCGTGGCGATTGTTGTAGTAGTGGTGGTGGCCCTGCAGGTGGGAGCGGTAGTGGTGCTTTTTCCAATAAGGCTTGTAATAGTGGTTGAAGTGATGACGCCGATAATAAGTATCATGGTCGTAACTCTTATAGCCCGAGCCAATATAAATCACACTGCCGGCGTAACTGCTGGTGGCAACCAGCAACGTCAGGGTGGCTGTCGCAACGGCTTGCTTTAACATCGTCTGTCCTCCTGTACGAGTGTAAGGACAGAGTAATCCTCAGGCTCTGAATAACCGCTGAATCCTGCAACTTTTATTGATGGGGTTCTGACCAGTGGCAGTCAGTACCCGGTTTAAGTCGGTTGCTTACGCAGTAAACTGCAGACAAACAGGGTGCTCGCGGTCAGTACTACCGATGGACCCGCCGGCGTATCCCAGTAAAATGACGCGGCGAGGCCGCCGGCGATAGCCACACACCCCAACAGACTGGCCACCATCGCCATTTGCTCCGGGGTGTGGGTCAGACGTCGGCTGGTAGCAGCTGGAATAATTAACAGTGCGGTGATCAGTAGCACGCCTACCACCTTCATGGCGATGGCAATCACCAGCGCCATTAACAACATCAGAGCGGTGCGCACGGCGGTTACCGGCACCCCTTCAACCTTGGCCAGTTCTTCGTGTACCGTGATGGCCAACAGTGGGCGCCAGAGCCACACTAACAGTCCCAGTACCAGACTGGTGACGGCATAGATGGTGATGACGTCATTGCGATCCGCCGCCAGCAGATCACCAAACAGATAGGCCATCAGATCGATGCGGGTATCTCCCAAGAGGCTGACGCTGACCAGACCCAGGGCCAGGGTGGAGTGGGACAAGATGCCCAGCAGGGTGTCGGTGGCAATAAAACGGTTTTGTTGCAGCATCACCAGAATCAGGGCCAGCAGTAGACAGCCCAGGGTGACCGCCAGGTTGAGGTTGATGGACAGTAAAAATCCAAAGGCAATACCCATCAATGCCGAATGGGCCAGGGTGTCGCCGAAATAGGCCATACGACGCCAGACAGCAAAGGAACCCAGGGGACCCGCCACCAGGGCGACTCCCAGTCCGGTGAGTAAGGCGTAGAGGATAAAATCAGGCATGGTTCTGCTCCCGGGTGTTTTCCTCTTCAGATCGACCGTGGGTCTGGCTGTGATCGTGGTTGCAGGCAGCATGACTCTCGGCGACATCCCCGTGGATATCGTGCTCGTGATCGTGGTGGTGGGTATAAACCGCAATACTGGGATTGGTTGCCTCGCCAAACAGCTCCAGGTAGGCGGGGTGGGCGGAAACCTTCTCTGGATGGCCATGACAACACACGTGTTGATTCAGACACACCACCGTATCGGTAGTGGCCATCACCAGGTGCAGGTCGTGAGACACCATTAACACACCACAGCCCCGTTCATCGCGAATCCGCGTAATCAACTGGTACAGGGCTGCCTGCCCGGCCACATCCACCCCCTGCACCGGTTCATCCAGGACTAACAACTCCGGTTCCCGTAACAGGGCCCGCGCCAGCAACACCCGTTGGGTTTCTCCCCCGGATAGACGTTGCATCGGCCGTTGCTGTAACTGCTGGACCCCCACCAGTCGCAAGGCGCTGCAACGTTGCTTGAAATTGCCGCCAGCAAGCGCCAAAAAGCGGTCTACCGTCAAAGGCAGGCTCGGTTCAATATGCAGTTTTTGGGGCATATAACCAATACGCAGACCTGGCTTGCAGACAATCTGTCCGCTGTTCGGGGCAAGCAAGCCCAAGGCGCAGCGCACCAGAGTGGTTTTACCGGCGCCGTTGGGCCCAATCAGGGTCACAATCTCTCCACGGTGAAGTGTCAGTGTGGCACCATCGAGAATAAGTGTTCCCTGGCGTCGAACCGAGACATTTTTTGCGCTTAACAATGGAACGTCGTTCATTGCTGGTCAGTCCTGTGGTCGACGACGACACCCTCACCGGGTGATTGGCAATTGGGGCAGAGCCCCACAATTTCCAGGCACTGAGATTCCACCGCAAAGCCGGCGCCCCGACCAGCGGTGTTGATCTGCTGGCTCAACCCCAGGTTGTCACACTCGATGGCAATGCCACACTGCCGACAGATGAGAAAGTGATTCTGGTGCTGCTTGTGTGGTTCAGGACAGCCGATATAGGCGTTGAGAGAGTTAATGCGGTGGATCAAGTGTTGTTCCAGTAAAAAGTCCAATGCCCGATACACCGTTGGTGGCGCCACCCGGCGGGTGGAGGCTTCTGCCAGCATATCCATCAGCGCGTAGGCACCGAGAGGCTTGTGGCTCTGCCAGATCAGCTCCAGCACCTGCTCGCGGAGCTTGGTGAGGCGTGCATTGTTCTGCAGGCAGAGTTTGCGGGCGGCGCTGATGGCCTCCTCGATACACAGATCGTGGTTGTGGTGGCGACAGGCCAGGGGTTTTGCGTTCATGCGCTGTCTTTAGGGCTCAAGCAAAAAGGTTATGTTATTATATAACACTCTTGGTCATAAATGCTGCTCCGGGGATTACGGGCAGGATTGGGCCCGGGTCGGTAACCAAAGAGTGATGTACGGAGGAACGCGTTGAATTTTAGGCTGTTAAAGCGGGTTATCCGCGTGTGTATGCTGTTGGTCGGCCTTATGGTCCTGAGTCTGCCGGCAGCGGTGGCAGAGACGTCGGAGGATCGGCCGGTGTTAGTAGTAGCCAGTATTCAGCCGTTGGCGCTGTTGGCACGGGAACTGCTGCAGCAAGTGGAACCGCCGGCAGACGGTAACCTGGCTCGGATCGAAACTCTATTGCCAGCAACAGTTTCCCCCCATCACTATGCGTTGCGAATTTCGGATCGCCAGCGTCTGGAGCGGGCGGATCTGGTGGTGTGGATCGGACCGGAGCTGGAGCGTTTTCTCACCAAAACCCTCAGCAGTTATGGTGATCGCCAGTTGGCCCTGGCGGAGCTGCCGCAAATGCATTGGCCGCCGTCACACGTATCACCAGAGTCGAAACCGGGGGAACACCACCACGGTCTTGATCCCCACCTGTGGCTCAATCCCGACAATGGGGTTCGGATTGTAGAAGCACTGGTGAAGCGCCTGCAACAGTTACAACCGGGAATGGCAGAATCTTACCAGAGGGGAGGAGAGCGGCTGATTGCCCGGTTGCGGCGACTGGATCAGGCGCTGGCTCAACTGCTGCAACCGGTAAAGGACCGGGGGTTTGCGGTCTATCACCAAGGGTACGACCACTGGGTAACACACTTTGGTCTCAATCAGATGGCCAGCGTTACCCTGTTACCGGAGCAGAAGCCGGGAGCCCGTCACTTGTACCAATTGCGTGAACAGTTAAAGGGGCAAGGATACTGCCTGTTTGTGGAAGTTAACGGGGGCAATGGCGCGGTCGAGGCACTGGCGAGAGATGCGAGATTGTCAGTCAAAGAGCTGGATCCCCTGGGGGTGGGAAAGACTGTCCACAGTTATACTGGGTTGCTGCAACGTATAGCCGAAGGAATGCTGCAATGTCTCAGTGGCCAGTCAAGCCTAAGTGTCAATTGGGGTGAGGAGCCCTGAAGCACACGGAATGGCAACTTTAGGCCTGCTGTAGCGCTGCCAAAGAAAGTTTTGAGGAAGAGAGAAAAAAGTACCCTGCACTGGAAGCAATTAAGGGAGGAGAGGAGCCAGTGCAGGGAAGAGCGATGAAAACTCTTAAGAGAGAGCGATGAAAAAATCGTTTACAGCAATGTCCAATTTACAACAGCACGTTACATTTATAACGGCTTGTTACTCGGCCAGGGGATCAAAGCCCACCTGGATCATGTCAGCGATACGCCGTTCCAGCTTCAAATTCATTGTCTCACTGACGTTTTGAGTCAGCTTGTTCAGGCTGTCGACCTGATGGGTGGAAGCTTTTGCTTCTTTATACTCGGGAGCCCAACCAAGGGTCGCGCCAGTTTCCGCCACTACAACTGCAACATTGGAATAATGTGCGCCACCCTTGCTTGCCATTGCACCCTGAGCAGTCAGTGCTAGCAAAAACAGAAAACCAAGCTTTTTCATAATGCGGCCCTCCGTAAGGTGGTTCGTTAATGCTACCCGACCTTGGTTTATCGTGTAGCAGGTATCTCGTTACTTGATGTTACGCATGGTAACACTCGTCCTGAGGTAACACCAGCTTTTTTTTCATTCTTTGATCAAATTTACCAAAATTTACCAATTGAATACGCAGGTTAGGGGGGGAGGCACGGTATTTAGCGGTTAAACGCCGAGGTAACACCAGTAACACTTTCTCATTTGGTCAAAATTGAGGGGTTGTGGCGAGCAGAGATGCGGAATAAGGGTCAGTTACCGGTAACACCCACTTTCACATTGACTTTTGGTGTATGCTTGCAACCCATTGCAAACCCTCGGACTCAGTTAGGACCCTATGACGGCACAACAAGCTCCCCTGGTATTGGTAGATGGCTCCTCCTATCTCTATCGCGCCTTTCACGCTCTGCCTCCGTTAACCAACTCAAAAGGTCAGCCCACGGGGGCGGTAAAAGGAGTGATCAATATGCTGCGCCGGTTGCGCAAGGATTACCCGGACAGCTCGGCGGCGGTGATCTTCGATGCCAAAGGCAAGACCTTTCGCGACGAACTCTATTCGGAATACAAAGCCAACCGACCGCCGATGCCGGACGACCTGCGTCCACAGGTACAGCCAATTCACGACATTATCCGCGCCATGGGGTTACCGCTGTTGATTATTGACGGTGTAGAGGCGGACGATGTGATCGGTACCCTGGCGCGTCAGGCTACGGAACAGGGTATTGATGTGATTGTCTCTACCGGGGATAAGGATATGGCTCAGCTGGTCAACCAGCACGTCACCCTGGTCAACACCATGACTGAAACAGTGATGGATGTTGCGGGTGTCAGTGATAAATTTGGCATTCCCCCCGAGTTGATTATCGACTTTCTCGCCCTGATGGGGGACAAAGTGGACAATATCCCCGGTGTGCCCGGTGTGGGTGAAAAGACGGCCTTGGCCCTGCTGCAGGGGCTGGGGGGGCTGGACAGCATCTACGGCAACCTGGACAGTGTGCCGGATCTGGGTTTCCGCGGTGCCAAGAAGATGCCGGAAAAGCTGGTTGAATATCGCGACCAGGCCTATCTCTCCTACCAGTTGGCCACGATCAAGACTGATGTTGAACTGGCGCAGGGACCCCGAGAACTGCTCTTGTCTGAACCGGATCTGGACGCTTTGCTGACGCTTTATAAAGAGATGGAGTTCAAATCCTGGATTGAGGAGTTGGAGGCAGGTACTGGTGCAGAGGGGGCGGCGGTTGGGGAAAACACAGCGCCGCCGCTGACCACCGACTACCAAACGGTGTTGACCGAAGCGGAGCTGGACGCCTGGATTGCCAAATTGGAGCAGGCGCCGCTGTTCGCTTTCGATACGGAAACCACCAGTCTGGACTACATGCAGGCGCAGATTGTAGGCGTGTCGTTTGCGGTTGAAGCGGGGGAAGCCGCCTATGTGCCTTGCGGTCACGACTACATGGGGGCGCCGGCACAACTGTCCCGGGAGCTGGTGCTAACGCGGTTAAAGCCGCTGCTGGAAGACCCGGATCAGGCCAAAGTGGGTCAAAACCTCAAGTACGACCGCAGTGTATTGGCCAACTACGGTATCGAGATGCAGGGCATTGCCTTTGACACCATGCTGGAGTCCTACGTGCTGAACTCAACGGCAACCCGGCACGATATGGATAGCTTGGCACTGAAGTATCTGGATCACAGTACCATCCACTTTGAGGAGATCGCCGGCAAGGGCGCCAAGCAGTTGACCTTTAACCAGATCAAGCTGGAAGAAGCGTCGCCTTATGCGGCCGAAGATGCCGACGTCACTTTGCGATTACACCAGAAACTGTGGCCCCAGCTGGAGGCGGAGGCTTCCCTGAAGCAAGTATTCACTGACGTGGAGATGCCCTTGCTGTCGGTGTTGTCCCGCATTGAGCGCAACGGTGCCCTGGTGGACAGCAGGCGCCTGGGGGAACAGAGTCGGGAGCTGGGGCAGCGCATGGAAGCCCTGCAGCGGGAAGCTTACGACTTGGCTGGAGAGGAGTTCAACTTGGGTTCCCCCAAACAACTGGGGGCGGTGCTATTTGAGAAGTTGCAGCTGCCGGTGTTGAAAAAGACCCCTAAAGGTGCTCCTTCCACCGCTGAAGAGGTGTTGCAGGAACTGGCACTGGATTACCCCCTGCCCAAGGTGATCATGGAATACCGGGGGCTGTCGAAACTCAAGTCCACGTATACCGACAAGTTGCCGCAGATGATCAATCCGGTCACCGGTCGCATTCACACCTCTTATCATCAAGCGGTGACGGCCACGGGACGGCTGTCGTCGTCAGACCCCAACCTGCAGAATATCCCCATTCGCACCGAAGAGGGCCGGCGTATTCGACAAGCCTTTGTGGCTGCTGAAGGTTACAAGGTGCTGGCGGCGGACTACTCCCAGATCGAATTGCGTATTATGGCCCATCTCTCCGGTGACCGGGGCCTGCTGGAGGCCTTTGAAAAAGGGTTGGACGTGCACCGCGCAACCGCCGCGGAGGTATTCGGGGTTGCGCTGGACGGGGTGACCGGGGATATGCGCCGCAGCGCCAAGGCCATTAACTTTGGCCTGATTTACGGAATGTCGGCTTTTGGTCTGGCCAGGCAGTTGCACTTGGGGCGTAAGGAGGCACAACAGTATATCGATACCTACTTTGAGCGTTACCCGGGTGTGCAGACTTATATGGATAATATTCGCGCCAAGGCTCACGACCAGGGATATGTGGAAACTCTGATGGGGCGACGCCTGTACCTGCCGGAGATCAACGCCCGTAACAAAATGCGCCAGCAGGCGGCGGAGCGCACCGCTATTAATGCGCCGATGCAGGGCTCTGCCGCGGATATTATCAAAATGGCGATGATCTCCGTCGATCAGTGGCTACGGGAGGGTGAATATGATGCAAAAATCATCATGCAGGTGCACGATGAGCTGGTGCTGGAGGTGGCAGAGGACCAGGCGGCGGAAGTGAGTGACATCCTCTGTCAGCGGATGTCCAGTGCCACTCAGTTGGATGTGCCTCTGCTCGTGGAGGCCGGTATTGGTGACAACTGGGATGAAGCCCACTAAACCGGGCTTATTCGAAGCGATTTGTGGCTAAATCGACTAACCAGGAATTTTTTTACAATATTCAGGGATTAAAAGGGAACTTATTGGCGAGCGCTCACTCTCAAGGAGGGACTGAACATTATCGAAGTCCTTTAGGGGAATCTCCTCCATGGGCGACGATAGGTTTGGTGTCTTGCTCTCCCTTGAAACAATGGGTTAAGGCCGTGAGAACTCGCTTCTCCAGGCTGATAACCACGCTTTGCTGCCAACGCAGCATGTATTTTAAAAGCGGCCCTGGTCATTTGATCGGGGCTTTTTTTTGTCCGCAATTGATGAACCTGGATTCCGCAGAGCCTGAAAAACTCGCCTTAGGCCCCCCGCTATGTCTCGCTTTCCAGACTCAGCGTGACGTACCTTGAGGCGGTTTCAACGGCGAAATCCAGGATGAATTGAGTGCCAGGGGCAACGGGAACTGGAACCGGTCATCGCGGTCAAAAATTGTACGCGCGGTAGTGGTGCAAGGTGGCGCTACTGCCGTGACGCAAGTGGACTGACTGGTGTCTGGCCCCAAGGGCACCAGCCTTTGAACCCGGTGGTACCCCCAAAGCCGCCGGGTTTTTTTTCGGGCGCGTACCATTGTTTTAACTGGGCAGGGCCAGCCACTGGCTAAGCTTCTGTTGCAGCTGATCCACACCGGCTCGTTTCAGGGCAGAAAATGTCTGCACAGTCATCAGGTCGTCAACCCCGGCTTCCACCATGCTTTTGCGGACCTTGAGTAGGGTCGACTGGGCGGGTCCCTTCTTCAGCTTGTCGGCCTTGGTGAGCAGGATATGTACCGGCATCTCCACCTCGATGGCCCAGTTGATCATCATGGTGTCAAATTCCTGCATCGGGTGGCGGATATCCATCACCACCACCAATCCCTTCAGGCAATGGCGTTTTTGCAGGTACTCCGACAGATTGCGCTCCCACTCCTCTTTTATGGCCTTGGGGACCTTGGCATAGCCGTAGCCGGGCAGATCCACCAGTCGTTGGCTGTCGTTGAGTGCAAAAAAGTTGATCAGCTGGGTGCGCCCGGGGGTTTTACTGGTGCGGGCCAACTTATTGTTATTGGTCAGGGTATTGATGGCACTGGACTTACCGGCGTTGGAGCGGCCGGCAAACGCCACCTCGGCCCCGGCTTCGGGGGGGCATTGGCGGATGCTGGGGGCGCTCTGGGTGAAGACTGCGCGGTTAAAATTGATCTCTGTGCTCATAAAACCCTGCAAAAATGGTGTGTTATCAGATGGTTAGTATATAATGGCGCCGCTTTTTGGTGCTGATAGGCCGCGCAATTGTACCTGTCCTTGTCGCCCCTGTCCCACAGACGTCTTTGGACGCGGGGAAATTAGCGGGAACAGCGGGGAGCGGAACACGATAGTTGCTGCCCGATAATAAGAGCAGGACCACACAGATCAACCGAACACGGATTAGCCAAATGAAAAATGTATTCAAACACGCTCTGGTTACTTTGAGCGTTCTTGCCATGACCCAGGGCGCTGTGGCGGCTGGTGACGCTGCCGCGGGTGAAGCTAAAACTGCTGTTTGTGCTGGCTGTCACGGCACCGATGGCAACAGCCCTGCCCCCGCTTTTCCGAAGTTGGCAGGACTGGGTGAAAAGTACATTGCCAAGCAACTGCGCGACATCCAGTCCGGTAACCGCCCGGTGCCGCAGATGACCGGTATGCTCAACGGACTGTCCGACCAGGACCTGCAGGATATCGCTGCCTACTTCAGCAGTAAACCTATGCAGCTGTCCGGTGCCAAAGAGCTGCAGGTGCAGCTGGGTAGCGGCATCAAGGTCGACGGCCTGAAGCTGGGGGCCAAGGTCTACCGCAGCGGCAATATCGAAACCAAAGTTCCCGCGTGTACAGGCTGCCATTCGCCCAACGGCCTGGGCAATGCCCCCGCGGGCTACCCGCGTCTGGGTGGCCAGCACGCTGACTACATCGAAGCTCAGCTACGCAATTTCCGCGCCGGCAACCGCACCAATGACGGTGACCAGAAAACCATGCGCGATGTGGCCGCCCATATGAGCGATGCCGAAATCATCGCCGTTGCCAACTTTATTGCCGGTCTGAATTAAGCCGGGATTAAGGTTCAGAGTCTTATAAAAAAGGTGGCTTTGGCCACCTTTTTTATTACCGGCAGAACTGGGCACTGGCCTTGCGCCCGGTAGAGGGAACCACAATAATGCCAGTCTAACTGGCGGTGAATGAACACGGCATAATACATACGGAGTAATTCTATGCGAGTCCTTACGGCAATTCTGGCTTTTGTATTTTCCCTGGCGGCCTGTGCAGAGGAGGGCGCGGCAGTCGCTCCGAGCTACGAGGCAGGGGTTCACTACGCAGTCCTGGAGACCCCCAGCCGGACCAGTGATCCCAGTAAAATCGAAGTCACCGAAGTCTTCTGGTATGGCTGTAGCCACTGCTTTCGCTTCGAACCCATGGTGCAGCAGTGGAAATCCAATGCTGCTGACGATATCAATTTTGTGCACTCACCGGCCATGTGGAACAAGTTGATGGAAACCCACGCCCGCGCCTTCTATGCGGCAAAAGCCCTGGGGGTATTTGACAAGCTGCACCAGCCCCTGTTTAACGCCCTCAACCTGGAGAGCCGCAAACTGCAGAATGCCGATGAGCTGGCGGAGCTGTTTGTGGCCCATGGGGTGGAAAAAGCGGCCTTTTTAAAAGCCTTTAAATCCTTTGGCGTAACCAGTCAGGTGAAACAGGCTGACGCCCGTGCCCGCAGCTATCGCATTACCGGCACCCCGGAAATGATTGTGGACGGCAAATACCGTGTCAGTGCCAAAATGGCTGGCGGCCAGGACAAGATGTTGAAGGTGGTCGACTTCCTGATCAACAAAGTGCGTACCGAGCGTAGTTAATGATCCCCTAACCGATCGCTCTACCAGTGTGAGGCGCAGGGACGCACCCAGAGCCGGTTCGGTACGCGCAAAGCCGCGCGGCAGGCGTTAAGAGAATCAGTCTTCCGGGCCCTTCAGCCAGGTGTTAAGCATATCTTTCAAGGCCGGGATTTTTACCGGCTTGGCCAGGTAGTCGTCCATACCGGCTTCCAGGCAGCGTTCCCGTTCGCCGCGCATGGCGTGTGCAGTGAGGGCAATAATGGGTATATGGGCTTCAAGGCCATGATAGGTGCGGATTTTCCGGGTGGCCTCGTAACCATCCATGTCTGGCATCTGGCAATCCATCAGGATCAACCCGTAATCCTGGTGTTTGACTGCCTCTACCGCATCCCGGCCGTTGGTGACAACATCCACCTCCAGTCCCAAATGATCCAGCATTTTAACGGCCACCTTCTGGTTAACCACATTGTCTTCGGCCAGTAACACCGGTTTGTCGCGATGGGTGACATGGATTTCATCGGCTGTCTGCACGCGGCCTTCGTGAACAATTTCCGACAGTAGCTGGTAAGAGCAACCGAAGCGCAATGGCAACGGCAGTTGAGCGGCGTAGCCTACCTTTTTTAAGTTCTTCTCGCTCACAGATTCACCGCTGGGGGTAATCAGCACCAGGGGCAATTTAGCGTATTTGCCGATCTCGTGAATCGCGCCCGGCAATTGCGCCCAGTCGAGGTTAGAGGTCTGATCCACCAGCACCGCCGCCGGTGGCTCCTGGCCGGTAAAGCGCAGGTTGAGTTCGTCAAGGGCCTCTGCCGTATCGTCACACAACAGGGCTTCACAGCCGAAGGTGCTCAGGTGTTGGCTGACCACGTGGCGTAACCGCTGTTGGCGGCTGACCACCACAATAGCGCTGTCCTCAAGGCCGTGCCAGCCCGGCGACAAGGTCTGTTCGTCTCCCAGGTTTTGTAGTGGCAGGGTGCAGCTGACCTGGGTGCCTTTACCCTTGGCACTGGTAAATTCAATATCGCCGCCCAGCAGATTGGCGAGCCGGCGGCAGATAGCCAGCCCCAGGCCCACACCACCATACTGCCGCTGGGTGGAGTCGTCCCCCTGGCTGAAGTTTTCGAACAACTGCTCAATCACATCGGTATCAAACCCAATACCGGTGTCTTCCACCACAAACTTCAGCAGACTGCGGTGGTTGTTAAGCACATTAACAAAGCTGACATGCAGGGAGACCTCTCCCTGCTCGGTAAACTTGACCGCATTGCTGAACAGGTTGTGCAAGATCTGCTGGATGCGCCCAGTGTCGCCGATATAACCCGGCGCCACTCCCGAGCCGATGACAACATGCAGTGGCAAATGTTTATCCTGGCAATCGTCCAGCACCGACTCCACCGCCTTGTCGATTGCTTCGCGCAGATTAAACGGCTTGTTTTCCAAGGAGACTTTGCCGGTTTCTATTTTTGAGTAGTCGAGAATCTGGTCGATCAGGTTGAGCAGCGATTCGCTGGCCTGCTGGATGACACCCAGGTATTCCCGCTGCTCCCGGTTCAAGTCAGAGTTGGCCAGTAGGTGTGCCATACCGATCACGCCGTTCATGGGCGTGCGGATTTCGTGGCTCATATTGGTGAGGAAGGTGGTTTTGGCGCGGGCGCCGGATTCCGCCATCAGGCGGGCGTTGTCGAGGTCGGCGTTGAGCTGGGTGAGCATCTCCTGGGTACGTTTCTGGCGTAGGGCCGAGCGGATGCGGGCGGCGACAATCGGGTAGTAATAGGGTTTGGTAACATAGTCCTGGGCGCCTTCGTCCAGTCCCTTGACGATGCTTTCGTGGCTGTCGAGGGCTGAGACAATGATCACCGGGATATCGCGGGTGAGGGGGGAACCCTTGAGGCGTCGACACACTTCAAAGCCATCCATGCCCGGCATAATCAGGTCCAGCAAGACGATATCCGGGTACTGTTCAGCCACCGCTTTGAGGGCCTGGCTGCCATTGAGGGCGGAGATCACCTCGAAGCCATCGGCGCTCAGGTCATAGGAGAGCGCTTTGATATTCTCTTCCAGGTCGTCGACAACCAGTACCTTTGTCATGGTTTTTGTCCTGCGGGTTTGTTGTTTATTGGCCTGCAGCAACTCTATATTGGGTAAGTGTAGGAAGTTTTGCGGAGGTATGCAGAAAAATGGGGAAATGCGTCGTCAAGCTGTGCTTGGTGGCCGGGAATTTTGGGGTATCGACTGATAGGGAGATGGCCCGCCCTAGAGGATTCGAACCTCTGACCTTTGCCTCCGGAGGGCAACGCTCTATCCAGCTGAGCTAAGGGCGGGTAATAACGGCAAATTTTCCATAGCCAGTGCCACCTGGCAATCCTAGCAGTGCGCTGCACTGCCAACGCTCCCCTAAATAGAGGCAAGCGAGGGCCGCAATAATACGCATCTAATCCCCTGGCGTCTATTCCTCACCACCAACAAATTACCTAAAACACCCGATACCTTGCCCTGAGTAACCCCAAGCCCATAAAAATAGTTAATAAAACCGACACTGGCCCAACCGCATACTTTTGGTCTATGCTTAAAAAGCAACCAGTTGATTTTAAGTTATGCCAGGACCGGTTTGAATCTCAGGGGCAGTTGGGTGGCTGCGGCTAGACCAACGCACCTGTAGGCAGACCGGGTACCTGGCTTTAATTTGCCCGCAGCCCCTATCCAGTTTCCACACCTATCCGTCTTTATTGCCTTTACCAGGGGCAGATCTCCATTCATTGCTGCCAAGCTAGGCCAATCAGCCGCCAAAGAGGAATTTCCGTAGGCTGTGAGCTACATTTTATAAAAGGTTGCCTGAAAAAGGAGAGGGTGGCTGCGGCCATGTATATAGCCCTGGTTGAACATCGCTTTATCCATATTGTGTCCGCGTTTGGTCTGTGGCTGGTATTGTCCGGGCACGTGGAGCCACTGTTTATCGTCCTGGGATTGGGTAGTGCGATTTTGACTGAGTACCTGGCCCGGCGTATGCGCCGGCTCGACGGGGATTACCACCCATTTGCCATCACAGGCAAGTTGTTGCGCTATTGGCTGTGGCTGACCTGGGCAGTGTTGAAGTCCAACTTGGACGTCAGTCGCCGTATTCTTTCTCGCCGCTTGGCCATCAGTCCCCAGTGGCTGCACATGCACACGGCAGCGCGGTCGGATGTGGGCATGGCCACACTGGCTAACGCCATTACCCTGACGCCGGGTACTGTATCGCTGGACGTGGATGCGGGGGTGATTGATGTACACGCTCTGAGCACAGAGGCCGCAGAGGAGTTGAAGAGCGGTGTGATGCTTCGCAAAGCGCCGGATGCGGGCAGCGGTCGACGCCTGAAGCAAGCGCATAGGGAGAGGCGGTAAGCCGGTGTCGCTGCTGGAGATAACACCCTGGGCATTGGTGGCTGCCGCCATTGCGATCCTGGTGGTGATGGCGCTGGCGTTGATCCGAGCGTTTCTCGGGCCATCGGTGTATGACCGGGCACTGGCGGTCAATATGTTTGGCACCAAGACGGTGCTGTTGATCTGTGTCATCAACTTCCTTGGCGGGCGGCAGGAGTTTCTCGATATCGCCCTCGCGTATGCATTGATCAACTTTATCAGCGTCATTGCCATGCTGAAGTTTTACCGCTATGCCGACCTGTACAAAGGCGAAAACCGGGGAGGGACATGAGTTGTGTTGAGCTGGCTTAGCAGTGCCTGCCTGCTACTGGGGTGTGTGTTTGGGGTAATCGGCGCCATCGGTATCCTGCGGATGCCGGATTTTTTTACCCGTCTGCACGCGGCCGGTATTACCGACACTCTGTGCGCAGCACTGATCCTGCTGGGGTTGATGTTGCAGGCAGATGGATTTCAGGTGGTGATCAAATTGCTGCTGATTCTGTTTTTTTTGTTGTTTACCACACCCGCGGCTACCCATGCACTGGCGAAAACCGCTGTCCAGGGAGGCTGCCCGCTACCGGCGCACAGCAGTGATAAGTCAGCGGACGAAACTGGAAGGCCGGGTTGATCTTATGGCCATAGAACCCCTGCTAACGGTGGTGTTGCTGGCTTTTTTGGCCGCCACGGCGGTGGTGATAATGTTGCTGCGCGACTTGTTTGGCATTGTGATGCTGTTTGGTATCTACAGCCTTTTATCCGCCAGTATTTTTTTACTGATGGACGCGGCGGATGTGGCTTTTACCGAGACGGCGGTGGGGGCAGGGATTTCCACTGTCTTGATGTTGGCAACCCTGGCATTGACTGGCGGGAGGGAGCGCCAGCCGCGCACCCGCAGTGTGTGGCCGCTGTTGGTGGTGATGGTCACCGGTTTGGCATTGGTGTGGGGTACCATGGATCTGCCCCATTACGGCGATGCCGAGGCCCCGGCTCACACGCACGTGGCCAAGCGCTTTATCGAGCAGTCGCCGGCGGAGATTGGCATCGACAATATGGTAACCGCGGTGCTCGCCAGTTACCGCGGCTTCGACACCCTGGGGGAGGTGGTGGTGGTGTTTACCGCCGGCCTGGGTGTGTTGCTGATTCTCGGATTTGACCGGGTCCGCAAACGCGAGGACAAAACGGAGCCCTAGGCCCAAGGTGCCTTTTGGCGAGGCAGGAAACTCATAACTAGCACGGCGGATGCCCCATGACTCCCTATCCTGTACTGCGTATTACCACCAAGTATCTGGTGCCGCCCATTATGCTGTTTGCACTCTATGTGCTGTTTCACGGGGACTATGGCGCCGGCGGTGGTTTTCAGGCGGGAGTGATATTTGGCGCGGCCTTCACTCTGTACGGTATTGTCTTCGACACCGATCTGGCGGAACGGGTGGTCCCCCCGCCCGTATTGTGCGGTTTTGCTTGCCTCGGGGTCTTGATTTATGCCGGTGTGGGGTTGGTGAATCTCTTGTTGGGGGGCCACTACCTGGAATACGCTGTGTTTGACCGCTGGGGGTTGACCCAAGGGGCGGCCCAGCAGCTGGGTATTATGCTGGTGGAGGTGGGGGTGGGCCTTACCGTGGCGGCGGTAATGATCACAATTTTTCTCGCCTTTGCCCGGCGAGAGCGCCAGTAACATCGGGCGGGTGGTTCAGGCGTAGCGAGGAAAACGGATGCTGGAATTCGGGCTCTACAACTATTGGATTGTGATGGTACTGATGATGTGTGGTTTTTACACTGTGATCAGCCGCCGCAATCTGGTTAAGCAGGTGGTGGGCCTGAACATCTTTCAGACCTCGGTGTTTATTCTTTATATCAGCCTCGGCTATGTTGCCGATGCCACTGCCCCGATTGTGGTGGCTGAAACCGGCAGCGGCAGTCCCCTGTACTCCAATCCCCTGCCCCATGTACTGATCCTTACCGCCATTGTTGTCAATGTGTCCACGACGGCCGTAGCGCTGGCCCTGGTGGTCCGTATCAAAGAAACTTACGGCACCATTGAAGAGGAACACTTGGATATGGCCGGCGGGGAGCGACTTCCCGGCGAGGGGGAAGCGGGTGCTGGCGATGGGCGGGCAACGGGAGGCAGGGTGTGATCAGTCAGCACCTGCTGGTGTTGTTGGTTGTGCTGCCACTGATCGGCGCCCCCCTGTGTCTGTTGCTGCCGAGTGGCCACGCCGCTTGGCTACTGACGGTAACGATCAGCGGGCTGGTATGGTGGGGGGCAGTGCAAGCGCTGCAGCAGGTGTTGATGGCGGGCCCCCTGGCATATGCGCTGGGGGGCTGGGCAGCTCCCTGGGGCATAGCTTACCGGCTCGACCTGCTCAACAGTCTGTTGGTGTTGTTGATTGCCAGTGTCAGTTGGCTGGTGATGATCTATGCCGGGCGCAGTGCCGCCAGCGAACTGCGTGCGAGCCGCATTACCGGTTTTTATTCAACCTGTTTGCTGATCCAGTCCGGTATGTTGGGCATATGCATTACTGCGGACGTCTTCAACCTGTTTGTGTTTTTGGAGATCGCCGCCCTGGCCTCTTACATCCTGATCAGCCAGGGGCAGCAACGACGCGCCCTGATTGCCGCCTATCAGTATCTGATATTGGGTACCATTGGTGCCACCTTTATGCTTATCGGGATCGGTCTACTGTACGCCATGACCGGTACCCTGAATATGGCCGATTTGGCGCTGCGGTTGGTGGAGGTGCAGGGCACGCGCAGCGCACACACCGCGTTTGCGTTTATAGTGGTGGGCTTGGCGATCAAGTTGGCACTGTTTCCGCTGCACCAGTGGCTGCCCAATGCCTACGCTTTTGCCCCCTCCGCAGTCAGCGCGTTGTTGGCGGCCGTGGCTACCAAGGTGGCGATCTACGCGCTGCTGCGTTTTGTGTTCACGGTGTTTGGGGTGGCGTTTGTGTTTCAGGGCACCCCTTTTGGTTGGGTGCTGCTGGCCCTGGCCCTGGCCGCCGTACTCAGCGGCTCCTGGATGGCCTGCTTTCAGCGCAATGCCAAACGTCTGCTGGCCTACTCCAGTGTTACCCAGATTGGCTATATGGTGTTGGGCCTGAGCATGGCCAGCCTGTCGGGGTTAACGGCGTCGATTCTGCATTTGTTGAACCACGCTCTGATCAAGGGCGGCCTGTTTATGGCACTCGGGTGCGTGGTATACCGGCTGGGCTCTGCGGAGCTGGAGCGGATGCACGGCATCGGCCGGCAGATGCCCTGGACCATGGCGGCGTTTGTGCTCGGCGGTTTGAGTCTGATCGGAGTGCCACTGACCGCGGGGTTTGTCAGTAAATGGATGTTGCTCAGTGCTTCTCTGGAGCGCGGTTGGTGGCCGGTGACCCTGTTTATCCTGGGGGCTACCCTGCTGGCTGTGATCTATATTGGCCGGGTGGTAGAGGCCGCCTATTTTCGGCAGCCGAAGACGATAGGGGACACCGGGGCGGTTAAAGAAGCGCCCCTGAGTTTGCTGGTGCCCACCTGGCTGCTGGCACTGGCCAACCTCTACCTGGGGGTGGATACCCGTCTGACTCTGGGTCTGGCCGGCCTGGCGGCCGCGGAGTTGGGGACGGGGCTGGAGGATATCCCGTCACTGGTGTTCCATCAAGAGGCCAACGAGGCGGCGGGGGGCGTGGTGCCGTGATGCCGGCGCTGCTCGAGCAGGCGATGTCCGTGCTCACGACCGCTGGGCAGCGGTTGTGGCTCCTGCCGGCCCTGCCGCTGCTGGCGGCCCTGTTGATTCCGGTGTGCAGCTCCCGACCCAATCTGCGCGAGGCGGTGACGCTACTGGCTGCCGCATGTTTGTTTTTGCTGGCGCTGGGCCTGATGCCAGTGGTCGGTGATACGCCCGAGGCGCAGGTGTTGTGGCACCTGCTGCCGGGATTGAGCTTTGCGCTGCAAGGGGAGGCGCTGGGTGTGCTGTTTGCCCTGTTGGCCTCGTTCCTGTGGCTGGTGACCGCCATCTACACCATCGGTTATATGCGCGGCTACAACGACGGCCGGGGGGCGGCCCACCAAACCCGTTTTTACGCGGCATTTGCTGTGGCGATTGCCGCCACCATGGGAGTGGCACTGGCGGCCAATCTGTTTACCCTGTTTGTGTGTTACGAAATCCTCACCCTGAGTACCTACCCGCTGGTCACGCACGCGGGCACCGATGCCGCGCGCCAGGGGGGACGGGTGTACCTGGGGACCTTGCTCGGCACCTCCATCGGCCTGCAGTTTATCGCCATTGTGGGGACCTGGTTGCTGACGGGCAGTCTGGATTTTCAGGCTGGCGGCCTGTTGTCGGGCGAGGTGTCCGACGGTTTGGTGGTGTTATTGTTGCTGTTATACATATTCGGTATCGGCAAGGCGGCGCTGATGCCGGTGCACCGCTGGCTGCCGGCGGCCATGGTGGCGCCGACGCCGGTCAGCGCCTTGTTACACGCGGTAGCGGTGGTCAAGGCGGGTGTGTTTACCGTACTCAAGGTATTGACCTATGTGGTGGGGCCCGGATTTTTCCAGGGCGAGTTCTCCCCGCTCGGGCCCTGGGTGCAGCAACTGTTGATTTACCTGGCAATCTTCAGCCTGGTTGTCGCGTCACTGGTGGCGTTGCGCCAGGATAACCTGAAGCGGCGCCTTGCATACTCCACCGTCAGCCAACTCGCCTATATTCTGCTGGGGGGCTTTTTGGCTCATACCTGGGGGCTGATTGGGGCGGCCATGCACATCGCCACCCATGCCTTCGGCAAAATCACCCTGTTTTTTGCCGCCGGCGCCATTTACATCGCCAGCCACAAAACGGAAGTCAGCACCATGCAGGGGCTGGGCCGCCGCATGCCGGTCACCTTTGCCTGCTTTCTGCTCGGCAGCCTGAGTGTTATCGGGATGCCTTTGTTCGGTGGTTTCTGGAGCAAATGGTACCTCGCCTACGGGGCGGTGGAGACAGGGCAGTGGCTGGCACTGACGGTGTTGATGGCCAGCTCCCTGCTCAATATAGCCTACCTGTTGCCGGTGCCGATCCGGGCGTTTTCCCGCAACGGGAACGCTCGATTGCCGGTTGCTTGGAGCTTGCAACACGAAGCACCCTGGCCCTGTTTGTTGGCCATGGGTATTAGTGTGGTCGGATGCCTGCTGCTGTTTTTCTGGCCCCAGGGCCTGTATCAGCTGGCGTCCCTGTTTGCGGAAAATGCGTTGGCAGGAGTCACGGTGCGATGACTCAGGAGCGTTCCAACCACCCGAGGCGGGATTCATCGCTGCTGGACAAGTCCCACTGGCTGGACCGCCCCGGCAATGTGCGGCGGTTGCTCTCGGTGCTGTACACCTTGTGCGGGTTGCTGGCGCTGGCTGATATCTGGGTTCATCGACATGTGGAGCACCCGCTGGAGAGTTTGCCGGCGTTTTACGCGGTGTACGGCTTTGTCGGCTGTGTCAGCCTGGTGATGGCGGCCGTAGAACTGCGCAAATGGGTGATGCGCGACGAGGCGTATTACGGTGAGCGGGAGGAGCCTTGATGGCGGGCGCCGGTATTTTGGGGGGTGACGCATCGGCATGTTGATGCCAACGGCCTGGCCGCTCTTTGTCTGGTTTTACCTGGGGGCCCTGCTGGCGGCGGTGGCGCCGGACAGGCTGCGGGGACCGTTGCTGCTGCCGGTGCCGGTGGTCAGCGCCCTGTGTCTGTGGCTGGGTGAGCCGACCTGGGAAAGCTTGTGGCTGCTGGATTTTGAGTTGCAACCCTGGCGCCAGGACAGGCTTTCGCTGTTGTTCGGCTGGCTCTTCCACTTGGCTTCCTTTCTGGGGTTGTTATTCTCCCTGCACTTGCGGGATCGCGGGCAGCAGGTGGCGATGCTGTTGTATATGGGTAGTGCCCTGGGTGCTGTGTTTGCGGGCGACCTGCTGAGCCTGTTTGTGCATTGGGAGATGCTGGCGCTCAGTTCGGTGTTTCTGATTTGGGCCCGGGGCAGTGAGCGAGCCTATCGCGCCGGGCTGCGTTACCTTCTGGTACAGGTGGCCTCCGCGATGCTGCTGCTGGCGGGCAGCCTGCTGGTGCTGCGCGACCGGGGGTCGTTGGCGTTTGGTTATATCGGACTGGACGGACTGGGCAGTTGGCTGATTTTTTTCGCCTTTGGCATTAAGGCGGGTTTTCCACTGTTGCATACCTGGCTGACCGACGCCTACCCTGAGGCCACGCCCACCGGTACGGTGATCCTGTCGGCCTTCACCACCAAAGTCGCTATTTACGCCCTGGTCCGAGGCTATCCCGGTACCCAGTTGCTGGTGTATATCGGCGCCCTGATGACCTGTTTCCCCATTTTCTATGCCGTAATCGAAAACGATCTGCGTCGGGTGTTGGCCTACAGCCTGATCAATCAGCTAGGGTTTATGGTCTGCGGGGTGGGGATCGGCACGCCGCTGGCGCTGAACGGTACCGTGTCACACGCCTTCGCACATGTCATATACAAAGGCCTGCTGTTTATGGCAATGGGGGCGGTACTGGTGCAGACCGGCAAGATTAAGGGTTCGGAGCTGGGGGGGCTTTATAAAACCATGCCCAAGACTGCGGGCTTGTGCATTGTGGGCGCGGCGTCCATCTCCGCTTTTCCGCTGTTCAGCGGCTTCGTCAGCAAGTCAATGATAATCTCGGCGCTGCTGCAGCAGTACGAGCAAGGCCAGGTGGTTTACCAGTGGGTATGGCTGGTTCTGCTGTTTGCCTCGGCAGGGGTGTTTCACCATGCCGGCATCAAGGTACCCTATTTTGCGTTTTACGCGCATGATTCGGGCATACGTGCCAGCGAACCGCGTTGGAATATGCTGCTTGCCATGACACTGGCGGCGCTGCTGTGTGTGCTGATCGGCTGTTACCCGCAGTGGCTTTACAGCTTGCTGCCCTGGTCGCTCGATTACGATCCCTACACTGTCAGTCACGTGCTGTCGCAGTTGCAGTTGCTGTTTTTTGCCGCGCTGGCGTTTGCCTGGTTGAATCAAGCGGGCATTTACCCGCCGGAACAGCGTGGCGTGAATCTCGATGCCGACTGGGCCTGGCGACACTGGTTACGGCAGCGGCTGTCGCGGTTGGAGCAACAGGTATGGCCCGGTTGGATTGGGTGGCAGCGGCGCTGGCGCAGGCGCTTGCAGCGGCTTATCGTGCACAGTGCACGTCGCCATGGACTGAGTCGCCGCGGCCGTCGGGTGTTGGACCCCGCGGTCGGTCAGCACGGTTTTGGGCGTTTGCTGGGTCGCAAGCCCACGTCCGATATGTTGATGTGGGTGGCGTTGCTGCTGCTGGTGTTTGTGGTGCTCTCCAATATTTGATCGCTGGGGCGCGATCTGTCTCCACCGGCTTGACCCCGCAGAAGTTAAGGCTTTTTCCCCCTGGTGAGTTCACCCCACCAGTTATTGCCGCTATAATGCGCGCGCCGGAGGCGTCAGCGGCCGGAAAGACGGCAGAAAAGAAGACAATGAGGAAAACCCTTGTGAACAAGACCATGAACAAAGTTATCAGCCTGCTTGGTGCAGCGGGTCTGGGTCTGGCTATCTCTGGTGCCACTGTGGCCGCCTCCGACCTGACCGAAGCCATGAAAGAGCGTTTAAAGCCTGCTGGCGAATTGTGTATGTCCGGCGACGACTGTGCAGCGGCACCTGTCGCCCAGGCTGCAGCAGGTGGTGCCCCCCGCAGTGGTGCAGAAGTCTATGAGACAAAATGTTTTACCTGTCACGCCACTGGCGCAGCCGGTGCCCCCAAGTACGGCAGTGCCGGTGACTGGGCAGGGCGTATTGGCAAAGGTATGGATACCCTCTACACCAATGCCCTGAGCGGCTTTGCGGGTATGCCGGCCAAAGGCTTGTGCATGGATTGCTCCGACGATGAGATCAAGGCCGCCGTTGACCATATGCTTGAAGGTAGCAAATAACAGTCACGGCTGTTTTCGACTAAAAAGGCCGCTGATGCGGCCTTTTTAGTCTGTTTAATCGAACATGCCCAGCAAACTGGTCAGGGTTTCCTCACCCTTGGCCTTGTTGACCGTTCGGTCGCTCTCGATAAAGCCCTCCAGCTCGATATCTTCTTCCGGCAGTTCCTCCAAAAAGCGGCTGGGGCTGGTTTCCCAGATTTCGCCAAACTGCTTGCGTTTGCCCGCCAGGGTCATGGTGAGGCTGCGCTTGGCGCGGGTGATGCCAACGTAAGTCAGGCGGCGTTCCTCTTCGATATTGTCCTCCTCAATACTGACCCGGTGGGGCAGCAGATCCTCCTCCATTCCTACCATAAAAACGTGGGGGTACTCCAGGCCCTTGGAGGCGTGCAGGGTCATCAGCTGCACCTGATCCATCTCATCTTGGTCCTCCTCCTGGCGCTCCATCATATCCCGCAGGATCAATTTGGTGATGGCGTCCTCCAGGGTCAGTTCGTCGCCGTCGCCCAGGGCGCGTTCAAACATGTTCTTGATGTTGTCCACCAGGTACCAAACGTTTTCCATGCGCCGCTCTGCCACCTTGGTGCTGCTGGCGTTTTGGTGCAGCCAGCCTTCGTAGTCGATATCTTCGATCATCTCCCGCACCGCGGCGATGGGGTTATTGCCGCGGGACATCTCGGCTATATTGTCGAGCCAGTGGTTAAAGCGCAGGATGCGCTCCAGGCTTTTTTGCGGGATCTGGCTCTGGATACCCATCTCGCGGGTGGCTGCGTAGAGGGGGATTTCCCGCTCGGTGGCATAGCGTCCCAGGATCTCCAGAGTGCTGGTACCAATCTGCCGTCGCGGGGTATTGATAATCCGCAAAAAGGCGTTGTCGTCGTCCGGATTCACCAGCAGCCGCAGGTAGGCCATAATGTCCTTGATCTCGGTGCGGCTGAAAAACGAGGTCCCGCCGCTGATATTGTAGGGAATCTGGTGTTGCTGCAGTTTGATCTCCAGCAGTCGCGACTGGTGGTTGCCCCGGTAGAGGATGGCGTAGTCCCGAAAGCGGTTTTGCCGGGTCAAGCGTTGGTGCAGGATCTCTGTGGCGACCCGCTCGGCTTCGGCCTCCTCGTTGGCGCAGCGGATCACTCGGATCGGTTCCCCCAGCCCCATTTCACTCCACAGCGCCTTGTCAAATTCGTGGGGGTTGTGGGCGATCAGGTGGTTGGCCGTGCGCAGGATGCGGCTGGTTGAGCGGTAGTTTTGCTCCAGCTTGATCACTCTCAGGTTGGGAAAGTCGGTTTTCAGCTGCGCCAGGTTTTCCGGCCGAGCCCCGCGCCAGGCATAGATCGACTGGTCGTCGTCTCCCACCACGGTCAGGGCACCGCGGACCCCCATCAACAGTTTGACCAACAGATACTGACTGGAGTTAGTGTCCTGGTATTCGTCCACCAGCAGATAGCGGATTTTGCGCTGCCAACGTTCCAACACCTCCGGTTGAGATTGGAAGAGGTCCACAGGAATCAGAATCAAGTCGTCAAAATCCACAGCGTTGTAGGCGCGCAGAGCTTGATTGTAACGCTCGTATATCAGCGCTATCTGTTCTTCGCCAGGGCTTTGGGCCAGGCTGATTGCCGCCTGGGGAGTTACCAGGTCGTTTTTCCAGTTGGAGATCTGGTGCTGCACTGTGTCCAGGTGGTCGCTGTCGAGCTCGTTGTCCTTTAGCATCAGCTCTTTCAGCAGCGACTTGGCGTCGTCGGCATCAAAAATCGAAAAACCGGGTTTGAACCCCAGGATTTTGGACTCGCGCCGGATAATATTCAGGCCCAGGTTGTGGAAGGTGGAGACAGTCAACCCCTTGGAATTGCGGTGGGTGCTGCCCTTCAGCAGCCCTGTAACCCGCTCCTTCATCTCCCGTGCCGCCTTGTTGGTAAAAGTCAGGGCAGCGATATGGCGCGCTGCCAGTCCGCACTCCTCAATCAAGTAGGCAATCTTGCGGGTAATCACGCTGGTCTTGCCGGAACCGGCGCCCGCCAGTACCAGGCAGGGCCCATCGATATAGTGTACGGCTTCGCTTTGTCGGGAATTGAGTTGCGCCACTGGCAGGGTACCTTCACATCTGGCCGAGCATTGTAGCAACACGCAGTGGATAGACAAAGCAGCAACTTTTTATAACCACTGGGTACAAAAAAGGGAGATCGGAATTATTTTGTTATAACGCGCCAGAGGTTGTTTAAAACGCCACAGTGCTGGTGTACAGTCGAGTGCGTAAATTCATTATCCCTGATGAAATTTGCTCAGGCAGGAAAGGACATCCTATATCCCTTCATCGGGATAGCCATTATGGAACAAGAAACCAAAGAACAAGAAAAAACAATCCTCGGGGCCGTGGACCCAGCACAAGCGACCATTCGAATTCTGCTGATTGAGCAGGACCATGATGAATTCCTGGTTATAGGCCGTCTGCTGTCCAAGGTGATGGACACCGATTACCAGCTCACCTGGTGCGATCAGATGGGCGGCGTGCTGGAGGAAGTGCTCTCCGATCGCTACGATGTCGTGCTGCTGGACTATTACTGCGGTGATTACCGCGGTTGCGATCTGCTGCGGGCGGCCCAGGCCCAGGGCTGCAGGATCCCCATCGTGGTCATGACCGACGAGATGGAAACCGATGTCGACCGGCAGGTGATCAGTGCTGGAGCCTCCGATTATCTGGTTAAGGGCCGTATCGACAGCCAACTGCTGGAGCGCACTATTCGCTATGCCATAGAACGCAAGGGTGCGGAAATGGAATTGGCACGCCTGGCCCACTATGATCCCCTCACCAATATTCCCAACCGTATTTTATTCCGCGAATGCCTGGAGCACGCCGTGCAACTGGCTGATCGGGATCAATTGAATTTTGCTCTGATGTATCTGGACCTGGACGGATTTAAGGAGGTCAACGATACCTTTGGTCACGATGTCGGCGACGAGTTAATTTGCGCGTTTGCGAATCGACTACGCGCCTGTATGCGCAGCAGTGATGCAGTGGCCCGAATTGGCGGCGACGAATTTACCCTGTTGCTGGAACACACGGACAACAGCGCCGATATCGCCCACATCGCGGAGAAAATTCTGGAGGTTGTGACTCGCCCCTACCGGATTGACCGCCACCGGGTTGAGATCGGTTGCAGTATTGGAATCGCGGTGTACCCGGACGGCACGGGAGATGCGCAAAGCCTCGAGAAGTACGCAGATATGGCCATGTATGAGGCCAAGCAGGAAGTGGGCAACAGCTACCGCTTTTTTACCGAGGCGATGAACCGGAAGGCCCGGCGACAGTTGCTACTGGAGACTGAACTGCGCCGTGCCTTGCACCGTGGAGAGTTCGTCCTCTACTACCAGCCGCGGGTGGATCTGATTAGCGGCGTGATTGTCGGATTGGAGGCGCTTGTGCGCTGGAATCACCCAGAACGTGGTTTAGTGCCGCCAGCGGAGTTTCTCTCGACTGCGGAAAGCACCGGCCTGATCGCGCCACTGGGGTATTGGGCGTTACACCGAGCCTGCCTCGATCTGCAGCGGATACATCAACAGGGGTTGCCGCCAGTGACCATGGCGGTGAATCTGTCGCTGCGCCAGCTTCACGACGAGAAATTGGTGGAGCGAGTGACCGAGGTAATAGAGGAAGCCGGTATACGCGGCGAAGAACTGGAGTTGGAAATTACTGAGTCGGTGATTGTGGAAAACCTTGACCTGGTCACTCTCTGTATGCGGGCGTTGACCCATTTGGGGGTCCGTTTTTCCGTCGATGATTTTGGATCGGCTTGCTCATCGTTTATGCATCTGCAGCAGTTGCCCATTGCCACTTTGCAGATAGACCGACGCTTTATCGCCGGAGCGACAGAAAGTAAAAGCGGCACGGCGCTGGTAAATGCCATGATCAATCTGGCGCACAATCTCGATAAACAGATTATCGCCGAAGGGGTGGAGTCGCGTGGACAATTGCAGTTACTGCAGCATTTGGGATGCGATCAGGTGCAGGGCTATTTTTTTGGTCGCCCAGCCAGCTTCAGTGAAATCAGCCGATTACTGGCCGGTGCGCCAGTGGTATCTGTTTAGGAGACCAACCGTCAATTCAGGCAAATGACTGCTCCCGATCCAGAGTCCGGTAGCTGAGTGCTTCGGTCAAGTGGTGGGTAGCCAGTGAATCCTCGCCTGCCATGTCCGCCAGGGTACGGGCGACCTTTAACACTCTGTGCAGGGCTCTGGCGGACAAACCCAACTTTTCCATCGCCTGATCCAACAGTGCGGTTTGTGTGGTTTCCAAAACACATTGTTGCAGCAATTCTCTTGAACCCAACTCGGCGTTGCACACGCCCTGGCGCTGTTGTTGGCGTTGGCGGCAGGCAACCACCCGTCGCCGAACGTCCGCCGAGGACTCTGCCGGGCTGCGGCGATAGAGGTCGCCCTTGGGCAGGGGGTTGACCGGCACATGCATGTCGATACGGTCCAGCAGGGGGCCGGAAATCTTGTCGCGGTAACGCCGCACCTGGTCGGGGGTGCAGCGGCAGCGCCCCTCGCGTTCACCGAAGTGGCCACAAGGGCAGGGGTTCATGGCGGCCACCAGCTGGAAATCCGCCGGGAAGCAGGTCTGCGCCTGAGCGCGGGAGATATGGATCTCGCCGCTCTCCAGAGGCTCGCGCAATACCTCGAGTACCTGGCGCTGAAACTCCGGCAATTCGTCTAGAAACAAGACCCCCCGGTGGGCGAGAGAAATCTCACCGGGTTTGGGATTGGCCCCGCCCCCCACCAGCGCCACGCCCGAGGCGGTGTGGTGGGGGGCGCGAAAGGGGCGCTGGCGCCAGTCCTGTTGAGATCGCGAGCCGGCCACTGAATTGATGGCCGCCACTTCCAGCATATGGTCCTGGCTCAGTGGGGGCAGGATGCTGGGCAGGCGGCTGGCGAGCATGGTTTTACCGGTGCCGGGCGGGCCGTAAAACAACAGGTTATGCCCTCCGCTGGCGGCAATTTCCAGAGCGCGTTTGGCCTGGGCCTGGCCTTTGACATCCTGCAGATCCGGGTAGAGGCACTCGCTTTTTGCCTCGGGTGCCTCGGCCCTGGGCAGCTTTTCCCGCTGGTGCAGATGCGCGCACACCGCCAGCAGGTTGGGGGCCGCGTAGACCGGTGTCTGCTGGCACAAGGCCGCCTCCTCCGCGCTCTGTGCGCTGACAATCAACGCCCGCTGTTGCTCACCACAGGCCAGGGCGGCGGGTAGGGCACCGCCCACTGGTCGCAGCGCTCCGGACAAGGCCAGCTCTCCCAGCAGTTCCACCCCGTTTAAGGCCTCCAGCGGTACCTGACCGGAAGCGGCGAGAATACCCACCGCGATGGGGAGGTCGTAGCGACCGCCGTCTTTGGGCAGGTCTGCCGGTGCCAGGTTGATGGTGATACGGCGGACGGGAAATTCGAAGTGGCTGTTGAGCAGGGCGCTGCGTACCCTGTCTTTGCTCTCTTTCACGGCTGTCTCCGGGAGGCCCACAATGGAGAGTCTGGGCAAACCATTGGATAGGTGCACTTCGACGGTGACCAAGGGGGCGTTGATGCCGAGTTTGGCGCGGGAGTAGACAATAGCGAGTGACATGGCATTCCTTGCGCGGGCTGTTTTCCTAAAGACAACTCTATAGTAGTCCCTCGATTGTGACTAGCATTTCTGTCGAGGCGGAAGTTTTATTGCCCCTTTTTCTGGGCTTGCTCCAGCATGGCCACCTGTTTTTCCAGCGCTTCAAGTTTCTCACGTGTGCGTTGCAGCACCGCACTTTGGGCATCGAATTCTTCGCGGCTCACCAGGTTCAGTTTGCTTAACGCGGCCTGCAAGGCGGCGTGTAACTGCTTGCCGGGCAATGCACCCGGCTGGTGCGAGAAGGCCTTGTTGACCTCCTCAAAAATCTGGCGCGATAGATTGGAGAGCATGGTGATGGATCCAAAAAATTAACATTGTCATCAGAGCAGAAGCGGAGTTTAACAAAAATTTCGTAGCTTAGGGGGAAAGCAGGGATGGGGTGGGCAGAATGAGGCGATTTGGGCGCCATAATGGCTAACTTTGGTGCGCTGTATTTTTATTGTGCTTTTTTTTGGTGCGTTTTGGAAATTTGAACCATAGTTCCAGTCGAGGTTGTTTTCAGTCTTTTGTATAACTTTTTGATTTTAATGCTTTTTTTTAAGTTGGCCCAGTCTATGCAATTGAAACGTCAGTGATAGGGATTTTCACAAGTTGCCTGAAAGCAAAATCAATCAGAGGGCAAATTTAAAAATAAAAAGGGCTTCAAAAACTCACAGAAAGATTCCTGAGGAGGAATTAATGAAAACCTTTACCAAACTTGCGTTAGTTGGGGCAATTCTATCCGCGTCTGTGACTGCAACTCCGGTGGTAGCCGAAGAGGGCGGCTCTTTGAGTGCCAATGTTGGCTTTGCATCCGAGTACTACTTCCGCGGTATCCTGCAGAACGACGCATCTGCAAGTGCGGGGATCGACTACGAAAACGGCGGTTTCTATGTCGGCGCCTGGACCGCCGATGTGGGTGACGGCCTGGAAGTGGATGTTTATGGCGGCTACGGTATCGAGACCGAAAGCGGCATCGGCATCAGCCTGGGCTTTACATCGTACCAGTACACTGATGACGATGACGGTACTAATGACGATGGTCCGTTCGACACCGAGTACAACGAATTCAACCTGAACCTGAGTTACGGTATTTTCAGCCTGGAATACTCCGGTGGCGAACACGAGGTCGATGGCGGTGACGACGAAGATTATACCTTTATTGCCCTGACTTTGGAGCATAATGGTTTCTATGGAACCTACGGCGCCTTTAGCGATGACTGGGATGGCGATTACGTAGAGCTTGGATACGGTGCCGAAATTGGCGGTTTCGATGCCGGTGTTTCGCTTATTTTTGCCTCTGATGACCTGGGTGCAAAAACAAACCCTGCTGGTGATACCGACGAAGCGATCGTCTTCAGCATCGGCAAAACTTTCGACCTGTAATTCATTTCATAAGCCCGCGCCCAGTGTAAATCACAGCGCGGGTTTTTTAACACGAATAAGGAGTGCAACTGATGAAACTCGTAACAGCTGTTATCAAGCCGTTTAAGTTAGATGCAGTTCGCGAAGCACTGTCAGAAATCGGTGTACAAGGTATTACCGTAACTGAGGTCAAAGGTTTCGGTCGCCAAAAAGGCCATACCGAACTGTATCGCGGTGCTGAATACGTCGTAGATTTTCTTCCCAAAACCAAACTCGAGATTGCTGTTTCCGATGACCAAGTAGACAGCACCCTCGAGGCCATTAGCAAGGCTGCGCACAGTGGCAAAATTGGTGACGGTAAGATTTTTGTGTCACCTTTGGAGCAGGTTATTCGTATCCGTACCGGTGAAACTGGCGAAGAAGCGCTCTAACAGCGTAGCGCTTGTCGATACAACAAAGCGCACTAATGGGGAAGCGCTTTTTAATAACGTGCAACATAATTTTGATTAATTCTGCGGAGACAAGTTAATGGAAAATAATATTTTTCACTTGCAGTACGCCATGGACACCTTCTACTTCCTGGTGTGTGGTGCCCTGGTGATGTGGATGGCCGCCGGCTTTGCCATGCTGGAAGCCGGTCTGGTGCGTTCCAAGAACACCACTGAAATTCTGACCAAAAACGTCGCGCTGTTTGCGGTGTCCTGTATTATGTACCTGGTGTGCGGTTACGCCATCATGTACGGCGGTGATGTCTTCCTGTCCGGCATCGAGGACGTAGACGTGGCTGCAACCCTGGGTGAATTTTCCGGCCGTGAAGGCGGCTTCGAAGGTGGCTCCATCTACTCTGGTGCTTCCGACTTCTTCTTCCAGGTGGTATTTGTGGCTACCGCCATGTCTATCGTTTCCGGTGCCGTGGCCGAACGTATGAAGCTGTGGTCTTTCCTGGCGTTTGCTGTTGTAATGACCGGCGTGATCTACCCGCTGGAAGGCGGCTGGACTTGGGGCGGCAACGACGTCTTTGGCCTGTACAACCTGGGTGACCTGGGCTTTTCTGACTTTGCCGGTTCCGGCATCGTGCACATGGCTGGTGCTGCCGCTGCTCTGGCTGGCGTTCTGTTGCTGGGCGCCCGTAAAGGTAAATACGGTGCCGACGGTTCCGTCAACGCCATTCCCGGTGCAAACTTGCCGCTGGCAACTCTGGGTACCTTTATCCTGTGGATGGGCTGGTTCGGTTTCAACGGCGGTTCTGTACTGAAGCTGGGCGACATCGCCAACGCTAACTCAGTGGCTATGGTCTTCTTGAACACCAATGCCGCTGCGGCCGGCGGTTTGGTTGCTGCTCTGCTGGTTGCCCGCGTACTGTTCGGCAAGGCAGATCTGACCATGTCTCTGAACGGCGCCCTGGCTGGACTGGTAGCCATTACGGCTGAGCCATCTACCCCGACAGCCCTGGAAGCGACCTTGATCGGTGCTATCGGTGGTGTGATCGTGGTGTTCTCTATCCTGGCTTTGGACAAGCTGAAAATCGACGATCCGGTGGGTGCTATCTCCGTTCACGGTGTGGTAGGTTTGTTCGGTCTGCTGGTTGTACCTTTCACCAACGACGGTGCCAGCCTGACTGGTCAGCTGGCCGGTGCTGTCACCATCTTCGTCTGGGTATTTGCAGCCAGCCTGGTGGTATGGAGCATCCTCAAAGCTGTTATCGGTATTCGCGTCAGCGAAGAGGAAGAGTACAACGGTGTGGATCTGGTCGAATGTGGTATGGAAGCCTACCCGGAATTCACTACCAAGTAAGCCTAGCGATACCCTCAGCTGCCGCAGCGACGGTGGCTGCCTCTTCAAAAAGCCCGGTGTTATTGCACCGGGCTTTTTGCCTTTGACCTATCTCGGGTTTTTCCTTTTTTTATTTTTACTAGGCACGGATTTGCGTGTATCTTTACTGGCAGAACAAGCATCTGCTGTAACAGGTCCAGGCATAAGGGCTGTGGTTAAAGCGAGAGAAAGTCTTTACCCACAGGGGCACTGGCTAGTAAAAAGTAAGCAAGATTTGCTGAAGAGTAAAACTTGATAACAAGAAAAGGATAGATCCGATGAAATTGATCACCGCGGTTGTTAAGCCGTTTAAACTCGACGACGTTCGCACAGCACTGTCAGAAGTGGGTGTTCAGGGCATGACGGTCACCGAAGTCAAAGGTTTTGGTCGTCAAAAGGGGCACACAGAGCTCTACCGGGGTGCTGAATACGTGGTGGATTTTTTGCCCAAGGTGAAACTGGAGCTGGCTGTGGATGACGACACAGTAGAGCAGGCTGTAGAAGCGATCACCAAGGCTGCGCGAACCGGCAAGATTGGTGATGGCAAGATCTTTATCACACCATTGGAAGAGATTATCCGTATCCGTACCGGTGAAACCGGCACCGACGCTGTTTGATCCCAGACGTTTCGGTATGAGACAAGAAAGGCCGCACTCTGCGGCCTTTCTTGTCTCAGCGACCACCCTGCCCGCCATTATCACAGGGTTGGGTTGAGTGCAGATCCCACCTCCGCGGCCAACGCTCTGGCATCCCAGTCCGGCGAAAGGCGTCTTTCCTGAACCAGTAAACAGGCCTTTAAAAAAAGTTCACAGCGGTTAGCGTCCGCTAGCCAGCTTTCTTCTACACAGGGCAGGAACGCCAGTTGTGCCAGCTGCTGACTGAACAGACCACTGCCCAGGTGGGTGGCTTGTCGCTCGCGATTGTGAATAGGGGTCGAGCCCAGACCACAACTGGGGGAGCCACTTTTGACAACCACGCCACACAGGTTGGGTAGTTGCTGTAGTTCCTGTAACAGGTCGCGGCTGCTGCGTTCGAGCTGTGGAGTGATGTCCAGTTCGGGCTGGTCAACCCCCAGGGCGCGCAGTTGGCCATCGCCTTGCACCAGCTGTACGGGAGGACGCGGCGCCCCCAGGTTGGCGGCCATTTCCGGGCACAGGGGGTACCACTCCACCCACGGGCTGAGGTAGCGGTCGATCTGTGATTGGTACTTGTGGCCGCCATCGTAGCGCACTCGCTGGCCCAGCAGACAAGCGCTGATAGCGACCAGTGGGCGCTGCGGCTTAGCCGGCGGATTCCTTTCCTGGTCGTCGGTGGAGCTGTTCATGGGGTAAGTGTGGCAAAGGCATTGTTAGGGGATCAACAACTAATAACTATTTTTTCTAGATTTTGGGGTTATTAAGACCAATTAGCCTAAAAAAATAACAACTTTTTCATCATCACTGGGCTATAAATTATGTCGCTACGTGCAGTCTTTTTCTTCGTTGAATAAGTGCTAGGTGAAAGCATGGCAAGTAAAGACCCGACAAACGCGGGGACCGCTGGTGGCAAATCCGACTCCCTCGACAAGGAGCTTTCCGCGGCTAAGGATGACGGTGCCGATGATCGCAGTATAAGTTCTCGGGAGCGGTTGCGCGGCCAACTGTCCACCGATGTGGAAGAGTTCCTGGCCAGAGGGGGGAAAATCGAACAGGTTGAGCCCCACGTGACCGCAGATCCACCTAAAAAGCCGGATAACAACTACGGCAGTCGGCCTATCTAGCAATTTGGCCGACGGCTGCCGGCAGCTGTGCCAGGCGGCTAATCTGGAGGCTGGGTCGGTAATCACTCTCCGGCCAGGGGTTACCTTCGCGGTTAAACCAGATACTGTGAATCCCCATTTGAGTGGCCCCCAGGATATCGTCCTTGGGGTTGTCGCCAATATGGATCATTTGCGCAGGCGTGGCGCCCGCATAGTCGAGCGCCGCTTGAAACAGGGCCGAGTTGGGTTTGCCGGCATTGAACTGTTCGGCGGAGTAGTGAAAATCAAAATAGCCGTCGATTCCCAGGCGTTTGGTACAGGCGTTGCCGTTGCTCAGTACCCCCAGCAGGTATTGCTTGCCCAGTTGCTCTACCGCGCTCAAGGCGTCATCAAACAGGGTTACCTGGTGGCGAAACGTCATAAATACTTCAAATGCCCCGTCGCTCAACACCTTTGCCTCATCGGGGCTATAGCCACAGCCTTCAATGATGTGTGCCAGTGAAGCCCGGCGCATTAGGCTGATTTGGTGTTTGAGCGCCGGTTGGCTCTTCCAGTAGGCGAGCCGGGTCTCAACCAGGCTTTCCAGGCTGTATTGGTGGGTAACCGCCGGACAGTGCTGGCCGAGCCACTGAAAAACCCCCTGTTCGGCACGCATCAGCACACCGTCGACGGACCAGAGGGTGTCGTCCAGGTCAAAGGTAATCAGTTTGATGGTTGCCATAACACCGCCTTGGCTATCTCCCGTCGTCGCTATTATTATTCGCCTTTTTGGCGTCTGGGGCTATTGGGCTTCTTGACGGTAGGCCTATTCATCGTCTTTCTTGCGCTGAGCGCGGGGGTGGGCGTTGTCGTAGACTTTGCTCAGGTGCTGAAAATCCAGGTGGGTGTAGACCTGGGTGGTGGCGATATTGGCGTGGCCCAGCATCTCCTGCACTGCGCGCAGGTCGCCACTGGATTCCAGCATATGGCTGGCACAGGAGTGGCGCAACATATGAGGGTTGACCGGCGTCGCCATCCCACTTTGCAGACTGATTTGCCGAAAGCGTTGCTGAATGGCGCGGTGGCTCAGGCGCCGTCCCCGTTTGCCGGTAAAAACTGCAGGTTCGTCGGGGGCTATGGTGCCGGTCTCGGTCTCCAGCTGGCGTTGGTTTAACCAGGCCTGCAGGGCATTGAGCGCCACGCTGCCAACGGGTACGGTGCGCTGTTTGTTGCCTTTGCCGGTGACACGCACCAGGCCTTCGCTCATATTGAGGTCCTGCAAATCGAGGACGGCCACCTCTGCCAGGCGCAAGCCGGAGGAGTACATCAGTTCCAGCATGGCGCTGTCGCGCAACTGCAGCAGCGAATCCCCGGGGGCCGCCGGAGCCGAAGTTGCCGCCGCGGCTGGGGTTTCCACAAACTGTGCGACCTGGTCCACATCCAGGGTTTTGGGCAGTTTTTTCGGGCTTTTGGGCGCCTGGATGCCAACCGCAGGATTGGTCTGTAACCATTCCTGGCGAATGCCAAAGCGGAAAAAGCTGCGCAGGGCGGAGAGCCAGCGCTGCAGGCTGGTGCCACCCAGGCCCTCGTGTCGCAACTTGGCCAAGCACTGGCGGATATGGTCGGCCTCCACTTGTGGCAGCTGTCGGAGGTCGTGTTGCTGGCAGAATTGCTGGAACCTGCTCAGGTCCCGCAGATAACTCTCCAAGGTGCGTGGAGAGAGCTGCTTTTCGCTGCTGAGATAGTGTCGAAAACGCTGGATTTCCACCGCCAGGGGCGGAGTGGTGGCGTCGCTCGTAGTGTCATCGGCTCCCGCGGCCATTCATCGGCCTACAGTTTGAGGTAACGGGGCAGCACCCGGTTGAGTACTTCGCCGATATAACTCAAAAACAGGGTGCCCATACTGGAGCGGTAGTATTGGGGGTCGCGGTTACCGATAGCCAGCAGCCCGAAGGTATTGCCGTGAATCAGAGGCACTACCGCCACCGAACCGATGGCTTTGCCATTGTTTCCAAAGATATAGAGCAACTCCTCGTCGCCGAGGGAGCCACATACGGCGCGGTTGGATTTGATCAGGTTGCCGATATGCTCACGCGCTTCGCCGATCCCCACAATCCGGGCGGCACTGGCGGGCACCTTGCTGGCATTCCCGTACAGCAGCAGGCTGGTAAAGTGAATCTTAAAGTCGTTGTCAAAACTGTAGTACAGCGCGTCGATGACATCCCCCAGGTCCTGGCCTTCCAGCAGGGCCAGTGTCAGGCGTTTCGTCTTGTCGAACAGCTTGTCGTTGTCTCGGGCATTGTCAAGCAGCTTACCGAGCCTGTGGCGCATATCCATATTGCGCTCGCGCAACACCGACACTTGGCGCTCCACCAGGGATATGGCGTCGCCACTCTCGTGTGGCAGTCGCAGATCGGCCAACAGCCCCGGTTGGGAAACAAAGAAGTCCGGGTGCTGGCGCAGGTAGTCGGCCACTTGACTTTCGCTGATGCTATTGTTGTCGCTGTTGTTTGTCACAAAAGATGTCCACGCTGTTCCATGCCTGCGCCACGGCACGATGAGGTGCCGCGACACTAATTGCTGCCCAGGGCGAGAGGCCTGGGTTTTATTTTATAATTTTATCTGCCCATGGAAGACACTGGTAGCCGGTCCGGTCATCAATACTGGCTCGCCCTCACCCTGCCAGCGGATGGTCAATGTACCGCCGCGCAGCCTGGCCTTCACCTCTGAGTCTAACAGGTTGCGCAGGCGCCCGGCTACCACGGCGGCACAGGCGCCGGTGCCGCAGGCCAAGGTTTCACCGGCGCCGCGTTCGTAAACACGCAAGTTTATTTCGCGCCGGGACACCACTTCCATAAAACCGGCATTGACTTTGCGTGGAAAGCGCACATGGCTTTCCACCAGAGGGCCCCAACTGGCCACCGGCGCGGCTTCCACATTGTCAACGACAATGACTGCGTGGGGATTACCCATGGATACGGCGCTGATCTCCAACTGTTGACCGTCAATGGTCAGGGGGTAACAAATCGCTTGGTCGAGGGGTTTCTGGTCGACGCCAATAAAGGGCAGGTCGGCCGGTGACAGGCGCGGCACACCCATGTCGACGGTGACCTCGTCGTTGTCCTGAACAATCAGCTCCATCACGCCGTTGGCAGTTTCCACCTTGATTCGGCGTTTGCCCGTGAGTTTGCGATCGCGTACAAACTTGGCAAAGCAGCGGGCGCCGTTGCCGCAGTTCTCCACCTCAGAGCCGTCACAATTAAAGATCCGATAGCGAAAATCCACCTCTGGGTTTTCGGGGATTTCCACAATCAATACCTGATCGCAGCCTACGCCAAAGCGTCGATCAGCTATCTGTCGGACCCGTTCCTGCGACAGCCTGATCCTGGTACTGACCGCATCGATCACGACAAAGTCGTTACCGAGACCGTGCATTTTTGTGAAGCGTAGGCGCATAGGTATCTTCTTACTCTTAAATGTACATCATCGAATCTGCCCGCAGGGGCCTGTAAACCCTGCCCTAGCCGGGTAACAGGGCTTCGCCATTGACAAGATCGGCAAAGGTTTCGCGTTTGCGAATCAGGTGCATCTGATTTCCATCAACCATCACTTCAGCGGCCCGGCCCCGGCTATTGTAGTTGGAGCTCATGGTAAAACCATAAGCTCCGCTGGACATAACCGCCAGATAGTCACCGGGAGCCAGGGCCAGGGAGCGATCCTTGCCCAGGAAGTCGCCGGTTTCGCACACCGGGCCCACCAGGTCCCAGGCGAGTGTTTCACCGGGATTGGCCGACAGCGGGCGAATATCCTGCCACGCCTGATACAGGGAGGGGCGGATATTGTCATTCATGGCAGCATCGATGATAGCGAAATTTTTGTGCTCAGTGGGCTTCAGGAATTCCACTTTGGTCAGCAGCACACCGGCATTGGCAGCAATGGAGCGACCGGGTTCGAAAATCAGGCTGAGGGGGCGCTCTCCCAACCGGGCTTTGATCGCTGCCAGATAGTCGGCGATTGCCGGTGGTTGCTCATCGCGGTAGGTCACACCCAGCCCGCCACCCAAGTCCAGGTGTTTGATGGTGATGCCGGCTTCGGCCAGGGTATCCACGAGAGCCAGTACTCGGTCCAGGGCATCCAGGAAGGGCGACAGCTCCGTCAATTGGGAACCGATATGGCAGTCGATGCCCCGGATAGCCAGGCTGGGCAGACTCGCGGCTCGGTGGTAGACCTCGGGGGCGCGACGAATATCGATGCCAAACTTGTTTTCCTTGAGGCCGGTGGAGATATAGGGGTGGGTGTTGGCGTCCACATCCGGGTTGACGCGGATAGAGATGTTGGCCACCTGCTGCCGCTCTGCGGCGACTTGGGCCAGCAGCTCCAGTTCCGCTTCGGATTCGATATTAAAGCAATGTACGCCCACCGCCAGGGCTCGCTCCATTTCCGCTCGGGTTTTTCCGACACCGGAGAAGACAATCTTGTCTGCCTGACCGCCGGCCATCAGCACTCGCTCCAGCTCTCCCACGGAGACAATATCAAAGCCGGCGCCCAACTTGGCCAGCAGGTTTAGCACGGCGATATTGGAGTTGGCCTTGACTGCATAGCAAATCAGGCCCGGGTGGTCTCCCAGGGCGTTTTTATAGGCCAGAAAGCGCTCGCTAAAGGCGGCCCGGCTGTAGACGTAGGTGGGGGTGCCGTGGGTTTCAGCGATCTGGCGCAGGGGTAGGTCTTCTGCGTACAACTCGCCTTGGCGGTCGTTAAAGTACTCCATAGTGGGAACTCGAGTCTGGTTGTGCTTATGCTGCGCCGGTCTGGTGGCTGGCGCGGTTTCGGTGCCTTTATCGCCAGACCTCCGTTGAGCTGCGACAGGCTGCGTTGCGTCTGCGGTCGGGTCCTCAGGATGCCCGCTGGATCTTTTGATCCTCTTGCTGTTTACCCTGCTCTTGGGGGGGCTGGGGGGGCTCGGGCAGATACAGTGGCCCCGTTTGGCCACAGCCCACCAGTGATAGTACGAGCAGGGCGGAGGCGGTTAGCAGGCGAGGGGCTTGGGTCATGGTCCGGTTTTCCAGAGGGCAGGTTAATCTCAGCCGGCAAGTATACCGGCTCTGGTGGGGGTGTCTCAATATTCGCGGCGCGGGTGTTATAATCCGGTCTTTTGGCCTCTGCCCACCAGCAGTTTGATAACCTCAGCACCCGATACAAGAGCCCCTATGAACGAAGTCGAATACAGCGAAATTGCCGAACAAACTTTTAGTGCCATCGAAGAAGCTATCGATGACAGTGGTGCGGAGCTGGATTACGAAAGCAGTGGTGGTCTTTTGACCATCGATTGCGAGGATACGGGAACCCAGGTGATTGTCTCACGCCAGGCGGCGATGCAACAGATTTGGGTGGCAGCCAAGTCCGGCGGCTTTCACTGTGACTATAAGGCGGGCGTTTGGCGCTGTCGTACCACGGATGAAGATCTGCAAACCCTGCTCTCCCGGGTGTGTAGTGAACAGTCCCACCAACCGGTCACACTGGCGTGGGAGGTTTGATAGTGTCCGCCTGAATATTGAGCAGGGCGGCATTTAACCGTGCTTCCAGCCGGGATTTTACCTGCAGGTAGTGGCAGAGCTGCAAGTCCCCGTGGGGTGCCAGTGTCGCCTTGCACTGGGACAGATCCAAGTCGGTGATATAGCAGGGGTAGCGCTCTGCACTGGCCCGACGCGAGAGAATAGCCTCCACCACTACTGCGAACAGGCGCGGGCCGTACTCCAGTTCTGAAAACTCCTGTTGATCGCAGTAGATACTGAATCGCAGTTCCTCATCGGGACCGGGTTCGGCGATAACCTGGATATCAAAAAACGCCAGGCGGTTGAGGTCGGTGGTAACGGTGCGACGTTCAAGTTGCTGCTCCCGGCGGCTGTGCACCCATTCGAAGAACTCCACCGGGTGCACACCAAAGTCCGCCTGCAGTGGCGCCCCCTCCAGGGAGAGACGTTCCATCACGGCTCGTATAAACCGGTGAAGAGGGCGCAACAGGGTCTGTAGGTCGTGGAATGGCATGCGGGAATTGAACAGCGAACCTTTTTCGTCGATAACATACACATCGGCTTGTTGTTCCCGGCTGGCGAAATACACCTGTACCGCGGTGTTCACCTCGGCTTGGGCGATGGCCCGCAGGGGATGCCCCTGCAAAGCGTAGCGATCTACCACAATCGGACTGTATTCGGCCTGGGGCTGCTCCAGATACCGCAACAGGGCGGCCTGGTTGGCCAGGCGCTTGATCCGCGGGCGCTGGTCCAGAAACTGCAATGCGTAAAACTGCCCGGCCATTGCAAACAGAAAGCGGCTGGTGGGGGGGCGCACCCCGCTGTAATAACAGGCGGCAATATCCTGAAACAGCAGTTCTATCCGCTGGCGGATGGCGTTGCCACGGCTGGGGGTATAACAGTGGATGCTCAGCTGCGGTAACGGGGTGCCGTGCAGATGTTTACCGTCTGCTGGCGGGGTCAGATTGAGGTAGTGCACCAGGCACTGGAGCAGAGCGTCGTCAGTAAAGCGCCTACAGCTGACTTCGTTCCAACTGTTGATGGCTACAGTATCGATGGTTGCCACCAGGTTTTCCTTAAGGGCACTGTAACCGAGGGAGTCCACCTGGTTGCTGAGTCGGTGAATGCCCTGCTGTTGCAGGTGCTGGTGGGGATCGGAGCCTATATTGACCAGCAAGAGCAGGCGCTGGCAATGGGCCGCCCGCTGAAAGTTCTCGTGCCGGACCTCAGGCAGGGGTAGGGGCAGCCACTGGTAGATGGCCTGCACCGTTTGGCGCAGTTGGGTCGCGCAGGTGTTGATTTCCAGACTGCTGTCGCGGCTGGCCTCAACGGAGATCACGCCGGCGCGAGTGGCGGTGGTGAGGATCCCGTTGCAGTGGCACCAGAGCAGAAGTTCCACCAGATGGCGGCTCTTTTTGATCGCTTGGCGCGAGCGCAACGGCTGCTCCTGGGGAGGCTGGGCGTAGGCGGTCCAGGCACCAACAGGCGCCTCTGGGCCCCCCGCGCTGTGAACCAGGCTCAGCCAAGGTTCACTTAAATCTGGCGATATGCCGGGGTTGATCCAGTCAATCTTGCCAGCGCGACGCTCAAAGGCGGCGTAGAGTTTTCGTCCCAGTACCTTTAACTCGTCGGCGTTGATGGCGACATGGGCCTGGCTTTGTCTGGCGAATTCCTTCAGAAAGCGGTAACTGATGGTGAGTTCGTTCACCAGCGCCTTGCGCTCGGAAACAACCTGTTTGGCTTTCCAGTGGGGGCGTGCGTCCAGCAGTAGCAATTGGTCCCGACTCCAGCCCCACTCCTGTACCAGCTTTTCCAGCAGTTGCCGCTGCCAGGACTTACTGTTCCCGCGGTGGGCCTTGGTCAGCGGTTTACCGATCTTGAAATAAAAACAGCGGCGCAGTAGTTCCAGCCGTTTGTATTCCCGGCGTTTGGTGAGGTAGTCCTCCAGGTGCCGGTAGACCATGACGTAGGGGTCCAGTTCATTGACATCCAGATGGCCGTTGTAGATATGTTGTTTAAATTGCTGGGCCAGGGTGGTCTGCTGCGGGTACTCGCTGGCATAGCTCTCCAGCAGCAACAGTTTTAGAACAGATTTGTAGGGGGATTCAATCGCCTTGTACAGCTGCCAGATACCGGCGCCAATAAATTCCCCGGGTGGAATGCGGGCGACACCGCCAAAGTCGATAACATCGGCTGTACGCAAAAAGCGTTTCTGCAGCAGGGTACTGGCGTAGTCGGCGTAGGAGTGTTCGCGGCCGCTGGGTACCAACCACCACAGAGGTAGCCGCCCGGCCAGTAACAGGGCGGTGCGGTAAAATTCGTCCAGCAGCAGATAGTGTTGGGCCGAACCGCTGGACTCGCTGTCCAGCGTCGATACTTGTCCCGCTTTAAAGGCTTCGCAATCCATCAAAAAGAAGTGGGCTTCCACTCCAATCTTCGCGGCCTCTCGAGTCAATTGCTGGCACTTTAGCTTCAGCTGTTTGAGGCTGTTGGCACTTAACCCGGGTTTATAGCACACCCAGATATCCAGGTCGCTACTCTGACTGTGGGCCACGGTGCCAACGCTGCCCATTACAAACAGGGCGTATAGGTAACGGTGCTGGTGAAGATCCTGCTGGAATTTAAAGCTGCGCGCCAGGGTTTGGGCCTGGCGCAGCTCTTTCTTGCCGGGGCTGTAACCGCTGATACCACAGGGTGTCTGGTGTGAAACATAACCGGGCAGCATGGGGTGGTTGCAGTGAAACAACAGTGGCAGCAGGTCCAGAAAAGTTTGCGCGCGTTCGGGCAGGGCAGAGCGGGTGCGGGCCAGACGCTGTTCATTGAGCTGCATAAAACGCTGCTTAAGGGTGGTCAGGTGTTTGCGATCCAGTCCCTCCTCAATGGTTTCGGTGATTATTTTAAACGCGCGCATAAACTCGGCCGGCTGTTGTTCATTACCAGCCTGGCAGTGTACCTGTCCCAGCGTTTAATGCAAAAACTCGGCGATCGTCTGATAGAGCAGTTGCGGATTGATCGGCTTGGCGATATAACCGTCCATACCGGCGGCGAGACATTTTTCCCGGTCGCCGGCCATGGCGTGGGCGGTCATGGCGACTATGGGAATATGGTTGTGATGACCGCCGGCGCGAATGGCACGAGTGGCCTGGTAGCCGTCCATTTCTGGCATTTCCATATCCATCAGAATCAGATCAAAACTGCCAGCCGGTTGTGCCATAAACACCTCAATCGCTTCGCGACCGTTGTTGGCCACCGTTACCGAAACACCTTGTTTTTGCAAGATACCAATAGCCACCCGCTGATTGACCGGGTTGTCCTCCACCAAGAGGATTCGGGTCGCATTTGGCAACAACGAGCCCTTTTGCTGACCCGGGTGGGGCGCTGCCGACTGAGTCGAGAACAGGTACGCGATGGCATCATAAAGCGATGAATGGCTGACCGGTTTTGTCATAAAACTGTCGATAAAGTCGCTGGGTCCGCCTTGAGTAATTTCGTTGCGGTTGTAAGCCGAGACCATGATCAGTTTTGGTGCCTCGCCCTCGGGGAACAGTTGGCGGATTTCTCGGGCGGCCAGGTAACCGTTCATGCCCGGCATCTTGTAGTCCATCAGTACCAGGTCAAAATGCTGGTGATTGGTTTGCGTTAACCGCTTGATGGCATCCTGGGCATTGTGGACCGTAGTGACATGAAACTGCCAGTCGCACAGCATGTGGGCAATTATGTCGCACGCCTTGCGGTTGTCGTCCACCACCAGCACATTCAGAGGGGCGAGCACCTGCTCGCTGATAACGGACTGATTGCTGTGTTCGTAGGGAATGTTGAAGGTAAAACAGCTGCCGGCATTGGCTTCACTGCTGACGCTAATGGTGCCGTCCATCATCTCCACCAGGTGTTTGCATATCGCCAGGCCCAGGCCGGTACCGCCGTATTTGCGCGAGGTGGAACCGTCGGCCTGGGTAAAGGGATCAAACAGGGTGCGCAATTGGTTCGGGTTCAGACCGATGCCGGTATCGGTCACACTGAATATAATCTGCGGCCCCCTATTGAGTTCTTTCTCTGCCATCTGATGCCGGACATTGACAACAATTTCTCCAGTGTGGGTAAACTTGATGGCATTGCTGAGCAGGTTGGTTAATACCTGGCTCAAGCGATTGGCGTCCCCGCGTATATAGCGGGGTACATCGGTGGCGATATCGTAAATCAGTTCCAGGCCTTTCTGCTCCGCTCGGAAGGACATCAGCTTGCCGATGCGGTCAAGGGTTTTTTCCAGGTCAAAATCGTGCACCTCCATATCCAGCTTGCCGGCTTCAATTTTGGAAAAGTCCAATATGTCGTCGATGATACGCAGCAGTGATTTGGCGGCGTCGTCGATATGTTCGATATGATCGCGCTGCTCCTGGCTCAAATTGGTGTGCAGGCACAGGTGTGAGAGGCCGATTATGGCGTTCATGGGGGTACGGATTTCATGACTCATGCGCGCCAGAAATTCGCTTTTGGCCTGGTTGGCGGCGTCGGCGGCCTCCTGCATGCTCTTCACTTCCAGCAGCGCGTGTTTAAAGGCACTGATATCTGTGTGCATACCTACGGCCCGGGCCGGTGTGCCGTCGGCGTTGCGCCTTACCACCTTGCCCCGGGACAAAATCCAAACCGGTTTGCCCTGTTTGTTGAGCATGCGGAATTCAATGGAGGTGCGATCTTGTTGGTGTCTGCGCATGGAGGCTAAATCGCGCTCTACCATGCGCCTGTCATCGGGGTGGAGGCGCTGGCGGAACAGCTCCGAACTGTGGGGCAGTTCATCGGGCTCAAAGCCGAGCATCCGGAAAATGCTGGGGCTGAAATAAAAGTTGTCGCCGTTGATATCCCAGTCCCAGAGGCCGTCGGCGGAGGCCTCCATGGCCAAGTGGAAGCGTTCGCGGCTGGCTTCCAGTTCGCGCAAGATTCGCTGCTGGCTGGCCACCATTATAATGGCGTCACCGATAATCTTTACCGTACGCAGATCCTGGTGTTTCCATTGCCGCGGTTGCCGGTGTTGAGCGATGGTGTAACCAATCGGTCGGTTGCCCTGCAGCAGGGGCACAATGATTTCAGCACCAGCCTCCTGGGCCTGGCTGATTTTGCGGAATTCCGGGTTTGTGCACTCCTCGTCGATATCGTTATAAATAATGTTGTCGCCATTTTGGATACGCTGTGAAAACTCCCCGATAGCGTCACTGGAAACTTGAGGGAAGTCGTCGCCAATAGGGTGCATGGACTCTGAACACCACTCCGCAACCATCTGGTAGCGGTTGCTGCCGGCGCACATGCGGACAAAGCAGCGGTCCAGTTGTAGAAAACGCCCCAGCTGTTCCAGCGTGAATTGGATGGCTTCGGTATCGGCATCGTTAAACAACCGACTGGTGACTTGCAGTAGCCACTGTTCGGTTTCTGCGAGTAATTGTTTTTCCTGCTGTACCTGCTTCAGGCGACTGATATTGGTAATTGTGCCGACGATGCGCTGTGCCTGCCCGTGTCGGTCGATACCGAACACCTTGGCGCGAATCAGTAACCAAACGATATTGCCCTGTTTGTCGAACACCCTAAATTCGGTGCTGTAGCCCTCGCCGGTCTGGGTTGCGCGCTGAAACAGCCGGTAGATACTGCTCTGGTCTTCTGGGTGCACCTGGCTAAAAACATGCTTGGCTGTGTTTACATATTCCCCGGGTTGATAACCCAGCATGGACCAGATCTGTTCGCTGTATACGGTTTTGCGGCTTTCTGCGTTCCACTCGACATAGGCGTCGGTGGAAGCTTCAATAATCATGCGCAGCAGGCTGGCGGATGCGTCGCTGGTTATGGGGGTACTGATATTGTCTGCGAAGCTAAGATTGGCGATCTGGGCTTGCAATTGCAGTAGTTGTTCGCGCAATTGCTGGTTTTGCGCATTGAGCTGTTTGAGTTGCGCTTCATGATCGCAGGGTTGCTCTGCCATTGTATTTGGAGTGCCAGTTACAAGGTTATTGTTTGGTGTAAATGGATGGACTTTGCACCAGGCGCTCCCGTGAAGCCCAACCGCACACCTAATAGAATAGTCGACTTCCTTCCTCTGCGGCGACCTGGGCAGCTTGCCCCTCTTCCCGTCTTAGCGCCGCCCTCAGTGCTGGCCGTGTGTTTGTTGTGCCTTGCGCAGGAAGCTGGACAGGGTGGAGTACAGCAGTGCTGGATCGACCGGTTTGGTAATATAGGCGTTCATCCCCCCTTCCAGGCAGCGCTCGCGGTCTCCACGCATAGCGTGCGCTGTCATTGCGATGATAGGGATATCGGCGCAGTGCTTGCCTTCACGGATGGTGCGGGTGGCCTGGTAGCCATCCACCTCCGGCATTTCCATATCCATGAGAATGGCATCGAACTCCCCGATTTGTGCGTGGTTCAGGGCATCGATGGCCTCCTGGCCGTTGTTGGCGATGGTAACCTGTACCCCTTTCTTTTTGAGGATGCCCGTGGCCACCTTCTGGTTCACAAGGTTGTCCTCCGCCAGCAATACCCGTGAGTGTCTCAGCAGGTCGTCATCGCTGATAGCGTCTTTCCTGTCGGTGTCCGGGCTTTTGTCGGAGTAGAACAGGTCCTCGCCAAACACTTCGGAGATGGCATCAAACAGGCGGGATTGACTGACCGGTTTACTGATAAAACCGTCGATATTCGAGTTCTCGTTGTCGTTAAAAATCTCGTCCTTTTGATAGGCGGAGACCAGAATCACGGCTGGCTGGTGCACAATCCGCTTGTCCGTACGGATCAGCTCACTGGCTGTCAGACCGTCGATTTCCGGCATTTTGTAGTCCATCAACACCAGCTGGTAGTGTTGCTGCGGTCCCTGTTCTGCATCTTGTAACATGCGGATCGCCGATTTGGCATCGTCGGCGGTATCGGCCTTGAGGTGAATGGCTTCGGCGGTTTTGGCGATGGCGGTCCGCGCACCGGCATTGTCGTCCACCACCAGGGTGCGCATATGCTGGAAGCGCTCCGGTTTGTCCCGCAGGGGGGCGGCCCCTATGCGGCTGTGACCAAAGCGTGCGGTAAAACTGAAACAGCTGCCCCGGCCCGGCGCACTGGTGACCTCGATTTTGCCGTGCATCAGCTCCACCAGGTGCTTGCAGATCGACAGACCCAAACCCGTGCCGCCAAACTTGCGTGAGGTCGAACCGTCCACTTGGGTGAAGGGTTCAAACAGGCTGGTGATCTGCTGTCGTGACATACCGATGCCGCAGTCCTGCACCGAGAAAGCCAACTCCACGTAGTCCAGGGTCTGTTGACGTTTGCTGGCGTGAATATGGATCTCGCCCTGGCTGGAAAACTTGATGGCGTTATTACTGAGGTTGGTGAGTATCTGCCCCAAGCGCAGGGGATCGCCACGGAAAAAGCGCGGTACGTCGGTGTCTATCTCGTAAATGATTTCCAGTTGTTTTTCTTCGGCCTTGTGTTCCACTGCTTTGGCCAGCAGGGAGAAAACTTCGTCGAGGTCAATGTGGGTATTGTCGAGTACAAACTTGCCGGATTCGATCTTGGAAAAGTCCAGCACCTCATTGATGATCGACAGCAGGGAGCTAGCGGCTTGATCAATGTTGCGCAGGTAATCGTATTGTTTCTGGTTAAGGCTAGTGTCCCGCAATAGATGGCCCATGCCGATAATGGCGTTCATGGGGGTACGAATCTCATGGCTCATGCGGGCAAGAAATTCGCTTTTGGCGGTGCTGGCGGCATCGGCCTGGGCCTTGGCGGACAACAGCTCCTCTTGGGTGCGCTTGAATTGGGTGATATCGGCGTTGATGCCGACACATCGCACCGGCTTGCCCTCGTCGTCCCACTCCACAAATTTGCTGCGGGAGTAGATCCAGCGCACTTCACCGGATTTGTGCAGCTGGCGGAATTCCATATTCAGAAGCTGTTCGCCGTCAGCGATTGCTCGGCGCAAGCGTTCGACGATGCCCTCCAGATCCTCCGGGTGAACAAAGACATTTTTAAAGGTGTTGGTGTCCTGTGGCAGGTTGTCTTGCTCGTAGCCCAGCATCCTCAGGTAACTAGGGCTGTAATAAACCTCGTTGGTTTCCAGGTTCCAATCCCAGAGGCCGTCGCGGGACGCTTCCATAGCGTATTGAAAGCGGGCTTCGCGGTCCGCCAAAGCCAAGGTCACTTCCCGCCGCTTGATACTCATGGCGATGACATCGCCGATGGTTTCTGCCACGCGCAGGTCTTGTAGATGCCACTGTTTGGGTTGGTGGCAGCGGATCAGGGCCAGAAAGTAATCCAGGCGGCCGTGATGGCAGATAGGAATGATGGCGTAGGCGCGAATGCCGAGTTTTGCAATTAATTGGGGCAGGCCGGCATCCCTGCTGGAGTCGCTCTGACGGTGACACGCCTCGGCGTCATCCACCACAATGGCCTCGCCGCCGCGGATATTGTCGTAGAGCCGGGGTAGCTGGCTGACGTTGGCTTCTTGCCAGAAGGGGAGTTTGGCGCCGCTGAGTTGGCCATTCCAAAAGGCGGCGGCGTACAAGGAACCGCTCGGGGCCACCCGTCCCATCAGGCAGCGATCCACCTGCAAGAATTCACCGAGGGCTGCCAGGGCTTCCTCAACGCCCTGATCATTGTCGTGTTCAAACAGCTGGCTGATGGATTGGGTGAGCCAGGCTTCGGTCTGGGCCAGGCGCTGGGCTTTCTGTTGGGCCTGCTTCAGGTTGTTGATATCGGTGAGGCTGCCGACAATGCTGATACCTGCCCCCCGGGTGTCGCGCTGGCAGACCTTGACCCGCAGGCGGCACCAACAAACAGAGCCTCCCTTGGCGAGCATCCGGAATTCTGTGTCGTAATCCTGCCCCTGGCTAACCGCTTGCCGGAACAGGTGGTAGAGCCGCTCGCGATCGCCATCCACCACGCGGCGGAAAATATTGTGGGCGGTGTTCTCCAGCTCACCGGGGGCAAAACCCAGCAGTTTCAGGCAGCCATCGCTGTAAACGGTCTGCCCGTTATCGGCATGCCAGAAGAAATAACCATCAGAGTGAACATCGAGCACTTGCTCATCGGCAGGGCGCAAAAACTCCCCTGGCGACTGTTGCCCCTGTTTCAGGGCCGCCAGTTCGGTTTCCAATTGTTTTATGCGCGCGTTAAGCGCGTCCAGACCGTTTCCTTTTTCAGCCATAATGCTTGGCGCTTCTGTGGTTAATCGGCGTTGTTTTCTCCCAACTTCCCCCCCATGCAGCAGAGGTGATTGTCGCACCTCGGACGCCCTGTTTTCTGGGCACCTAGACATAAAAGCATAGTTGGTTTTGGGTGATTTGCCAGCTTTTGGCGCAAAAAATGGCAGTGATATGACTAAAAGATGTAAAAAGCGTTAAAAGTGGGTGGTGACGCCAGGATAGCGGGCCTGGCGGCGGGAAATGGGGTGACCGGGGCCGGCCTCAGGGGCCGGCCAACATGGGGATCAGGCAAGACGGGATTGGGCGCGGGCCACGGCAGCCTTGACCTGGGTCGGTGCGGTACCACCGATATGGTCACGGGCGGCAACAGAACCCTCCAGCGTCAACACGTCAAACACATCCTGCTCGATGGTATCCGAAAACTGGCGCAGCTCCGCCAGGCTCATTTCCGACAAGTCTTTCCCCTGTTCGATACCATAGGCCACGGATTTGCCGACGATCTCGTGGGCGTCGCGGAAGGCCACCCCCTTGCGCACCAAGTAGTCGGCGAGGTCGGTGGCAGTGGAGAATCCACGTTTGGCGGCGGCGTACATATTCTCTTTTTTCGCCTCGATAGCGGGAATCATGTCGGCAAAGGCACGAAGGCTATCTTTGACGGTGTCGATCGCATCGAATAGCGGCTCTTTATCTTCTTGATTGTCTTTGTTGTAGGCCAGGGGCTGGCTCTTCATCAGTGTCAACAGGCTGATCAGGTGGCCGTTGACCCGGCCGGTTTTACCGCGCACCAGCTCGGGCACGTCCGGGTTCTTCTTTTGCGGCATGATCGACGAACCGGTGCAGAAGCGGTCCGGCAGGTCGATAAAGTCGAACTGCGCCGAGGTCCACAGCACCAGTTCCTCGCTCATACGGGACAGGTGAGTCATCAGCAGGCTGGCAAAGGCACAGAACTCGATGGCAAAGTCGCGGTCGCTGACCGAATCCAGGGAGTTTTCGGTGGGCGCTTCAAAACCCAGTAGTTCGGCGGTGTAGGCCCGGTCGATGGGATAGGTGGTACCGGCCAGGGCGGCGGCGCCCAGCGGGGACTGATTGACCCGTTTGCGGCAGTCCTGCAGGCGACTGGCATCGCGCCGCAACATCTCAAACCAGGCCAGCAGGTGATGGCCAAAGGTCACGGGTTGTGCCGTTTGCAGGTGTGTGAAGCCCGGCATAATGGTGGCTGCTTCGCGCTCAGCCAGCGCCAGCAGGCCTTTTTGCAGGCGGATTAATTCGCTGTCAATGGCGTCGATTTCATCACGCAGGTAAAGGCGGATATCGGTGGCCACCTGATCGTTGCGGGAGCGGCCGGTGTGCAGCTTTTTGCCGGTAATGCCGATGCGTTCAGTCAGGGCTGCCTCGATATTCATATGTACATCTTCCAGGGCCACCGACCAGTTAAACTTGCCAGCGTCGATATCCGCCCGCACACTTTCGAGGCCGTCGATAATCTGTTGCTTTTCGTCTTCGGTCAGCACGCCGACTTTGGCCAACATGGTGGCGTGGGCGATGGAACCGTTGATATCGTGATGGTAGAGGCGCTGATCGAACGTGACTGATGCCGTATAACGCGCCACAAAGGCATCTGTGGGCTCGGAAAAACGCCCACCCCACTGCAGGTTGGTCTGGTCAGTTCCGGATTGGGTGGTTGCTTTGTTGTCAGTCATGGCTGCACCAATTTCATTGTCAAAAGTTGGAAAAGTCGACGTTATCCCGCTCTGGCAGCCGGATAGGCGCTATAGTGATGGCGGCGCATTATAGTCGCTATCAAATCTGTGTTAAAACGCTATTTGACCCGGCAGGTTTATTGGCGGTCAGGGTTTACTGTTAGTTATAGTAAAAAGGGGCCGGTTACTGGGCCCCCATTGTGAAAAGCCGCGCTAATAACTGCCCGAAGCCACAAGGAGAGTCGATATCGCCCCCAGAAACCCCTCTGTTATACACGCCGAACCCGCCGCCGGCGAGTTCATCCCGGATTTGTGTGCGGCCCAGTCGGTACTGGTACTGGTGCTGGTGGGCGAGCTCCTGGCCCTGGTGCTGGTGGTGGCGGATACCGGGCTGCGCCAGTTCAGTTGGGAGCAGCTGGCCCTGGTGTCGTTTTTGTTGCAGTGGGTGGTTCTCAGCAGTGCCGCCCTATTGTGCCGTTTGCGCCCCTTGTGGCGGCGTTGCAGTGCCCAGCAGGCGGGGGGGCTGAGCTTTGCCCTGGTATTGCTGGTGACGGCATTGATAACCCTGATGGGGCAGTGGCTGTTGGGCGGCTTTCAGCTGAGTCGTTTTGACGCCGCTCAACTGGTGGGCAATCTGTTTATTGCTGCAGTGTTCACCGGCATTACCTTGCGTTATTTCTACCTGCAGCAGCAGCTGAATTACCAGCAGCAGGCAGAGTTGAAAGCCCGGATCCAAGCTTTACAGTCGCGCATCCGCCCCCACTTTTTGTTCAACAGCATGAACAGTATCGCCAGTTTGATCGAAACCGATCCCGAGACCGCCGAGCGGGTGGTGGAAGACCTGTCCGATCTGTTCCGCTCAGGGCTGGCAGAACCGACCCTGATTCCCATTAGCGATGAGCTGGAGATCGCCCGGCGCTACATCGACATCGAACGGGTACGCTTGGGCCAGCGGCTGCAGATGGACTGGCAGGTAGAGGCGTTACCGCCCGGCGCCTTGATTCCCAGTCTGTTGCTGCAACCGCTGTTGGAGAACGCCGTCTACCACGGAATTCAGCCCCGCCCGGATGGGGGGGTTGTCAGTATCCGGGTAGGAGCAAGGGGCGAGCGCATCGAAATTGAAATCTGCAATCCGGTCGATGGCGAGGCAATGGTGCAACACCAGGGGCACCAATTGGCCCTCGACAATATCCGCTACCGACTGGCGGCCCACTATGGGGAGGCAGCGCAAATACGGGTGCAGCAGCAGTCGCAGTTATATACTGTAAGTATCAGTTATCCGCTGGGTGGTGAAAACTAATGAAAATGGATGTTCTCATTGTCGACGATGAGCCGCTAGCCCGTAGTCGCCTGGTGCGGATGCTGGAGAAACTGGCTGGTTACCGGGTCAGCGCCCAGGCGAGCAATGCCGAAGAGGCTCTGCAGTGGGTGCGCAGTGGGGACCCCGACGTGGTGTTGCTGGATGTACATATGCCCGGAGAAGACGGCTTGAGCGCAGCCCGGCAAATCGCAGCGCTCGATGATCCACCGGCGATAATCTTCTGTACCGCCTATGATCAGTACGCGCTGGACGCCTTTGATACGGAGGCAGTGGGATACCTGCTGAAACCGGTAAAGCAGGAGTTGTTGAGCCAGGCATTGGCCAAAGCGCAGAAGTTAAACAAGGCTCAGCTGGCCGCACTGCAGCTACGCCCCCCAAAAAACACGACAACCGGGGAGGAGCGTCGGCATATCAGCGCCAGGACTCTCCGGGGGGTAGAGCTGATCCCGCTCGACAACATCCGCTATTTCATCGCCGATCACAAATATGTGACTGTGTACCACACCGAGGGAGAAACGCTGATCGATGAAACCCTCAAGGGGCTGGAGCAGGAGTTTGCAGATCGGTTTGTGCGCATCCATCGCAACGCGTTGGTATCGATCGGGCATATTGAGAGTATGGAGAAGGCGACCGAGGGTCACTACCGACTTCGCTTGCAGGGAGTACCGCAACAGCCGGTAGTCAGCCGGCGGCATGTATCCAAACTGCGAGAGCTGTTGAGCCAGGTCTAGTTCCATACAGTACACTAGTTGGACGAATTTAGCAGGAGTTCCAGGGCTGGACTCTGGTATCATTGCGCGACACTATTGATGGTGCAGGGCTTGATTAAAACCAACCCTGCAGTTGCCCCGATGATTGACCGTGAGATTGTGCTGCTATGGCCACCCCCTCTAACAAACCGCTTCGAATAGCAACCCGCAAAAGTGCCCTGGCCTTATGGCAGGCCGAGTATGTCAAAGCCCGCCTCGAAAGCACACACCCGGGCCTACAGGTGGAATTGGTGCCGCTGGTCAGTCGCGGCGACAAGATATTGGATGTGCCCCTCGCCAAAGTTGGCGGCAAGGGGCTGTTTGTCAAAGAGCTGGAACACGCGTTGCTCGAAGGCGAGGCAGATATTGCCGTGCACTCAATGAAAGACGTACCCATGGATTTTCCCGAAGGCTTGGGGCTGGCGGTGATTTGCGAGCGGGAGGATCCACGCGACGCCTTTGTTTCCAACCGCTATGCCAGCCTCGATGAGCTGCCGGCCGGTAGTATTGTGGGTACCTCCAGCTTGCGGCGTCAGTGCCAGTTACTGGAATTACGGCCGGACCTGGAAGTCCGCTTCCTGCGCGGGAACGTCAATACCCGCCTCCAGAAACTGGATCAGGGCGACTACGACGCCATTATTCTCGCAGCCGCCGGCTTGATACGGCTGCAAATGAGCGACCGCATCCGCGACTATATTGCACCAGAGCAGAGTTTGCCGGCTGGCGGCCAGGGGGCCGTGGGTATCGAGTGCCGGCTGAACGATCAGCAGACCCTGGCCCTGTTGGCGCCTCTACACCATGAACTTACTGCTCAGCGGGTGATTGCTGAGCGCGCTATGAATAAGCGCCTGGAAGGCGGATGTCAGGTACCCATCGCCTGCTACGCGGTACACGAAAACGGTGGACAGCGATTGTGGTTAAGGGGATTGGTGGGCAAGCCCGATGGCAGCCTGCTACTGCGTGACGACATTCGCGCGCCGGTAGCCGAAGCGGAGTCCATGGGCGTGGCTCTGGCGGAACGACTTCTGGCGGCCGGTGCGGCGGATATTCTGGCGGAGGTCTATGCTGAAGAGCAGGTGCCACTGCCTCCCGGAAGTGGACGGACCGGCCCTGCTGACCGCTAACTGGAGTCATGGTATTGGAGCCGCTTCGCGTCATCATTACCCGTCCACAGGCACAGGTGGCGGCGTGGCAAGACTGCTTAACGGCTGCAGGAATAGCCTCCGTAGCCGCGCCGTTACTGGCTATTGAGCCGGTGACCGCAGAGGCGGAATGTCAGGCAATTAAAAACATTGTGCTGGACTTTGACCACTACCAGTTGGCGATCTTTGTCAGCCAGAATGCGGTGACCTATGGTGGCGACTGGCTCGATCGTTATTGGCCAGAGCTGCCGGCGGGTATCCAATACCTGGCGGTGGGACGGGCCACGGCGGCCAAACTGCGTACGCTGGGGGTCGGGGTGCAGGAGGCGGGAGCGGCCATGAACAGTGAGGCCCTGCTGGCGCTGCCGGAGCTACAACAGGTAGCCGGATCCAGGGTAGTGATTTTTCGCGGCTGTGGTGGGCGCGCACTGTTGGGCGAGGAGTTGCAGCGCCGCGGTGCGTCGGTGGACTACTGTGAGCTATATCACCGCCGTATGCCAGCGAGCGCTGGCGAACAGCTGGCTGCGGTCGCTCCCGGTCCCGGCGACCTCTTCAGTGTGCACAGCGGAGAAACCCTGGACAACCTCTGCCAGCTACTGGCGGCGGGAGCCTTCAACAGTTTTCATACGCCGGTGCTGGTGCCGGGAGACAGGGTTGCGTCAATGGCGCGGCAAGCCGGTTTTAAAACCGTGGTGAAAGCGGAAAACGCCAGTGACGAAGCGATGTTGAGGGCGCTGTTAACGTGGCGCGACTCTCATTGACCCAAACATAAGAAGAATCAAACTGCGAGTACAAGTGTTGTGACGGAAGAGAAAAATGACCAGGTTTCCCAGGAACCTCAGAACGACAATTCGACGCCGGAACCGGAGGCGTCGACAACGACAGCCACACTGACAGATGCCCAGCCGCAAACCGCAAAGCCCACGCCGGCGGGCAAAAAATCGGTGTTGATGCCCATAGCCATCGTGATCCTGACCGGGGTGATCGCGATCGGCGGCTATTTTGCCTGGACCCAGAATCGGCAGCAACAAAAACAGCTGGCTTCGGTGAACCAGTCGCTGCAACAGCAGCGGGCGCATTTGTCTGACTTGCAACAGGCGCTCGGGCAGGCGAAGACGCAAAGCCGCGATAGCCAGGCTGCCGATCAGGAACTGTTGCAGGCGATTCAGCAGCGGCTCGACAGCCATAACAAACGCCTGCTGTCGCTCTCTACCACTAGCCGTGAAGACTGGTTGCTGGCAGAAGCGGAATACCTGTTGCGGTTGGCCAATCAGCGTCTTTTGATGGAGCGGGGCACTCGGGGCGCCCAGGCTCTGGTGCAGGCAGCGGACGATATTTTGCATAAGCTGGACGACGTAGAGCTGTTTCCTGTGCGTAAAGCTCTGGCCAAGGACCTGAATGCACTCAAACTGGCCGGGCATGTGGATCGCGAAGGTCTGTACCTGCGCCTGGCGGTACTGGCGGAACAGGTGGAGACCCTGTTACCCCTGGCCCCCCAGAGCGAACAATCTGTAAGCGTTGAAACCAGCGAAGTACCTGTGACCGGGGAGGGCTTTTGGTCGACACTGACACAGGGCATCGGCAATGCCCTACAAAAGCTCGGTGCCTACGTGCGTATTCGACAGCATCGGGAACCGGTGCAGCCCCTGTTGTCCCCCGAGCACGCGGTATATCTGTCGCAAAATCTGCGCCTGATGATCGAGCGCGCGCAGCTGGCGATGTTGCGTGAAGAGAGCAAAATCTATGTGCACAGCCTGGACCAGGCCCGGCGCTGGCTGGGGGAATATTATGCCCTCAACGAGCAGACGCCGGTATTGCAGCAGGAGTTAAAAACCCTGCGTGACCTGCCCGTGGCTCAGCCGCTACCCAACATCAGTGGCTCCCTGGCCCAGTTAAAAGCTTATATCGAACGCTTGCATAAGCTGGCGCCCAAGCCGGCGGCTACGGCCACCACCGGGGCGCCAACTGTACAGCAGCAACCTGCCGGTAAGGAGGGTTAACGATGAGACGAGTGCTATTGGGGATTGCGATTGCCCTGCTGGCCGGTGCCGGTTTGCTGGAACTGATAGAAAAGGACAGTGGTTATGTGCTGATCAGCCTGGGCAAGACTTCGGTGGAAATGAGTTTCTGGGTGGCCCTGACTATTGTGTTGCTGCTCCTGGGTGTGAGCTGGAGCGGCTGGCGCCTGCTGCGCGGCGGTTATCGAACCTCCCAGCGTGCCGTCAACAGCCTGTTGTTCGGTCACACTCGCCGGGCTCAGAAGCGCACCGCACGCGGTCTGATCGATTTTATGGAGGGCAACTGGAAGCAGGCCCACCGCCTGCTATTGCGTTCCGTGGGCAATGCCGAGACGCCCCTGATCAACTACCTGGCGGCAGCCCGCAGCGCCTACGAGTTTGGCGACCAGGACGAGGCCTTTCGCCTGTTACACCGGGCCGAAGACAGTGCGCCGGGCAGTACCCTGGCGGTGGCTCTGACCCAGGCGCGCATGCAACTGCTCGGCAAGAAGTATGAGCAGTGCGTTGCCACTCTGGAGCGGGCCAAGCGTGCGGCGCCTAAACACCCGGTGGTGCTGGACTTGTTGCGTCAGGTCTATGTGGCAGTGAGCGATTGGCAGGGTTTGGAAAAACTGTTGCCACAGCTGCGGCGTTACAAGGTGGGAAAAACCGAAGCATTGGATCAACTGGAGCAGCGTTTGTATCGGGCCCTGTTGCAGGAAGCCGGTGATCAAGCTAAACGTCAACAGGGCAAAGAGCGCTTGGCGACGCTGGAAAAACAGTGGTACAGCTTCCCGACGGTAATACAGCGGCAAATTCCGATGGTGGCTACTTATGTAGAGCAGCTGATCGCCAACCAGGGCGATGAAGAGGCCGAACTTATACTGCGAAAGACCCTGCAAAGGCAGTGGGACGAACGCTTATTGCGGCTCTATGGCAAGGTCAAGGGGCGCGATGTCCAGCGCCAGCTGTTAACAGCGGAGAGCTGGCTCAAAGAGCGTCCGGGCAATGCGGGTCTGATGTTGACCCTGGGGCGTTTATGTCTGCGCAACCAGCTGTGGGGGCGGGCACGGGAATACTTTGAAAGCAGTCTGCGACTGCAAAAAGACGCGGAAGTCTTTGCCGAACTGGCGCGCCTGTTGGCGCACCTGGGCGAACACGAAAAGAGCACCGAGTTTTACCAGCAGGGGCTGTTGTTGACCACCCACGGTCTACCGGAGTTGCCGCAACCTCACCTCTCTAGCTAGTACTCCTTCAAGGTGATATTGCCGCTGGCGGGTAACTTGATACCGAGGCTGTCCCACAGGGCATCTACCCGGTGTTTGACTCTTTGGGACATGACAATGGGTTCCCCCCATTCCCGCTCAGTTTCCCCCGGCCACTTGTTGGTGGCGTCCAGGCCCATTTTGGAACCCAGTCCAGACACCGGTGAGGCAAAGTCCAGGTAATCGATCGGTGTGTTTTCCACCAGTGTGGTGTCCCGAGCCGGGTCCATGCGGGTGGTCATGGCCCAGATCACATCCTGCCAGTCGCGGGCATTGACGTCGTCATCGGTGACAATGACAAACTTGGTGTACATAAACTGGCGTAAAAATGACCACACCCCCATCATTACCCGTTTGGCGTGACCGGGGTACTGCTTTTTCATGGTGACCACCGCCAGCCGGTAAGAGCACCCCTCCGGCGGCAGGTAAAAGTCGACAATTTCGGGAAACTGCTTTTTCAGTATCGGCACAAACACTTCGTTGAGTGCTACCCCCAAAATCGCCGGTTCGTCGGGCGGCCTGCCAGTGTAAGTGCTGTGGTAAATAGGCTGCTTGCGGTGAGTGATGCGTTCCACCGTAAACACCGGGAACTGGTCCACTTCGTTGTAATAGCCGGTGTGGTCGCCGAAGGGGCCTTCGGGTGCCATTTCGTCCGGATAGATATTGCCCTCCAGTACAAATTCCGCCGATGCGGGAACCTGCAGGTCATTGCCCAGGCACTGGGTGACTTCGGTCTTGCCGCCGCGCAACAAGCCGGCAAAGGCGTATTCACTGAGTGTGTCGGGCACAGGAGTGACGGCGCCGAGAATGGTGGCTGGGTCTGCCCCCAGGGCCACAGAGACCGGGTACGGTTCGCCCGGGTGTGCCTGCTGCCACTCCCTGAAATCCAGAGCCCCGCCCCGATGGCTGAGCCAGCGCATAATCAGTTTGTTTTTGCCGATTAATTGCATCCGGTAGATACCCAGGTTTTGGCGCTCTTTATTGGGACCGCGGGTTACCACCAATGGCCAGGTAATCAGGGGGGCGGCATCCCCGGGCCAACAGGTTTGGATAGGCAGCTGATGCAGGTCGACGGCTTCACCTTCCAACACCACCTGTTGGCAGGAGGCTTTGCGCACTACCTTCGGTCCCATATTCAATACCTGTTTAAACTGCGGCATTTTGCTCCAGGCATCTTTCAGGCCTTTAGGGGGCTCCGGTTCTTTTAAAAACGCCAGCAGCTCACCCACTTCACGCAGCGCCGCAACAGACTCTTCGCCCATGCCCAGAGCAACCCGTTCGGGAGTGCCAAACAGGTTGGCCAACACAGGGGTGTCAAAACCTTTGGGATTTTCAAACAACAGGGCAGGTCCCCCACCGCGCAGGGTGCGGTCGCAAATCTCCGTCATTTCCAGGTTGGGGTCTATCTCCGCCGTGATACGTTGCAGCTGGCCGCGTTTTTCCAGCAGCTGGATAAAATCCCGCAGGTCTTTGTATTTCATACAGTTATGGGTTAGCTCTAGAGGCAAAACCGGGATTATACCCGCGACGTTGGCACTGGCAAAAGCGCGGTGTTGGAGATCAAGGATACTAAGGGTACTCAAGAAACGCGCTGCCACGGCAGCGCGTTGACGGGCGAGTGGATTAGTGTTTGGTCACCGGTGGTGCACTCGCTTGGTGGTAATGCACCTCCTGTTGTGGGAATGGAATGGAAATGCCGCCTTCATCAAAGGCTTTTTTCACTTTTTCGTGCATATCAAAATAGACACCCCAGTAGTCCTGGGCGTTGACCCACAGGCGCAGGGTAAAGTTGACGGAACTGTCGGCCAACTCGCCCAGCAAGATAGCGGGTTCCGGTTCTCTCAAAACCCGGCTGTCTGAATCTACCAACCGCCGTAGGGTCTCTTTGGCGGTATCGATATTGTCGTTATAACTGATGCCAAACACCATATCGACGCGCCGGGTGGCTTCGGCGGAGTAGTTGATAATACTGCCATTGGCCACCGGGCCATTGGGGATAATGATTGTACGGTTATCCGGGGTCTTGAGAATGGTATTAAAAATCTGGATTTCAGACACAGTACCTGCATGACCACAGACTTCAATGTAGTCACCCGCCTTGAACGGTCGAAACATCATCACCAGCACACCGCCGGCAAAGTTGGCCAGGCTACCTTGCAGAGCCAGGCCTACGGCCAGGCCGGCGGCACCGAGCACGGCGATAAAGGAGGTGGTGGCGATGCCTACCATGGAGGCGACGCTGATGATCAGCAGGGCTTTCAGGCCGATATCGGCCAGACTGTGCAAGAACCGCTGCAGCGTGGCCTCTGTAGCGCGTCTTTCCAACGAGCGATCCAACAGGCGCACGGCCATTTTGATGAGCCACCAACCGACAACCAGTGCAGCAAGGGCGAGTAAGACTTTGGAACCGTAAACAACAACAACTTGTGCGAAGGTTTCCATAACAATCTCCCGAATTGCTTAATTGGGCGTGAGGAAACGGCGAATACCGTATCAATTAGGTATAGCTGAATTTTTTGCGTTTGCTGCAAGTTCCAGACTATTTAATGGCGGGGGCGCTAGCGAATAAGATAACCGGGTGTTATCAATTTGAGAAAAGCTATTGAAGTGATGAAATTAATAAAAAAGCCCGGGCGAATATCGGCCGGGCTTTAACGTTGTGGCGCTTCGCAGCAACTGCGTATTGCTATTTGCGCTTCATTGACAGGAAAAACTCATCGTTAGTTTTAAAGTCTTTCAGCTTGTCGGTGAGGAATTCGGTCGCTCCCAAATCTTCCATATCGTGCAACAGTTTCCGCAGGATCCACACACGTTGCATTTCGTCCTCTTTCATCAACAGGTCTTCGCGACGGGTACCGGAGCGGCGAATATTGATAGCCGGGTAAACGCGTTTTTCGGCGATCTTGCGATCCAGGTGCAGCTCCTGGTTACCGGTACCTTTAAACTCTTCGTAGATCACTTCGTCCATTTTCGAACCGGTATCCACCAGCGCAGTAGCAACAATGCTCAGACTGCCGCCTTCTTCGATATTGCGGGCGGCCCCGAAGAAACGCTTGGGGCGCTCCAGGGCGTGGGCGTCCACACCGCCGGTCAGCACCTTGCCGGAAGAGGGCACGATGGTGTTGTAGGCGCGGGCCAAACGGGTAATGGAGTCGAGCAGAATTACCACGTCTTTTTTGTGTTCCACGAGGCGTTTGGCTTTTTCGATGACCATTTCGGCCACCTGCACGTGGCGTGAGGGCGGCTCGTCAAAGGTGGAGGCAACCACTTCGCCACGCACAGAGCGCTGCATCTCGGTAACTTCTTCCGGGCGTTCATCGATCAGCAACACAATCAGGTGACACTCGGGATTGTTGCGGATAATGGACTGGGCAATGTTCTGCATCATGATGGTCTTACCGGCTTTGGGCGGCGCCACAATCAGGCCGCGTTGGCCTTTGCCGATAGGTGCAATCAGATCGATGATGCGGCCAGTGAGGTCTTCGGTGGAACCGTTGCCGGCCTCCAATACCAGGCGCTCGTCGGGGAACAGGGGCGTGAGGTTTTCAAACAGAATTTTGTTGCGAGAACTCTCAGGCTTGTCGAAGTTAATCTCGCTAACTTTCAACATGGCAAAGTAGCGTTCGCCTTCTTTGGGGGGGCGAATCTTGCCCGCTATGGTGTCTCCGGTACGCAGGTTAAAGCGGCGAATCTGGCTGGGGGAGACGTAGATGTCATCGGGACCAGCGAGGTAAGAGGAGTCTGCGGAGCGCAAAAAACCAAATCCGTCCTGAAGAATCTCCAACACCCCGTCGCCGTAAATATCCTCCCCACTTTTGGCGTGCCGCTTCAGGATATTGAAAATAATATCCTGCTTGCGCGACCGGGCGACATTGTCGAGGCCCATGTCCTTGGCGATTTCAATCAGTTCTTCAATGGGTTTTGTTTTCAGGTCAGTTAGGTTCATAGTGCTGCTTTAACTGTGAATAATTGGGGATGGTTTTGCGTTCCTGTTTCCATTCAGTTTTGCCCTGGTTGTCAACCCGAGGTTTACGCCAGGCTTTCCGCGCGCTTTCCCTCTGGCGTTCCATTTGTTGTGTTCACAGGAAACCCCAGTGGGAAGGCAAAATAGATAGGAGCCTCAATAGGCGCTCACTACGGCCGGGAATGCAAAACGTCCTGCTGCAAAATAGTTGAGGTCTGTATTTGGTGGTATGTGTTGTCTATAAACTAGTCAATGTTACCGAGATCACATCAACGCCGCGGGTAACGCTGCGGTCAGAAGAGCCAATCGCGGGTAGTGAAGTTTGTCCTACGCCTTTTTGTTTTTACTTGCTTGGTTCAGCGAGAAGAGGGGGGACAAACACTTGATATGGGCAGTATAGCGGCAAATCCTAATCAGTGCAAAAACTGATCTGCAGCCAACCGGCCCGTGTGGGCGCCTAGCACCACAAGACCGGTTGACAGCGCGATAGCGGTTTACAGGGAGCTGTCGATAAACTCTACCAACTGTGCTTTGGACAAGGCGCCGACTTTCATAGACTCCATGCTTCCACCTTTGAATATCATCAGGGTGGGAATGCCTCGGATATTGAACTTGGCAGGTGTTTCCTTATTGCCGTCAACGTCCATTTTGGCGATCTTCAGCTTGCCTGCGTATTCAGCGGACAGCTCGTCCAGAACCGGAGCAATCATTTTGCACGGACCACACCACTCAGCCCAAAAATCAACCAGCACGGGGCCTTCGGCCTTCAGAACTTCTGCTTCAAAACTCGCGTCGGTTACGTGAACAATCGCGTCACTCATCTATTTATCTCCGGTTAACTGTCCTGACGGGACCTGAAAAACAGGCGGGTTCCGTCCAAATGCTTGGCATAATAAGGATTGTATGGGTCTCAGACAAGGGTAAAGCGCCAAAGTGGTTGAAAATCGCACAACTTTAACCGCTTAACTGCCCCAACAGTTGAATCTGTACGCTGTTGCCCTCTTCCGTAGAGCGGCTATAGCTGCCATTGCTGAGTCGTCCCCGGTGCGGGTAGAGGGTCTGTTTGATGGCCAGCACACTGGGGTCGCTGGCCGCCTGGCGCAACAGCTCCAACACCGGGCTAAAGGATTCAAAGGGGTGCAACAGCAGGTAATCGCGCTTGCTGATGGCTGCAAAAATGGACTCAGCCCTTTGGGGTAAATGTTACAAGCGTGTGAACGACAGTGGGCTTGGGCGAACAAGTTTATCATGCCGCTACCGGGAACCGCAGGCCTTGATCGGACTCAAAGGGGGCTCGTTTCGCTCTTGTGAAAACCCGTGGGTCATAAAAAATAGCAGGAAAGCCAAACTTTGAAAAAATTCCTGATACTGGCGGCCATTCTCGTTGCCGTTACTGTATTTTACAGCGTTGACGGCAGTCGTTATCTGTCGTTTGGCCAATTTCAGCAGTGGGTGGGAGAGCAACCACTTAAGGCCGGGGCCATCTATTTTGCGGCTTATATAGTGATTACTGGCCTGTCCCTGCCCGGTGCGGCAGTGATGACCATGATGGGCGGCGCGCTGTTTGGGCTGGGTTGGGGACTGTTGCTGGTGTCCTTCGCCAGCACCTTGGGGGCGACGCTGGCATTCAGCGTCTCGCGCTGGTTATTGCGCGATTGGGTGCAAACCAAATTCGAGCGCCAGCTGACTACTGTCAATCGGGGTGTTGAAAAAGATGGCCCCTACTACCTGTTTACTCTGCGGTTAATTCCGGTGATTCCGTTTTTTGTAATCAACCTGGTGTTTGGTCTGACACCACTCAAGACCTGGACATTTTACTGGGTCAGCCAGCTGGGCATGCTGGCGGGCACAGCGGTATACGTCAATGCGGGCGCTGAGCTTGGGACCGTGGAGGAATTGAATGCCAGTGGTATCTTTACCCCGGGCATTGTCGGTGCCTTCTTGCTGCTGGCGATGTTTCCCTTATTGACCCGCAGCCTGGTCGCCCGGGTACAGCAGCACCTACGCCTGCGGGTGTTCGACCGGCCCTCCCGTTTTGAGACCAATATGGTGGTGATCGGCGCCGGCAGCGCCGGTTTGGTGGCATCTTATATTGCGGCGGCGGTAAAAGCCAAAGTGACCCTGGTGGAGAAACACCAGATGGGGGGCGACTGCCTCAACACCGGCTGTGTGCCCAGCAAAGCGTTGATTCGCTCCGCCAGTGTGATGCACCAGGTGCGGCGCGCAGAGCAATTCGGGTTGCGCAACGTCGGTGCCGATGTGGATTTTGCTGCGGTAATGGAGCGGGTGCAGCGGGTGGTGAGAAGGGTAGAACCCCACGACAGTGTGGAGCGCTACAGGGGGCTTGGTGTCGAGTGCGTGCAGGGTCAGGCGCGGCTGCTGTCGCCCTGGCAGGTACAGGTGGGAGAGCGGGTAATCACTAGCCGCAATATTGTGATCGCCAGCGGCGCCCGCCCGTGGGTGCCACCCATTCCCGGTATCGACGCCATGGATTACCTCACTTCTGACACGCTCTGGGATTTACGCGAGCAACCCCGGCGGCTGTTGGTGATGGGTGCGGGTCCAATTGGTTGCGAACTGGCCCAGGCGTTCGCGCGGTTGGGGTCGACGGTGACATTGGTGGATATGGCCGAGCGTATTTTGCCGCGGGAGGATGAGGAGGTCTCGGTTTTTGTGGGCGAGGTTTTCGAACAGGAAGGGGTGGACGTCAGAGCCAACCACAAAACCGTCGCCTTTCGGCGAAATGGTGAGCAAAAATTTGCCCTGTTGGAGCGTGTCTCCACGGAGGGTGTCGAGCAGGTAGAGATAGGCTTTGACCATTTGTTGGTGGCGGTGGGTCGCAAGGCCAATGTCGAAGACATGGGATTGGAAGAGCTGGGTCTGAAACTGACCGCTCAGGGCACCCTGGAGGTGGACCAGTATATGCGTACCCGTTTCCACAATATCTTCGCCTGCGGCGATGTGACGGGTCCCTACCAGTTTACCCATATGGCTTCACACCAGGCGTGGTACGCCTGTGTCAATGCGCTGTTTGGTCGTTTCAAGAAGTTCAAGGTGGATTACCGGGTGGTGCCCTGGGCGACCTTTACCGCACCGGAAGTGGCGCGGGTGGGGCTTAATGAAATGGAGGCCCGACAACAGGAAATCCCCTTTGAGGTAAGCCGTTATGGTATCGATGATTTGGATCGTGCCATCGCCGATGACGAAGCCCAGGGTTTTGTAAAAGTGATTACTGCCAAGGGCAGTGATAAGATTCTGGGTGCGACCATCGTCGGTTACCACGCCAGCGATTTGATCACGGAGTTTGTGACAGCCCTGAAGCAGGGCTGGGGATTGAACCGCATATTGGGCACTATCCATATCTATCCGACGATGAGTGAGGCCAACAAGTATGTGGCCGGCAACTGGAAGCGCGCCCACGCGCCAGCGGGAGTGTTGCGCTGGGTGGAACGGTTTCACCGCTGGAGCCGTTCCTAGTGTACGGTATGGAACTAGCAAGTGATAAATACACGTTGAGCAGCTGAGGTTGCTTAAACTGCACAGGTTGAAAGATGCACGAATCAGTACAAGATTATTACGGCAAAGAACTGTCCGGCTCCGGCGATTTAAAAACCGATGCCTGCTGTACAGTAGACAGTGCCCCCCAGTATCTCAAACCCATTTTGGCCAAAGTGCACCCCGAAGTGAGTGGCAAGTACTATGGCTGCGGTTTGGTCGCACCAGAGTCGTTATCCGGGATGCGTATCCTCGATTTGGGTAGCGGTTCCGGTCAGGACTGTTATGTGCTCTCCGCCCTGGTGGGGGAAGCTGGTGCTGTGGTGGGAGTGGATATGACCGACGAACAGCTGTCGGTGGCCAATCGACATCTCGACTATCACGCGCAGCAATTTGGGTATCCGCAGTCCAATGTCACCTTTTTGAAAGGCTATATCGAAAAGCTGGATGCCTTGAATCTCGAAGATGCAAGCTTCGACATTATTGTATCCAACTGCGTGATCAATCTCAGCCCCGACAAGCAGGCGGTGTTGGCTCAAGCCTATCGATTGCTTAAACCCGGCGGCGAACTTTACTTTTCTGATGTCTATGCCGACCGTCGGGTACCGACCCATCTGGTCGACGACCCGGTGCTTTACGGTGAGTGTCTGAGCGGCGCTCTTTACTGGAATGACTTTATCAACTTGGCCAAGCGAGTGGGCTTTACCGATCCGCGCCTGGTGAGTGACCGCCCGCTGGGTATCGATAATCCACCGTTGCAGACCAAAATTGGCCATATCAACTTTTACTCGGCGGTTTATCGCCTGTTCAAGCTGGAGGGCCTGGAACCGGCCTGTGAAGATTACGGCCAGGCGGTGATCTACCGCGGCGGCATCCCCCACGCCGAGCAGCGATTTGATCTGGATGCCCACCACGGGATTGAAAAGGGCAAAGTGTTTCCGGTGTGTGGCAACACCTATCGTATGCTCAAGGAGACCCGTTTCGCGCCCTACTTCGATTTCATCGGTGACTTTGGTACCCACTATGGTATTTTTCAGGGGTGCGGTACCGACATGCCCTTTGCTACGGCATCAACGGATGCTTCCGGCGGGGGGTGTTGCTGAACGCTGTGGTTAACCAGGGCGCGGTGCGAGTGCTTAACTCATCGCCTGGGAAGCGGACTTCATCAGTCCCAGCTTTTCGAAGGCCTTGTGCAGGTCATTCATGGTTACCGGTTTGCACAAGTAGTGGTTCATGCCCACCGCGTATACCGCCTCGCGGTGTTCCTGCATGGCGTGGGCGGTAAGGGCGACGATCGAGGTGGCGGGCAGGCCGTTGCTTTTCTCATACTCGCGGATATTGCGAGTGGCGTCAAAGCCGTCCATCTCCGGCATTTCACAGTCCATCAGCACCAGGTCGTAAGGCTTTTCCGTTTCCTTGACGGCGTTGAGGGCTTCGAGACCGTTTTCCACCAGGGCGGGCACAATGTTGAGCTTGCCCAACAGGCCCTTGATCACCATGCGGTTTACGGCATTGTCTTCCGCCACCAGCACCCGAAGGTTGGCAAAGTGGGCGTAGTTATGTGCCTCGGGTGCCGCTTCGATCAGGGTTTCCATGCCAGTGCCGAGCATGGCAGCTAGCTCGTATTTCAATTTTTTCGGCGCCAGGGGCTTGCGCAGGGCCATATGGATTTTACGCGCCTCCAGTACATCGGCATTCATGGGGACATCGGTGGCGGTGAGCATAAACATGGGCAGCTCGGCGAGTGCCTCCACCTGGCGTATATCCCGTGCCAGCGCCAGACCGTCGGTATCGGGCAACTCGTAATCGAGGGAAACAAAATCAAAGCGCCGGCCGCTATTTTCAGCTTGTAGCAGCGCTTCCATAGCGGCCTTGCCGGTGTAAGTAATGGTGGTGTCCACACCCCAGCTCTCGCAGTGGTGTGCCAGGATTTCACACAGGGCCAGGTTGTCCTCGACAATCAACAAACGTTTTCCGGCTAGAGCGGTGGCGATCTCCCTGATGTTGAGCGGCGGCTTGATTTCATCTTCCACCAAGTCAAAGCGGGCGGTAAACCAGAACACCGATCCCTCTTCAAGGGTGCTTTCCACGCCAATTTGACCCCCCATCATCTCCGCCAGGCGTTTGCAAATGGCCAATCCCAGGCCGGTGCCTCCGTACTTGCGGGTGGTAGAGCTGTCCGCCTGGCTAAAGGAGTCGAACAGGCGCTCTTGGGTTTCGGCGTTAATACCAATACCACTGTCGCGCACGGAAAAACGTATCACCGGTTGATCCAGATGGCAGTCAGGTTCGCGTTTTGCCTCCAGGATCACATGGCCTTCTGTGGTGAATTTAAAGGCGTTGCCGAGTAGGTTGATCAACACCTGGCGCAAGCGGGTGGGATCCCCCTTCAAATGCAGCGGCGTGGTTGGACTGACGCTGCCGATCAATTCGATGCGGCGCTTGTTGGCGGTGGCGCCAAACAGCTGAGTGCAGTCTTCAATCAAGTCTTCCAGATTGAAGTTGGCGGATTCCAGCTCCATTTTTCCGGCTTCGATCTTGGAGTAGTCTAGAATGTCGTTGATGATATCCAGCAGCGTCTCACCAGAGCGGTGAATCACATCCAGGTAGTGTTGCTGGCTTTCATTCAGGTGCGTGTCCCGCAGCAGCTCCACCATACCGATGACCCCATTCATGGGGGTGCGGATCTCGTGACTCATGGTGGCCAGAAACTGGCTTTTGGCCCGGTTGGCGGCCTCGGCGGCGGCTTTCTGACGCCGGCTCTCCAGTTTTTCCTCTTTTTCCGCCAGCAGCGCCATTTCGATATTGTGTCGCTGCTCGATATCCTCGAGCAGGGTTTCGCGCATTTGGTTGACCGCATTGACCACATTGTCTAGCTCGTCATTGCGCTGCATGTGCTGACGGCGCTTGAGGCGCAGTGGGGTAGTGAGATTGTCAAGGCTCAGCTGGCGGGCGTATTTGGCAATGGTGTCCATATGCCGGGTTAACAGGTAGCGCACCAGCCACAGGATAAACAGGGATACCACGAGGGTTTTGGTGCCCTGCAGTAGCGCGATAAAACCGGCCCTCTCCCACAGTTTGCTGTATACGCTCTCCAGACTGGCGGTGATCACCAACTTGCCCAGCTCCTGTTCTGGGGTATTGGGATCGCTGTAGATCAACGGGTATTCCTTGACCAGTACGGGGCGAGTTTCCTCCTCCAGTTCATCCAGGTCCAGGTCGACATCGATAGCGCTGGCCATCATGGCCTGGTCCATATTGTTCCAGTCGCGCCACACCACCGTCACCTGGGCGACATCATCCACCTCCAACACACTCTGAATCTGGACATTAAGCTGCTCTTCGTCAAAGCCCCAAAGGCTTTTGGTAATGCTGGGCAAAGTGCTGATGCGCACTTGGTCGAGCCGTTTTTCCAGGGCATCCACGTCGTCGTGGAAGCTGGCATACAGCTGCAACAAAATGGCGATCAAGGCCATTATTGAGCTACTCAGGACAATCAACCCCAGCAACTTGGTAGCGATGGGGTTTTCCCGACGATAGCGAGTCAGATTAAACATGCAGAGTGATGAGCCCTTCTAAGGCCTCGACTTTTTTATCCGCTCGAAAAATTATGAGCCAATGGCGATACGGTCGGCAACCAGGCAGTGGCTCTACACCTGCGAGCATCGCCGAATCACAAACACCGAGGAACCCCGTGACAAGCGTCAAACACCGTTCAACTAAGACCTGATAATCCTTTGGCGCTTTGCGTCGAAATTTGGTATTGCTTGTTGGCCTCTACCGCAGCGTTATCCGACTTCACTCCATTAGCGGAGGTCGCTGGGGTGTTCACCCCGGGCCAAAGCTCTTCTTGTTAGTGCCACCAATAGCTGTAAGTGTAGCAGCAGAACGGGTTTAATGGCGCGATATTCCCAAGTGCCAAGGTAATTTTCTTGGATTTCGGTTCATTTTTGGCTGTACAGCGGCAAAAGCCGGCGTTGGCGGCGAATAAGAGGGGGTTATTTGTCCAGGAAACCCCCTAGTACTGAGTTGAGGAAGCGTTGGCCGGTGGGCGTGGCCTGTAGGCGTTGTTCGCCTGCGATCAATAATTCCCGATTTTGCAATTGTTGCCACTGTGGTTGCAGCCGCTCCAGCGCCAGGCCGGTGCGGGCGGTAAACAGCGAACTGGCCACACCTTCGGTCAGGCGCAGGGCATTCATCAGGAATTCCAGCCGCAGTTTGTCAGTGCCAATCACCTCCTCGCCGGCCAGCAGGTTCCGGTTCGGATCCAGGTAGTGGTTGGGGTGGCGGGTTTTCCAGCGCCGCACCACCTGCAACTGTCCATGCGCCACTTGCGTGATCTTACCGTGAGCACCGGCACCAATGCCCAGGTAATCGCCAAACTCCCAGTAATTGCGGTTATGGCGTGATTGTCTCTCGGCGCGTGCGTAGGCGGAGACTTCGTATTGGCGGTAACCGGCCACGGTCAGTAGCTCGTGCCCCTGATCCTGGATATCCGCCAGGGTATCCTCCGGAGGCAAAACCGGCGGGTGGCTGTAAAACTGGGTGTTGGGCTCAATGGTGAGTTGATACCAGGAGAGGTGTTCCGGTGCCAGCGTCAGCGCCAGGCGCAGGTCGTCCAGGGCGGCGGCCAGCGACTGGGCCGGCAGGCCGTGCATCAGGTCCAGGTTGATGTTGTCGAAGCCCGCATTACGCGCCACGGCAATCGCTTTTTGGGCTTCGTCGCTACTGTGTACACGGCCCAGCTTTTGCAACTGCAAATCGTTAAAGCTCTGGATGCCGATGGACAGTCGGTTGATGCCGGCGGCGCGAAAGTCGCTGAATTTGGCCTGTTCAAAGGTGCCGGGGTTGGCCTCCAGGGTGATCTCGATCTGGGGTTCAAAGCCGATATACTGTTCGATCTGTTGTAGCAGTTTGCCGATAGCCGCGGCAGAAAACAGGCTGGGAGTGCCGCCCCCAATAAAAATGGAATGCAATCGACGCCCTTGTATCAGATATTGTTCCCGGTGCAGGTCTTCTACCAGGCGTTTGACATAGTCCGCTTCGGGTAGCTGTTGCCCTGCCTGATGGGAATTAAAGTCGCAGTAGGGGCACTTGCGGATACACCACGGGATATGGATATAGAGCGACAGTGGTGGCAGTGGCGTCGTTGTCATGGGGGGGTTGACCTAGAGCTGAACCTGCAAGCGTTGCAGAAGTGCGGCCATGGCTTTGCCGCGGTGGCTGAGCCGGTTTTTCTGCTCTTTGGACAGCTCCGCCGAACAGCAGCTCTCTTCGGGTACAAAAAACAGCGGATCGTACCCAAAACCGTTGTTACCGCGAGCCTCGGTGAGAATACGTCCCTCCCAGCTGCCCTGGCAGATAATGGGGGTGGGGTCCTCCGGGTGGCGCAAGTACACCAGCAAACACCAGAATCGCGCGCCGCGCTGTTCCTCCGGTAGACCCTCGAGCGCTTTTAGCAATTTCCGATTGTTGTCTGCATCGGTGGCACCGGGCCCGGCGTAGCGGGCGGAATGGATACCCGGCGCACCGCCCAGGGCGTCAACCGCCAGCCCCGAGTCGTCGGCGATAGCGGGCAAACCAGTATGGGTGCAGGCGTTGCGGGCCTTGAGGATGGCATTTTCCACAAAACTGAGACCGTTTTCCTCCGCCTCGGGGGTATCAAAGTCCGACTGTGGCAGGACTTTCAGGCCGCAGCCGGATAGCAGTTGCTTGAACTCTTTCAGTTTGCCGGGATTGCCGCTGGCGAGCACCACCTGTTGGGGCGCTTTGCTCTGATCAGCGGCGGCGTTTATGGACAGCTTAGTTTTCGACATACAGGGTTTTCGTGAACGTCAGGGTATAGGGGGGTTGGTTGGCCGCCGGTTGCACCTGGATGGCAAAGTTCATCACCTCTTCATTGGTAAACCGCAGGGGGGCCAAGTAATAAATGGTATCCTGCTCCTGTATTTCAACAAATTCCAGGCTTTTTTGCTGTTGCATCAGGTTGGTGGCGCTACCCTTGACCAGGGCTCGCAGTCCCAGGCTCTGCCTGCCATTATGGGTGCGAGTGATCGCGATATTGATCAGGGCGCGATCCTTTCCACGACTGAGGTTGTAGTGGCGTGCAATCTCAGGCTTGATAAAAGTGCTGTTGAAGACACTGAAAAAGACGTTGTAATCGTCAAAGGTTTCAAAGGGTTTGTCCCGTTGCTGGGCCTGGGCCGGGTTCAGCACAACACACAGCAGCGGCGCTAGCAACAGCCAGCGCCAGCCCTTTGTGAAAGCAATTCTGTAAACAGCCTGCAGAGGCGTTGGTACCGTTGAACTTGTCATAATGTCGCCAATTTTAAGGGTATTTGCCGGTAAACGCCTCTATTTTGTGAGGTGGTAGATGGCCGTCTCACCAAACAGGTTGGGGCGCAGGTCCTTCAGGCTGCGGAGTTTGCCTTCGGCCACCACTTGGCGATGCAGAATGGTGATGCCCTTTTGACGGCAGAGGACTTCGAAGTCCTTGAAGGTGCAAAAGTGAATGTTAGGGGTGTCGTACCACTCGTAGGGCAACAGGTCCGATACTGGCATGCGCCCGCGCAGAGCCAGGTACAGGCGGGCTTTCCAGTGGCCGAAATTGGGGAAAGTAATCACACACTCCTTGCCCACGCGCAACATTTCATCCAGCACCAGGTGCGGGTAGTGCAGTGCCTGCAACGCCTGGGTCATAATCACGGTATCGAAGCTCTTGTCGTCCAGATTGTGCAGGCCCTTGTCGATATCCTGCTCGATGACATTGACGCCTTTGGCAATACAGGCGGTAATCTGCTCGGCGCCAATTTCCAGACCGTAGCCTTCTACCTGTTTGGTGCCTTGCAGGCGCTTGAGTAGGGTACCGTCACCGCAACCCAGATCGAGCACCCGGCTGCGATCCCGGACCCAGTTCTGGATCACATCCAGGTCGATGCGGATACCGTTCTGCGGGGGCACGCTGACTGATTTATTCACGGGCTTACCTCCGTGCCAATGCCTTGCATGTAGGCGTGAAACACTGCTTGGTAGCGCTGATTGGGCAACAGAAAGGCATCGTGGCCGTAATCTGAAGCAATTTCCGCATAACACACCGGTTTGTTGGCTTTCATCAGGGCATTGGCAATCTCCCGCGAGCGCTCCGGTGAGAAGCGCCAGTCAGTAGTGAAAGAGACTACCAGAAAACGACACTGGGCCCGCTGGAAAGCGGACACGGGGTCGTCGCCATACTCACGCGCCAGGTCAAAATAATCCAGGGCTTTGGTCATCAACAAGTAGGTATTGGCGTCGAACTTGTCGGAAAAAACGTCTCCCTGGTAGCGCAGGTAGCTCTCCACCTGGAATTCCACCGGGTCGTCCCTGCCGCGTTCAAAGCTGCCGGCGCGCAGGTCGCGACCGAATTTCTGGCCCATCACGTCGTCGGACAGGTAGGTGATATGTCCGATCATGCGCGCCACTGCCAGACCACTCTTGGGGTAGGTGTCCTGGCTCTGATAGTCGCCGTCGCAAAAGCGGGGGTCGGCCATAATGGCCTGGCGGGCGGTTTCATTAAAGGCAATGTTTTGCGCCGTGAGCTTCATGGCCGAGGCGATTACCACACAGTGGCGCAACCGCTGCGGGTATTCCAGACTCCAGCGCATCGCCTGCATGCCCCCCAGGCTGCCGCCGATGACCGCGGCCCAGACTTTGATGCCCAGTCGATCCGCCAGTCGCACCTGGGTGTTAACCCAATCGCGCACCCGCAGTTTGGGAAAGTCTGCGCCCCAGGGGCTGCCGGTTTCGGGATTGATGCTGCGCGGGCCGGTGGAGCCGTTGCAGCCGCCGATATTATTTAATGACACAACAAAAAACCGGTTGGTGTCGATGGGCTTCCCCGGACCGATATAGTTGTCCCACCAACCGGGTTTTTTATCGTCCATACTGTGATAGCCAGCGGCGTGGTGGTCTCCGGACAGGGCGTGGCAGATCAACACCGCGTTGGAGGCGTCGGCGTTGAGTGTACCGTAGGTCTCCACCATCAGGTCGTAGCTGTCGAGGGTGCGGCCGCAGGCCAACTCCAGCGGTGTATCAAAATGCATGAGCTGGGGGCTGACCAGGCCAACGGAATCGGCGGGTATGGCGTTGGGCATAAAGTTCTCAGTTCAGATAGTGTCTCGGTGGGGGCTTTGCCACCCTGCCACCAGGCTTAGATTCCCAGTACCAGTTGCGGCGGAAGCGAGACGGCGCCCGCCAAATGCGTTATCAGGATTTTCACCACATTCAGCACCAGAAATGCAAAGATCGGTGACAGATCCAGTCCTCCCATGGGAGGGATGAGGCGGCGAAAGGGGGCCATCACCGGTTCCACCAGCTGCCGCAGGAGCAGCAGGGCCGGATGGTAACTGTGGGGAGCCACCCAGCTGACGATAATCATAATGATGATGCCCCAGAAGAAAATATTGGCGGTCAGGGACAGCAGGCCCACCATGCCCCAGGTGATGACCAGCACGGGATTGACAATGCCGAGACCGGCGAAACTCGCCACCAGCTGTATCGCCAGCCACTGTACCAGCAGCGCCAGTACCAGCGACGCTAAGTCGATGCCGAACAGACCGGGGATCGCCTTGCGCAGGGGGATCAGCAGCGGATTGGTGGCCTTCACCATAAACTGGGAGATGGGATTGTAAAAATCTGCGCGTACCAGCTGGAACAGAAAGCGCAGCATGATCACCAGCAGATACAGTGAAGCCAGGGTTTGTACAATATAGGTGCCGATTTCGCTCAGGGCGCCCATGGGGGTCTCCTAGTTATCAGTTCTTGGTTCCAAACAGCAGGTCCTCCCGGCGGCCGTTGATATCGCGCGCTGAGCGGGGCTGTCACTCACCCAGCTCGCGAGCCATTTCCACCGAGCGGTCGGCACAGCGTTGCATGGCGCGAGCGAAGATGTCGCGCAGCTTGTCTTCCTCAAAGGAGAGTACCGCCTGCTCGGTGGTACCGCCGGGGGACATGACGCGGCGGCGCAGCTCTGCCACATCCACATCGCTGCTCTGCGCCAGCTGGGCGGAGCCCAACGCTGTCTGCAGGGTCAGGGCGGCGGCGGTTTCGCGACTCAGCCCCTGGGCGACGCCGGCGTCAATCATAGCTTCCATCACCAGGAAAAAATAGGCCGGACCGGATCCTGAGACCGCTGTCACCGGATCGATCAGGTCCTCACTGTCCAGCCACTCCACAATACCCACGGCCTGCAGAATCTCGTCGGCAATGGCGCGTTGCGCGTCGCTGGTGCGGTCATTGGCAAACAGGCCGCTGGCACCGGCCTGCACCAGTGCCGGTGTGTTGGGCATGCAGCGTACTATGGCCAGCTCCTTGCCCAGCCAGCGGGCCAGGTTGGTCATGGGGATGCCGGCGGCGATAGAAATGATCATCGGCTTGTGCGCCAGGTGTGGGCGCAGCGCTTCTGCAACCTGCTTGAGTACCTGGGGTTTGACTGCCAACACAATCACATCGGCGCGTTTGGCGGCCTCACCGTTATCGGTGCTGGTGTGGACGCCAAAGTCACTGGCGATTTTATCCAGACTGGCCTGTTGCGGATCGCAGGCAAAAATGTGATCGGCGGGAAAGTTTTTGGCCACCAGGCCACCTATAATGCTGCTGGCCATATTGCCTGCACCGATAAAAGTCAGGGTCGGTTTGCTCACGGGGAAATTCCTGTTGCTGTCGTGTACATGTCGCTAATTACAAGCGGTTAACCTGGAGCCCGGGTCGCAGGTGCTGGCCGCGCGCCAAATATATCAGTGCCCACCCGCACAATGGTAGCTCCGGCGCAAATAGCCGCCTCCAGATCGCGGGACATACCCATCGACAGGGTGTCCAGCTGCACCAGGCCGGGCAGCTGCTGCAGTTGCTGCAGCGCCTGCCGCAGACGCCCCAGACTGGCAAGTTGCTGCTCAAAACCCTCGCGGGGAGCCGGGATGGCCATCAGGCCACGCAGACGAACATTGGGCAGGGCTGCCACAGTCTGAGCCAGCTCGGGTAGCTCCGCAAGGTCGACACCGGACTTACTGGCTTCGCTGTCGAGATTGACCTGCAGGCAGATATTCAGGGGGGTTGGCTGCCCCTCCCGTTGCTCGCTTAAACGGCGAGCAATTTTTAACCGGTCTACACTGTGAACCCAGTCAAAGCTCTGGGCGATGGGGCGGGTTTTATTGGACTGGATGGGGCCGATAAAGTGCCACTCGATATCCAGGTCAGTGAGTTGCTGCTGTTTGTCCAGTGCCTCCTGAAGGTAATTCTCGCCAAAGCAGCGCTGGCCGGCAGCGTGGGCGTGGCGCAGGGTTGTGGCCGGCTTGGTTTTGCTGACTGCCAGCAGGCGGACCTCGCTGTGCGGGCGCCCAGCTTTGTCCGCGGCCAGTTGTACCCGTTTCCGGACTTGCGCTAGGTTGTCTTCAATGTTCGGCATATACTGTAGGTTAGTCGAGCAGCTCTGGATTGACACAAGTGGGAATAAATGGGGGCGGCGCTGGGCAAATACAATGACCCGGTCGTAAAATGCTCCCCCGACTCGACCGGCACCCGGGGAGTGTATCCTTTATTCAGTTATTTCAGCGTTAAGGTTAGCTATGGATATTACGGAACTATTGGCATTCAGCGCAAAACAGGGGGCATCGGATCTGCATTTGTCTGCCGGCCTGCCTCCGATGATTCGGGTGGACGGGGATGTGCGCCGTATCAACCTGCCGCCTATGGAACACAAGCAGGTGCACAGTTTGATCTATGAGATCATGAACGACAAGCAGCGCAAGGACTTTGAGGAGTTTCTGGAAACGGACTTCTCTTTTGAAGTCCCCGGGGTAGCCCGCTTTCGTGTAAACGCCTTTAACCACAACCGCGGTGCGGGCGCCGTGTTCCGGACCATTCCCTCCAAAGTACTAACCATGGAGGAGCTTGGGATGGGGCAGGTATTTCGCGATATCGCCTCGGTACCGCGGGGGCTGGTGTTGGTGACCGGGCCCACCGGTTCCGGTAAGTCCACCACCCTGGCGGCGATGATGGACTATATCAACGACCACAAGTACGAGCATATCCTGACGATCGAAGACCCCATCGAATTTGTGCACGAAAGTAAAAAGTGCCTGGTCAACCAGCGGGAAGTGCATCGCGATACCCTGGGCTTTGCCGAAGCTCTGCGCTCGGCGTTGCGGGAAGACCCGGACATCATTCTGGTGGGTGAGATGCGGGACCTGGAGACCATTCGCCTGGCCCTGACTGCCGCAGAAACCGGTCACCTGGTATTTGGCACCTTGCACACCACCTCCGCGGCCAAAACAATCGACCGGGTAGTGGATGTGTTCCCGGCTAACGAAAAGTCGATGGTACGTTCCATGCTGTCGGAATCCCTGCAGGCGGTGATCTCCCAAACACTGCTGAAGAAAAACGGCGGTGGCCGGGTGGCGGCCCACGAAATTATGCGCGGCACCCCGGCGATCAGGAACCTGATTCGCGAGGACAAGGTGGCACAGATGTACTCCGCTATTCAGACCGGTGGGGCAGTGGGGATGCAGACTATGGACCAATGTCTGGCCGACCTGGTCGAACGCCGCATCATTACCCGGGATGTCGCCCGGGAAAAAGCCAAAATGCCGGATAACTTCTAACACCTGACACTGGAAACCTGAATATGGATTTTGATCGCCTGTTGACGCTGATGGTGGAAAAAGGGGCTTCTGACCTGTTTATTACTGCGGGTGTGCCGCCATCTATCAAACTGCACGGTCGAGTGGTGCCGGTGACAACCACCCCGCTGTCGCCGGAAAAAGCGCGGGAAATTGTGCTCAGCGTGATGAACGAAAAACAGCGCCACGAGTTTACTGACAGCAAGGAGCTTAACTTTGCCATCAGTGCGCGCGGCATTGGGCGCTTCCGGGCCAGTGCCTTTTACCAGCGCAACCTGGCGGGCATGGTGCTGCGGCGGATCGAGACCACGATTCCGCTTATCGATGACCTGGGCCTGCCGGAGATCATCAAAGAGCTGTCCATGACCAAGCGCGGGCTGATTATTTTTGTCGGCGCCACCGGCACTGGTAAGTCGACCTCCCTCGCGGCCATGATTGGGCACCGCAACCGCAACAGCAAAGGGCATATCATTTCTATCGAAGATCCGATTGAATTTATCCATCAGCACCAGGGCTGCATTGTCACCCAGCGCGAAGTGGGGATTGATACCGATTCCTTTGAGGTGGCCCTGAAAAATACCCTGCGTCAGGCCCCGGACGTGATCTTGATTGGTGAGGTGCGCTCCCGCGAAACCATGGAGCATGCGATCGCTTTCGCCGAAACCGGCCACCTGTGTCTGTGCACCCTGCACGCCAACAATGCCAACCAGGCGCTGGACCGGATTATTCACTTCTTTGAAGCGGACCGTCACGGCCAGCTGTGGATGGACCTGTCACTCAATCTGAAAGCCATTGTCGCCCAGCAGTTGATTCCCACGCCGGACGGCAAAGGCCGACGGGCCTGTTTGGAGGTGATGTTAAACACCCCATTGGCAGCGGACCTTATCCGCAAAGGCGAGGTGCACGAATTGAAGGAGTTGATGAAAAAATCCACAGAAGTGGGTATGCAGACCTTCGATCAGGCACTCTATGAACTCTATAACGGTGGAGAAATCACCTACGAGGATGCACTGGCCTACGCCGATTCACCCAACGATCTGCGCCTGATGATCAAGCTGGGCTCGGAAACAGATGCAGAATACCTCTCCCATGCGGCGGACGAGTTGACTATCCAGGAGGATGACAAGGGGGCGCACAAGCTGTTTTAGTCTTCTGTCCGACTCTCGTCTTGTCCAACAAGCCAGCTTTCCAGTATCAGGCGGGCGGCGATTGAGTCGACGGGGTGGTTTTTATAGTCCCGGGAACCGCCCCGGGCCATCACCTCGCCCTTGGCGGTATAGGTGGAGAGTCGTTCGTCCACCATCTCTACCCGCACACCAAAGCGCCCGTGTAGCCGGTTGCCGAACTTTCGGGCCCGGGTGGAGAGTTCGCTGGGGCTGCCGTCCATATTCAGAGGCAAACCAACCAGTACGCAGTCTGGCTGCCATTCCTTTAGCAGTCGGGCAACCTGTTCCCAGTTGGGTACCCCGTCGTTGGCTTTCAGGGGGGGGAGTTCGTTGGCGCTGCCAGTCAGGGTTTGACCACAGGCGACGCCAATATTCTTCGTGCCATAGTCAAAGGCGAGCAGGGTTTTGGTCATGGGCTGGCGTGCTATAGGAATCAGGCGTGACCCACGGAGGGGGAGATCAGGTTGACATCGATACCCAGATGTTTGGCCGCGGCGCACCAGCGCTGTTCCACGGGGGTCTGGAACAGGATATGGCTTTCGGCGGGCGCTGTCAGCCAGGCGTTACTGGCGATCTCTGCTTCCAGTTGGCCTGCGCCCCAGCCGGCATAACCCAGTGCAACTATGGCATTTTCCGGGCCGCGGTTCTCCGCCATGGCGTGAATAATATCCCGCGACGCAGTGAGGCTGATTTCCGGCGAAATCTGCAGTGTGGATTCCCAGGAGCGACCGGTGGGGTGGAGGACAAAGCCGCGCTCCACCTGAACCGGGCCACCGGAAAGTACTGGCTCTCGGCCGATACGGTGGTTGGCGGGCAGCTGCATCTGCTCGAACACATCGCCCAGGGACAGATTCAGCGGGTGATTGATAACAATACCCATGGCGCCCTCTTTGTTGTGTTCACAAATAAAGGTCACCGTGTGAGCAAAAATGGGATCCTGCAGGCCGGGCATAGCAATCAGGAAATGGTTGCGCAAGCCACCATCGGTCAGGTCACTTTGGTCTATATCAATCATTCTGCGTCCCATACCCATAGTATTGGGTGCAGTGGCTTGTAAAACAAGGGCTATTTAGTAATTTCCAGAGTGTATCGCTGTAGTAAATGGTTCTAGAGAGCCGCAACTGCCCGGTTGGCGCGGCTTTGGACGGGGCTGGGGGGCTAAAAGGTCGTCAGGCCGGAAATTTCAAAGTGCATGGTGCGAATGATCTCCAGCTGGTCCACCTCCTTGCGGATTTCCACCGGAAAGGGCGCGAAGGGGGAGGCCAGGTGTACGATCTGCAGGGCAGCGTCATCGAGCACTCGGTGGCCGGAGGATTCCAGGATTTCGACCCGCTCGACGCTGCCGTCCGGTTTCAGTATCGTCACCATACGCAATTTGCCGAATAGCCGTTCCCGCAATGCCTGTTGGGGGTAGTTGCGGTTGCCCACAAACTCCACCTTGCTGATCCAGCGGTTGAGATACTCAGCGTCATAGGAGGCTTTGGTGGCCACGGAGGTAAGGGTACGAATGCGTGGGCGTTTGGCGTAAGCCTGCCGCTGGCGGTCGAGTTTGGCCTGCAAACTGGCGATTTCGGCGCTCAGCAGGGGCAGTTCTTCCAGCTGGCCCTGGCGAGCCTGCTGCTCGCTGGCATTGGGGTCCAGTTGGACCTGTGCTTTGTGGGCGCTTCTGGCAGTGGTGGTGACCCGCTGAAGCTGGCGTTCCGCGGGGGTGATGGCGCGGGTTTGGGGGCTGGGGTTGACGTCCCGAATACGGGTGTCGGCGAAGGGTGACGGAGTCTCTGTCGCCAGTTGCCGGGCTTCCAGCTCAGTGCCGCTGGCCTCCTGGTTAAACTGCGCCAGATAATCGGCTCTGTCTGGCGCTTTGACCGCTTTGTGGGTGGCCAGCGTGATCTCCAGCGTTGTCGGCATCTGAGAGCCTTTGTCCAGTTTGAAGCTCACGCCGAGAATCAACAGTGCGTGCAGGGCTACCGCCAGGAACAGTGTAAAACTGAGTCTGTCGGCCGAATCTACTACCGGCTGTGTCACGGCGGTCATGGTATCTGCTTGCTCAGGGGGCCTGTGAGGGCGTTAGGTCAGGCGTTTTTCAATGGCCTCCATCAGGCGATTCCCAATTGCTGTATCGTAGGCCTGGTCAATCTCCCTGGCGCAGGTGGGACTGGTGACATTGATTTCGGTCAGATAGTCGCCGATCACGTCCAGGCCCACAAAGAGTAACCCTTTTTCCTTCAGGGTGGGTGCGACCTGGGACACAATCCAGCGATCCCGCTCGCTCAGGGGTTGTGCCACACCGGTGCCGCCGGCGGCCAGATTGCCGCGGGTTTCACCTTCCGCCGGTATCCGCGCCAGGCAGTAAGGCACGGCTTCGCCATCCACCACCAGAATGCGTTTGTCGCCCTGATTGATCTCGGGGATATAACGCTGTGCCATAATTTGCTGTTGGCCGTGGTGGGTCAGGGTTTCCAGAATGACACCCAGATTGGGGTCATCGGCCCGGCAGCGGAAAATGCCGTCCCCGCCCATGCCGTCCAGGGGTTTGAAAATCACGTCGCCGTGCTGGGCATGAAAGCCGCGCAGAAGCCCGGCATCGCGACTCACCATCAGCGGGGGGCAACACTGGGGGAAGCGAGTGGCAAAAATCTTCTCGTTGCAGTCGCGCAGGCTCTGGGGGTTGTTGACCACCAGGGCTCCCTGATTCTGGGCGGTTTCCAGAATATAGGTGCTGTAGACGTATTCACTGTCAAATGGCGGATCCTTGCGCATCAGAATCGTGTCCAGGTCACCGAGGGCCATCACCTGTTCGTCGGCCAGCTCGTACCAGTTGCTCTGGTCATCACTGGCATTCAGGGTGCGAACCCGCGCTTTGGCGATACCACCATCCAAAAACAGGTCGCGCTGTTCCATATAGTACAGAGACCAGCCCCGCGCCTGGGCGGCCAATAGCAGTGCGAGACTAGTGTCCTTTTGGACTTTGATGGCACCGATCGGGTCCATCACAATTCCGAGTGATATGCTCATAATTACCTTAGGTGTTGATCTTGGGCTGGGGGATGCTAACGTTAAGTCCTAGAGGCGTCTAACGCAATAGTAAAACTGAACGGTGGCACGGACGAGACCCTATCGGTCTATTCAATGCCTTTACGACGCAAAAATAGTCTTAAAACAGCTTCCTGACAGTAGAAGTTGGTCTATTTTAGATATTGGGGCAGCCACTTATTGGGGAAAAAAATCACAGATCTTCTGTTTATTCAGGTGTTTATAGATTAAACCTGAGAACTGTGTTAAAAAATTAGATCCCTGTCGCTGTCGCATGGATTTGCAGTTGTTAGACTGTAGCTCCGGTTATTTATCACCCCGCTGGGGTTAGTAAGAATTGATAACAAAAGGCGAAGGTCACAAAAGGTCAATGCTATGGATGTAAATTTGGAAAGCCTTAAGGTGATGGTTATTGACGATAGCAAGACCATCCGCAGAACGGCAGAGACGTTGTTGAAAAAGGCTGGTTGCACCGTGATCACTGCAACCGATGGCTTTGATGCCTTGGCGAAGATTGCCGACACCCGCCCCGATATCATTTTCGTCGATATTATGATGCCGCGATTGGATGGCTACCAAACCTGCGCCCTGATTAAAAACAACAGTGAATTCAAGTCCACCCCGGTGATTATGCTCTCCAGTAAAGATGGTCTGTTTGACAAGGCCAAGGGGCGCATTGTGGGGTCGGACCAATATTTAACCAAACCGTTCAGCAAGAGTGAGTTGCTGGGCGCCATTGAGGCCCATGTGAAGCAGGCCAAGGCGTCCTAGGTGTGCGCTGCCACCCGCAGTGTAGAGGGGTAAGCATCTTCACCAAAACTGCCCGTTGCAGAATCGGGCCTCAAAAACAATAAAGTAGTAAGAACGCAATTGGAATTCTCGGGGGACTCATGGCCAGAGTATTGATCGTAGACGACTCTCCAACCGAAACCTACAAACTGAGTGGTATGCTCGAAAAGCACGGTCACGCTGTTATGACGGCGGAAACCGGAGAAGACGGAGTGGCCAAGGCCAAGAGTGACCGTCCCGACGTGGTGCTAATGGATATCGTGATGCCTGGTCTCAACGGCTTTCAGGCAACGCGGCAGCTGACCAAAGCTCAGGAGACAGCCAATATTCCGGTCATTATTGTGACCACCAAGGATCAGGAAACTGACCGGGTATGGGGCCTGCGCCAGGGCGCGAAGGCCTATTTAACCAAACCTATAGAAGAAAAAGTGCTGGTCAAAACCATCGACGAGGTGATGGCCTGAGACCACCGATACGGGCAAGTGCCCGCGGCCGGGCCGCGGCACCCGAAAATCAGGGTGGCAGCGCTTCCATTCGATAACAATAATCGGGATCTTCACAGATGCCAGAGCAGGTTGCTTTTCAAGCACTGGTAGACCTGGCCCGCCGCAGCAAGAGCTCGGCTAAAGGTTTGCCTGCCCAGGTGAATATCACTCCCCACTGGAGCGGTGTGGGTTTCTCCCTGCTGGGCCAGCGCTTTGTTGCCCCAATGGGTATTATTTCCGAAATGCTGGAGGTGCCGGGTTATACCCGCTTGCCAGGCGTACAACCCTGGGTGCGCGGTGTGGCCAATGTGCGGGGGCGGTTGCTGCCGCTGTTCGATATGGCGGTGTTTTTTGGCGGCCGTCTCAGCGGGCAGCGCAAGCAGCGGCGGGTGCTGATCCTGGAACACGACGACTTTTATACCGGTCTGATGGTGGATCAGGTCTACGGCATGCAACACTTTCCCGTCGACAGCTTTAGTCGGGAAACCGGCGATATCAGCGAAACAATTCAACCTTTTGTGGCGGGCAGTTACCAGCTGGGTGGTCAAGGGTGGGCAGTGTTTGATCCCGGCCGGTTGATTGGGGATGTTGGTTTTGCCAATGCGGCAAAAACCTAGGCGTCAGGCTGTTCTCTAAGCCTGACGCGGAAAAAACAGTAGGTACAAAGTTCAGGGCGTAAACAACGCTATGTCGGTCAGGAGCGCGTAACATGAAAATCGAATCCAGAAACCTAGTTGCCACATTGAGGTCCAACCCCACCATGGCGGTGCTCGTGGTGGCTCTGTTCGGGTTTCTTTTGGCCATCGCCATCAGCTTGTTTTTGGTGCAGCGGGACGCGGGACGCGATCAGCAGTATTTACAACTGACGGCTGAATTGCGGGCGTTGTCCTATCGGGTGACCTCGCTTGCGCGGGAGTCCACCTCGGGTAACGAGGCGGCATTTGGCGAACTGCAATCGGTGGTGAAATCGATGGACACCACCTGGAGCCGATTGCGGGCCAGTGATTCGGCTACCCGCCAGGCTCTGGCCGATGAATTTGCCGGGTACGACGGTATCTGGCAGCGGGTGAAAAGCAACGCCGACACGATTATCACAAACAAGGATACGATTATTTTCCTGAATGACGTGGCGACGACCCTGAACGAGTCGCTGCCAGAGCTGCAGTCCGAGCACAACTATATTGTAGAGATTCTGCTCGAAAACAACGCTCCCGCCGATCAGGTGTCGGTAGCCCAGATACAATCCTGGCGCGCGGAGCGTATCGGCCGGAACGTGGATAAAATGCTGCGCGGCGGCGCCAATGCCGATAAGGCAGCGGACCAGTTTAACCTTGACGCGAGCCTGTTCGGCAAGGTATTGACCGGTATGTCGGAAGGCGACGCGGCCATGAGTATCTCGCGTATTTCCGATGCAGACGCCAGAGAGAGTCTGGACGAAATTAAAAAGCGGTTCGAGTTTGTCAGCAGCTCCGTGCGGGAAATCTTCGAAGCTTCCCCGGCGCTGTTTAAAGCGCGGCAGTCCACCAATGCCCTGCTGGACGACTCGCCACTGCTGCTGGAAGCCCTGGGTGAACTGTCCGATAAAATTGCCTCCCAGGCCGGCGACCGCCAGCCCAATAACCTGACTCTGGCCATCTTTGGTACCGGCCTCGCGGCGACCATTATTTTGATCGGATTGCAGATGTACAGCGGCACCCGCCGCCGCCTGGCGGAAACCGCGGAAACCAACGAGCGAAACCAAGCCGCGATTTTGCGTTTGCTGGACGAGCTGGCCGATCTGGCGGACGGTGACCTGACCTCCACCGCCACTGTAACCGAAGATTTTACCGGTGCCATCGCAGACTCCATCAACTTCACCATCGACCAACTGCGGGTCCTGGTTTCACGCATTAACGAAACCGCTGTGGATGTATCGGCAGCGGCCCAGGAGACCCAGCAGACGGCGCTACACTTGGCCGAGGCCTCTGAGCATCAGGCCCAGGAAATCGCCGGCGCTTCGGCGGCGGTGAACGAAATGGCCGTGACCATTGACCAGGTATCCGCCAACGCCTCGGAGTCCTCCTCGGTGGCGGAGCGCTCCGTATCTATCGCCAACAACGGCGCCAAGGTGGTGCAGAACACCATCCACGGCATGGATACCATTCGCGAGCAGATTCAGGATACCTCCAAGCGGATCAAACGGCTGGGTGAATCGTCCCAGGAAATTGGTGACATCGTATCCCTGATTAACGACATTGCCGACCAGACCAACATCCTCGCCTTGAACGCGGCGATTCAGGCCTCCATGGCCGGTGACGCTGGCCGCGGCTTCGCGGTTGTAGCGGACGAGGTTCAGCGATTGGCGGAGCGCTCCGCGGCGGCCACCAAACAAATTGAGGCGCTGGTTAAAACCATTCAGAACGATACCAACGAGGCGGTAATCTCGATGGAGCAAACCACTTCTGAAGTGGTGCGCGGAGCACGCCTGGCCCAGGATGCGGGTGTGGCACTGGAAGAGATCGAGAACGTATCCACCAGTCTTGCAGAGCTGATTCAGAACATCTCCAACGCCGCTCGCCAGCAGGCTTCTTCGGCGGGCCACATTTCCAACACCATGAATGTGATTCAGGAGATCACCTCTCAGACCTCTGCCGGTACCGGCGCTACCGCCCAGTCGATTGGTCACTTGGCGGAAATGGCCCTGGATCTGCGGGAGTCGGTGGCCGGGTTTAAACTGCCGGAGGAGGAAGTCCTGGAGTCCGAACTGCTGGATTCACACGCCACTGTGGCACCGGAGGTGTTGGCGGAGGCCAACCAACTGGCGGAGTCACTGGATGCGGAACTGGAAACCAGTGGGGAGTTGATGGATCTGGAAGAGGAGTTCAGCACCGAACTGGAGGAACTGGGTAACGCCGAAACCGCCCAGCACCCTGCCGTAGAACTTGATGTCGATCTGTCCGAGCTGGAACAGCACTCCGATGATGACGATGACGACGCCGATCAGAATCGCTCCCAGGCCATGGTGTAAATCCACACACATTCACGCCCCAAGCTCAGGGCGTTTACGGGATCAGTTTTCGACAATCCAAAAATAATAATGAGGAATGCTCCGTTATGGGAGATAACCGCAACTTTGCAGCACTGGATTGGGTGGTTGGCGAAATCGGCGAGACCCTGAAACTGGCTCGTCAGTCACTGGAGGCCTATGTCGAAAACCCCCAGGATACTGCCCAAATTCGATGCTGCCTGACCCATATTCACCAGGTTCACGGCAGTCTGCAGATGGTGGAATTTTACGGTGCGGCACTCATGGCTGAGGAGATGGAAAACCTCGCACTGGCAATTGCGAACCACAGTGTCAGTAACGAAAGTGAGGCACAGGAAGTGCTGATGCGTGCGATCCTGCAGTTGCCGGTCTATCTGCAGCAGATCAAACTCAGTCGCAAAGACCAGCCTGCGAAAGCCCTGCCACTACTTAACGACCTGCGCGCTGTGCGCGGTGAAAACCTGTTGACCGAAACCAACCTGTTTTCTCCCGACCTGGCTCCGGCGCGCCGGGTGCAGGGTGAACGACTGCCTACCAGTAAAAACAACACGCAGTTTCAGGCGTTGATGCTTAAATTGCGTAAAATGTACCAGGTGGCGGCCTCGGGCATTATTCGCGGCAACAAGCTCGATGAGAATATCGCCTACCTGCAAAAAGTGTTTGCAAGATTGCGCCAATTGACACAGGGGTCCGCTCGACAGCCCCTGTGGGATATCGCCCTGGCTTTGCTTGAAGGTCTGGCCAACGACACCATTGAACCCAGTGCCTCGGTCAAAAACCTGTTGCGGCAACTGGATGCGGAGATCAAGCTACTGGCCCGGCACGGCGTCAAGGCACTGGACAGCTTCAGTAATGAAGAACTGATTAAGAACCTGCTCTATTACGTTGCTCGAGCGCAGGGGACGGGTGAGCAGTTGCGGCGGGTGCAAACGGCTTACAAGCTGACCGAAGCTCTCAGCGACGTCAGCGCCGATCAGGCCGGCGAAGACGACGCCCTGGCCGGGCCCGATCCGGAGGCCCTCAGGTCGGTGGCAGGGGTATTAAAGGCCGAGCTGGAGGATGTGAAACAGGCTTTGGAATTGTGTCTCCATAATCAGGCTACAGTCTCCACCCTGGCCGATACCCTGCCGGTGATGAAACGCGTTGCGGACACCATGGCGGTGCTGGGGTTGGGGGTATTGCGCAAGCAGTTGCTGGCCCAGAGTGCGCTGGTTGAACAGGCGGTGGCAGCCGGCAGCGACCTCAGTGACGACAGCCTGATGTCACTGGCCCGGAAGTTTCTTGACATTGAAAACGGTCTCGATAGTCTGGCCAGGGGAGTGGCGCAATCACGTGCCGTTGACCCCCGAACTGGCCGGGATATGCATATCGATCAGGCCCAGGCGTCAGTGTTGCGCGAGTCCCGCAATGGCCTGGAACAGGCCAAGGACGCCATTATCGAATATATCACCCGCCAGTGGGATGTTTCCCGCCTGGTCAAGGTACCAACCCTGTTGCGCGAGATACGCGGCGGCCTTGATATGATCCCGTTGGCGCGCCCTGCACGCATACTGGGAGCCTGCGCGCTTTATATTGAAGAACAACTGCTCGATGCCAAGCTCACGCCCGACGGAGCTACCCTTGATCGCCTGGCAGATGCCATTACCAGTGTCGAGTATTATCTCGAGCGATTGAGCGGTGACGGGGAAGAGAACGACAAGCTGTTGCTGGGTGTGGCGGAGGAGAGTATGGCGCTCCTGGGGTATGCCGTGGGCACTTCCCGCGAACCAGAACAGGCGACGGTGACAGCCGACAGCACTGCCCCAGAGACCGAGCCGCTTGAACCAGAGGCGCCGACGGCTGATCAACCGGCGATCGACGACGAACCGGAAGCGCCGGAAGACGAGGAGACTGTCGTCGCGGAAGACGATGACGAAGAGCTAATCGATGATGAGATTCTGGAAATCTTTTTCGATGAAGCCGGAGAGGTCATCGAGAACATCGACGAATTCCTCCCGCGCTGGGCAAACGACTTTGAAGATACTGAAGCCCTGGTGGAATTCCGGCGTGCGTTTCATACGCTCAAAGGTAGCGGCCGTATGGTGCAAGCGCACGATATTGGCGAGTTGGCCTGGACAGTGGAGAATATGCTCAACCGGGTGATCGACGGTACCGTGGCGCCGGATCTGCCGCAAGTGCAATTGATTGAGTTGGTGCGTGCGCTTCTCCCGCCGTTGATTGAAGCTTTCCGTCACGGCAAGCCCAACCCGGAACCGGATTTATGCAGGCAATACCAGGCCTGGGGTGAAGCACTGGCCAGCGGTACCATTCCCGACGGGCTCAGCACCGCCGCTGAGGGCGCCAGCGACGTCGAGACAACGGCGACCACCAGTGGTTTGCCAGGAGACGTTGCGGCAGACGCTGGTGAAACACTGTCGCCGATGGAGGTTGAGCCTGTAACTGATCGGTCGATCCCCGAGGTCGAGGGGTTGACAGAGGATACTGTAGTGGCACTGGATGAAGACAGTGACGATGACCAGGACAGCCTGCTGTGGGACATTTTTGGCTCTGAGGCCATAGGTCATCTGCAGACCATCGAGGCTTATATCGCCGAAATGGATGCAGCCCGGCCACTGTTTACGCCGCCCAGTGACAGTATGCAGCGGGCGCTGCACACGCTCAAAGGTAGCGCCCATATGGCGGATGTCACTGCGATTGCCGAGTTGGCGACACCGCTGGAGCGCTTCGTCAAGGAACTGCGTACCTACCAAGTCAATATCGACGACGATATCCTGCAGTTGATCAAAGATGGTGTGGAGTATATTCGCTCCGCCCTGACACAGATCGAAGCGGGCGATTCGGTCGTGATCCCCAAGCTCGACCAGTTTATTGCTCGGGTGGCTGAGCTCAAGGAACTGTTCGTGGCTCCTCTGATTCGGGAGCAGGAGGCGGAAGATACCGGTATCCGCAAGGTGGATCCCGAGCTGCTCGCCATTTTTATGGCTGAAGAGATGAACCTGCTGCTGGATGCGGACCAGATCCTGGCCGCTTGGCAAGAGCAGCCTCAGACGCTCTCGCAATTGCAGCCGATGCAAACCGAACTGCAGACCCTGGAAAAAGGTGCCGAACGCGCCAACCTCCCGCCGATGGCCGAACTCAGTGGCCAGTTGGGGGCCATCTATGAAGCCATACAAGCCGGCGGGCTCGAGTGCGCTGACAGCCTGTGTGAAACCCTGCTGCAAGGGCACAACGCGTTGTTGGATATGGTGGATTCCCTGGCCGCGGGGCAGAATTTACCCGCTACGCCTTCAACCGTAGCCGAGCAGTTGACCCGGTTGCTAGAAGGCGTGGCGAATCCGCCGGCTGATAGCCGGGAGCCGGTGCCTGAGCTTGAGCCGGTGCCAGAGGAAGGCGGCGACAATCGGTTGGCGATTGATCTCGATGAACTTGGTCTGGATATGGACGAGGCTGAGTTCGACGCCTTGGTTGCCAGAGAGGCACAAGCGGTCGAGAGAGAAAAACTCGGTGCGACAGCCCAGGGGGATGGGCAAGTGGCACTTGAGCCTGAATCTACGTTGCAGGAACCGGTGCCGCGTGCTGTAGAGCAAGAGCCCCAGGCGGTCGAACCTGCCGAGGTGGCAAGGGTTGTGGAATCTTCGGTTCCGGGAGAAGGTTTGGAGGAATCCATTGGGGTAGCCGATTCGACGCCCGGTGCTGAAGAGGAGAATATTGACGCTGAGATTCTCGAAATCTTTATCGAGGAAGCGGATGAGTTGCTGGAAGAGATCGACCAGTCAATCCACGATTGGGAAGATGATTGGAGTCGCAGAGACAGCGCCGAAGAGCTCAAACGCGCCCTTCACACGCTTAAGGGCGGCGCCCGCCTGGCCGGTTTGATGGATCTGGGGGAGCTGGCCCATGAATTTGAAACCGAGCTGATCAATCTTGGCGAGGGTGCCGAGATCGAGTCGGCTCTGTTTGAACAGCTTCACCACTATCAGGATCGGCTGCTTACGGGTATTGAAGCTCTGAAGGAGCGGATCACTGTAGCGGCTATTGAACCCGAGGCCAGGCTTGGCGTCGACAGCCGGGCAGCCCCAACCATCACCTCCGACGAGGTGATAGAGCCGCAGGGTAAAATAACAGTGGCGACGGGAGTGCCCGAACCGGCCGAGGGGGAAATAGCCCCGGCGCCGACAGCAGAAATTCTTCCCTTTACCGCCCGCTCTTCGGAGCGCAGCGACAGTGAACCGGGCAGCGCGACCTTGCCTGCCTGCCCTGGATTGGAACGCCCCCCCGCAACGACCCAGGCCGCTGCGGCGATTGCCGCACGCCGTTCGGCACCCCAGGAGGTGGTCAAGGTTTCTGCAGAGCTGCTGGAAGATTTGGTCAACCTTGCTGGTGAGACTTCCATCAGCCGCAGTCGAATGGAAGAACAGATCAGCGAACAGGGTTTTACACTGGAGGAAATGGAGTCCACCATTAAACGCCTGCAAGAGCAGGTGCGACGCCTGGATATAGAAACAGAAGCCCAGGTGCTTTTCCGGCAGGAGCAACTGGCGGACAAGGAAGAGTTTGATCCCCTGGAAATGGATCGCTATTCCCAGTTACAACAACTGGCGCGATCGCTGACGGAATCGGCGTCAGATCTGATGGATTTAAAGACCACCCTGACGGACAAGAATCGCGATACGGAAACCCTGCTATTGCAGCAATCGCGCATCAATACCGACCTGCAAGAGGGTTTGATGCGCTCGCGCATGGTGCCTTTCTCGCGGCTTGTGCCGCGGTTGCGGCGCATCGTGCGCCAGGTGTCCGGGGAGTTGGGCAAGCAGGTGAATTTTGAGTTAAAGAATGTGGAAGGGGAGCTGGACCGCTCGGTGCTCGAGCGGATGGTGGCCCCCCTGGAACATATGCTGCGCAACGCGGTGGACCATGGTATTGAAGATTGTGAGGAGCGGCAGCAGGCGGGTAAACCCGAGACCGGCACCATTGCCCTGAGTTTGGGGCGTGAGGGTGGTGACGTGTTATTGCGCCTGAAGGATGACGGTCGGGGAATTAACCTGGAGCGGGTGCGGGAAAAAGCCATCGAGCGCGGTTTAATGAGCGCCGATGCCCAGCTGCCCGATCGCGATGTAATGCAGTATATCCTGCAGGCGGGTTTCACCACCGCAGACCAGGTCACCCAGATTTCGGGGCGCGGTGTCGGCATGGACGTGGTGCATTCGGAGATCAAACAACTCGGAGGCTCCATGTACATCAATTCGGAGTGGGGCCAAGGTACAGAGTTTGTGGTGCGACTGCCTTTCACTGTATCGGTGAACCGGGCGCTGATGGTGGTCATCGGCGAGGACCAGTACGCAATTCCACTGAACACCATTGAGGGCATTGTGCGGGTGAGCCCGTTTGAACTGGAGCACTATTACCGCGATCCCACTGCCAACTTTGAATATGCCGGGGAAAATTATTCTGTGCGCTACCTGGGACAGATGCTTAATAGTGACGCCCGGCCCAAACTGGAAGGACAAGCGCTGCCGTTGCCGGTGGTGCTGGTGCGCAGTGCCGAGAACGCTGTTGCTTTGCAAGTGGATTCCCTCATGGGCAGTCGCGAGATCGTCGTAAAAACACTCGGGCCGCAATTCAGTGCGGTGCAGGGATTGTCCGGCGCCACCGTGATGGGGGACGGCAGCGTGGTGGTGATTCTCGACCCCCACGCCATGATTCGCAAAGAGATGGCGCTCCTGGACCACAGTCGTAATGTGATCTCCCTGGCACCGAGCGCGGTGGTTGATGAGATCGACGAACAAACGGTGATGGTGGTGGACGATTCGGTTACCGTGCGCAAGGTCACCAGCCGCTTCCTGGAGCGAGAGGGATTCCACGTGGTGACAGCCAAGGACGGTGCCGATGCCATGCGCCAGCTACAGGACACTGTACCGGATCTGATGCTGCTCGATATTGAAATGCCGCGGATGGACGGCTTTGAAGTTGCGAAAAATATCCGTTCCAGCAGCCGTTTAAAGGACCTGCCGATCATTATGATCACGTCTCGCACCGGGGCCAAACACCGGGATCGGGCGCTGGCGCTGGGTGTGAACAAGTACTTGGGTAAACCCTATCAGGAAGAGCAGTTGCTCAGCAATATCCGTGAATTGATCGGCAACACAGTGGAGTGAACGGCTTGTCGCCCCTGAACATCGGTATACTTGCAGACAGCAGTTTGCAGCAGCACAGCTTGCGACGCGTGTTGCTCGATTGCGGGTGCGAGGTACGTCACAACCTGCTGTTGGAGCAGCTGAGCAGTGGTGCGGCCCCACCCGGGTTGGAGTGCGGAGATGTGGACGCCTGGGTAGTGGATATCGCTATGGACACCGCCAACGCCCAATACCTGGACGAATGGCTTAACCAGGTGCGGGTACCGCTGATCTTCGGGGACGGCGATGCCCCCAACCCGGGCAGTGAAGCGTTTGCTGCCTGGTCCCGGCGCCTGAGTGCCAAGGTGGCCCAGCTGGCCGGGACCATTAAGCTGCAGCGGGGGGGTGAACCGCTGGCCCGGCACTTATGGGTGCTGGGAGCCTCCACGGGTGGCCCTCAGGCGGTTAAAGAGTTCCTGCGATTACTGCCGCCGGCGCTGGGAGCTGCATTTGTTTATGTGCAACATAGCGATACGGACTTTGATGCGATATTGGCCCAGGTAATGAGTAAAAACAGTCATTATCCGGTGTTCGTGATCGAGCACGGCGACATTGTGCGGGAAAATACCGTCGCCGTGGTGCGGCCGGATACCTGTATCGAGGTTTTAGAGAACGGTACTTTCGCGGTGCGTGAAGGTGGCTGGCGCGGACCCTTCCGTCCTTCCATCGATCAGGTGGTGGCCAACGTGGCGCGGGTTTATCGCCAGCGCAGCGGTGTGATCGTGTTCAGTGGTATGGGCGATGATGGTGCCGCCAGCAGTCGATTGGTGAAACAACAGGGTGGGCAGGTCTGGGTACAGTCGCCGGAAACCTGTGCCTGCGCCTCCATGCCCGAAGCGGTTTTCCACCAAGGGGTAGTCAGTTTCACAGGGGCACCAGCGGCGCTGGCGGTCAAGCTGCAACAGCATATGAAGCGACATTATCTGCTAGAGAGCCCTTGAAACTCGCCCGAAGCAGGGCGGAAAATAGGGACGCTGGAGAAGCACGGCAGCACAATTCGCAAACCATCAAACAAGCGTAAATATAAAGACTGAGAGGCCGATACAGTGGCGATAAACGCACCTCCAAAGGTGGGCAATACCACAGTGGAAGAGGTACCCAGCCTGTTGATTCCCGTGGGTGGGCGCACCCTGTTGGTACCCACCGTCAGCATTGCCGAGATTGCGCCTTTTAGTCATGCCAGTGGCGAGCAGGATGCCCCCGATTGGTATCTGGGTAAAATTCAGTGGCGGGACCAACAGGTGCCGCTGCTCTCTTTTGAAGTGATTAACGGTGAAGCTCGTCCCGCCATCCATAGCCGTTGTCGGGTAGCGGTGTTTAACAACACCGGTGTTAGTGAAGACCTGCCTTTTTTGGCTCTGCCTACCCAGGGGATACCGCGTTTGGCCCGGGTCAACGCCGAGGAACTTTCCCAGCGTGAAGCAGCTACAAAAGCCTTTGAGCTAATGCATGTCTCGCTGGCGGGGGAGAATGCGGTGATTCCGGATGTGGCCGCCCTGGAGAGAGCTTATCTGGATTACCGCGCCAGCCGCGGGCCGTGATAGGGGGATTATAAATCCCCCCACAAATATTGTATTAGGCTCAGCCCCACTACTGGGGCTGTTTCGGTACGAAGTACCCGCGGCCCCAGGGTCAGGGCCTGAAAGCCGCAATCCAATGTCTGTTGAATCTCCTCTTCACTCAACCCGCCTTCTGGGCCTATCAACAGGGTCACAGCTTGCGGCCGTTGATAACCCGCCAGGCGTTGGTTGCCACGGTGGTGCAAGACCAGTTTCAGGGGAGCAGTGCTCCCATCCTGTTGTTGCGTCAACCAGCTGGTGAGTTTTAACGGCATGGCAATCTGTGGCAGGCGATTGCGTTGGCACTGTTCGCAGGCACTGACGGCAATTTGCTGCCAGTGATGCAGTTTTTTCTGCAGGCGATCGCCGCTCAGCTTCACTTCCGTGCGTTCGGTTAGCAGAGGCAGTATACGGGTCACGCCCAGCTCGGTGGCTTTTTGTAACACCCAGTCAAACCGCTCTCCACGGGATAGGCCAATAGCCAACTCGATCTGCAGGGGTGACTCGCGGTCAGCTGCGCGGTACTCCCCCAGGCATACCGTCACCTGTTTTTTGCCGACTTCGGCAATGGTGGCTTGGTACTCCCCACCTTGGCCGTTAAACAGCACCAATTCACGCCCAGCCTGCATTCGCAACACTTTGGCGATATGGCGTGACGGCCCCTCTTCCAGGAACAGGCTTTGGCCGGCAGACAGGGGTTGGTTGGAGTAGATTCTCGGGATACGCATGGGGCTCAGTGTAGAGCACTGTTGGCCTTAAAACGAGCCTTTAAGCCAACAGTGTCCGGGCGGAGTCTTGCTGTTTATGCCTCGACCGGAATCAGGCCCAGGTTTCGGCAGATAGTGGCGCAGGGTTCGGCCTGGTTCATACTGTAGAAGTGCAGTCCGGGGGCACCGTTTTCCAGCAACGTTTCACAGAGTTCGGTGATCAGATCGATACCAAAGGCCATCAAACTTTCACTGTCATCACCAAAACATTCCAGGCGTTTGGCCAGCCAGCGCGGAATCTCAGCGCCGCAGTTGGCGGAGAAACGGGCCAGATTCTGGTAATTGATAATCGGCATAATGCCCGGATAGATCGGTTTGTCGATACCCGCTGCCTGGCACTGATCCATAAAGTAGAAAAAGGCATCCGGGTTAAAGAAATACTGGGTAATGGCGGCATCGGCGCCGGCATCAAACTTGCCTTTCAAGTAGCGAATATCGTCGTCGTAGTTTTTTGCCTCCGGGTGAATTTCCGGATAGGCTGCCACCTTGATATTGAAGTGGTCGCCAAAGTGGCTGCGCACCAGGTGTACCAGTTCGTTGGCGTAGACCAGCTTCTGGGTGCCCATGCCCGAGGGCATATCGCCGCGCAGGGCGACCAGACGATTGATGCCCGCGTCCTTGTATTCCTGTAACAGCGCCAACACAGTTTCTTCCGAGTCGCCGCCAAAGGAGAGGTGAGGAGCCACATCGAGCCCGTCGGCTTTGTACTGCAGCACAATACCTTTGGTATTGTCGCGAGTGGAGCCGCCGGCGCCGTAAGTAACCGAAAAATAACTGGGTGCGAACTGGCTGAGGGTATCGCGCACTTTGATCAGCTTCTCCCGACCAGCATCGGTTTTGGGCGGGAAAAATTCAAAGCTGATTTGAAGATCTTGTTCGTTCATGGGTAAACCTGATAATTAGCGGCAAGCCTCAAGCCCCAGGCATCAAATTGGAAAACCTGCCGCTGTCCGCTTGTCGCTGATTAATATTTATAGCTTTCGGATTTAAAGGGGCCTTCTGCGGCGACATTGATATAGTCCGCCTGGGCCGGGGTCAGCTTGGTGATCACGCCACCAAAACCTTCGACCATATCCTGGGCCACCTCTTCGTCGAGTTTTTTCGGCAACACTTTTACGTAAATGTTGGCGGTCTTCTCGGCGGCTGGCAGATCCGCAAACGCGGCTTCGTACAGATAGATCTGGGCCAGCACTTGGTTGGCAAACGAGCCATCCATAATACGTGACGGGTGGCCGGTAGCGTTACCGAGGTTTACCAGCCGGCCTTCAGACAACAGGATCAGGTGGTCGTTGGTTTCCCGGTTGCGGAACACCTTGTGTACCTGAGGTTTGACTTCGTCCCACTCGTAGTTGTCGCGCATGAACTGGGTGTCGATCTCGTTATCGAAGTGGCCGATATTACAGACCACTGCACCGCTTTTCAGGGTTTGCAGCATGGCGGCGTCACAGACATTGATATTGCCTGTGGTGGTGACCACCAGGTCGGTGGTTCCCAGCACCACGCTGTTGATATCCTCTACCTTGCCGGTATTGATACCGTTATTGTAAGGCGACACCACTTCAAAGCCGTCCATACAGGCCTGCATGGCGCAAATCGGGTCGATCTCAGATACCTTCACGATCATCCCTTCCTGGCGCAGAGAAGCAGCGGAACCTTTACCCACGTCGCCGTAACCGATCACAAGCGCTTTTTTCCCTGACAAGAGGTGGTCGGTACCGCGTTTGATGGCATCGTTGAGGCTGTGGCGACAGCCGTACTTGTTGTCGTTTTTGGACTTGGTCACCGAGTCGTTGACATTGATGGCCGGGACTTTCAATTCGTCTTTTTCCATCATCTCCAGCAGACGGTGCACGCCGGTGGTGGTCTCTTCACTGATACCGTGAATACGATCCAACATCGCCGGGTATTTGCTGTGGACCATTTCGGTGAGGTCTCCACCATCATCCAAAATCATATTCGCATCCCAGACCTCGTCATTGTTGAGGATAGTCTGCTCAATGCACCAGAAGAATTCTTCTTCGGTTTCCCCTTTCCAGGCGAATACCGGGATGCCCGCGGCGGCGATGGCGGCAGCGGCATGGTCCTGGGTGGAGAAAATGTTACAGGAAGACCAGCGCACTTCCGCACCCAGCTCCACCAGGGTCTCGATCAGTACCGCAGTCTGAATGGTCATGTGAATACAGCCCATAATTTTGGCACCGGCCAGGGGCTGGCTTTGCTTGTACTTGCGGCGCAGGGCCATCAGTGCCGGCATCTCGCCTTCGGCAATTTCAATTTCTTTGCGGCCCCATTCGGCCAGTGTGATATCGGCAACTTTATAGTCAGTAAAATTCTCTACAGCGGTCATGGTTCGGATCCTAAATAACTGTGCGGCGGCCGGCGGGCACACGCTGCCCGCGGCCGATAAGGTACTAATGTGGTTGACTACCGGTCTATTAGAGGGCCGCCTTTAGCGTCTCGGCCTTATCGGTTTTTTCCCAAGTGAAATTGGGCTCTTCGCGTCCAAAGTGGCCGTAGGAGGCAGTGGCGCGATAGATCGGGCGCCTGAGATCGAGCATGTCGATCAGACCGCGCGGGCGCAGATCAAAGTTCTCGCGTACCAGTTCCACGATCTTGTCGTCGCTGAGTTTACCGGTGCCAAAGGTGTTGAGCGAAATGGAGGTGGGTTCAGCCACTCCGATAGCGTAGGACACCTGGATTTCACAGCGATCTGCCAAACCGGCGGCGACTATGTTTTTGGCTACGTAGCGACCGGCGTAAGCGGCGGAACGATCCACCTTGGAGGGGTCCTTGCCGGAGAAAGCGCCGCCGCCGTGACGGGCCATACCCCCGTAAGTGTCGACAATAATCTTGCGCCCGGTGAGGCCGCAGTCGCCAACCGGCCCGCCGATCACAAAGTTTCCGGTGGGATTGATATGGTAGAGGGTGTCATCGTGCAGCCACTCTGCTGGCAGCACCGGTTTGATAATCTCTTCCAGTACCGCTTCGCGCAGATCCGTCAGGGAAATGCAGGGATCGTGTTGAGTGGAAAGCACCACCGCATCCACTGCCACCGGCTTGCCGTTTTCATAGCGCAGGCTGACCTGGCTCTTGGCGTCCGGGCGCAACCAGGGCAATACATTATGCTTGCGCAAGTAGGCCTGGCGCTCTACCAGTCGGTGGGAGTAATAAATGGGGGCGGGCATCAGGACATCGGTCTCGTTGGTGGCATAACCAAACATCAGGCCCTGGTCGCCGGCGCCCAGGTCTTTGTCTTCGCCTTCGTCCACTCCCATGGCAATGTCTGACGACTGCTTGCCGATGGCGTTAAGTACGGCACAGGAGGCACCGTCAAAGCCCACCTCACTGGAGTTGTAGCCGATATCCAGGATCACATCGCGAATCAGATCTTCCAGATCAATATAGGTGGAAGTGCGGACTTCGCCGGCGACGATGGCCATACCCGTCTTGACCATGGTTTCCACCGCCACGCGGGCGTGAATATCGTCGGTCAGAATGGCATCGAGAATGGCGTCGGAAATCTGATCCGCCATTTTATCGGGATGCCCCTCGGAAACGGATTCCGAAGTAAAGATAGAATAGTCAGCCATGGTTAGGGTATCTCCAGTATAATATCGGTATTAGGGCTTAAAAAATTGCCGCAGTTGTATTTGAAAGCCGTTGCGCAGTGCAAAATAACTGCTTTGGCCTTCGTTCAATCCCGCGGCTTTGGCCCAGCGAGAAAAATCTTCCGGCTCAAACCCCTGCCACAGGTCGCCGCAGGCCTCTTTGGCCCAGCCCTGATCGTGGCGGCAGAGGTCGGTGACCAGCAGTGCGCCACCGGGGTTTAGCACAGTGCTCAAATCCTGAAATATATCGGCCGGCGACGGGGTGTGGTGCAACACCATATTCACCACCACACAGTCACAGTGCAGTTTTTCCGCCAGGGCGGTCCGGGTGTCCCCCGATAGCAGGCGCACATTGTCCAGCGCCTGTTTGGCCACAAATGTTTGGGCCTTGCTGAGCATTTCCGGCGCATTGTCCAGCGCCAACACCTCCTGGAAATGGCTTGCCAGCACCGCCAGAAACTCACCCTCACCAGGGCCGATTTCCAGTGCCCGCCGCCGCTGGGGCAGAGGGGTTGCGCGCAACAACTCTCCGACCTGCTCAGCGTACACCGGGTAACTGGCAATCAGATCCTGCTGCTCCCGGAATTTGCTGGCGTTGTCGGCAAAAAAGGCCAGGGACAGCCGCGCCCGCTCTGCCTGTACCTGTCGCAACTGCTCGCCCAGCGGTGCCGACAGAGACTGTTGGTCGAGGGTGGCAAACAGCTGTTGCTGCAGCGCTGCCAGCGGTTCGCGCGGGTTGGCATAGGCGCGGCGGTAGAAGATCGAATTACCTTCCCGTCGCGAGGCCACCAGGCCGGCATTGGCCAATACCTTGAGGTGATGGCTCATCCCGGACTGTTTGATCTTGAATACCCGGCACAATTCCAGTACCCCAAACGAGTCCCGCGCCAACACCCGCAGAATTTCCAGCCGCAGGGGATCGCCGGCCGCCTTCAGATGGGTGGCCAGTTCCTGGAAGCTCGAGCCTTGCTGTTCAGACTTGGCACTGGACACAGCGGCTTGGCTGTTGGTGCGGACTGGCGCACTTTTCAGGGAGCCTTGTTCTGTCACAGGGGCACCGGGGGTATTAGACATAAACGCAGTCTAGCAGCGGACTCGTTAGAGATCAAATCTATATCAAAATATTTTGATATAGATATAGTGCGAACAGGTTCTAATGGTATTAATTTGGTGATTTGTTGATCTTTTCGCGGATCCTCGCTTTACGGGACCAGGCAGGTGCGAGAAAATAGCGCCCTTTTTGGGCATCGGTCCGCTCGGCCGGTCTGTAAAGGGAGGCGTTGTGTCCCCATTAACCGGATTTTTAGACTGCCGATCGATGTTCTGTATAGATGTAGTTCTTATTGTTGTTTGACCTTTTTACTGTTCTTTGAGGAGCCCTGAGCCCATGCCATCCCGCCCTGAATTAGCCAATGCCATCCGCGCCCTGAGTATGGACGCCGTACAGAAAGCCAAGAGCGGTCATCCCGGTGCGCCCATGGGCATGGCCGATATCGCCGAGGTTCTGTGGAACGACTATCTCAAGCACAACCCCAAGAATCCCCAGTGGGTGGATCGGGATCGCTTTGTGCTCTCCAACGGTCACGGCTCCATGCTGATCTACTCGCTGCTGCATTTGACCGGCTACAACCTGCCGATTGAAGAATTGCAAAACTTCCGCCAGTTGCACTCCAAAACCCCCGGCCACCCGGAATACGGATACGCACCGGGAGTGGAGACCACCACCGGACCGCTGGGACAGGGCATTACCAATGCTGTGGGCATGGCGCTGGCTGAAAAAGTGCTGGCGGCGCAGTTTAACCGTGATGGTCACAACATTGTCGATCACTACACCTACGCCTTTTTGGGCGACGGCTGCCTGATGGAGGGCATCTCCCACGAGTCGGCCTCTCTTGCGGGCACCCTGGGACTGGGCAAGCTGATCGCCTTCTACGACGACAACGGCATCTCCATCGACGGAGAGGTGGAAGGCTGGTTTACCGATGATACTCCCAAGCGTTTTGAATCCTACGGCTGGCAAGTGATTGCCGCTGTCGATGGACATGACAGTAACGCCATTCGCGCCGCCATTGAGAATGCCCGCGAAGACAGCGGGCGCCCGACGTTGATTTGCTGTAAAACCGTGATCGGTTTCGGCTCACCCAACAAACAGGGCAAGGAGGAGTGTCACGGTGCCCCCTTGGGTGAAGATGAAATCGCCCTGGTGCGCAAAACACTGGGCTGGGAACACGAGCCCTTTGTAATCCCGGAAGAGATCTACGCCAGTTGGAATGCAGAGCAGGCCGGTGCTGCCGCCGAAGCCGCGTGGCAGGAGCGCTTTGCCGGCTACCAGTCGGCTCACCCGGAGCTGGCGGCTGAGTTTGAGCGCCGCGTGATCAAAGGGGAACTGCCCGGGGACTTTAGCGCCAAGGCGGACGAGTATATCCGTCAGTGCCAGGAAAAGATGGAAAAAGTGGCCTCGCGCAAGGCCTCCCAGAACACCCTGAACGCCTACGGCCCCCACTTGCCGGAATTGCTGGGAGGCTCTGCCGACCTGGCAGGCTCCAACCTGACCCTGTGGTCCGGCTCCAAGGGTGTGAGCAACGCCGATGCCAGCGGCAACTATATTTTCTACGGGGTGCGCGAGTTCGGCATGAGCGCCATTATGAACGGTATCGCACTGCACGGTGGTTTTGTTAACTACGGTGCCACCTTCCTGATGTTTATGGAATACGCCCGCAATGCAGTGCGCATGGCGGCTCTGATGAAGCAGCAAAGCATTTTTGTCTACACTCACGACTCCATCGGTTTGGGTGAAGACGGCCCCACCCACCAGCCGGTGGAGCAGCTGGTCAGCCTGCGTTCAACCCCTAACCTCAATACCTGGCGCCCCTGTGATACCGTGGAGTCTGCGGTGAGCTGGAAACACGCCATCGAGCGCCGCAACGGTCCCTCGGCGCTGGTATTTTCCCGCCAGGGATTGACCCCACAGCCTCGCACCGAAGCGCAGTTGGCGGCTATCGCCCGCGGTGCCTATGTGCTGAAAGAGGCAGCGGACAGCAGTGCTGAGCTGGACGCAATTCTGATTGCCACGGGCTCCGAAGTGGAGTTGGCGGTGGCCGCCGCTGAGCAGCTGGGCGCCCAGGGCAAGAATGTACGTGTGGTCTCTATGCCTTGTGCCGAAGTGTTTGAGCAACAGGATGCGGCCTATCGCGAAAGCGTACTGCCGTTGGCGGTAACGGCTCGAGTGGCGATCGAAGCCCTGCATCAGGATTTCTGGTACAAGTATGTGGGTCTCGACGGTCGTGTTATCGGTATGAACAGCTTTGGTGAATCCGCCCCCGGGGGCGAGCTGATGAAGCACTTTGGCTTCACCGTTGAGAATGTGGTGGAAACCGTGACAGAGCTGCTCGACTAGCGTTTATGCCGTTGGCAATTCACCTACAGATTGAGTGAAAACATGACCGTTCGAGTTGCGATCAATGGTTATGGCCGTATCGGCCGCTGTGTTCTGCGCGCGCTCTATGAGTCGGGTGCGCGGGACCAGTTGCAAGTGGTCGCGATCAACGAGCTGGCTGATTGCAAAACCATTGCCCACCTGACCAAGTACGACTCCACCCACGGCCGTTTTCCCGGTGAGGTGTCGGTGGAGGACGATTGGCTGACCATCGACAGTGATGCCATCCGCGTGCTGCACCGCGAGCATATCGCCGATCTGCCCTGGTCGGAGCTGGGTGTCGATCTGGTGCTGGAGTGTACCGGCACCTTCGGCGACCGGGCCACGGCCCAGCAGCATATTTACGGAGGCGGCAAGCGGGTGCTGTTTTCTCAACCGGCCCAGGCGGATATTGACGCCACCATTGTTTACGGTATCAACGAAGACTCGCTGGACGGTAGCGAAACCATTATCTCCAACGCCTCCTGTACCACCAATTGTGTGGTGCCGGTGATCAAGGCGCTGCACGATGGTGTAGGGGTAAAGAGCGGAGTGATCACCACCATTCACTCGGCGATGAACGATCAGCCGGTGATCGACGCTTATCACCACACGGATTTGCGCAAGACCCGCTCAGTGTTTCAATCGATCATTCCTATCGACACCGGACTGGCGCAGGGCATTGATCGTCTGCTGCCGGAGCTGAGCGGACGATTTGAAGCTCAGGCGATGCGTGTGCCCACGGTGAATGTGTCGGCTATCGACTTGTCGGTGGTGGTATCCCGGGATGTGACTGCCGAGCAGATTAACTCCCTGCTGCAACAGGCGGCGGCGACCCGTTTTAACGGCGTGCTGGGTTTTACCGACGAGCTTTTGGCCTCTTGCGATTTCAATCACGACAGCCGTTCCGGAATTGTGGACGCGGGGCAGACCCGGGTGGCGGGCAAGCGGCTGGTGAAAGTTTTGATCTGGTTTGATAACGAGTGGGGTTACGCCAACCGCATGCTCGATGTGGCCCGAGCCTGGGCCAAAAAGTTTTAATGCGCTTTGGGCGCACCGGTTAACACGATTTTTCTATTCTAACGATTGCTGTAAGAGGAATCTGCAATGGCTGTAAAGTTGATGACGGAATTGGATCTCGCAGGTAAGCGTGTACTGATTCGCGAAGACCTCAACGTTCCTGTAAAAAATGGTGAAGTTACGTCCGATGCGCGCATTCGCGCCGCGTTGCCTACCATTGAGCACGCCCTGAAAGCCGGGGCCAAAGTCATTGTGATGTCCCATCTTGGCCGCCCCACAGAAGGTGAGTTTGCAGAGGAGTTTTCCCTGCAGCCGGTGGCCAACCACCTGGGCAAACTGTTGGGGCGCGAAGTGCCGGTGGTGAAAGATTGGCAAAGCGGGATTGAGCTGCAGGATGGTGAATTGGCGCTGCTGGAAAACGTGCGCTTTAATGCGGGCGAGAAAAAGGACAACGAAGCACTGGCCAAGGCCTACGCATCGCTGTGCGACGTGTTTGTGATGGACGCTTTTGGCACCGCTCACCGCGCCCAGGCCTCTACCCACGGAGTGGCCAAGTTTGCCCCCGTCGCCTGTGCCGGCCCGCTGCTGGCCAATGAATTAAATGCCCTGGAAAAAGCCCTGGCCAATCCTGCCCGCCCGATGGTGGCCATTGTGGGTGGCTCCAAGGTCTCTACCAAGCTGACGGTGCTGGAAACCCTGTCTGAGAAAGTGGATCAGCTGATTGTCGGCGGCGGTATCGCCAACACCTTCCTCGCCGCTGCCGGCAAGCCGGTGGGCAAGTCCCTCTACGAACAGGACTTGATCCCCAATGCCAAGGCACTGATGGAGAAGTGTGAAATCCCCGTGCCCAGCGATGTGGTGACCGGTAAGGCCTTTTCTGAAAGTACTCCCGCCGAACTGAAAGCCGCGGGCGATGTGGCTGACGACGATATGATTTTTGATATCGGCCCCGAATCCGCCCGGCAGTTGGCAGCGATTCTGGCCAATGCCAAGACCGTCATCTGGAACGGGCCGGTAGGTGTGTTTGAATTCGATCAGTTTGGGGCAGGCACCAAGACTTTGGCGGAAGCCATTGCCAACAGCGACGGCTTCTCCATTGCCGGTGGTGGTGATACCCTCGCAGCGGTGGACAAGTACAGTATTGCCGACAAGGTATCTTATATCTCCACCGGTGGGGGAGCCTTCCTGGAATATGTGGAAGGTAAAGTGCTACCTGCGGTGGCCGTACTGGAAGACCGTGCCAACGACTGAGTGGGCAAGGTATTTTAAAAAAAGATAATTAGACTACCCACCGTGCCGGTGGCATTGAATCAACGGCCAATGCAAGTCGTGGCCGCTGATTGAATAGTCTGACCTACAGATATAGAGATTAAGACAAAGGACAAAAGCTATGGCACTGATTAGCATGCGCCAACTGCTGGACCACGCTGCAGAATACGGTTACGGCGTGCCGGCATTTAACGTGAACAACCTCGAACAGATGCGCGCCATTATGGAGGCAGCTGACCAGACTGATTCGCCGGTAATCGTGCAGGCCTCTGCCGGTGCTCGCAAGTATGCCGGCGCTCCTTTCCTGCGCCACCTGATTTTGGCAGCGATTGAAGAGTTCCCCCATATTCCCGTGTGTATGCACCAGGACCACGGCACTTCCCCCTCTGTGTGTCAGCGCTCCATCCAGCTGGGTTTCAGCTCGGTAATGATGGACGGCTCCCTGGGTGAAGATGGCAAGACTCCCACCAGCTACGAGTACAATGTGGATGTGACCAAGCGTACTGTTGAGATGGCCCATGCCTGTGGTGTGTCTGTGGAAGGAGAGCTGGGTTGCCTGGGCTCCCTGGAAACCGGTGAAGCGGGCGAGGAAGATGGCATCGGCGCCGAAGGCAAGCTGACCCATGACCAGATGCTTACCGATCCGGAAGAAGCTGCAGACTTCGTGAACAAGACCAATGTGGATGCCCTCGCGATCGCCTGTGGTACCTCCCACGGTGCCTACAAGTTCACCCGCCCGCCCACGGGTGATATCCTGGCTATCGACCGCATCAAGGAGATTCACGCCCGTATCCCCAACACTCACCTGGTAATGCACGGCTCTTCGTCCGTCCCCCAAGAGTGGCTGGCAGTGATCAACGAGTTTGGCGGTGAGATTCCGGAGACCTACGGTGTGCCCGTGGAGCAGATCTGCGAAGGCATCAAGCACGGGGTGCGCAAGGTCAATATCGATACCGACCTGCGCTTGGCTTCCACCGGTTCGGTGCGCCGCTTCCTGGCCAATAACACGTCGGAATTTGATCCGCGCAAGTACCTGAAAGAAACCGTGACGGCGATGAAAGATATCTGTGTGGCCCGCTACGAAGCATTTGGTACCGCCGGCAACGCCAGCAAGATCACCCCCATCAGCCTCGAATCCATGTTCCAGCGCTACAGCAGCGGTGAGCTGGATGCCCAGGTGAAGTAATCCGGATTAAAAAAGGCGGACGTTGTTCCGCCTTTTTTATTCATGGCTTTTCCGTTTATGGATAAACACCAACTCGCCCGGTTGCGGCAACAGCTGCCGCCCTTGCATTTCGACCTGAATACCGACCTGCATTTTCAGGATCAGCCCCTGCCCCAAACCTATCTGGATTTTTACGGGATTGACTTTGTAGCGCAATTGCCGGGTGTCTGCCACGGTTTTGGCAAGCTGCCTCTCAATGGTTATCACATTGCCTGTCACTACTGGTTGCCAGAGCGCTCCAAAGGCACCCTGGTGATTGCCCACGGTTACTACGATCACCTGGGTATCTACGGTCACTTGATCCGTTTTGGTTTGCTACAGGGTTATGCGGTGCTCGGGTTTGAACTGCCGGGACACGGCTTGAGCAGTGGTGCCCCTGCAGCGATCGATTCTTTCGACACCTACAGCGATATCCTGCAACAGGTGTGCAAGCGGGCCGCGGCGAGTCTGCCGCAGCCCTGGCATATTGTCGGCCAGAGCACCGGCGGTGCCGTGATTCTCAATCACCTCTGGCGCCACGGGCTGGAGGATTTTGACAAGGTGATGTTGCTGGCGCCGCTGGTGCGCTGTGACGGCTGGCACTGGGTTACCTGGAGTCATCGCTTGTTGAGGCTCCTGGTCAACGCTATCCCCCGCGGGGTATCCGCCAGCAGTCACGATCACCACTTTAACGACTTTATTGCCCATCGGGACCCGCTACAGCCTCGCATTGTCTCCGTGGACTGGGTGGGGGCCATGCGCCAGTGGGAGCGGGAATTTCCGCGGGTGGAACCGCGGGAAAAGCCGGTGCTGTTAATTCAGGGAGACGCGGATGACACCGTCGACTGGCGATTTAATATTCCCCTGATCCGAGCCAAATTGCCCCGGCACCAGCTGCATACCATACCTGGCGCACGGCACCAGTTATTGAATGAAAGCGAGTTTTACCGGGACCAGGTGTTCAACCACCTGTTGTCCTACCTCAATAGCGCCTGATCAGACTCAAACGTGAAGAGCTTTTCATAAGGGAGCGATGATGAACGATAAAACGGCACTGCAGGCAGTGATTTCTCACCTCAGCCAGTTGGCGCTGCAGACCCGCCAGATCGGCGCAGATGTAAATGTGCGGCGCGAATATATCGACCGCTACTTTTTTGCCGATGCCTGTATTAGGGAGTGCGTCATTGAAGCGCGGGCGGTGGCAGTAGCCGGTCGAGACGCCTATTGGCTGGTACCGGAAGGCGTTGATCCGGATCGACGTATGCTCTATATCCACGGGGGCTCCTGGATGTCCGGTTCCATTAACGGTTACCGGCCCTTTGCGGCACGCCTGGCTCAGGCCTGCCGATGTGCACTGCTGTTTATCGATTATTCGTTGGCGCCGGAGCAGCCGTTTCCCGCGGGACTCAATGATTGTGTCAGCGCCTACCAGTGGTTGCGCCGGCATGGCCCGCAGGGAGCCGCGGCCGTCCGGCACTGTTTTATTGGCGGCGATTCCGCCGGAGGCAATTTAACTTTGGCCACCCTGTTGGCCTGTAAGGCGCAACAATTGCCCTTGCCGGACGCGGCCCTGGCGATCTCACCCTGCACAGACTTTACTGCCAGCGGCGCCTCCATGGAGAGCCGGCGCCAGGCGGATCCCATTATACTGCCGGAGGCCATTGCGTTACTGTCGGCGGTGTACCTGCAGGGTGGGCAGAATCCCAAGGATCCGCTCGTCTCCCCCCTGTACGGTGACCTTACCGGTCTGCCGCCTCTATTGCTGCAAACCGGTGACGCCGAGGTACTGCTGGACGACTCTACCCGCTTTGCGGAGCGGGCCAGGGCGGCGGGAGTGGATGTGACGCTGGATATCTGGCCGGAAATGCCCCATGTATTTCAAGGCTTTGCGCCGCTGTTGCCCGAAGCGCTGGAGGCGATTGCGAAAATTGGCGAATTCTTCAACCGCGATTTTTAAGCAGGTGCAAATAAAAAGGCCGCTGGTTAAGCGGCCTTTTGAGTACCCGGTAACCGGTGCCTAGTAGAGCACCCGGCAACGGATGGTGCCTTCGATGCTGCGCAGCTGCTGCAGTGCCAGGTCGCTGTAATCGGCATCGATATCCACCACCACATAACCGACATTGTCGTTGGTCTGCAGGTGCTGGGCGGAGATATTGATATTGTTCTCGGAAAATACCGAGTTGATGGCCGACAGAAGACCCGGCACGTTCTTGTGGACGTGCAGCAAGCGGTGCACATCGGCGTGCAGGGGCAGGGCCACTTCCGGGAAGTTGACGGAGCTGGTGGTGGTACCATTGTCGGAGTACTTCACCAGTTTTTCCGCCACTTCCACCCCAATGTTTTCCTGGGCTTCCATGGTGGAGCCGCCGATGTGGGGCGTGAGGATGGCGTTGTCAAATTCGCGCAGGGGAGAGACGAACTCCTCGTTATTGCCGCGGGGTTCAACCGGGAACACATCTATGGCCGTGCCGGTCAGGTGGCCGGAACCCAGCCCTTCGGCCAGGGCATCAATATCCACTACGGTACCGCGGGAGGCATTGATCAGGATGGCGCCTTTTTTCATTTGCGCGATTTCCTGGGGACCGATCATATTCTTGGTGGAGCCGGTTTCCGGTACGTGCAGGCTGACGATATCGGCTTCGCCCAGCAGCTCGTCCAGGGCGCGTACCTGGGAGGCGTTGCCCAGCGGCAGCTTGGTCACCACGTCGTAAAAACGCACTTTCATGCCGAGAGATTCCGCCAGCACACTGACCTGGCTGCCGATGGAGCCATAACCGATAATGCCCAGCACCTTGCCGCGGATCTCGTAGGATCCCGCCGCGGATTTTTGCCAGCCACCACGGTGGCAGACGGCGTTTTTCTCGGGGATGCCGCGCAGCAGGAGAATGGCCTCGGCTATCACCAGTTCGGCAACCGAGCGGGTGTTGGAGTAGGGCGCATTAAACACGGCCACGCCAAACTCCTGAGCAGCCTGCAGGTCCACCTGGTTGGTGCCGATACAGAAACAGCCCACCGCAATCAGCTTGCCGGCGTTTTCAAATACGCGGCGGGTCAACTGGGTCCGTGAGCGGATGCCGATAAAGTGGGCATCTTGAATGCGCTCGATCAGCTCCTCTTCCGGCAGGGAGGTTTTCAGGTACTCCACATTGGTGTATCCGGAGGCGGCCAGGGTGTCGACAGCGGACTGGTGGACACCTTCCAGCAACAAAAACTTGATTTTGCTCTTGTCGAGAGACGTGGTCTTAACCATAAGGATTTATCTACCTCGATAATGCGGGGGCAGCTGGAGAGCCAGTGGCCGCGCGGGTGTAAGAGCCTTGCAGGGCCCCTGGATCAAAAAGCGCGCTATTCTAGCACAGATTGCACCGGCTTTGTGCAAGCAAATGGGAGGAGAAAAATAGCCGAAATGTATCGATTTTCAGCTAAAAAGAGGGGATTGGTTGTTGCGGGTAGCTAGCTGTGCCCGCCGACGGCGGGCACAGAGAGAATGGCTTATTCGGGAGTCACATTCTCGGCTTGCGGGCCTTTTTGGCCTTGAACCACTTCAAAAGTCACTTTCTGACCTTCGTGCAGGGAGCGGCGGCCAGAGCCGTTAATGGCACGGAAGTGTACAAACACATCGGAATCACCTTCACGCTCGATAAATCCGAAACCTTTTTCATCGTTAAACCACTTAACAACACCGGATACTAAATCTGACATAACGTCCTCATCTACTAGAATGTGCGCGCTGCCTGGGGCAGTCGGGCTTATTGCAAAACAGGCTGTTTCCAGCCGAGATCATTGATGTAAGGCGCAGGGCGCCACCAACAGCAATAGAGCTGCTCTCAACAGAGAGGACAGTTACATTTAACAAGCGAATATAAGCTACAGCTATAGCGACCCACACAAGGACCGCCTGAAACAGTGTTCAAGTCGATATCGGGTGAAAAGGGGGCTTTAGCCTTAGAGATATACATGAAGCGGTGTTAGATGTAGCAACTAGCGGCCTTATTACGTTGGAACACCCATGCTACCTCAAAAGCTGAGTTAATAACCACCTTATTTGCAAGAAATTTTGACTGAATTTCAAGATTTATTTGGATTCTTTCGGTTTTTCCAGGGGGTTGGCGATATAGTCATCCAGATGTTCAATCAGTTGGTCGCGATAGTGCTTGGTCAGGTACTTTACCGCGGCGTCTTTTTCATCGGCCAGGTCGTCGGTATTGGCGGCCACGATAAAGGCACTGAAGCGCGCCGCGGCGTATTGCAGGGCAGAGTTCACCAGATCCGGGGAGTGTTGTTCGGCCTGTTCATTGGCCAGGGCGATGATTTCTTCGGTCAGCTGCCAAAAAGTTTGTTCGGTGTTGCTCATAGTCATAATCTTTGGGTTGGCCCGGTGGTCTTGGGTTGGGGAGCGAATTACAGACCCATGGCCTGCTTGATCATAAAGTTTTTTAGCATGGGCAGGTTATCCAGTTGCGCCATGCCTTCGTTGCGCAGCCAGCGCAGCGGCAGTTGCCGACTGCCAAACAGCCGTTTAAAGGCTTCCATGGCCCCCATCATGCCCAGGTTGTTACCCAGGCGCTGGCGCTGGTAGCGGCGCAGGATGGACGCGTCTGACAGTGGAATCTCGCGATCCACTGCACGGTGTATCTCCTGGCGCAGGACCGCTGCGTCCAGCAGGCCGAGATTGACGCCTTGGCCGGCGAGGGGGTGGATACTGTGGGCGGCGTCGCCCGCCAGGGCGATACCGGGTTGTATATATTGTACGGCGTGGCGTTGGCGCAGGGGCAGGCAAAAGCGTTTGTCGCTGTGTTCCACTTCGCCCAGCCGCCACTCCAGAGCAGCCCCCAGGGCCTGGCAAAAAGCCCGGTCGTCGAGAGCCATCAATTCGTCAGCCAATGGTGCTGCCGCCGACCAGACAATGGACGAAAAGCAGCTGTCTGGTTCGAGACGGGCACCGGGCTGGCTTTCTGGCTGCAGGGGTAAAAATGCCAGCGGGCCGGTCTGCATAAAGCGCTGCCAGGCAGTGTACTGATGGGGTTTGCCGGTACGGACAGTGGTGACAATAGCCTTGTGGCCATAGTCCCATTCCCGGGTCTGGAAATTGGCCAGACGCCGCACAAACGAGTTGGCGCCATCGGCGGCTATCAGCAGTTGGCTCTGCAGGCAGCGGCCGTCCTCCAGCAGCAGGCGGATGGCGTCTCCGCCGCGCTGGGGCTTGATCAGGCTCTCCACCCGCGCCGGTTGCAGCAGTTCAATATTGTCGTGCCGGTGCAGCTGTTCGAGGCTCGCGGCGAGGGCCACGGAATTCTCCACAATATGGCCCAGGTTGGGTTGCTGGACTTCGCGACAGTCAAAGTGGATGCTGGCTGTGCCTTCGCCATCCCACACGTGCATTTGCCCGTAGGGGCAGGCCCGCTGCGCGATAATGGCCGGCCAGGCGCCGATGGTTTCAAACAGGGACTGGGAGGCCCGGGTCAGGGCGACCACGCGGGGGTCAAACTGCTGGCCGAGGAACGGTTTTGGCGCGGCGCCCGCTTCCACCACGCCAATGCGCAGGGCCCGGCCTGCGCGGCCGGTTGCCAGGGCGCAGGCGAGGGCGGCACCCACCAGGCCGGCGCCAATAATGACGACATCGTAGAGGCCGTCTGGCCCGGTGGCTGAATCTGTGTTGCTGTTCAAGGTATTCGGCATCTGCTGTTAGTTTAAAACTGTGCCTGGCGCATTGCCTTGCCCATGCTCTGTTCGGCGAGCAGGGTTTTGGCGGAGGGCAAAAGCTCAAGCCCCAGAAAGCCCAGGTTGCGCAAGATCGCAGCCGGCAGCTGGGCGGTGGAAAACAGGCGCGTAATGGTATCACTAAAGTTGACGGTAGCGAGCTGATCCAGGGTTTGCAGGCGCTGGTACTCCAGCAAGCTATCAAGGCTGCCCAGGGCTTGGTTTTGGCGCTGGCTATCGCGCAGTACTTCGGTCAGCGTGGCGCAGTCGCGCAGGGCCAGGTTAAAGCCTTGGCCGGCTACCGGGTGAAGAAAGTGGGCGGCATTGCCCATGATCGCTATGTGAGAGCGGATCTGCTCGCGGGCGGTAATCAGCTGCAGCGGATACGCCCATCGTTTGCCGACCCTGCGGAAGTGCCCCAGCCGATAGCCAAAGCGCTCTTGCAGCTCTGCCAAAAACTGGTGGTCGTCCAGCGCCATAATGGCATCGGCCCGGTCCCGGGGTTGGGTCCATACCAGGGCGCTGCGGTGATCACCGCCCTCGTCGCTCAGCGGTAGTAACGCCAGTGGCCCCTGGTCGGTAAAGCGCTCAAAGGCGATCTGGTGGTGGGGCTTGTTGAAACTGACATTGGCAATAATGGCCTGTTGCTGGTACTCCTTAATGTCCGCCGCAATGCCCAGTGCCTGGCGCAAGGGAGAATCCCCACCGTCTGCAATCACTGCCAGGCGGGCTGAGAGCCAGGTGTTTCCCGGTGCGCCATCCTCGGTAATTTGCAGGCTGACGCCACACTGGCGGGGGGTGATCTGTGTAACGCGGGCGGGTGCCAGACAGGTGATTTGCGGTAGCTGCTGCACCCGATTGAGCAACACCGCACCCAGCCAGGCGTTCTCAATCACATACCCCACCGCCGCGAGGCCGCGCTCAGCAGCATCAATGACCGTGCCGCCCAAATGCCCCCGGTCGGACACATGGACCTGGCGAATGGGCGTGGCGTGCTGGGCAAGGGTTTCCCACAGCTGCAAGCGCTGGAAAACCTCCACACTGCCCTGGGCAATGGCCGTGGAGCGGGCATCAAAGCTGGGTTGGTAGTGGGCGGGGGCCGCCTTGCCACCACTATCGACAGTGGCCTCCGGAAAGGGAAATGCCTCGATCAGGGCGATGGACCAGCCCGGCTGGGCATGACCCAGCAGGCAGGCAAGGCTGGCACCCACCATACCGCCGCCAATAATGGCGATATCTACACTGTCGGGAGCTGTCATTGCGCCGCCATTAAAGCTTCAATCTCTTCAACGGTTTTGACCGCATCCTTGGTCAGGACGTCGCAACCATCTTTGGTAATCAGGACATTGTCTTCAATGCGAATGCCAATGCCACGCCACTTTTTGGCGACTTTGTTATTGTCCGGGGATACATAGATTCCCGGCTCCACTGTCATCACCATACCCGGCTCCAGCAGCCGCCACTCGCCACCCACCTTGTAGTCACCGACATCGTGCACGTCCAGGCCGAGCCAGTGACCGATGCGGTGCATGTAGAACTCCTTGTAGGCTTCGTCGTTAATCAGCTGCTCCAGCTCTCCCTCCAGCAATCCCAGCTCCAGGAGGCCGGCGGTGATGGTCCTGACCGAGGCTTCGTGGGGTGCGTTCCAGTGGTTGCCGGGTTTAATGGCCGCCAGTGCGGCAGTTTGCGCGGCCAGGGTAAGCTCGTAAAGGGCTTTCTGGGGGGCTGTAAACTTGCCATTGACCGGAAAAGTGCGGGTGATATCGGCGGCATATCCCGTGTATTCACAGCCGGCATCTATTAGTACCAGATCTCCGTCGCGTAGTTTTTCGCTGTTTTCCACATAGTGCAGAATACAGCCGTTTTTACCGCCGCCGACAATGGTGCTGTAAGCGGGAAACCGGGCTCCGCTCATGGCAAATTCGTGCTGGATGTGGGCCTCGAGCTGGTACTCCATCATTCCCGGTTTACAGGCCTGCATGGCACGGGTGTGGGCGCGGGCGGAAATCTCGCCGGCTTCACGCATCACACGCTGTTCGGCCGCACTTTTAAACAGGCGCAGTTCGTGTAGAAAGTGATCCAGATCGAGAAACTCACCTGGCGGTGTGGCGCCGGCACGCACCTTGGCGCGAATGGTGTTGACCCAGTCCATGACTTGGCGGTCAAAGTCGGCGTTGCGGCCCATGGAGTAGTAAACCCGCTCCCTGCCCTCCAGCAGTCCGGGCAGAATTTCGTCGATATCACCGATCGGGAAGGCGTCGTCAGCACCGTACTGTTCACAGCCGCCCTCAGGGCCGGCGCGGTAACCATCCCAAATCTCTTTTTCCCGGTCCCGCTCCCGGCAAAACAGCACGTATTCGCCGTGCTCGCGACCGGGGATCAGCACCAGAACGGCCTCCGGCTCAGGGAAACCGGAGAGGTAGAAAAAGTCGCTGTCCTGGCGGAAAGCATAGTGGGTGTCACGGGACCGACAGCGCTCGGGGGCTGCCGGCAGGACGGCAATGCTGTTGGGTTCCATCAGCTCCATCAGGGCGCGGCGGCGGCGGGAAAACTCTTGTTTTTTTATCTCCATACCTATCTCTTTAGGGGCATGCTCTGCAATCGGGCCACCTTTATCTGACGACTCAGTGCAGTTTGGGTGGATCGGTATCCGGTGTCTGGTCCGGGGTTGGGGCGGCTTTAGGCCCACACTCTGTAAAGACGGTCAAGACGGCCAAACGCACATATTCCGAGATCTCCATCAGATTGACTTCGCTGTCTTCGCTGTCTTCGCTGTCGTCGTCACTGCTCACGTCGATCTGGGCTATAGCCGCCAGATCCCGCAGGGCATCGGCCACTTCTGTGGGAAGGTTGCTTTCACCGCTGATGCCTGAGCTGCCAAAGCCGCTCAGGAAACCGTGACACCATTGGCCCAGGGCGTCGGCCCGCTCGGCCAGTTCACTGTCGTCATCGGGGAGTAACAGGGTAAAACTGAAATTGTTGTCACTGAGTTGCGCCAGGCTGGTTTGGTACAGCTGCAGCATGGTGTTCTGGGTGTCTGTGGGCATCTCCTGGGCTAAGTCCATAAAGTCTGACACCAGTGCCAGCCATTGGCTTGGCTCCAGGCAGGCACCGCCACTGAGCTTGCCGCAGAGCATGCCGTGCAGCTCTGCAGGGCTGAGCAGGGCGCCGAGGGGGATAAGAAGGTGGCACAGTGCGTCAAAATCCGGCTGGGAAGGTCGGACACTGTCCGTTGGCGCGCTGTCGCTGGATGGGCTGTTGGGTGGGGTGCTCATGGTAGGCCTCTTAGCTGCTCGGGGCAAATCCTAACACGATTCGACACAGGGAAAGAGTGCTGCTGCCTATTGAGGCTGGTTATTGAAGAAAAATTATTGATTTTTTCGGGACCTATACCATAGTTTCTAGAATCTACCTCAAGAGTGATTGACCCTTCGCAGTGTGCACAATATAGTACGCTGAGATTAAACTTTAGCCGACAGCCTTATGCCCGTGACGGAATTACAGAAACTGGAAGCCAAATTAGATCAGTTGCTAGAGCGGTGTGCCCACTTGGTTAATGAAAATAAGGGGCTCCGACAACGCGAAGCCGATTGGCTACGGGAGCGAACGCGGTTAATCGAAAAAAACGATCTGGCTCGCAGCCGTGTTGAGGCCATGATCGGCCGCTTAAAAAGCCTGGAATCGGAAGCTCAGTAGTCGGGCGACAAGTCGCCTGATTGGTCAACTGTCATTTTTGGAAAGCAAAGTAGTAAAGGGAAAGCCCCATTGGGAGCACTAGCGCGTGAATAGCGATACGGTTTTTGTCAAAATCCTTGATAAAGAGTACCAGGTGGCTTGTCGGCCCGAAGAGCGGCAGGATCTGCTGCAAGCGGCCCAGCAGCTGGACGAGCGTATGCGCAACATTCGCATGGGGGGGAGTGTGATCGGTCTGGAGCGGATTGCGGTGATGGCGGCCCTAAACCTCAGCCATGAATTGTTGCAGGCCACAAGCCAGGTTAGCCAGCAGGTCGCGGATGACGACCTGATGCGCCGATTGTCGGATAAATTGGATCAAGCCCTAGAGCACTTTAACGCTTGAGGTTATAATGGCCTCAGCCCTGATGTGTTGGCTAGTCGATAAGACCTCGAGCCGATAAATTTGCACCCGGGGGTCTCTTGCTGATGTTGGTGTGCATGTCCGCGCGACGGAAAGCCTAATGCATTACTGGGGCCACCACCTTGAGCCATCGGGTTCAAGGCCAAGTTGACGGCGGCATTTTCGGGGCACCCCTTCCTCTTTCAGTCTGTTCAATCCCCCTTTGCCTCTATGTCTATGGATAACCGTCAACAATTGCGCCGCCAGATGCGTACGCGTCGTCGAGCTTTGTCCCCCCGGCAGCAACAGCGCGCCGCCGAGAGTCTGTTACGCCTGTTGAAGCGCCAGCCCCTGTTTGTCCGCAGTCGCCGCATTGCCTTTTACCTGGCCAATGACGGTGAAATCTCACCCCACCTGCTGTTGGAATACGCCCTGAAGATGGGCAAACGGTGTTACTTGCCGGTCTTGCAGCCGGGGGCGGAAAACCGCCTGTGGTTTGCCCGCTATCGGGCCGATAGCACCCTGTATGTCAATCGCTTTGGTATCAGTGAACCCCTCCCGGAAACCGCCTCTTTATTACGGGCACCACAGTTGGATCTGGTATTGATGCCCCTGGTGGCGTTTGATCGCCAGGGCGGACGCTTGGGTATGGGGGGCGGTTTTTACGATCGCACCTTTGCCTTTAAGTCCCATGGGGGTGCAGGTGCTCACAAACCCTACCTGATGGGGCTGGCACACAGCTGCCAGGAGGTGGACGCGTTGGAACTGGCGCACTGGGATATCCCTCTACACGGGGTCGCCACGGAGGGGAGCCTGGTGGTGAAAGGCACAGGTAAAGGACGGGATTTTTGTCCGGGAGATCTGTAGTTATCGAGGCAATGGATGAGGACGAGAGGAGATTGAAGAGTGGCTCGCCTTGCGATCGGCCACTCAACCTGGCAATTGCTTACTTAGCGGTAAGTGATACCCTGCTGTAAGGCAGCAACCGGCTCTGGTTCAGACTTGAACAGGTCCATTGCGCTTACACTGGTTGCTAACACCCCGACAAAGAAGGCCAGTACTGCAATTGTCATTACATCTGTTTTTCTTTTCATGGGACCATCCTAAATGCTCTTCTATTTATAATTCTTGTTAAAGAGAACAAGCTTTATACCGCATTTGACTCTCTTCGCCAAGTTTTTGTCGTTTTTATAAGACAGAGAACGCAGCATAAGGTTCAGTCAAAATTGAGGCAACAGGCGATGCCGCTAAGTGTGGCACAGGTCACAGCTATAGTGAGCAATTGCTTACCCGTGTGAATCGCAGCACAGGATCAGGATGAAATGGGTGCCAGGCATGGGTGTTAACGCGCCCTGCAGTTGGGCAGCGGGGCCAGTCGCCGGGATAAGCTCAACCCAAGAAAAACTGATAAGCCTCGTTTTCCGTCTCGTCCCAATAGCGGTACCCCAATTCTCCCAGGAACTGCTCGACATCCTTGTGCTCGGTTTTGGGTACCTGCATACCCACCAGTACCCGCCCGTAGGCCGAGCCGTGATTGCGGTAATGAAACATGGAGATATTCCAGCGCCCGGCCAACTGGTTCAGGAAGTTAAACAGCGCGCCGGGGCGTTCGGGAAACTCAAAGCGATAAACCACTTCGTTCTCCACTTGGGGAGCGTGCCCGCCCACCATATAGCGGATATGCAGTTTGGCCATCTCATTGTCCGTCATGTCCGTCACAACGTAACCTTTCTCACGCAAGTCTTCTACCAGGAGCTCTCGGTCGTTGTCGGTGGGTGTGATCTGCACACCGATAAAGACATGAGCCGTCTGGTTATCGGCATAGCGGTAGTTGAACTCGGTAATATTGCGCTTTTTGCCCAGGGCCTGGCAGAACGTCTTATAGGCACCGGGCTTTTCCGGCAGGCTGACCGCCAGGATCGCCTCGCGCTTTTCACCAATTTCAGTGCGCTCGGAGATATAACGCAGCCGGTCAAAGTTGGTGTTGGCCCCGCTGGTGATGGCCACCAGGGTTTGTCCCTCAACGCCGTTTTCTTCCGCGTACTTTTTCAGGCCCGCCAGGCTCAGGGCACCTGCCGGTTCGGTGATGGAGCGAGTGTCTTCAAAGATGTCCTTGATGGCGGCGCAGATCTCGTCTGTATTGGCGGTAAGTGCGCCGTCAACAGTGTCTTTCATTACCCGGTAGGTTTCTTTCCCGACCTGGGCTACAGCGGTACCGTCGGCAAAAATGCCCACCTGAGGCAATACCACACGACGTTTTTTTTCCATGGCGGCCTGGAAACAGGCTGCATCTTCCGCCTCAACGGCGTACACCTTGGTTTCCGGACGCACGTATTTGATGTAGGCCGCCACACCGGCACAAAGGCCGCCGCCGCCCACCGGGACAAAGATTGCGTCGATATCGCCCGGGTACTGGCGCAGAATTTCCATCGCCACCGTGCCCTGGCCGGCAATGACATCGGGATCGTCAAAGGGATGGATATAGGTCAGGCCCTTCTCTTTCGCCAGTGCCTGGGCGTGAGCAGAGGCTTCATCGTAGGAGTCACCGTGCAGGACCACCTTGGCACCACGGGCTTTGACAGCATCCACCTTGATAGTCGGTGTGGTCCGGGGCATTACGATGGTGGCTTTGACGCCGAGGTGCTTGGCACTCAATGCCAGCCCCTGGGCATGGTTGCCCGCAGAGGCGGCAATTACGCCGTTACCCCGTTCTTCCGGGCTCAACTGCAGTAATTTGTTATAGGCGCCGCGAATTTTAAAAGAGAATACCGGTTGCAGGTCTTCACGCTTTAGCAACACATTGTTGCCGGTCCGCTCGGACATCAAGCTGGCGCAGTCCAGGGGGGTCTCCACCGCCAGATCATAGATGCGGGCGTTGAGGATACGCTTGATATAGGATTGGGGCATACCAATTGTCTTAAATAGTTGTCTCAGGATTTATCTGCAGCTCTGATAAAAGCCGCTTTATCGCCGGCCGGCGAGTAAAGACGGCGGACGGCATCGCGGGCAGTCGGCAATAGTAAACAGGAAGGTCCACGGAGTCCATTTAAAGCGTTAAGTCCGACAGACTCCCAGGATTGGAAGCTGTATAATGCCCGCTTTATCTGTCCGCCTTTGACTTTTTACTCTGCGAGAAACGCCATGACCCAGGATGAGTTAAAACAAGCTGTTGCCCGTGCTGCAATTGACTATATCGAACCCAAGCTGGAAAGCGACACTATAGTAGGAGTGGGTACTGGCTCAACCGCCAATTTCTTTATCGATTACCTGGCAGAGATCAAAGGCAAATTTGATGGCGCCGTGGCCAGCTCGGAAGGCTCCGCCGAGCGTTTGCGCCAGCACGGTATCCCGGTATATGACCTCAACGTGGTGGATGAGGTGGCGGTCTATGTGGACGGCGCCGACGAGACCAATCCGCAACTGGCCCTGATCAAAGGCGGTGGTGCAGCCCTGACACGGGAGAAAATTGTGGCGGCGGTGGCCGATGAGTTTGTCTGTATTGCCGATGACAGCAAGTGGGTGGAGTGCCTGGGCGCTTTCCCCCTGCCGGTGGAGGTGATTCCCATGGCGCGCTCCTATGTCGCCCGGGAGCTGGTGAAGCTGGGCGGCGATCCGGTGTACCGCGAAGGGGTGGTGACCGATAACGGGAATGTCATTCTGGACGTGTACAATATGGCCATTAAAGAGCCCGTGGCGCTGGAAACGGCGATCAATCAAATCACCGGGGTGGTGACTAACGGGCTGTTTGCTCGGCGTCCGGCGGATGTACTGTTGCTGGGAACCGACGAAGAGGTCAAAACCATTCGCACTTGATCGCAGTGAAAAGTGCCCTAATCCGTTGATTGGGGCTGTGTCAAGGTGGCCTTTGTTGACCCCACAAGGGTGTCAAGCCATAATCGACCGCAGTTTGTCGTGCACTTCAACTAAAACAATGCCAGAAGAAACCGTGAGGGCTGGGCCGACGTGGCCCTTAGCACTGGGTGAATAAAGGGCACAAGGAAACACTGTGATTCTGAAACTGAGAACCGTCACACTGCTTATGACCGCCATACTGCTACTGGGCGGTTGCTCCATTCAGCACATTGGGATGTTTGTTACCGAAAACGGTACGGCACCAGATGCGGATCAGGATACTGTGCCTGACGATAGAGACCGCTGCCCGAAAACCCCGCTGGGTACGCCGGTGGATGAATTCGGCTGCTCCGACGATGACGACCTGGACTTGGTGGCCAACCGCAAGGATCGCTGTCCGTCAACACCACCCGGCGTGATGGTTGATGCCTGGGGCTGCTCGGTGGACAGTGATGGTGACGGTGTACTCGATAGCCGCGATGAATGTCCCTATACCGTGGCCGATGCCCGCGTGGATGGCCGTGGTTGCACCCTGGATGCCGACCGCGACGGCGTGATGGACTATAAAGACCGCTGCCCGGATACGCCCTTTGGTACGCCGGTGGATCACTGGGGTTGCTCCGATAACCGCAATCGTTGTGATATGTGTGATCGTTTACCGACCTTGAGCGGCATTCACTTTGAACTCGACAGTGCGGCGCTGCGGCCGCGGGCCTACCCGCTGCTGAATCAGGCGGTGAAGGTGCTGGAGGAGTTTGCCAATGCCCGGGTTAAAATCGTGGGGCACACGGATAACCAGGGAACCGAAGCCTATAACCTGGATCTGTCACAGCGCCGGGCGAAGTCGGTGGTGGATTATTTGATTGGGCACGGTATTGCTGCGGAGCGTTTGGAACCGATTGGTAAAGGTGAGATGCTTGCGATCGCGTCCAACGCTACTAAAGAGGGGCGGGCACAGAATCGTCGAGTTGAGTTTTTGGTGGTGCAGTAGATCACTTGCCAGGGCTCTGAGTGAGAATGGACATTGCAGCATCACTCTTGAGTTCATCTGTTGTCAATGGCGAGAACAGCTATAAAACAGGATGTGACGTTGGACAGGGGGGAGATATGAGTCCGCGCCTTTACGTGAGCAATACCTATTTTCATCTTCTGGTAAGCTTATTGATGTCCCACCGCGACCACCGCAATGGTGAGCGGGCGACAATCCTGGTGTCCTTCACTCGGACACCGCTACCACCGGATTTACTGACGCGCTTGCAGACGATCAGCTGGGCACATATTGTCGATGCCACTGATCGTGACGCATATCTCCGGATTGACGCGTGGGGACTGGTGCGTAAGTTCTTCCTCAATCTGTTTATTCGTCAGCTGTATCCCTGGATCAATCCCAAAGTCAAAGAGTTGGCGGCTCTTGAGGGTGGGAACCTCTTTCTTTTTAACGATTTTAGCTATATTTCGCGTTATTTAATGCGGGCTGCCGACAATCCCGTATGCCTGGTGGAGGATGGGGCCAGTACCTACGCCCCGCCGTCAAAGAAACGCTATAACCGTTTTATGGGCCTTAAGCGCTTGTTGGGACTGTATCCCTTTTTTGGGCGTCACCCCAAAATTGAACAGGTACTGGTTCAGCATCCAGATCGCTTGCCAGAGGATATCCGAACAAAGGCTTGTCTGCTGGATATGAAAGAGCTGTTGGCGGCCTTGCCTGCAATGGATCGGCAATGCATTAAACGCGTATTCTTTGACACCGAACCCAAGGCATTGCCGAAAGGGGCTGTGTTGGTGTTGACGCAACCCTTTTACGTCTCAGGGTGGATGACCGAACAGCAACAGCAGTTGGTGTTCGGCAACTTGATCAGAGGCTTGGAAAATGAGGGCTTTCCAGTGGTCGTAAAAACCCATCCGGCGGATAAACTCGATTACAGAAATATAAGTGATAACGTACATGTAATGGAGGGTGGCTTTCCTATCGAGTTGATCAATCTGATGGAAGGAGCTGACTTTCTGGCTGTGTTAAGTGTTAATTCTTCTGCCTCTGAAAACCTCTACCGAGCGCGTCACCGGTTTACTTTCTGGCCTCCGGAAGACCTGAAATCTGGTAAAACCGAACAGCTGCTGGAGGCCATTGATAAACAGTTGCCCTTCGTAGTTAGCCAGTTAAAGCAGTAGGCTTTGGGGTCAACACTTCATTCCCCAGTATCCTAGGAGGGGGCAGTTTCTATGCTTCTTAGGACTCCTCCACCGCGACATAATTATTTTCTAGTAGATATTGTGAGCGAGAAAATGACAAAAACTGTAGCTCTGATACCGTTGCGTGGCGGCTCGAAAAGCATCCCCCAAAAAAATATCAAAACCATCGCTGGTAAACCTTTGTGTGCCTGGGTATTGGAGGCAGCGGTGGCCACAAGGGGTATTGAGGCCACCTATGTCTCCACTGACTGCGAACAGATCAAGGCTGTGGTGCTGGGGCTTGGTTTGGGGGTTGAGGTTCTCGACCGGCCTGCAAAACTGGCCACCGACGAAGCATCAACCGAGTCTGTGATGTTGCACTTTATGAATACAGTGGATTTTGATCGGCTGGTGACCATACAGGCTACATCCCCGCTACTGGATTCTGTTCATCTTGAACAGGCATTGATACTCTTCGAGCAAAATCAGCTGGATTCCATGCTAAGTGCAGTTCGCAGCAGACGTTTTTTTTGGCGTGATGACGGAACGCCCTTGAATTACGACCCTCGGCAGCGGCCGCGTCGACAGGACTTTGAGGGTCTGTTGATGGAAAACGGCGCTTTTTACGTTACCTGCCGACAAACGCTGGTTGATTTGCAGTGTCGGCTGGGGGGCAATGTAGGAATTTTTGAAATGCCGGAAGAGACGGCATTGGAGATTGATGAGCCATTGGACTGGAACCTGGTTGAAGCACAGTTGCAGCGGAAATACACACTATGATTCTCCAGCATAACTTTTCCAAATTTGTAGTCTTTAAAGACGATTCTATCCAGGCCGCACTAAACAAGATTAACGCCAACCAGTCGCGACTCATTTTTGCGGTTTCAGAAGCTGGTGCGTTGGAAGGGGTTTTAACCGACGGAGATGTTCGTCGCTGGCTTTTGGCCGTATCTCACATCGATCTGAATGTGCCGGTGTCGTCAGTTTATAATACCGACTTTGAAGTGGTCCATGTTAATGAGCCCACCAGTAAAATAGAGTCGATGTTTTCCGAGCGTATCTTGGCTGTACCGCTGGTGGACGATAATTTTCGTTTAACGGCGGTGGCTCTGCCGCGTCAGCGGAGCTGGCAAATTGGTGATCGGATTATCAGTGAAGAGTCGCCCGCGTTTATCATCGCGGAAATAGGCAACAACCACAACGGTAGCCTGGAGCTCGCCAAGCGATTGATCGACGAGGCTGTCAAGGCCGGTGCTGATTGCGCCAAGTTCCAAATGCGTGATATCGACGCACTCTACTCGAATGCGGGCGATCCTGAGGATGCGTCGGCTGACCTTGGAACCCAGTATGTGTTGGACTTGCTCAATCGCATGCAGCTGTCTGACGAGGAAATGTTTGAGGCTTTTGATTACTGTCGCCAGTGCGGTATTGTTCCTCTGTGCACTCCATGGGATCTACAGAGCCTGGAAAAACTTGAGCGCTACGGTATGCCTGCTTACAAGGTAGCGTCAGCGGACTTCACTAACTATGAACTGATCGATGCCATCGCTGCCACCGGAAAGTTGATGATCTGCTCCACCGGAATGGCGTCTGAGCAGGAAGTGCGCGGTGGTATCGATCATTTAAAGGGCTGTGGTTCGCCTTTTGTTCTATTGCATTGTAACTCCACTTACCCCGCCCCTTTTCGGGATGTCAATTTAAAATATATGCTGAAACTGAAAGAGCTCAGCGGTGGTTTGGTGGGGTATTCGGGACACGAGCGGGATATCAATGTGGCTATCGGGGCAGTGGCCTTGGGAGCCAAAGTGCTGGAAAAGCACTTTACACTCGACAAAACCATGGAAGGCAATGACCATAAGGTGAGCCTGTTGCCGGATGAGTTCGCCCGCATGGTAGAGGGCGTTCGGCAAATAGAGCTGTCCCTGGGCACCGTTGGCAAACGCCAGCTGTCTCAGGGTGAGATTATGAACCGGGAAAATTTGGCCAAAAGCCTGGTGGCGGCGGTCGATATTCCCGCTGGTACCAAGGTCACTGCGGAGATGCTCACTATTCGAAGTCCCGGGCAAGGGTTGCAACCCAACCGCAAGCGGGAGTTGATTGGCAAGGTGATGCACTCGGCAAAAAAGGCGGGGGATTTCTTTTTTACCTCAGACTTGCGCCAAACCAGTGTCGAGGGGCGACATTTTCGCTTTCGGCGGTCCTGGGGTGTGCCGGTGCGCTATCATGACCTGCAGCAGATGCAGGCTATGTCCAATATGGACTTGTTGGAAATTCACCTCAGCTATAAGGATATGGACCTAAATTTTCGCGATTATATTCCGGAGCCGCTGGATCTGGATCTGGTGGTGCATGCACCGGAGCTGTTCGCCGGTGACTTGACACTGGACCTCTGTACCGTCGATGACAGTTACCGGCGGCGCTCTATAGAGCAGCTACAGCGGGTAATCGATTTAACCCGGGAATTGTCGCCCTATTTTTTGCGTAGTCAGCGCCCCGGTATTGTTACCAATGTCGGAGGTTTTAGTCATGATCGGCATATCCCTCACGAACGCCGCGGTGAGTTGTACGAGATACTGGCTGATAGCCTCACTCAGCTGGATGCTGATGGGATTGAGATTTTACCCCAAACTATGCCACCCTTCCCTTGGCACTTCGGTGGTCAACAATTCCACAATATCTTTATGGATTCGGAAAGCATAGTGGATTTCTGCAAACAACAGAAAATGCGCATCTGCCTGGATACCTCGCACTCCAAACTAGCGTGTAATTTTTTAAACCGCTCATTTACTGAATTTGTGAAGCTGGTTGGTCCTTTTGTGGCACACCTGCATATTGCTGATGCCCGCGGGGTTGATGGAGAGGGCCTGCAAATCGGAGACGGTGATATGGATTGGGACGGGGTGCTTGCTGAGATTGACCGCTGTGCGCCCACTGCAACATTTATACCCGAGATTTGGCAAGGGCACAAAAATAATGGTGAAGGCGCTTGGCAGGCGCTTGAGTGCCTGGCGGTTCACTGGAGTGTTTGAGCTATTGGTTGGTGAAGCACCAGAGTATGCAAAGCAATAGCGAAAGAGTATCGCAGGGTCAAAATAACAATGACAGATCAAGAGATGGCAGTACAAGCCGCTGAGCTTGCACGGCAACAATATGCACAAAAGCGACAAAAGGGTATCGCCGTGTTTTGGCGCCGTCTGGGGGGGATGCCAGATATCCCTGGAAAGGATGTCCTTGATGTGGGGTGTGGTCTCGGTGCTCTGTCTTTCTCCCTGGCGAAAGCGGGTGCAAATAGAGTGGTTGGTGTGGATATCAATCACAAAAGTATCGATTATGCGAACAAGCTTCTTTATAAATGCTCCCCAAGTCAACAGAAGGTTCAGGAGTTTATAGTAGCAGACCCACGTGAGCTGGATGAGAAAGCCAAATTCGATTGCATCGTAACCCGCGATGCGTTTGAACATGTTATTGATCTTCCCGAGCTCTTTGCCGACCTGGTGCAGCGACTGCGGCCTGGCGGGCGAATGTATATTGGTTTCGGGCCTTTATACAGGGGGCCCTTTGGTGGTCATCGCCGGATGCATATGGCGGTACCTTGGGGGCATTTGATGATGCCCGAGCACCTGTTGTTGCGCTGGGTTAATCGTTACCGAGCACCTGAGGATCAAGTGAGTTCGGTAAAGGAGATGGGGCTCAATCAACTTCGGCTAGTGGATTATCGGCAAATCCTTGTAGAGGATTCGGGATTGTCCGCGATCTATTGGCGTGTCAACCACGGGCAGCGCTTGATATCAAAAATTTTTGCTTTGCTTTATCGTCTTCCGGTTGTTGGTGAACTGTTTGCTAACGATTTGTATGCTGTGCTCGAAAAACAAGTCGAAAAAGTATAGAGTTTTCATTGTGAAAGGAGTTCTGCCGGCAGAGACAATTGTACGCAGCAGGTATTAAGCTGTTAAAGTTGGACTTAACTCAGGTTGTCCCGGGCTTAAATCAATTTCCATAGTCTCTTGATGCACAGTATTAATGGTATTAGGTTAAGAGCACGAGAGTTCGCTGTTGGCTGTTGCCGCTGGCGATATCTTTTGTTTGCTGCGAGCAAACCATTCTTGTATCAATGAGTTATCCTCGGTATTGATAACGGGTAGTTGCTTAAGGTTGTACTTTTCCAAGTGGTCACACACCACTCCATGAAAGAGCCTTTCTGCCAAGAAACCTACAGCTCTTTTTTGTCGGCTATCCGGGTATTTGCTGAAATCAACTTTGTCGATAAAAGAAATTAGCGGATCAAACAGCTTTTCCCAAGTGTCAACAAACAATTGACGTTTAAAAATACACATGTTGAAGGGATAAAAATGAGTGTAATGACCTCCTTTTTCAAAGATTTCCTGAAGTCCGTAGATTTTTAAGTGATCAGAGAAATCTGACCAATCTTCCCCATAATGCTTTTTATAGTATCGGTCTCTAATAGTTATACCAAACTCAGTTGGAATAGGTACTATACCGTCACACGTAGTTAGAATGGGCTCAAGCTGATTTTTAGTAATGAGATCCGAGTAATTCCACTTTCGCCAGAAATGTCTCCTTCTTTTCGCTTGATTGTTGAAAAATCGCCGGTAATGGCAGACCCCTATGAAATCTGAGGCATGATCATTTTTGGCAATCCAGTATATGCCGGTAACCTCATTGAGATAGGGATTCAGTTTGGAGATGTTGTCACCAGTATCATCTGTAATGGACTGAAACTTGTTGGAGCTCAAGGTGGCACCTACTTGGATCGGCTTATAAATTTCCTGCTGGAACTCTAGCCTCTCATTATGCGTAACAACATAAATCGATATACTCATTGCGTTATAGCTCTTATCGTTGCTCGCGGAACCCTTCTTTTTCAGCGGGCGGTAGTTTAAAGGCAGCTTGCCCGCGTCTTGTGCGTTTTAGTCAAGGCCAGAATTGTTTTCCGCGATGGTCAATGCTCGTGCGACCGCCTGGTCCATGTTGTAATACTGATAGTCGCCAAGACGTCCACAAAAATAAACATTTCCTTCCAGGCGCTTCATTTCTTCTTTGTATTTAGCGTAGATCCCCCGAGTTTCATCGCGGGGAATCGGGTAGTACGGGTCATTTTGACCGGGCTCGTAGGTTTCGGGAAATTCACGGATTAAGGTGCTGAAAGGATTGCTTTGCCCCGTTAGATGTTTTTGCTCTGTTATTCGGGTGAAGTCATACTGGGTTGGGTAGTTAATGGTTCCAACCGTTTGCACTTGTTCTTCGGGTTGAGTTGACCATTCGAAACGCAATGAACGATAAGGCAGTTGACCGTGGATGTAATTGAAGTACTCATCGATCGGCCCTGTATGGTAGGTGCCAGTGCAAGTTATATCAGAAAATACTTCTTTGTAATCGGTGTTCAACAGCAGGTGAATATTAGGGTGTGCAAGCATGTTACGGAAGAGGGCCGTATAACCATATTTGGGCATGGCCTGGTAGGTGTCTTGGAAATATCTGTCGTCTCTTGATATTAGTATCGGTACCCGGGCCGTAACGGAGGGCGCAAGCTGTTCGGGATCGAGTCCCCACTGCTTTCGGGTGTATCCTTCGAAAACATTCTTGTAAACGTAATTGGCGAGATATTGAAGCTCTTCGTCCTTGGTTTGGCGCAATTTTAGTATGGGAACTTTGGAACCAAAGCCGTAGTAGGAAACCAGCTTGTCTTCCAATCGTTCAGCCATGGCCGCGGGAAATAATTGGTGTAAGGAATCCAAGTTAAAGGGAATGGGTACCAGCTTGCCCTCAATGTTGCCGAGGACTCGGTGTTGATAAGGACGCCATTCCGTAAATTTGCTCAAATATTGCCACACCTTATCGCTATTGGTGTGGAAAATATGAGGCCCATAGCGGTGAACCAGGATGCCGTGCTCATTATACTCATCATATGCATTGCCACCGATATGATCACGGCGTTCCACGACGAGCACTTTCGCGTTCTTTGTCGTGGCTAAGCGTTCGGCCAGTGTAGCACCAGTAAAGCCAGCTCCAACAACCACATAATCAAAATGCATGAAAATCTCCAGTGGATCTGTTCGTTGGCTGGGGAGCAAAAGCGTCTTGACAGATTACCATCACCCCAAACGCACTCTGCTCCTTGAAAGGCCACATTTTATTGCCATTAAGCATCATATAGTACCTTTATGGGCCGGTCTATCGTTCAGGCTTGCAAATTAAAGGTCGTAACAGGTTGCAACTATGTCTCCATTAGGGGCACATTGGTAATTTAAGTAGGATGTTTATTCATCCACGCACTTAAATCTCTGTTGATGATATTGGAGAGCAGTTTGATATCGGACTCAAATTCTGAGGCCAGGCGTTGACGATCGGCTTCGGTCAGGGAGCTACGAGCAGTCTTGCGTGAATTTATTTTGCGTAAAAGAGCCAGTACATTAAAGTGGCTGAGCAATGTTTTTTGGGCGGTCCATTGAAGTCCCAGCATCCTTTTTGCTTTGCGTTGCAGTGACTGCAAAGCCACCGTTACCCGGGCCAGGGCCGGTGAACGGTACTCTTTATTTTCATTGACTCTGGGAAAATCCTGTCGATTATCCGAGGGGACACTCAGGAACTCGAGTACGTCTTCGTACACACTTTGAGGAGACTTTTTAAAGTCATCAAACAGTATCAGTTTCACCTGCTCGGGAGGGAAGATTTGTAAAAGCTTTTTTACCTGATGCCCAAGCTGTCCCAGGGCTTTGTATTGTAACATTGCGAGATCCGTCGGGCGTGATGGGAGGTGCTGCCCTTGCCGCCGTGCTTGCTGCAGGTCCCAGGCCCGCATAAAGTCCTTTTCCGGTTCGTGGAAACCATAGCGCAATTGGGAGTGGTGCGAATAAACAAGGTCGACCGGATTTCGCAACATGACAATTATTCGGGCATCGGGGGCGAACTCACGCACTCGTTGTATCGCGACGGAGGAATAGAGATATATGACGGAAGCCTCGCCGACTGCAATATGGTCCGGGCCTGCATGCTCAAATAACGAGAGATAATGCCGCTCTTCGTCGACTACTTGCAGAACCGGAAAATCGTCAGCGAAGTAGTGAGGCTCCTTGACTTTTGGCATATAGATTTGCGGATGTTCGGCCAAGTAGCTATAGAGGGCGGTTGTGCCACACTTTGGTGCCCCTATGATAAAAAAGTTGGGTCGTTTCATCTGTTCGCAGCCTTTTCCTCTAGAGGTTTTCGATTGGGCACTTTAGTTGCTGGAAACCCGGGAGGCATTTAACTCCTCCTTCGATTTTGGTGGCAAGCCCAAAATGGATGTATTGATGCCCAATAATTGTTGCGCTCGTAGTGTTAAATAGATCTTCGTTGTAAACATGCTTCCCAATGCTGCCCAGGCCGCGCCAACCAAGCCTAACATGGGAATCAATATAAGGCACAAACATACGTTGACGACCACGCCACCCGCTAAACCTGTGGCAGTTTCTTTGCCGTGTTTAGTTAGATTTAACAGGATTGCGGGGCTGCCGAGGCAGACATGTACTAATTGGGTAAAGGCTAATATTTGCAAAGCGGGGGCAGCGGCTCTGAACTCGTCTCCAAAAAGAGACAGCAGCCACTCGCCATACAGGATCATGATAACAATGATAGGAACGGAGGCTACAGAAACCAAGCGAGTCAGTTTCGTGAGTTTGCTCTGTAGCTCTGCCATATTGCCGCGACTGTGCAAACGTACAATCATTGGCTCAATCATCAAATTGGCAGATGAATGTATGAGTACAACGAGTTCAGCTAACCGAAAAGCTGCATGGAAAACACCTGTATCAGAGCTGGCTATTAAGGCTCCTACCAAGAGTATACCGATGCGTGCATCCAGTGCATGAACTGCCGTGGAAGCAGCGAGTGGCAGCGCTTCCTGGAACCATGTGCGGGTTTTATATTGTGCCCTGGCAGTGCATATTTTGACGTGTAAATGGCGGCGGAGGAAGTAGATATAAAGTAAAAAAGCACTGCCGGCGGCTAGAGCCTGAGTAGCCAGTGCCCAGCCAGCATCAAATCTATCCTCAATCAGGAGTGTAGAGATATAAATATAAGCTAGCAGCAGCACCGGCCTGGCGACGAGTTTGGGGATTTGGCTGATTAGCGCTTTACCTGAGGCGCGAAGCAAACCGTCATTGATTCTGTTGAATCCCAAAAGGAATGGCAGGGCAGCCGCAAAGAGGAAGGTCCAGCCGAAGTTTGCGCCCAATTTGTCTTGCATTAACCAGAGTGCAACAAATAGTCCTAACGCTGTAATGGCTCCATAGGTGAGCATAAAAAGCCTTAAGCGGTTTGCCAAGCCTCGGAGCAGCCCGTATTTATGCTCTTGGATATAAATTGTGCCGTTGCGTAAAGCTACCGTACGTAGACCGACAAACAGAGGTTCCGATAATAAGCCTACCAGCGTGAAGACAAATATGTAGCTGCCGTATTCTTCTGCGCCAAGGGTTCGAGCTAAAAGCACGCTGACCAGGAATAAGGTGCCGATATTTGTTATTTTGAGGAGGAGCGTTTTGACGCTTCCGCTTAGGAGCTTTTCTTGCATTTCTCTGATCTGTTAAAGCGATGCTGTCAGTGTCCCCTTTTATGTCCTCAATATGTTTGTGGTCAATAGGGTAGGCGCCAAGACGTGGGAAATACCTTTTACTACCGAGATTGTAGCCGTGGTAGTATATAGGGCTAAACCGTTATTATCACCCTATGATATATTGGTGCTTGGCTGTAGTCGAGGAATGTTGAGAAGCTAATGAAAAATAGAATTATAGCTCTTCTCTATCACGGCATTATCGATGATAGCGAGGCGGGCGGCCGGGTAGCGCATATCCAGGATCGTCAAGTGACTGTCAGCCGCTTTCGTGAGCAGATGCAGTTTCTCCTGGAGCAGGGCTATGAACCACTAACGGTTGAAGAGTTTTTTGCCTGCAGAGAGGGCCGGAGAGAAACACCTGAGAAAGCCGTCTTAATCACCTTTGATGACGGTTTTGATAATCACTTCACCAATGGCTACAAAGTATTGGCTGAACTGGGGCTGAAGGGGTCGTTTTTTGTAGTTGGCGATCGAATAGGCCAGGCAGGTTTCCTCAATAAAGAGCAATTGATCGAAATGGCGGATACTGGCATGGAGATCGGTTCACACGGTCATACTCATACCTTTCTGGCCTATTTATCTCCCGAAGAGGTGATGTGGGAGCTAACTGAGTCAAAAACAGTGCTGGAAAAAGCCATTGGAAGAAGGGTTGCTAACTTTGCTTTTCCTGGCGGTCATTACAAACACTGGATGTTTCGCCTTATGGAAAAAGCGGGTTATCGAGGTGCCTGCTCATGCCACTACGGATGGAACGATAAGAAGACCCATCGTTACCTGATCAAGCGTATAGATATTCGCAATCGCATGGGCATTGAAGAGTTTGCCGCCTGTTTTAAACCGAGCAATGTGAATTTTTACCGAGGTGTCTATTTTATCAAGGAATCGCTTCGTCGCTTTGTCGGCCGCCGAGGGTATACCGCATTAAGGAAAAAGCTATACCGTTTTTATCGTTTTAGTCGATAGAGCGGTAGTTCAGAGCCTTGTTTGAGGCAGTTGGGGGAATCATGACAACCGTATTTATCAGTTGCGTGGCAGTATTAGTGTATCACTTTGCCCTATATCCGTTGGTATTGTTAGTCTTAGGGGCCATGCGTAAAGAACACGTCCGGGATGCGATCTCTGAGGAGGCGTTACCAACCGTCACTGTCCTGGTGACCTGTTACAATGAGGGCCCTGCTATTGCGGAAAAACTCGATAACTTGCAGCAGCAGAATTACCCCGTATCCAAGCTCAACATCCTGTTTGCAGCCGACGGTAAAGAAGGTAATGCGCGTGTAGCGCTCGAAGACAGATTGTCGGACGCTCCCAATGCCGAATTAGTGGAGTACCCCGAGAACCGGGGAAAAATATCGGTGTTAAATGACACCATTCCCCGCTGTACGGGGGATATTATTGTATTTACCGATGTCAGTGCGCTATTTGATCAAAATGCGATCAGGGAATTGGTGTGCCAACTACAGTTGCCCGATGTTGGAGGGGTTTGTGGTTATCACCAGCTCAGTACACGGGGAGCGGAGAAACTATCGGCGGCACAGGGGATTTACTGGACTTTTGATGGTCTGCTGAAAAAGGCGGAGGCGAAACTCGGTAGTATCAGTTCCTGTTACGGTTCTATCTATGCGGTACGCCGAGAGCTCGTATCCAAGCTGCCATCTTCTGTTACCGATGATGCATTTCAGGCAATGGCAGTCATCCGTCAAGGGCAGCGTTTTGCTTTCGCGCCCAAGGCGCTTGCCTATATTCGCCCTCGTGCCAAGTCGCCGGGCCATGAAATAAGTCGACGTCGTCGAGTGGTTGTTCGTTCATTGCGTGGGCTTTGGCTATCGCGGGAGTTGTTTGATATCCGTAAATTTGGATTGTATAGCCTTAGCTTATTTTCACACAAAGTGCTGCGCAGAGTGATGCCTCTGATGCTGCTCTTGATGCTCGTTTCTTCCGCTTCCCTTGCTCTTAACAGTGGCGTCTGGTTGCTGGCTTTTTTGTTGCAGCTTACACTGTACAGTTGCGCTTTATTGAGTTTTACCCACTGGGCACCGCGCCTTGCGAAAACGCTGGGATTGCAAAAACCCTTTTCACTTGCGGCCTATTTTGTAATAGGCCAATTAGGAACCCTCTTGGGAGCTATTGACTTTATGCGTGGCAAGCGCGTGGATCGTTGGGTGCCCGTAACAACGGGGCAATAGTGCCTGGGGTGTCCCTAAAAATGTGGTGGCCTGGACACTTAGGATTCTTTTTCTTTGAGTTGTTCGGTCAGTAGCTCATACCACTGTGTGATAATCGGGTCTCGTTCAAAAGCTGATGCCCGTTCGCGGGCTTTGTTTGCGTATTTCTGGCGCAAATGACTATCGTTCAACAGTAAATTCATCGCTTCTGCCAGAGCGCTTTCGGCCTGAGATAAAGGTGAAGTGGCTGGCAGATCTTGTCTTTGCAAAGGAGGTGTCAGAATCCCAAACGGCGCAAGCTCCATTTGTAGGGTTTTTTGTGCCGAGTCGCTGCCGGGTGCGAGCAACTCTCGTGGGCCTGAATGGCAATCGGTGGAAATTACGGCCTTGCCTAGAGCCATGGCTTCCAATAACGCATTGGGGAATCCCTCGGCACGAGATGACAGAACGAATAAAGCGGAGCGTTTTACCCAAGCGAAAGGGTTGCATTGAAAACCGGCGAGGATTACCTGGTTTTCCAGCTTCAGCAACCTGCGGTATTCATGGAGTTGATTGCGCAGGGGTCCATCACCCAGGATGATCAAGCGGGCATTGGTTGATCTAGCTGAAACCTCGGTAAATGCCCGCATTAATGCCAACTGTCCTTTTACCGGCATCAAGCGTCCACAGGTTACGATGGACGTCTCATTTAGCAACCCCTCCGCCTCCTTACCTGGTGATAGCTCTCCATTCTCAGCCATATCCTCATCAACAAAGTTATAAATGACAGACAGTGGCTTTTTCTGCTGAGGGAACAGGTTCTGAAAGTCGCTTGCAGCCTCTTGTGAGTTGAAATTGATATTGCTCGCACGTTTGAGCAGGGCGGAATACCCAACACGCACAAGCAGGCGTTTAAGGGGGCTTTTGTCCTTCAATCCCATCGAAAGGTGTTTTCTGACGGAAATGATCCGAGGGATAGCGCTACTGCCCATTAGGTTCAATAGGTTGGCACGTTCCATAAAGCTGATAACGATATCGAGTTTGTTGCGGCGAATTTGCCGCTCCAGGCGATATAGCAGCTTTGGAAAGGAGAAGGCCTTTTTTAACGTGCTGTCCTTAGGACTGCCCTTGCTCAGGGTGATAATCGCATTATTTATAGCAACTTGCTCATCCGGATCACCAGGGATAGCCATGCTCCTCTTGGCATCCAAACAAAACAGGCGTGCGTGTTGGCCTTTGGCCAAGAGGGCGCGCAATAGTGCCAGAGCCATACGCTCGGCGCCACCTGGTTCAAGGCTCCCAATAATAATGCCAACTCGAATAGGTTGGGTGGGGCTCGATATAAGGTTGCTATCCGAAGAGTATTTGGCCGCAGTCGTTAACTGGTCACATTTTGTTGTAGGAATAGTGGGGGGGGTTGTAGCTGCTTCCATTGGTAATCTTCAGAGACGATGAAAGAGACGTAGCTTCTGTCTGCTCGGTTTGGAGGTGCGTGTTAAGTTTAGTTCGGGCGTAAATGAGCGCCGAGCTGGATAAAGGCAAAATCAACAAAAAGTACTTGTGCTCCAGCCCGCTTTTAACCAAGAAGTAAATAACAACGGACAACAAACTCAATTTATAAGCGGCGACTAGCTGCGCCGCACGAGTGTCGAAATTCCTTAACATTTTCTCTGCTTGTTGAAAGTTGAAAAAGGCTCGCAACAACAACAGAATAAAAATAACTAGACCGATGAGTCCTCCACCAACGGCGACTTCTAGGTAGGTATTGTGCGCAGGTCGCTCAACCATGTCATACCAGCGTGTCTCCACCGAATTAACCCAAATTTTCTTAAATACGTCTGTACCCCAACCAATAATCGGCCGCTCCCTTATCGCGTCCATGGCAACGATCACGTAAGAGGAGCGTCTGTCCAATGATCTATCCTGAACATCCTGAGTGATTAATGTGGCTTGGCGTGCAAAGAAGTCTTCCGGGATGAGTGCAATTACCATTGCAAGTGCGAGAGCACCTATCGCCACTACCAGTCCCAGATACTTGATTTGAAAACTGCGGCGATATTGAAAGGCCAATAGGCCCATAATGGCCATGATACTGAGAAAACCGCCTCTAGATACGGTACTTACCACACCAAATACCATTAGCACCGCCAGCATAAGCCCCAGGGCTTTCATTCCCGCACTTCTTCCATATACCGCCCAATGCACCATAATCGGGAATGTAAAAACACACATCAAGGACATATTGTTGGCGCTGATGCTGCCACCATAGGCGCGAGCTCCTTCAACATGGGAGAAAATTTCGACTCCGGCGAAATAACCCAGTGCCGACATGGTCGCACCGACGCCCATGCTGAGACCAAGGGTCCAGGGTAGGGCAGATTCAAAGCCTTTTTCGTTGATAATCAGAGCGGCGATCACCATAAAGATAGTGGCCTGCAGCAGCCCCGTTAGGCCGGATAACGCCTGGTCGGGGTAGGGTGAGAGGATATAGGCAACGAGATTAGCGAGTAAGAACAGAAACCAAGGAACCCAGATATTGGCGCGCAACCGTTGAGGGGGGCCTTTCTGCATAATCAGGTAGGGGCCCAGAATCATCAACAATACGGCGGTCAGTAACCAGTCCAGTTTGATGAACTCAGCCCCTGGCAGCTGCCGCCAACGAAAGAACGGGATCGTAGCGACAATCAAATAGAACAGTATCTGTGGCAGCGGGTGATCATAGGCTTCCCGCTTAAAAGATGCGAGCTCTGGCCGCTGGCGTTGGTGGCGAATTTGTTGGGGCCGGGGGTGCCCGTTTCGCGCTGCCTGGTTTCTCCTCACTCTTGTGTCACGCGTACGATTCAATGCGTGTTACTCCGATGAGTAATGTGGGATGGAGAATAAATAGGGCAAGTTGGTGTTGTTAACCACATCCTCTGGGCGTTTAAAGCGGTGGTCGAAGAATTCTGTGAAGAAGCCGGCTGTGATACCCAGGATCAACCCGAGTAGCAAACACGTGGGCAAAAGACTGAGGGCATTGGGAAATACCGGGCGTGAAGCGGCATTAGGTTGCTCGACAACGCCAACGGTAAACAGACGATCGCTTTGGGTTTCGTTTCGAATTTTAGCTTCGCGGAAACGTGTTGCAAAGGTCTTGTAGGACTCCTCCATAACTTCACGCTCACGGTCGAGGCGTCGCGCGTCCATAGTCTTAGCGTAGAGCTGGCGGTTTTCTTGGTCAAGCTCCTCGATACGTTTGGTCAGAGAAACAATTTGTGCCTCAATTCCCTGCAATTCGTTGCGCTCCTTGTCCAGGTTACGATTCACCTCTCTGTGGTAAACGGCGTATAAGCGCTCCAATTGCTCTTGGGTGCGTTTCACTTCTGGGCTTTTGGGCGTGAATACTTTGAGCTGCTCTTCTCGCTCAATCAGCAGGTCCTGGATCTTCTTGGCAAAATCGCCGAGATCAAGGTTGTCGATGGTCGTAAAGAAATTCAGGTTCTTTTCTTTAACGCTGCGCTCAAGGTATTTGACATACGTCTCTTTTTCAATCTGACGGCTCTTTTTGTCGTTCAGTTCACGGCGCAGGTTTCCTTGCAGCTCTATATTACGGCTGATGCGATCATTGAGTTCGTTGGCACTGGCGCCACCGGCTACTTCAACGGCGTGGCTTTCCAGCTCCTCCAAGCCGATACGGAAAGAGTCCAGTTGATTTTTGAAAAAGATCTCGGTCTCATGCGGATTGAATACCGCCTGTCGGCGTCGCATATATTCTTCAAAGATATTGGACAGGATGGTGGTGGCTTCGTCAGGGTCCCCCCAAATGACTGCGGCGCGAATCACGTTAGAACGCGGTATTAGCGAAGTTGAGAGGTTGTTTTGAATCTTTCGGATAAAGCTGGCTTTTGTTGCCGCATCCATCGCAGCGACGCCAAAACGTTCGTCGCTGGTCAGGCGCTCAACAGCGCCACTGATGACGTCCTGTGATTGCAGGATTTCCATTTCGGAATACAGGTCGGTTTCACTAAAGGGGTTTACCTTTGCGTTAACATCGCTCAAGGTCTCTTGGGATTGCAGGACATGGCTACCCTTTAAAATCAATGCACCTTCAGCCTGATAGGTGGACGGCCAGAACAGTACCATTAGTACGCCAATAATCAGCGCCCCTAGGGTGGTGCTCAATATAACCCCCTTTCTGATAAAGAAGATGGTGGCAAATTCGCGAATATAGTCCTGGGATTGCATGGCGTTTGCTTATTCTCGTTTGTTTGACCGGGCTCTATTAAACCTAGTTGTTATCTCTATTGTCGTCGATGTCATAACCGATGGAAATACCAAGCCCCCGGAAGAAGGCAATATCGGAGATCTCACGCATCAGCTGTGCTGCACTGGAAATCCGGTTACGTGGCACCAGCAGCACATCTTCCGGTTGCAGATAGAAATTAAGTGCTTGTGCGCCGTAGGTGGACATGTCTCGGATATCAAATCGGTGAGCCTTGAGGCGTTCACCCTCGCGGCGGAAGACGACCACACTGGAGGTTTCCCCTTCTCGGGTATACCCGCCGGCGCGCGCTACCGCCTGGGCGACACTGATGGGGCGTACAACTTTATAGGCACCGGGGTTATTAATTTCACCCAGCACGTAAACGTTGGTACCGGTCTGTTCGTGCATAAACAGATCGACTTTCAGGCCGGGCATATACTCTTTGTAGTCGGCTTCGAGTTCTTCATAGACGTCCTTGATGCTGCGGCGAGCCACGTAATAGTCACCCAGCATGGGGAAGGTGGCGTAACCGTCGGGTCGCACCTTGATCAGCTTACTCAATCCACGGCCGGCGGTATGCAAATCTCTACGTAGCTGTTCCACCCGTGCGTTAAAGTTCTTGATAGTGACGTAGATTTCCGGCTCGCGCAGGTATTCGCGGTATGCATCGACGAGCTCTTCGCGCAGTTCGGTCGTCGTTTTGCCCACAACTTTATAGGTGCCCAAATAGGGCAGGCTAATGGTACCGTCCGGTAGGACATCTTGTGATTGGTCCAATTGGGGTACATTCACAAAGCGTACATCGACGGTATGGTAAAGCGTAATCGGGTAGATTTCCTTGAGGCGGCGTTCCAGGTGATAGACCACGTCAAGGGTGTCTCCCGGTGCAATGGCATAACTTTCAAACACCGGAAAATCGGAGGTGATTTTGAGGGTGGTTAACTGCTCACCCGGACGCCCCTTGCGGTGGTCGATAGTATCGGTGTAGTCGAAGATGTCGAACTCCGGCTCTTGTTCCTGCTGTGTCTGCTGGGTACTGCAGGCAGAAAGCAGCACCAGCGCCGTTAGGCAAGCCAATAGTTGGCCGGAGAATAATTTGATACGACTTTTCATGGTCAGCCTTGATCTTGTCATCCGTAATTAGCGTGACAGCCACTGATACACTGTTTTGGGAATATGGAATTTGCGCTTGTTAAGGGCAACGCCCAGGATCTCCCCGCCCGCGTTGCTGATTCTTTCCTCTGCGCTCTGTACCACTTCCCACTTGGTCTGTTCACAGGCAACCACCAGCACCATGCCATCAAACAGGGGAGCGATACGGGAGGCATCTGACGATGTGAAAATTGAGGTTCCGTCCACGATCACATAGTCGTATGCGTTCTCAACGATATCGAGAAAGGCTTTCATCCGCGCCACTGGAAAGCTGCTACCCAGGCGGTTGCCGCCTGCGGGCAGCAGATCCAGCCCCGGATACTGGGTGGGGTGCAGGGCATCTTCAATGCTGCCTTCGCCGTTGAGGATTTCCTGCAGACCGGGTTCCGGGTCCACAGAAAACAGGCGTTGCAAGCGTGGGTGTGCCAGATTGGCATCGACCAACAGCACCTTGTCTTCGCCGCCACTGGCCAGGCCGTAGGCGGCGTTGAGGGCGGCGGTGGTTTTGCCTTCGCCGTCAAAGCAGCTGGTAAAACACAGTAATTTGGTTTGGCGCCCGGCGGCGGACAGATTGCCCTGGATCATGCCCAGTTCACGACCATTGTTGGCCAACTGGCGCTCAGCCTTGCGCGACAGGGCTACCATCTCACCACGGGGGTGAAGCTCCAGTCTGGGGCGAGTGCTGTCGCGACCACTGTCGTCACTCAACTGTTCGTTGTCTTCTGGCTTGGCTGTGACTTGAGTTTCGTCTGCGCCGGTCACCTGAGACGCTGGCTGAGGGTCAGCTGCGAGGGTGTTCTGCTCGGCTGGAGTTGGCGCAGACTGGGGGTTGTGCCTGCGGGAATACAGGTCAGCGTAATTGGTGGCAGCAGTGGGGGCCGAGGTCTTGGTCTGTTGCGTTCGCTGCTGCAGATACTGCTCAGAATACGCCGTTGCGATCTCTGTGTCTGTGGTCATGAGGTTCTGTATACGCCATTATCAGTTGAGCAATGAGTACGACTTATTGGGTAACCTACTGTATTTACAGCGGTATGACTACCGCTAAAATCGCAATGATAAGGACTATCACTCCGAGGCGCCAAGCCCAGGTGTAATAATCCATCTCAGTGCTGGAGTTTGGTGCTTCGCCCAGCCCATGATCCTGTCCGCGACGATAATCGGGTTCCGGGTTTGCTGGTGCGGCAGGTGTTAGGTTTTCCTGTTCCGCGGTATAGCTGGTGGCGTTTTCAGTCGGGAGATAGGTGCCGCTTTTGGGGGCCTCCCGCCGGAAAGGGTATTCACCCTGCTGCTGTTGGACGTGGAGGCTGGAAGCGTTCACTTCAAGTCGTGTTTGTGGCAGTGGCTGGCTGTGGGTGGATAGTTCCGCCAGTTCTGGCTCAGTGTGCAAACCAAGGTTTTGGGCAGCTTCCAACACTACCGGCGGTTCGATGATGTCCAAACCACGGGAGCCGCCAATTAACAGACACATATCACAAATATTGTTAATACGCCGAGGGAATCCTTCGCTCAGCTCCATGATGCGATGGATGCTGCTGTCGGGAAAAAACGGGGAACCTTCGGCGCCGGCCTTGATCAGGTGGAAGTAAATATATTCCTTTACTTCCTCAAAGGTCAGGTGGCTCAAATGATGGCGCCGCTTGATACGCTGGTTCAGTGGCTCCAGGTCGGGGGATTTCAAACGCTCACGAAAAGCGGTGTTGGCAAACAGGAACAGGCGGATGGGAAAAAAGCCCTCCTGATTATAGTTGGCCAGCAACCGGATCTGGTTGAGTTGGCGGGCATCGTATTCCTGCACATCGTCGAGAATCACAATCAGCGAACTGTGCTGGTGAGTCTCAAAGTGGCGGTAGATGCGAAAATGCAACGTCTCCTCGTCGCAGGTCTCATCAATGGAGCCAAGCTCTAATGCTGTATAGATGCGCCGCAATACATCCAGGTAGCTTTGCATGGGGGTGGAGATGTACACAAACGCCTGATGGCCCTGCTTTTTCAACTCTTCGACCAGTTTGAGGCTTAGCAGGGTTTTGCCCGCGCCGTATTCGCCGGCCAGCATCAGGTGGGGCTCGGCCGAACGCAACCCGGCTAACAGAAAGTCCCAGGCTTTGTGGTGAATGGCAGAATCATAATATAGGCCGGGGGAAGGCTTGTTTAAAAAGGGCTCCCCTTTAATGGCGTAATAAGTCGTGTACACGTCGCTTTCCATACCCTTAACACGGCAGTGAGTGTCTGCCATTTTATTTGTGCCTGTTATTGTTCTTCGGATTCCTCTGCATCGCATACGCCTGTGAACAGCCGCTAGCGACACCGAACAAGGTGTACAGGAGCTTTATTTCACCTCCGTGTCATTGCCTCAGATTGTTCAGAAAATGTACATGCTGGCGCAGTCTGTAACTTCCTGACAGGGCAAAGGTATTTCCCGGTTACAACTCGGGCATCCTAGATTTGTAACATTGCGGGCAAAGTAACTGCATTTGTGCGACAAGTCAACAAACGTCCTGATGAAAAGCCTTATATTCAATAGCTTGCAAAGATTTTCTCACGCTAGCCGCAACTGTGAGGAAGGGGTTTTTGGCGTCCGTAGCACTTTCTGGACAATAATGGTGCGATAGTTCAAACTAGCCGCCCAAAATAAGCAGGGGTAAGGAGTTTCGACCCGCTAAATAGCACTAGGAGGTGGATATGCGGTTTGGGCCAATTGATCGAGCCCTGTTAATACTGCTCCTGGCGGTGCTTTTATTTGCAGCCATAAAATTCCGTCTGTCTAACAGTCCACAGAATCATGAACCAATGGCCGCAGCTGCGCCAGCAGCGGTTGTCAGTGACTCACCGGGCGATGGATCGCAAAGCCGCAGCATGACTCAAGCTGCGGTTACTACCAAAGAGATTGTTAGCAGGGAATCAGCGCAGCCAGAATTCAAAACCGCTGAGCCAGCGCTTATAAAAGCAGTCTTTGGGAACCTGATATCAACGGCGGAAGATCAGGTCGCCGACAAGTTTAGTGGTCTGATGGTCGCCGGTAGCGCCAACAATGCTGCAACCGTAAAAAGCGACAAGAGCGATAAGGTAGACACGTTAACACTTGGGAACTCCTACCTGTGGATCGACCGGGAGCGCCTGCGGGCGTTGCCCACTAGTGGCCCGGCTTGGGAAAATCTCAAGCGCGTCGCGGCTTTGCCGTTGTCACTGCCGGACTTGTCAAACCAGAATGACCCGACCAATGTCCGGGTGCTGGCCCAGGCGTTGGTGTATGCCCGTACCGGCGAAGAGCGCTATCGTCGCAATGTGATCGATGCCTGTAAGTTGGCTATTGGGACGGAGAGAGGCGGGCGTACTCTGGATCTGGGGAAAGAGCTAATTGCTTACGTGTTAGCAGCGGACCTGGTGGGCTTGCCGGAGGAGGTCGATGATCACTTTCGGCAATGGTTGCGCCAGGTAGTGCACATTCGCTTTCCCTCGGGCAGAACCCTGGTTTCCACCCACGAACAGCGCCCCAACAACTGGGGCACCTTTGCCGGGGCAAGTCGCCTGGCGGTGGCAGCTTACCTCGGTGATCGCAAGGAGATTGAGCGCGCGGCTACCGTGTTCAAGGGATGGTTGGGAGACCGAGGATCCTACGCGGATTTTCGCTATCGCGACAGGGGCTGGCAGGCGGATCCTATGTCTCCAGTGGGGATCAATCCCCTGGGGTCGACACGGGATGGCCGTTTGATCGATGGCGTGTTGCCCGACGACCAGCGTCGTGGAGGCAGCTTTCGATGGCCGCCACCACGGGAGAACTATGTGTATTCAGCCCTGCAAGGGGCCTTGGCGCAGGCCATTTTATTACACCGGCTGGGTTACCCGGTTTGGGCGTGGCAGGATCGCGCCCTGTTACGGGCGTTTGTCTGGCTGCATGAACAGGCCGATTACCCGGCCGAGGGCGATGACGGTTGGCAGCCCTACGTTATCAATTATTACTATGGGACGGATTTTCCCGCCCCCACTCCCGCCAAGCCGGGAAAAAATGTTGGATGGACGGATTGGACGCATATGACAACAGTGCCGGGTGACACAGAGGGAGCCTGGAGTGATCAGCGAAATCTGGTACGGGGACCAACTCCGACGCCAAGGAGTAACTGAGGACGTTTATGGCATTCCGATTAAACACATTTGCCAATATTGGCGGCGGCCTGCTCCGGGGTTATGAAAAGCGCCATTCCCTGCTGGACTGTTTTTTTGAGAAGGGGCTGTCGCTCGCCCTGTTGCTGCTGGCGTCACCGTTGTTTTTGATCTTGCCGCCGCTGATCAAGCTCCAGGACGGTGGGCCAGTGTTTTATCGCGGTGCCCGCATGGGGCAGTATAAGAAGCTGTTTCAGATGTATAAATTTCGTACACTGGTGCCTGATGCGGAAAGCCTGATTGGCGGCAAACTGCTCAATCACACCCACCAGCTGCAAACCCCCCTTGGGCATTTTTTGCGGGACGCCCGGGTCGATGAATTGCCGCAGTTGTTTAACGTGCTGCGGGGGGATATGGCGTTTTTTGGCCCCCGACCCGAGCGGCCGGCGGTTTACGAGGAACAGTGCAAACACATCCACGACTACGATACACGCTTTGGAGTCAAACCGGGCGTGATGGGCTATTCCCAGGTCTTTACGCCGCACAGTACTCCCAAACGGTTGCGGGCCATTATCGACAATATTTACTCCCGCCGCGAACAGCGCATGTTATTCGATTTTGGTGTGGTGCTGTTCACCATCATCTATCTGGGCTTGAATGCCATTAACCGTTTGGGGCGTCTGCTTTGGTTGCGTCTGGTGCTGGTTCGGCGCTTTGGCAAGGCGCTGGAGCGGCGCACCATGGACCGGATCAGGCCCAAGGGCGTGACGCTCTCAATGTTTGAAGGGGGTAAGAGTGGTGCCGATGCGGGCGCTGCTCTGCTGGTGGATATCAATGAAGAGTGTATGCAGGTCTACACGGCGCGCCAGCTGGCGTCTGGGCCCCTGACCCTGAAGCTGGCGATCAACACTAATGGCCGCCTGTTCAATCAGCAGAAGCACAAGACCGCCTACTGCACGGCTGAGGTCTTTCGCGACCGGGAAATTGATCACCTGGAGGGCTTTACGCACGCCTATGTGCTTCAGTACAAGGCGGCCTCGCCGTTTAACCGCTATCTGTTTGACAAATATTTTATCCGCAAAAGCATAATGTAGGCGAAAACTGGGAATACGAGCCGGCTATGGTCGCAAGAGAGCGTTCAGTGAAAAAAGGCGATAACAGGGGGCGGCGTCTTGTTCGCGGCGGTTACCGAAAGCGCCGCCCGGGGCTGGACTGGGTGTTTGAAAAAACGCTGTCGTTGCTGCTGTTAACGCTGGCGCTTCCGCTGTTTATTCTGCTGGCCCTGGCGAACAAGTTGCGCGACGGCGGTCCGATTTTTTATCGCAGTCCGCGCCTGGGGCGTGAGAAAAAGCTGTTTCATATGTTAAAGTTTCGCACCCAGCCAACTCCGTTGGCGGCCCTGCGGGCAAAACAGCGGGGCGAACGGATGGGCGACAATCCCAATCGCTTGGGGCGCTTTTTGCGGGATACGCGGCTCGACGAGTTACCGCAGTTTATCAACGTGCTTAAAGGTGAGATGACCTTTTTTGGTCCCCGTCCCGAACGCCCCGAAATCTATGAACAACACTGCCGGGAGCTGCCCAATTACGACCAGCGCTTTGCGGTCAAGCCCGGTTTGATGGGGTATTCGCAGCTGTTTACCCCTTTTGGCGCTCCCAAGCGGCTGCGTGTAGCCATTGACAATACCTATGCCCAGCGGGACCAGTTGATCACCTTTGATCTGGGGGTGGTGCTGTTCACCCTGGGCTACCTGACCCTGGGGGCGATTGAGCGCTTTGGCCACTACCTGTGGCTGCGCCTGGTGTTGGTGCGTCGTTTTGGCAAGCTGATCGAGCGTCGCACCTTGGCGCGGGTGCGCCCCAAAGGCGTAGAGGTCCAGTTGTTTGAAGGTGAAGATGAACAGGCCCAGTTTGTGGGGCGCACGATGCTGGGTGATATCAACGAACGCAGCATGCTGGTGTACACGGAGCGGGCCCTGGAAGAAGGACCGCTGTTCGCGCGTTTGATTATCCGCCGTCGCCAACCATTCAGCGCTCGCCGCAAGGTCAAGACGGCCCGCTGTCGCGCCACCATCTACCGGGTGCGGGAGGTGGACCATTTGGCTGGTCCCACCCATGCCTATGTGCTGAACTACGAACCGATATCCCCCTTTAACCGCTACCTGTTTGATAAGTACTTTACCCATCTGAGTATTCTGTAAGTCTGTATTGGCCTCGCGCTGGCCCCCTACCAAAGTGTCTGGTTGAGCAACCGGCTGCCCTCTGGCGGCGGCGTGAGGGACCGGTGACGCGCACACACTGGGAGTCTGTCGGACTTAGGACTGTTCTGCTGCGACGAACGCCTAAGCCCGACAGACTCCTAGGGACAGCGGTAAATGCCGAACGTTTGCCTGCCTTCGGCAATTTGGGATTCCGGCACTACCGCATTGCCCCCCATGGCGCTGGCCTCATTGCGGGCCATGGTGGCCAGCTCGCTTTGCAGCTTGTCGCTGTTGCGGTTGATAAACCCGACCTTGTTCAGGCTTTTGGCGGTAGCACTGCCAATTCGCTCGCAATGACTGACCTGACTGGCCTCCCGAACAGCGACGGTTTCCGCTCCCGGCGCCAGTTTGACCCAGCTGCAACCGCTGAGCAGGATTGCGGCCGTGGCCATGGCAAAATTGTTAAAACGCATAAACTTGGTTCCCCTGATGTTTGACTATACCTTGTCGCTAGACCTGAACATCGATTGGCAGCTGGCGTCAAACGGATCTGCTGACAAGGTGCAAATAGGGCTATAATAAAGTTTGCTGTTACCAGCGCAAACCCTGGGGGTGGCCGTTTGTGTGTCCGGATGCCAAAACCGGCAAATGACAGGCCTGAGATACTCACGGAGAGAGTAAACCCCTCGAACCTGATCCGGTTAGTACCGGCGTAGGGATGGGACTCTTGTGATACCCCTCTGCACGTCAGTGGCCGGGTCTCTTGCTGTTGAAGAGGCCGTGAGCATGAATACCCGCTACCACCGTAATCCCTTTCACTCTCAAAAACTGGCACTGGCCCTCGCCTTGGGTACCTGCCTGCCGGCGTGGGCGGTCGCCGCCGCTGCCGAGACGGAACCCGGCCTGCCCGAGGTCACCGTGACTGCCGACTTTCGCGATGCTCGTCTGCAGGAAATCCCTGTCAGCGTCAGTGTAATCGACGATGCTGCCATCCAGCAGCGCGCCGCCAAACACCTGGAAGCGGTGTTGAGCAGCGCCCCCAATGTCAACCTGGCGGCCGGCGCCTCCCGCGGCCGTTTTGTGCAGATCCGCGGGGTGGGTGATCTGGAGCAGTTTACCGAACCCAAATTTCAGCCGGCCATCGGCCTGATGATTGACGGCATCGATATGAGTGGCATTGGCAATGCTGCCACCCTTTACGACATCGATCAGGTGGAAGTCTTGCGCGGTCCCCAGGGCACCAGCTTTGGCGCCAGTGCGCTGGGCGGCATGATCAATATGGAATCGGCCGCACCCACCGCGGAGCTGGAATCGCGCCTGGATGTCGGTGTGGGCACTTACAACAGCCGCCACTTTGGCACTGTGATCAGTGGGCCATTGTCTGAATCGCTGGGTGGACGTCTGGCGGTGCAGCAAACCCGCAGCGACGGCTTTATGGAAAACAACCACCTTGGCCGCGACAACACCAACAACATCGACGAGCTGACCGCCCGCGGCAAGCTGCACTGGGAGTTATCTGCCGCATCGGCAATGGCTATGACCCTGCTGTATGTGGACGCGGACAACGGCTACGACGCCTATTCGCTGGACAACAACCGCCATACCCGCAGTGATAACCCGGGGTTTGACCGTCAGGAAACCGGGGCAGCTTCCCTCCGCTACCGGCAACAATTGGGAACGGACCTGTCTCTGGAAGCGACCCTTGCCGGTGAACAGAGCAACCTCGACTACGGCTTTGACGAGGATTGGACTTTTGTGGGCTTCCACCCCGATGAATTCAGCAATACCGACCGCTACCAGCGCGACCGCGACAGCGCCTCGCTGGATGTGCGGTTGCAGTCGGAAGCCCCGTTGGCGTCTGCCGGTGATAACCGCTGGCTGGTCGGTATCTACGCGCAGGAGCGCGATGAGGAACTGGACCGCAGTTGGTGGGTGCCGTTCAACAGCGATTACGGTTCGCAGCGGCGGGCTCTCTACGGCCAGTGGGAAAGCCAGCTGACAGAGACGCTGCAACTGACTCTCGGGTTGCGCTTTGAGCGTTATAGCGATGACTACCGGGACAGCAACGGTATCGACTTCGATAACGACGACAACCTCTGGGGGGGCAACCTGTCGCTAAGCTACGCCTTCGGCGAAAACAGTATCGCTTATGTCACTCTGGCAAAGGGTTACAAGGCCGGGGGTGTCAATGCCGAAGCCAGCTCCAGCAGCCCGTTTATGCAGCCCCGTTTTCAGGCGTTCCTAGCTCCTCGGCTGCGCTTTGACAGCGAAACCCTGATCAACCGCGAGCTGGGGCTGAAAGGCGTGTACTGGCAGGACCGCTTGCAATTGCGCCTGGCGCTGTTTGATATGGACCGTCAGGATCCGCAATTGGAAAGCTGGATCTGGGACGGCGTGAATTTTGTGTGGCTGGGTTTTCTGGAAACCGCCGCCGAGGGCAGCAATCGGGGCCTGGAGTTGGAGGCCCGGTTACAGGCCAGCGAATCGGTGCAGTTGTTTGCCAACCTGGGCTGGATCGAGAGCGACGTAGAAGACCTGACCGTGTTTGACCTGGATCTGGATGATTTCCGGGAGATCGGCTCCCGCGACCAGACCAGTGCGCCCAGGTATCAATTCAACCTGGGGGCGGACCTGCAACTGTCCGAGACGCTCAGCGCCCACCTGGAAGTGGAAGGGAGAGATGACTTTTACCACGGTTACTACCACAATGCCCAGGCGGACAGCTACCAGTTGCTGCACGGTAGCCTTAGCCTGAAGGTAAACGCCGTGGCACTGACCCTTTGGGGTCGCAACCTGCTGGACGAGGACTACGCGGTGCGTGGGCTCTATTTTGGCAATGATCCCCGCGATGGTTACAGCAACCGCCTGTACGAACAGCTGGGCGGTCCGCGCACCCTGGGCATCAACGCCAGTTACCACTTTTGAGTCGGGAGAACGCTTGTGCAACTGAGTGTGGAAATCAGCCTCTACCCCTCCAACGAGGATTTTGTGCCACCGATAAAGGCGTTTATCGCGGCCCTGAATCGCTACCCCGAGCTGCAGGTGCAAACATTTCCCACCGCGACCGTGGTGATGGGTGAGCACGACCGAGTCATGGATATTCTGAAGGTGGAAATGAAAGCCCACCGGACGCAGTACGGCATGGGCATTTTTGTGACCAAGTTTTTACCGGGCTATGAAGCCCTGGAGCCCTCAGCGGAGGTGTAAGATTGGCTCAGCGGAGGTGTAAGATTGGCTCAGCGGAGGTGTAAGATTGGCTCAGCGGAGGTGTAAGATTGGCTCAACTGAGAGGGTCAGATGGAGAGCGAGATGAGTCAACAAATCCAGACGGCGCTGGCGCAGATGTCTTGGTGGGAGCTGGCGGCGGTGGGGCTGGGCATTGCTTACCTATTGCTGGCCATGCGGGAAAATATTCTCTGCTGGTATGCCGGTTTTGCCAGCACCTTGATCCTGACCTTTCTGTTCTGGGATGCCAGCCTGCTGATGGATTCGGCGTTGCAGGTCTACTACCTGGGGATGGCGGTGTATGGTTGGTATCAGTGGCGTTACCACCCGGGCAGTCAAGAAGATCACCTGCCGATCAGCGTCTGGACCCCCTCCCGCCATCTGGGGGTGATTGCCGCGGTGCTGGTGCTGAGCGGGCTGTCCGGAACCTGGCTTGCCCAAAACACCGAGGCCGCCTGGCCCTATCTCGATTCTTTTACTACTTGGGGTAGCGTGGTGACCACCTATATGGTGGCAAAAAAAGTGCTGGAAAACTGGCTCTACTGGATCGTGATTGATGCCCTGTCGGTGTTTCTTTATATCGATCGCGGCCTTTATCTGACCGCCGGCATGTTCCTGCTGTACGCGTTGATTGCGGTGGCCGGGTTCTGGCAATGGCTGCAACACTACCAGCGCGAACAGCGATTATGTACCGCTTGAGGCTTGAGCAGGCGCTGTCGGCGTGGCCGCAGTGGGGCCAGGCCCTCGATAGGGCGCCCAGGTTGCTGCAGCCCCTGCCCGGCGGCTTGACCAATGGCAGTTATCTGTTGCAAGCGGGTAGCCGACGGTTGGTGTTGCGTCTGAATGCGTCTAACACAGCCAGTCTGGGGATCGATCGCGCTCAGGAGGCGGCTGCCTGGCACGCGGCCGCTACTGCAGGGTTAGCGCCGGAATTGGTGTATGTGGATCCGCAATACCGCTATCTGGTATCCGACTACCTGTGCCCTACGGTTGGTACCGACGTGACGGCGGTGGAGCCGGTGGCAACGCTGTTAAAACGGGTGCACAACCTACCGCTGGCGGGCAGGCCCCTGGCAATTGCCGAGCGGGCACAACACTATTGGCGCAGTTTGGCGGGGCATTCGCTGCCAGGCCACTGGTTGCGTGTACAGCAACAGCTCCATGATTTTTTTCAACGTCGAGCCACGGAGACCGAACTCTGCTTTTGTCACCACGACCCGGTGGTACAGAATCTGTTGCCCTGTGCCGGGCGTTTATATTTGATTGACTGGGAGTATGCCGCACCGGGTGACCCCTATTTTGATCTGGCCGCCTATGCCCACAGTGCCAAGCTGGGGTCGGGTGGCATCAGGCATCTGCTGGATGCCTATAGTGATGGCGCCGATGAACAGGATCAGCGGCGCTTTAGGCAGGCGGATTTTGCCTACCGCTATTTGGAGTGGCTGTGGTTGCTGGTGCAAGAGTGGCAGCCAATGCAATCTGACCCGACCAAGCGGGAGCGGCTCGAAGCCAAATTGCAGTATCTGCTGGGTGTTTGCAGGAATTTGAAAGCTAGCTAGGTCTGGCACTGCTCAGTTCAGTTTTTACTTAACCGCGGTGGATACCTGCAGAATACCCACCAATACTGCGTCGATCTGATCGCCGCTCTGCAGCGGACCCACGCCGGCTGGGGTGCCGGTAAGTACCACATCGCCGGGTAGCAGGCTAAAGTGTTGGCTGATATAGCTGAGCAGTGGCAACACCGGTGTGATCATATGACTGCTGTTGCCGTCCTGCTGTAGGTCGCCGTTGCGACTCATATGTAGCTGCACATTTTGCCAGTCAATACCTCTCGCCGTCACAAAGGCGGATAAGGGGCAGCTGCCGTCAAAGGCCTTGGCGATTTCCCAGGGGTGACCTTTCTGTTTGAGCGTGGACTGGACATCACGCAGGGTCAGGTCAAAGGCCAGACCAACGCCGGTGATGGCTTTGGCAGCCTCCATTTCGCTGGCCCGGTGCAGGGGCTCGCCTATCAGAAGTGCCATTTCGGTTTCAAAGTGACAGCTGCCGCGATCGGTGGGGATGGCAAACGGTTGCTCCATGGCTACGGCGGCCGTGGCGGGTTTCATAAACAGCAGCGGTTCCGCGGGTACCGGGTTGTCAAGCTCGCGGGCGTGGTCGGCGTAGTTGCGGCCTACGCAGACAATTTTCCCAAGTGTGTGTGGGAAAGGTTTGTTATCGAGAGTCAGCTGATATTTCATGAGGCCCTACACAGATCGCCGCAATATATTTGAGTGAGTGCCTATCATACACCAGAGTGGATTGCGGCACCGCGGCTTTAGCGGGTGTTTAGGATTTAACGGCGTCCATAATTGTCCTCAAAGCGAACAATATCATCTTCCCCCAGGTAACTGCCCGATTGCACTTCGATCATCTGCAGCGGAATGGTGCCGCAGTTCTCCAGGCGGTGTTTGGCTCCCAGAGGGATATAGGCGGACTCGTTTTCCGTGACCAGGAAGGTCTCGTCATCGCGGGTGACCTTGGCGGTGCCGCTGACCACAATCCAGTGCTCGGCGCGGTGGTGGTGCATCTGCAAGGACAGGCTGGAGCCCGGTTTGACCTCGATGCGCTTCACCTGGTAGCGAGGCCCCATGCTGAGGCTTTCGTAGTTACCCCAGGGGCGGTGCACCTTACAATGCAGGTCCGCTTCACTGCGTTTTTCGGACTTGAGCCGCTGCACGATGGTTTTTACATCCTGCACCTTATCCTTGTCGGCGATCAACACGGCGTCGTGGGTTTGTACAATGGCAAGATTGTCGACACCGATAGTGGCGATCAGCTCATCTTCGGCGTAGACCAGATTATTGTGACTGTCGAGCGCCATGACATCGCCGACAAGGGCGTTGTTGTGTTCGTCCTTGTCCGCCTGTTCCCACATGGCCGACCAAGAGCCCAAGTCGTTCCAGCCCGGATCCATGGCCACTACCGCCGCCCGTTCGGTTTTTTCCATAATAGCGTAGTCGATGGCGATATCCGGGCTGTTGGCAAACTCCGCTTCAGCGATGCGCACAAAATCCAGGTCCGAATGACTGGCCGCCAGGGCTTGTTCGCAGGCCGCAAACACGGCGGGAGCCAGCTTCTTTACCTCGTTCAGATAGGTAGAGGTTTTAAACAGGAATATGCCCGCGTTCCAGTAGTAGTTGCCGGAGGCTAGGTAACGCTTGGCCACCTCCAGGCTGGGTTTTTCCACAAACTGATCCACCAGGTAGCCGTCGCCGCTAACGGCTCCACGCTTGATATAGCCGTAACCGGTTTCCGGCTGGTGTGGGGTGATGCCGAAGGTGACCAGTTTGCCTGCCTCGGCCAGGGCCTGGCCACTGGCGAGCGCCTGGTGGAAGGCGGGAATGTCAGCAATGGCATGATCGGCCGGTAACACCAGCAGCAGCGGGTCGTCATCGTATTTGGCGATGGCGCTGAGGGCCGCCAGAGTCACTGCCGGGGCGGTATTGCGACCTACTGGTTCCAGCAAAATGGTGCTCTGTTGGGCGCCGACTTCCCGCAGCTGCTCCGCCACCAGAAAGCGGTGGCTGTCATTGGCAATCACAATCGGCGAGCGAATGTCCGGCAGTCCGTCGAGGCGCAGCAAAGTTTCCTGCAACATGGATTTTTCACTGGTTAAGGGCAAAAACTGTTTCGGGAACAGGGTGCGAGACAGGGGCCACAGGCGGGTACCGCCGCCACCGGAAAGAAGTACAGGAATCATAGCTTCGGCAATTACGTTGTAAATTTTGGTTTTGAGTTTGTGTTTAGTATAGCCCAGTGCATCAATTATGCGGAAAGGCCAATCACTGTCAGGTAGCGATAAGCACATACCCTGGCAGTGGGTTAATCCTTGTCGCTGGGGAAAAACACACTGCGCAACCAGTGCCACACGCTGTTGCCCGCCAGGGTGTACTTGTCCAGTTCGTCCATATTCTGGTAATAGTGCTCCGCGTCGTGAAACAGGCTGGCGCGGGTCAGCATGCGGCGCCTGGGGTTAATGGTTTTGATCACCCGCGCTGGATTGCCGGCTGCCACCACATTGGCGGGGATATCCCGAGTGACGACTGCACCGGCACCGATGACGGAATTTTTTCCAATCGTCACGCCCTTGCAGACAATTGCCCGTTCCCCCAGCCAGACGTTGTCCTCCAGGGTGATGGGTTTGGTGCAGCGGAACGGTCGAGTGCGGTTATAGAGCCCGTGCCAGTCGCTGTCGGAAATATAACAGTTAGCGGCAAACATGCAGCTGTTGCCGATGCGGATCTGTTGCGCGGCAGAAATACGAGTGCCGGGCGATATCAGGCAGTAGTCGCCAATTTCGATATGGGCGCTCTGGCCCTTGTTGGGCCAGGCGGTCAAACGCACTTTGTTATCCGAAGAACTGATGATGTGTGCAAAGTCACCGACCCGGACATTGTCACCAAACACTACGACATGTTGAGGCGAAAACACCTGCGGCATCTTGCCCAGATGAGAAAATTGCGGGCGCAGAAAATGCTCGATATAGAATCGATTGAGGGTGGTGGTCAGCTTTTTAATAAAATAGGGCTGATGGTTTTTTCGCACAATTTATTCTCGCTCAACGTTCATTTCGCCTAATCGCAAAAAGCCGATTTTAAGCCGCTGAAAGGGCTTGTCGCCTGACTCAAAAACTGAATGCCCGGTCATCGTTTTTTGCCATAATTTATACTTGCGCCTGCGCTTGATGCCCACTATGGTATCAGTCTCTCATTGCGGTTATTGTCTTTGCTTCCATTAAGGCCAAAGGTTGCCTTGGCCACTGTTGGCATTAATGGCAAAAACAGTGTGCAAGCCATGTAGTCAATAATTTACGGGTTATACCTATGTCCATTTCGCTGCCTGTCGATATCGATTCCGTCAAAGGGTTTTTAGCTGCCGATGAAGGCGAAGCGCTCTATCAGCATGCGCTGCAAACTGCTGCCATTGGTCCCTGTCTGGAGATTGGCAGTTACTGCGGCAAGTCCACCGTGTATCTCGGCACCGCCTGCCGCGAAACCAACAACACCCTGTTTGCCCTCGACCATCACCGCGGCTCCGAGGAGCATCAGCGGGGTGAGGAGTACCACGATCCGGATCTTTACGACCCCGGAGTCGAAAAGATGGACAGTTTTCCCGCCTTCCGCCAGACCCTGGCCCGTGCGCAACTGGAGCAAGCTGTGGTGCCACTGGTCACCACCTCTGCCGTTGCCGCGCGTCATTGGGCCACGCCCTTGGGCATGGTGTTTATCGACGGCGGTCACAGCCTGGAAGCGGCGCTGTGCGATTACCGCAGTTGGGCCAGTCATGTGGCTTTGGGCGGTATTCTGGCTATCCACGATATTTTTCCTGACCCCGCCGACGGCGGCCAGGCGCCCTATGAGATCTGGCAACTGGCCAAAGCCTCCGGTTTGTTTGAGGTTCTGCCTACCGTCAACACCCTAGGCCTCTTGCGGCGTATTGCCTGAGGCCGCGTCTACTGGCGCCATCGCGGCGAGGGCCCTGTCCAACAGGGCTTCGCCATTGAGTAGGCGGATTTCCGTAAACAGGTGAGATGCGCCTGTATGGTCCGTCAAAGCGTCGGCGGCAAGCAAGATGGCGCCGGCGGTCCAGGTGGTTTTCTCCTCTGGCCAGATGGCTTTGTCCGGGAACACATAACCGGTCCAGTAGCCTCCATCCTGATCTTTAAACTGGTGCAACCAGCTGTAGACATTGAGGGCGCGGGCGTGATCGCCGGCCGCCAGCAGTGCCATGGTCAGTTCACAGGACTCGGCCACCGTCACCCAGGGCTCATCGCTGACACAGCGGCAGCCCAGGTCGTGTTCCACAAACTCCGGCCAGCGTTTTTCGATCCGCTCCAGCGCTTCGCGCCCGCTGATCACGCCAGTGAGGATTGGGTAGAACCAGTCCATGGAGTAGCGTGCTTTGCTCTCCCAGGTGCGGTCAAAACACTCGGGGTGGTAGTGCAGGGTATTTTGCAGGCGATGGCGCGCCATCACCCAGTCCAGCCGCTCCTGGTCCAGGGTGGTGGCGATATTGATGGCGCATTCCAGGCTCTTGTAAATAGACGAACAGGCGGTCACCAGGGCGTCCTCGCGCGGAGAACCGTCGTTGTCCACCGCCCAGTAGATTTCGCCGGTATCGGCCTGGTAGCGCAGCGTAAAGTCCATGGCGCGCTCCACCATGGGGAAGTAGCGCTGCAAAAATGCCCGGTCTTCGGTAATCAGGTAATAGTGCCAGACCCCGGTGGCGACATAGGCGACAAAGTTGGTTTCCCTGCGGTCGGAGGGCATCGGTGTGGCGCCCTGGTAGTGAGCCCACCAGCTGCCGTCCGCCAGTTGCTGCTCGGCCAGCCAGGCATAGGCTTTCTCCGCCGCGGCATACTCGCCACCGATGGCAAGTCCCATGGCGGCTTCGGTGTGATCCCAGGGGTCGGTCTTGCCGCCGCTAAACCAGGGAATGCTGCCGTCGCGATTCTGGGTGTTAAGGATATAGTTGATCGTCGGGCGCAGCAGGCTTTCAGGAAACTGGCCCTTGGTTACATACAGTCCCTTCATGCGGAGGCATCCCTCTTAAAGTACATGACCACGCTCTTGCCCATGACCGGGTTCAAAAGGGTTTCCAACCCCCGGGTTAGCCAGGGTTTTTTCATCAAGTCCCAGACCAGCAGCTTGTGGTAGGCTTTTATCAGGGGCTGTTCGTCCTGCTTTTCCCAAAACAGGCATTTTAGCCACCAAAAGGGTGCGTGCAGAGCGTGGGCCCAGTGGCGGGCGTAACGGCGGAAGCCAAATCCGCTGACTTCCCGGTGCAGCTCCGCGGTGTTAAAGATGCGGATATGGCCGCCTTTTACCAAGTGGTAGGCGGCACTCAGGTGCCAGCAGATACGTTCGGGCCAGGCGCGGGGCACACTGATAGCAAGCAGGCCGTCGGGTTTCAGCACCCGGTCGATCTCCGCCAGCATGGCGCGGTAGTCGGGAATATGCTCCAGTACTTCGGAGCAGATCACCTTGTCGAAGCTGTTGTCAGCAAAGGGCAGGTGAAGGCCGTCGGCGCGGTAAAGAGCGAAACTTTTCTCCGCCTGTGGCTCAGTGTTTGTCGGGATAAACTCCTGCAAGCGCTGGTGGGCGGTAGTCAGGTCTTCGCGACTGAGGTCGACACCAACCACGTCGATCTTATCGTGTAGCAGGTAGGCGTTGATACAGTGGCGGCCTTCGCCGCAACCCAGGTCCAACAAGCGGTCGCCGGGCTGGATGTCCAGGCGCTTAAAGTCGATGGTTAGCATGGAGCGGTGGAGACCTCTTCGCTGTCAGGGTTGGGAATGGAGTGCACACTGCTATCCACCGTGGGGCCATTTAATACCACCTGGTGATAGAAGTGACTGAGCCGCAGGGCTTTTACCCGCCAGCTAAACTGGGACAGGATGCGCTGGCGGGCGGCCTGTCCCAGCGCCTGGCGTTGGGCCGGGTTTTGCAGCAGTTCGCCAATGGCGCTGGCCAGGGCCTGGCTGTTACCGGCGGGCACTACACGACCGGCACTCCCTACCACTTCCGGCAGGGCGCCGCCATCGCTGGTAATGACCGGTGTTTTACAGGCCATAGCCTCACCGGCAGGCAGGCCAAATCCTTCGTACAACGAGGGGGAAACCGCTATGGTGGCGCGGTTGTAGTGTTGTACCAATTCCTCAGTGCTGATGCCGGAGAGAAACTCGACGGCGTTGCTCAGCTTTAGGTGACGCAACAGTTTTTCGGTCTCGCCCCCTTCCTTGAGCTTGCCAATCACCCGTAGTTTCAGGGCAGGGTAGCTATCTTTTAACCGTGCCATGGCCTCTAGCAAAAAGCGCAACCCCTTGAGAGGCTGATCGGCGGAGGAGGTGGTAATCAACAGGTGGGGTTCCCGTGTCACCTCGGGCAGGGGTTTGAAGGTGTCGGTATCGATACCGTTATACATGATGGGTATAGTTTCCGCCGGCCGGTTAAAGGCCTCGGCGATATCCTGCTGAGATTGGGCCGAGACCGTCACCACATGCTTCAATGCCCGCACCACTTTGCCCTGCATGCCCAAAAACGAGTGCCAGCGCCGCACCAGCAGGCGATGTCTCCAGTTGGGGGCGGCAGCCAGGGCAAGCTGAAAGTCCCGGGTAATGGGGTGGTGCACCGTGGCCACCACCGGCAGGCCGCGCTGCTGAATAGCCAGTAGGCCGTAGGCCAGGCATTGGTTGTCGTGGACCAGGTCGTATCGGTGGCCGTGGCGTTTCAGGTATTTGGCCACCCGCCGCCCAAAGGTATAGGGTTCGGCAAAACCGCCGGTGAGCATGCTAAACCACTCGAAGGTGTCGCTAAAGGACTTCAGGTGGCGCCAGCGCAGAGCGGTCACATGATTGTCTGCGGCGAACAGGTCCAGGCTGGGCATCTTAATCAGTCTGACTCGTGGGGCCAGCTCCGGGTATGGGGGGCCGGAAATCACATCCACCTGGTGACCCAGCTCCACCAGCGCCTTGCTCAAGTATTTGATATAGATTCCCTGGCCGCCCACATGGGGGTGACTGCGGTAGCCGACCAGGCAGATGCGCAGGGGTTTGACCGCGGATCCTCCGGCTTCGAGGTCAGAGAGGTTGGTGTCGAGGGCGGTCGCCGCCTCGGCAATAGATTCCTGAGCTGTCATAGGTGGCCCCAAGTTAATTGGCGTTATCGACGCATACACCAGACGTCCATTGAGGAACTGCTGCAAACATTTTCAGTGGTGGGGTACAACAGGGCCAATGGGGTCAAATTTGCTGTGCGCATTGTCGCCAATCTATAATCAGGGTGCCATTCCCTTTGAGGTAATCATGCCCATGACACCACCGTCCACTCCGGCGGGGCGCGCCAACTCAGCCACGACCCCCAATGCCATGACCAATGAGTCTGTGGCGGGCGTTGAGCCAAAACCCGCCTCCCAATTGGTGGAGGAGGATCGCAGCGAGGAGGGCAAGGCGTATTCCAATGCCTTTGGCCGCCTGTTGCGCTTTTGGCGCGGGGTGATGGAAATCAGCCAAACCGCTTTGTCGGAAAGCCTGGAAACCTCTTCACGGCATATCAGCTTCCTGGAAAACGGCCGCTCCAACCCCAGTCGTGCCATGATCAACCGTTTGGCCCGGGTATTGGACCTCAACGAACGGGATAAAAATGTATTGCTAATGGCCGCGGGCTTTAATCCGGGCACCGTGGACCTGGATTTGCACGCGCCGCAAAACAGCCACTTGCTGCGTACCCTGCAGTTAATGCTGGAAAAACAGGATCCCTATCCGGCGCTGATTCTGGATCGCAGTGGTGATGTTAAACTGCTTAACCGCGGGTTATACAATCTGTTCCGCTGTTACCTGGATGAGTCTCTTCTACAGCCGCCGCTAAATTTGATGCAGCTGTATTTCTCCCATAATGCGTTGCGGACCTTTATTCAGGATTGGGAGTTTATGGCGTCTCACATCCTGTTTAAATTGCATCAGGAATCGTTGCTGACAGGGGATGCAAAGTTGATGAAGTTGTTTGATGAATTGCGTGCTTATCCCGGTGTGCCCGGCGACTGGGCCTTGCGGGCCAAGGAAAAACCGGATTTTGGCAGTTATCAGATCAGACTTAAAGTCAGTGAAGAGTGGCAGTCCAACTGCCAGGCTGTGATCTCCTTTTTTGATGTCGGCGAAGGTACCCGTCCGCCGCTGGAAATGCACAGCTTTTATCCCGGGGACGAGACCACCAAACGACACTGGGTGGAAGCAGCGACGGATGAGCCGTACCATCACCCGCTGCTGCCCTATTGAGGGATTAATCCGCAGAAGACCCTGTGTTCAGTGTTGTTCGCGCTTGACGTTTTTGTCGATCAGGTACAGCAACAAGCCGCCGGCGGCGCTCGCTACCAACAGTGTTGCCAAAGATATGAGGCCTACATGGCCGGCAATGTTTACGGCTTCAGTCACGACAATTCCCCTTTCTGCCTGTTGTGTTGGCTGAGGTTAAACTCAGCATTTGACGCTATCTTATCGATTGCGCAGAAAGGGGCATTGATATGTATCAACTTAAAAACTGAAACGCACACCCGCGGTAAATCCGCGACCCGCCTCGGGTGCAGACTCGCGCAAAATTGACGCGGCGTTGCGAATCTCCTCATCCAGCAGGTTTTGGCCTTTGACAAACACCATCGCGCTGTTGTCGCGCCAGGTAAAGGTGCGGTGCACCTGCAGGTCCAGACGGGTGTAGCCGTCGGTTTCCTCTTCAAAGTCACCGGGGTGGTTCTGGTCACTCACCTCCACCAACCGCAACTGTGCTTGCCAGTCGTTGTGTTCGTATTGCAGTTCCGCGCCGACACGAGGAGGGGTGACACGCGGTACATCGCCACCGCGATCCAGTTGCGCGCGAACATAGTCGCCAAACAGACGCAGGGCAAATAGGCGGTTGAGCGGAATGCGCACCTGGGCCTCGGCACCCTTGTAGGTGGCGTCCTCCTGGTCGTAAACAAACAGCGGCAGCTCCTCGAGTTCATCATCGGTATTGCGGCGATAGATAAAATCCTCGATGTCGTTGTAGAAGAGATTGATGTCTATCTCCCAGCCATAGTTCTCTGGATTGCCATGAAAGCTGTAACCCAACTCAATATTGTGGCTGGTCTCCCGATCCAGGCTTTCATCCCCAAGAATGTAAATCTGCTCTGCCAGGTGAGCGCCATCAGAATAGAGCTCTTCAATGGCAGGTGCGCGCTGTGCGCGGCTCAGGACCAGGTTCAGGTGTTGCTGTTCGGACAGGCGCCACTGGGAAGCAAACGAGAGACTGAGGCTGTTATGACTCTCCGAGGCGCCGGTATCGGCGTCGATGCTCTGGTGTTCCAGGCGTGCCCCCAGCTCCAGCAGCCATCGCTCCAGGTTCAGTTCCTCAACCACAAACAGGCCGATCGACTGGGTGTTCGTGGCGGGGATAAACGCTTCCTCGCCGATTGCGGCGAAATCCCGGTCCAGTGCCTGCAGGCCAAAGGCGCCGCGCCAGTTGCCGACGGGGCTGTGCACCAACTCCAGACGGCCCTCCAGGGCGTTGCTGTCAAAAATTGTCCCCGCGATGCCACTTTCCAGTTCCGTATGCTCATAGTCCACATAACCCAAGCGCAGGCGCAGGTTGTCAATGCCCGCAAAAGGCTGCTCCAGCCCGGCTTTAAGGTCGTAGCGGGTCTGCTGCATATCAATGCGAATGGTTTCCTCTTCCTCTTCATGGTCTTCTTCTTCGTGACCTTCCTCCTCGTGGTGCTCGTGGCCGCCGGGTGGAATGCCGTAGTTATTTTCCATGGCGTTGATGCTGAAACCCACAAAGCCTCGCGCGCCGATCCAGCTGGCCCCCAAGGTGCCGCCACTGGCCTGGCTATCGCTGTTGTCGATAAACCCGTCGCTGGTTTCCTCACCGCCATGGGCATCGGCCGTGCCTGGAATCTCCACATTGGCGCTGTCGCGGTAGAGCCCGTCCAGGTGCCAGGCGAGGGCACCCTGGCCGCCGTCGAGCCGTAACAGCGATGCAGTTTCGTCATTGACACTGCTGTGACGCACCTCCACGGCCCCCTCCAGTACCGCCTCATCGGTGGTGGACAGGCGCCGGTCTGGAATGCGGTTGTCGATCACGTTGATTATGCCGCCGATGGCACCGCTGCCGTAGCGCAGGGTCTGTGGGCCGCGCAGGACTTCAATGCGATCGGCCAGCAGGGCCTCGGTGGCATTGGCATGGTCGCCCGAGGCGTTGGCGGCGTCCAAATTGTCCAGGTTGTCCTGCATCACTTTGACGCGGTTTCCCTGTTGGCCGCGAATGATGGGGGTACCGACACCGGGGCCAAAGGACGCAGTGCTCACGCCCAGTTGGCCCTGCAGGGTCTCCCCCAGGGTGGCGGCGGCTTGGGTGCGAAGTTGATCGCCACTCAGTACCGCTGCCGGGCGGGTGTTGTCGCTGTGGCTTTTATCCAGCGGAGAGGCGCTGACAATCAGTTCTTCGTCATAGGTGGCAAACCCAGTGCTGCTGGCTAGCGCCAGGGCAAGGGAAAGGGCGTTCCGGATAAAGCGGGAGCGGGTGGATGAGGACTGTAAAGCAGGTATAACATGGCCTGCGCGATAATGAGTGTTCAAGGTGGACTCCTAACGATAACCACACAGACAGTGCTGTGGGCAGCACTGCCATACATACTGTCAATATGAATTCAGGTCGGCTGGTATTAGGCGTCGCGAGGCGGGGCACGGCCCCAGTAGAAGTGTTGATCAGTCTGGGGTGCCGTCAGGGTGACTAAAAGGTAGCTGACAGTCGCAACCGCCAGGGGCAGTATTGGTGGTTTGTGCCCCAGTGGCACATCGGTACCGGATTTTTGGCTACAGACCACACACTCGTGGTCGGTCGCGGGTTCGACATGGAAATGGCTGGCGCTCAATCCCTGGCACAATACCAGCACCAGCGCTGCCAACAGCAGCCAGGTACGGGATGATTGTGATAACGATATTTGACGCACAGCAATTCCGAGGTGTATCTGCCCAAAATCGTTATGTTATAACAGCTATGGGCTAAAAATAAACACCCAGGTAAGACCTGATCAGGGCGACCTATAGCATCCAGGCCCATAGAGTGGCATTCTAGGGTGCTTAACCAGGCGTGAGTTGCCTGGCGTGGGGTGTGGCATCCAATAGAACACTGATAAATTGACAAATAAAAGACAGTGGATAGTAAAAACAATACCGAAAGTGGTGAGATAACGGCCCGACCTACCAGTAATGGCCAGAGCCTGGTCATTGACGTGGTGGGTCGGCTCGGTTTTGACCAGCACCGACAGTTTCGCCGCAGTTATGAGAAACAGCCCAAGCGTTTTAATCGCTATGCGGTCAACCTCCAACGCTGTACTGTGGTCGACAGTACCGGCCTGGGTATGCTGCTGTTACTCAGGGACTATACCGGATTGGAAAAAGAAAACTTGCTACTGGTGCACTGCAGCTCTGAAGTGGGGCACATTTTGCGCTATGCCAGTTTTGAGGAGCTGTTTACCATCCAGATTGACTGATTGTCGCCAAGTGGCCCAACCAATACCCCGGCCACCCCTCTTCAACTGGCAAGCAGCCCCCAGGAACCTATATAATCCGCCTTTTGCCGGCAGCGCCGGTTTTGGTGCCGCCAGCCAAGTGGTACCGATGGAGTCAGTCGGAGGTCTTATTCAGTTATGGCAGAACGCACAGCCCAGGTCAGTCGCAATACACTGGAAACCCAGATTGCGGTCAGTGTCAATCTCGACGGGACCGGCAAAGCCAGCTTTGACACCGGCGTTCCCTTTCTTGAACATATGATGGATCAGATCGCCCGTCACGGCCTGATCGATATGGATATCCGCTGTGAGGGCGACACCCATATCGACGACCACCATACTGTAGAGGATATCGGCATTACCCTGGGGCAGGCGGTGGCCAAGGCCGTGGGCGATAAAAAAGGCATTCGTCGCTACGGCCATGCCTATGTGCCCCTGGATGAGGCCCTTTCCAGGGTCGTGATCGATTTTTCCGGTCGCCCTGGCCTGGAAATGCATATCCCGTTTACCCAAAAACGGGTGGGGCAGTTTGATACCGAGCTGTTCTGGGAATTCTTCCAGGGATTTATCAACCATGCCCAGGTGACCCTGCACGTGGACAGCCTCCGTGGCCACAACGCTCACCACCAGATCGAAACGGTATTCAAGGCCTTTGGGCGTGCTCTGCGCATGGCACTGGAGCTGGACCCGCGGATGAGCGGCATCACACCGTCCACCAAGGGCACCCTATAACCCGCGGGTATGCGTTATATAGAGGGCCAGTCGGCCCATCAAAGACAGAAGTGAACAAGTATGAACAGTAATCGCGTTGCCGTGATTGACTATGGCATGGGCAATTTACACTCCGTGGCCAGCGCGCTGGAACACGCGGCGCCCGGGGCTGAGGTGGTGGTGACCTCCGATCCCGCCGCGGTGGTCGGTGCCGATAGGGTGGTCTTCCCCGGTGTGGGGGCGATCCGCGACTGTATGGCGGAAATTCGCCGCTTGGGCTTTGACCGGGTTGTGCAAGAGTGTATCGATGCCGGCAAGCCAGTATTGGCCATCTGTGTGGGCATGCAGGCATTGCTGGCCCACAGCGAGGAGAATGACGGAGTGGAGTGCCTGAATCTCCTGCCCGGCGAAGTGCGTTTTTTTGGCAAAGGCCTGAAAGATGCGGATGGCTCCCATTTGAAAGTGCCACATATGGGGTGGAATCAGGTCAAGCAGCAGGGTGACCACCCGCTGTGGGCCAATATCGACGACAACAGTCGCTTTTATTTTGTCCACAGCTACTATGTGGATGCGGGCGATCCAGCACAGGTAGCGGCGACCTGCCACTACGGTCGGGAGTTTGCCGTAGCCCTGTCGAAAGGCAATCTGTTTGCGGTGCAGTTCCACCCGGAAAAAAGTCACACCGCGGGACTGCAGCTGCTCAAGAACTTTGTGCACTGGGACGGACAAACCTGAACCTGTCGCTACCCGCGTGGCCGGCGGTGGTATACTAGGCCGGTTACTTTAGCCCGCTCAATACGCGCGTCGCCCCTGAGTGAGTCAGCCCGGCGCGCTGCCAATAGTGAGATATTATCTGTTATGGCTTTAGCTAAACGTATTATTCCCTGCCTGGACGTGGACAATGGACGCGTGGTGAAAGGGGTGCAATTTGTCGATATCCGCGACGCCGGCGACCCGGTGGAAGTGGCCAAACGCTATAACGAAGAGGGCGCCGACGAGATTACTTTCCTGGACATCACCGCCACCCACGAGGGGCGCGACACCACTGTACATACAGTGGAGAAGATTGCCAGCGAGGTGTTTATCCCCCTGACTGTGGGCGGAGGTATCCGCACCGTAGAGGATATCCGCACTATGCTGAACGCCGGTGCCGACAAGGTGAGCGTTAACTCGGCGGCAGTGAGAAACCCGGAATTTGTAAAAACGGCCTCAAACCGCTTTGGCGCTCAGTGTATCGTGGTGGCCATCGATGCCAAGAAGGTCAGCGCTGAAGGTGAACCGGATCGCTGGGAGATCTTTACTCACGGCGGCCGCAAGCCCACCGGCATAGACGCGGTGGCGTGGGCCGTGCGCATGGCGGAGTACGGCGCCGGTGAGATTTTGCTCACCAGTATGGATCGCGACGGTACCAAAAACGGCTTCGATCTGGGAGTAACCAGTGCTATCAGTGATGCGGTGGATGTGCCGGTGATCGCCTCTGGCGGTGTCGGCAACCTGCAACACCTGGTGGATGGTGTGAAAGAGGGCAAGGCGGATGCGGTACTGGCGGCCAGTATCTTCCACTTTGGCGAGTATTCCATTCCCGAAGCCAAGCAGTTTATGCAGGCCCAGGGAGTGGAGGTGCGGCTCTAGCCGCCACCTTCAGGCCATCTCGTTGCGGTAGCGCGCCAGGGCCTCGATCTCGGAGTCCTCGGCGCTGGCGACATAATCGATAAAGTCTCTCACTCCTGACTCGGCGTCGGCCAGGCTGTCAAAGGGGCCAATATTCACCCCCTCTCGGGTAGTGTAATACCAGTAATTGTCCTGCTGATAGTAGCGCTGGGTGCGGCTGGGAGTCTCACCCTCCTCGCCAAGGCGGTTCTCTGTCATTGTCTCTTCCATCCAAATTGGTTTGAGCGGGAATGGCCAAACTTTCTACAGCCAGAGCTGCAATATAAGCCAACTCTGCCGATCAGGTCAAAGTATGACCGACAGCTCACTCAACCCTTGCCGTTTTGGCCTCGTTTACCAGGGTGGAGACACTGACCAGTTCGATATCGACCATGGTTTCCGAGGCAAGGGTGTATTCCAAAAATGCCAGGGTTTCAGGATAGGGGTGGCCAATAGCCAGGGCGCTGCCATTGCGGCGGGCGATGTGGAGTAGACGCTCAAAGGCCCGTGCGATGGCTACAGGGTCGCGGTTGTGGTCGAGAAAAACGTCCCGCTGGAGGGTAGGCACTTGGTGCTCACGGGCAATGGCCCAGGCCTGGCTGGCCGCACTGGTGCGGCTGTCGACAAAATAGAGCCGGCGCTGCTTGAGGGCGCTCATTAGCCAGCGCATGGGCTGGGCGGTCTGGGTCAGGGCGCTGCCCATATGGTTGTTGACGCCCCGGATAAAGGGTAGAGCGTCCAGGTTTTGCTCCAGGGTGCTCACAAAGGTTTGGTAATCCATCTCGTTGGTGAGGGCACCCTCGTCCAGGGGCAGACCGCGGATATTGCTCATGGGGGCGTGCAACATCAACTCCTTGCCCCGGGCATGGGCCGCTTTGGCCAGGGTTAAGCTGTTGGGGGCAAAGGGCAGGATGGCATAGGTGAGAGCGCCGGGCAGCTCGATCGCCCGCTGCCCCAAGGCGGCGCGGTAGCCCATATCGTCAATAATGATGGCAATGCGGCGGGGCAGTGTCCGTTCGAGCTGCTTGTGCAATGCCGGCGCGTTCAAGCCCGGTTGCAGGGCGGCTTGCCGTATCGGGGTGAGATCCGTGGCCAGCAGGGGGCCGGATAGCAGCCAACACAGGAGCGTAAGGGTAAGCCGCAACATGGCGATCCTTGTCAAAAAAGAGGTGACTATACCAGTTTACTTGGCGCTAATCTCCTTGTAGATCCTGCATTTACCACAACCCCCTCCCGGTTGGCGCCAGGGAGGGGGCTGGATTCGTGGGCGGAGGTGCACAGTCGCCCGTCAGGGCTGGACTACCGGCAAGGCAGTCTGCTCGTTGGCCTTGGCCGAAATAGCCAGGCTGGGGCTGGCGGTCGGTTTCTGGCCAAAAATATGTAGACCTTTCAACAGGTTCAGGGCTTCGTACACCTGGTTGTCGCGATTGAAAAGGGATTCGGTCTGGTTCTGCTCCTCCCGGTCCTTGGTGCCGCTTTCCTCGCCGCCGTTGGCGTTGTTCAGGTGGCCGGACAGGTCGGCCTCGGTCATGCCGTTGCGGGGTTTCACTGCCGTGACCTTGACCCGTTCCACCACTATGTCAGGTTCAATACCCTGGGCCTGGATGGAGCGGCCGTTGGGAGTGAAATAGAGGGCGGTGGTCAGTTTGATGGCCCGCTCCTCACTGATGGGGATCACCGTCTGCACCGAGCCCTTGCCAAAGCTCTGGGTACCCATAATGATGGCGCGGCGGTGGTCCTGCAGGGCGCCGGCGACAATTTCCGAGGCCGAAGCGGAGCCGTCATTAATCAGCACCACGACTGGCAGGCCTTTGGTTTCATCGCCGGGTTTGGCGGTATAGCTCAGGTCCGCATTGTCGATGCGGCCCTTGGTATAGACAATCTGGCCCTCTTCCAGGAAGGCGTCCGCCACCTCTACCGACGCCTGTAAGACACCGCCAGGATTGTTGCGCAGATCGATAATCAGGCCACGCAGGTTTTCTTCTTCGGCCTTCAGCTTGCTGATGGCTTCTACTACATCCTTGCCGGTATTGACCTGGAACTGGGCGATACGCAGGTATCCGTAGCCCTCTTCAATAATGCGTGAGCGCACACTCTGCACCTTGATGGTGTCGCGGGTGATCACCAGGTCGAAGGGCTGATCCACGCCTTCGCGCACGATTGTCACACTCAGTTCGCTGCCTTTGGGGCCGCGCATCTCTTTGACCGCCTCATTGAGGCTCATGCCTTTAACGGGCTTGTCGTCGAGCTTGATAATCAGGTCGCCAGCTTCGATACCCGCTTTTTGTGCGGGGGTGTCATCGATGGGGGAGATTACTTTCACAAAGCCGTTTTCCATGCCCACTTCAATACCCAGGCCGCCGAATTCGCCGGTAGTGTTGACCTGCAGGTCGTCAAAGGAACTGGCATCCAGGTAGGAGGAGTGGGGATCCAACTCCGATAACATGCCCTTGATGGCGTATTCCAGCAGTTTGCTGTCGCTGACTTCCTCCACGTAGCCCTTGCGGATATGGTCGTAGACTTTGGTAAAGATGCGCAGGTCTTCCAGGGGCAACTGCCCTTTGAGTGGCGCCGGTTCGGCCGCCATGGTTTCGGCTTCCTGAGTCTCCGCGGCCCCAGACTCCGGCGTCTCGGCCCAGGCGGGAGCCCACAGACCGCAGGCGCCGGCCAGGAAGGCGGCGGAGAAAAGGGTGCTCAGTGAGCGCTGACGCTGAAACAACTGCATGGTATTACTCCTCAAGCGCTCTGGCATAGAGCGGGGGCGCGCATGTTCTGTAAGTGTAGACCGGTTGTAGCGGGAAAAATTCGCTCAGGTTGGTTTCTTCAGCCAAGTTATGGGGTTAACCGGCATTTCGTGTCAGCCAGCGTGCCGGATCCGTGGGGTTGCCCTGGTGGCGAATTTCAAAATAGAGCCCCGCCCGGCTGCGACCGCCGCTGTTGCCCACAGTGGCCACGGTTTCGCCGCCGCTAACCCAGTCGCCGGTTTCCCGCAACAGGGTCTGGTTGTGTGCGTATAAGCTCATATAACCACCACCGTGATCAATGATCAAGAGCAAACCCTGGCCGCGCAGATAATCGGCAAAGACCACTCGACCGTGGTGAACTGCGCGCACCTCACGCCCTGCAGGCGCCTGAATCAACACGCCATCCCAGTTGAGCTTGCCCGCCACCCGGGCACTGCCAAAGTGGTGTCGCATCTTTCCTTTGGTGGGCCAAGGCAATTTGCCCTTGAGCTGGCCAAAGGGCTTGTCACCGCCGGGCAGGGCAATGGACGCCACGGCTGCTGCCACCTGGTCCAGCAGCTGTTGTAGACGCTGGCGGTCGGCGGCCAGTTTGCGCAGCTGGGCGTCTTTGCTGTCGATGGCCCGATTGAGCTTGGCCAGTGTGCGCTGGCGCTCCTGTTGGCGACTGTCCAGTTGGCTGTGACGCTCCTGCAGGCGTGATTTGTTCTGTGCCAGCTGCTGGGCTTTCTGCTGGATTTGCGGTTCAACCCGATTGAGGTCGTTGATGGTGTCGAGGTAGGTGTTGATCTTGTTGGCTCGGGCGGTGAGGAAGTAGTCGTAGTATTTGAGCATCCTCGACACCCGGGCGGGAGATTCCTGGTTCAGCAGTAGTTTGAGGTTACCCTGCTGACCCAGGCGGTAGGCGGCGCTGACTTGTTGGGCGATATGTTTCTGCTGTTCTCGGCGGGCGTCGTGCAGCTGCTCCCGCTCCTTGTTGAGTTGCTGCAGCTGCTGTTTTTCCTGCTTCAGCTCGCCTTGTAGTCGCTCGATTTTTTTCACCAGGTCGGCGATCTCGGTCTCTGACTGCTGCAGTTTGCTCTGCAGCTCATCGCGGCTGCCTTTGACCGCCTGTAACTCGCGGTTGAGTTGCTCGATCAGCCCTTTGAGCTTCTGTAGCCGGGCTTCATAATCGGCCTCGGAGGTCTGCTGCGCAGCCGCACTCAGGCTCCAGACCACGGTCAGGGCCAGCATCAGGGCTCGCCAACCTGTAAGAATGGGTTTCACTGGGCCTTCCACACGTCCTTTGGTCACTGTTGAAGCGTGCCACAACCACCCCCGGTATGCCAGTGGTGGTTGTGGTGTGGGCCGGGGCTTAGAGGCTGGCCAGGCTGTGACCGGTCATCTCCTCCGGTTGCTCCAGCCCCATCAGGTACAGCATGGTCGGCGCCACATCCGCCAGGGACCCGCCGTCGGCCAGCGTTACGTCACGCGTACCCACATACACAAACGGCACCGGCAGGGTGGAGTGCTGGGTGCTGACTTGGCCGGAGACCGGGTCGAACATCTCTTCCACATTGCCGTGGTCGGCGGTAATCAAAGCCTCGCCGCCAGCTTTTTCCACCGCGGCCAGCACCTGGGCCAGGCAGCTGTCCACCGCCTCTACTGCCTTCACCGCGGCGTCGAACATGCCAGAGTGGCCGACCTGGTCGCAATTGGCGTAGTTGCAGATAATGGCGTCAAACTTGCCGGATTCGATGGCGGCCACCAGCTTCTCAGTCACTTCCGGGGCGCTCATTTCCGGTTGCAGGTCGTAGGTAGCCACCTTGGGGGAGGGCACCAGAATCCGCTCTTCGCCCTCATACAGGGCCTCTTGACCGCCGCTGAAGAAGAAGGTGACGTGAGCGTATTTTTCCGTCTCGGCGATACGCAGCTGGGTTTTATTCTGCTTGGCCAGGTAATCGCCAAAGGAGTTGACCAGGTTTTCCGGCGGGAAGGCGCAGGGAGTGTCGATAGTGGCGTCGTACTCGGTGGTCATTACAAAGTCGGCCAGTTCGGGGCGCAGTTCACGCTGGAAACCGTCAAAATCGGAATCGACAAAGGCGCGGGTCAGCTGGCGGGCGCGGTCCGGGCGGAAGTTCATAAACAGCACTGTGTCACCGTCATTGATGGTGGCGACGGTTTCGTCCTCCCCCGCAATCACCGTGGCTTTGACAAATTCATCGTTTTCGCCGCGCTCGTAGGCGGCCTGCAGGCCTTGTAGGGCGGTATTGGCATCGTAGTCGGACTGACCCAGGGTCAACATGTCATAGGCTTCTTGCACCCGGTCCCAACGGGCGTCGCGGTCCATGGCGTAAAAACGGCCACAGATGGTGGCGATGCGGCCCACGCCCAGCTCGCGCAGCTTGGCATCGGTTTTTATGATCGGTTCTTCAGCGCTACGGGGGGGCGTGTCGCGTCCGTCCAGAAAGGCGTGCACATACACCTCTTTGGCGCCGCGCTGGGCGGCCATCTCCACGGCGGCGATAATGTGCTTGTCGTGGCTGTGGACGCCGCCCGGAGAAAGCAGGCCCAGGATATGCACGGCCTTGCCTTGGCTCACTGCTTTGTCGATAGCGGAGGCATAGACCGGATTTTCAAAAAAGTCACCATCGTCGATGGCCTTGTTGATGCGGGTGTAGTTCTGGTACACCACGCGGCCGGCGCCCAGGGTCATATGGCCGACTTCACTGTTGCCCATCTGGCCGTCAGGCAGGCCCACTGCCATGCCTGAGGTATGGATCAGGGTCTTGGGCCGATTGGCCCACAGCTGGTCCCACATCGGGGTGTTGGCGCTGTGGATAGCATTGTGTTCCGGGTTATCCGAGTGGCCAAAGCCGTCGAGAACGAGAAGCACCAAGGGTTTCTTTACGTCGGTCATATGAATTAGCTACTACCGTGAGGTCGTGGTTAATAGAGGAAGCGCGATTCTACCTGATATTGGGCCCGTTTGGCTAAGAAACCGTCATCAGATGGTGTATACTGCGCCGCTGTTTCGCCTGGCGCTGAGCCCTCCTGCCCGTCGACAGGGCGCACAGGGCAGAAAAGGCCCAAAATGGTGCCAAAGGCCGAAGCGAGGCTTAATAAAGTTGCTAATAAGAAGGAACACGAACACGTGGATTTTTTGGTTTTTGTAACACAGGAATGGTTATTGGTCAGTATTCTGCTGGCACTGCTTTTTGTCTATACCTGGCGGGAAAAACAGCGCGGTGGCGCCCCGCTGTCGGCCCACGGTGTGACCCAGTTGCTGAATCGGGACGAGGCCATCCTGCTGGATGTGCGCGACACCAACGACTACAAGGCGGGGCACATCGTCGATGCACTCAATATCCCCCACAACAAACTCAGTGAACGCCTGGCCGAGCTCAACACCCACAAAAATAAGATCATTGTGGTGGCGGACAAGTTGGGCCAGCACGCCGGTCACGCCGGGCGATTGCTGCGGGAACAGGGCTTTGAGGTGCGCCGCCTGGAGGGGGGTATGTCCGAGTGGCAGAATCAAAACCTGCCGGTAGTGGCGGGCAAAGCCGCAAAAGGCAAAGAGGGCAAAGCCAAGGATAAGGATAAGGGCAAGAGTAAAAAAGGCTGAGTACCGGTTTTATCAGGTGCCTGCGCAGTTTAACCGACGTTTCACAACAGAGTGGTATTTATCTATGGCTCCAGTGGTAATCTACACAACCCGTATCTGTCCCTACTGTATCCGCGCCAAGCAGCTCCTGCAGGCCAAGGGGGTGGAATACGAGGAGATCTCGGTAGATGCCCAGCCGCACCTGCGGATGGAGATGATGGAGAAGAGCGGTCGCCGCACCGTGCCCCAGATCTGGGTGGGTGAGACCCATGTGGGCGGCTTTGACGATCTCTGGATGCTGGACCGGCGGGGCAAGCTCGATACCCTGTTACAGGCCGAGATGGAACCGGCCTGAACAGCGGAGAGACACCCCTGGCGAACCACTGGTCTGAATCCCGAAAATTGTTAAATATTTGCGCTTGAATTCACGGGGGCTGGCCCCATAACCAGAGTATTCGCACTGAATGGTCGGGCCTCGCCCGGTTAAATAATAAAAGACGTTAAATAAGGCATTATCATGGCTGAAGAAAACAACACTCCCGCTGCTGACGCCGGCGCCCAAGAAACCCCTAGCCAGCAGTTTGCAATGCAGCGCATCTACCTGAAGGACCTGTCCTTTGAAGCCCCCATGGGGGTTGAGGCGTTCAAGCAGCAGTGGCAGCCAAAGGTCAACCAGGAACTGAACACCAAAACCAACAAGGTTGACGACAGTAACTACGAAGTTACCCTGACCCTGACCGTGACCGTCAAGCTGGGTGATGACACCGCTTTCCTGGTGGAAGTACAGCAGGCGGGCCTGTTCCTGGTCAAAGGCATCGAAGGGCAGCAGCTGGCCCAGGTACTGAACACCACCTGCCCGCAGATCCTGTTCCCCTACGCCCGCGAGGCCATCGACAACGCCGTGACCAAGGGCTCCTTCCCCGCCCTGATGTTGCCGCCCATCAACTTCGACGCCCTGTTTGCCCAGGCCCTGGCCCAGGCCAAGCAGAAAGCCGAAGAGGGTGGTGCCGAGGGCCAGTCTATCAACTGAGGTTGATGGATGGTTGCTTTAAAAAAGGGTCGCTTGGGCGGCCTTTTTTTGTGGGTGTCGGTTCTTCAGAGGTCGGTCTAAAAAACATCGATAAAGGTAAATAATGGCGTTTAAAGCCGTCGGTTGTGTTGCAATTACGGTGAGAGTTCAAGGTATATAAGCTTTACCGGCTGCATAGTAACCGAACGCTCATTCTTCGCGACGGTGACCCTTAGCGTTAAGGCACCTACGATAAATGGTATCGACGTGGATGAATATATCCAAAGAAACGCAGATCCTGTTTACTTACACCAGAAAGGCCGGTGAACGCGGCGTAGCTAGTTGAATGTAGGGCAATGAAAAATCTACCAATTCTTGCATTGTTGCTGGTGGGATGCTCCTTGGAAGAAAAGGTATACGCACCAGGAGAAAACTTTTATCAGAAAATTGAGCTAACTGCTTCCAAGTATGAGGTCAAGGTTGGCGAACCTTTAAGACTTTTTGTCTCGCGGGAGACAAATGGTTGGATTAAAAAGAGCAGGAGTGAAATCGACCAAGCGGGAAAATGCTGGCTTAAGAATGAACCGCGGAAACACGAAGTTGACGTTTCCTTTGATGTATCCTTCGAAGTAACACCGCCTGGCAGCCACGAGTTCGACGTGGGTATGAAAGCAGTGTCCGGGCGTTCTGTTATGTTTGACTCGCCTGGTGAGCACATTATCGTAGCCAAGTCGTCTCTTTGGTGTCCTCCTGGAACAATATCAAATCAAATAGCAATACTGGTTCAGTACTAATTAAAGACAGAATGACACTCGCAAGCTTGCTTCTCCAAGGGAGTTGCGTTGAGGACTAATGGAATATTTTGCAGAACTTGGATATATCGGTCTTTTTGTCGCTGCATTTTTAGCGGCGACGATTTTGCCTCTAAGCTCAGAAGTTGTTTTAGGTACGTTATTGCTCGGTGGCTTATCTCCTACCACGCTCGTCGTCATTGCAACAACAGGAAACGTGTTGGGCTCACTGACAAACTATGCGCTGGGTTATTGGGCTAGCTTGAGTTTGATAAAAAAGTGGCTAAAGATGTCAGAAGATGAGTTCGTCCGAGCAGAGCAGCGTTTTCAAAAGTACGGAATATTATCCCTGTGCTTTGCTTGGGTGCCGCTGGTTGGTGATCCATTAACGGTTATGGCAGGTGTTTTGCGCGTTCGATTGCTGTGGTTTGTTATTTTGGTTACTGCGGGCAAACTGTTGCGGTATGTCGTTATCAGTTATATGGCACTGCAAGTAAATTGAATTGGCTCCAATGCAACTGTTAGCGCCTGCTAACGGCTGGATATTAATTTTAACCTGATTTGATGGACACACTATAATTGGTGTAAGAAAGTTTCTAAAGTTAGCCCGGGGAAAACAAGGTGACGGATTGGCTATTGGGCAATGAACCCATTGTTCGCGCTAGCTGTTTCGCCGGCGTCTTTACCTTAATCGCCCTCTGGGAGTTTCTCAGAGCCAGACGTCAGCTAACGTTACCAAAGGGGGAGCGCTGGTTAGGCAATCTGCTTCTGGTGGTAGTAGACACGATACTGTTGCGCCTGCTGTTCCCTGTGGCGGCCATGAATCTGGCGGCCACAGCCGAGCAGGCGAACTGGGGGCTGCTGCGGCTGGCGGAATTGCCCTATTGGCTGTCACTGCTCCTGGCGGTGGTGCTGCTGGATTTTGTTATGTACTTGCAACATGTAATGTTTCATGCGGTACCCTTACTGTGGCGCCTGCATGTGGTGCATCATGCGGATATGGATTTTGACGTTACCACCGGCATCCGCTTCCACCCCTTGGAAATTATTCTGTCGATGCTGATAAAGCTGGCAGCTGTTTCTATTCTGGGGCCCCCGGTACTGGCGGTGCTTATCTTCGAGGTGCTGCTCAATATGTTTGCCCTTTTTAACCACGGCAATATCTACATACCGCTGACGTTGGATCGTTGGTTGCGTCGGTTACTGGTAACCCCGGACATGCATAGAGTGCACCACTCCATTGTTAAGGCTGAATACACTACAAATTTCGGCGCTAATTTTTCTTGTTGGGATCGTTTGTTCGGCACCTATTTGGCCCAACCCGCCACAAGCCACGAAACCATGGAGATTGGTTTGCGCAGTTTCCGTGATAGCCGCTGGTTATCACTGCCTAAGCTCCTGATCATGCCTTTTAAACAGCAAGCCAAAATGGGGGGCTCGATGAGGGGTAGCTTCTGATGTGGCCCTTTGCCTCGTGCCGTCAACAGTATTACGAGCCTGTATGAGCGTTAGTGCATATGAAGATGTTGTTGATCAATGGCGACCAGGGCGAAGGCGGTGGGCAGATCTTGCGCACCTCACTCTCCCTGTCCCTGTGCTTGCAGCGTCCCTTTCGGATCATCAATATCCGTCGCCGACGCGCGAAACCCGGCCTCGGCCGCCAGCACCTGGTTGCGGTTGAAGCCGCCGCCAAGGTCTCTGGTGCGCAGGTAGAGGGCGCTGAACCCGGGTCAATGGGGTTGACCTTTGTACCCGGACCACCCCAACCCGGGGATTACGGCTTTGAAATCGGTAGCGCAGGCAGCACTACCCTGGTGTTGCAGACCTTACTGCCGGCGCTGATGGGGTTGGGGCAAGCCTCCACCCTGCGGCTGGAGGGTGGCACTCACAATCCGATGGCGCCACCCTACGATTTTCTCAAGCAGGTGTTTTCGCCGCTGCTGGCGCGCATAGGGGTAGGGCTGGATGCAACCCTGGAGAGAGCAGGCTTCTATCCGGCCGGCGGCGGTCGCCTGAAGATTCGAATAACGCCGGCTGAGAAGCTGAAACCGCTGAGGCTGTTACAGCGTGGGCGAATACAGGCGGTGGAAGCGACAGCGGTGCTGGGTAATCTGCCTGACCCTATCGCGCAACGGGAGCTGCGTGTATTGCAAGAGCGGCTGGGATTGACAGAGGCACAGACTCGAGTGGGTTATCCGCCCTGCTTTGGTCGGGGTAATGCGCTGTTTGTGGCAGTGCGTAGCGACCATATCACGGAGCTGTTCAGCAGCTTTGGCCAGCGCGGCGTGCGGGCGGAAAAGGTTGCCACCGATCTGGCAGAACAGGTATCGCGCTATCTCCGGGCGGAGGTGCCGGTGGGTCAGCATCTGGCGGATCAGCTGTTGTTGCCACTGGCGCTGGCAGGGGGTGGAGAGTTTCTGACAATGGCGCTGGACCCACACACCACTACCAATATCACTGTGATTGAACAGTTTATGGGGATCGCTATCACAGCCGAGCCGCAGGGGCGGGACCGCTGGTTGATGCGTGTGGGGGCAAGCCCGTGATGTTGATCCGGTCCCGGTTGAGCGGGCGCCACCGCTAAAAATGTGCATTGAAAATAGCAGGAGTGGGAGGTTGAATAACATTTTTAAAGCGATTCCCGAGACGATAGAGCAGGAGGCCTTCGAAGATCTGCTCCACAGTGAAGGTGTCAGGATTGAAAGAATTCTGTCCAAAGGCCAAGCATCACCTGAAATGGGGTGGTATGATCAGGCTGAAAATGAGTGGGTCATCGTGCTGCAAGGAGCCGGCATTATCGACTTTGAAGATGGCGCTGAGGTCCGATTGGAGGCGGGGGATTGGCTCAATATCGAGGCCCATCGCCGGCACCGGGTGCTGTGGACGGACCCCGGCCAGGTCACCGTGTGGTTGGCGGTTTTCTACCCCTAGCCCAACGGCCTGAGATCACGCTAATTGCACAAGGGAATCAATATGGATATTGCAGAAATGTTGGATGCGGTCATTGCCCGGGAGGGCGGCTTTGTCAATCACCCCGCAGACCGGGGTGGGGCCACCCAATACGGTATTACCCAAAAGACCCTGTCCAAGTACCTGGAAAGAGTGGTGACGGTGGACGAGGTGAAAGCGTTGGACTTGGACACCGCCCGGGATATCTACGAATTGCGCTATTACCGGCAGCCGCGAATTGACCGCTTGCCGGAGGTGTTGCAGCCTTTTTTGTTTGATGCCGCCGTCAACCACGGTCCCCGACGGGCGATCAAATTTTTACAGGCGGTCTGTAATGAGGCGGGATATGGCCCGTTGGTTGTCGACGGCCTGATGGGGCCGAAAACCAAAGCCCAGGCAGCGGCCTGTTATGAGGAGCTGGATGAGTGGATGCTGGTGGCACTGGTGGAGGAGCGCCAACTGTTTTATCTGGACATTGTCGAATTTGACCAGAGTCAAACCGTGTTCCTGGAGGGCTGGCTTGCCAGAGCGCGCACTTTTCTGCCCGAAGTTGCCTAGAGGACGCCGCCATGAGTAACCTTAATCTCAATCCGGTTTCTGCCGCCGTAGACTCCATCTCCAAAGGGGTTGAAACGGTGGCCGGGGTGTTTACCACCCATAAAGAAAAAGACGCGCAACGCTTCGCGGATGAGCAGATGGCGTTGTTGCAAGCTTACCAGGCTGAATTTAATCAGCGCCATAACCGGAGCTGGATCGACGCGCTCGCCGACGGCTTTAACCGGCTGGTGAGGCCGTTTATTGTCAGTCTGGTGTTGTTTATTTTTATCGTCGCCTATGTTTCGCCGCCCCATTTGGCTGAGATCACCCTGGCGATGTCATCAATCCCCGACGGTTACTGGACCTTGCTGAGTGTGATAGTGGCGTTTTATTTTGGCGGCCGGATGCAACTCAAGAGCCAGCAGTTCAAATTCAATGAATACCAGGCACAGGCGATCAAGGCGCTGATCGCGACCAAAAAAGAGTTCCGGCAGCTGGAGTTAGACAGTGACGAACCCGATAAGACCATCGGCGATGCGGTTGGTAAATCGCCGGCCGTTGATGCCACCAGAACCAACCGGGTGAATACGGTGGTAGAAACGGCATTAACCTATGCCCACACCGATACCAACCAGGCCAAACTGGCGGAAACCGTCCACTCCATGAAAGATGAAAGCGTTGAATCCGTGAGAAAAAGACGAAAGTGGGGGCCCCGAAAATACCGGCGTTAGCCGAATTGGATGGCCTCAATGTCGCCACCCTGTACGTCCATGGCGGTTACTCTATCGCCTGCTCGTTGTTTTCGCTGTCGGCCATGCCCAGTTCCTTCAGTTTGCGGGTGAGGGTGTTGCGACCCCAGCCCAGCAGGTTGGCGGCGTCGCGTTTGCGGCCGGCCGTGTGTTTGAGGGCGGTTTCAATCAGGGCGCGCTCAAAGGTAGGCACCGCTTCCGACAGGATATCCTCCTGGCCTCGGGCGAGGGCCTGATCGGCCCAGTGGCGCAGGGCTTTTTCCCAGTCACCGGAGGGGGCGTCGCCCTCCTTGCGTTCCAGCAACTCCGGCGGCAGATCCTCGACATGCACCTCGCGGCCGGAGGCCATTACGGTGATCCAGCGACAGGTGTTTTCCAATTGGCGCACGTTGCCGGGCCAGTCCAGTGAACAGAGGTAATCCTCGGTGTCCGACGGCAGGATTTTCGGTTCCACGCCTAACTCGGCTGCGGCTTTCTGGAAGAAGAACTGAGTGAGTTTGGGGATATCCTCGCGTCGCTCCGCCAGTTTGGGGATATGGATGCGAATGACGTTAAGGCGGTGGAAGAGGTCCTCCCGGAAGCGGTTTTCCTCCACCAGGTTTTCCAGGTTCTGATGAGTGGCGGCAATAATGCGTACGTCCACCTTCACCGGGGTGTGGCCGCCAACGCGGTAGAACTCCCCGTCGGCCAGAACCCGCAGCAGGCGCGTTTGGGTGTCGGCGGGCATATCACCGATCTCGTCCAGAAACAGGGTGCCGCTATTGGCCTGTTCAAAGCGCCCCTGGCGCTGGGTGGCGGCGCCGGTAAAGGCACCCTTCTCGTGGCCGAAGAGCTCTGACTCGATCAGGTCCTTGGGGATGGCTGCCATATTGAGGGCGATAAAGGGGGCTGCGCGGCGCGGGCTGTGGCGGTGCAGGGCCTGGGCTACCAGTTCTTTACCAGTACCGGATTCTCCGTTGATCAATACGGTGATATTGGACTGGGACAGGCGGCCGATGGCGCGAAACACCTCCTGCATAGCGGGGGCTTCGCCGATAATTTCGGTACCCAGGTCGTTGGTGTCGGGCTGGGCGTCTACTTTCTTTTCCGCCGCGTGGGTCAGGGCACGCTGGGTCATGGCCACCGCTTCGTCGACGTCAAAGGGTTTGGGCATATACTCAAATGCACCGCCCTGGTAGGCGGCCACAGCGCTGTCCAGGTCCGAGTGGGCCGTCATGATAATCACCGGCATTTCCGGGTGATCGGCGTGCAGGCTGTGTAACAGGCTGAGGCCGTCGATGCCGGGCATGCGGATGTCGCTCAGGATGGCGTCGGGCGTTTCCCGGCTGAGTTGGCTGAGGGCGCTGTCGCCGTTTTCAAAGGTACTGGTTTCAATGCCTGCCTGTTGCAAAGCCTTTTCCAATACCCAACGTATTGAACGGTCATCGTCGATAATCCAGACCCGATTAGGCTTCATGGCTATGATCCTGTGTTTCTAGCGGCGCTGGGCGCAGCTGCATGGGAATAAAAATGGAAAACTGAGTTTTACCGGGGCGGCTCTCGGCTTCGATCAGGCCGTCGTGCTGGCCGATCAGCTGCTGGGAGATGGCCAGACCCAGGCCCGTGCCCTCGGCGCGGCCAGAGATCATGGGATAGAAAATCTCTTCCAGCATACCGTCGGGGATGCCGGGGCCGTTGTCGATAATGTCGATGCGACACACCAACGGGTGGTGTTGACGCCCAATGGTGAATTGGCGCTGGATGCGGGTGCGCAGGATAATGCTGCCGGTTTCGGTGAGGCCGGCTTCCTGCAGTGCCTGCATGGCGTTGCGCACGATATTGAGTACCGCCTGGATCAGCTGCTCCTTGTCGCAGGGGATATCGGGGATACTGGGGTCGTAATCCCGCACCAGCTTGATCTGGCCACTGCACTCGGCGTTGATCAGTGCGGCCACCCGTTCCAGCACCTCGTGGATATTAAGCGGCGCCATCTTGGCTGGCTGGCGTGGCCCCAGCATGCGATCCACCAGGTTGCGCAGGCGATCGGCCTCGTCAATGATAATGCCGGTGTACTCCTCCAGCTCCTGGTTGGGCAGTTCTCGAGCCAGTAGTTGGGCAGCACCGCGGATACCGCCCAGCGGGTTTTTGATTTCGTGGGCCATGCCGCGCACCAGGTTGCGGGTGGTTTCCTGGGCGGACAACAGGGCCTCCTCGCGACTGATGCGCAGCAGTCGGTCCAGGGGCTGCACTTCGATCACCAGTCCGCCGGTCTCACTCATGGGGGTGACCGAGTAATCCACGGTCAGGCGCTCGCCATTGACCAGTTGCCAGTGGGCGCGGCGTTTGGTGTAGTTGATACTGTTGGTGGCGGCATCCTGCAGCGCCTGTACTGCGGCTTCCGATTCGTGGAAAAAGGCGGTGATTGGCTCGTCCAGTACCCGGGCAAAGCTCACCGCCAGCAGCATTTCTGCCGCTGGGTTCAGGTGTTGCAAACGCAGCTTGCCGTCGACCACCACCACGGCGGTGCTGAGGCTATCCAGAAGTTGGCGGTAGAAAGTATCCTTGCTCATCAGGCCTGTTTTTGTGCCGGCATAAACCATTAATTGAATAAGGAAATGCAAAAACCAAACCAGCTTTGACAACGCCCTATTTTCGGGAGTTGGCGGGTTTCAGTGTAGCGCAGGCTGGAATTTTGTGCTCTATTTTGGTGCGGACAAAGGGTTTGGGGCGCGGTTTTGCACCGAAACAGATGTCCCTCTACTCGGTTTAAATTGGTGCGCGCGATTCTCAAATTGGTGAATTGCTAGGCTTGTGGGTCTTAGTGTTTGCGATCGGGCGCTTTATTTGGGCTTGGCACGCAGTATCGAGGGGCGCTGCACGTAAACGGTGACGATCTGTGACTGGGCCAGGACTTCGCCCCGTTTGCCAAGCACAATAACACCCAGCTGATGGCTGCCGCGGTAGAGGTTGGTGAGGTTGATGCTGTTACCGGTGGTCTGGGGGCCAAACCGCTGGCCGTTGAGGGTGGCCTGCAGGTGATGACCCTCGGCCAGCGCCGGTGTTAGATCAACGCTGACGGCCAAAGTTTGCTGGCCGGGCAGGATATGGGTGCCCTCGCTGGGGGTGCTGATGCTCAATTGGTAGCGGGTTGCGGGCTCGCCAGCGGGTTGTGATTTTTTGGGGCTGGGGGGTGCAGCTGGTTTGATGGGAGGTTGGGTGTTGGTTTTGCGCAGCTCGATTTTCTCGGCTTTTTTGCCCTTGGGGTTATCGGTAAACACGACATTGCCGTGTTCATCCACGGTTTTGTAGATGTCCGCCTGTGTGCCCACCGGCAAACTCAGGGCCGTTAGCAGACCAAAGGCGGTGGCGAAAAATCCGATTTTGCAGTTTGTTGTGTGCGTTGATCGAGTCACGAGATAACCTTTCGTTAAGCCATAGGGGCCGTTTCCCTTTCCCATTTATAGCCTATTTGCTGCTCTGTGGCGTATTTTCAGTTCACGTTGGCCATAAAAAAAGCCCGTCGCGTTGCCGCGACAGGCTTTTGTGTACATCTCTTAAGGCGCTAGGTCTTATACAGAGTAGTACATGTCGAATTCTACCGGGTGAGTGGTGTGCTCAACGCGGTAAACTTCTTCCATCTTCAGCTCGATGTAAGCGTCGATGGCGTCGTCGGTGAATACACCGCCAGCAGTCAGGAATGCACGGTCTTCGTCCAGAGCGCCCAGGGCTTCACGCAGGCTGCCAGCAACCTGAGGAATCTCGGCAGCTTCTTCAGCCGGTAGATCGTACAGGTCCTTGTCGGCAGCATCGCCCGGGTGGGTCTTGTTCTGAACACCGTCGATACCGGCCATCAGCATAGCGGCGAACATCAGGTAGGGGTTGGCAGTCGGATCACCGAAGCGGGCTTCGATACGCTTGCCTTTCGGGGAGGCAACGTAAGGAATACGGATGGAAGCGGAACGGTTGCGGGCGGAGTAGGCCAGCATTACCGGTGCTTCGAAGCCGGGGATCAAACGCTTGTAGGAGTTGGTGGAGGCGTTGGCGAAAGCGTTGATAGCTTTGGCGTGCTTGATGATACCACCGATATAGTACAGGGCAGTCTCACTCAGGCCGGCGTAGCCGTCACCGGCAAACTGGTTTTCACCGTCTTTCCAGAAAGACTGGTGACAGTGCATACCGGAACCGTTGTCACCAACCAGCGGCTTGGGCATGAATGTGGCAGTTTTGCCATAGGCGTGAGCAACGTTGTGTACACAGTACTTCAGGATCTGCACTTCGTCAGCTTTCTTCACCAGGGTGTTGAACCTAACGCCGATCTCACACTGACCGGCCGTACCCACTTCGTGGTGGTGTACTTCTACGTCCAGGCCCATCTGCTCCATGGCGGAACACATGGCGGCACGGATGTCGTGCAGGCTGTCAACCGGGGGTACAGGGAAGTAACCGCCTTTAACGCCCGGACGGTGACCCAGGTTGCCGTCACTGAAGTCGTGGCTGGTGGCCCAGGCAGCTTCTTCAGAGTTGATTTTGTAGAAGGCGCCGGACATGTCGGAGCCCCACTTGATGTCGTCGAAGACAAAAAACTCGGGCTCGGGACCGAAGAAAGCGGTGTCACCCAGACCCGTGGACTTCAGGTACTCTTCAGCGCGCTCGGCGATGGAGCGGGGATCGCGCTCATAGCCCTGCATGGTGGTAGGCTCGATGATGTTACAGCGAATGATCACGGTGGGCTCGTCGGTGAACGGGTCCAGTACGGCGGTGCTGTCGTCGGGCATCAGGATCATGTCGGATTCGTTAATGCCTTTCCAGCCTTCGATGGAAGAACCGTCGAACATCTTGCCTTCTTCGAAGAAATCTTCGTCAACTTCGGAGATGGGGATAGATACGTGCTGCTCTTTACCTTTAGTGTCAGTAAAACGCAGGTCAACCCAACGGGCTTCGCTCTCTTTGATCAGGTTCAGAGTCTTCTCTGACATGTGTTGTCCTCCAGATATGGTCAGACCAAGTAGTTGTAAAATCTACTGCTTTACAGCAGTGAGAAAGCTTTCTCGATACCCCGCTGAAACCAGCTGTGCACCAGGCTGATTACCGTTATGGTGCAGGGTATCAAAGAGGGTGCTCCAAGAAGGGCAAAATATATGCCAGTTTGACAGAAAGGCCAAGTACTTTGGTAGCCCCTTGGTGGAATCAGGAGAATAGCAGACTCACCGGTTTTGCGTGACCCTTAGTGTAGCAAAGTTATGCACCACGGAGGTGCTGCCTATAAAATATTGCACTATATTGGTGCTTTCTTTGATGCACTGGGGTTATAAGGCGGCGGTGGTTCCATAGCCCGTGGGCGCGGAGTAGCTTATAATTCACGCCCCGAACGACACTCGATTGGATTTTTGTAGGCCTCCATGCACTTTATCGTCAAACTCTTCCCCGAAATCACCATCAAAAGCGCACCGGTGCGCAAGCGCTTTATCAAGCAGTTGCGGGACAATCTGCGGGAGCTGCTCAAAAATGTGGGGGAGTCCCCGGAGCAGCGCATCCAGGTGCAACGGGAGTGGGACCGTATCGATGTGACGTTGGCACCTGGCAACAGTGGCGAGCCGGCGGAGGCCTCCGAAAAGCTGACGGCACGGGTGGTCGAAGTGCTCTCCAACACACCGGGTATTGCCTATTTCTCACAGGTGCAATCCTACCCGCTGGGAGACCTGGAAGATATTTTCCAGAAAACCAAGGCGGTGTATGAGGTGCAGCTCGCCGGTAAAACCTTTTGTGTGCGGGTCAAACGCTCCGGCCAGCACGACTTTACCTCCACGGATGTGGAACGCTATGTGGGCGGAGGCCTTAACCAGCACACCGATGCCGCTGGCGTCAAACTCAAAGATCCGGAGATAACCGTCAAGCTGGAGATCAAAGATGATAGCCTGCATGTGGTAGAGAGGCAGGTGCCGGGCCTGGGTGGTTTCCCCCTGGGCACGCAGGACCCGGTGCTGTCACTGATTTCCGGCGGTTTCGATTCCACGGTCTCCAGTTACTTGATGACCAAACGGGGCATCCGCACTCACTTCTGCTTCTTTAATCTCGGGGGGCGCGCCCACGAGATTGCCGTTAAGGAGGTGGCATTTTACCTGTGGAACAAGTTTGGTGCCTCTCACAAGGTCAAGTTTGTGACTGTGCCCTTTGAGGAGGTGGTGGCCGAGATTCTGCAACATGTGCACAACTCCCAGATGGGGGTGGTGTTAAAGCGCATGATGTTGCGGGCAGCGACCCAGGTGGCGCGGGCGATGGATATCCAGGCGCTGGTCACCGGAGAGGCGGTGGCTCAGGTCTCCAGCCAGACGTTGCCCAATCTGTGTGTGATTGACAGTGTCACCGATACCCTGGTGTTGCGTCCCCTGATCGCCATGGACAAGGGGGACATTATCGATTTGTCTCGCCGTATTGGCACCGAGGAGTTTGCGGCCAATATTCCCGAATACTGCGGCGTGATCTCTAAAAAGCCCACCACTCGCGCACGGTTGGAGCGTGTGGAGGAGGAAGAGGCCAAGTTTGACTTTGCGGTGCTGGATGTGGCGGTGAAAAGCCGGCGTATGGTGGGCATCGATGAAGTGATGGTGGGGTTAGAAGAGCAAGTGCCCGTCGAGGTGGTCAACGACTTGGCGGCCGGTGAAGGTGGACGCAAAAAGGTGGTGGTGGATATCCGCCATCCGGACGAGGAGGAGCTCAAGCCATTGGTGCTGGACCACTGTGATGTGGAAAAGATCCCATTTTACACCCTCAATACGGTATTTGGCCGCCTGGACAGGGATACGGAGTACCTGCTGTATTGTGAAAAGGGCGTGATGAGTCAGCTCCACGCGGCGCACTTGAAAGATGCCGGTTACAGCAATGTGGGGGTATATCGACCTTGAACGGCACCTGTAGCAACGTTGGTTGACACGACAGTGGCGTCAATATTTTAATAGCCACCGCGGTAGCACGTTTGGTGGGGTGCCCTGCTGCAAAACATACAATACAGCGTGAAGCACTCGAGGGAGAACTGGAAAGGTCATGGCTCAGAGCGATGTTAAGCAATATCTGCTGTTGGGCGGTCTGGTGGTTCTCGTGATTGCACTGTCTGTGGGAGGCACCCTCTACGCAAGCGGGGTCTTTAGTGGTGATTATTTTGCCAGCGGTTCGGTGGTGCGCAAGAATATGACACTGACCGACGCCCAGCTGCTGTGCGAAAACCGCTCACGCCGGGAGTTGGGGCGCCGTATCCGCAACCTGTCGGTCGACGATCACTCCAGCCGCTACGACGATTTTGACAAGCGCTTCAAGGTCTTCTTTACCGCCGATTTGTACGAAAGTGAATCCCGCAAGGGGTTTACGAAGATGTTCTACATCAACTGTTACACCCGCAACGACCGCGAGTTGGTCACTACCTTTGAAGTGACCGAAGATGTGGAGTTCAAACCCCGCGCCATCCGCGAGAGTCGTGGCGGTGCTTTTGGTTTTCAATAACCATTCCTGTCCCGGCCCGGTACGGGTATAATGCGCCCCTTTTTTTAACGGAGTATACCGCTGTGGGCTATCCGATTCCGCTGGAAACACCCTATCCAGCGCCGGGTGGTACCAGGCTGTATGCCGCCCCCTTTAGTTTGTTGCCGCAGAGGCTATCGCTGTGATCGAGAATTTACGAAATATTGCCATTATTGCCCACGTTGACCATGGGAAAACTACTCTGGTGGACAAGCTCCTGAGCCAGTCGGGGACGCTCGATCGCAAGGACGAAGGGGCCGAGCGCATCATGGACTCCAACGAGCAGGAAAAAGAGCGTGGCATTACCATTTTGGCGAAAAATACCGCCATTAACTGGAACGGCTATCGCATCAATATCGTCGACACTCCGGGGCACGCCGACTTTGGCGGTGAAGTTGAGCGGGTGTTGTCGATGGTGGACTGCGTGCTGCTGCTGGTGGATGCGGTTGACGGTCCCATGCCCCAAACCCGCTTTGTGACCTCCAAGGCCTTTGAGCAGGGTTTGAAGCCGATTGTGGTGGTTAATAAGGTAGACCGCCCTGGCGCACGTCCCGACTGGGTGATCGATCAGGTCTTTGATCTGTTTGACCGTTTGGGTGCCACCGACGAGCAGCTGGACTTTCCAGTGATCTACGCTTCGGCCCTGAACGGTGTGGCTGGAATCGAGCCGGACGATCTGGCCGATGATATGACGCCGCTGTTTGAAATGATTGCCGAGCGTGTGCCTGCGCCGGAAGTGGATCTGGAGGGGCCTTTCCAGATGCAGATCTCCGCCCTGGATTACGACAGTTATGTGGGGGTGATCGGGGTGGGCCGTATTACCCGCGGCAGCCTCAAGCCGGGTCAGCAGGTGGTGGTGAAATCCGCCAATGGCGATGAGCGCAAGGGCAAGGTGCTGAATGTTAAAGGTTACCTGGGGCTGGAGCGGGTGGATACCGAGGAGGCGAACGCCGGTGATATTGTCTGTATCACCGGCATCGACGGCCTGAGCATCTCTGACACCCTCTGTGACCCTGAGCATGTGGAGTCTTTGCCGGCTCTGTCTGTAGACGAGCCCACGGTGAGTATGACGTTCCAGGTGAACGACTCGCCCTTTGCCGGCCTGGAAGGCAAGTTTGTCACTTCCCGCAATATCAGGGAGCGTCTGGATCAGGAGTTGATCCACAATGTGGCGCTGCGGGTGGAGCAGGGGGATTCGCCGGACAAGTTTATTGTTTCCGGTCGCGGTGAGTTGCACTTGTCGGTGTTGATTGAAACCATGCGCCGCGAAGGTTTTGAGTTGGGGGTGTCCCGTCCTGAGGTGATCCAGCGCGAGGTGGACGGTGAGATTCACGAGCCGTATGAGGCGGTGGTGATCGATGTTGAGGATGAGCACCAGGGCTCGGTGATGGAGGAGTTGGGTCTGCGCAAGGCGGAGATGACCAATATGGAGCCGGATGGTAAGGGCCGGGTGAAACTGGAGTTTATTGTGCCGTCGCGCGGTCTGATCGGTTTCCGTGGTCTGTTCCTGACACTGACCTCGGGTTCGGGCATTATGACCAGTATTTTTGACCACTATGGCCCGGTGAAAGAGGGTGAGGTGGTGAGCCGCCAGAACGGTGTGCTGGTGTCGATGGTGAAGGGCAAGACGCTGGCCTATGCGCTATACAATCTGCAGGATCGCGGCCGTTTGTTCCTGGGCCACGGTGTGGATGTGTACGAGGGGCAGATTATCGGGATTCATTCCCGGTCCAACGATCTGACGGTGAATCCGACTAAGGCGAAGCAGCTGACCAATGTGCGGGCGGCCGGTACGGATGAGGCGCTGACACTGACGCCCCCGATTAAGCATACTTTGGAGCAGGCGTTGGAGTTTATTGAAGACGATGAGTTGGTGGAAGTCACACCGGTGTCGATTCGTCTGCGTAAGAAGCTGTTGACCGAGAACGAGCGTAAGCGGGCTAAGAAGTAGTATATTGATTTAATAAGTTGTAATGGTTGATACCCGATCGGTTTAAGGATTGGTTTAGTTATAGCCTAACAGTCCGCTGAGTGCCAGAAGCGGAAGGTTGCCAGAGGCATCTCTGCTAGCGGCACAGTGCCAGATGGTGACCTGACCTGCGGTGGCACGGTCGGGGACGGAGGGATTTAATTTTGACCACGTTGTCTGTGGTCAAAATTAAATCCCTCCGTCCCCTTAGAATGGTGGTCTAAATTAAATCCCTCCGTCCCCTTAGAATGGGGCCACTCCCACCAAACGAAGGCACCACCACAAATTCACTCCGTAACCCCAAAAAAACGATCGGAGTAACCTGCGACAGGTGCCTCGGCAGAGGGGAGTGGAGCCCTTCGAAGGGGACGGAGTCATTTTTTCACAAAAGACGTGAAAAAAAGCCGCCGTCCCCGACCGTGCCACCGCAGGTCAGATCACCATCTGGCACTGTGCCGCTCGCAGAGATGCCACTAGCAACTGATGTGATGGACGCCGGATGTGTAGGGCGTCCATATATGTCTGCTTTTGGCGCGATCAAGTCATCATCAGGCATCGTGCCTTTCCAGGAGGTGCCATTAGTGAGTGTCCCGCTTTATCGGGAACACCCCCTTCACCCCTCGGCTCAGCGCTTAGTAGTCAGTTACGGGGTATCAATATTAAGACACTGGCGTATCCCCACGGTAGCTGTACAATAGCCGCACTTTAAGACCGCGAACGACAGGCTTATGACAGACAAGACCGAATCAGACACCGGCTCCGGCAGCCAGAAAACCCACTTTGGCTTCGAACAAGTGGATGTGGAGGCCAAGGCTGGTCGCGTGGCTGATGTGTTTCACTCGGTGGCGGCCAAATACGACGTTATGAACGACCTGATGTCCGGGGGCGTTCACCGCCTCTGGAAGCGGTTTACCATCGAGCTGTCCGGGGTGCGCAAAGGCCACAAGGTCCTGGACATCGCCGGCGGCACCGGGGATCTGAGTTTTAAGTTCTCCCGCCTGGTCGGCGACAACGGCCTGGTGGTGCTGGCGGATATCAACGATTCCATGCTGAAAGTGGGCCGCGACCGGTTGCTGGATCGCGGGGTGGCGGGCAATCTGATGGTGTCCCAGGCGGATGCCCAGTATCTGCCCTTTGCGGACAATACCTTTGACTGTATTACCATCGCTTTTGGCTTGCGCAATGTCACCGACAAGGATTTGGCGCTGCGCTCCATGTTGCGGGTGCTCAAGCCCGGCGGTCGGTTGTTGGTGCTGGAGTTTTCCAAACCCCAGAGCAGTTTGCTGGAAAAAGTCTACGATACCTATTCTTTCCGAGTCTTACCCTTTATGGGCAAGCTGGTGGCCAATGATGCCGACAGTTACCGTTATCTGGCGGAGTCGATTCGCATGCACCCGGATCAGGAAACCCTCAAGGGTATGATGGAGGGCGCCGGGTTTGTGAATACTGAGTTTTACAATATGACCGGTGGTATTGTGGCTCTGCACAAAGGCATTAAACCCTGATGGCGGAAGAGGAAGTACCTTTTAACCTGGATCCGGCGGGGCTGGACCCTGTGGTCACCACCGCGTCCATTGCGGCGCTGGAGGCAATGGTGAATGGGGCCCTGCGCTACGACCCCGGTACACGCCAGGCGCTGGCGAAGCTGGACGGCCAGGTGTTGGCGGTGGAGTCCACAGTACCGGCCTTTAGCCTTTATATCGCACCGGGAACTGATGAATTGCGTCTCATGGGAACCTTCGACGGTGAGGTGACCACTCGCCTCAAAGGGCCGCTGCCGGCGCTATTGCAGTTGGTGGTAGCGGACACCACCTCGCTGGCCAAAACCGGAGTGGTGGTGTTGGGCAGTACGGCGTTGCTCAGCAACCTGCAGCGAATCGCCGCCAATCTGGACATCGATTGGGAGGAGGCGCTGACCCAGTTGTTGGGGGATGTGGTGGGTCATGAGGTGGCGGAGCACTTGCGCCGCCGCTTTGGCTGGCTGGGCCAGCGGTTGGCCAGCGGTCAGCGGCTGCTGAGCGAGTATTTGACCGAAGAGTTAAAAACCTTGCCCGCGAGGGCGGAATTGGAGGCGTTTTCCCGGCAGGTGGATGAGTTGCGGATGGGCGTTGACCGGGTGGCCGCCCGGGTGGAGCGCCTGCTGCGGCAGCGGCAACACCCAACCCCGGATTGTGGGCGCCCACAGGACTAACCAACCAGATTACTTCACCGACTGGATTTTCACTATAAGGACCCCCCAGTTGTGACGGCTTTCCTTCGACTGCTTCAAATTCTGCGTATTGTCATCCGCTACCGTCTGGATTTGCTGGTGCGCCACGAACGCTTGCCCTTGTCGGCGCGGTTGTTTTTGGGCCTGTTTCAGTTGTTTCCTGAGTCCCGTCTCACACGGGGTGAGCGCTTGCGCCGAGCCTGTGAAGACCTGGGGCCGGTGTTTGTGAAGTTTGGCCAGTTGTTGTCTACCCGCCCGGACCTGGTGCCGGCGGATGTGGTGGCGGAGTTGGATCAGCTACAGGACAATGTGCCGCCTTTTGCGCCGGTGGTGTTTCAGCAGCTGGTGGAAAAGAGCCTGGGCGCACCAGTGGAGGAGTTGTTTGCGGAGTTTGAGCGTGAGCCACTGGCGTCGGCGTCGGTGGCGCAGGTGCACGCCGCGAAGTTGAAAGACGGCCGCGAAGTGGTGGTGAAGGTGATTCGCCCGGGGATAGAGAGCACCATTGAGCAAGATGTGGTGTTAATGCTGGTCCTGGCGAGGCTGTTGCACCGTTTTAGCCCAGAAGGGCGGCGCTTGCGCCCGGTTGAGGTGGTGGAGGATTACCGCCACACCATCTTTGACGAACTGAACCTACAACGGGAGGCGGCCAACGCCTCACAGTTGCGTCGCAATTTTGCCAAATCACCGCTGTTGTATGTCCCTGAGGTCTATTGGGAGTACTGCCGTCCCGGGGTGATGGTGATGGAGCGTATCTACGGCATTCCGGTCACCAATATCGACGAGCTCGGCGCCCAGAACACGGATATGAAGCTGCTCGCTGAGCGGGGGGTGGAGATCTTTTTCAGCCAGGTGTTTGAGCACAACTTTTTCCACGCGGATATGCACCCCGGCAATATCTTTGTCAGCCGTGAGCATCCCCAGCGGCCCCAGTATATTGCCGTGGATATGGCGATTGTGGGATCCCTCAATACCGAAGACCAGTACTACCTGGCCCGCAATCTGCTGGCCATGTTCCGCCGCGACTACCGCCAGGTGGCGGAGTTGCATGTGCAGAGTGGTTGGGTGCCGGAAACCACCCGCATCAATGAGTTTGAAGGGGCAATTCGCAGTGTGTGTGAGCCCATCTTTGAGCGCCCGCTCAAGGATATTTCCTTTGGTCAGGTGCTGATCCACTTGTTCCAGACCGCGCGCCGCTTTGATATGGAGGTGCAGCCGCAGCTGGTGCTGCTGCAGAAAACGCTACTCAATATCGAGGGGCTTGGGCGCCAGTTATACCCGGATCTGGACTTGTGGGCCACTGCCCATCCCTATCTGGAGCGCTGGCTGGAAAACCGCTTCCACCCCAAGAGTCTGGTGGGACAGCTAAAGCGCTATGGTCCGGAGTGGATGGAGAAGTTCCCCCACGTGCCACATCTGGTGTACAACGCCCTGGAACAGGCTAAAAACCTGAGTGAGATCGCCCCCGAGCTGCACGCGGTAGCGCGTCAGGAGCGCCAGCAGCAGGTCTACCGCCGGCGTTATCGGCGCCGCAGCTGGATCGGCGCGGCGGCTTTTGTGGGCGCGGCGGTCAGTGCCTGGCCAGTGGTGGGGGCATCGCTGGCTGCTTTACCTCCCTCGACCTGGGTTTTGGGCGGAGTAGGGGTCTTGGCGCTGCTTTTGCGGTAGAATGGATCCCATACCTGAGAATTTTGACTGTCATCATTGTTGAGGATGCTGTGACCGACGCCGAACAAACCAGCTGGTTGGACGATATCAAGTGGACCGAGGACGGGCTAGTGCCGGCCATCGCCCAGGATCACAAGACCGGCCGTATTCTGATGATGGCCTGGATGAACCGGGAATCCCTGGCGCTGACGGCTCAGGAGGGGCGGGCGGTGTACTGGTCCCGCTCCCGCGGCAAGCTGTGGCGCAAAGGGGAGTCCAGTGGGCATGTACAGAAGGTGCACGAGCTGCGCCTGGACTGCGATGCTGATGTAATTACCCTGCAGGTGGAACAATTCGGTGGTATCGCCTGTCATACCGGACGCGAATCCTGCTTCTACCGGGTGTTGGACGGGGAGCAGTGGCGGCCGGTGGATCCGGTGTTAAAAGACCCCAGTGAGATTTATTAGGGCCATTTTTAGTAGAGCAAGGCAAGCATGAGTGATGTATTGGCGCAATTGACCCGCATTCTGGAGGCGCGTAAAGCAGCCGGAGACAGTGAGTCCTCCTATGTGGCCAGCCTGCACGCCAAGGGGCTGAACAAGATTCTGGAAAAGGTGGGCGAAGAGGCGGTGGAGACCATCCTGGCCGCCAAGGATGCCGCGGTCAGCGGCGAGAAAAGTGATCTGATATATGAAACGGCGGATCTGTGGTTTCACACCCTGGTGATGTTGTCACACCTGGGGGAGAGTGCAGACTCGGTATTGGCGGAGCTGGCGCGTCGCTTTGACATGTCCGGCTTGGAAGAGAAGGCGTCGCGCAACCAGTAGGGCGCGTTGCCAGTTGATGGTTTGCGGTTGAGCGAAACCGGTAGGTAAATACGAGGAGAGTGTTATGGGCCTGGGCGGTATCAGTATCTGGCAGTTGTTGATCATTCTGGTCATTATATTTATGTTGTTTGGCACCAAGCGCCTGCGCGGTCTGGGGGGCGACCTAGGCAGTGCCATCAAGGGCTTTAAAAAAGCCATCAAGGATGACGAAACCACCAAAGTGGAAGACAAGTCTGCAGACAGCGAAAGCAAAGTGATTGAAGGCGAAAAAGTCGAACAGAAAAAAGACTGAGCCCCGGTTTAGGATACGGGGGTAGGTCCCGGAACTATGTTTGATATCGGCTTTTTTGAACTGATTCTGGTGGCGATTGTGGGCTTGCTGGTCATCGGTCCTGAGCGCCTGCCGGAAACTGTGCGCACCCTGGCCCTGTGGCTGGGGCGGCTGCGCCGCACCATTCGTGAAACCCGAGCCGAGTTGGAGCAACAGATCGGCGCCGACGATATCCGCCGCCAGCTGCACAACGAAGAGATTATGCGCAGCCTTAACGCCACCCGGGAAGAGATCGAGCGGGCGGTGTCTGAAGATCCAATCGAATTGCCGGATGTGGATCCGTCTCATCAGGCCGATTCCGATAAAAAGGTTGCGGATAGCGAATCCCCCGCCGCAGTTGAATCACCGTTACAGCCTGACGAAACGCCTGCGGAGCAACGCAAATCCGCGACCGATAACCCGTAAGGGCTTTCCCAGTTATGACAATGGACCAAGAATCGACCGATGTGGAACAGCCGCTGGTTCAGCATCTGATTGAGCTGCGCGACCGTTTGCTGCGCGCCCTGATATGTATCGCGCTGGTGTTTGCCGGGTTGTTTTACTTTGCCAACGAGATCTACACCTTTGTAGCGGCACCGCTGCAAAAATTCCTGCCGGAAAACAGCACCATGATTGCCACTGAGGTGGCGTCGCCTTTTTTTGCCCCCTTTAAGTTGACCCTGTTTGTTTCCATCTTTCTGGCGATACCGTTTTTGCTGTACCAGATCTGGTCCTTTATCGCGCCGGGGTTGTACCGCAACGAAAAAGCGATAGCGATACCGTTGTTGATCTCCAGCGTCATTCTGTTTTACCTCGGTATGGCCTTTGCTTATTTTGTGGTGTTTCCCCTGGTGTTTGGTTTCTTTACCAGCGTCGGGCCCGACGGCGTCACGGTGATGACCGATATCGGCAAATACCTGGATTTTGTGTTAAAACTGTTTTTTGCTTTTGGTTTTGCCTTTGAAATTCCGGTGGCGACGATACTGTTGGTGTGGGTGGGGGTCATTTCCCCCGATGGCCTGGCAAAAAAGCGGCCCTATATCGTGGTGGGTTGTTTTGTAATGGGGATGCTGCTGACGCCGCCAGACATTATTTCCCAGTCGCTGTTAGCGTTGCCCATGTGGCTGCTGTTTGAGGTGGGGGTCTTCTTTGGCCGCCTGATCGCCAAGCGCCGGGCAGCGGCAGACGGCGAGTCTGCCTAAGCCGTTTATCGCAGTCGCCGTTTAGGATGTAGAGGGGGCCGCCCAGGTGGGGCCGCCTCAGGCGATAAACAACAGGGCCAGCCCCAGCACTGCGAGTCCGATGGCCTCCTTGGCTTTATCCCAGGCAAACAGGCCGTAAAAGTAGGAAAGTGGCGGTATAAACAGGGTGCAAAGCCCCCAGGTAAAGTCATCGTCAAAGGATTCTTTTAGCAGCAGTAGCCAGCTGCAGACCAGCATGATTAAACCAAATGTGGTAAAGGTGGCCGATAGGGGTTCCATGGTTATCTCCTATTGCAGTGCAGTGTGGATGGATACCGATCAATAAACGATAAAACAGCCTTCTCGATACTGCTGAGACAGCACCATTAAAGCACAGGGGTTCGCCGGTGCTCAATGGGGACCGTGCAGGAAGGGTAACGTTCCGTGGGGTTGGGGGATGTCGGGGTATTCCCTTTTCAATACCAGCACCTCTTCCAGCACGGCGGCAAAGTGGTGCACCACCTTCGGATCAAAGTGGGTACCGGCGTTGGCCCAAAGATAATCCATTGCTTTGTCCGGGCTCCACGCCGGTTTATAGGGGCGTTTAGAGGTCAGGGCGTCAAACACATCACAGACCGTAACAATGCGGGTATAGAGGGGGATCTCCTCACCTTTGAGCCCCTGGGGATATCCGCTGCCGTCCCAGCGCTCGTGGTGGGTTTTTGCAATACGGGCGGCCACTGCCATCAGTTCGCTGTCATAGCTGCCCAGGATCTCCGCCCCCACCTCCGAATGGGTTTTCATCTTAATCCACTCGCGGTCGTTGAGGCGGCCAGGTTTGAGCAGGACTTCATCGGGAATGGCTATTTTCCCTATATCGTGCATGGGGCTGGCTTGTAGAATCATGTCGCACTCTTTGTCGCTGAGGCCCATCTCTTCGGCCAGCAGGGCGCAGGCCTTGCTCATGCGAATCACGTGCATGCCAGTTTCGTTGTCTCGATACTCAGCGGCCTTGCCGAGGCACTGGATGATTTTGGTCTGGGCCTCGTACAGCTGACGTGTGCGCTCGCGCACCTTCTGTTCCAGCTCCTCGTTTTGCCGCATCACTGCCCGGTGCAGCAGGCGTACTTCCAGGATATTGCGCACGCGGAATAGCACTTCAATGCGCTCAAAAGGTTTGTTGATAAAGTCCTTGGCGCCGCTGGCCAGGCACAAGTGGCGGGTCTCAGGGCTGCGGTCGGCGCTCAATACCAGGATCGGCAGGTAGTCGTCCGGGTTGTCGGCCTGCAGCTGGGCCATCACCTCAAAACCGTTCATCTCCGGCATATGGATATCCAGCAGGATCAGGTCATAGCTGTTGGCTGCGTGGAGTGCTCGCACCTCCTTGGGTTTGGACGTGGCGTCAACGTGGCGATAGCCATCTTGCAGAAGAATCTTCTCAACAATGGCAATATTGACCGGATTGTCATCCACGACCAGTATGCGCCCCTCGTGGAGCTGGATACGCCCTTCGCTGGTTTTGCCGGGCACGCTCATGGCGATCTCCTGTGTGGTGACCCCCTCCAAGTATAGGCCCAAATCAGGCGTACAACATAAATGTCACCGGGCCGTCATTGACCAGGCTGACCTGCATGTCAGCGGCAAAAATACCGGTGGCCACCGTCGGGTGCAGGGCGCGCAATTGCTCGACAAAATAGTTGTACAGGTCCTCGGCGTCAGCCGGGGGAGCGGCACTGGAAAAGCTGGGGCGCAGCCCCTTGCGGGTATCGGCTGCCAGGGTAAATTGAGAGATGGCCAGCACCCCTCCGCCGATATCACTGACGCTGCAGTTCATGCGGTCTTGGTCGTCGGCAAACACGCGGTAGGCAAGGATTTTTTTCAACAGTTTGTCGGCGTCGACCCGGGTGTCACCCTTTTCAACGCCCAACAGCAATAACAGCCCCTGATCAATGGCCCCGACCACCTCTCCATTGACCGCTACACTGGCACTGGAGACCCGTTGTATCAAACCGCGCATAGAATGCTCCCCCTGGTGGGCAGCATCGGGTTTGGGCCGCGATACTGCCGTTTAAAAGGGCGCTATTGTAGCGAACTTGGGGAGGGGGTTCAGGTGTCCCAACTTAGGCGCCAGGGGGAAAGTCCCCCTCAAAGCGCTTGGCCATATCCCGGGTGGCGCGTACCAGGGCGTCGACAATGCTGGGTTCACGGGAGGCGTGACCGGCGTCGCGGATAATATTGAGCTGGCTGTCGTGCCAGGCCTGGTGCAGCGCACAGGCGTTGTCGAGTGGGCAGATCATGTCGTAGCGGCCGTGCACAATGATGCCGGGAATGCCCTCCAGTCTGTCGGCATAACGCAGGATCTGGTTCTCCTCCATAAAGGTTTGGTGGACAAAGAAATGAGCTTCGATCCGGGCCAGGGACAGGGCCAGGTGCGGGTCGGAGAAGGTGTCCACCACATCGTGATTGGGGCGCAGGGTGGCGCAACGGCCCTCCCACAGGGACCACGCCTTGGCGGCGGCCATTTTGGCCAGTTCGTTGCTGCCGGTCAACAAGCGATAATAGGCGCCAACCATGTCGTCGCGCTCGGTCTTGGCGATGGGGTGCAAGTAATCTTCCCAATAGTCGGGGAACACATGGCTGGCGCCATCTTGGTAGAACCAGTGGAGATCCTGGGGGCGACAGAGAAAAATGCCGCGCAGAATCAGCCCCATCACCCGCTGTGGGAAGGTCTCTGCATAAACCAGGCTCAGGGTTGAACCCCAGGAGCCGCCAAACAGAATCCAGCGATCGACCCCAAGCAACTGACGGATGGCTTCTATATCCTGTACCAGGCCCTGGGTGTTGTTGTTGTCGAGACAAGCGTGGGGTGTTGAGCGGCCGGCGCCGCGTTGATCAAAAAGGATGATGCGGTAGCGTTCGGGGTCGAAGAAGCAACGATCCTGCTTGCTGCAACCGGCGCCGGGACCGCCGTGGACAAACAGCAGAGGTATGCCATCCGGGTTGCCACACTCCTCTATATAGAGATTGTGCGGGGGTTCCACTGCCAGTCGGTGAGTTTTATAGGGTTTGATATCGGGATAGAGGATAAGCATCGTCCTTGCCTTGTTGAGTGTTGTCTAATCCACTAAGTCTAGACCAATCCACCCGGCGCTACCGCGGTATTAGGCTCCCGGATCGATCAGCCGAACTCCCTGGGTCTCGGGGTCGCGGGTCTTGTTGGCTGCGTGCAGTTTTTCCAGGTAGCTATTCCATAGTTGTTCCTGTTGGGTACAGAGCCGGTAAAGGTAATCCCAACTGTAGATGCCGGAGTCGTGGCCGTCATCAAAGGTGAACTTGAGGGCGTAGTTACCAGTGGGTTCAATGGCGGTGATGGACACGTTTTTTTTGCCGTATTGCAACACTTCCTGACCGGGGCCGTGGCCCTGGACCTCGGCACTGGGGGAGTGGACGCGCAGAAATTCGCAACTCAGTTGATACTGTTGATTTCCGTAGTGCAGCTCCAGCATTTTGGACGTTTTGTGCAACTGTATTTTGGTGGGAGTGGGCATAGGGCAATCCAGGTGGGACACGCCAAGTGGCGCGTCCTAATTGGTAGAGCTTACAGAATAAAGCGGCTCAGGTCTTCGTTCTGGGCCAGTTCGCCCAGGGATTTGTCCACGTATTCGGCGGTGATTGTCAGCTCCTCGTGTAACTCGGAAGCGTCAAAGGACACCTCTTCCAGAAGCCGCTCCATGACCGTGTGCAGACGGCGGGCGCCGATGTTTTCGGTACGCTCGTTGACCTCCCAGGCAGTTTCTGCAATTCGGCGGATGCCGTCCTCGGTAAAGCTCAGTTTGACGCCTTCGGTGCTCAGTAGCGCTATATGCTGCTCGGTGAGGGAGGCATCCGGCTCAGTGAGGATGCGCTGGAAGTCTTCAGGGCTCAAGGCTTCGAGTTCCACGCGGATCGGCAGACGGCCCTGCAGTTCCGGAATCAGGTCCGAAGGTTTGGCCAGGTGGAAGGCGCCGGAGGCGATAAACAGGATGTGATCGGTTTTGATCATGCCGTGTTTGGTACTGATGGTGCAGCCTTCGATCAGAGGCAGCAGGTCGCGTTGCACCCCTTCCCGGGAGACGTCGGCACCGCCGCCGGATTCGCTGCGCTTGGCCACCTTATCGATTTCATCGATAAAAACAATGCCGTTTTGCTCCGCTGCTTCGATTGCCGAGGCTTTGACCTCTTCATCGTTGATCAGCTTGCCGGCCTCCTCATCCTGCAGCTGTTTATAAGCCTGCTTGACGGTGAGTTTGGCTTTTTTATGGCGGCCGCTGGAGATGGAGGAAAACATGTTTTGCAGTTGGCTGGTCATGTCTTCCATGCCGGGTGGGGCCATAATCTCGACGCCAACCGGGGTGGCGGCCACTTCGATTTCAATTTCCTTGTCGTCCAGTTCGCCCTGGCGCAGTTTCTTCCTGAAAATCTGGCGGGTGGAAGACTCCTGGGGTGCTTCATCGGTGCGCGCCGGCGGCAGCAAGGCGTCGAGGATCCGCTCTTCGGCGGCGTCCTGGGCGCGGTGGCGCACCTTTTCCATGGCCTGTTCGCGGTAGAGCTTGATGGATCGGTCCACGAGGTCGCGGACGATGGATTCCACATCACGTCCTACATAACCGACTTCCGTGAACTTGGTCGCTTCCACCTTGATAAAGGGGGCGTTGGCGAGTTTGGCCAGGCGGCGGGCAATTTCGGTTTTGCCCACACCGGTGGGGCCGATCATGAGGATGTTTTTGGGGGTGATTTCACTGCGCAGGTCGTCACCCAGCTGCATACGGCGCCAGCGGTTGCGCAGGGCGATGGCCACGGCCCGTTTGGCCTGTTGTTGGCCGACAATATGGTTGTCCAGTTCGTGGACAATCTCGCGAGGAGTCATATTAGACATAAACTTGCTCGTTTTTGTGGCTGCAATCCCGGTCAGTATTCGAGGGATTCGATGGTGAAATTGTGGTTGGTATAGACGCAGATGTCACCGGCGATAGTGAGGCCTTTTTCGACAATGTCACGGGCGTCGAGCTCAGTATTTTCCAGCAGGGCACGGGCTGCGGATTGAGCAAAGGGCCCTCCGGAGCCGATGGCAATCAGGTCGTCTTCGGGTTGGATGACGTCGCCGTTGCCGGTCACGATCAGGGACGCGTCCTTGTCCGCCACCGCCAGCAGTGCTTCCAGGCGGCGCAGGGCGCGGTCGGTGCGCCAGTCTTTGGCCAGCTCTACGGCGGCGCGTACCAACTGCCCCCCGTGCATTTCCAGTTTTGCTTCAAAGCGTTCAAACAGGGTAAAGGCGTCGGCGGTACCGCCGGCAAAACCAGCAATCACCTGGTCTTTGTACAGGCGGCGCACTTTGCGGGCGTTGCCTTTCATAATGGTATTGCCGAGGGAGACCTGTCCGTCGCCGCCAATCACAACCTTGCCATTGCGGCGCACGGAGAGAATTGTGGTACCTCTGTATTGTTCCACGTTGGTGTCCTTTCGTTATAGGCCGGGGTAAAGAGAATCTGGATTTATCTGGGGGCGAGGCGGCGAATTTCAAGGCCAACGCGGCTTTCCCGCTAGCCGCTGACCTTGCGCTTCAACACCAGGGTATTGAGGTTGTTGGACACCAGGGTGCTGCGAGCTTTAGCCATCTTGGAGCGGTTGACAAATGGACCGACCAATACCCGGTACCAGGTTTCGCCATTGCGCACAGTCACTTTTTCAGTGTTGGCATCCAGATTGAGCAGAATCAATTCAGCGCGCAAGCGATCAGCATCGGCGGGGTTCTTAAAGGAGGCGACCTGCAGGATATACTCCAGACTCTCTGATGGCTTCGATGGTTGGGTGCTGGTAACTGGCGCTTGGGGCACTACAACTTCACTCTCTTTAAGTAATTTGTAGAAGTCAAAGCGCGGCTTGGGCAGAGGGTTGCTGCCCTTGTCGCCTTTCTCGACAACAGCGGCGACCGGTTTGGATTGGGACCGCGCCGGTGCCGGCGTCAGATCGGACAGGTAAACCAGAAACATGATAAAAGCGCCGAGTACGGTGCCGGTAAACAGCCACACCCAGCCGGGCACGTTCGATCGTGGCGCCGCAGGCGCGGTGCTTTTGCGTTGGAGCTGCCCCTGCGTGTGTTTGCCTGCGCGGCTTTTTTTGCCCTTGGGTTGGCGCTCGTTTCGGGGCTTTTTGGCAAAATCCTGGGTCATGCTGCTTCTGGGGTGGTACAGGCCAATGCCGACAATGTTGGTGGCCGAGCCTGGGGTCGCTTGATGATTGTCTGGCGGGCATTGTACTCGGCGCGGGGCCGCGGTGGCTAGTCATAGGGAGGGATCAGCTCATATCCTGGGGGTCCACATCGATGGCCCAGCGCACACGACGCCCGAGCGGGAGGCTCTCCAGCTGTTGGGCCAGTTGGCGAATCAGCTGTTGCAGTAGCGGGCGGCGGGCGGCATTGATCTGCAGCTGAAAGCGAAAGCGCCCCTGGCGCTTTTCCATAATGCCAGGCAGAGGCCCGAGATAACCGATCTGAATGCTGGCCGGTTGTAGCTGTTCCGCCAATTCACGGGCGGCGGCCAAAAAGCCATGGGCATTTTCTCCCCGTTTGGATTCCGCCTTGATCAGGGCCAAGTAGCGATAGGGGGGCATATGTCCCAGCTGGCGTTCATTAAGCAGGTGGCGGGCGAACTGGGGATAGCCCTCATAAAGGAGGCACTGCACCAGCGGATGATCCACGTGATGGCTCTGGACGATGACCCGTCCGGGTTTTTCCGCCCGTCCGGCCCGGCCGGCCACCTGGGTCAGCAGTTGCCCCATCCGCTCGGGGCCGCGGAAGTCAGCGCTGAACAGGCCGCCATCGGCATCGATAATGGCCACGAGGGTGACATCGGGGAAGTGGTGTCCTTTGGCCAACATCTGGGTGCCCACCAGGATACAGGGTTGGCCGCTGTGGATCTGATCCAACATCTGCTGCATGGCATTTTTGCGGCGGGTGGTATCCCGGTCGATACGCAGAATATTGGCGTTTGGAAATAGCCGTTGCAGTTCGTCTTCGCTGCGCTCCGTGCCCTGGCCCAGCGCCTGCAAATCGGTGCTAAAACACTCAGGACACTGACCTGCAATGGGGCGCTGGTGGTCACAATGGTGGCAGTGCAGGTGGCGAGGCTGCTGGTGTACTGTCATACGGGCATCGCAGTGCGGGCAGTTAGCCTGCCAGCCGCAGTCATGGCACATCAACGTGGGGGCGTAACCGCGGCGGTTGATAAACACCAGGACCTGGTCTCCCCGGGCCAGGGTGTCGCCAATGGCTTCCAGCATAGTGGTGGCAAACCCCGCCACCAGGCGTTGGCCGCGTATATCGACTAGGCTCACGGTGGGCGGCTTGGCGTTACCGGCACGGCGGGTCAGGCGCAGATGCTGGTAGCGGCCCTGGAGGGCGTTGAACAGGGTTTCCAGGGAGGGTGTTGCCGTGCCCAGCAGTAGAGGGATCTGGTGTTTGTGAGCCCTTACCGCGGCCAGATCGCGGGCCGAGTAACGGAAGCCGTCCTGCTGTTTAAAGGAGGGGTCGTGCTCCTCGTCCACAATAATCATACCGGGGGAGGGCATGGGGGTGAAAATGGCCGAACGGGTGCCGATAACAATACGGGCAATACCGTTGGCGGCCTGCAGCCACGCCTGCAGGCGCTCGCGGTCGTTGAGTCCAGAGTGGAGTGTGGCAATGGGCACGTGAAAGCGCTGCTCAAAGCGCGACAGTGTCTGTGGTGTGAGACCAATTTCCGGGATCAGTACCAGTGCCTGTTTTCCCTGGGCCAGGGTTTTGGCAATGGCCTGTAGATAGATCTCGGTTTTGCCACTGCCGGTGGCGCCTTCCAACAGGTAGGTCTGGTAGTGGTCAAACTCGATTTGGCGCAGTGCTTCGAGCTGCTGTTGTCCGAGGGTGAGCGGCGTTTGAGACAGAATTTCATGTGCGGCGTTGAAAGTGAGTGTTTGCTCACTGGCTGTGGCCAGCCCTTTGTCCTGCAGGGCTTTAGCGGTTGCCAGGGTGAGGTTCAACGTCTCCAAATCCTGCCGGGTCAGGGTTTTCCGCTGTTGCAGGGCAGCCAGCAACTGCGCCTGCTTGGGCGCCCGTTTGAGGGCGCCTTCGGGTAACCCTTTACCCTCAGTTGTGAGTTGCCACACGGTTTCGGTGCTGAGGTTTGGGGCTTCTCCTTGACGCAACAAGACCGGCAATGCCGCCTGGAACACCTCTCCGGGCGGGCACTGGTAGTAGTCGGCGGCCCATTGGCACAGGTGCATCAGCGCCGGTGGCAAGAGAGGGGTGTGGTCGAGAATGGCGAGGGCGGCGCGGCGCTTTTCCGGTGGTGTGTCTGTCTCGGATTTGGTGGCCAGCAGAACCCCAATAAGCTCCTGGTTGCCAAATGGTACCCTTACCCGCACACCGGGCTGGAGCTGCTGGAGGTCGCCGGAACTAAAGCCTTGCGGGGGCAGATAGTCGAACAGTCGCCGCAGGGGGGTGGGGACTGCAATGGAGAGAAAAACCGGTGCTGGCATCCTGTTTGAGTTATATCCTGTGGAGCGGTGAGGTACGGGCGCGCAGGCCGATTGTGACATAAAAAGCGCCTGCTGCGGGTTTAATGTTAGCCTGCTGCGGGTTTAATGTTAGCCTGCTGCGGGTTTAATGTTGACCAGAGGCCCGTAGAAAGCCCTTTCAAGCCAGGTCGTGACCATTCTTTATCCTTTTAGCGGCCAAACAGCTTGCGTTAGAGCAGCTTTCTGGTAGTATGCGCCGTCTTATTTTTAGCGGGTCACATTACCGCTGTACAAAATTGTTGCATAAACCCCATTGCATAAACCTAAGTGCGGTGCTCGGCACGGGATCGAGTGGCGGTACAAAGTAGAGGCCCAAACCATGCAAGCTGATATTCATCCTAAATACGGCGAAACCACCGCTACCTGCAGCTGTGGCAACGTGATCAATACCCGTTCCACTCTGTCCAAAGATATCCACATCGACGTATGCTCCGAGTGTCATCCTTTCTACACCGGCAAGCAAAAGGTGGTCGACAGCGGTGGTCGTATCGATCGCTTCAATAAGCGTTTTGGTGGCCGTATCGGCAAGAAGTAAGCACAGCTTGCTGATCTCACCGGAAAAAGCTTCCAAAAAGGCGCCCGTGACTCTCCGTCCGGGCGCCTTTTTTATATTCAGGACGAACGGTATTCCGCGGGCGCATGGATATCCCAAACACTTCGCGGGGCAGACCCCGCGCAGAGCGGTTATTGCCTGTCTTTTGCTGCTGCTCAATTGCTCACTGGCCGCGGCGGAGTTTAACTGTGCTGCACCGGTGGCGCCCACCCCGGCGACATTGGCTTATGTTCACGATGGTGACACCCTGTGGTTGAAGAATGGCGACAAGGTGCGCTTGATTGGTATCAACACGCCGGAGGTGGCGCGGGACGAACGTCCCGCTGAAGCGGTGGCCAACGCCGCCCGCCAGGCGGTGGTCGCGTTTTTTGCAGGGCAACAGCAGTTGTTGCTGGTGCCGGGTGGGGAGGCGCGCGACCGCTACGGCAGGCGCTTGGCTCATGTCTACCGACCTGACGGCCAGAGTCTGGAGGCCTATTTACTGGCCCGGGGTTTGGGCTTTCATATTGCAATTCCTCCCAATCTGGCGCTGGCGGAGTGTTTGCATCGTGCGGAACAGTTTGCTCGCAGCCGTGGGTTGGGAGTGTGGTCCAGCCCACGGTGGCAACCGCTGGCGGCAGAGGACCTGACCGACGGCGATGCCGGCTTCCGTTTGGTGAGGGGGCGTATCCGCAGTGTCACGCAAAATAAATACATATGGGTGAAGATGGAGGGGCCAATGGTGCTTAGAATTGCACCGCAGCATGCTGGCAACTTCAAACTGACCAATGGCGCATTGGCGGATTGGCAGGTTGGGGATGGGCGGGGGCGGCTGAAGGACTGGCGTGGGCTGGTGGGTCGAGAAGTCGAGGTGAGGGGTTGGTTGATTGACCGGCACTCCCGGCAGGCGTTGATGGCCAAGGGCTTTGCCCGCTGGCGTATGGATGTGCACTCGCATTATGCGATTCTTTTCACACCCACGGCTAAAACGACCAAATAGACATTTTTTGACCGTTTTTCATACTAATCTGGTGTTTTTGGACCTTGAGAGCAGCAGGTCACTCCGGTATCCTTCACGGCCCTATACATATACACAAAATACAATTAGCGGTTGGTTCCATGTCGGATACATTAAAAAAAGCAGCGTTGGATTATCACGCGTTTCCCACACCCGGGAAACTGAGCGTTGAGCTGTCCACTCCTGCAGAAACTCAAGAGGACTTGTCCCTCGCCTATAGTCCAGGTGTTGCCGAGCCTGTGCGAGAAATCGCCAAGGATCCGGAAGACGCCTACAAGTACACCGGTAAGGGTAATATTGTCGCTGTGATCAGTGACGGTAGTGCAATTCTGGGCCTGGGGAACCTCGGTCCCCTGGCCAGCAAGCCGGTGATGGAAGGCAAAAGCCTGCTGTTCAAGCGCTTTGCTGGCATTAACTCCATCGATATTGAGGTCAGCGCGGAGAATTCGCAGGCCTTTATCGAAACCGTAGAGCGTATCGCTGATACCTGGGGCGGTATCAACCTGGAAGATATCAAGGCGCCACAGTGCTTTGAGATCGAAAAAGCGTTGATCGAAAAGTGTAAGGTCCCGGTTTTCCACGACGACCAGCACGGCACCGCCATTGTGACAGTAGCGGGCATGTTGAACGCGCTGGAGATCCAGGGCAAGACTGTGGAAGCGGCGAAAATTGTGTGCCTCGGTGCCGGTGCAGCGGCCAATGCCTGTTGCAACCTGCTGATCAGTGCGGGCGCACAGCGTGAAAACATCACCATGCTCGACAGTAAAGGTGTGATTCATGCCGGCCGTACCGACCTCAACGAGTACAAGTCCCAGTTCGCCAACGAAACCGAAGCCCGTACCCTGGACGACGCGATCGAAGGTGCGGATGCTTTCCTCGGTGTGTCAGGTCCCAACCTGTTATCTTCGGAGCAGCTGAAGAAAATGGCCGACAAGCCGGTGGTTTTCGCCTGTTCCAACCCGGATCCGGAAATCAAGCCGGAGCTGGCGCAAGAGACGCGCAGCGACCTGATCATGGCCACCGGCCGTTCGGACTACCCGAACCAGGTGAACAATGTGCTCTGCTTTCCGTTCCTGTTCCGGGGGACTCTGGACGTGCGCGCCACGCGCATCAATGAAGAGATGAAGCTGGCGGCGGCTTACGCCATTAAAGAACTGGCCAAAGAGGAGGTGCCCGAAGTTGTAGTCCAGGCCTATGGAGGCCAGGCGCTGACCTTCGGTGTGGATTACATCATCCCCAAACCGACCGATCCGCGCTTGCTGGGGGCGGTAGCCTCTGCGGTGGCTCAGGCGGCCGTGGATTCCGGGGTGGCACATCTGCCCTACCCGGCGCACTACCCGCTGAAGTCGGTTGAGGATGTGAAGGCCTAAACAGCCACTTGCATCTCCCATAAAAAAGCCGGCGTTAACGCCGGCTTTTTTATGTTCAGGACGAGCGGTATACCCTAAAACAACTCTTCCGGTAGGGCCTCTGGTGGCACCTCTGTCTTGCCGTGGCCACTGGCAATCTCTTCTTCCATTTCCGGTGCGTTGGCACTACGGAACACCTCAAAGATCGCATTGGGATTACTGGGCAGGGCGCGCTTGCCCGATTTGGGATCGATGCGCACCGTCACCAGTCCATCCGGTTGCGGGCGGTTGATTTCCGGCTGTCCTTCCAAAGCGGTGCGCATAAAATCTATCCAAATTGGCAGTGCCGCCGAGCCGCCGAACTCGCGGCGTCCCAGCAGCAGGTTTTGGTCAAAACCGAGCCAAGTGGTGGCGACTATCTGGGGCGAGTAACCGGAGAACCAGGCATCGGTTGGCCCGTTGGTGGTGCCGGTTTTACCGGCGAGATCCTTACGGCCCAGCACCCTGGCCCGTCGGCCCGTACCCTTCTGGATCACATCTCTGAGTATGGAGTCGATAATGTAAGCGACACGTTCGTCCACCACCCGTGGCGCTTGTGGCAGAGCGGGTTCCCGGGGCATCGCCGCTTCGGCGCCCAGCAGTTCCTCCAGGTTACTACTCTCTTCCTGGTTCTCCGGGGTGGACTCATAATCGGCCGCTATTTCCGTGGACTCGGCGTCGGCAACCATTTCGCAGTCGCGGCATACGGTCAGGGGCAGGTGGTGGTAAACTGTCTCTCCGTCCAGATCTTCAATACGCTGAACCAGGAAGGGGTCTACCCGGTAGCCGCCGTTGGCAAAAATGGCATAACCGGCGGCTACTTCCAACGGTGTCAGGCCGTAGCTGCCCAATGCCAGGGACAGATCCCGTGGCAGTTTGTCTTTATCAAAACCAAAACGATCCATATCTTCGATGGTTCGGTTGATGCCGAGGCTGCGCAGAATCCGAATAGAGACCAGGTTGCGGGATTGGTACAGGGCCTGGCGCAGACGGGTAGGGCCCAGGAACTTGCCGCCGGAGTTCTCCGGTCGCCAAGTGCCTTCCAGACTGGCGTCGTCCACGACAATCGGGGCGTCGTTCACCAGTGTGGCCGGGGTAAAGCCGTGTTCCAGTGCTGCGGTATAGATAAAGGGCTTAAAGTTGGAACCGGGTTGACGGGCTGCCTGGGTAGCCCGGTTGAAGTGGCTCTGGTGAAAATCCAGACCGCCCACCAGCGATTTGATACCGCCGTTTTCCGGGTTCAGGGCTACCAGGGCAGCCTGGGCGGTGGGGATCTGACTGAGACGCCACTGGCCGTTGCTGTCCCGGCTCACACGGATGACGTCGCCTTCCTTGAACAGGTCCGCTGCCTGCTGGGGTTTGGGGCCCAGGCGGTTTTCGGAGATATAAGCCCGCGCTTGGCGCAGGCCGTTTTGCCAGGGGATTTGGATAATCTCCCCGTTGGCTAGAAGGGCTTCAATTTCCTGTTCTCCAATATAGGTGACCGCAGCCGCCTGCAGACCGGCAAAGCTGGGTAGAGATTTCAGGGTTTCAATCCAGTGCTGGTCGTCAAAACCGTCTTCCACTGCGTCCGAGCGAGACTCCAGCGTCTGCTCTGGGCCGCGGTAACCGTGGCGCTTGTCGTAGGTGAGCAACCCGTTTCGCACTGCCTGCTGGGCACTCTGCTGCAGGCGGCTGTCCACGGTTGTGTAAACTTGATAGCCGTCGGTATAGGCAGCTTCGCCAAACAGTTCTATCGCCTTTTTGCGCGCCATTTCGGCGATATAGGGGGCATGCAGATCCAGGTTGAGGCCATGGTAGCGAGCGGTGATGGGCTCGTTAACCGCCTCGTCATGGAGTTGCTGGTCGATGAAATCCAGCTCCAGCATGCGTCCCAAAATCCAGTTGCGTCGGACCAGGGAGCGGGCGGGGTTAACTATCGGGTTATAGGCGGAGGGCGCTTTGGGCAAACCTGCAATCATCGCCAGTTGAGCCAGGTTCAGTTCGCCGATATCCTCGCCGTAGTAAACTCTCGCTGCAGCCTGGATGCCGTAAGCACGGTTACCGAGGTAAATTTTGTTGATGTAGAGCTCAAGGATCTCCTCTTTGGAGAGCTCTCGCTCGATCTGCAGGGCCAGCAGAATTTCGTTGAACTTGCGGGCAAAGGTTTGCTTGCGGGTAAGGAAGAAGTTGCGCGCCACCTGCATCGTGATGGTGCTGCCCCCGGTCTGGATGTGACCGGTTTGCAATAATTGTGACGTCGCTCGCAAAAGCGCTTTAATGGACACGCCGTGATGTGAGTAGAATTGATCGTCCTCGGCAGCGAGGATGGCATTGATATAGTCCTGGGGGATCTCGTTATAGGTAATGGGGTTGCGGCGCTTTTCGCCAAATTCGCCAATCAGCTTGTTGTCGCTGGAATAAATGCGCAATGGCGTCTGTAATTTTACCTGTCTCAGGGCCTCGACAGCGGGCAATTTGGGACTTAGGTAAAGGAATAGACCACTGAATACCAGTAAACTGCCACTAAAACCTGCTAAAAGTAGCCAAAGGACTATAGTTATATGAGACTTTTTAATGGTCATTTTTTCTAAGGTAATTAATAGCTTAGGGAAGGCCCCCCGCTTTCACTCACCATTATACGAGCTTTTGGAAGGTTTACCTATGGACTGTGTTGTTGCAGGTACCATTTAAAGTGCTATAACATAAAGTGCGTCTAAGTTACGGAAATAGATAGAAAAATGGGAATTTTAGGCTTCCTTGAAAACAAAGCAAAGCCGGTATTGGGGCTGGATATTAGCTCGACGTCGGTAAAATTGCTCGAATTGAGTCGCCATGGGGACGGATATCGGGTCGAGAGTTACGCGGTCAAAGCGCTCCCCCCAAATGCCGTGGTGGAAAAAAATATTAACGACGTGGAAGCCGTTGCCGAGGTGGTGAACGCGGTCGCGGATTCCTCCAAGAGCAAGGTTAAGCACGCATCTGTGGCGGTTGCCGGCTCCGCGGTGATTACCAAGGTCATCGAGATGCCGGCCGGGTTGAGTGACGACGCCATGGAAACCCAGATTACCCTGGAGGCCGACCAGTATATTCCCTATCCCCTGGAAGAGGTGGCGATCGACTTCGAGGTTCAGGGGGAATCCCCGGATAATCACGATCAAGTGAGAGTACTGTTGGCCGCCTGTCGCCGTGAAAATGTCGACCTGCGTGTCGAAGCGCTGGAGTTGGCAGGTCTTGAGCCCAAGATCGTGGATGTGGAAGCCTACACGATGGAGCGGGCCTTTTCCCTGATCGCCGATCAGTTGGAAGATCAGGAGGACCAGGTGGTGGCGGTGATCGATATAGGGGCCACCATGACAACCCTGAGTGTATTGCTCGGTGGTAAAACCATCTATACCCGGGAGCAACTTTTTGGCGGCAAACAGCTGACCGAAGAGATTCAGCGCCGTTACGGTCTGTCCACCGAAGAGGCGGGATTGGCCAAAAAGCAGGGTGGCTTGCCCGATGACTACGAGCTGGAAGTGCTGGAACCTTTTAAGGACGCGGTCGTGCAACAGGTAACTCGCTCCCTGCAGTTCTTCTTTTCCTCCAGTCAGTACAACGATGTGGATTATATTGTACTCGCCGGTGGCGTGGCCGCGATGGATGGCCTGGTTGGCCTGATCGAAGAAAAGCTGGGAACCCCCACCAGTGTGGCAAACCCCTTCGCCAATATGGCGGTTTCTCCCAAGGTCAATGCGGTGGCCTTGGCCAACGACGCGCCCGCGATGATGATTGCCACGGGACTGGCGATGAGGAGCTTTGACTGATGGCCAAAATCAATCTATTGCCCTGGCGCGACCAGTACCGGGAAGAGCGCAAACGACAGTTTTTGACCGTGCTGGCGGGCGTCGGCGTGCTGGCGGCGATGGCATCCTACCTGTGGGTGTCCAGTGTCGAAGCGGGTATCGAGCGCCAGAAAAATCGCAACCAGATACTGAAAACCGAAATCGCGGGCCTCAACAAGAAAGTGGAGGAGATTCGCGAGCTGAAAAAGCGCCGCAAGCAACTGCTGAGTCGCATGAAGGTGATTCAGGATCTGCAAGGCACCCGCCCCATTATCGTGCGCTATTTTGATGAGTTGGTGCGGGCGATTCCAGACGGTGTTTATTTGACGAAACTGGAGCGTAAGGACAAACTGATCCTCTTGGAAGGGGTGGCCGAGTCCAATAACAGGGTCTCCTCACTGATGCGCAATCTGGATCAGTCCGACTGGTTTGCCTCGCCCAACCTGACATCGGTAAAAGCTGATCCCAAACGAGACGATCAGGCCAGCGCTTTTAAAATGTCAGTGAATACCTCTGCCCCTGCAGAGCAGGATAAAAAGGAGGGATAAGGTGGCATTAGCGGATACCCTGGAACAGCTGCAAAACTTTGATATCAACGATATTGATTGGGACCGGATTGGTGTCTGGCCGCTGCCGGCACGCATCGCCGTGTGTGCGGTGTTGGTGATCGCCATCCTCTGCGGGGTGTACTTCATGGTGATTGAAGACCTGAACCTGCAAAAGGATCGGGTGGTGGCCGAAGAGGGGGACCTGCGCAAGGCGTTTGAAACCAAGAGTTTTCAGGCTGCTAACCTGGAGGCCTACCGACAGCAGATGGCGGAGATGGAGGAGTCTTTTGGGGCGCTGGTAAAACAACTACCCAGTGACACGGAGGTGCCGGGCCTGTTGGAAGATATCGATGAAAAAGGCACCGAGAGTAACCTGGTGATCGACAGTATCGACCTTAGACCGGAGAAGGTGGGTGAGTTTTACGTAGAACTGCCGATTGATATTAAGGTGAATGGCAGTTACCACGACCTCGGCGCTTTTGTCAGCGGTGTGGCTGGTATGCCCCGAATTGTCACCCTGCACAATTATTCCATTACCGAAAAAGATGGTCGCCTGGCCATGAGTATCGGTGCCAAAACCTACCGTTATAAATCGCAGGAAGAGTGATTATGGAAAAGATTCGACCTGTTAAGTGGCTGGTGGGTGCCCTGGTGTTGGGGTTGGTGGGGTGCAGTGGTGGTGCGGATCACCAGGACTTGAGGGATTATATTGCTGAAACAAAGCGGCGACCCAAAGGGCAAATCGAACCCCTGCCCTCGTTTCGGCCCTATAAAGCGTTTACTTATAGTGCTATGACCTTGCGCAGCCCTTTTGATCCGCCAGTGGAAGAGAAAAAGCGCCTGGTGGCAGTGTCCAGTTCCAGTGTCAAACCGGATCTGAGCCGGGAGCGGGAATATCTTGAGGGCTTTAATCTGTCGGCCCTGACCATGGTCGGTACCTTGGAAAAAGACGGTATTCTCTGGGCATTGATCAATGATGTCGAGGGGGGGGTGCACCGGGTTACCGTGGGCAACTTTATGGGTAAGAATCACGGCAAGATTGTCGCTGCAACGGGCAGTCAGCTGGAATTGGTGGAAATTGTATCGGACGGCCTAGAAGGTTGGTTGGAGCGCCCGAGAACAATCAAATTACAAGAAAAGGAATAAGCTGATATGTGCGCTTTGCTTCCGTCCTTGAGAGTGTGTTTACGTTGGGTCTTGGTTAGTTGGGGGGTGCTGGCGACCTCTGTGTGGGCCAATAGCCTGGAAGAGATCCGCTTTGCGGAGTTGCCCGGTGAGCGTTTTGAGGTACACCTGACTTTCTCCGAGACGCCGCCGGAGCCCGCGGGTTATACCATTGAGCGGCCGGCACGTATCGTGCTCGACTTTCCCGGTGTCGACAATGCACTGAGCCAGAAGAAGTTTCCCTTGTCGTTTGAGAATGCAAAAAGTGCGGTGGTGCTGGGGGCTGCCGGGCGCTCGCGCCTTATTTTGAACCTCAAGGAGTTGACGACCTATTCGGCACGCACGGATGGCAATGATTACATTATCGAGGTTGGCAGCAAACAGATCGCCGATTACCTGGAGCGTCCCGCGGCGCTGACCACCACCGTCTCTACTGATCGCAGTCGAGATGACGCCAGCATAAACAATATCGATTTCCGTCGTGGTGAGGCTGGTGAGGGGCGCATTGTGTTCACCTTATCGGACCCCAATGTGAGCATCGATGTGGAAGAAGTGGCGGAGGGTGTAAAGGTGGAGTTTATAGGCGTATGGCTGCCCCAGCAGTTGCGTCGCAGGCTGGATGTCACCGATTTCGCCACACCGGTCAGTTTTGTCAAAGCCGAGTTTGACGGTAGCCGCACGTCGGTCAGCATCATAGCCTCCGGCGACTACGACTACCTCGCTTACCAGGCCGACGACGAGTATGTGCTCAGTATCAAACCCCTGACCGCACAAGAGCTGGAAGAGAAAAAAGCGCGTTTTGCCTTCACTGGAGAAAAGCTGTCGCTCAACTTCCAGGATATTGAAGTGCGGTCGGTCTTGCAGCTGATCGCCGATTTTACCGAATTGAACTTGGTGGCGAGTGATACGGTAACTGGCCGTATCACCTTGCGCTTGGAAAATGTACCCTGGGATCAGGCGCTGAACCTGGTGTTAAAAACCAAGGGTCTGGACAAGCGCCAGGTGGGCAACGTCCTTATGGTGGCGCCGGCGGCGGAGATAGCGGAGCGTGAGCGTCAGGAGCTGGAAACCCGCAAGCAGCTGGAAGAGCTGGCTCCACTGCGCACCGAGTTTATCCGTATTCGTTATGCCAATGCCGCAGAGTTGTTTGAGCTGTTTAAAGGCAGCGACGGCACTGGCGGGGCTGGGGCAGCTTCGGGAGAGGGGGAAAGAGGTACTATTCTGTCGGAACGTGGCAGCGCCATTGTCGACGAGCGAACCAATTCCATTATCCTGACTGATACGGAAGAGAAGATCAGCGACTTCCGTCGACTGGTGGAGCAGATCGACATTCCTATACGCCAGGTGCAGATCGAGGCTCGTATCGTGATCGCCAACAAGAACTTCCGCGAAGAGATCGGGGTGACCTGGGGCGCCATTGGGGCCGATACCCCCGGGGATTCTACCGCGGTGATTGGCGGTTCCACCGAGTCCTTCGACGGTGATCCGGGAAGCGCCTTCTTTTTCTTTGACGACGATAATACTGATAATATTCGTGACGGTGGAGATTCCGATCTCGCGGAAAACCTCATGGTGGATCTAGGCGTGCAGAATCCCTCCGGCAGTCTGGCGCTTGGTCTTTTGAATGACAATGTGCTGCTGACTATGGAACTGTCTGCCCTGGAGGATAGCGGCCATGCGGAGATTGTGTCGCAGCCCAAGGTTATTACTGGCGATAAACAGACGGCATCTATCGAGTCCGGCAAGGAGATTCCCTATCAGGAGGCTTCCTCCAGCGGTGCTACCACGACCTCCTTTAAGGAAGCGGTGTTGAAGTTGGAGGTGACACCGCAGATCACTCCGGACAACCGCGTGATTATGGACCTGAAGATCAACCAGGACTCCGTAGGTGATGTGGACAGTGCCAGTGATGTGCCGATTATCGATGTCACCCAGCTGGAAACCCAGGTGTTGGTGGGCAATGGCCAGACCGTGGTGCTGGGCGGTATCTACCAGACCAATGAAGTGATCGGTGAAACAAAGGTTCCCTTCTTCGGCGATATCCCTTATCTTGGGCGCATCTTCCGCAAGGATGTACAGAGCGAGACCCGCAGTGAACTGCTGATCTTTATTACGCCGAAAATTCTGGCCGAAAGCCTGTCCCAATAAGTTTTTGTTGTATTGATGTCTAAGAGCAATATTATCCTCGTCGGCCCTATGGGGGCCGGCAAGTCCACAATAGGACGCCTGTTGGCGGGAATTCTCAATCTCCCGTTTAACGACAGCGACCGCGCTATCGAAGACCGCACCGGTGCGGACATTCCCTGGATTTTCGATGTGGAAGGCGAGGAGGGATTTCGCAGTCGGGAGACGGCGGTACTCAAGGACCTGCTGCAGGCAAACGGCCTGGTGCTGGCTACAGGCGGTGGCATTGTATTGCGGGAAGAAAACCGTCGCTACCTGAGGGCTGGAGGCCGGGTTATCTACTTGACAGCGTCTTTGGATCAGTTGCTGGAGCGCACCTGTCGCGACAAAAAGCGGCCGCTGTTGCAGGTGGAAAACCCGCGGCAAAAGATTATCGACCTGATCGAACAGCGCCATCCCCTGTACAGCGAAGTGGCGGATTTTGTGGTCAATACGGACCGCAGAAGCCCTAAGCAGGTGGCCCAGGAAATTGCCCAGCTGATTGCCAAGGAGAGTTAAGGCCTCGATCCGGACGCTTTCTCGCTACGGACGCTTAAGTCCGACAGCCTCCTAGGCCGGACTGTGACCTGATTGCCACACAGACGTCTGGTGCCCGAAGCACAATAGGTGGGCCTGTGATAGAGGGGTGGCGCTATGATAAAGTGCCGCTATTTCCAACCAGTGTTCAGGTTTGCTATGCGTACCCTTACCGTGGATCTCGGCGATCGAAGTTACCCCATTTATATTGGCCCTAACCTACTGGGCCAACCAGACCTGCTGCTTCCTTATATCAAGGGCTCACAGGTGTGCATTGTGACCAATGAAACCATCGCTCCCCTGTATTTGCAGCAGTTGCAGGACGCCCTGGCGAATAAGCAAGTGGCGACAGTGGTCTTGCCGGACGGTGAGGCTTACAAAAACCTCGAAACCCTCAATCTGATTTTTGATGAGCTGCTGGGGGGCCGTCACAACCGCACTACCACTCTAGTGGCTCTTGGTGGCGGCGTGGTGGGCGATATGACGGGCTTCGCCGCTGCTGCCTATCAGCGCGGCGTCGACTTTATTCAGATTCCCACTACGCTCCTGTCCCAGGTAGATTCCTCCGTTGGTGGCAAAACCGGCGTTAATCACCCCTTGGGGAAAAATATGATCGGCGCCTTTCACCAACCCAACTGTGTCTTGGCCGATACCAGTGTGCTCGCCAGTTTGCCACCTCGGGAGTTGGCCGCTGGTATTGCTGAAGTGATCAAATACGGGTTGATCAGTGATGCGCCGTTTTTTGAGTGGCTGGAAAGCAATCTCGATGGACTCTTACAGGGGGATCAGGATGCCCTCGCTTATGCCATTGAGCGCTCCTGTCGGAATAAGGCCGACGTGGTTGCACAGGACGAAAGAGAGGGCGGCATTCGCGCCATCCTCAATCTAGGCCACACTTTTGGACACGCCATCGAAACGGCCCAGGGTTACGGTCAGTGGCTTCACGGCGAGGCAGTCGCGGCCGGTATGGTAATGGCGGCAGACTTGTCCCGGCGCATGGGGTGGTTGTCGGAAGTCGACGTAAAGCGCACCAGAGATCTGTTGCAGCGGGCACAGTTGCCTATTGCCGGGCCGGAAGGGATGACCAGCGAGCAGTTTCTGGCCTTGATGGCGGTGGATAAGAAAGTATTGGACGGCCAGCTGCGGTTGGTGTTGCTGGAAAAAATCGGCAAGGCGATTGTCACCAGTGATATCGATCGCCAGCTGTTATTGGAAACCCTGGCCGCCTGCTCGTAACAGCGAAGGTGGCTGGCCGACATCGGAAACAGGGGGGCTTATGGGCGCAGCAGAGATAGAAACCGCGCACTCGGAAAACAATGAAAGGTTTCAGGATACCCCTGCTGAAACGGCAGTGGTTCCCCCGGCATTAGCTATCGATCCCTTTGAGGCTGCGCCTGACTGTTTTTATCCCGGAGCCGGCCGCCAGCGGTTGTTGGAGCAGTTGCTCCACTATTGTCAATTCAGTGCCAGCCTGCTGGTGGTACTGGGGGAGGCCGGGGCGGGCAAAAGCCATAGTTGTCGCACATTGGCTGCCAGGGCCATGGCTGAAGCGGCGGACAACAGTGTGTGCGCGTTGGATGTGCCTGTACTCTGCAGTCCGGAACAACTGTTCGCCGATATCGCCCGCAGCTTCGGTCTGGTTGCCGATGGTAAGCCGGGACGGCTGCTCTCTGAGATTCGCCACTTTGGCCAGGCACCGGAAGAGCAGGAATCTCTGGCGTTGATCCTGATCGATAATGCCCACAATCTCGATGACCAGACTTTGGCAGCCCTGGTCAGCTTGCTACAGGGGCAGGAAGGCTGCAGTCGACGCTTGCATATCGTGATGTTTGCCGAACCAGGTCTGGAGATGCGGCTGGATGGGCTGGACGTGGGCGAAGTGCTGATTCATGATTTTCACCTGCAGCCGCTGTCTCAGGACGAGGTTTTCGACTATATTGACTATCGCATGGAGCTGGCCGGGGTTGACCTGGAGGCGAGTGACTATCCCTTTGATGAACGTGCGGTGGCGCAAATATGGCGTCAGTCTGAAGGGAATATCGAAGCCATAAACCAGTTGGGGCGGCAACGACTGGAAGAGTTGCTCGCGGAACCAGAATCGTCTTCCCTGTTGCGCGCGGCCTCGGGATTGCCTGTGTGGCACGTGTTGACCGCGTCGGTGTTGGTGAGCGCGTTGTTATTGCTGGCTTTATACCGAGGCGAATGGTTGGGACTGGATAGTGAAGAGGCAACTGCGCGCAAGTCGGAGTCCATTACACTTTCGCAGCGGCAAGTCCGGGCAGGTGACGCAACCAGAGGTGAATTGCCAGCTTCCCAGGGATCTGACGTCGAGCCCTCAGCCGCAGGAACAAAGCCCTCAGTGTCGGATACAGAGCGCTTACCGCAAGTGGCTTTCACAAACGACGCAAAGGGATCTCCGGCGATTGAGTCGTCACTCGGTCAGCCTTTAACCCCGCAATCTCCAGCGCCAGCCCCAACGCCGGTGGTGTCTCAACCGGAGGCTTCGGTGCGGGTGGATATGGGATTGGACAAGCTGGCGCAAGCACCTAAACCGGAACCGCCTAAAGTCGAGTCACCAGCGGCCACGGTGGAGCGGGTTCGGTCCGACGCCGTGTCGGCCAGTTCCCAGGCTACACAACTCGTGAATATGGCTAAAGTGCACAGTGGTGCCAAAGAACACAGTTTGCCGGAACTGCAAAGCGGAGGCGACCAGTACAGTGCCAGTGAGCCCCAAAGCTCAAGCGCCGCAGGATTGAGTTCAGACGAACAGATTTTGCTGAGCCTGCCGCCTGGTCACTATGCCTTGCAGGTGTTAGGTGCGGGTATCGAACAAAGTGTTCGGGAGTTTATGCAACGACAAACCAACCGTGAGGCACTCAAGCTTTACACAACGCGCCGCAAGGGGCGTGAGTGGTATGTGGTGGTGGTGGGTAACTATGCCTCTAGAGCCGAAGCGCAGCGCGCGATCCGGGGGCTGCCGGCGTCCCAGCGCAGTGCAGGACCCTGGCCGCGCAAACTGCAAACCGTCCAAGCTGAGATACGAAGCTTTCAAGGAATGTGACCCCCTCTTTGGAGAATATCACTGGGAAAATCCAAAATTCAGTGAATTCACCTGGAAAGATATCAATTTATAGGTATAAAAGTCTTGAAAAACGCCTAACTTGCCAACTCACCCTTAAGCGGGTAAGATGCTGCGCCCATTTGCCAAGAAGCCCCTTTTGACCAGGGGCTTTTTTGTCTAAATCGGGACCTGAGTCCACAGGGAAAGCAGGGGTGGGTCCCGCCAAACCTGAATTTGTTGGGGGGTTGGGACATAAAAACGCTTGTAAGCGCTGATTTCCAGGTAAGACTTGTGAGCGCAGGTGAAAAAGTAACGCAGAATCCATACCGGGTAGGCTGCATCGAGATAAAGAGAGACCGCATATGACCAAAGGCCTCTACAGCTTAAACGAATTTAAAGACAACTGTGGCTTCGGATTGATTGCCCATACCAAGGGCAAAACCAGCCATGGCTTGCTGCAATCCGCTATCGAGGCGTTGACCTGCATGACCCACCGCGGTGGTATTGCCGCCGATGGAAAAACCGGTGACGGTTGTGGTCTGTTGCTACAAAAGCCCGACAGTTTCCTGCGTACCGTGGCCAGTGAGGCTGGCATTGGCGAGTTGAGCGACAATTACGGTGTCGGTGCCATTATGCTCAGCCGCAACGAGGCGCAAGCGGAAAAAGCGCGTGAGGCGGTTAACCGTGCCCTGGAAAAAGAAGGTCTGACCGTGGCCGGTTGGCGCCTGGTGCCCACCGATGACACCTGCCTGGGGCCGATTGCTCTGGAAACCTTACCCGCTTTTTATCAGGTGTTTGTCAACGCTGACTGCGATAGCCAGACTTTGAACGCCAAACTCTATATGGCGCGCCGTGCGGCGGAAAAAGCCCTGGCCGACGACCAGGCTTTCTATGTGGCCAGCCTCTCTTCAGCGGTGTTGTCTTACAAGGGGCTGATGATGCCCAAGGATCTGCCGGCGTTTTACACCGATCTGGCAGACCCGCGTCTGGAAACCGCGATCTGTGTGTTCCACCAGCGTTTCTCCACCAACACCATGCCCCAGTGGAAGCTGGCGCAACCGTTCCGCCTGCTGGCCCACAACGGTGAGATCAACACCATTATGGGTAACCGCAACTGGTCCCGGGCGCGTACCCCCAAGTTCCAGTCTGAACTGCTGCCCAACCTCAGCGATGCCACGCCGCTGGTAAACACAGAGGGCTCCGACTCCTCCAGCCTCGACAATATGCTGGAGATCCTGGTGACCGGCGGAATGCCGCTGCACCACGCGCTGCGGATGCTGGTGCCGCCGGCTTGGCACAATGTCGAGTCCATCGATCCCGACGAGCGCGCTTACTACGAATTTATCTCCATGCACATCGAACCCTGGGACGGACCGGCCGGGTTGGTGATGACCGATGGCCGCTACGCGGTATGTACCCTGGACCGCAACGGCCTGCGCCCGTCGCGCTGGGTACTGACCGACGACGACATCATCACCGTCGCCTCGGAAGTGGGGGTGCACGGTTACCACCCGGAAAGTGTGGTGGCCAAAGGGCGTTTGGGGCCCGGTGACATGCTGTCCATTGACACGGAAACCGGCGAAATGCTGTTTACCGACGAGATCAACGCCCAGCTAAAACAGCGTAAGCCCTATAAAGAGTGGCTGAAAAAAGGCGCCTTCAAGATCGAGTCGACCCTGGATGCGGAAGATTACGAGGTGGGTATGCCCCGTGATCAGCTGCCCACCTATATGAAGATGTTCCAGGTCAGTTTTGAAGAGCGCGAGCAGGTGCTGCGTCCGTTGGCCGAAGCTGGTCAGGAGGCGGTGGGCTCCATGGGTGACGATACGCCCATGGCGGTGTTGTCCCAAAAGCAGCGCAATCTGTTTGATTACTTCCGTCAGCAGTTTGCCCAGGTGACCAATCCGCCCATCGACCCTCTGCGGGAAGCTGTGGTGATGTCCCTCGGCACCCAGGTCGGCCGCGAGATGAATATCTTTGCCGAGACCGAGGATCACGCCAAACGGATTAATCTGCGCAGCCCGGTGCTGTCGCCGCGCAAGTTCTACGCCCTGTGCGACCTGAACAACCCAGACTACGCCAGCCGGGAGTTCCGCCTCTACTTTGATCCGGCTACGGAAAACCTGCAGCACGCCATCGAGCGCCTCTGCGAGGAAGTGGTATCCGCGGTGAAGTCGGGTACAGTGCTGTGTGTGCTGACTGACGCCTATCCGGAGGAGGGCGAGTCCCCCATCCACAGTTTGCTGGCCACCGGAGCGGTGCACCACCGCTTGATTGATGCCGGCTTGCGCTGCGACTCCAACATCATTGTGAAAACAGGGTATGCCCGCGACCCTCACCAGATTGCCACCCTGATTGGTTACGGTGCCAGTGCGGTCTACCCCTACCTGAGTTACCAGGTGCTGGCCGACCTGATCGCCACTGGTCAGTTGCTCATCGATCAGGACACGGCGTTCAAGAACTACCGCAAGGGCATCAATAAGGGCCTGATGAAAATTCTGTCGAAGATGGGGATTTCCACCATCGGCTCTTATCGCGGTGCGCAGCTGTTCGAGATTGTCGGTCTGGCCGACGAAGTTGTGGACCGGTGTTTTACCGGTACGCCCAGCCGTATTCAGGGCGCCAACTTTGCTGACCTGCAAGCGGATCAGGAAAAGCTGAACAAAGATGCCTGGAAGGTGCGCAAGGCGATCGAGCCCGGTGGCTTGCTCAAATATGTGCACGGCCAGGAGTACCACGCATTTAACCCGGATGTGGTGCAGACCTTACAGAATGCCGTACAGAGTGGTGATTACGCCATCTGGCGCGACTACGCGGAGCTGGTGAACAACCGTCCGACAGCGACACTGCGTGATCTGTTGAACGTTAAAGAAACGGGTAACGCAGTCAGTTTGGACAAAGTGGAGCCGATGGAAGCCATCGTACGCCGCTTTGACTCTGCCGCCATGTCCCTTGGTGCCCTTTCACCCGAGGCCCACGAGGCGCTGGCTGAGGCCATGAACTCCCTCGGTGGTCGCTCCAACAGTGGTGAAGGCGGTGAAGACCCGGTCCGCTTCGGTACCAACAAGGTGTCGAAGATCAAACAGATTGCCTCTGGCCGCTTCGGGGTAACTCCTCACTACCTGGTCAATGCCGAGGTGCTGCAGATTAAAGTGGCCCAAGGGGCCAAGCCTGGTGAAGGCGGCCAGCTGCCCGGCGGCAAGGTCAACGACCTGATTGCCCGCCTGCGGTTCTCCGTGCCCGGTGTCACCTTGATTTCACCGCCGCCACACCACGATATCTACTCGATTGAAGACCTGGCGCAGCTGATCTTTGACCTCAAGCAGGTTAATCCGGATGCCCTGGTGTCCGTGAAGCTGGTGTCTCGCCCGGGTGTGGGTACCATCGCCGCCGGTGTGGCCAAGGCCTACGCCGACCTGATTACCATCTCCGGTTATGACGGTGGTACCGCAGCCAGCCCGCTGACCTCCATCCGCTATGCCGGTTCCCCTTGGGAACTGGGCCTGTCGGAGACCCACCAAACCCTGCGCGCCAATGACCTGCGCGACAAGGTGCGGGTACAGACCGACGGCGGTCTGAAGAGCGGCCTGGATGTGATTAAGGCGGCGATTCTCGGGGCCGAGAGCTTCGGTTTTGGTACCGCGCCTATGGTGGCCCTGGGTTGTAAATACCTGCGTATCTGCCACCTGAACAACTGTGCCACCGGTGTGGCTACCCAGAACGACAAGCTGCGTGAAGACCACTACATCGGCACCGTGGAGATGGCCAAGAACTTCTTCCGCTTTGTGGCGGAAGAAGCCCGTGAGTGGATGGCCAAGCTGGGTGTACGCTCCCTGGACGAGCTGGTCGGCCGTGTGGACTTGCTGGAAGTCCTGGAAGGTAGCAGCGATAAGCAGCGCAAGCTCGATCTGAGCCCGATTCTGCACAGCGACGACTTCCTCGCCTCCAAGCCCCAAACCTGCCAGGTGGCCAAAAACGAACCCTATGATAAGGGAGAGTTGGCGGAGAAGATGGTCGCAGCGATGCTGCCGGCAATTGAGAACAAGCAGGGCGGTGAGTTTGCCTTTGATATCACCAACTGCGACCGCTCCATTGGCGCGCGCCTGTCCGGTGAAATAGCCAAGCGGCACGGCAATCAGGGGATGGCCGACAAGCCGGTGACCCTGACGCTGACCGGTGTTGCCGGTCAGTCCCTCGGTGTGTGGAACGCCGGCGGCTTGCATATCTACCTGGAAGGTGACGCCAACGACTATGTCGGTAAAGGTATGGCCGGCGGCAAGATTGTATTGCGTCCGCCCCAGGGCAGTAATTTCAAGTCCAACGACACCTCCATTATGGGTAACACCTGTTTGTACGGTGCGACTGGCGGCAAGCTGTTTGCCGCGGGTCAGGCCGGCGAGCGTTGCGCCGTGCGCAACTCCGGTGCCCACGTGGTGGTGGAAGGGGCTGGCGATCACTGCTGTGAGTATATGACCGGCGGTATTGTTACCGTGCTGGGTAAAACCGGCGTCAACTTCGGTGCGGGTATGACCGGTGGTTTTGCCTATGTATTGGATCTGGACCGGGGCTTTGTGGATCGCTATAACAACGAACTGGTGGAGATTCAGCGTATCAGTGGTGAATCCTTTGAAGAGCACCGCGCCCACCTGCGCTCGGTGGTCGCCGAGTTTGTTGAGGAGACCGACAGTGCCTGGGGGCACGAGTTGCTGGATAACTTCCACGACTATATCGGCAAGTTCTGGCTGGTGAAGCCCAAGGCCGCGAGCCTGGCGAGCCTGCTGGAAAACACCAAGTCTCGCCCCGAATAAGCCGCGGAGGAGTAACGAACATGACTGCGCGACTGAATAACAACTTTCAGTTTATCGAAGTGAGCCGTCAGGATCCTTCGAAAAAAGACATTGAAACTCGCAAAACCGAGTTTGTGGAGATCTACCAACCGTTTACCGATACCGAGGTACAGGGGCAGGCCCACCGTTGTCTGGAATGTGGCAACCCCTATTGCGAATGGAAATGCCCGGTTCACAACTTTATTCCCAACTGGCTGAAGTTGATATCCGAAGGCAATATTTTTGAGGCGGCGGAGCTGAGTCATCAGACAAACACCCTGCCAGAAGTTTGTGGCCGGGTGTGTCCCCAGGACCGTTTGTGTGAAGGTGCCTGCACCCTGAACGACGGTTTTGGCGCTGTGACAATCGGTAACGCGGAAAAGTATATTACCGATACCGCCCTCGCCATGGGGTGGAGGCCGGATATGTCGAAAGTGGTGTGGACCGACAAAAAGGTCGCCATTATCGGTGCCGGCCCGGCGGGCCTGGGCTGTGCCGATATCCTGGTGCGCAACGGCGTCAAGCCGGTGGTATTTGACAAGTATCCCGAAATCGGCGGTTTGCTGACCTTCGGTATCCCCGAGTTCAAACTGGAAAAGTCGGTCATGGTGCGACGCCGTGAGGTTTTCGCGGAAATGGGTGTGGAGTTCCGCCTGGAGACGGAGGTGGGCAAGGACCTCACCATGGCCCAGTTGCTGGATGAGTACGATGCCGTGTTTATGGGCATGGGTACATACAAATACATGAAAGGCGGTTTCCCTGGTGAGGACCTGCCCGGTGTGTTCGATGCACTGCCGTTCCTGATATCCAACGTCAACCGCAACTTGGGTTTTGAAAAGGACCCGGCGGACTTTATCAGTGTGGCGGGAAAAAAGGTGGTGGTGCTCGGCGGTGGTGATACTGCTATGGACTGTAACCGCACCTCCGTTCGACAGGGCGCCACCAGCGTGACCTGTGCCTACCGCCGCGACGAAGAGAATATGCCTGGCTCCCGCCGAGAGGTGGCCAACGCCAAGGAAGAGGGCGTTAATTTCCTGTTTAACCGCCAGCCGGTGGCGGTGGTGGGCGAAGACCGCGTGGAAGGTATCAAGGTGGTGAGCACCCAATTGGGCGAGCCTGACGAAAACGGCCGTCGTCGCCCGGAAGTGATTCCCGGCAGTGAGGAGATTGTTCCCGCCGACGTAGTGTTGGTTGCTTTCGGTTTCCAACCGAGCCCGGAGCCCTGGTTTGAGGAGCACGGAGTCAAGGTAAACAGTTGGGGCGGCGTCGAGGCGCCGGAAGAGCAGGAATTCAAGTTCCAGACCGCCAATCCCAAGGTCTTCGCTGGCGGAGACATGGTGCGTGGCTCCGACCTGGTAGTCACAGCAATCTGGGAGGGACGTCAGGCAGCCGAAGGTATTCTGGATTACCTCGACGTCTAATTAATCCCCGAAAAAGGGGGGGTGGAACCTGTACCGGTTTACTCCGATCTTTGTTCTTTACAGGTATCGGAGTGAATTTGCAGAGGTGTTTTTGTTGGCGGGGAGTGGTTCCATCCTAGGGGCCAGTCCCCATTTTTCACAAAAAGCGTGAAAAACAGGGACAGACCCCGACCGTGCCACCGCAGGTCAGGTCACCATCTGGCACTGTGCCGCTCCAGGAGGTGCTAATAGCAACTGTCCTCGTCTGACACAATTCATACTGCCAGATAAGATCAAAACCTAAGCACGCCCCCCTTTTTCCTTCTTTTTCGCTTTTTCTAATTCTCGTCGCGTAGGCCTCTTCGCTGTACAATAGCGGGATTTTGAATGTCCCAATCCGAATAGCGAGTTCCCATGGCTGAGTTGAAAAATGATCGCTTCCTGCGAGCCCTCCTGCGACAACCCGTTGATGTCACCCCCGTGTGGATGATGCGCCAGGCCGGTCGCTATCTGCCCGAATACCGGGCCAGCCGTGCCAAGGCCGGCGACTTTATGGGGCTGTGCACCAACCCTGAAGCGGCTTGCGAAGTAACCCTGCAACCCCTGGAGCGTTACCCCCTGGATGCAGCGATCCTGTTTTCTGATATCCTCACCATTCCCGATGCCATGGGGCTTGGCCTTTATTTTGAGGCCGGCGAAGGCCCCCGCTTCCGCAAACCTGTGCGCACCGAACAGGATGTGGCGGCGCTGGAGGTGATCAACCCGCAGCTGGATCTTCCCTATGTGGTGGAGGCGGTTAGCACCATTCGCCGCGAATTGAATGGCCGCGTGCCGCTGATCGGTTTTTCCGGCAGCCCTTGGACCCTGGCCACTTATATGGTGGAGGGCGGCTCCAGCAAGGATTTTCGCCGTACCAAGCAGATGGCCTACAACCAGCCCGAAGTGATGCATCAGTTGTTGGACACCCTGGCCAAGTCGGTAATCGTGTATCTCAATGCCCAGATCGAAGCCGGCGCCCAGGCGGTACAGATTTTTGATACCTGGGGTGGGGCGCTATCGCACGCTGCCTACCAGGAGTTCTCCCTGCGGTATATGCAGCAAATCGTGGCGGGCCTGATCAAGGAGCGCGAGGGGCGTCAGGTGCCGGTGATTCTGTTCACCAAAGGCGGTGGCCAGTGGCTGGAGCTAATGGCCGATACCGGAGCCAACTGCCTGGGGTTGGACTGGACCACTGATATCGGTTTGGCGCGGGCACGGGTGGGAGACCGGGTGGCGCTGCAGGGCAATATGGACCCCACAATCCTTTACGCCAACCCCGAGCGTATACGCGCAGAAGTAGCGGCAATCCTGGAGCGCTTTGGCCCTGGTGAAGGCCATGTATTTAACTTGGGGCACGGGATTACCCCCGAGGTCGATCCGGCCAATGCCGGTGTGTTTATCGAGGCGGTGCACGAGTTGTCCCAGCCCTATCACGCCCAGTAAAAGAGCGGCCGGGTGAACGTAGACGCATTGCCCCGCGATTCGTGCGCTAGAGTTACAATCAGGGAATAAAAACTAGCGCACGGCAGATCGCTAACAGGTAATGGAGTCAGCTTGCGATTCGGTCTGGCCAGGTTCGGCAACTACCGTCACGCGTCCCAACACTTCGCCCAGACGGGTGGGGGTGTTAGCCAGGTAACCCGCGTCCCATGTCACGATATCGGGTCCAAACAACACTATCGCCGTAGAGCCCAGCTTAAAGCGGCCCATCTCATCCCCTTTGGCCAACTCGACCGATTCGGTGTGCGGGTATTGAGTGGTGCGAATCTGTTTTCGGACCGGGGTAATTTGTCCGGCCCAGACGGTTTCAATGCTGGCGACAATCATGGCGCCCACCAGCACCACCGCCATGGGACCAATCTCGGTCTCAAAAATGGCCACGACCCGCTCGTTGCGGGCAAACAGACGCGGCACCTGGTTGGCGGTGGCCTCGTTCACCGAAAACAGATCGCCGGGTACATGCACCATGGTGCGCAGTTTGCCGCCAAACGGCATGTGTACCCGGTGGTAATCTTTGGGGGAGAGGTAAATGGTCGCGAATTTGCCCCCCATAAAGGGCTGCGCCAGCTGGGTGTCGCCGCCCAACAACTCGGTCAGGCTGTAGTCCTGGCCTTTGGCCTGGAAAATACGACCATATTCGATATCTCCCAGCTGACTGATGGCGCCATCGGCAGGGCAGACAATCGCGTCTGATTGATCACTGATGGGACGGACGCCGGGTTTGAGGGCGCGGGTAAAAAAGTCGTTAAAGCTAGCGTAGGCGCAGGGATCCTCTTCCACCGCCTCGGCCATATTGACTCCGTAGCGCTTGGCAAACCAGCGGGTAAAGGGATCTTTGATCCAGCCAATATTGGTTTCCGCCAGCCAGCCCGCCGCACGCGACAAGGCGTGTTGAGGAGCCAGGTGTTGCAGGGCTGCAAAAAGCTTTTCATTCATGGTTGTGACAATTCCAATAAACTAGACTTCGACCGGCGTATCCGGATGGTTACCCCACTCGGACCAGGAGCCGTGATAACCGCGTATATCAAATCCCAGGCTTTTACCCACAAGGTAGGTAAAACCGGAGCGGTGGTGGGATTGGCAGTGAGTGACAATTTTCTGGTTTCGGCTCAGGCCCAGCGCCGCCAGGCGGCTTTCGGCGTCCTCGCGGATTCGGAGATCCCGCTGCGGATCCATCAAACTGGTCCACTCGCAATTGATGGCGCCGGGGATATGGCCGCCCTTTTGGGCCAGCACCTTTTCGCCACTGTATTCCAGGGGACCGCGTGCATCCCAAACGGCAAAATCCGGTTGCTCCAGACCAGCGAGAATGTCATCGATCTCGGCGATGGGTTCGCGGTGGATAGTCAGGGTCAACGCGCTATTGGGCCGTCCTTGATTGACTTGGGTCTCCAGGGGGCCGCCGCTGCTTTTCCAGGCATGAATACCGCCGTTCAGGTAGGAGTAGGACTTGTGGCCAATTACATCCAGGGTCCAGATAAACCGCCCTGCCCAGCCGCCACCCTCGTCATCGTAAACCACCAGGTGTTTGTCGCTGTCGAGGCCGATGCGGGAAAACACCGCTGTCAGCTGTTCCTGGGACGGCAGGCGACCCGGGGTTGGGGGGGTACCGCACACCAGTACTTTGGGTGACACATAGATAGCACCCGGAATATGGCCCTGGTGGTAGTTCAGCTCGTTGCACAGGTCGATGATCAACAGGTTCTCGTTCCCCAGCTGGGCTTGCAATTCTTCGGGTTCGATGATCAGTGGGAGTGCGGTCATAAAGTGCCTCGTAGGACGGGTTACTGGGCCATGAACAGATTTGGCACTGAGCCGGCTCCGTTCGGCGGCCTATTGTAAAGCAAGTGGGAGAACGTTTCTTCTGTGTCGTTGGAATTTGCCGGGATTAGGGGGGAGCGCATGGATACCGGGGTCAGGTTCAGGTTTCCAGTGTATTCAGAATTCGGCGATAGCTGTCCATGCGCGCCTGGCTGATATCTCCACGGGCCAGGGCTTCACTGATGGCGCAACCGGGTTCGCCTTCGTGGTTGCAATCGCGGAACTTACAGTGCCCCAAAAAGGGCCGGAACTCAACGAAGCCTGCAATCAGATCCTGGGGAGCCATATGCCAGAGGCCGAACTCGCGAATCCCCGGCGAGTCAATCAGATGTCCGCCGCTGGGGAAGTGAAACAATTGCGCGGTAGTGGTGGTGTGGGTGCCCTTTTGGGTGATCTCCGACAAGGCGCCCACTTTGGCGTTAACATCGGGGAGTAGACTGTTGATCAGAGAGGATTTTCCGACGCCCGATTGCCCGACAAACACACTGGTAAAATGGGCGAGGTAATCAGTAAGTTGGTTTATACCCTCGCCGGTCTGGGTAGAAACCGTAAGGACGTCATATTTCAGCTGGCGGTAGTTGTTGAGCAGCTGATCCATGGACGCGCGGTTGCTGTCCTCGATGCGGTCGAGTTTGTTCATCAGCAGGATGGGCTGAATGCCCAGGCATTCAGCAGCGACAAGGTAGCGGTCGATCAGATTGGCATAGGGTTCGGGGTAGGGCGCTATCACGATCACGATGCGGTCGATATTAGCGGCGACAGTCTTCATATCCCCGTAAGGATCTGGGCGGGATAGCTCGGAGGTGCGAGGCAGTCTGGCGACAATGACGCCGTGGGGATTGCCGTCGCGCCAGATAACGCGGTCGCCGGTGACCAGGGAGCCGAGATTGGTGCGAAAGTGGCAGCGTTTGGTCCCTTTGGATTGAACGGCTTGAGGCTTACCTTCTTCGTCCAGCGCCACCGGTTCGACCTCAATCAGTTTGCCGTAGTGCGCAATGATCAAACCATGCTGCTCCGGCCCCAGATTCCCCTCTTTCATCTGTTCTTCGGAGCGCGCGTCCCGTTTGGCCGCTCTGGCGGCGCGGTCTTCCTGAATCTTTTGAATGCGCCAGGCCTGGCGGCGGTTTAATTTGCGTTTAGCCATAAATGAGGAAGCTGTTTGCGAGCGGGCTCATACATCACATCTTTGCTACACTAGTTCGTCGATTAGCGCTGTGGCGGCTATTGTAGTGGAAATAGCGCATAAAAACCTCGAAAATTGCTAAAAAGAGTGTTTTTTAAGTGCAGGGGGCCGGCAGAGACCACTTGGGCAACAACGGTCCGGGCCTGAGCAAAAGTAAGTGAGTGACATTATGAAGAACGATAAAAACCTGATTTGGATTGATCTCGAGATGACCGGTTTGGATCCGGAGAGTGATGTGATTATTGAAATCGCTACCATTGTGACCGATTCAGATCTCAATACCCTGGCAGAGGGGCCTGTTTACGCGGTGCATCAGCCGGATCAGGTGCTCGACGCCATGGACGAGTGGAACACCAATCAGCACGGCAAATCCGGTTTGACCCAGCGTGTCAAGGACAGCCAGATCTCCTGTGCCCAGGCCGAAGCCGATACCATTGCGTTTTTGGAGCAGTGGGTGCCCAAAGGTAAATCCCCTATCTGTGGTAACTCCATCTGTCAGGATCGCCGCTTTCTGGCCCGTTATATGCCGAATTTGGAGGCCTATTTCCACTACCGCAATCTGGATGTGAGCTCGATCAAAGAGTTGGCTGCACGCTGGCGACCGGATGTGCTGGCCGGTGTGAAAAAAGCCGGTACACATCTGGCGTTGGATGATATTCGCGATTCCATCAACGAACTCAAGCACTATCGGCAAACCTTTTTTAAGATCTAGATCTTATACCGCGGCATCGTCCGCTTTGATTTTGCGTTTGCGGCGGCGATTGGGATTGCGCTGCTGCTGCAACGCCCAATCGATATGCTCGGCCACCAGCGCTGAGCAGTGCAGGCGCCGCTCGCTCAGAGCGGCAATAATGGCCTCGCTGCTGGGCGCGTTGCCCAGGCCCACTGCCAGGTTTCTCTGCCAGCGTTCATAGCCGATACGGCGAATGGGCGAACCCTCCGTATTACGCAAGAACTCCTCTTCGCTCCATTGGAACAGAGTCAGCAAATCGCTGTTGTCGAGTTTGTGTCGCGGCAGGAAGTCTGTTTCCCCGGTGTAATGGGCGTATCTGTTCCAGGGGCAGATGGCCTGGCAATCGTCACAGCCAAATACCCGGTTGCCCATGGGCTCGCGAAAGACTTCCGGGATGGGCCCCTTGTTTTCAATGGTCAGGTAGGAGATGCAGCGCCTCGCATCCAGTTCGTAGGGGCGGGTGAAGGCATCTGTGGGGCAGACCTTGAGGCAGGCGCTGCAGTCCCCACAGCGGTTGGGTTGCTGATCTCCGGCGACATTATCCACCGGCAGAGGCAGGTTGGTAAAAATCTCCCCCAAAAAAAACCAGCTGCCAGCCTCACTGTTAAGCAGCAGTGTGTGTTTTCCCACCCAGCCCAAGCCCGCTTTGGCCGCTAGTGGCCGCTCCAGCACTGGTGCGCTGTCCACATAGGCCCGTTGCTGGGGGGCGCTGGGGGGCGCTGCAGGCAGGGCCGCTTCGATCTGTCGGGCCAGTTTGCTCAGGCGTTTGCGAATCAGCTTGTGGTAATCCCGGCCCAGAGAATAGCGGGAGACATAGGCCTTTTGGGGATCCTTGAGAATTTGGATCTGCTGGGTATCGCCGGGCAGATAGTCCATACGTGCACTGATCACGCGCACAGTACCTGGCAGTAACTCGTCCGGTCGGGAGCGTTTGTTGCCGTGCTCTGCCAGCCAGGTCATATCGCCTTGAAAACCCTTTGCCAGCCAGGCTTGCAGGCGCGGCTCCTCGTCGCTCAAGTCGATATCGGTGATCGCCACCTGCTGAAAACCGAGCTCCCGCCCCCAGGTTTTAATCTGAGAGGCCAATTGCCCAAAGTCGATCTCTGAGTCAGCGGGGGCTGGTTTGGTGGTAGTAGTATTCATAGAAGGGCAGTCGATGGAAAAATTCCGTATAATTCTGCCAGATTTCAGCCCGCCTGAATAACTAACTGATCGAGAGTGATGCATGCAAGCCCACGCTGCCTTAAAACAACCTTTGCCCACTGCCCTCTATACTGCCGCACAGGTACGCGAATTGGATCGCGTCGCCATTGAAGTGCAGGGCATTCCCGGCATTCAACTGATGAAGCGTGCCGGACGCGCCTGCTTTGCTGCACTGTTGGCGCGCTGGAACCTGGCCACGGCCCAAGAGGCAGCTGACAACCCGGAGGCGGATGTGCTGACGGTGTTCTGCGGCAGCGGCAACAATGCCGGTGACGGGTATGTGATCGCGGCACTGGCGGCCCAACGCTGCCGGGCGGTGGAAGTGGTGCAGGTGGCAGATGCCGCCAAGCTGAGCGGCGATGCGCGTCTGGCGTACGAGTTTGCTCAGCAGGAAGGCGTGGCCATGCGGCCTTTTGCACCGGACCTGGACCTGCGGTCGGGAGTGTTGGTGGATGCCCTGTTGGGTACCGGGCTCAGCGGCGATGTACGCGGTGACTATCTGCCGGCGATTGAGTGTATCAATGCCAGTGGCCTGCCGGTGGTGGCGGTGGATATCCCGTCTGGCCTCTGCAGCGACAGCGGTCGAGTGTTGGGGGGGGCGATTAAAGCGGCACTGACTGTGACCTTTATCGGCGTCAAGCGTGGCATGATAACGGGGCGTGGTCCGGCTTTGTGTGGTGAGCTGCAGTTTGATGACTTGCAGGTGCCGACTGCAGTCTACGACCGGGTGCCGGCGGCGTCGCAACGCCTGGAACTGCGCGACGCCTTGGCAAATCTCCCGCGCCGCGAGGCCGATGCCCACAAAGGGGATTTTGGTCATGTGCTGGTGATCGGCGGCGACAGCGGCTTTGGCGGTGCGGTGATGATGGCTGCGGAAGCGGCGGCACGCACAGGTGCGGGATTGGTGTCGGTGGCCACCCGTCCCGAGCATGTGCCAGCGCTGCTGGCCCGCCGCCCGGAACTGATGGTGATGGGGGTCAACTCCGGTCAGGAGTTGGCGACACTGCTCACACGGCCCTCGGTGCTGGTGGTAGGCCCCGGGTTGGGGCGTACGCCCTGGTCAGAACAGTTGTTGCGTGAAGCGGTACACAGTGGCCTGCCGATGGTGGTGGACGCAGACGCCCTGAATATTTTAGCCGAGGGTCGGGTGGTGCCCGAATTGCCGGCGCGCCCTCCGTGGATTGTCACCCCCCACCCTGGCGAAGCCGCACGGCTGCTGAGCTCTAGCAGTGATGCTGTACAAGCAGACCGCTTTGCTGCGGTCGAGGGGCTGCAACAGAAGCTGGATTGCACGGTGGTACTGAAGGGGGCCGGTAGCCTGGTGGCGTCGGCGGAGCGCTTGGCTGTTTGTGCAGGAGGCAACCCGGGTATGGCCAGTGGTGGAATGGGTGATGTGCTCAGTGGCGTGTTGGGTGGGCTGTTGGCTCAGGGATTGGCGCCAGCAGATGCTGCCGCTTTGGGGGTGAGCCTGCATGCGGCCGCCGGTGACCTGGCAGCGGAGGACAGTGGCGAGCGGGGCCTGTTGGCCACAGATTTGATCCCCTGTGTACGGGAGCTGTTGAACGGACTGGTGAACTGATGAGTATGAGCCAATTGCAGTCCGCTGGCAGTGAAGAGATTCTGCGGGCCGAGGGCGAAACCGCTATGGTGGCGTTGGGTGAACGGTTGGGGAAGGCCTGTGGTGGCGCATTGCAGCAGGGACTAGTGGTATTCTTGCAGGGTGAATTGGGCGCCGGTAAAACCACCTTGAGCCGGGGGGTGCTGCGCAGTTTTGGTCACCAGGGAGCGGTTAAAAGTCCCACCTACACGCTCGTCGAACCCTATGAGTTCGATCACCAACGAGTTTACCACTTTGATCTCTACCGATTGGGTGATCCGGAGGAGCTCGAATATATGGGGATCCGGGATTACTTTGGTTCTGGCAGTCTCTGTCTGGTGGAGTGGCCAGCGCGGGGGCAGGGTATTTTGCCCGCGGCAGACTTGCTGATCGTCATCTCGGTCAGTGGCCGTGGGCGCGAGATCCGCGTCGTGGCACAGAGCGAGCCCGGACAGCAGGTGCTGTCTACACTTTGATCAATTGATGGCGGTTGTGTTGACGGGACACTAAACCGACATATCGCCAGTCAGCGGGCATTAAGTTACACTGATTAACAATTACACCAATCAGAATGTCGATGCCTGACGTCGATCAGGCAATGGCGGCTTTTGCGGGGATTTGGGGCTTTGCTGGAAAATGGAGTTAGGAAGACGGGACTGTGGCTGCTGTTGTGGCTGCTGGTCTCACCGGTACTGCAGGCCGCCAGCGTCGACAGTGTACGCCTGTGGCGGGCACCGGATCACACCCGCCTGGTGTTTGACCTCAGTGGCCCGGTGGAGCACAAGCTTTTCAGCTTGAATAAACCCGATCGCCTCGTGATCGATATCCGTGACGCCGTACTCAAGGCGCGATTAAGCGGCCTGGCCCTGGCCGATACACCGATTCAAACTCTTCGCAGTGCTACCCGCAACAAAAAGGATCTGAGGGTAGTGCTGGATCTCAAAAACAGTACCAAACCCCGCAGTTTTGTCCTGCCCAAACACGGCGATAAGCGCGACCGCCTGGTGATCGATCTCTACGACAAAACCAAACCGGCGACGGTCAAAACCGTTGCCTCAGCGGCAACTCAAAACCGCGGTCAGCAGCGGGATATTGTTATCGCCATCGACGCCGGTCACGGCGGGGAGGACCCGGGTGCTTTGGGGCCCAAAAACGGCAGAAAGCGCATTTACGAAAAAGATGTGGTGCTGGCGATCAGTAAAGAGTTGGCCGCACAGCTAAATAATCAGAAAGGTTATCGGGCCGAACTGGTGCGCCGGGGAGATTACTATATTCCACTGCGAAAGCGCCGGGATATTGCTCGCGACAAGCGCGCCGACCTGTTTGTCTCGATCCATGCGGATGCTTTTAAACATCCCGAAGCCAACGGTGCTTCCGTGTTTGCCTTGTCGCGAAGTGGTGCCACCAGTGAAACCGCCCGTTTTTTGGCAAAGCGGGAAAACGACGCCGACTTGATCGGCGGTGTAGGCAGTGTCAGCCTGGATGATAAAGATGAGCTGTTGGCCGGAGTGCTGGTAGACCTGTCCATGACCGCGACCCTCAGTTCCAGTTTGCAGGTGGGGGGCTCTGTCTTGCAGTCCATGGGCGGTGTGGCGCGGCTGCACAAACGCCAGGTGGAACAGGCGGGTTTTGCGGTACTGAAGTCCCCCGATGTGCCCTCCATTCTGGTGGAGACCGGTTTTATTTCCAATCCCGGCGAAGCCAAAAAACTCAGTAGCAGCAAATACCGCCGTCAGCTCGCGAGTTCGATTATGACGGGGATCAAGGGGTATTTTAATCGATACCCGCCAGCGGGCTCCTATGTGGCCGCGGTGAAAAATGACACTCTATCTCGGGGCGACAACGGGTCGCAGAGTCACACCACCGCGCTCAAAGAGTATGTGATCGCCCGTGGCGATACCCTGTCGGGCATCGCCAAGCGGCACAATACCAGCGTCAGTCAGTTGCGCTCGATCAATGGCCTCCGCAACTCTGCCATTCGCATTGGCCAACGCATTAAAGTTCCCACCTCCTGAGACCGGGAAACCTTCAGCAGAGAATCAAACTTTTTTGTTTTTATGTCTAAGATTAAATTGCTCAGCCCCCGCCTTGCCAACCAAATCGCTGCTGGTGAAGTGGTGGAGCGGCCGGCTTCCGTGATCAAGGAGCTGCTTGAAAACAGTTTGGATGCGGGTGCTACCCGCCTCGATGTGGACGTGGAAAGCGGCGGCGTTAAACTGATGCGGGTACGGGATAATGGCGGCGGCATTGCCAAGGAAGATTTGCCGCTGGCACTCAGTCGCCACGCGACCAGCAAGGTCTATGAACTCGATGATCTGGAGGCGGTGGCCACCCTGGGTTTTCGCGGTGAGGCGCTGGCCAGTATCAGTTCCGTGTCGCGTCTGTCCATAACCAGCAACACGGCCAACGAAGGCCACGGCTGGCGCGCCCAGGCGGAGGGTCGGGATATGCACGCGGAACTGAGTCCCGCGCCGCACCCCTGTGGCACCACGGTCGAAGTGCGCGACCTGTTTTTTAACACGCCGGCCCGGCGCAAATTTTTGCGCACCGAAAAGACCGAATTCAATCGCCTGGAAGATGTGATCAAGCGCCTGGCGCTGTCGCGTTTTGATGCCAGTTTTAACCTTACCCACAACGGCCGCGCGATTCACAACTGGCGGGGCGGGCATTCGCAACTGGAACAGGAGCGGCGGGTTGCCCAGGTTTGTGGCCCGGCGTTTATGGAAAATGCCGTACATATCGATGTGGAGCGATCAGCGCTACGGTTGTGGGGGTGGGTAGCCTTACCCACCTTTTCTCGCAGCCAGGCCGACTTGCAGCACTTTTACGTCAACGGCCGCGCGATTCGCGACAAGCTGGTAACCCACGCAGTGCGTCAGGCCTATCAGGATGTACTTTACCACGGACGTCACCCGGCGTTTGTGCTTTATCTGGAGCTGGATACGGCAACCGTTGACGTGAACGTACACCCCACCAAGCACGAAGTGCGTTTCCGCGATTCGCGAATGGTGCACGATTTTCTGTTCCGCAGTTTGCATCATGCCTTGGCCGAAGTACGGCCGGAGGACCAGCTCGCCAAAACCGTATTGCAGGAATCCCAACCGGCGCCGGCTACGGGTCTCGCCGGGGGAGAATTCAAACAGCAGGAGAGCATGAGCTTTCGACCGGTGGAGGAGAGTGGTGTGACACCTGCGGTGGGCGGCAAGGGGGCAGGCGTTCCCAACCACTACCTTCAAGGGCTTGGAAGCCGTGCAGGCGGCGCGTCAAGTCCTGGTGTGGAGGAGCGGATGCAGAATTACGGCGCCCTCTACAGCACCGGGTCGCCGGCTGCCGCGCCGGTGGCCGAGAGTCTGCAGTCCATCGCTGAGGCTGACGCAGAGGTGCCGCCGCTGGGCTACGCCCTGGCGCAGCTAAAGGGCATTTACATCCTGGCGGAAAACGCCCAGGGATTGATCCTGGTGGATATGCATGCCGCTCATGAGCGTATTACCTACGAACGCATGAAGCAGGCTTTTGAAGGGGAGGGTATCAAGGCACAACCGTTGCTGGTGCCAGAAACCCTGGCAGTGAGTCAAAAGGAAGCGGACTGTGCCGAGCAGTATGCAGACACTTTTAAAGCGTTGGGTATGGAGCTGCAGCGCGCCGGCCCAGAGAGTTTGCTGGTGCGTCAGGTGCCGGTGATCCTCAATCGTGCATCGGTGGAACAACTGGTGCGCGATGTGTTGTCGGATTTGGTAGAGCACGGCAGCAGTGAACGCATCAGTCACTACATCAATGAGATTCTCGCCACCATGGCCTGCCACGGTTCGGTGCGGGCCAATCGCAAGCTTACCCTACCGGAGATGAACGCCCTGTTGCGGGATATGGAGGCGACCGAGCGCAGTGGGCAGTGCAACCACGGCCGGCCCACCTGGGCGTTGCAGACCCTGGACGAGCTGGACAAGCTGTTTATGCGAGGCCAGTAACGGTTATTCTTTGGGAGGGGCCATCAAGGATCCGTTTGGCGCGCCCAACTGATTGAGTGTCTGACTGTCACGCAACAGTTCAACCATATCGGTATCGGGGATAGGACGACTAAACAGGTAACCCTGTCCCAGATCGCACTGTTCGCCCAGTAGAAATGCCTGTTGTTCGCTGGTTTCAATACCTTCCGCCACCACTTGTAGCTTCAACTTGTGAGCCACGGCGATAATGGCGGCAGTGATGTTCCGATCTGCATTGCTTTGTGGAATGTCGGCGATAAAAGAGCGGTCAATCTTCAGCGTGTCCAGCGGCAGGTTTTTCAGGTAGCTCAACGACGAGTAACCGGTACCGAAATCATCGATGGCCACTGACGTTCCCAAAGCCTGCAACTGTTGCAGTGTGCGGTTGTGGCTCTCGATATCCTCCATCAGCATGGACTCGGTGATTTCCAACTCCAACAGTTGCGGTCGCAGCCGGCTAACCGCCAGGGTCTGTTCGACCATGGCAAAGAGTTTGGGGTCGCGAAACTGGCGCGGCGACAAATTGACACACATTTTGATGGGGGGCAGTCCCAGGTCGAGCCAGCGCTGCAGGGTTTGACAGGCTGTCAGCAATACCCATTCACCAAGGGGGATGATCAAACCGGTCTCTTCCAGAATATTGACAAAATAGCCGGGCCCCAGCAGTCCCCGGCGCGGATGATTCCAGCGCACCAGCGCTTCTACCGAGACCATGCAGTTGTTGTTCAAGTTAACCTGGGGCTGGTAGTGCAACACAAATTCCTGCGCCACCAACGCCCGCCGCAGCTCATTTTCCAGGGACAACTGTTCTACTGCGTGCAGATTCATGGTCTGGTCAAACAGTTGGTAGCTGTTTCGGCCTTTGGCTTTGGCCTTGTACATGGCCTGGTCGGCGTGTTGCAGCAGCTCCTCGGTGGTTCTGCCATCGTGCGGCGCAGTGACAATGCCGATACTGGCGGAAATAATCACTTCCGTCTTGCCCAGTTTGATGGGATTTTTGAGGATGTTGAGAATATTGGCCGCTGCGACACTGCCGTCTCTTTCCTTGCGCAGATTGTCTATCAATACACAGAACTCGTCGCCCCCCAGGCGTGAAACGATATCCTGCTGGCGCACACAGGATTCGATGCGGCGTGCGACCACGCGCAGCAGTTCGTCGCCGGCTCGGTGGCCCAGAGAGTCGTTGATCCGTTTAAAATTATCCAGGTCCAGAAATAACAGTGCGAAGACCCGGCCCTTATCCAGACTGTCCTCGATCAGGGTATTTAAACACTGCATCATCTGGCGCCGGTTGGCGAGCCCGGTCAGGCTGTCGTACATCGCCAGGTTGGTGAGTTCGTCGGTATTCTCCTGAATCTTTCCCTGCATTTTCTCCAACTGGGTGGAAACCTCGATTTCCGAGCGGTCCAGGATATCGAGTTCGTCGGGAAACCAGGCGCGGCGACCTTTGCGCTGCAGGGATTCGCGCACAAAACTGAATTTGCCTTGGGATAACAACGGCAGCAGCTCTGCCTGTCGGCGCAGGCGGGTAATCGGTTGCCACAACATGACCGCGATCAGAAGGCTGCAAAGAATGATGGCGCTGATACTGCCGCTGATATGGGTTGCGATGGCGTCGTTAATAAAGCGGTGCTGGTTGCTGATGTCCGCGATCACCACAAAGTAGGCGCTATTGTTGGCTCGCGCCTGTGCATCAATCAACCCCACTTCGTACAGTTTGTCTGCGAATTCGAAGGTTTGATTGTTAGTCAGCATTTGCTCCAGAGGGTATTGCTGGCTCAGGGCTTCCAGCAGTGGCTGGTTGTAATCGCGGTTGGTGAGGCTCGAGAGTTGTCGTTGCCAGTGGTTGAGTCGCAATGCATCGGGAGTTTGGTCGTCGATATCAGCAAGGATCCCGATATCCGATTGGGTCACGTCACTGAAGGCAATCAACATATCGGCAATGGCGGTATCCAGTTGCAACACGTTAGTGCCGCCCTGGCTATCGAGCAGGGGTATGACCAGGGTTTGGACACAGTGTTGGCGGCACTGGATCAAATCCTGAGGTGCGGCTTCGCGGTTGACGTCAACGATAACCTTGTGGGGTAACAGACTGGTGTCGCCCCAGCGAGCGACCAGTGCCCCCTGGTGATTGTACAGGGCGATGCCGTTCAATGCCCAGTTGATCTGAATGTACTCCCAGTGTTGATTCAATGTGGTTTGGATATCAGCACCACCCTGCATTAGGGGAAGAAGGTCGGACAATTGCAACAAATGCCGGGAGGATTGGCTCAATAGGCCCTTGATCTCGTTGTGATAGCGCTGGTAGTTCTCATCGCGCTGGGCGGTGGCGAGATTGCTGAGCTGGCGGTCCGTCACCTGGGCAAACAGAAAGCTGAGCCCCAGTAATAACAGACTGGTCAGGATGATGGCTTTCCATTTGAGGCTGATAAACATCGGTTGTGATAATCCCCGCTCGAGAAGACGCGCCTAAAACCGGTATCCGATCTGCGCGGTGAGCATATTCCAGTTTTCTTTCAATTCGGTTGGGTCGGGATTTTCCTTGCGCGCGATCCAGGCGGTTCCCTTGATATGGTGGTATTCAAGACTCAGGGTCCAATGTTCATCCACGTCGTAGCGGGCGCCGAGGGTAACATCTTTGGCAAATCCCTCGTAGTGCGGCACACCAGTTTGCTGTGCCAGAGCCCTGCCGGACTTGTCGTGGCGGTCAGGGTAGTAGACGTCGTAACGCGCTAACAAGCGCCAGTCGTCAGTGACTTGGTAGTTGGCCTGCAGGTAGTAGGATTCAGCCTCCAGTGTGTTGCGGTAACCCGGGCCAAAGATATCCCGGAATCGGAGGTCCCGGCGTTGATATTCGGCGGCAAACTGCCAATTGGCCAAGTTGTATTCCAGCGACAGCAGGCGCAGGTCTGCCTGGGTTTGACCGGCGATAATTGGATCTGTGGGGGCCGGTTCAAAATCGCTGCACATACCGCTGGCGCTGAAACCGTAGCGCAGGCGCCCACCGTCGTGCTCCAGCATCACGCGGCCGACCCACAATCGCTCGTCTTTAAAGTCACCGGCAAATCTCCGGGTCAGAATCACCGCCTGGGAAAAGTCGTCGATCACAGGGCGACCGTAGCTGGCATCAAGATGTAGGAGGAGGTGGCCCCAGTCGCGGTAAAAGGAGATGGCGACGCTGTCGGCGGAGTGAAACAGTTCGCGCAGGGTGTCGAGGTAAATGGACTCTGGCAACAGAATGGAGGGGCGAGCGGCGGCGATATCCCGGGTCTCATTGTAGAGCCCGTAGGCATTTTTGACTCGGCCGAGGCGCAGGTCGGCACCAAACTCGGTGGTGTTGACCAGATTCAGGTCTACAACGGCAAAGTCGGTGTGCACATCGTCGGGAGAGGTTTCCCCCGCCTGTCGGTAGATGGCCTGTGCCGAGAGCTGTAGCCAGTTGAGGGGACGCCAGGCAACGCCCAGCCCGATGTCGGTAAACTTCCAGCTCACATCCTCGCTGTTGCCAAAAAAGTTGTTGTGATCGGTTTTGATAAAACCCTGGTTCAAAAAACCGTGCCAGCGCAACGGTTCCAGTGCGCTCTCGGACGCCAAAGTGCATAGCGCAGTACCACAGCCGAGCAGCAGCCAGGCCGCAAACAGGATAACTCTGCCGGCGGGTGGCATCGTGGGGGGCACACGCTTAGAGCACCTGCACCATATGGATTTGCCCATCCGGTGATTCCTTTTTCAAACGATTATCGGGGAGCTTGTTGTCGAAACTCTTTTTATCTGTTGCACTTGCTGCAACTGTATCGGTTTGCGGCAGATAACCAATGGCGCCGATCGTCCCATTGACCCGAGTTAGCATCTCAGCTTCGTTCGCCACCTGGATCGGAGCTTGACCAATACCGGTATAGCGATAGCGATCCCAGCTGCGACGCAGCTGGTGAGGGAACATGCCGAGCACAGATTGTACAAAAAGCCGGTGAATCCGATTGCGGTCCGAGAGCACAAACACGGTGATGGGGGTACCGTCCTCCCAGGTGCGCAAGCGCATGGAGAATATGGCGCGAACGGTTTTGCGCGGCAGGCTGTCGAGGTTGACACTGTTATTGACGATCAGCACTTCCGCTGCTGCAGGTAGTGACCACGGCACTGCGCACGATAACGTCAATAAAAACGTCAAGCGAGTTATGGCTGTCCTTAACCCCATGAAAACCTTGCTTCCCCAATGGTGCGACTAAGGGTATGGCATCCGTCCGCTGGTTGCATGTCCGATGCGCTGTTCTGAGTATAGTTAAGATTTTAGACGTGTAGGGTTTTTTTACACCCCCCGGGAGGTGTGAAAGGCTGGTAGAATAGCCCGATTCACGGCCGCGAAAGCTTCCGTTTCAATACCGACCGGAGTTCCATTAAAGAGCACTATGTCAGAGTCAGCAAAACCGACTACCTCCAACGCAGAGGCCAACAAAAATAGCGCCCTGCCCCGGGGAAAGCCGTTGGCGATCTTTTTGATGGGGCCCACGGCATCCGGCAAAACTGATCTGGCGATCGCACTCAGCCAGGTTCTGCCCGCAGAGATTATCAGTGTGGATTCGGCACTGGTGTACCGGGGGTTGGATATCGGTTCCGCCAAGCCCACAGCCGAAGAGCTGGCGCGGGTTCCACACCGGTTGATCGATATTCGTGATCCGGCTGAGCCCTATTCGGCGGCGGATTTTCGCGCCGATGCACTGCGGGAGATGGCCAACATAGTGCAAAGAGGCAATATCCCGTTGCTGGTGGGTGGCACCATGCTCTATTTCAAGGCGCTGCTGGAGGGGTTGGCGGACATGCCGGAAGCCAATCCCGAGGTGCGTCAGGCGATTGAGGCTGAGGCCCGGGAGAAAGGCTGGTCCGCCATCCATAAACAACTGGCGGCGGTGGATCCCGAGTTGGCCGCCAGTATCCACCCCAACCACTCCCAGCGCATTGCCAGGGCCCTGGAAGTATACAGGGTGAGTGGCAAAACCATGACCGAACTGCGGCGGGCACAAAACCGCGAGAGCAGCTTGCACGATCACTACCAGCTGGTGCAATTGGCGATCAGCCCGCGCGACAGATCAGTACTGCATGAAAGAATTGCGCAACGTTTTCAGGTTATGGTGGAACAAGGCCTGATTGATGAAGTCCAAAAGCTTTACCGCAGGGGGGATCTTCATGTTGATTTGCCCGCCATTCGCGCCGTTGGATACCGGCAGGTGTGGGACTACCTGGCTGGTGACCTGAGTAAGGCGGAAATGCTGGAGCGGGGTATAGTGGCTACCCGGCAGTTGGCCAAAAGGCAGTATACCTGGCTACGGGGTTGGCCCGGCTTGCACTGGATATACACGGAGTCGGAAACAGGTGAAAGGCTGAAAAAGCAGGAAATTTTAACACAGGCCTTGAATTTTCTGCCCCAAACAGCCATATAATGGGCTAGGTGTGTTCAGTGTGTTCATTGGGCCACCGATAGTCAGTTTTGATGCTTGTATTCGAACCCTGTGTGAGGGGCGATTTGCCCAGTGCCTCAGGGATTTTTGTATGCACTGGTTGACGTCGATTAGGCGTCGATAGGGTGTTGTGCGGTACGCTCAGGGCGTTATAGGACGCTCGGGGCTGTTTATACTCGAATACTTTATTTTTTTGTTACATTTTAAGGAGAATAAACATGTCAAAAGGGCATAGTTTACAAGACCCTTATCTTAACGTTCTACGTAAAGAGCGTATTCCGGTTTCTATTTACCTGGTAAATGGAATTAAGCTACAGGGGCAAATCGAATCGTTCGACCAGTTTGTGGTTCTGCTGAAGAACACTGTCAGTCAAATGGTGTATAAACATGCCATTTCTACGGTTGTACCTTCCCGTGCAGTACGCGTTCCCATGCTGAACCCTCAGCAGGAGCAAGAAGGCGAAGCCAGCAGCTAAACAGTGTCTACAGTATTGCAAATGGCTGCTTCAGGCAGCCTGAGTTAGAGGTAATTCGTTGTTTTTCGAAAGGCCCGATTCCGGTGAACTGGCGGTGCTGGTTCATCTGGAATTCACCCAAAGTACCGATCCTGAAGACCCTCGCGAATTCGAGGAGCTAGTGCTCTCCGCAGGTGGTGATCCCGTCGCTTTTGTGACTGGGCAGCGCACCGTACCCCACGCCAAGTATTTTATCGGCACCGGCAAGCTGGATGAGTTGCAGGAGCTTGTGAGGCTGCATCAGGCGGAATTGGTGATTTTTAATCACACCCTCTCTCCCAGTCAGGAGCGCAACCTGGAAAAAGCCCTGGAGTGCCGGGTGCTGGACCGTACGGGCCTGATTCTGGATATTTTTGCGCAGCGTGCCCGTACCTTCGAGGGTAAGCTACAGGTGGAACTGGCGCAATTGCGCCATATGTCGACCCGCTTGATCCGTGGATGGACACACCTGGAGCGCCAAAAGGGCGGTATTGGGTTGCGGGGACCCGGTGAAACCCAGTTGGAAACAGACCGCCGGCTGCTGCGTGGGCGCATCACATCCATCGAAAAGCGCCTGGAGAAGGTGCGCCGCCAGCGAGACCAGGGGCGCCGTTCCCGCAAGCGAGCTTCCATCGCCACCGTATCGTTGGTGGGTTATACCAACGCCGGCAAGTCCACCCTGTTTAACCATGTCACCGATGCCGAGGTGTACGCTGAAGACCAGTTGTTTGCCACCCTGGACCCCACCATGCGCCGCATCGAGCTGCCCGATGTGGGGTCGGCGATTTTGGCGGATACGGTGGGTTTTATCAGTCATCTGCCCCATCGCCTGGTGGAGGCTTTTCGGGCCACTCTGGAAGAGGCGGCCAGCTCCACCTTGCTGTTACATGTAATCGACGCTGCTGCCGAAGAGCGTGCCCGGAATATAGAGCAGGTGGAAGAGGTGCTGGGCGAGATTCAGGCGGCAGAGCTGCCGCAATTGAAGGTCTACAATAAAATCGACCTGCTGGAGAATATGTCGCCGCGCATTGACCGGGATGGCTCGGGCAAGCCGGTGGCTGTGTGGCTATCGGCCCAGACCGGTGAGGGCGTGACGATGTTGTTTGACGCCATTGCCGAACTGCTGGGCAAGGAAATGGTGCAGCAGCGCCTGCGGCTGGGGCCTCATCAGGGGCGACTGCGCGCGCGGTTGTACCAGCAAAACGCTATTCTGGAAGAGGGGTATGATGAGGACGGGTCCAGCGAGCTGGAGCTGCGTATACCAAAAGCGGACCTGATGCGTATCCTCAGTGCAGAACAGTTGGCGTTTGAAAAACTGGATTGGATCGAACAGGATTTGGAGCGTATAGCGGTCTGAGATGTCTTTTCGCGCCTCCCTATCAATAGGGCATTTTTTATACAAAATGTCGGAAAAAAAACGTAATTGCGCCTATTATCGCTGCCAATCGAGTTACGGGTACGCTATCGTTAATAAGCTCTGTTAGAATCCCGGACTTGCTGCTCGTTGAAGTTGTATCTTGCCTGGTGCCAGAGGTGACTGAAGTTTGGGGCAGGGTTCGGGTGTGCATCAAAATCTATAAATCGTGCGCACTACACAATATGCAATGGAGATAACCTATGGCCTGGAATGAACCGGGTGGCAATAATCAAGACCCATGGGGTGGGAATCGCGGTGGCAACGACGGTCCGCCCGATCTCGATGAAGCATTGAAAAAGTTTCAGGACAAAATCAATCGGCTGTTTGGCGGCAGCAGCCCCGCTGGCGGCTCCGGCGCCGGGGGGTTGTCCGGTGCTTCGATCGCCCTGATTCTGACGGTTGTGGTGCTGGGTTACTTGGCTCTGGGTATCTATCAGGTCAACGAACAGGAGCGGGCAGTGATATTGCGGTTTGGTCTCTACAGCACCACCAAAGGCCCGGGTCTGCACTGGAATCCTCCGCTGATCGACAGTGTCACCAAGGTCAACGTGACCAAAGTGCGCTTGCACAGTACCCGCGGGGAAATGCTGACAGAAGATTTGAACATCGTTGATGTGAACCTGTCGGTCCAGTACAGCATTGCCGATGCCCAGGACTTTGTACTGCGGGTGCGGGACCCCGAGCGCAGCCTGGCGGAAGCCACCGATTCCGCCTTGCGCCATATTGTAGGCTCCACCGAGATGCACGCGGTATTGACCGAAGGGCGTGAAAAAATCGCCGTGGATGTGCAAGCCCGCCTGCAGCAGTATCTGGATGCTTACTCTACCGGTATTCAGGTGGAGAAGGTCAACGTGGAAGAGACCACGCCGCCGCGAGAGGTGCAGGCAGCGTTTGACGATGTGAACAAGGCCCGTGAGGACGAGGAGCGCCTCAAGAACGAAGCCGAGGCCTACGCTAACGGCATTATTCCGGAGGCCCGGGGTAAGGCGCAGCGCATGATAGAAGAGGCCAACGCCTACCGCGCCCAGGTGGTGGCTCAGTCCGAAGGTGAGGCCCAACGCTTTGAAAAACTGCTGATTGAGTATAAGAAGGCCCCCCAGGTGACTCGCGAGCGACTCTACCTGGATGCCGTGCAAAAAGTGTTGGCCAACAGCTCCAAGGTGATGATTGATGTTAAGGGTGGCAACAATATGCTCTACCTGCCGCTGGACAAGATTGTGCAGCAGTCGTCCACGCCGGTGTCGGCGGTAACGGAGATTTCCCCCGATGTGGTGCGTGAAATCAGTAATCGCGTGATGGATCAGTTGCGCCGAGATGCCATTTCTACTCGACGCCGGGAGGTTCGCTAACGATGAACGGTAAAATGATGACTACGTTGGTGGCTTTGGCCATTGTCCTGATCATTGCCGCCAACACTCTCTTTATCATCAAGGAAACCGAGCGCGGCGTGATGCTGGAGTTTGGTAAGGTGGTGCAGGCGGATATCGAGCCCGGCTTGCATGTAAAAATTCCGCTGGTGAACGAGGTGCGCAAGTTTGACGCCCGAGTATTGACCCTGGATGCCCGCCCGGAGCGATTCCTGACGGTCGAGAAGAAGGGCATGATGGTGGATTCTTTCGCCAAGTGGCGGATCTCCGATGTCGGCAAGTACTACACCGCCACCAACGGTGAAGAGAGCCGCGCCGAGCGCCTGCTGGCACAGCGGGTTAACGAGGGCCTGCGTAACGGTTTCGGTGAGCGCTCCCTGCAGGAGGTGGTCAGCGGTGAACGGGACCAGCTGATGACCGCCCTGACTGCTCGCCTCAATGCGATCACTCAGACCGAGCTGGGTATTGAACTGGTGGATGTGCGGGTCAAGCGGATCGACCTGCCAGAACAGGTGAGCGAGTCGGTGTTTAACCGGATGACCACCGAGCGCGAGCGCGAGGCGCGGGAGCACCGCTCCAAGGGTAAGGAGCAGGCAGAAGTGATCCGCGCCGATGCCGACCGCCAACGCACCATTCTCGAGGCCGAGGCCTACCGGGATTCCGAACAGATTCGCGGTGAGGGCGACGCCAAGGCGGCTGCCATCTATGCGGCGGCGTTTAGCAAGGATCCGGAGTTCTACTCCTTTGTTCGCAGCCTGAATGCCTATAAGGAAACCTTCAAAGGCAAGGACGATGTGATGTTGGTGGATCCGGAAAGCGACTTCTTCCGCTACCTGAAGGACGCGAAAGGCGGAAAATAGACTCACATCTCCCTGTAAACAGTGGTAGAATGCGGCAACCGGGCCCTAGGGCCCGGTTTTTTTATGTTCAGGACGAACGGTATACCCAATAATCGGGTACAAGTGTCGCGGGAGGCAGGACACCCAAAGCGCTTCGCGGGGCGGGCCCCGCCGGGAGCGACCGGGCCGGGGCAATCGTAAAAGGGGCGCAGAGCACTCTAAAACAGAGGCTGCATTGTCTATTGCGTTGGTAAAATTGAAAGATTTGCTGTTGTAAACCCCTGGGTGTTAATGAGGTATCCACATTGTGTGGGAAGAGTTAGGTAAAGCCTTCTGCCTGATGCTGGTGTTGGAAGGCATTATTCCTTTTTTGTATCCCGGCCGCTGGCGCTCCCTGGTGGCGGCGTTGGCGGAAGTGAGCGACCGGCAGCTGAGAGCCACCGGTTTGGTCAGCATGCTGGTGGGCGCCGGCTTGCTGTTCCTGATTAAGTAACGAATCTATTACCAACAAGGGTATCCATAGAGTCTGTCATGACCTACGCCGATCGCTGGTTATTGCCGGACGGGGTGGAAGAAATCCTCCCGGCCGATGCCGAAAGAATTGAACAGCTGCGCCGTCAGTTACTGGATCTCTACAGCCGCTGGGGTTACGACCTGGTTATCCCGCCGCTGATCGAATATACCGACTCTCTGCTGATTGGCTTGGGGCGCGATGTGGACCTGTTGACCTTTAAGGTGACCGATCAGTTGAGTGGGCGCACCCTGGGCATCCGCGCCGATATTACTCCGCAAACCGCTCGTATGGATGCTCACAGCTTTAAACGCCAGGGCCCCAACCGCCTCTGCTACGCGGGCAATGTGGTGCATACCAAACCCAAAAACCCCCTGGCCACCCGCACCCCGATGCAGGCAGGTGTTGAGCTGTACGGCCAGCAGGGACTGGACGCGGATATCGAAGTGGTGTCTCTGTTATTGGAGTCCTTAAAAACTGCTGCTCTGCCGGTGCTGCATATCGATTTGGGTCACGTCGGTATTTATCGTGCTCTGGCCCAGGCCGCAGGCCTGGATGCGGAGCAGGAAGAGTCGTTTTTTGACTTGCTGCAGCGCAAGGCCGCCGTGGAAACCAAGGCTTGGGTAGAGGCCCATATCCACGACGCGGATATGGCGGCCCTGTTGCTGGATCTGCCCAATATGGCCGGCGGGCGAGATATTCTTGATCGGGCGCGGCCCCGTCTCGCTGCGGTCTCGGTCGACGCTGTCACCGCACTTGACGAGCTGGCCACTGTGGCCGATGCGGTGAGTCGACGTTATCCCCAGGCGGAACTCTATTTTGACTTGAGTGAAGTGCGTGGCTATCACTATCTAACCGGCGTGGTTTTCGCGGCGTTTGCCCCGGGTTTTGGCAATGCCATTGCCAGCGGCGGGCGCTATGACCATATCGGTGAAGTCTTTGGTCGCGCCCGCCCGGCCACCGGGTTCGCGGTGGATATCGGTGCCCTCAACGTCATTGGGGCGGCAGAGGATGCCCGCCAGCCCGGCATCTTTGCCGAAGCCAGTGACGACAGTACCCAGTGGCAGGCGGTGCAGGAGCTGCGCGCCCAGGGCGAGCGGGTGGTCTGCGGGCTCAAGGGGCAGCCGGTCAATCGGGACGAAATTCACTGTGATCGCCAGCTGCTGCTGGTCGACGGCAGCTACCAGGTGCAGCCCTTTTAGAGGTCGCACCTGTGGGACGGATCCACACACGAATTATCTGTTAACTGTTTTATTTATCGCGTTAGAGAGTTAGGTCAAGCAATGGGCAAGAACGTCGTTGTATTGGGTACCCAGTGGGGTGATGAAGGTAAAGGTAAGATCGTCGACTTGTTGACTGATCAGGTGTCACTGGTGGCCCGTTTCCAGGGCGGTCACAACGCCGGTCACACCCTGGTGATTGAAGGCAAGAAAACCGTTTTGCACTTGATCCCGTCAGGTATTCTGCGTGAAGACGTGACTTGCATGATCGGAAATGGGGTGGTGTTAGCGCCGGATGCCCTGCTAAAGGAAATGGCCGAACTGGAGGAGCAGGGCGTGCCCGTGCGCGAGCGCTTGCGTCTGTCTCCCGCCTGCCCGCTGATCTTGCCCTACCATATCGCGCTCGATCAGGCGCGGGAAAAAGCCCGGGGCAATGCCAAAATTGGCACCACTGGTCGCGGCATAGGCCCCGCCTATGAAGACAAGGTCGCCCGCCGCGGTCTGCGGTTGGGTGATATGTTTAACGAAGCGCGCTTCGCGGCGAAGTTGAAGGACGTGATGGAGTACCACAACTTTGCCCTGACCGAATACTACAAGGCGGAGGCCATCGACTATGAGCAGACCCTGACTGACTGTAAAGCCTGGGCAGAGCAGCTGCTGCCGCTGGTCTCCGATGTCACCGCTGACCTGCACGAGGCCCGCGAGTCCGGCAACAGCATACTATTCGAAGGCGCTCAGGGGTCGCTGCTGGATATCGACCACGGCACCTACCCGTTTGTAACTTCCTCCAATACTACGGCCGGCGGTACAGCCACGGGATCCGGTTTTGGTCCCCTGTACCTGGATTATGTGCTGGGCATCACCAAGGCCTATACCACCCGCGTGGGGTCCGGGCCCTTCCCCACTGAACTGGATTGTGAAGTGGGTCGTCACCTGGGTGAAAAAGGCCACGAGTTCGGTGCCACCACCGGGCGCCAGCGTCGCACCGGCTGGTTTGATGCAGTGGCGGTCAAGCACGCGATTCGCATAAACAGTATCACGGGGCTGTGCCTGACCAAACTGGACGTGCTGGATGGCCTGGAGACCGTAAAGATCTGCGTGGGGTACCAGGATGAAGCCGGTAATTCCATCACTGTGCCCTTTGACGCTGAAGGGTGGGAAGGTATTGAGCCGGTCTACGAAGAGGTGTCAGGTTGGAGTGAATCTACTGTCGGAGCCCAGTCTATCGAGGCCCTGCCGGCGGCAGCCCGCGACTATATCGCCCGCCTGGAAACTCTGGTGGGGGCTCCTATCGATATTATCTCCACCGGGCCGGATCGGGTAGAAACCATTGTATTGCGCCACCCGTTTGAATAAGCACGATTAAGCATTGATCCATAAAAAAGCCCGCTTGGATCGCGGGCTTTTTTATGGGGGGCTCTTTAGTTCCTTGCCCAATAATTTGGCCTACTTGGCCAATGAGATTTTCACAGAGCCCTTCTCAGGCTTTTACCAGCGGTGCCAGATCTTGCCAGGCAACAACAGCCAACAGGGCGAGGTTAAGAGCAAAAGCAGCTTGGATAAACATAATAACAACCTCCTGGTGGGTAACAGCATCTTTGCTAACGTGTTAATAATCATAGGCGAAGAGCTGATAGTCATCCAATGTTTATAATTCACTTGTCCTATGAATTTGAAGACTTTCTGGGCTGCGTAGCCTGTCAGATTAGTTTTGGCGATAGACGCCGTTCGAAATGTTTTCCACAGCAGGATATTTAGAGATCGATCTAAGGCTATTGCGTCAGAATCTGGGGCGGGAATATAAAAAATGCCCGCTAAGATAGCGGGCTACTGACGCACTTAGTTGAGAGAGCGATAACTTGGACCGGTTCCGGGCTGTGCGTGCCCGGGTAAGGTTCGTGCTGGCGGGTTTAGGCTCTAAAATCCTCAACCGCAACCACTGCCAACAGACCCAGATAAATATTGATAGCCAATAACAACATGCTTGTATCCTCGGTAATGTGATGTAGGCCGGGGAGCATTTCGCTGTGTGGCCAACTTGAAAGCCATATTACGCGGCGCTCTGATATTCATCCAATGGTTTGTAATACTTATGACAATGAATTGAATTCATAGGGAATGGCGTATATGCTGACGCCTTCGTCAATGTTGTAAACGTAGGGCGGTGGAGTGCCGCGACAATCGCCAAGCCGTGAGAGCGAGAGGTGCGTTTTATGGATACCCGCCAGCTGGCCCGTATCGATTTAAATCTGTTGGTTGCTTTGCAAGTGCTGCTGGAAGAGCGCAACGTCTCCAAGGCGGCGGAGCGTCTGTTTGTCACCCAGTCGGCCATGAGTAAAACCCTCGGTCGGCTTCGGGATCTGCTGGAAGACCCACTATTTACCCGTACCTCTCACGGTATGTTGCCGACCCCCCGGGCCGAGGCGCTGCAGACCCCCCTGGCGGAAGTGTTACAGAGTATCCAGGGTGTGGTGGCACCACAGGAATTTGAACCCTCCACCTATGAAGGCGAGTTTATCATTGCGGTGGCGGAATACCTGGGGGTTTTGGTGTTGCCGGCGCTGATGGAGATCCTGCAACGGGAAGCTCCCCATATTCGGATTCGCAATATCAGTCGTATCGAGCACCAGCTGGATCAGTTGGCCGAAGGCAACCTGGACTTCGCCATCCATATAGAACGTCAACATTATGGGCCGGACTACCAAGTGACTTCACTAGGACGCATGCCACCGACTCTGCTGGCGCGCCAGGGACATCCGCTGCGCAAGCAGGAACTGACCTGGGAGAACATTACCCGCTATCCACAGGTCAGCTTTTATGTGCCGGATGTGGAGGAGCTGGAGTTTATGCGGCAGGAAAACGCGTTCCAGCAATTCGATGCTTTGGTGGAAGATGTGTTTGAAACATCTCACCTGTTTACAGCACTGGAGGTGGTGCGTCGCACCGACTGCCTGATGCCGGGGCCGCCCTTCCTGGCCAGCCATCCGCAGCTTAGTGCGGGCATTATGGCGTTCCCGATGGATGCGGAAGGCGTCGAGTTTTCCATCAACTACATGCTATGCAGCCATCGCCGCACCGAGAGTTCACTGCCGCACCAGTGGCTGAGGCAGAAAATTATCGATATTGTGGAAGGTTACAAGGAGGCCCAGGAAAGTGGCGATCCCTACCGGGATTATCAGAGCCGCACTCCCTGGGTGAGATAATTAACTAGCTGCCCATCTGGGACTGCAGGTAATTCTGCAAGCCGATTTTCTGGATCAGTCCCAGCTGTTTTTCCAGCCACCAGGCGTGATCCACTTCGGTGTCTTCCAGCAGTTTGGTGAGAATGTTGCGAGTCTCATAGTCCTGCACGCTCTCGCACAGTTTGATGGCGCTCTTCAGTTCCCGGTCAACGGCGTATTCCACATCCAGGTCGTTCTGCAGCATGGCCGGCACATCCTTGCCCACTTTGATGGCTTGGCGGGTCACCATATCCGGTGTGCCTTCCAAGAACAGGATGCGCTCGATCAGGCTGGCGGCGTGGCCTTTTTCGTCGTCAAATTCGTGATCGATGCGTTCAAATAACTTGTGCAGACCCCAGTCGTCGTACATGCGCGAGTGGATAAAATACTGATCCATGGCGGCCAGTTCCCAACTGAGTAAACCGTTTAGTGCCTGAATAACCTGGTCGTTACCTTTCATTGTGTCGTCCTCGAAGTTTTAAATCCGGTGTTACATTTGGGACTGCAGGTAGTTCTCGATACCCGTGTTGTTGATCAGGTACTCCTGGGTCTCAAGCCAATCAATATGCTCTTCCTCGTAGGCCAGGATAGATTCCAGCAACTCGCGGCTGACAAAGTCCTGAATGGATTCGCAATAGGCGATGGCCTCTTTCAGCAATTGCAGTTCATCCATTTGCAAGGCCATATCACACTGTAGCATCTCCTGGCTGTGTTCGCCGATGCGCACCTTTTCCAGTTGTTGCAAATTGGGTAGGCCTTCCAGGAACAGAATGCGCTCGATCAGGTCGTCCGCCTGTTTCATATCCTTGATGGATTTTTTGTAACTCTTGCTGTTGAGCTCTTCCAATCCCCAGTTGCGAAACATGCGGGCGTGCAGGAAGTATTGATTGATGGATGTGAGCTCCAGGGTGAGTACCTGGTTCAGGTATTGAATAAGTTTTTTGTCGCCTTTCATGGCTCTTCCTTTTTGCTTTTTACCTTGCACTGATCTGTGCACCAGCAGCCCTCACCTTTTCCGGGGCGGGCTGCTGTGTCTATTGCGGCAGTATAGAGGCAATTTGCAGAAAGGTCAAAAACCCCTTTAAAATCAATGGGTTAGTAATGGTAATAATAGCTATTACCATTTTTATTAAGGCTTTGAGAGGCGGGAATAGTTTTACGGATTGAAAGTGAGCGGTCGCTACTCCTAAAGGTGTTGCAGCGGGGGGAGTTTCAGGAGTAGCAACCCGCTTTATTTACACAACTTCAAACAGACCGGCGGCTCCCATGCCTCCACCGACACACATGGTAATGACCACGTATTTGACACCCCGGCGCTTGCCTTCAATCAGGGCGTGGCCTACCAGGCGGGCACCGGTCATGCCATAGGGGTGCCCCACGGAAATGCCACCGCCGTTAACGTTGTAGATGTCAGGATCGATACCCAGGTGGTCGCGGCAGTAGAGTGCCTGACAGGCAAACGCCTCGTTTAGCTCCCACAGTCCGATATCGTTTATGGACAGGCCGTTGGCTTTCAACAGTTTGGGCACGGCGTAAATGGGGCCGATGCCCATCTCCTCCGGTTCGTTGCCGGCGACCATCATGCCGCGGTAAATCCCCAGGGGTTCGAGGCCGCGTTGTTCGGCCAGCTTGCTGTCCATCACCACGCAGGCCGAAGCGCCGTCGGACAGCTGGCTGGCGTTGCCGGCAGTGATACAACCCCCTTCAACCACCGGATCCAAACTCTGCAGGCTCTCCAAGGTTGTGGAAGGGCGGTTGCCTTCGTCCTGGGTCAAGGTGACTTCTTCATAGGAGACTTCCCTGGTTTCTTTGTTTACCACTGCTTTGGTGGTGGTGATGGGCACAATCTCGTCGTCAAACTTGCCGGCGGCCTGGGCGGCGGCGGTGCGTTGCTGGGAAGAGAGGGCATAAGCGTCCTGGTCTTCGCGATTGATGCTGTATTTCTTCGCCACGTTTTCCGCGGTCAACAGCATTGGCATATAGGCGTGTTCGGCGTGTTTCAACACGTTCTCGTCCTGACACTGGCTGCTCCAGTCAAAGTACTTTTGCTGGACTTCGGAGATGTTTTCCTGGCCGCCGGCGACCACGACATTCATACCGTCCACCATGATCTGTTTCGCGGCGGTGGCAATGGCCATCAGGCCGGAACTGCATTGGCGGTCGATGGTTTGGCCGGACGCACTGTAGGGCAGGCCGGCGGCCAGCGGTGACAGCCGGCCGATATTCATGCCAGCACTGCCGGCGTTGAGCACAGAGCCAATAATCACATCATCAACTTCGCGGCCTTCAATGCCCGCGCGTTCAACGGCGTGCCTGATGGCGTGTCCCATCAGTGTTGGGGATTTGGTGTTGTTAAAGGCGCCGCGAAAGGCTTTGCCAATCGGGGTGCGGGCGGTGGAGACAATAACGGCTTCTTTCATGGTCAAATTCCTGGTCGATTCAACGGTGTTCTGCTGACAGTGCAGCGACGGGTATTGGATTGTCCTTTGGAACGGCGCCGATCAAGCGCCGCGGTCTAACGCTTTGAAGGTCTTGCCTTCGGTGACCAACTTCTCCAACAACGGCGCCGGTTTAAACCACTCCTCCCCATAGGCGCCCAATTGCTGGCGGTATTTATTCAGTGCCGCCAACACTGTGTCGAGACCCATTTCGTCGGCGTATTGCATGGGGCCGCCGCGATGGGCCGGGAAGCCGTAACCATTGCAATACACGGTATCAATGTCGCCGGCTCGGTAGGCGATCCCCTCTTCCAGTACCTGGGCACCTTCGTTGATCAGCATATAGATAGTGCGCTCCAGAATCTCCTGGTCCGAGATCTGCCGTTGGTCGATGCCGTGCTCGCGGGCCAGTTCCGCGGCCAGTTCCATTACCTGCGGATCTTCTTGTTTGTCGCGGCCTTCGTAGATATAAAACCCGCGGCCCGTCTTTTGACCGTAACGGCCCAGCTCGTAGAGCTTGTCGCAAATCGCGGCATAGGCCGGGTCGCGCGGGTAAAACGCTTCCTTGTTGCCCTGGCGGGTCAAGTAACCCACGTCGATGCCGGCCAGGTCGATCATGCTGGGCAGCCCCATGGCCAGGCCAAAGTCGTAGAGTACCCTGTCGATCTGGGCGGGACTGGCCCCTTCCAGTACCAGTCGGGCGGCTTCGCGACCGTAGGGTTCGAGAATTCGGTTGCCGATAAATCCCCAGCAGACACCGGCGACGACAGGCACTTTTTTGATGGCTTGGGCCATTTTCAACGTGCTGACAATGACATCGTCAGCGGTTTTGTCGCCGCGCACAACTTCCAGCAGGCGCATAACATTGGCCGGGCTGAAGAAATGCAGGCCGATCACATCTTGTGGGCGCCGGGTGACAGCCGCGATCTCATCCACATCGAGGGTCGAGGTGTTGGTGGCGAGAATGGCGCCGGCTTTACAGACATCGTCCAGGGCTTGAAATACCTTTTTCTTGATATCCATATTCTCGAACACCGCTTCGATCACCAGATCGACATCGGCGATGTCGGCATAGTCAGTGGTAGCGGTTAACAGCGCCATGCGCGCTTTCACCTGTGCATCGCTCAGGCGACCTTTCTGAGCACTGATCTCATAGTTAGTGCGAATGACACCCAGACCGCGCTCCAGGGCATCGGCGTTTAGGTCGAGAATCACGGTGGGAATACCCGCGTTGATAAAGTTCATGGCGATACCGCCACCCATGGTGCCGGAACCAATCACGGCCACTTTGTTCACGGCGCGGGTGGGGGTTTTCGGATCCACACCGGGGATCTTGGTGGCGGCGCGCTCGGCAAAAAAGAGGTGTTGTTGGGCGCGCGCCTGGGGTGTGGCCATACATTCGGCAAACAGCTCGCCCTCTTTTTTCAGGCCCTGCGCCAGTGGCAGGGTACAGGCGGCTTCCACTGCCTGAATACAGCGTTCGGGGGCGTAAAAGCCGCGGCTGCGGCGGGCGATGCTTTTGCGGAAGTCGTCGAAAAAGTGCTCTGGCAGATCGTTGGTGTCTATGTTTATGTCCGCACAATTGCGCAGTGGTGCCTCGGTTTCGACCAATTCCCGGGCGTAGTTGATGGCGGCGGCGAGGAACTTATCGTCACCGGTGTGGATGCGATCGAGCACACCCGCTTCCCGCAGAGCCTGGGCAGGCAACGGCTTGCCTGACGCGATCATCTCCAGTGCCAGTTGGGGGCCGGCCAGCCGGGGCATACGCTGGGTTCCGCCAGCACCCGGGAGTAGGCCCAGGTTTACTTCCGGCAGTCCCAGCTTGGCCTCGGGCAGTGCAATGCGGTAGTCGCAAGCCAGCGCCAGCTCACAACCGCCACCCAGGGCGAGACCGTTAATGGCGGCGATCACAGGTTTTGCAGAAACTTCCAGTGCGTTGCACAGTGCGGGCAGCGAGGGTTCCGCCAGCGCTTTGTCGCTGCCAAATTCACTGATATCGGCACCGCCGCAAAAGAGTTTGCCGGCAGAGGCGATGACAATGGCTTTGACTTGGTCGTCAGCGCTGGCCTTTTCGAAAGCGTCGCGGATCCCGGTGCGCAGGTCTAGTCCGAGGCCATTGACCGGGGGGCTGTTGAGGGTGATCACCGCAATATTGTTGTGGACACTGTAATTGGTTAGATCGGGCATGTAATATAAACCTTGTTGTGTTCTATTAGATTAGAGGAAAGCTGGGCTGCTGGGGGGCAGTGCAGCTACTGGAACCATTCGTCTTTCATATCGAAAGGCGCGGTATCAAAACCCATTAGCAATTCTGCCTGTGGACCGATTTCCGGTAGCTCCCACTGCAGGTAGTAGCGGGCGGCCTGCAGCTTGCCCTGATAGAAGTTGCGGTCATTCTCACCGGTATCGACTCTCTCCAAAGCCGCCGCCGCTTTGATCGCCTGCTGTAACCAGATCCAGGCGGCGAACACCCGCCCGAATAGATCCAGGTAAACGGTGGCGTTGGCCAGGGCGAGATCGGGGTCCTCCGCCAACTTCGCAATCAACGACTGGGTGACTTCATTGAGGGTGCTTTGGGCCTGGGTCAGGGGTTTCACCATCGCTTGGGTGGCGTTCAGCGATTGTGCCTCCGCCAGCGACGCACTTAACTTTTGATTAAACAGTTTGAATCCCGCTCCTTTGTGCAGCAGTAATTTGCGACCGAGAATATCCAGGCCGTGAATCGCTTCCGTGCCCTCATGAATGGGGTTAAGGCGGTTGTCGCGGTAATACTGCTCCACCGGGTATTCGCGAATATAACCGGAGCCCCCCAGTACCTGGATGGCCAGCTCGTTGGCTTTTAAGCCATACTTTGACGGCCAGGATTTGACCATGGGGGTGAGCAGGTCCAGCAGCAGAAAAGCGTTGTGGCGCTCTTCTTCCGTGTCGGCGGTATGGCTGTCTTCAAACAGGGCACTGGCGAACAGGCACATGGCCAGGGCGCCTTCGGCATAGGCCTTTTGTGCCAGCAACATGCGGCGCACATCCGCGTGCTGAATAATATTGACTTGCTTAGATTCGGGATTTTTGTCCGACGGCAGTCGGCCCTGAGGGCGTTGGCGGGCGTAGTCGAGAGAGTAGTTGAAGCCCTGGTAACCCAGCACCGCGGCTCCCATGCCGACACCGATACGGGCTTCGTTCATCATTTGGAACATATACTGCAGTCCCTTATGGGGCTCGCCTACCAGGTAGCCCACGGCGCCCTCTTTTTCACCAAAGCTCAATACCGTGGAGGTGGTGTTGCGGTAACCCATTTTGTGTAGCAGGCCGGCCAACGCCACATCGTTGCGTGAGCCAAGGCTGCCGTCGTCATTGACTAAAAATTTGGGGCAGATGAACAGCGAGATGCCTTTGGTGCCCGCCGGGGCACCTTCGATCTTCGCCAGTACCATGTGCACAATGTTCTCAGTCAGCGACTGGTCACCGCCGGAGATAAACATCTTCTGGCCGAACAAACGGTAACTGCCGTCAGCGACGGGTTTGGCAATGGTTTTGATGTCGGCGAGAGCAGAGCCCTGCCCCGGTTCGGTCAATGCCATGGTGCCGGCAAAACGACCCTCCTGCATGGGCGGTAAAAACGTGGCTTTTTGCTCCTCGCTGGCAAAGGTATTAATCAGGTTGGCAGCCCCGATACTGAGAAACGGATAGCCGGTGGAGGCGATATTGGCGGCGGTAAAATAGGCCATGGCGGCGCGTAGCACTATCTCCGGCATCTGCATGCCGCCGTCTTCAAAGTCGTAGTGGGCGGCCAGAAAACCCGCCTCGGCAAAGGCATCCCAAGCTGCTTTGGTTTCCGGTATCAGGTGCACGGTCTCGCCGTCGAAAGTGGGTTCGTTGGCATCGGCTTTGGCGTTGTGGTTGGCGAAAAACTTCTCCGCTATGGTTTTTGCTGTTTCCAGGGTGGCACTAAACACCTCCCGGGAGTGCTCCTGGTAGCGGGGCCGGTTGAGTAAGGCGTCAGTATTGAGAAATTCGTAAAGTAAAAAGTCCAGATCGCGATCGTTGATCAGAGGTTGGCTCATCGGGCTATCTCGAGTCGTGTAAGGGTATACCCCTATTTTTAACCCAAAAAGTACCCATTGATCAAGGGCAAAATCCGTCTAAAATTAGGGGTAACTACTTATGTGAGTCGCGGTAAAGGTCTGGGCTGGCCGGATTGGGAGCAATAAACTGAATAAAATCAAAGGCATAGAGCTGAGTGAGGAGCGCTACCGCTTTCTGGTGGAACAATCCGGAGAGATGATCAGTACCCACCGGCCCGGCGACTGGGCCTACACTGCCGTCAATCCAGCCATCACTCCCGCCACCGGTTACACCCCGGAAGAGGTGATGGGCAAACCGGCCTATGACTTTTTCCATCCGCAGGACGCGGAGGCGATGAAGAACAAGCTGATACCCGCCATTTACCGCCACGGGGTGCGCACCTTCCGCTACCGCCATCGCCACAAAAATGGTAATTACCATTGGGTAGAGAGCACCCACCGCTCGATTCGCGACGATAAAACCGGTGAGCTCAAGGAAATCATCACTGTCACCCGGGATATCACACCCCAGGTACAGGCGGAGATGGCTTCCAAGCGCTTGGCAGAGGTGGTGGAGGTGTCCACTGATCTGGTGGTGTTCTGCGATCGTCACTTCCAGGTCACCTATATGAATGCCTCCGCGCTGCGGGGATTTGGTCTGGATGCGGAAAGCGGTGGCGTGCGGCTGGACGTATTGACCGGCAGGGAGGATTTTCAAAAAATCAAAACCCTGGCCTGCCAGCTGGCCCAACAAAACGGTGCCTGGCAGGGTAACTTGCGTCTGTCGTCGCCCCGCTTCGGGCAACGCTATATGGTATTGCAGGAGGTGCTGGTGCATCCCCAGCGCAGCTACACCGACAGCGATGACTATTATTCACTGATCATCCGTGATATCACCGAGCAAAAACGCGCCGAGCAGGAGGCCCAACAGCACCAGGCTGAGATTGCCCACGCCTCGCGCCTGATGACGATGGGGGAGATGGCTACCGGTATAGCCCACGAAATCAATCAACCCCTGGCCACCATTCTCAACTACGCCCGCGGTGCCAACCGCCAGGTTGAGAGTGGCCGCCTGTCGGAGATCAGGCAACTGTTGCCAGTATTGGACAATGTTGTGCGCCAGGCACAGCGAGCGGCCGATATTGTCAAACGGCTGCGAGCGCTAGTGAAAAAAAGCCCCTATCAACGGCGAATTGTAGCGATTAATGGTGTGTGCGCCGATGTCGTCGAGTTTCTCAAACACGACCTTCTGCAGAAGGGCATTGCAGTTAAGTTGCTACTGAGCGACCTCGATCCGGTGATTGAGGCCGACCCCATTCAAATGGAACAGGTCTTGATTAACCTGCTGCGCAATGCCATGGATGCCTATGCCACTTTGACCCGGGACGATAAGACCATCGATCTGGAAACCCTGGTTGACGGACAGAGCCTGGTGGTTCGAATAGCGGACCGAGGAGAGGGGATTGACAGCGCTTTATTGCCGCAGTTGTTTGAACCCTATGTCAGCTCCAAAGAGGACGGTCTGGGTATGGGGCTGTCAATTTCCAGAACGATTGTCGAGGCTCACGGTGGCGCCATTGAGGTTGATTCCGAAATCGGCGTGGGCACCCGGTTTGAAATTCGTTTGCCCCTATCTGCCAAATCGGCGGAGTGACAAACAGTTGGTAAGGGGTATAGTCACAGTAGTATGAATAACAAAGTGAGACACGGAGTGAGCAAAGTGCAAACAGTCTATGTGGTTGATGACGATAGGGACTTTCGAGACTCTCTCTCTTGGTTGTTGGAGGGGGCGGGTTACCGGGTGGTGGCCTACCCCAGTGCCGAGGCATTTTTAGAGCATTATCCAGGGGATGCCGGTTGTCTGTTGCTGGATGTGCGTATGACTGGCATGAGCGGCCTGGCTCTACAGCAGGAGATGAACAGGCGCGGTTATTGTTTGCCGGTAATCGTAATCACCGGACATGGTGATATCCCCATGGCTGTGCAGGCGATGAAAAACCAGGCGCTGGATTTTATCGAAAAGCCGTTTGACGACGAGGCGCTGTTAAACCTGGTGGAAAATGCACTTCAGTCAGCCGAGCAGCGTTTTACCCGTCAAAGTAGGCAGCAGATCGTCTCGGCAGCCTGGCAGTCTCTGAGCAAGCGGGAGCGGCAGGTAGCGGAGTTGGTGATCGCGGGTCAAGCGAACCGCGAGATTGCCAAAACGTTGGGTATCAGTATCAAAACCGTTGAAATTCACCGCAGCCGGGTGATGAATAAAATGCAAGCAAAAAATCTGGCGGAGTTGGTCAGCCTGGCCAAAGAGCTGGCGGAAGTGGCCGCGCAGCGCCTGTCAGTTTGATGAACACCCGCGGCTGTCATTTCATAAGCACCCGCGGCAGTCGTTAGCACCAGGCGCCAGTTTCGGCTACCATGTGTGAATAATAAAAACTGTTCTGAGTCCTATGTCCAGTCTAGCAATATTTAGTCAACACACCCGCCTGTTACTCGAGCAGATCGAGAACGACAACTTTCCCACCCTGCTGGTGGACATGTTCAAGGCATTGGTGTCGCTCAACGATGCGTCCATCATTCTCTACCCGAACCAGGATCTGCCCCTGTGTGAATACCTGGAATCACCGTCGGAAGGCGGCAGCCTGCACATGGATCGTTTTATCAAGGCCCCATTTTTGTTGGACCCTTTTTATCAGGCATCGATTGAGGGGCGGTGGGGCTTTTTCCACTTGCAGGAGCTGGCGCCCAAGGGGTTTAAAAAAAGCGAATACTACAACAGCTGGTACCGGCTGTCGGGACTGCACGACGAGTGCGGTTATGTGATAGACACGGGGGCAGGCAACTTTGTGAATATATCCCTGGGGCGCACCATTGATCCGGCCAATTTTCGTAAGACAGAGTTGCAGTTGTTGAGGGATATTACGCCGGTTGTGGATATGCTGGTGCAAAAACGCTGGCGCACGACCGCGGGCAAACAGAATCGCTTGCGATACCAGCTGCAGGCCGCGCTCAACGCTTTTGGTGACAGCTTGTTGACTGAGCGGGAAAAACAGGTTGTTAATATGATTATGCGCGGGCACAGTACCCGCTCTATCTCGGAGCGCTTGTCCATTGCCGTTGAGACGGTCAAGCTGCACCGCAAACACGCCTATGCGAAGCTGGAAGTCAACAGCCAGGCAGAACTCTTTTACCTGTTTCTCGATTCATTGATGAGTGTGGAGGACTACCAGGAGGGTGACGCTCTCGCCACCTACCTGACATTGCGTACCGGGCAGTAATGCCGTCAATCGTGGCCAGTGTTAGAGAGCACTGGCCTTGTCAATTTACAGATAGCTCTCGTATTCCAGCTTGGTGACGTGACGATTGAATTCGTCGTGTTCCTGTTCCTTGACGGCGCTGTAGGTATGTTGAAACGCACCGCCCAAATAGTTTTTGATAAACTCGGATTCGGCAAAACGGGTGCGCGCGAGTACCCAGTAGTTGGGCAGGTCCGGTGGGCACTGGTCGTAAGCGTTGCCCGAGATGGCCGCCGGCGGTACCAGCTTTTGCTCAATGCCGCAGAGCATGCCCGCCAAGATGGCAGCCAGTACCAGATAGGGATTGGCATCGGCGCCAGCTACCCGGTGTTCGATACGTGTCGCCTCCGGTTTGTCGGCCGGCACGCGAACAGCGACGGTGCGGTTTTCGTAGCCCCAGTTGGCGGCCATGGGCGCATGGGAACCACGCTGGAAACGTCGATAGGAATTGAGGTGCGGGGCAAATAACAGCATGCTGTCGGCCATACTCGCCAGGCAGCCCGCAATGGCCTGCTGCAACAGTTCTGTACCTTCGCTCGAGCCGTCGTTAAAGACATTATTGCCGTCTGTGTCCAACAGGCTGCAGTGTACGTGCATACCGTTGCCGGCCAGGTCGCCAAAGGGTTTGGCCATAAACGATGCGCGATAGCCGAACTGCTTGGCCACACCCTTGATCACCCGCTGTAACATCAGGGCCTGGTCTGCGCACAGCAGCGCATCGGCCTGGTGGTAGAGGTTGATCTCGTACTGGGACGGCGCCGCTTCCTTGATCAACGTGTCCACGGGCAGGTCTTGGGCTTCGCACGCGTCGTGGATCGCGTGCATCAGTTCGCCCATGTCCTGCATGGATTCAATCCGGTAGGTGTCGCCGGCTTGCAGCGCGTTGCGATATTCGGACTGGCTGTGGCGGGGCACACCCTGCTCGTCACTCTCCAGCGCAAACAGGGAAAACTCCATTTCAAACGCGGCTACCGGCGTGAGGCCCAGCGCCCGGAATTTGGCCATCAGGGACTTCAGCAAGTGGCGGCCGTCGTAGACACAGGGTTCACCGTTGGTTTCATTAAGCGAGAGCAATACCTGAGCAGTGGGGCGCTTTAACCAGGGGGTGGGTTTGAGTGTCTTGATATCGGCTACGGCGAGGCCGTCGGCATCGCCGCTGTCAAACACAGTGGCTTCCACATCCCTGCCCCAGATGTCAAATGCCAGGGCGCTCAGGGGCAGCTTCAGGCTACCCGCAAACACTTTTTCGATCTTGTCCCGTCCGATCCACTTGCCGCGCAGGCGGCCGTTGAGGTCTGGCAAGATCACCTCGAACATTTCAACGTCCGGGTGCAGTGCCAAGAACTTCTGCAGATCCGTTTCTTGATTCGACATAATGTAGTACAACCTATTTATCCGCTTCTGTGCGTCCATTCGCCGCAGAATACCGTTCGTCCTGAGCATATAAAAAGGGGGAGTTGCCTCCCCCGGAAAGCACTAGAAGTTCATATCAAAAGTCAGGCCGATGGTGCGCGGTTTGGCGGGCCACACCAGGGTGTTCACCAGGCCAAAGCCGCCGGTATCATCGGCGTCGGCGTTTTCCCAGCCACGCTCAAAATACTCTTCCTCGAAGATGTTGGTCGCCCACAGGGTCAGGGTCCACTCCTTATCACTTTCGTAACCGAAGCGCAGATCCACCTGGTCCCAGGAGTCCACTTTGGCCAGTTCAAAGTTGCCTGTGCCACCAAACATTTCGTCCTGGTATACATATTGAGCTGTGTAGAACAGGCTGCCGTTTTTCAGCGGCTGGGTATAGGTGGCGATCAAAGAGCCGCTCCACTCGGGTGCCATGGGCAGCTGGTTGCCCTTGGTGCCGTCGCCTTCTTCGATCTCCTCGGTAATTTCACTATCCTGCCAGGCGGCAGCGGCGCGGATCTCCCAATTCTCGCCCGGTGTCCAGTGGGCGTCCACTTCGATGCCGTGGTTTTCCGCCTCGCCCAGGTTTTTCACCAACTGGGAGCCCGATTCAAAAATGATCAGCTGCAGGTCTTCATAGGTGTAGTTGAAATACGCCGCGTTCAAGTGCAGGCTGCCGTCCAGCAACACAGTCTTGGCGCCGATTTCGTAGCTGGTGGTTTCCTCGGGATCAAACGCCAGCGGCTTGCCGTCGGCCAACAAACCGCCGAACTCAAAGGTGCCATCGTTGGCAATGCCAAAGGTGGAGTAACCGCCGGTCTTGTACCCCTTGGCGGCGTTAAAGTACAAACCGATATCTTCGTTCACCATGTAATTGGCGGCAAAGCGCGGGGTGAACTCGCTCCAGGTATCGTCATCCTGCACAAAGCCGTCGGTGTAGAATTCCCAGGAGAAGGTGTTGCCGAGAGCGCCTCCGCTGTCGAGCACCTGGATTTTCATGTCTTTTCTATCGAGGGTGTAACGGCCGCCGAGGGTGATGTCCAGCGCTTCGGTCACCTGCCAGGTGATGTCGCCGTAGACCGACCAGCCCTCACTTTCCAACTCGTTGATATTGACTTCAGCCTTGTCGGTGAGGATGTCCGCCGGGTCGATATCGTCTTCCCAGTAAGCCTCAAAAATCGGGTCATCACAACCGCTAGCGCCGCCTACGTCATCGGTTTCGATAATGGCAATACAGAGGTGGTCTTCGTTGTAGGCATTGACGAAGGTCGCATCGATCTCTTCCCGGTAAACGCTGGCACCGGCAAACCAGGTGATGGGACCGTCAGCGTCATAGTTCAGGCGGAACTCCTGACTGTAGTAGTCCACCTCCTGCTCCTGGCCGTAATTGTTGGAAAAGAGCGGTGTGCCGTCGAAGTCTTCCAGGTAGTCAAAGTCGTAGGTTTTGTAGCCGGTAATCGAGGTCAGGGTGTAGTTGTCGGAGATATCCCAAGTGATGTTAGCGGCCACGGACAGTATCTCACCCTTGTCGAAGCCCTCGGTGCTTAAGTCCGAGGTTACTTCATCTTCGTCGAGACCGTTATTCGGCGTCCAGTAGACAGACGGGGCCTGCTCCCGATCCTCATAGGTAAAGGTCACAGTGGCATCGACTTCATCGCCGGCGTAGCGCAACGCCAGGCGGGTTGAGGACATCTCTTTCTCGCCCAATTCCTTGCCGTCAAAGGCATTGTCCAGCCAGCCATCGCCTTCGCTCCAGTAGGCCGAGCCGCGGAAATACCACTGGTCGTTGATCGGCAGGTTGATGGTGCCCACCGCTTCCAGCTCACCAAATTCGGCCACGGTAAAGCTCAGGTTGCCTTCAAACTCATCCACCGGTTTATTGGAGAGGATGTTGATGCCGCCGGCAATAGCATTGCGGCCAAACAGGGTGCTCTGTGGGCCTTTGACCACTTCGGCGCGGGCCAGGTCATAAAAGGCCATCTGTACGCCGCCGTTGCGACCGGCCCAGACTCCGTCTTGGAAAATCGCCACTGAGGGGTCGCCGCCGATACCAAAATCGTTGGTGCCGATGCCGCGGATGGCCATGGCATCGATAAAGCTGTCTTCGGTCTTGCCGTTAAAGCCGGGAGTCAGGTCGACCAGGCCGCGGACGTCGCCCACGCCCATTTTGGCCAACATGTCGCCTTCAAAGGCAGACACGGCGACGGGTACTTCCTGTAGGCTTTGTTCCCGTTTCTGCACGGTCACCACTACCTCCTCGATAACGGCGGCCAGGAGTGAGGGGCTGAAGGTCGACAGTCCTAAAACGGAGGCGAGAAGGGGCTGCTTGAGTCGTGAATTCATCATAATCTGCTCTACATATTTGCTGGTTTGTCGGGATTTATTAGTTTTATTTTTGCGGTTATTTCATCCCCACCGGCTAAAGCGATGGATGCTGGTTACCTTATGCCTAACGCGGCAAAGACAAAATAACCCCATAGGGGTGTTCTGTGGACGGCGCAAAACACCCCTATGGGGTTAAGTTCATTTGCTGTTATCTATGCCACACTAGCGGTCATTCCCAAGCTCTGGGACCAAGAGATAACCAGGATTGATAGCGGAGATTTACAATGGCGCAAGCGCATACCACCGAACAATGGCAAACGCTGGACAAGGCACACCATCTGCACCCGTTTACCGACTTTCAGCAGTATGCGAACGGCAATGGCCGCATTATCACCAGTGCCGAGCATATCTATATTGTGGATTCCGACGGCAACCAGATTCTCGATGGCATGTCGGGCCTCTGGTGTTGCAACCTGGGGTACAGTCAGACCCGGATCAGTGAAGCGATTACTCATCAGTTGCAGAAGCTGCCTTATTACAACAACTTCTTTAACTGTTCCAATCAGCCGGCGGTGGCACTGGCCAAGGCGCTGGTGGATGTGACCCCAGAAGGTTTTAACCACGTCTTTTTCTGCAACTCCGGCTCCGAGGCCAATGACACCAATATCCGCCTGGTGCATCGCTATTACGATCTGCTGGGCAAGCCTGAGAAGAAGCACATTATCAGCCGCAAAAACGGCTATCACGGCAGTACTGTAGCCGCGGCCTCTCTGGGCGGCATGGAGTTTATGCACAAGCAGTTTACTGGTCTGTCTTATGTGCACCATATCGCCCAGCCCCACTGGTTTGCCGAAGGGGGGGAGCTGAACCCCGAAGAGTTTGGCTTGCAGGCGGCGCGCGCCCTGGAGCAGAAGATTGATGAATTGGGCGAGGACAAGGTGGCGGCGTTTATTGCCGAGCCGGTGCAAGGGGCCGGTGGTGTGATTGTGCCGCCGGCCACCTACTGGCCCGAGATTCAGCGTATCTGCCGTGAGCGGGATATTTTACTGATCTCAGATGAAGTGATCTGCGGTTTTGGCCGCACCGGTAACTGGTTTGGCTGTGAGACTTTCGGTTACGAGCCGGATCTGATCACCTTCGCCAAAGCGGTGACCAACGGTTACCAGCCCTTGGGGGGCGTGATGGTGGGCGACAAGATTGCCGATGTTCTGCTGGCCCACGAGGGGGAATTTGCCCACGGGCTCACCTATTCCGGCCATCCGGCCGCCTGTGCTGCCGGTATCGCCACCCTGGCGATCCTGCAGGAGAGCCGGATTATCGAAAACAGTGCCCAAACCATGGACTACTTCCAGCAGCAGCTGCGACAGCTGGCGGACCATCCGGTAGTGGGAGAGGTGCGCGGCATGGGGATGTTTGCGGCACTCGAGCTGGTGCGGGACAAGGCCTCCCGCGAACGCCTGGCAGCGGATGCAGCCGGCGCGGTCTTCTGTCGCGACCAGGCTATTGGCAACGGATTAATGGTGCGTGCGGTGGGCGACGCCATCGTCAGCGCGCCTCCCATTATCTGTGACCGCGAAGAAATCGATACCTTGGTGGAGCGTCTGCATCGGGCGTTGGATGCTACAGCAGCCAATTATGGTATTAAATAAACATCCATCAACAACCCGTGAGTGAGCCGCACAGATGACCGATTCCATCACGCACCGCAAGACTCTGGGCCAAAAAGACATGGTGCTGTTTACCGTGTCGGCCATACTGCTGCTCGACACCTTGGCGGCGGCGGCCTCGGTCGGGGCCTCGGCCATCACCTGGTGGGTGTTGCTGGCACTGATCTTTCTCGCCCCCTTTGCACTGATCTGTGCCGAAATGGGCTGTGCCTACCCGGAGCAGGGAGGCATCTACGCCTGGGTGCGGGATGCCTTTGGACGCCGCTGGGCCTCACGGGCCACTTGGGGGTACTGGGTCAATACTGCAGTGTGGGTGCCGGCGATCTATATCCTCTTTGCCGGTATTTACAAACAGCTGTTTGATCCCGAGTTGTCCCTGACGGGGCAGATCACCATCGGCATCGCTCTCACTTGGGTGGCGGTGCTGGTGAACGTGATTACCTTAAACGTGGGCAAGTGGATTCCCAACCTGGGGGCTATTCTCAAGGTGGTTATTTTTATCGCCATCATTGTCGGTGGTTTTCTCTACACTCGGGGCCATGGCATGGCTAACCCGCTGACGCTTGACAGTCTGACACCGGACTGGGGCAGCAGCCTGCAGTATATTCCGGCCATTATATACGGCATGCTGGGATTCGAGCTGGTCAGTGCCGGCAGTGAGGAGATGAAAGATCCGGCCCGCGATGTGCCCCGTTCCATTTTTATCTCCGCGGTGGTGATTATCGTCCTATACGCACTGGGCACTATGGCGGTGCTGGCCGCCATTCCCGCTGACGATATCAACCTTGTGGAGGGATTGATGGATACCCTCCACCTGTTCTTCGGTCAGAGCGCAGCGGGCCAGACGTTGGCACTGGTATTGGGCGTGGCCGCGCTATACACGTTTTTCTCCAACGGCGTCACCTGGGCCATGGGGTGTAACCGGGCCGCCGCGGAGGCAGCTATCGAGGGGGAGTTGCCCAAGTTCTTTGGTCTTGAAAGCAAAACCCGTGGCACACCGGTGGGGGCTGCGGTATTGATGGGCATCGTCAGTACCGTGACCCTGAGCCTGTATGGCTTTATGGCCGGTTCCAACGAAGACCTGTTCTGGTCTCTGTTTGCCTTCAGCGCGGTTATTTTCCTGTTGCCCTACCAGGGGATGCTGCTGGCGTTTGTGAAAATGCGCATTACCGATGCAGACCACCCCCGTCCCTACCGTATACCTGGCGGTTTGGCGGTAGCCCGGGCGCTGGCCTATACCTGCATGACGATATTGGGTTTGAGTATAGTGCTGTTTATCTACACGCCGGGGGTCGGAATCCAGTGGCCGGTGCTGATCGGTGTGGTGGTCACCTTGATCGCTGGTGAGCTAGTGATTCGCTCCGCCGAAGGGCATCGGGTGGGCAGCAATCCCTTGTCCCATGAGGCAGTGTAGAGGACCTGAGCCCAATGGTGTGGCGGGGTCAACTTTTCCGGTGGCGGCCCGGTTTTAATCAACCCACCCACAAGGGCCACAGCAGGTTCCCCACTTGCTTTTTCTGGCAAAGGGCTGTACTGTATATACATACAGTTTCCAGGGGCTCTTGTGATGGCCTTTAACCGTTCTGAAATTGACCAGCGGCCCAGTATTAAAGGGCGGGGTTGCGCCAGCAACCTGCCGGGCAGGTTCGCGACGATTACGGTGGAATTGGAGGATGCAGAGGCGTCTTTGCCCCACCCGGACACCGAATTGCGCCGGGAAACGGCCAAGTCTCTGATTACGCGCAATCAGTCACCGGATGTGCCCTTCCGGCTTTCCATCAATCCCTACCGTGGCTGCGAACACGGTTGCGTATACTGTTTTGCTCGCCCCAGTCACGCCTACCTGGACTTGTCGCCAGGCATCGACTTTGAAACACGCCTCAGCCTCAAGCATAACGCACCGGCGTTGTTTGAGCAGGAGTTGCGCAAGGCAGGTTATCGCTGTGAGCCGATAGCCTTGGGCGTTAATACCGATGCCTACCAACCGGTGGAAAAGGAGCAGGGCATTGTGCGCCGGTTGTTGGAAGTAGCACTGGAATTCCGCCAACCAATGTCGATCATCACCAAGGGCCGATTGATTCTTCGCGACCTGGATTTGCTGGCAGAGATGGCCAGGCGGGGCCTGCTCCACGTGGCGGTCAGCGTCACCACCCTCGACAATGGGTTGAAGCGCATATTGGAGCCGCGCGCGGCCTCACCGGGTGCGCGCCTGCAGGTGATTCGCGAGCTAAGTGCTGCGGGGGTGCCGGTGACAGCTCTGGTGGCGCCGGTGATTCCCGTTATCAATGAGGACGAGTTGGAGGCCATAGTCGCGGCTGTCGGCAAAGCGGGCGCGCATTCGGCGGGCTATATTCTGTTGCGCCTGCCCCATGAAGTCGCCCCGATATTTTCCGAATGGTTGCAGCTCCACTTTCCGCAGCGGGCAGACCACGTCCTGAGCAGGCTCGCCTCGATGCGAGGTGGAAAGCTGTATGATAGCCGGTTTGGGGTGCGCATGACCGGCCAGGGGCCTTTTGCAGAGTTGATCAGGCAACGCTTTCAGTTGGCGCTACGCAAGGCCGGCCTCGGTTCTGGCAAAAGCTTTGACCTGGACTGCAGCCAGTTTAAACCACCGCTGCAAAGCGGCGATCAATTGGCTTTGTTTTAGCTGGACAGGCATCATATAACGCTTAACAAAAGCGGACACAGCCAATGGCACCTCTTCGAGCGGCACGATATTGAATCGGAGTACGTTCCCACCCTGGAGCGGCACGGTGTTCGAAAGTGACCTGACCCGCGGCGGCACGGTCGGGGACGGAGGGACTTCGGCACGGTCGGGGACGGAGGGACTTAAATTTTGACCAGGTTTTTTCTGGGCTAAATTTAATCCCTCCGTCCCCCTCGGAGGGGACCACTCCCCTCTGCCGAGGCACCTATCGCAGGTTACTCCGATCGTGTTTTTTAGGGCTGCGGAGTGAATTTGTGGTGGTGCCTTCGTTTGGTGGGAGTGGCCCCCATTCTAAGGGGACGGAGGGATTTCATTCTAAGGGGACGGAGGGATTTAATTTCGATCACAGGCAACGTGGTCAAAATTAAATCCCTCCGTCCCCGACCGTGCCGGTCCCCGACCGTGCCGGTCCCCGACCGTGCCGCTCCAGGTCAGGTCACAACTTGGCGCCGTGCCGCTTGTAGAGGTGCCATTGGCAATGTCCGCTATTGAACACGCAAGAGACATCATCACGAAAGTTTGAGCCAAATTAACCCACAAACTTACCTGAAGACCCTAAAATTAATATCAGCTGTTTGTGGCAACAGGGAGTCCCTGGCACTTAATCTGCCACAACGAAAAAAGGCCGACCCTTGCGGGTCAGCCTTTTTGAAATTGGTGCCCAGGAGAGGACTTGAACCTCCACGGGGTTGCCCCCACTAGCACCTGAAGCTAGCGTGTCTACCAATTTCACCACCTGGGCGTCACGTCCGGCGCGCGCTTCGTTGCCCGCGTCATCAGTTGAGGCGCGCACTATAATGATCCCATATGGCCTTGTCAATCACTGGCCGTAAATTTTCCCAGAATTTTTAGGGGCGTTGATGATTTTGCGGTATAGTCGCCACCTACAATGGCCCGTACACCGTCACTGGCGGGGGCTTGCAAGCCGTTAATGGCATAAATCAGAGCGGGGTGGCGAGCTTTTGAACGGCACTCTTCAGGGATTATATTTTGAAAAAACGGAAGCCGGGGGTGGATGAAATGTTGAAGGACCCTTATGCGCAGCGCGAAGCTGCCAAATATGACAATCCGATTCCCAGCCGCGAGCATATTTTCCAGGTGCTGGACAACGCCCCTGGTCCCATGACCCACGAACAGCTGTGCGAGGTGCTGGGGCTAGGGGAAGAGGAACAGATCGAGGCCCTGCGCCGGCGACTGATTGCCATGGTGCGGGACGGCCAGTTAATCAGCAACCGCCGTAACGGCTACGCCTGTATCGACAAGCTCGACCTGATTCGGGGGCGCGTGCTGGGCCATAAGGATGGTTACGGCTTTGTGGTTCCTCACGAGGGCGGTGACGATATCTATCTGCATAACCGACAGATGCGTCGGGTGTTCGATGGGGACGAGGTGCTGGTGCGCCTGGCGGGCGAATACCGGGGCAAACAGGAAGGCAAGATTGTCGAGGTGTTGGCCCACAATACCCATCAGCTGGTGGGACGTTATTTTGTCGAAAACGGCATTCACTTTGTGCGGCCGGACAATCCGCGTCTGGTACACGATGTGATGATTGCCCCCGGTGACGGCGGTGGCGCCAGAAAGGGGCAGTTTGTGGTGGTGGAGATTACCCACCAGCCGGCCCGCCAGAGCCTGCCGGCGGGCCGTATCATCGAGGTGATGGGCGACCATATGGCGCCAGGAATGGAGATTGACGTGGCGATTCGCGCCCACCGGATCCCCCACCTCTGGCCGTCGGACGTGCAGGCGGAGGCCGCCATGTTGCCGGCGGAAGTAGCCGAGGCCGATAAGTTACACCGAGTCGATCTGCGACACCTGCCGCTGGTTACCATCGACGGGGAAGACGCTCGTGACTTTGACGACGCGGTCTACTGCGAGAGCAAGAAGTCTGGTGGCTGGAGGTTATATGTGGCGATCGCCGATGTTTCCCACTATGTGACCCGTGACGGTGCTCTGGATCGGGAGGCGGTGGTACGAGGCAACTCGGTCTACTTCCCCGACTTTGTCGTACCCATGTTGCCAGAGGCCCTGTCCAACGGTCTTTGCTCCCTCAATCCCCAGGTCGATCGCCTGTGTATGGTGTGTGAGATGACCGTGAGTGAGGCGGGGCGGGTCAGCGGTTACAAGTTTTACGAGGGCGTGATGCACTCCCATGCGCGTCTGACCTATACCCAGGTGGGACTGATGCTGGAGGCCAAAGGCAGCAAACGCAAAGGTCTGCTGAGGCGTGTGGCCGCCCGGGTGGCAGGGATGGCCGGGCGCGATGGCGGGGCAGCGGCCGAGGTTGCGGACCTGCGCCGAAAGTTTGCCGCGGTGGCGCCACATGTGGATGAGTTGCACAACCTGTATCAGGCGTTACGTGCCGCCCGGGATGCGCGCGGGGCGATTGACTTTGAAACCACAGAAACCCGCATTTTGTTTGATGAAAGCCGTAAAATTGATCGAATCGTGCCGGTGGAGCGTAACGATGCCCACAAGCTGATTGAAGAGTGCATGTTGAGCGCAAACGTGTGTGCGGCCCGCTTTTTGGAAAAGCACGGTATTCCCGCGCTCTACAGGGTGCACGAGGGGCCTGGCGAGGAGAAGCTGGGCAATTTACACGAGTTCCTGGGTGAGTTGGGCCTCAGTATGCGCGGCGGTAAGAAACCCAAACCCAGGGATTTTCAAGAGGTGTTATTGCACATTGGCGATCGCCCGGATGCCCACCTGATCCAGACGGTGATGCTGCGCAGTATGAGCCAGGCAGTCTACCAACCTGACAATGAAGGGCATTTTGGCCTCGGTTATACCGCATATACCCATTTTACCTCCCCTATCCGCCGGTATCCTGATCTGCTGGTGCACCGTGCCATTCGCTATGTGGTGCGTTCCAACATTGAGAGCAAGCAGGTGAAGCGGGTCGAGGGCGCCAAGCCGCTGCCTCAAAAAAACATCTACCCCTACGGTCTGGAAGAGATGCTGAAGTTTGGTGAAAGCAGCTCCATGACCGAGCGTCGGGCGGACGAAGCCACCCGCGATGTCACCAGCTGGCTCAAGTGCGAATATCTGCAAGACCATGTAGGTGATGTATTCGAAGGAGTGGTCAGCGGTGTGACCGGTTTTGGCCTGTTTGTGGAACTCAAGGACATCTATGTGGATGGCCTGGTTCATATCACCGCCTTGCCTCACGACTATTACCACTTTGACGCGGCCCAGCACCGCCTCGTGGGCGAGCGCACGCGGCGCATGTTCCGACTCGGGGATGAGTTGGTGGTGCGGGTGGTTCGGGTCGATCTGGATGATCGCAAGATCGATTTTGAGCTGGAAGAGGTCCAGCCCCGGCGCCGTAAAAAAAAAGTAACCGATAGGGACGACAAGGTCGAGGTTTCCGGGCGTGCCCGGCAGTTGGCTGACGAGTTTACCCAAGGGCAGGCACGCAAGGGCAAAAAGTCGGCTGCCGCGAAGAAGGTCCGAAGCAAAAAGAAAACCGCGTCCTCCAGCGGGGCTGGGGCTGATCAAGGCGTCTCCCCGAAAGGCGCTTTGGCTAAAAAAACTAAAAAAAATAAGACGGATAGCAAAGGTCACCGTGTGCGCAAAGCCAAGACCGCAAAGCCCAAGGCTGCGAAGGCCAGGAAATCCGCCCCCAAAAAAGCTGTACCGGGAAAGCGCAAGGCCCGTAAATAAGCTAACGCAAGTAGGTTGAAACAGTATTTTGAAAAACAGAGAGATCGTTTTTGGCTTGCACGCCGTACAGGCCCTGTTAAAAAGCGCACCCCAGCGTATTCTGGAGTTGCGGGTGCAAAAGGGGCGTCAGGATCAGCGTCTGCAAAAGGTGTTGCAGGCGGCCGAGCGTAATGATATCGGCCCCATTGCTGTGACCCGCCAAAAGCTGGACCAACTGGTCGGTGACGAAAACCACCAGGGGGTGGTGGCCCTGTGCCGTCCCGGGGAGACCCACGACGAAGCTTTTCTCTTGCGGCTGCTGGAAGGCTTGACTCGCCCGCCATTCCTGCTGGTGTTGGACACCATTACCGACCCTCACAACCTGGGGGCCTGTATGCGCACTGCCGAGGCCGCCGGTGTCGATGCCGTGATCGCACCCAAGGACAAGGCGGTAGGGTTGACGGCCACAGCCCGCAAGGTTGCCTGCGGGGCGGCGGAGGTCTTGCCCTTTGTACCGGTGACTAATCTGGCCCGCACGCTTAAAAAGCTGCAGGAGCAGGGGGTGTGGCTGATCGGCGCCGCGGGCGAGGCCTCCAAGTCGGTGTACCAGGCGGACCTGCGCGGCCCCCTGGCGCTGGTTATGGGGGCCGAGGGTACTGGCTTGCGCCGCCTGACGCGGGAGCATTGTGACGGACTGATCAATATCCCTATGGCGGGAGAGGTGAGCAGCCTCAATGTTTCTGTCGCTACCGGGGTGTGTCTGTTCGAGGCCGTTCGACAGCGCCAGGATTAGGCCTCTGGGGTTGGCTAAACTTGCATCGAGTCAATGAACCCCCTAGAATACGGCGCCCCCAACTGGCCAGGGGTTCTTTAACATAGAGAAAAGTGGCCCTCCTTGCCTCACCGCCAGCCCGAAAGTGGCTCAAGAGCGGGAGGCTTCAACCCGTAAGGAGCAACAATGCGTCATTACGAAATCATATTTCTGGTGCACCCAGATCAAAGCGAGCAAGTGCCCGGCATGATCGAGCGTTACACTGCTGCTATCAATAACGATGGCGGACAGGTTCACCGCTTGGAAGACTGGGGCCGCCGCCAAATGGCTTACTCCATCAACAAGATTCACAAGGCTCACTATGTTCTGATGAACGTGGAAGCCACTGAAGCCGCGATGGAAGAGCTGACCACTAACTTCCGTTACAACGACGCCGTGCTGCGTAACCTGGTAATCCGCACCGACGAGGCTGTCACTGAAGAGTCTCCGATTCTGAAGGCGGAAAAAGAGGGTCGCGAACGCAAAGGACGCCCAGAGCGTCGTGAACGTCGTGAAGAGTCTGCTGCTGAAACTGCAGAAAAAGCACCCGCCCAGGAAGACGCTGCACCTGCAGCTGATGCCGGCGAAGAGTAAGAAGGAGACTGATTCATGGCACGTTTTTTCCGTCGTCGTAAGTTCTGCCGTTTCACCGCCGAAGGCGTCAAGCAGATCGATTACAAAGATCTGGACACCCTGAAGGCCTATATCTCTGAAACTGGCAAAATCGTACCTAGCCGTATCACAGGTACCAAGGCCAAGTATCAGCGTCAGTTGGCTACCGCTATCAAGCGCGCTCGCTACCTGGCCCTGTTGCCTTACACGGATCGTCACGAGTAAAACATCCCCGTGCGCGCGCTGGCAGAATTTATTATGCGTGGGCGCGTGCAGGCCGCAGTGGTCGCCCTGCTCGGCAGTTGGTTTCCACTGATTAGTCCGGCCACGGTGGCGCTGGTCTGCCTGCGGCGCGGCGCCACTGATGGATTACAGATCCTGGTGTGGGCGCTTTTGCCCGCTGCCGTTGCCCTGGTGGCTAGCCACCTGGGACCGCTGATGGCGATGGCCACAGTGGCGGGTTTGATCGCGGTGTATCTGGCCGCCCTGCTGCTCAGAAACAGCGTCTCCTGGGCCTATGCGATGATGGGGCTGGTAGCGCTGAGCACTCTGGCCGCCTTGTTGCTGGCGATGATGGTGCCGGACCCGGTGCAGGGATTGACCGAGGCCCTGGGCGGTGTGATGGAGCAGATGCAGACCCAGGCCCCTGAAGCGCAGGCGCCGACCGTGGCGCTGCCCAGCGAGACCTTTGTAGTGGGCCTGATCGCTTATGTGATAGCGCTGAATGGCCTGATGAGCTTGCTGTTGGCGCGCTGGTGGCAAGCGGTGCTGTACAACCCTGGTGGCTTTCAGGCAGAGTTTCACCAGTTGCGGTTAACGGCGCCCCAATCGCTGGTTTGTATGGCTGCTGCCCTGTACTGTCTGGCACAGCCGAGTGATTACCATACTTGGGGCAGTGTGTTTGCGCTACCGCTGGTGATCGTCGGGGTAGCCATAGTGCACTACACGGTCAAGGCGCTGAAGTTGGGCGGGCATTGGCTGGTGATGTTTTATTTGGCGGTACTGTTTTTTAGTCCGGTGGCCCTGGCTTTAACAGTGATCGCTTTTGTGGATACGTGGGTAAATATTCGCGGGCGCATTAAGCCCAGAGTCTAGTCCCGATTGAGGCTGGACTTTGAGATGATCAAAAAGTGATCGCGATAAATTGCAATTTGAATGGCATTGTTTCGGACGTTGAATCGATACCGGAGGGGTGCCAAGTCGGCCTGGTGACTATGTTAATCAGGCTCGCAACATTAGAGGGTAAACGAGATGGAAGTTATTCTGCTCGAGAAAGTAGGTAAGCTGGGTGCGATCGGTGACAAGGTTGCCGTTAAGGCCGGTTTTGGCCGCAACTACCTGATCCCCCAGGGCAAGGCTGTTGCCGCTACCGAGGCCAACATTGCCGAGTTTGAAGCGCGTCGCTCCGAGCTGGAAGCCGCCGCTGCTGAAAAACTGTCTGGTGCGCAAGCACGCGCTGAGAAACTGGTTGAACTGGCTGTGACTATCGCTGCCAACGCCGGTGACGAAGGCAAGCTGTTTGGTTCTATCGGTACTCGTGATATCGCCGATGCGATCACTGCTGCTGGTGTTGAAGTGGCCAAGGCTGAAGTTAAGCTGCCGGCCGGTGCTCTGCGTGAGGTTGGTGAGTACGACGTCGATATTCAGCTGCACGCCGATGTGACCCAGGCGGTCAAGGTGTCGGTTATCGCTGAATAATCACAGCGTTATCAATACTGCTGCCGGTTACTGATTTGCGTTGAGCATACATAGGTGTGCTCAGACACGTAGTCGGCGGGCAGTGACACAAAGCGGGTGTTGTTCTGTGGTTGTAAACTGCAGGGCGGCGCCCGCTTTGCGTTTAATCATCCCCAATTTTTACCGTACATCGCGCTGTCTGCCGCACGCTTGGCATTGCCTGTGACCGTGTCGGGCCTGTAATATGGTCGGCCTATTTTGAAATCAGTAATCCACTATGTCTGATCCCTATTACGAGCCGGAATTGCCCCTCAACGACAGTGTACCTCTGTCAAGGGATCAGGGTGCCCCCGATGTGGCACTGCCACACTCCATCGAGGCCGAACAGGCGGTGCTCGGTGGCTTGATGCTGGACAACGGTCGCCTGGATGCGGTGGCCGAGGTGTTGAGTGAAGCGGATTTCTTCAAGCGGGACCACGCCCAGATCTACAGCATGATGGTGAAACTGGCGGAGGCGGACCAGCCGCTGGACGTCATTACCCTGTCGGAGGAACTGCACAAGCACGATCAGCTGGACGGGATTGGCGGTCTGGGTTATCTGACAGAGCTCGCCCGCAATACCCCCAGTGCAGCTAATATCGCCGCCTACGCCCGTATTGTGCGGGAGCGTTCCACCCTGCGACAGCTGATCTCCGCGGCCAGCGAAATCAGTCGCAGCAGTATGAACCCTGCGGGTCTTGATTCCGACGATCTGTTGCAGCTGGCGGAAAAAAAGGTGGCGGAAATCGCCGAAGACCGCCCCAAGGAGGGCGGCTTCCTGGGGGTCAACAGCCTGCTGAAGTCCACCGTCGAAAAAATCGACGAACTGTTCCGCTCCGACAGCGAAATTACCGGTCTGTCGACGGGCCTGACGGAACTGGATACCCGCACCTCGGGCTGGCAGCGGGGGGAGATGATTATTCTGGCGGCGCGCCCTTCGATGGGGAAAACCGCCCTGGCACTCAACTTTGTTGAGGCTGCGATTATGACCCAGGAAAAGCCGGCTCTGGTGTTCAGTATGGAAATGCCTGCCGACGCCCTGATTATGCGGATGCTCTCCTCTATCGGCCGTATCGACCAGGGCAAGATCCGCAATGGCCAGCTGACCGAAGAGGACTGGCCCAAGCTGTCGGCGGCGGTGGCGAAAATGAAAGACAAGCCGTTGTATATTGACGATACCGCCGGTCTCAGCCCCCAAGAGGTGCGCGCCCGCACCCGCAAGGTGGTGCGCAGCCACCAAAACCAACTGTTGAAAAGCAACCCGCAGTTGCCGTTGGAGCAGGCCGAGGCCCAGAGTATGCCGGGTTTGATCATGATCGACTACCTGCAGCTGATGCAGGTGCCGGGTTCTTCTGAGGGGCGTACCCAGGAGATCTCTGAGATTTCCCGTTCTTTGAAAGCGATTGCCAAGGAATTTGAATGTCCGGTCATTGCCCTGTCCCAGCTTAACCGGGGAGTGGAGCAACGTCCCAACAAGCGCCCCATGAACTCCGACCTGCGGGAATCCGGGGCGATCGAGCAGGACGCGGACGTGATCCTGTTTATCTACCGCGACGAATACTACAACGAGGACAGCCCCGACAAGGGGGTGGCGGAGCTGATTGTCGGCAAGCAGCGTAACGGTGAGGTGGGGACCTCCCGAGCCGCTTTTGTGGGCAAATTCACCCGCTTTGAAAACCTGGCGCCGGAATATTTCCAGCAGGATGAGTATTAGCATTGCGCCACTGTTTGGATGACGCATACCGTGCGGGCACGGGTGACCGGCCCTGATATAGAGGAAAGTACATGCACGTTTACCACCATATCCAGTCTATCCGGGATGCCCTCGCCAAGGAGCGAGCTGCCGGCAAGCGCATCGGTTTTGTGCCCACCATGGGTAACTTGCACCAGGCCCATATCGAACTGGTCAACATTGCCCAGCAGAGCAACGATGTTGTGGTCTGCTCAATTTTTGTTAACGGCTTGCAGTTCGGGCTCAATGAAGACTGGGACAAATACCCGCGCACCTTTGAAGCCGATTGCGCCAAATTGCGCGAAGTGGGGTGCGATTACCTGTTCCACCCTGATGACACCGAGATGTACCCCAACGGTTTGGACACCCAGACCCGGGTTGTCTGCCCCACCATGACCGATGTGCTCTGTGGCGCCAGCCGCCCCGGCCACTTTGAAGGGGTGACCACAGTGGTGACCAAGCTGTTCAATATTGTGCAGCCGGATGAGGCGGTCTTTGGGATTAAGGATTACCAGCAGCTGGCAGTGATTCGCCGCATGGTGGAAGATCTGTGTATGAATATCCAGATCACCGCAGCGCCTATTCACCGGGAGAGCGACGGCCTGGCCATGAGTTCCCGCAACAGCTATATCACCGAGGACGAGCGACCCAGAGTGAGTCAGCTGAACAAGAGCCTGTGCTGGGTTCTAGAGCAGATCAAAAATGGCGAGCGGGATTTCCCGGCAATGGAAGAGGAGGCCAAAACCCAGATCGAGGCGGCGGGCTTTAAGGTCGATTACTTTTCCATCTGCAATAGCCGCTCCCTGGAGCCGGCTGCGGAAGACGATCTGGAAATTACCGTTCTGGGTGCCATGTACACCAGTGGGGCCCGGTTGATCGACAACCTTTCAATCGATCTCAACAGCTAGTTCCACACAACACTAGTTGCTGAAAAAATACCCGCTTAAGCGGGTATTTTTTTGCCTGCCGGGACTCGATTGTCGCTACTCCTAAAAATCGGCTAGCATTGAAAGAGTGCTAACCGGCCAAGCCCATTACTCAATAACGACAGGGAGCGAATCATGTCCCAATTTCCCACCTATCCCGTGCCTGAAGCCTTTGCGGCCTCTGCCCATATCAACCTGGAACAGTACCAGGCCATGTACCGGCAGTCCGTTGAGGATCCCGATAGCTTTTGGGCAGAGCAGGCCAAGCAGTTTCTGACCTGGGAGCAGCCCTGGAGTCGTGTTTGTGACTACGACCTTCGCAAAGGGGAGGCGAAGTGGTTTGAAGGCGGCAAGCTCAATGTTACGGTGAACTGTATCGACCGCCATCTGGCGGCCCGTGGCGATCAGGTGGCCATTATCTGGGAGGGGGATGAGCCCTCCGACGATAAAAAGATCACCTACCGGGAGTTGCATACCCAGGTGTGTCGCCTCGCTAATGTGCTTAAGGCCCGAGGTGTAAAAAAAGGTGATCGGGTGTGTATCTATATGCCCATGGTGGTAGAGGCGGCCTACGCCATGTTGGCCTGCGCCCGCATCGGTGCGGTGCACTCGGTGGTGTTTGGCGGCTTCTCGCCCGATGCCCTCAAGGACCGCGTTCTGGACTCCGACTGCCAGACATTGATCACCGCGGACGAGGGAGTGCGCGGGGGTAAGAGAATTCCCCTTAAAGCCAACGCCGACAAAGCCTTGGCAAGCTGCCCCAATGTGCACACCTGTCTGGTGGTGCAGCGAACCGGTGGCGACATTCATTGGAGCGACGGCCGGGACGTCTGGTACCACGAGGCGGTGGCCGCCGCCGAAGACACCTGTGCCCCCGAAATCATGGATGCGGAAGATCCGCTGTTTATCCTCTACACCTCCGGCTCCACCGGCAAACCCAAAGGCGTCTTGCACACCACCGCCGGTTATTTGCTGCAGGCAGCCATGACCCACAAGTATGTGTTCGATTATCAGGAGGGGGATATCTACTGGTGCACCGCCGATGTGGGCTGGGTGACCGGTCACACTTATATCGTCTACGGCCCACTGGCCAATGGCGGTATCACCCTGATGTTTGAAGGGGTACCTACCTACCCGACCGCGTCACGTTTCTGGGAGGTGGTGGACAAACACCAGGTAAACACCTTTTACACCGCCCCCACTGCCATTCGCGCACTGATGGGCGTCGGCGATGAGTTGGTGACCAAAACCTCCCGCCGTTCATTGAAGTTGCTGGGCACTGTGGGTGAACCCATCAACCCCGAAGCCTGGGAGTGGTACTACCGGGTGGTGGGCGACAACCGCTGCCCGATTGTGGATACCTGGTGGCAGACCGAAACCGGCGGCCATATGTTAACGCCGTTGCCCGGCGCCATTGCCCTTAAACCCGGCTCCGCTACCGTGCCTTTCTTTGGGGTGCAGCCAGTGCTGTTGGACGGCGATGGCAAGGAGATCGAAGGTGCCGGCGAAGGCAGTCTGGCGATCAAGGCCTCCTGGCCCAGCCAGATTCGCACCGTCTACGGCGACCACCAGCGGTTGGTGGATACCTATTTCTCCGCCTACCCCGGTTATTACTTTACCGGCGACGGCGCCCGTCGTGATAAGGACGGCTACTACTGGATTACCGGTCGTGTGGACGATGTGTTGAATGTGTCGGGTCATCGCATGGGCACCGCGGAGATCGAAAGTGCTCTCGTGTTGCACGACAAGGTGGCAGAAGCGGCGGTAGTGGGTTACCCCCACGATATCAAGGGGCAGGGCATCTATTGTTACGTGACCCTGATGAGCGGCGAAGAACCCAGCGAGGCGCTCAAAAAAGAGTTGGTGGGTCTGTGCGTGCAGGAGATCGGTCCCATCGCCAAACCCGATGTGATCCAGTGGGCGCCCGGTCTGCCCAAGACCCGCTCCGGAAAAATCATGCGCCGCATCTTGCGCAAGGTGGCGGCCAATGAGCTGGACAATTTAGGGGATACCTCTACGCTGGCCGACCCATCGGTGGTGGAGGAGTTGATTCAAAATCGGGCCAATAAATAACGCTGGCTGCGTTCTGCTAAACTTCGAGCTACCTTTAGCGGATAACATTAGGCCGCTTTGGCCTGATGTTGTCAGGGAAGAGACAGGTTGGTCATATTTGTCTTCTCATTTATTGGGTAATTCTTTTTCGCCTTGTGACTCTATAAATGCGCCCGGTCTTTCCATTGAAGGGTTAAGCCTGTCCAGTGTGCCAACATCCAATACCGGCGAGGCGTCAATATGTTGTGCATCCATCATGAATGCCACCCGCTGTAATGCGGAGATGATCATGGTTTGTTCCCATTCCTGCAAATCGGAAAATTGACGTGCAAATTGCTCCTGTAAGGGCATAGGGGCATCTTTCAGCACCTCCAGGGCATGCTCGGTGAGATAGGCGTGCACTTTCCGTTTGTCTTGCTCCGACCGTTCCCGATACACAAGGTTACGTTTTTCCAATCGGTCCAGGATAGTGGTGACCGTGGCCTGACTAAGGCTAACTTCAGAGGCGAGTTCGCCAATAGTCACTTCGCCTTTGTCTCTAATCGCCTGTAGGAGCAAGATTTGTGGTGCTGTCAAACCACTGGTTTTGGCCAGGTATTTTGAGTGCAGGTCTGTGGCTCTAATGACGCGGCGCAACGCGACGAGTACTTCTTCGATACGATCCAAATCAATCCCCTCAGTGATGAGATGAATAATGGCGGAATTATATCCGATAAGGTTTTCGATGCCGATAGCCCCGTTGAATGAGAGGCGGGGGTAAAAGTACTGCTCGTTATTCAGGCAGAAGCAGCTCCACTGCGACTTATTAAACTCTCATGAGCTCAAATCAATCTTCCGGAATATTGTGATTTGTCCATTCAATATCCTTAGTGTACAATATTTATAGCTCTAAACAATGGCGTCGCTAATCAGGCATATTCTTGCCAAATATCCGCAATATACCGATTAATTAGTGAACTGCGTGTCAATTTTTATTGTTATTTGAGCCGATTTATATATTGAGAGCTAAATGAAAGGGTTAAATATAAATAGCGTGAACACCACTCCTCAAGACATCAACTTTCGAAAGCCTTTTCCGGAAGACGGGATGGCAGTTTTTCAGTTAATCGAGCAGTGTCCGCCTCTGGACACAAACTCGGTCTATTGCAACTTATTGCAATGTAGCCACTTTGCGGACACATCGGTCGCGGCCCATATGGCGGGCCAGTTAGTGGGATTTATCTCCGGTTATTTGATCCCGGAGCGGCCAGAGACCCTGTTTGTCTGGCAGGTGGCTGTGGCCGAACGCGCCAGGGGGATGGGGCTGGGCACCCGGATGTTGACGCATATTCTTAATCGCCCACAGTGCCGCAACGTCACCCACCTGGAAACCACCATAACCGAGACCAACAGCGCTTCCTGGGCTCTTTTTCGGGGGCTGGCGGACAAGCTTGATGCGTCACTCAGCACCCGTGTCATGTTTGACCAGGAAATACATTTTAACGGCGGGCATGAGACCGAGCAGCTTGTCCGCATCGGCCCTGTCGACAGGGCTGCCCTGCGTCGCCATATCACGGAAAACGCAGCTTTCGCTTCGTAAAATACAGGAGATACAGCTATGAAAATTTTTGAGGAAATCGAATCGGAAGTGCAGAGTTATGCCCGTTCCTTTCCGCGAGTGTTCAATCGCGCCAAAGGCGAGTTTTTGTACGATGAGGAGGGTGGCGAATACCTGGACTTTTTGGCCGGTGCCGGCACCCTGAATTACGGCCACAACAATCCGGTTTTCAAGGAAAAACTGCTCGACTATATCAACAGCGACGGCATCACTCACGGGCTGGATCTGCATACCCGGGCAAAAGGGGAGTTCCTGGAGTCCTTTAACGAAAAAATACTGAAACCGCGCCATCTGGATTATGTCGTGCAGTTTACCGGCCCCACGGGCACTAATGCCGTGGAAGCGGCGATCAAACTGGCGCGCAATGTAACCGGCCGTGAAATTATTGTAGCCTTTACCAATGGTTTCCACGGTGTCACCCTGGGAGCCTTGGCCGCGACCGGTAACTCCCACCACCGCGGAGCGGCGGGCGTCAGCCTGAATGGCACTGTGCGTATGCCCTACGACGGTTATCTGGGGGAGGATATCGATACCACTGCCTATCTGGACAAGGTGCTCTCGGACTCCAGTAGCGGTGTGGATAAACCGGCGGCAGTGATTGTCGAGACGGTACAGGGCGAGGGAGGCATCAATGCCGCCAGCTTTGCATGGCTGCGCAACCTGGAAGGGGTGTGCCGAAAGCACGGCATTTTGCTGATCATTGATGATATCCAGGCTGGCTGTGGCCGCACCGGCACCTATTTCAGTTTTGAAGAGGCGGGTATCAAACCGGATATTGTGACCCTGTCCAAGTCGCTGGGTGGCTATGGCTTGCCATTTGCCGTGGTGCTGTTTCGCCCGGAGCTGGATCAGTGGAAACCGGGCGAGCACAACGGTACCTTCCGGGGTAATAACTTCGCCTTTGTTACCGCCAAGGCGGCGCTGGATCACTACTGGTCAGATGATCGCTTTGCGAAGGAGATAAAACGCAAAGGCGAGTACATTTCAAGGCGCCTGGAGGCGATTGTGGCGAAATATGGTGAAGGCCATTTCACCACCCGCGGTCGCGGCATGTTCCAGGGCATTAATTGTGTCAATGGTGATATAGCAGCCAAAATCACACGCAAAGCCTTTCAGAAAGGCCTCATCATTGAAACCAGTGGTGCCGATGATCATGTTGTGAAGTTCTTGTGCCCGTTGATTATCAGTGACGTCAGTCTCAAAAAAGGCATCGATATCGTCGAACAGGCCATTAAGGAGGTCTGTGCCAAGGAGGACGCTATTCCCGAAGAGATCGATTACTTCGATTTGGATCGTCTGGCCAGCTAGTGTTGCTGGTGCAGGGGCGCGAATTGCGTGTGCCCGGTGGTGAAATTGCCACTGTCAGCGGTTCACAGCTTATGATTATTGAAATGCAGCTCATTTTTAAGCAGGAAAAATAGTAATGATCGTTAGACATTTACACGAGGCAGAAAAAACCGATCGCAGAATCGTATCGCCGGACGGCAACTGGGAGAGCACGCGGTTGCTGTTGAAGGAGGACAATATGGGCTTCTCTTTCCATATCACCACCATTTATGAAGGTGCAGATTTCAAGATGCACTATCAAAACCATCTGGAGTCCGTGTACTGCATGTCAGGGGAGGGGGAGGTTGAAACGCTTGCTGATGGCAAGCGCTACCCCATTAAGCCGGGTACCGTATACATCCTGGATAAGCATGACAAGCACATATTGCGTGCTTTTAAAGAAATGAAAATGGCCTGTGTTTTTAACCCGCCACTGAATGGCAAAGAGGTGCACAATGCCGAAGGGGCTTATGAGCTGGACGCAGAGACCGTGACAGAATAGCGGGAGGCGTTATGGCGAATAAACCGGCGCAAAATGCATTATCTGCCAGCAGCAAAGATATCTACCCGTCCCGCGGTGGCCGTCAGGCAGCTTTCCACGAGCGCATGGATCCGGTTGTTTATGCCTGCGGTCAGGGTGGCGGCCCCCTCGAGTCGTCATTGGTCCAACAGTTTGACGAGCAGGGTTTTCTGGTGCTTGAGGGGGTTTTTGCCGCTGAGGAGGTGGCTGCCTTCCAGGCGGAGTCGGTTCGCCTGCGCCGTGACAGGTCGGTCAATGACGGCGGTGAAGTCATCACCGAGCCGGGCAGCGGTGATGTGCGCTCTGTGTTCAAAGTGCATGAAGTTAGCCCAGTCTTTAGAAAGCTGGCCAGGGACAACCGGCTGGCCGCTGTTGCGCAGTATTTGCTGGGCGATCAGGTCTATATTCACCAGTCGCGCCTCAACTACAAGCCCGGCTTTCGAGGCAAGGAGTTTTACTGGCACTCGGATTTTGAAACATGGCATGTGGAAGACGGTATGCCGCGCATGCGCGCATTAAGTATGTCGATTACGCTAACCGACAATTACCATCACAATGGACCTTTGATGCTTATTCCCGGCTCGCACCGGCAGTATGTGGTTTGCGAGGGCGAAACCCCTCAGGACCACTTTAAGTCATCGCTTAAAAAACAGGAATACGGTGTCCCCAGTGACGACTGCCTGAGCAAATTGGTCGACGCCGGCGGTATTGTGGCGGCAACGGGCAAACCGGGCAGCGTTATTATCTTTGACTGCAATATCATGCATGGCTCCAACGGCAACATCACGCCCTATCCACGCTCCAATGTGTTTTTTGTCTACAATGCCTTGGGCAATAAAGTGGTGTCACCATTCTGTGATCAGCCGCCGCGCCCGGAGTATATCTGCAGTCGACAGTCTATCGAGCCGGTTGTTCCGCAAGCCAATGAGGGCACCTATGGATGACAAGGACCGGGAACTGCTGAACTAGGGATGGAGGCCATTCACCCCAGGGCTGCCAAGGGGTTGCGACAGAACAATATTCCCTTGCGCGTCAAGAACACCTTCGAGTCGGATTACAGCGGGACCTTGATCGCCGGTGATTATACTTGCGATACATCCTGTGTCGAAATCATTGCCGGTTGCAAGGGTGTATATGCCTCGCGTTCTAGCCTGCAGCTCATCCCTAAAAAATAATTGCCCTACGAGGTCAAATAGACCCCAATGATCGTATCTTTTATGATTTGCCTGCTGGGTTTTACCCTGATCGGTCTGTCATCGCTGTGGAAAAGTCGCGGCACCCGGCACGACTATTATATCGCCAGTGGCGCCATCAAGCCCTGGCTGGTCGGCTTGTCGGCGGTGGCCACCAATAACAGCGGTTATATGTTTATCGGGGTGATCGGTTACACCTATGTGACCGGCCTGGCGTCCATATGGTTGATGTTCGGCTGGATCGCCGGTGACTTTCTGGCTTCCCTGTTTGTTCACGCCCGCCTCAGGCGGGCAACCGCACACACCGGAGAAGTCAGCTATGCGGGGGTACTCAGCAACTGGTACGGCGGCAACCACAGCGGTTTGCAGCGCCTGATCGGGCTGATCTCGTTAGTATTCCTGCTGGCCTACGCCAGTGCCCAGCTGGTGGCCGGGAGCAAGGCGTTGCATGTGCTGTTTGACTGGCCCGCCTGGGCGGGGGCGGTGATGGGCGCGGTTTTGGTGACCCTGTACTGTTTTGCCGGGGGCATTCGCGCTTCCATCTGGACTGATGCGGCGCAATCCATCGTCATGATCTTTGCCATGGGGTTGCTACTTTTGGTGGCCACCAGTGCCCTGGGCGGTATCGAGAACACTATCGGGCAGATGCAGGCGGTGTCCGGATTTCTAGACTGGTTTCCCCGGGATCTGGCGCTGCCCGGTCTGGCCGGCGGAGCCCTGTTTGCCATCAGTTGGTTGTTTGCCGGCCTGTCGGTAGTCGGCCAGCCCCATATCATGGTGCGTTTTATGACGCTCGCCGACAGCGGCAAGATGCGACAGGCGCGTTACTGGTACTATCTCTGGTTTTTGGCGTTCTATGCCATGGCCACCGGCGTGGGCATGCTGTCGCGCGTTTATCTGGCCGACAGCGGCAGTTTCGATGCAGAGCTGGCCCTGCCGACGATGGCGCTGGAACTGCTACCACCGGCACTGGTGGGGCTGATTCTGGCGGGTATCTTTGCCGCTACCATGTCGACTGCCGACTCCCTGGTGCTGAGTTGCTCCGCGGCTATTACCCATGATCTGCTACCCCATAACATCGAGCGTACGGGCCTGCTGAAATTGGCGACCGTGGCGATTACCCTGGCAGCGTTGGGACTGGCGCTGCTCAATAACCAGAGTGTGTTCAACATGGTGATTCTGGCCTGGTCGGGGTTGGCGAGCGCCTTTGCCCCACTGTTGATTATGTTGTGCCTGGGCCAACGCCCCGGCCAATGGCTGAGTATTCTGGCTGTGTGTATCGGCTTATTGGTGGCGCTGCTGTGGCGTTTCCTGGGCTGGCACGGAGCGGTGTATGAAGGGCTGCCCGGTATGCTGGCAGGGCTATTGGTACTGGCTTGGGTCCCCCTGCGGAACCGGTGTTTACACGCACTGCCAAACGTCCGTAAAGATGCTAACGTTTAATAAAAGGGCGTAACATGCATTTTAAGAGATCGTAGAGACAGGGGGTGGCGGCTGAGAGGCGTCGCTTTGCCAAGCCAACATCCGAGCGAGTTAACTATGTCCCCACGCTATGCCCTTGCCGATCTGCAACGATTTTCCACAGCGCTGTTCCAGTGTGCCGGTTTGAAGGAGGCGCGCGCCGCGGTGATGGCGCAAGTTTTTCTTGAAGCCGATCTGATGGGTTTTAACACCCACGGCATGAACCGCATCGCCAGCAACCTGGCGTGGCTGCTGGCCGGCCAGACCCGTTGCGATGGCGAGCCGCGAGTGCTGGCCGACCGTGGCAATACCTTTAACTGGGACGCGGCCTTTCTGCCCGGCCCCTGGGTGGTGACACAGGCGCTGGAGACCGCCTTGTCACGTGTGACTGAGCGGGGACTGGTGGCGGGCACCATTCGCCGCAGCCAGCATGTTGCCTGTCTGGCAGCCTACTGCCCCAAAGTGGTGGAGGCCGGTTATATCGCCTTGCTCAGTTGCTCGACACCGTCTGAAAATACCGTTTGCACCCACGGCGGCATCGACCCGGTATTCTCGGCCAATCCGGTCGCCTTTGCAGCACCAGCGGATGATTGTCCGCTGCTGTTTGATATCAGCATGTCAATCACCGCGGGCGGCTATGTGGCGCGTGCCCAAAAGGAGGGCAAGCCACTGCCCGAGCCTTGCATCAAGGACAATCAAGGGCACATTACAGATCAAGCCGCCGCCTTTTTCAGCCAACCCCAGGGCAGTATCCTACCCATCGGCGGCGCCACACACGGCTACAAGGGCTACGCGTTGAGTATCGCCACCGAGGTGTTGAGCATGGCCCTGGGCGGTTACGGGCGCGCGGAGCCGGCATCACAGCATGATGGCGAGGCCAATTCTGTCTATCTGCAAATTATCGACCCGGCAGCCTTCGGTTCACTGGCCCAATTCAAGCGCGAACTGGGCGAATTACGCCGTCTCTGCGAGACCAGCCGTGTGCGTAAGGGCGAGGCCCCGGTTCGGTTTCCGGGGCGGCGAGCCTGGGAAAAGCGCCGCACACAAACAGTGAAGGGGGTGGAACTCTATCCGGGGATTATGGCCGATTTAGCCCCCTGGGCCGAGCGCATGGGGGTGATGATGCCTCAACCCTTGCCGGACAGCGTTTGAGCCGGCGGCGCTTTGCTGGTTACCGAAAGGATGCTCGCCAACTGCTCAACGTCCATATTGCCGCCGGTTAACACCAGCGCGGTGGGGGTATGGCTGTCCACGGGCACCGCACCCTCGAGCAAGGCTGCCAGCCCCACCGCCGCACCGGTTTCCACATAAAGCCGGGATTCGGTCAGCAGCCGGTTCACCGCTTCGATAATGGTGTGATCTGACACGGTGACCAGCGTATCCACCACCTGGCGGCTGGCGGCGTATGTCAGGTGGCCCACTCTCACCGGGCCGAGACTGACGGCGATAGTGTCAATCTGTGACAAGCTTGCGCCGGCATCCTGGTGATCCCAGGCGTTGCGCAGCGTTGCCGCCCCGGCGGGCTCAACCCCGATCAGTTCGATATCCGGTCGCTGTGCCTTGAGCGCAAGGCCGATGCCGGATATCAACCCGCCACCGCCCACCGGGACAATCAGCCTTTTCAGCTGCGGTACCTGTGCCAGCAGTTCCAGCGCCACCGTACCTTGTCCGGCCATAATACGAGGATCGTTATAGGGGTGTACCAGCGTCAATCCCCGTTGCTCGCGGAGCCAGTGACAGTGGTTAACAGCAGCCTGAATGTCGCCGTAAACGATAACCTCGGCGCCGAAGTGCTGGGTGTTTTTGATCTTCAGTTCGCTGGAGCCTTCAGGCATGACCACGGTGACCGGCACTTGCCGCTGGCGGGCGGCCCAGGCGAGCGCCAGGGCGTGGTTGCCCGCCGATACCGTAATCAGGCCGTTGACCAGTTCGGCGTCCGAGGCGGTGCGCAGCCAGTTCAGGGCGCCGCGCGCCTTGAAAGAGCCGGTGCATTGCAGATTTTCCGCTTTCAGCCACAGCGGGTGTTGTAGCGATGTCGACAAATCTGCCGCAAACAGGGCCGGAGTGCAGAGAATGTCACCGCCAATGCGCTTGGCTGCCGCCTGGATGTCGTGCAGGGTGGGCAGGGATTCAGCGGACATAGACTTCCCGACTGACGCTGGTCAGGAATTCACAGCCACGTTCGGTGACTACGATGGTGTCTGACAGAAACGCATCGCCCTCGCCGCAGCGCAACAGCCAGCTCATCAGGTGAAACACCATGCCTTCACGCAGCACCATATCCGACTCGCGCCTCAGACCCACCGGCACGCCGCTGCCAGACCAACTGGGCGGATATCCGATACCCACGGAGTAGCCACAGTGGTGACGACCGTAATGGCTCAATCCGTGGCGGTGCAATACCTGCTCCCAGTTCTCATAAACGTCACCGGCCAAGGCACCGGGTTTGATGGTCTGCGCCGCAGCGTGCATTGCCTGATGACAGATATCGTTAATGCGTTCGGCGTTCTCGGGCACCCGATCGATAAACACCAGTCGGCCGGCGGGGGCGTGGTAGCGCTTGACGCAGCCGGCCATTTCCAGAAACAGCAGGTCGTTGTTTTCGAGGGTGTGGCTGGACCAGGTGCCGTGTTCGTGCTCAACATCGCCGGTGGAGCGCACCAGAGGCACAAAACCGGGGTAGGTACCGCCGCGGCGGAACATGGCGTCGTAAATCGCGGCCATCACTTCCTGTTCATTGATGCCGCAGCCAGCGGCGGCGATGGCGGACAGCATCATTGAGTCGGTGATGGCGGCGGCTTTGCGGGTCAGCGCCAGCTCGGGCGGCGACTGTATCAGGCGCACGTTGTCAACCAGGTTGCCCAGGTCGGCCCACTCGGCCTCCGCTGTGCCTTCGATAATGCCTTCGGCGGCAGCATAGGGCAAAAAGGTACTGTTCATATCGAGCCCCAATACCCCCTTGGCGACACCCATATCATGCAGTGCGGCAACGGTTTTTTCGACCGCGGCCGAGGGCGTGAGCAGCGGCCGCTTACGCAGGTCGCGTGTGGTCTGTACCCCGATCATCTCCAGGGTCGGTTGAGCCAGGTCCTGCGGCGGTCGGGAGCCGTCGGCATAGCCGATATGAATGACATCCGGCACCTGGTCCCGAACGGTGGCTTTTTCCATGGCGCGGGTGATCAACGCCGGCTGGCCCCGCAGTGGAAACACCAGGAGCTGGTAGGCAAAATAGCCCATATGGTCGAGGCCGGTCAGGTAGTAGATATTTTCTGGGCTGGCGATCAGACAGGCGTCCAGCCCGCGGTTGGCCATCGCCTCGCGCACTTGTGTGCGGCGGCGTTTGTATTCATTGTCGTCAAAGTAACGACCGTTCATCGTATCGACTCTCTTGACACCGGTTGAGCTGTCCCGATTTCAAAAATAGCGACCTGTTTTTTTCCCCGGTTTATAGTTTGTAATGGCACAGGGTGTGGGGGATTTCAAGCAAAACGCTGCGATCTTCTATACTGTTACCCATGACAGCGCCGGGAGGGAACTGACATGCGAACAGCGGTCGCGGATATGACAGCTGTGGAACTGGTGGCGGCTTTTAACCAAAAAACACTGTCCCCAGTGGAAGCCGCCCAAGCCTGCCTGGCGCGTATACAGCGTTACAACGACACGATCAACGCCTATTGTCTGCTCGACGAAGAGGTCACGCTGGCCGCCGCCAAAGCTTCGGAGCAGCGCTACCGGCAGGGACAACCGCTGGGTCCGGTCGACGGCGTCCCCACAGCGATCAAGGATGTCTTCCTGACCGCGGGTTGGCCCACGCTCAAGGGAAGCAAAACCATCCCTCGCGAGCAAGCGTGGCAAGTCGATGCTCCTGTTATCGCAGCCTTGAAACGCAGCGGTTTTGTGCCACTGGGGAAAACCACCACCCCAGAGTTTGGCTGGAAAGGGGTGACTGACAGCCCCCTTTGTGGTGCTACCAATAACCCCTGGGATTCAAGCAAAACCGCGGGTGGTTCCAGTGGTGGCAGTGCCGCCGCTGTGGCGTTGGGAATGGGGCCCCTGGCGTTGGGTACGGATGCCGGTGGCTCGATTCGGATTCCCTCGGGTTTTTGTGGCGTGTTTGGATTGAAACCAACCTTCGCACGGGTACCCATCTATCCGCCGAGCCCGTTTGGGTTCCTGTCCCACTCGGGCCCCATGTCCCGTAATGTCGAGGATGCAGCGCTGCTGATGAATGTTATTTGTGCTTGGGATGCCCGCGACAGTCATCAGTTGCCACCCGATGGCGTCGACTATCTGTTGCAATTAGGTGCGGGCGTCAGCGGCTGGAAAGTGGCCTTCAGTATCGATCTGGGATACGCAAAAGTGGATTCGGAAATTGCCACTGCCGTGGAAGCGGCGGCTGAGCGCTTTGCAGCGCTCGGTGCCCATGTAGAGCCAGTGACGCCCCGCTTGGCAGACCCCAGATCAGCATTTGAAGTGTTGTTTTACAGTGGAGCGGCGAATGCCCTGTGCAAGCTGAATCCGCAGCAGCATGCACTCATGGATCCTGGACTGGTGGAAGTGGCCACTCGCGCGATGAACTACAGCATGCTGGATTTTATGGAGGCACTCAATCACAAACTGACACTAAGCGAACAACTATCATTATTGTTGGAGCGGTTTGATGTGCTGCTGACGCCAACGCTGCCTATTCCCGCATTTGCCAGCGGCCAAGAGGTGCCGCACAACTGGCCGGATCGGCGTTGGCCATCCTGGACGCCATTTACTTATCCATTCAACCTGACTGGGCAACCTGCCGCGTCAGTCCCCTGCGGATTTACTGGAGCGGGGCTGCCGATCGGTTTGCAGATCGTTGGCGGTCGCTTTCGGGATAAGCAGGTATTACAAGCAGCTTACGCCTACCAATGCGTGCATCCATTGAATAAGCAGCACCCCGCGGTCCTTTTATGTCACTAGCTTTATTTAGGGGCTTAGCGCCGTTTGTCGGACTAAAAGTCCGACCTACAGCAGCCATGTTGATCCGGCGTTGGGCTTAAGTAAGTGTTAGATACGTTACATCGCAAGCTCGGTGATAGCCTTGCTATCAATCCTTTTTACCAAGTTCAAAAAACTGTACGCCGCAATATTTTTAATGTTCGGTGTTTTCTCCTGCCAGGGTTTGCCGTTGCCGATAAAGGGTGTCAAACCCTCTATGGAAGCGGATATAAACAGCGACACCTGCTCCCGCTCGTCGTCGCTGAGCGCCGGATTGATCTGCGCCACCAGTTCGTTGATATCCAGACGAGCCTTGCGGTAGAGCTCGTGCATGCGTTCCGCCGCCATCTCGTCGTGGTTGGCCATGGCCCAGAGCTCGGGGAAAAAGTTAGTGGTTTCCCGGGTGGTCAAGTCCGCGATGATCAACGAAATCAGGGCGATAAACTGGTGCTCCGGTGACTCGCCCGCCTCTCGACGCACAGTGTCGAATTCCAGTAAATAGGCCTGGATCACATGGTCCAGCAGGTCGGCGATCAAATCTTTTTTGCTGGGGTAGTAGTAGTGCAGATTGCCAATGGTGATGCCCACAGCCGTGGCAATCTTGCGCATGCTGAGACCGGCGTAGCCTTGGTCGATCAGAATATCCCGCGCCGCTTCCAGAATTTGCAGAATGCGTTCCTGGCCCTTGAGATAGGTGCCGGTGCCGGGGCGGTTTTGCAGCTGTAGGTTGCGCATGGGCTCAGTGTCCAGGTTTGTTTGCGTGTGTGGCTTATTCTGCTCAATTTAGGACGAGTGGTCAAATTTTAGAGCAAAAGCGTATAGGCCCGATTTCCAAGCATAGCGAAATATTCTAGATATGCCTTAAATATAGGACATTAGATCTATTTTAAAGGGCGGCAGGCTTTGCTAGCATAAACAAGAAATAGATCGTCCGTCCTATAGTTGCCCAGGTCAGATTGGCACGACCGGCTGAACAACTGGCAACGCAGACGCTAATAAGTGTGAAGATGAGAGGAATTGAGAATGAGCGATAGTATGCAGCGGGAAATCGATGCCCTGTATAACACTGCACAGGCAGCGGCACAGGCGTTCAGTGGGTATTCCCTGGCCCAGGTGCAGACCATAGTGGATGCGGTAGCCCGGGCGGCGGCCGACAAAGCGGAATTTTATGCCGAGTGGGCTGTGCGGGAAACCGGCTATGGCGACGTACAAGCCAAGGTGGCCAAAAACCTGGCCACCTCGGTGGACCTACTGAAAACCTACAATATCGGCGACTATATCCAGCCGTCGGTGGATTACGATAAAAAGATGCTGTGCATCCCCAAACCCGCCGGTGTGGTGCTGGCACCGATGCCCTGTACCAATCCCATTATGACGGTGAACTTTAAAGTGCTGGCCAACCTGATCGCCCGCAATGCGGTGATCTTGTGCCCGCACCCGGCCGCCAAGGCCTGCTCGGTGCACGCCGCGGAGTACCTGGCCGAGGTGGCGGAGCGGGCGGGAGCTCCCGCGGGCTGTGTGCAGATTATTCGCGAGCCCAACATCGAGTTGGTGAATGTGTTGATGAGAGATCCGCGTACTAGCCTGATTATGGCGACCGGCGGTGCTGCCCTGGTGCACGCCGCCTACAGTTCGGGCAATCCGGCGGTGGGTGTCGGTGCCGCCAATGTGCCCTGTTACGTGCATGAGAGTGCGGATATTCAGCAGGCGGGTGCCAAGGCGGTAATTGGCAACAGCTTTGACAATGCGTTGCCCTGTACCAGTGAGTCCGTAGTGCTTGCCGACCGCGCTATCAGCGAAGAGCTTAAGGCTGCAATTGTGGCCGGCGGAGGCTTATTTGTAGAGGGCGAAGAGGCCCGGAAATTGAGGCAATTCTTATTCCCGCAGGGCAATGGTAATCCGGCCGCGCTGGGTAAAAGCCCGCAGTGGATTGGCGACGCCGCCGGTGTGTCAATTCCCAAAGGTATTAAATCCATTGTCTTTGAAATTAACGAAATCGGCCCTCTGGAACCGGTCAGTAAGGAAAAAATGTTTCCGGTATTGGGTTTTATGACCATAGATGGCGGTGTCGAAGGCGCTATCGGCAAGGCATTGGAGATGCTGGAGCTGATGGGCAAGGGGCACTCGGCAGTGGTGCACGCCAACGAGCCCGAGGTGGTGGCCCGCTACACTGTGGCCTTGCCGGTGTGCCGCATTGCGGTCAACTCCCCCGGTATGACCGGTAACGCCGGTTTGACCACCAACCTGGCGGAAACCGGCATGGTGGGTACCGGCTTCTTTGGCGGCAGCTCCTCCGATGAAAATATTGGTCCCCAGCACCTGATCCAGCACACCTATGTCGCCTACGACACGGATCCGACGATCGAGATGGGTGAAATCGAACAAGCACTGGCCATTTAAATGACCGGTTTGGCGGTGTGTAAAAGGTGTTGATCGTTTAAACCTGGGAGTGTGATTGTGGTGAAAAAGTACGTGGCCGAGAGTCGTGTCAGCCGTTGGCTATCGGCGGGGGTGCTGGTGTTAAGTGCCTGTGGTTTAGGGGTAAGTTCCCTGGTGACGGCTGGGGCCGATAGGGCACCGGCTGCCAGCCAGGGGCAACAGCTGTTGCAAAAACACTGTATGGGCTGCCACGTGCCGGAGCAGGTCGAGCCGCTACAGTTGAGCCGTATCAGTCATCAACGCAAAACCCCGGAGGGCTGGTTGATGACCATTGCCCGCATGCAGGTGGTACACGGTCTCAACATCAGCGATGAAGATCGCCGCACCCTGGTCAAACACCTGGCCGATTCCCAGGGTTTATCGCCAGCCGAGTCGGCGCCCTACCGCTATGTGCTGGAGCGGCGTTTGAATCATATCGAAGAAAAACAGCCGGAACTGGCAGAGATGTGCGCGCGCTGCCATTCGGAAGCGCGAATTGGTCTGCAGCGACGCGAACAAAAGGAATGGGAGCATCTGGTGCACTTTCATCTGGGGCAGTGGCCCAGTATCGAATACTCCGCCATGGGCCGTGATCGGGACTGGCTGGGCCTCGCGTTGAACGAAGTGGTGCCTTATCTCGGGCAACACTTTGGTTTACAAAGTGACAGCTGGGAGCAGTGGCAAGCGAAACCGTCCGCCGACGTCAGTGGTCGCTGGCGGATGGTCGGCCATATGCCCGGTCGCGGCGCTTTTCAAGGTGTTATGACGGCCACAGCAGACGGTAGGGACGAGTTTTTGTTGTCACTCAAGGGTCAGTTTGATAACGGCGAGCCACTGCAGGGAAGTGGGCGGACGGTGCTTTACAGCGGTTACGAGTGGCGGGCGGATATCAGCCTTGGCGAAGAAAACTTTCAGCAGGTGTTAGCGCTGGATGGCGACGGCAACATCCTGAGTGGTCGTATGTTCCTTAAGGACCAGGAAACGCAGGGATTGGACGTAAGCGCGGTACGTGAAGCTGCCCCACAGTTGATGGCGGTAAGCCCCGCTTACCTGCGAGCCGGTGAAGAACAGCTGTTATCTCTGCGCGGTAACCGGCTGCAAGGCGAAGTGCAGTTTGGCGAGGGTATTGCCCTGTTGTCAGAAATCAGTCGCAGTGCTGACGAAATCCAGGTGCGGGTAAAAGCCAGTGCCACCGCCAATGCCAAGCGGGTCAAGGTATCCGTGGGTGAGTTGGCATATGAGCCGGGAATTACCCTGTATCGGCGAATCGGTCGCGTGGCAGTGACCCCGGCCTATGCCGTGGCCCGGGTAGGTGAGGGTGGTGGCACCGCCCCTAAAGTGAATGCGGCGTTTGAAGCCCATGCCTACGCCCCGGGCAGTGATGGCGTAGACGGCACGGCGGATGACCTCTATATCGGTGTCTTACCCGCGCATTGGAGTTTGGCACCGTTTGATGCACAAGCGATGGAAGACAACGATCTGGCGTTCGCCGGCGTGATCGATCCCAAGACTGGAGTCTTTACGCCGGGGGATGCGGGCCCCAACCCCGCCCGCAAGTACGGCACCAATAACGCCGGCCACCTCTCGGTGATCGCCAAAGTCGCGGCCGGGGAGCAAACCCTGGAGGCCCAGGCTGAGCTGATTGTGACGGTGCAGCGCTGGAACAATCCCCCCATTCGTTAACGGCTGAACAGAGAGGTAACTGCGGTGAACAGTGAGGCAAAAATTATTCCGGAAAACAGTCACCGTTTTCGCCAGGGCGAGCGCGAGATGTTATTCCATGTTCCGTCGAGTAGTGTGTTTGAACTGGAAGCCGAGGCGGCCAATCTGTTGACAGGGTTGGAACAAAGCGCGCCGGCACCGCTGGCGGGGGCGGACTCTGATCTCAACGAGACGCTGGAGGACCTTAAACGGTTACAGATTATTGCTCGCGATAATAGACCAGCTGTCACACCATCGCTGGACAAGCTGCAGCAGATTCCCCTGTCGACCCTGGTGTTGAATGTGAACACGGGTTGCAATCTCAGCTGCAGTTACTGTTACAAGGAGGATCTGGATAAGCCGGCGGACAGCAAACGTATGGCCTTGGAGACAGCGCAAAAGGCCATTGAGATGATGTTGCAGGAATCCCCCGACCAACCCCGTTACAACATTGTCTTTTTTGGCGGCGAACCGCTCACCAATATGCCTCTGATCCGGGAAGTGGTGGACTATGCGGAAAACCGCTTTGGCCGTTTGGGACGGCCGGTGGATTTTTCCCTCACCACCAACGCCACCCTGCTCAACCCGGAGATCGTGGAGTTTCTGCAGGCGCACCGAATCGGGGTGGCGGTCAGCATCGACGGCCCCCAAGCGATTCACGACAAAAACCGGATCACCGTTGGTGGACAGGGTACTTACGCGGTGGTGCGGCGCAAGGTGGACTACCTGCTGGAGCACTACACGGCCCGTCCTGTGGGTGCGCGGGTCACCCTCACAAAAGGAGTAACCAATGTCGAACAGATCTGGGATCACCTGTTTAACGAGATCGGTTTTGATGAAGTGGGTTTTGCCCCGGTGACCTCTGGAGATATCGCCTACTACAACCTGTCGGAGTTGGAACTGCAACAGGTGTTCGACAATATGAAAGCCCTGGGGCAGCGCTATATTGACGCCGCCTGCGGACACCGCAATATTGGCTTTTCCAATTTTCACCAGATTTTGACCGACATTCACGAAGGTACCAAAAAAGCGCTGCCCTGTGGTGCCGGTGCCGGCATGGTCGCCATCGACCACTCCGGTGGTGTCAACCTCTGTCACCGTTTTACAGGTTCCGAATTGCCGCTGTTTGGTTCAGTCACTGAAGGCTTGGATACAGCCGGGTTGGCGGACTTTTTGGCTCAGCGTTTGGATCGCACCGATAAGGGTTGCAGCAGCTGTTGGATTCGCAATCTCTGTTCCGGCGGCTGTTATCACGAGAGCTACGCCCGCTATAACGATCCGCAACGGCCCACGTATCACTATTGCGATCTGATGCGCGACTGGATCGACTTTGCCCTGCAGGGGTACGCACAGATTATGCAGGATAATCCCGCATTTATAGACACTTATATTGCCCCCCGTCGAGGTCGTTAGCATGAAATTTTTAAAACCTGTCAATAAAAAAGCCCAGCAAGTCGAGGCGGCGGTGGCCGCCGAAAATCTGGAGGAAGTGGTGGCCATGCAAACCGTGGTTGGTTGTACCGGTACCACTGACCCCGGTTGGGAAGTGGATGCCTTTGGCGGTGTCGCCGGCCTGTGTCAGCCGATGGAGTCGGATCTTTACGGCTGCGCCGACCCCTGCTGGTGGCCTGCCCAGGTGCCGGATGTGATGAATACCTACCCGGATTGGGACAAGGGTGCGGACTCGGCCGGTAAAGACTGGCGCAAACTGGGCGAAGTTTTTCCGGGCGATAAATAAGCGCAACAGTAATAGCTGGAGAGAAGAATGTTGTTCCAAAGATTTAGACGCAGTCTGCAGTGCGTGGGTGGCATGCTGCTTGGTTTTATGGCTGTGACTGGGCTTCAGGCGGACACTGGCTTATCGCCAAAACAAATGAAAGACGTTATGGTGGTGGTCAACCGCCCCAACAATTTGCACATTATTGACCTGGAGCGCGAAGCGCTGCTGCGCACCTGTCCGCTGCCCGGGGATTCTGCGCCGGGCACTGTGGTAATGTCCCCCGACAATGCCATTGCCTATGTGTTGGCCGGTCGCTTTGGTAAGATCTGGGGGGTGGAGCTCGCAAGTTGTGCCATCACCTTCAGTGCCAACCTCTCCTACGACAACGTGCGGGTCAAAAGCATCGCCTCGCTGGCAGTCAGTCCCGACGGAGAGGAGATTTACACCATCCACAACCCCGTGCGTGTCATGAACGACCACTACCGCGTACTGCCCAGCCAGTTTGCGGTCTATCACACCGATGCCGGTGAGAATGCCACACCGGAACGCCGTTATCCGGTGCCGCGGCAAATCAATATTATGGCCACCGGAGACAACGGCAAGGTGTACCTGTCCGGCGCCGATGTCTATGCCATGGACCCCGAGAGTGGAAAACTGGAGGTGGCCATTGCCAGTCGCAACAGCCAGCGGCCCGGTTACGGGAAACCGGATATCCTGACGGTCTGGCCTATCGGTCGTGTCAGCAACGAGTTTATCCGCATGTACACCGTGCCCAAGTTTGGCGAGCCGGGATCGGGACCCGAGGCCACGGAATACTTCTGGGGTTACGAGCGGGTGGACCTGACCACCGGTGAAACCGCTGTAGAGGACTTTTCTCCGCTGGAGGAGGTGCTGTTTACCGGTATGCACCGGCCTGGACACCCCAATGAGTTCTACGCGGTGCTGACTCAGTTGAAGCGCCACGATGTGGCGGCCAAAAAAGTCATCAAAAGTATCGACCTGGAACGCACCTACTACTGCATTAACTTCTCCACCGACGGCAGTAAACTCTACCTGGCGGGTACCTATAACGATATTGCGGTTTATGACGCCGAATCCCTGCAGAAATTGACCAATATCCACCTGCCCGGGGGGGATATGTCCATGTCCACGTCCCAGGTATTTGCCGCACCCAAGGCCCTGCTGGCTCAAACGGCTGGACTTCAGAACGCACAATAGAAAGTCAGACCAAAAAGGAATAAAAAAAATTGGGTAAATAACGAAATAATAATTTAGGACGGTTGATCTATTCGCCAGGCAGGAGTAATTTTTGAGGTGCAAAATTTAGGACTTTCGAACTATATTTAAATTGAACAGGCGATATAACAAATGGCTACTGCAACAGGCGTAGCACCATAACTGCCTGATTGCCGGAAAATAGCGATAACAGTAAACCGACATAACCGAGAGAGAAGAGAGGAGCAACCCATGCGTCAGCCCATTAACACATTCAAGCCCTGCTTGCTGGCTGCGGTGATCGCCTTTGGCAACCAGGCCACTGCCGCGGTACTGGAGGAGGTAGTGGTCACAGCGCAGAAGCGCGAGCAGAGCCTGCAGGATGTGGGTATCGCAGTCACCGCCTTTACCGGCGATCAGCTCAAGCAGTTGGGTTATACCAACGCTCAGCAGGTGACCGCCATGTCCCCCGGCGTGACCACCATTCAGCCCAACGGCCCGTCATCGTTTTTTGTCAGTGTCCGCGGTGTGGGGCAAAACGATTTTTCCGGTGATCATCAGGAGTCGCCGGTCGCCATCTATATTGATGAAGCCTATGTCAGTGCCGCCTCCGGTGCCGGTTTTCAACTGTTTGATATAGAGCGCACCGAAGTGTTGCGGGGTCCCCAAGGCACCCTGTTTGGTCGCAACGCCACCGGCGGTCTGGTGCACTATGTGACCCGCAAACCCACTGAAGAGTTTGAAGCCTATGCCGAAGCCACGGTGGGCCGTTTTGACCAGGTCAAGTTTGAAGGCGCCATTAGCGGTCCTTTGAGCGACAATGTCGCCGGGCGTTTATCCTTTGTTAAAAATGAACACGATGCCTATGTCAAAAACACCATCGGCAAAGACCTCAACAATGGCGATGACTGGGCTGTGCGCGGTCAACTGTTGTTTGATCTGGGGGAAGACGGCGAGTGGTTGTTGAGTGCCCGAGCGGCGGAGCAGGATATCGACTCCGGTTTCTTTGAGCACAGCTCGGCGCGTGCTAACCCTACCACCGGTCTCGGTGAAGCCTTTAACGGAACTGACCTGGTGGGTTCCACAGGCTCCACTGCCACCAGCTGGCAGGAACCGGACAACGGTGTACACAAAGGCTCCTACGACTTTATCGGTCACAACAAAATTGAATCCTGGGGGTTGACCAGTCACTTGCAGTGGGGCTTTGAAAACGTTGACCTGGTTGCCATTACCGACTTCTGGCATCTGGAAAAAGACTATGTTGAAGACTCCGACGCCAGTCCAGCCGACTTCTTTAACTTCTATCTGACCAGTGATCTGGACCAGTTCTCCCAAGAGATTCGCATCAGTGGTGAGACCGACGGCATGCGCTGGGTGGCCGGTGCTTTCTACCTGGATATTGAAGGCGACTTTGGCAACGGCGGCTACGCGGAAAACTTTTTCGCCGCTGCTTTAGGTGTGCCGCTGTCCGGTACCGGTGCCGGTTTAAGCAACCCCTTTGATACTGAGACCCAATCCTACGCGCTGTTTGGCCAGGTGGAGTTTGATCTCAGCGATGACTTTACGTTAATCGCCGGTTTGCGCTGGTCCCAGGAAGAGAAGAGCGTTAACTACAATTCGTCCCTGGTGAGCTTTGACGCTCCCGAGAACCTGAATATTCTCGACAGCGATCCGCTGGGGCTGGGGGGCACCTATTTCAGTTATAACAAATACGGGACCACCAGCGGCGGCGTGGATGTGTCGGGTGGCGCGTTCCAGTCCGACTGGGCGGAAATCGATAAAGACCTGATTACCGCAAAACTGGAGCTGGATTGGCGGGTAGGCCAGGACACGTTGATCTACACCAGCTACAACCGCGGTATCAAGGCCGGTGGTTTTAACGCACCACTGGACTCCACTGACCTGATCGACGGCGACCCCGGCAACGGTGGTCCCGAGGAGATGAAGTTTGATGAGGAGGTGTTAAACGCCTACGAGCTCGGCTTTAAAACTACGCTGTTTGACGGTCTGGCGCGACTCAACGGCGCCGCCTATTACTACGACTACAACGACTACCAGGCTTTCCGCCTGGAGGGCTTGACCCAGTATGTGTTTAACACCGACGCCGAAGTCAAAGGCTGGGAACTGGAGTTGCAGGCCACTCCGCTGGAAGGCCTGGATGTGATGCTGGGTGTGGGTTATATCGACAATACCGTGGAAGACGCCTACCAGCTGCCCAGCGGTGAACTGGTTGATCGCACCGCGGTACTGACCCCCGAGTGGAACGTCAACGGTCTGGTGCGCTACGAGTGGCCGGTGTTTGCGGGAACTGTCGCTGTACAGGCGGATTTTACCTACATGGACGACCACTACTTCCAGCTGAAAAACTCCCCGGTAGGACTGGAAGATGCCTACACCATTACCAATGCCCGGGTTTCCTATACCAGTGCTGACGACACCTGGGTGCTGGCGGGTTTTGTGAATAACCTGACCGATCGCGAGTACCGCACCATGGTGTTTGACCTGGCGGGCACGCCAGCGGAAGGCGGATTTGGCATGGCGGAAAACTACTACGGTGCACCGCGCTGGTGGGGTGTGAGTTTTACCTATAACTGGCAGTAAGGCTTTACTGTTAGACTCTCCTTAAAAGGTTAGCCAGCCTTTTTTAGCCCTGTTTTCTCAGGGCTTTTTTTATGTTCAGGACGAACGGTATACCCTAAGCAGCGGGCACAAGCACCCGATAAAGCGGGGTGGGCTCAGCGCAGGAGCGGTATCTTCTTGTCTAAAGCAGTCGGTGTTGCCGTAACCAGGCGTAGGCTTGCTGCAGGTCGGCTACCGGTGCGTGGAATTGTTTCGCGGCCTGCATCGGTGTGAGGGATTGCTGTTTGAGGGTGTTCAACAGCGGTACCAGCGGAATACCGGATACCTGCAGTACGCCCAGAGGGTTGTCGGCGGTGACCACCACTTCGGCTTTGTCGATAATCCCCTCACAGATCACCGGTTTAGTCGCCATTGTCGCCGGTGCTGAATCCGCCGCCGGGTGAGCCGGCAACTGGTCGGGCCAGTGCCGTCGCGCCCGCCAGAAGGGTAAATCGGGCCAGCGCGTTTCCATTTGGTAAAAGTCCCTGCCAACACGGGCCAGCTGCAGAAAACGCTGCGCCAACCGCTGTTGATAGAATGCAAAGGCGAGGTTCTGTTTTTCCCGCTGTTGCAGCAGGGTGTGTACTACCGGAATAGCGGTCAAGGCGGAACTGAGTGACTCAAAAATCCCGTGGCCGGACAGGGGATCCGGCGCCAGAGCGGCATCGCCCACGGCGATATGATTGCCGCTGACCGGCTGCTGGTTGAGTCGCATGCCGGCGCCGCAGGCAGTGATATCACCAAGGGCAGTCGCCCCAGTTAGCCACTGTTGTGCTTCGTCGAACTGGCTCAGCAATTCGCTATACAATGCGCCCAGGTTATGGGGCCTGGCAGTCTGGGATGGTTTGGTGAGCGCCTGGGCTTTGCCCTGAGTCATTAACTGCAAAACCGCTTTGCCATCTGTTCCGGCAATAAACCAGCCCCACCCCTGGGCAAAGGTTGCCAGTCGGCTGGCGTTGCCACTTACCGGTAGTTGCCAGGTTTGGGAGAGCGCCAGGGCCTGGGGGCCGGTACGGTAATCCTGAGCGCCTTTGGGGGTGCCGCGACCGCGGGCTTCCACCAAAAAGTCGCACTCCCGGGTAACAGGTTCGCGATGGTTCAGTGGTTGTATGCGCAACCTCCAGCCGCTCCCCGTCGGCTCTATGCCTCGAGCCTGTCCCGGGATCAAGGTTACTCCCGCCGCTCGTGCATCATCCAGCAGGGCCTGGTCAAAGCGGTGGCGCTCGAGGATATATTCACGATTCTTGCGGGAAGTTTCTCCATTCCAGGTGACCTCGCGCTCGACTTGCATACCGACGCTATCGGCGGCGTTGATGCAGTGCAGTTGTCGCAAAGCGTAGAGGGTGCGGTCAGAAATGCCCTCTACCGCGTAGCGGCGCCGGGGTCTGTGGATTAGCATTACCTCGTAACCCAGTGAAGATAGGCCACAGGCTGTGGCTGTGCCGGCTGGGCCGGCGCCGATAACGGCAATGCGTTGTGTCATATTGTTTGCGTACCTGGCACTTCGTAGGCCTTGTGTCTTCGGCTTCCCGGGAGACCGGGGGTAAGTTTAACCTGCTTTGGCGCCAGCGGCGCAAACTTTTTTGGGCGCTGGACCGCAAGTTCTGCTGCGGGCCCGCTGGCGGCTGATAGGCAGGGAAATCTTCACGGGCAACCCCGGGTGACTGTCATCGGAGTTTAGTGCCGCCTACGGTGCGACGGTAGTGGGAGCTGAGGTATAATGCACCTGTGTACGACGAGGTAGAAAATGTCTAAGCAGGACTCTGGATCGGATCTGGATTTTTTCCGCAAGGCGATGGGGGATGTCAAACCCCTGAAGCAGGAGCGGCGTGTGACTTTGCAAGCGGAAAAACCCAGCGAAGCGGGGCTCAAGGCCCGGCGCTTGGCGGCGGCGGAGGAAGCGGCCAAAGACAACAACTTCCTGTCGGGAGAGTATATAGAGCCGGTAGATCCGATGGCGGTACTGGAATTCAAGCGGCCCGGCATCCAGCACGGTGTCTACCGCAACCTGCGCCTGGGTAAATACGCCATCGAAGCTCGCCTGGACCTGCACCGTATGACAGTGGATATAGCACGCCGGGCGGTGTTCCAGTTTATCAACGACTGTGTCGACCACGATATCCGCTGTGCCCTGATCACCCACGGCAAAGGGGAAAACCGCCAGCCGCAACCGGCGCTGTTAAAGAGCTGCGTGGCCCACTGGTTGCCCCAGTTTGACGCTGTGCAGGCTTTCCACAGCGCGCAAAAACAGCACGGTGGCACCGGCGCCACTTACGTGATGTTGCGCAAGAGCGATCGCAAACGCCAGGAAAACCTGGAACGCCACCAAAAGCGGCGCTCCTAGTAGTCAGAAAAAGATGACGAAAACAGACCCGGACTCCAGCTCGTTCACCGGTTTTAACATGGCGCCGATTGGCGTCGTCCACTCCTGCTTCAAGGAAAAGTTCGGCATCCCGCGGCAGCCGGGACTGGCACCAGCTGCCAGGGCCACCCTGGAGTTGCTGCCGCCGTATAACTGCCCGGAGGCAGTGGCAGGACTGGAGCAGAGCAGCCACCTGTGGCTGCAGTTTATCTTTCACCACTCCCTGGCCCAGTGCCAGCAGTGGAAACCCACCGTGCGACCTCCGCGACTGGGGGGCAACAAACGCATGGGCGTGTTTGCCACCCGCTCACCGGTGCGGCCCAATGCCCTGGGGCTGTCGGTGGTCAAACTGGAGGCGGTGGAGATTCAGAACGGAGCGGTACAACTGCTGTTGTCCGGGGTGGATCTGGTGGACGGCACCCCGGTGGTGGATATCAAACCCTATGTGCCCTACGTGGACAGTGTGCCGGAGGCAGAGAACTGCTTTGCCGACCAGCAACCGGCGTTTATCGAGGTGGTGATGTCAGTGGGGCTAACGGCATACTGCGATGCTTATCGCGCAGAGCGCGGCGTGGAACTGGCGGCGCTGATAACCCAGGTGTTGCGCCAGGATCCGCGCCCCCAGTACCAGACGCCCGACCCGGAGCGCATCTACGGTATGAAACTGCTCGATCTGGACGTTCGGTGGCGCTACCGCCAGTGTGATCCCTCCTGGTTTATCGAAGTGGTGGAGATCGCTGTCCTATCCGATTAAGCCGGTTTCGCACCAGCGCGTACGCCACTGTCTGGACGCGACCTGCGGGATGGTTTCCGATTGGCTCCCGCGTTGGCGCTGTTGCCGGGTCGGCGGCTGGCGTTGCGGCGGCTTTTGTTCGCACTGTTGTTGTCGGCGTTGCTCTTGCCGCCGGTGGCACTTCTGCCCTTTTCACCAGTATGCTGCTTGTTTTTGCCCTGGGGTTTGTGCCCGCGGGCATTGTCGCTGGAACGCTGACCATCCCGGTGGCCAGGTTTGGGTTTTTTCGGCTTTTTGGGTTTCGGCGGGCGTCGATCCAGCCGCGACTCCGGCAGCTCGTGCACCGGGGCGTAACCGTCTATTACACGGCGGGACAGCAATTGGCTGATCAGACGTTCGATATCCGCCAGTAGTGTAAATTCATCGGCGCACACCAGCGACACTGCCTGGCCATTGGCCCCGGCGCGGCCGGTGCGGCCGATGCGGTGCACATAGTCCTCCGGCACATTGGGCAGCTCAAAGTTGACTACCTGAGGCAATTGATCGATATCCAGCCCCCGGGCGGCAATATCCGTGGCTACCAGGGCCTGGATATCCCCGGTTTTGAACTCCGCCAGGGCGCGGGTGCGAGCGTTCTGGCTTTTGTTGCCGTGAATCGCAGCGGCTTTAATGCCTTCGCCGTCCAGGTGACGGGCCAGGCGGTTGGCGCCGTGTTTGGTTTTGGTAAACACCAATACCTGGTGCCAGGCATTATCATTAATCAGTTGTGTCAGCAGCGCCGGTTTACGTTTTTTGTCCACCGGGCAGATCCACTGGTGAACCGTTTCGGCCGTGGTGTTGCGCGGGGCAACCGATATTTCCACCGGGTTGTGAATCAAACCTTTGGCCAGTTGGCGAATCTCGTCGGAAAAGGTGGCGGAGAACATCAGGTTCTGACGCTTCTGGGGCAACAGGGCCAGAATTTTGCGGATATCGTGAATAAATCCCATATCCAGCATCCGGTCCGCTTCGTCCAGCACCAGGATTTCCAACTGCTGGAACTTGACCGCATTCTGGCCATAAAGGTCAAGCAAGCGCCCCGGAGTCGCCACCAGAATATCTGCGCCATTGCGCAGTTTCATCATCTGTGGATTGATTTTGACGCCGCCAAACACCACCGTCGAGCGCAACGGCAGGTGCTGGCCATAGGTGGCCACACTCTCGCCCACCTGGGCCGCCAATTCTCGGGTGGGGGCCAATACCAATGCCCGCACCTGGTTGCCGGTCGCCCGCTGGCCCTTCGACAGCCGCTCTAGCAGTGGCAGGGTAAAACCTGCGGTTTTGCCAGTGCCGGTCTGGGCGGCGGCCATCACGTCCCGGCCCTCGATAACAGCGGGGATGGCCTGTGCCTGGATGGGAGACGGAGTTTCGTAACCCTGGTCGGCAACCGCTTTTAAGATCGGAGCGGATAACCCCAAGGTGTCAAAACGCCTGCCACTTTCCTCTAAGATTTCGGGGGGCTCGAAACTCATCGTCTGCTCTCTAAGCTGCTTATACATTGGCCAGACTGGCTGGCGGCGGTGCAGCTTACAGGAGTTTGACGCCCAGTGCCATGACTCACTTTTTTCACTGTGCCAGTCAGCCTGAATGACGCACTCTGATGCCGATCCTACTGCGGAATCCAGGCTTAAGCGCCCCGCTTGGCCTGTGCCACCTTGGAGCCGTTACAGCGACCCAGTTTCTGGGTAATAAACTGGCCTGCATCGATCAGCCTCTCCAGGTCAACACCGTGTTCGATGCCGAGGCCGTTCAGCATATACACCAGGTCTTCGGTGGCGACATTGCCGGAGGCGCCTTTGGCATAGGGACAGCCACCGAGCCCGGCGACGGAGCTGTCGATGGTGCTGATACCCAGTTGCAGGGAGGCGAGAGTGTTGGCCAGGGCCTGGCCGTAGGTGTCGTGCAGGTGTACAGCGAGTTTGTCCATGGGCACGGCATTAGCGACGGTTTCCAGCATCTTGCTGACGCTGGCGGGAGTTCCCACGCCGATGGTGTCACCCAGGGAGATTTCATAACAGCCCATCTGGTAGAGGGTGTTGGCGACTTCGCGGACTTTGTCGGCACTGACCTCGCCTTCGTAGGGGCAGCCTACGACGCAGGAGACGTAGCCGCGCACTGCGATGTTGTTGTCTTTAGCGGCCTGCATTATGGGTTCAAAGCGCTGCAGGCTTTCGGCGATGCTGCAGTTGATGTTTTTCTGGCTGAAGGCTTCGGAGGCGGCGCCGAAGATCGCGACTTCTGTGGCGTTGACGTCCAGCGCCCGTTCGAAACCTTTCATGTTCGGTGTCAGCGCGGCGTAGGTGACGCCTGCTTTGCGCTTGAGGTTTTGAAACACCTCTTCGCTGCCGGCCATTTGTGGAACCCACTTGGGGTTAACAAAACTGCCGGATTCCACATAGCTCAGCCCGGCATCGGTCAGACGCTCGATCAGTTCAATTTTAGTGGCCGCATCGATGGGTTGTTTTTCGTTTTGTAACCCGTCGCGGGGGCCGACTTCTACGATTTTGACTTTTTTGGGGAGATTCATCTTTGTGGTCTTTTCTGTCGAATTAATTCTATGTTTCTGTTGTGCCAAAAGCGGAAGGTTGCTAGTGGCACTTCCTGGAGAGGCACGATGCTCAAAGGTGACCTGACCGTGCCAGTGCCGTCCCCGACCGTGCCGTCCCCGACCGTGCCAGTGCCGTCCCCGACCGTGCCAGTCCCCGACCGTGCCACCGCAGCTCAGGTCACCATCTGGCACTGTGCCGCTCGCAGAGGTGCCTCTGGCAACCTTCCGCTCCTGGCACAAAGCGGCCGCATAAGTATAACCTATCCCTCAGCAGCGAAATCCACCAGTTGAGCACCACCATCCACCAACTCTCCAGGCTGGTAATAAAAGGCCTTAACAACACCGTCGAAAGGCGCCCTGATAGTGTGCTCCATTTTCATGGCTTCCATCACCAACAATGCATCGTCTTTTTTCACCTCTGTGCCCGGTTCCACCAACAGACTAACCATGGTGCCATTCATCGGCGCGGTTAAACCACCTTGACCTTCGCCGGCATCCTCATCCCCCAAATCCGGCTGTGCCAGCTGGAAGGTTAATGCCGAGTCCTGAGTGAACAGGTTCACTCCGCCGTCGTTCTCTGCCAGAGTCGCGCGGAACTGATAACCGTCCAGGTTGGCGTGCAACTCACTGCCGTTCAGACGCCCCTGGGCGTACACCGTCTTGTCACCAAAACTGATTGCGTAGCGACTGGCGGCACCACCGGCCAGCTGTTCTACGGCCACCGCGTACTCCTGATCGTGGAAAATCAATCCGAAACGATGGACGTGCGGCTCGTTCAAACGCCAGGCGTTGGTGGCATTCCAGGGAGAGTGGGGATCGGTGGAGCCGGCCGCGCGGGTCTGGGCCTGCTGCTCCTGCTGCAATACCAAATACAGGGCTGCCAGCGGCAGGTCTTTTTCCACTTCGTACTGGCTGTCGTGGAAGATCACCGAATGGTGCTTTTCGATAAAGCCGGTATCCAGTTCGCAGGCGCGGAAAGGTGCGCAGTTGGCCAGGTTGTAGAGGAAACCCAAGTTGGTTTTCATGCCACTGATGCGGTATTCACTCAACGCCTTGGTCAGGCGGCGCAGTGCCTTGTCCCGGTCCTCATCCCAGACTATCAGTTTGGCAATCATTGGATCGTAGTAGACACTGACCTCATCGCCCTGGCGTACACCGGTGTCCACCCGCACATGATCGTCGGTTTCCGGCGGCTGCAGGAAGGAGAGGGAGCCTGTCACCGGCAGGAAGTCGTTGTCCGGGTCTTCGGCGTAGATCCGCGCTTCAAAAGCGTGGCCTTTGATACTCAGCTGGTCCTGGCGCAAGGGCAGGGTTTCGCCGGCGGCGACGCGTAATTGCCACTCCACCAGATCCTGGCCGCTGATCATTTCCGTGACCGGATGTTCTACCTGCAGGCGGGTGTTCATCTCCATAAAGTAGAAGGAACCGTCCTGGTCCAGCAGGAATTCCACCGTGCCGGCGCCTTCGTAATTGATCGCCTGGGCGGCGCGGATGGCGGCTTCCCCCATGGCCTCCCGAAGCTCCGGGGTCATGCCTGGGGCCGGGGCTTCCTCGATCACTTTTTGGTGGCGGCGCTGCACCGAGCAGTCGCGCTCAAACAGGAAAACCGCATTGCCGTGCTGGTCGCAGAACACCTGGATTTCTACATGGCGTGGCTGGGTCAGGTATTTTTCCACCAGCATGGTGTCGTCGCCAAAACCGTTTAATGCTTCCCGTTTTGCAGCATCTAACGCCTGGTCAAACTCCTTGCTGCTCCACACCTGGCGCATGCCTTTACCGCCGCCGCCAGCGGTTGCTTTTAACAGCACCGGATAACCCATGTCGTCGGCGGCCTGTTTCAGAACGTCGCGGCTCTGGTCGTCGCCGTGGTAGCCGGGCACCAGCGGCACTTCGGCGTTGCCCATAATCTGTTTGGCCGCGGATTTGGAACCCATAGCCTCGATAGCGCCCACCGGCGGACCGATAAAGACAATGTCGTTGGCTTTACAGGCGTTGCAAAAGTCGGCGTTTTCCGACAGAAAACCGTAGCCGGGGTGAATCGCTTCGGCGCCGGTTTTCAGCGCGGCTTCGATCACGCGCTCGGACAGCAGGTAGGATTCCCGCGACGGTGCAGCACCGATATGAACGGCCTCGTCGGCCATGTTCACGTGCAGGGCGTCGCGGTCGGCGTCGCTGTAAACAGCCACGGTACGAATACCCATCTTGCGGGCGGTAAGGATCACACGACAGGCAATTTCACCGCGGTTGGCAATCAAGATTTTACTAAACATTCGGTGTTACTCCTGGATCCAGTTCGCAGTGCGTTTTTGCAAAAAGGCGGACAGACCCTCCTGTCCTTCCGGCGAGACGCGAATGGCGGCAATGCGCTCGCAGGTGTCATTAATCAAGGTCTCGGTGATCTCCCGCTCGGCCACGTCGAACACCAGTTGCTTGGCGGCCTGGACCGCAGCAGGGCTGTTGGTCAGCAAACTGTCGACCAGGGCAGTGATCGTGTTGTCCAGCTCTTCCGCGTCCACCACTTCGCTGACCAGCCCCAGGTCTTTAGCGGTCTCGGCACTAAAGCGCTCGGCGGTGGTGAAATAACGGCGCGAGGCGCGGTTGCCGATGGCGGCCACCACATAGGGGCTGATTGTGGCGGGAATCAAACCGATCTTCACTTCGCTGAGGCAGAAGCCGGCGCGCGGCGCGGCGACAGCCATATCGCAACAGCTGACCAATCCCACGGCGCCGCCAAAGGCCGCCCCCTGCACCCGGGCGATGGTGGGTTTGGGCATAAAGTTGAGGACTTTTAACATCTCGGCCAGGGCGGCAGCATCGCGCAGGTTTTCCTCGTAACTGTAGTCGGCCATCCGCTTCATCCAGTTGAGGTCGGCGCCGGCGGAGAAACTTTTGCCGTTGGAGGCCAGAACCACCACGCGCACGGCGTCGTCGTTGGCGACCAGGTGAAAGGCCTGGGTCAGCTCTGCAATAATGGCATCGTCAAAAGCGTTGTGTTTTTCCGGGTTGTTCATAGTGACGGTGGCTACACCGCGACCGTCGATTTCGATAGTGACTGTTCCGTTTTCCATTGCATCCACTCCCTTACATCCGGAATACGCCAAACTGCGTATCTTCAATTGGTTTGTTGAGCGAGGCAGACAGAGACAGGCCCAATACCATGCGGGTTTCGGCCGGGTCGATGACGCCGTCGTCCCAGAGGCGGGCGGAGGCGTAGTAGGGGTGACCCTGGGCCTCGTAGGTGTCGATCACCGGTTGCTTAAAGGCGGCTTCATCTTCGGCGCTCCACGGGGTGCCGGCTTTTTCCAGCTGGTCGCGTTTGACCTGGGCCAAAACACCGGCTGCCTGTTCGCCGCCCATCACGGAGATGCGGGAGTTGGGCCACATAAACATAAAGCGCGGGTCGTAGGCGCGACCGCACATGCCGTAGTTGCCGGCGCCGAAGGAACCGCCGATCAGCACAGTAAATTTGGGGACCTGGGCGCAGGCCACGGCGGTCACCATCTTGGCACCGTGTTTTGCGATACCGTCGCTTTCGTACTGCTTGCCCACCATAAAGCCGGTGATGTTCTGCAAAAAAATCAGTGGGATTTTGCGCTGGGCACAGAGCTCGATAAAGTGCGCACCTTTTTGTGCGGACTCGCCAAACAGAATGCCGTTGTTGGCCACAATGCCTACAGGGTAACCAAAGATATGAGCAAAACCACATACCAGGGTGGTGCCGTACAGAGCCTTGAATTCATCAAACTCGGAGCCGTCGACAATGCGGGCAATCACCTCGCGCACGTCGTAGGGTTGGCGCGCATCTTTGGGAATAACGCCGTAGATCTCCTTCGGGTCGTAAGCGGGTTCCTGCACCGGTTGGATCTGGCTTTGGATGGGTTTGACCCGGTTCAGACGCGACACTGACTGCCGCGCCAGTTGCAGTGCGTGGTGGTCGTTTTGGGCGTAGTGGTCGGACACACCGGAGGTGCGGCAATGCACATCGGCACCGCCCAGTTCTTCGGCGGTGACCACTTCTCCAGTGGCGGCTTTTACCAGCGGCGGGCCGCCGAGAAAGATGGTGCCTTGTTGTTTGACGATAATGGATTCGTCGGCCATGGCGGGTACATAGGCGCCGCCCGCGGTACAGGAGCCCATGACTACCGCAATTTGCGGGATCTGTTGCGATGACATATTGGCCTGGTTAAAGAAGATGCGGCCAAAGTGCTCGCGGTCCGGGAAGACATCGTCCTGGCGCGGCAGGTTGGCACCGCCGGAGTCCACCAGGTAGATACAGGGCAGGTTGTTCTGCTGGGCAATAGCCTGGGCGCGCAGGTGCTTTTTGACCGTCAACGGGTAATAGGTGCCGCCTTTGACGGTGGCGTCGTTGGCGACAATCATGCACTCCTGGCCGGAGACGCGACCGATGCCGGTGATAATGCCGGCGGCGGGTACCTCCTCCTCATACACATTCCAGGCGGCCATTTGCGACAGTTCCAAAAACGGCGAACCCGGGTCGAGCAGGGCATTGACACGCTCCCGGGGCAGCAGTTTTCCACGCGACAGGTGTCGGTCGCGGGCCTTGTCTCCACCCCCCTGCTTGATCTGTTCGAGTTTGCTATACAGGTCGTCGACCTGGGTTTGCATATGGTCCCGGTTGACAGCGAAGTCGTCGCTGCGCGTGTTGACCTTGGAGGTGATTTTAGCCATGGCAATACCTGGTGTCGTTTATACTGTCGCGACGCTTTCGGGGCGTTGCGACCCTCTCTGTTCCGTTAAAAAGTCCCCGCGCTGATGGATTAATAATCACATAGGGAGCGGGGAGAAAATGCTTGCCGGATTAATACCTCCTCTCGGTGCGCCGGCGGTTGATCGGCGCACCGAGAGGGGTGTTAAGCGGTTTCTTTAAACAGTTCGCGACCGATCAGCATGCGGCGGATCTCGGAGGTGCCGGCACCGATTTCGTACAGCTTGGCATCGCGCAGCAGTCGACCGGTGGGGAACTCGTTGATATAACCGTTGCCGCCCAGTGTCTGGATAGCCTGCAGTGCCATCTGGGTGGCTTTTTCCGCGGTGTAGAGAATCACAGCGGCGGCGTCCTTACGGCTCTCTTCGCCGCGGTCGCATGCTTTGGCGACGGCATAGAGATAGGCGCGGGAGGCATTGAGGTCTGCGTACATGTCCGCCACCTTGCCCTGCATCAGCTGGAATTCACCGATGGACTGGCCGAACTGCTTGCGGTCGTGGATATAGGGTACCACCACGTCCATGCAGGCCTGCATAATGCCCACGGGGCCGCCGGACAAGACAGTGCGCTCGTAGTCGAGGCCGCTCATCAATACTTTTACGCCTTCCCCTTCTTTACCCAGCACGTTTTCCTCCGGCACTTCACAGTCCTCGAACACCAGTTCGCAGGTGTTGGAGCCGCGCATGCCCAGCTTGTCCAGTTTCTGGTGGCGGGAGAAGCCGGGGTAATCGCGCTCGACAATAAAGGCAGTCATGCCCCAGGCGCCTTTGTCCAGGTCGGTTTTAGCGTAGATCACATAGGTGTTGGCATCGGGCCCGTTGGTGATCCACATCTTGTTGCCATTGAGAATGTACTTGTCGCCTTTTTTCTCCGCGCGCAGTTTCATGCTTACCACGTCGGAGCCGGCGTTGGGTTCGGACATGGCCAGGGCACCGATATGTTCACCGGAACAGAGTTTGGGCAGGTACTTGAGTTTCTGTTCGTGGGTACCGTTTTTGCGGATCTGATTGACACAGAGGTTGGAGTGGGCGCCGTAGGACAGGCCGACGGAGGCGGAGGCGCGGGAGATCTCTTCCATGGCCACCACGTGTGCCAGGTAACCTATATTGGTGCCGCCGTACTCCTCTTCCACTGTGATACCCAGCAGGCCCATGTCGCCAAATTTCTTCCACATATCCATGGGGAATTCATTGCTGCTGTCGATCTCTTCAGCCCGCGGTGCCAGCTCGGCCTGTGCAAACTGGTAGACGCTGTCGCGCAACATATCGATATCTTCACCGAGGTCGAAGTTGAGGGTGGGGTAGGCTGTGTTCATAAGCTTGTCCTCTGACAATCGTCTGTAAAGGGGGGGACGTCCCGACAACCGGGTCGGGACGTCAAAAGGTTTGAATCAGATGGTTACGGTTTTTTCTCCCAACGCGTCCAGCGCTTGCAGGCAGCGGGCTTCAGATTCCTGCAGGTCTACCATCATGGCTTCGATATCCTGCAGCTGCTGCTGGAGCAAGGCCTTGCGCTCGCGGATGGTGTTAATCAGGGTTTGCAACTGGTCGGCGTTGCTCTCGCCGGGCTTGTACATGGCAATGATGTCACGGCTTTCGTCCAGGCTGAGCCCCAGGCGTTTACCGCGCAATATCAGCTTCAGTGTTACCCGGTCGCCGGGGCTGTAGATACGGGTTTGTCCTCGGCGGGTGGGTTTGAGCAGGCCCTTGTCCTCATAAAAGCGGATGGTGCGGGTGGTGATATCAAATTCCCGCGCCAGCTCGGAGATGCTGTAAGTGCACTCCTTGCCGCTCGTTTCTTGGGATTTGTCCGTTTCGCTCATTGTTTGGCCTTGCCGTTGTCTTGGCGGTCACATGTGTTTGAGGCGGGTCTTTGCCCTATCAGTTTGGGGCCCTTTGAGTATGGGGGAAATTTAACAGAGGTTTACGTTGACGTAAAGGTAAACTTGGAAATAAGGGGCGGGCTGGATATTGCGAGCGGTTATATGTAAGCGCTTACATGCTCGCTAGTTGCTGTTATTTTTGGGGGGGTGTTTGAGGTAAAGTCGAATAAAGTGGCGTTATAGCGCGAGCAGCTGTTGTTCTTGCTTGACCAGCAGTTCTTGGTATGGGGGCTTAATTTGCGCCAGAAGAGCGCCCTGACCGTGGCCCAGAGGGGTGTACTCCACCTGTTTGTCCAGCTCCTCACTCAGCAAAGGGTAGGCGATATACACTTGACGCGGTTGGTGGTGGTGGGTGTCTGCGGCGCCAGGCGCGGAGAGTTGGGCGGCAATGCCCCCCTTCCCCGGCTGGTTGTTACTGAGTTTGTCGGCGATATCTGGCGCCACACTGGCGCTCAAGCGCAATTGGGCTCCGGCAGTTTTCGCGGCCAGGGTCAAGAGTAGTTGTGCACTGCAGAGGGCGCGGAAAATAGCTTCATTCTGGTCCTGGCCGCTGTATTTCAAAAGCAGCCGATTGCCGGATAGCTGTTGACTGTGGCCACGGTACAGTGACAAAACCCCCTGCAGCTGCTGCTCAAAGCGTTCCAACAATAGTCGAAAGGCCTCGCGGTTGAGTTGCGCGCGCAGAGTGTCCAGATTGTGTATTTCCAGACTGATCTGGATATGGCTGGAGTCGCACTTTGGCTTGTGCTGCTGGGTCTCTTCCCCGTCCGCTTGCACCGGGGGGAGCGGTTTTTGATCGCGATCACCTTGCCGGGTTGGCTGGTTGGTGAATGCGGAATCACCGCCCTGTTGCCACAGAATCAGGGTAAAAGTGGCCAACAGGGCGAGCAGCAACAGCCCCCCTGCCTGTTGAGTATAGAGCGCCGCGTTGCCACCCCCGTGTTCGGCCAGCGTCACGGTAACATACCCTGCGACGCTGTCGTGCAGCGTAATAGGGGCGCTATAGCTGAGGCGCTGGTCGCTGTGCTTGTCGATACCAACCGGGTGGTGGCCACCCTGGACCAATAGGCGGTTCTCCACATCGTGGATGGTGGCCCCGAGGATATTGGGGTTTTGGGCCACGTCGGTGAGGATCACCTGCAGGCTCACCAGGTCGTGGTTAAGGGTGGCATCTACCGCCTGGCGCGCGGCCAGATTGGCCAAAGCCTGGCCATAATTGCGGTTGTGTTGCGCCAGGTCCAGCTGTTGGTGACGGTTGAACAAGAAGCCGCTGAACAAGCCACTGGCGCACAGACTGATCAGCAATACCAGCAGTAGCGGGCGGGTGCGGTAGGGCAGTCCTGAAAGCATGGTCACGGCTCGTTATTGTATTTTTTATCGTTGAGGTTGTTTGACTGAGCTTCTTTCCGATCACAGCTTCCGGGGCGGTAACTGGGATGGGGGGAAGCCGGCAGGCATTTTAACGTAATTGTCCCTGAAAGGGATATAAAACCTATATAATAGCCGCCGCTTTTGACTGCTTAAGCCGAGCAAACGTATTTGAATGGGATTAGGGAACAGTGAAAGAAATTATTTTGATCAATATCAGTGGTGAGGACAAGCCCGGTGTAACATCGGCGATTACGTCGATTTTGGCCCAGTACCAGGCCAACATTCTCGATATTGGTCAGGCCGTAATACACGATAATCTGAACTTGGGTATCCTCACCGAGATCCCCCAGGCTTTTGAGGCCTCGCCGGTGGTCAAGGATATTCTCTATCGCACCCATGAACTGGGTATGCAGGTCAAGTTTCTGCCCATTAGCGAAGAGAGTTATAGTCACTGGGTGGGCCAGCAGGGTAAAGCGCGCCATATTGTGACCCTGCTGGCGCGCAAGGTCACCGCACGACAGATCTCCGAAGTAACGGCGGTGGCTGCCAAACACGGTTTGAACATCGATAATATCAACCGTTTGTCCGGGCGGATGGATTTGGACTCCTTTGCCGACCTCAACAAGGCCTGTGTGGAGTTTTCGGCCCGGGGCGAGGTGGCGGATCTGAGCGCGTTGCGGGCGGACTTTATGGAGTTGTCTGCGCGGCTCGATGTCGATATTGCCTGTCAGGAAGACAACGTCTATCGCCGCAATCGGCGCCTGGTGTGTTTTGACATGGATTCCACCCTGATCGAGGCGGAGGTGATCGACGAGCTGGCCAAAGCTGCCGGTGTGGGTGACGAGGTAGTGGCGATTACCGAAGCCGCCATGCGCGGAGAACTTGATTTCAAAGAGAGCTTTGCCCGGCGCATGGCCCTGTTAAAGGGCTTGGACGAATCGGTGCTGGCGGATATCGCCAAGCGATTGCCGGTGACCGAGGGTGCCGAGCGCCTGATTTCCACGTTGAAAAAACTGGGTTACAAAACCGCGATACTGTCCGGCGGTTTTAACTACTTCGGCCGTTATCTGCAGGAGAAGTTGGGTATCGACTATGTCTATGCCAACGAGCTTGAGGTGGAAGGTGGTAAAGTCACCGGCAATGTCGTAGGCACGGTGGTGGACGGCCAACGCAAGGCCGAGCTGTTGCGGGAGCTGGCAGCTCAGCAAAACCTGTCTCTGGAGCAGGTGATTGCCGTGGGTGACGGCGCCAACGACCTGCCCATGTTGAGCATTGCCGGCCTCGGTATCGCTTTCCGGGCAAAACCGCTGGTGCAGGCATCCGCCAAGCAGTCCATTTCCACCTTGGGCCTGGACGGTATATTGTACCTGATCGGTTTCCGGGACCGGGACGCGGTGTAACTGCGACATTCCCGGCCTGACCTATTCACCCATGCTGAAATCGTAATCCATATTGGCGGTCGGTTCCTGCAGGTAGTGCCCCTGGATATAGTGCACTCCCGCCTGCCACAGGGCGGATAACACGCTGGCGTTCTCCACAAACGGTACAATAGTGGTTTTTTCCTGTTCGTGTAACTGTTCGATCAGGTTGGTCAGGGTTTCCGGGTCTTCATTTTTGTTTTGGATATCCAGCGTAAATGAGCCGTGTACCTTGATATAGTCGGCGTTGACGTGTTTCAGGGTGTTAAAGGGATTGAGGGAGCAACCGAAGTGGCTGATGGACAGCTGGCTACCCACCTCCCGCAGTCCGTCTGCAAACGCCTTGGCGCCATTGAGGTGATTACTGGCCTCCACCTCGCTCACCTGGAACAACAGTGCTTCCGGTGGCAGCGAGGCTGCCTTAAAAGCTACCTGCAACCAGGGAATCAAGGTGTCGTCACACAGGGATTGGCTACTGATATTGATAATCAAACGGGTATTGTTGCCTTTGGCGCGGTGCTCGGACAACACTTTAATCGCTTCCAGAATGACCCAGCGGTCGATTTTGGCGATGCCACCCATCTCGATGGCGGCCTCAAGAAACTCCGCTGGCGCCACGTCTTCATCCTTGTTATTCAGCATACGCAGTAGTACTTCGTAGTGCTCTTCGTCAGAGCCGCGCAAGCTGATAATGGGTTGGAACAGTAAACGAAAACGGTTGTTGTCCAGGGCGTGTTGAACGGCAACCAGCACTTCCTGGTTGGTAAGACTCGTTTCGCGGGTGTCGCGGTCGGGTTCATAGAGGCGCACACCATTGCCGACGCCCTCGGCCTCTGAGCTGGAACGAACAGCGTCCACGGCTTGTATGGCGTGATCGATCACCGCGTCGGCGTGGGTCGATATCTCATTCACCAGCGCCACGCCTATACTCACCGTGGCTTGAATGGTCTTGCCATCAATATCAACGATGTGATCTTCAATCCTGTTGCAGAGGGTCTCGGCGCGATCGAGAGCGCTATCGGCGCCGGTATTGTGCAGTAACAGGGCGAAGCTTTCGTCACCGAAGCGGGCCAAAATGTCGCCCTCTTGGCATTGGGAACTGATTATCGCAGCCAGGTCGTTCAGTACTGTATCGGAGCCGGCAACCCCCAGGTTGGGTTGAATATGGCTAAAGGAGTTGTCGATATCGATGTAGAGCAAGGCGTTGCTCTCTCCGCCGCTGGCTGCCTGACTGACCGAGGTTTCCAGTCTGTCCATCAGGTACTGGCGGTTGTACAGGCCCGTTACCAGATCATGGTGTTTCATCTGCTTGAGCTGGGCTTCTAGTTCCTCACTCGCCACCTGCCCCGCGCTGATCATAAACTGAATACAGGGCTCTTCATCGTAGATGGCGTTGGCCATTTCCAGGGCGATGGGGCACTCGCGTCCATCCTGGTGAATACCGTTAAATTCGAGCGCACTGACCTCGGCTTCATCCCCCTTGAGACTGAACCCCTTGAGAAAGGCCTTGACCTTGTCCTGATCGACGTCGGCTACCATATCGATCACCGGCATGCATTCGATATCGTCCTTGTCGCTGTAACCAAAGCGCTCGGCAAAGGAGTCATTGGCGTAGAGGTACATGCCGTCCTGGATATACGCAATGGCGTCCCGGGAACTGTCGAGCAATTGCTGGCTGCGGCGTTCGGCCTCCTTAAAGCGTCGGTCGGCAATGCGACGCAGCTGGCGCTGTTCCAGGTTTTCCAGTTCGCGCTGGATTACCAACAGCAGGTGTTGGTCTTCGTCCACCTGCACCACATCGGCGGCGCCCAATTTGAGGCCTTCCACAATGGGCTGTGTGCCCTCATTGTCCGTTTGCAGGATGACCGGGACGTCTTTATTCAGGCGCTTGACCTGTTTGAGGGCGACGGCAGGCGGAACACTGGAGGTGGTGTCGTGGCAGATCAACAGGTCCCAGACCTGTTCTTGCAGCAATTTAATCAGGCCTTGTTCGCTGTCGATATGCTGCGGTCGAGTAGGCCAGCCGGCATTGCGCAACATACTGATTAAACGTTCGGCTTCCTCGCGAGAGTCGTTGAGGATCAATAGGCGGATAGTATCACTGGGATTCACTGGGGACGTTTCGCTCTTTTAAATGTGGTTGCGGCTTGGTGCGGTCGCTTAACTGCAGGTCGCCGGTCGATATTCCCGCAATAATTGCTGAATGTTGCTATACCGCTGCGTTATTGAATGTTCCATGTGGGGGTCAAAAGGTAATATTAACCCATTTTAATACCACCACAACTGTCTCCAGCTGCCTGTTTTTCTAGCATGAGAACTGTGCTGCAAACCTGAAGTTCCTCCCTGTTCTTATGGGGGTGTCAGTCCCAGGCGGAATTGAATCTTTCCGGTGCCTGTTGATCCGGGTTTATTCTGGGTGCTTCCAGCACCCGGAAGGTAAACTGGCAGACAGAGCGTGTGGAAAATAACTTACGGGAGAGTTGTATCAAAGTCTCTTCCCCGTGTTGGTTGAGCCGGACTTTGCAGTGCTCCTGGAACGGGACACCGGTTGTCAGCAGGCTGGCAGGTTGGTGCACGGCCTTGAGTGCCGGCAGCATCAACACGCGCATATAGTCGGTGTTTTCACCGGACCTCTGGATCATGGAGGCGCCATAGGGTATGGCCTGGGCGGTCAAAACCTGAATGCCCAATTGGGTGGCTCCCCTGATTTGGCGAATCCAGCGAATGACACCGATGCTCCAATTCTGTCGGTCGGGCTCCCGTATGCCGAGCAACTCACCCGCCTTGACCGAGGACGGGATCTGCTCTCGCCAGTTGAGGCAGTAACCGCCGGGGCTGGCATCCACCATATTGACACGGTATACCGGTGGCGACGTGGGTGGCTTTGGCGCTTCCTTGGGTTGTTTTTGTTTTGTCCAGCCGTTTGTAGGCATGCGATTGCCCCCGGCGTCGAAAGCGTCAGACCATGGATCTTTGGCCGGCTCCTGGTGTTTGGCGGTAAAGGCCTGGCCGCTGTTACGGTAGGCGCTGGCGCCGTGTCGATTGGTGAGAAAGTGTTTAAAGCTGGTGCCCTTCGCCAAGAAGTAATGAATATTGCTCAAGCCAACGGTAATTTCCAGGTCGCCCTGTACCAGGTGCCGATCAAAGTGACGCTCTTGCTCAGTGCTCCAGGCGCTGCTCAAATGCGAGAGCATCGTGTCTGTCATTTCCTGTGGTGCAGCCGCGCTTTGCTTTTCGAGCATCGACAGAAGACGCTGGAGATTCAGTTCCCGAAGGTCATCACCGCTGGTGGCCAGGCAGCGGTCCTTGTACATGGGCGGCAAGTCCGCTGACAGGTTGACTACAAAGAGATTGTTGGCCGATTCATTAGCTGGTGCAAGGCTTGCCAGTGCCGCCCACTTTTCCAGCCCCGTATAGAGTGAATCTACCTCCCGCTGGTCCAGCTGGTTGGGGCGGGCGGCTGCGAAGAGCAGTATCCGGATATAGGCTTGGTTAATACTGGTGGCCTTGGAGTGAGTCAATAGAGGGTCCGTCACCAGTTTGTTGAGCAATTGAAAGTGCTCGGCCAGCTTGTAGAGGACGTGTAGCTCGAGCCACAACTGTGCCGGTACCGGGATGTACAGTTGGCAGGTTTTTAGCAGTTGCAAACCCAGTCCGGTAATGGCCCGGTGTATAGCCAGGTTCAGCTCCAGCAAAAGCTTGCTGCCAGCGTTCTTGATCTTTCCGCTCAAATCCCGGGCAGCGATGAGATAGGCGTTGGTCAGGTGTTTTTGCAGAGCCTGGGTAACGGTGGCCGCCTTAAGGGCTGCTTCGGGCAATATCAGCGGCTGGTTAAGAAAACTCTTGGACAGGCCTTGAACACACTGCTGCACATAGGGGCGCAGGCTTTCCAGCATGTGCAGGCGAGTCAGGGCGTCGACATCGAGGCGTTCCAGCTCCGGTACCGCTTTGTAGAGCTGGATGCCTGTGTAACCGATGCGCGTGGCGGGCAGGGCTTCGACCCAGGCTTTGACTTTGGATTCCCGGGAGCTGCCACAAAAACTCAGGCTGCGCAGCTCCTGGGGCGGGAGTTTTATATTTGAAAACAGGTGCGGGCTTGGATTTTCCATGTGTTTTTCAACAGCGTTGTTATTGTTTCCCGGGACACGTACTCCTTCAAGTATAGGAGATCCTCGCTGTTGTCATCCCAAGAATTACCGCGCCTGCAATTCGGTTAAAAAACAGGCAGCTTTGAGGGGGCATCGGGCTCCTCTCGCACCAGGCGCGGTACCAAATAACCGGGTAGTTGACTGAGGAGTTCTCGGTGCAGGGCCTTGGCCCGGGCTTCGTCCAGATCAAAGTGGCTGGCGCCTGTGACCTTGTCCAGCAGGTGCAGGTAATAGGGCAAGACACCAATCTCAAACAGGCGCTCGCTGAGTGCCGCGAGTGCGGCGGCTGAATCGTTGATACCTCGTAATAGAACGGTTTGATTGAGGAGGGTGATCCCAGCATTACGCAAGCGGGTGACGGCCTCGGCCACTTCCCCATTAATTTCGTTGGCGTGGTTGGCGTGCAGCACCATCACTGTCTGCAGACGGTGGCTGCTCAGCCACGCCAGGCACTGTTGGTCGATGCGGCTAGGCACCACGACCGGCATCCGGCTGTGGATGCGCAAGCGCTTGATATGGGGGATGGCGGCTACCTGCTCGGTCATCCAGCTCAGCTGTCGATCGGCGGCGGCCAGGGGGTCGCCGCCGCTGTAGATAACCTCGGTAATGCTGGCGTCCGCAGCAATATAGTCCAGTACCGATTGCCAATCCTGACGCCCGGGTTTGTTGTCCTGGTAGGGGAAGTGGCGCCGAAAACAATAGCGGCAATTGATGGCGCAGTTACTCGACACAATCAGCAGCACCCGCCCCCGGTATTTGTGGATAAGGCCGGGATGAGGGTTGGCGTTGCTTTCCTCGAGAGGGTCGCTATTGTAGCCGGGGGCCGCCAGCAGCTCCTGGCCCAGAGGCAACACCTGTTGCAGCAGGGGGTCGTTGACGTCGCCCGGTTGCATGCGGGCCGCGAACGATCGCGGTACCCGCAGTGGGAAGTCGGTGCTGGCGGCGATGGCGTCCGGCAACAGGGCCGGGTCCAGTTGCAGCAGCTCAAACAGCTCTTTGGGATCCCGAATCAGGTCGGATAGTTCATCTTGCCAGCGTAGGCTCTGCCATGTCGGCACGGTTCGCGGTATCATTAGCGCTTTTGTAACTCATATTAGTGGTGAACATCGAATGGCTAGCTATTCTACCAACGAATTCCGCAGTGGTCTGAAAGTAATGCTCGACGGCGAGCCCTGCTCCATCCTGGAAAACGAATTCGTCAAGCCCGGCAAAGGTCAGGCCTTTAACCGGGTGAAATTGCGCAACCTCAATACCGGTCGAGTCTGGGAGCGCACCTTCAGATCCGGCGAAAGCCTGGAAGGCGCCGATGTGATGGATCGGGACATGGAATACCTCTACAACGATGGTGAATTCTTCCACTTTATGGAACCGGATACTTTTGAACAGCATCAGGCCGATGCCAAAACCGTTGGCGAAGCCGCCAAGTGGCTGAAAGAGCAGGATAAGGTTGTGGTGACTCTGTACAACGGAGCGCCTCTGGCTGTAACCCCCCCCAACCACGTAGAGTTGGAAATTGCCCAGACTGACCCCGGCTTGAAAGGGGATACTGCCCAAGGCGGCACCAAGCCGGCAACCCTGAGCACCGGTGCCGTGGTCAAGGTACCGCTGTTTCTGAACGAAGGCGAAGTGGTACGTGTGGATACCCGTACAGGTGAATACCTGGGGCGCGCCAAGGACTAAGCGGTTGTTGCTTGATGTCTGCTTGTGACTGGCAGCCTACCGCTTCGCGTCAGGCGCTGGAGGCCCGCGCCCGATTGCTGACGCAAATTCGCCAATTCTTTGCCGATCGCGGTGTACTGGAGGTGGAGGTGCCATTATTGGCGGCCGCCACTGTTACCGATCCCCATATCGATTCCATTCAGGCCAGCTGCAACGGCCGCCCCTGCTATCTGCAGACCTCGCCGGAGTTTGCCATGAAGCGACTGCTGGCCAGTGGCAGCGGGCCGATTTACAGCCTCGGCAAAGCCTTTCGCAACGGTGAGTCGGGTCGGCGCCACAACCCGGAATTTACCATGCTGGAGTGGTACCGCCCCGGCTTTGATGATCACCGCTTAATGGACGAGGTGGAAGCCCTGATTGGCTCGGTCCTGCCGTTGCCCGAGGTACAGAGGCTCAGCTACCGGGAGCTGTTTTTGCGGTACCTGGATATCGATCCCCACCGTGTCGAATTGGGCCAACTCAAAGGTTTGGCCCGGCAGCAGGTGGAGATCGATTGGGAGGATGACAACCGCGATACCTGGCTCGATATGTTGATTACCCACGCCATAGAGCCCCAGCTGGGGGCCGGCTTGACCTTTATCTACGATTATCCCGCCAGTCAGGCGGCACTGGCCCGGGTGTGCGAGGACGACAGGGGACAACCGGTGGCACGTCGCTTTGAGGCCTATGTCGGCGGCATGGAGCTGGCCAATGGTTACTGGGAGCTGACCGACAGCCAGGAGCAGGCGCGCCGCTTTCAGGCGGATCTGACACGCCGGCAAGCGCTGGGGTTGGCGGTTTATCCAGAAGATCAGCGCCTGCTGGCGGCATTGGCGGCGGGCTTGCCGGACACGGCCGGCGTCGCCCTGGGGGTGGATCGGTTGTTGATGTTGGCAACCGGGGCCGACAGCCTGCAGGAGGTGTTGGCGTTTCCGTTTTCCCGGGCGTAGCTAGTGCCCATCCTCTCCGGTCTCCCCGGTCATGTCGCAGGTGATTTCATGGTTCATATCCAGGGCGGGTTGATCGGATTTGGGGCGGCCAACCACCTTGGCCGGTACACCCGTCACAGTGGTGTGGGCAGCTACCGGTTTTAACACCACGCTGCCCGCCCCCACCTTGGCACCCTCGCCAATTTCGATATTGCCCAGAATCTTGGCGCCGGCGCTGATCAGAACCCCTTTGCGCACTTTGGGGTGGCGGTCTCCGGATTCCTTGCCGGTGCCGCCCAAGGTCACCGCCTGCATAATGGAGACATTGTCTTCCACCATCGCGGTTTCCCCAATCACAATGCCTGTCGCATGATCGAGCATAATGCCTTTGCCGATACGGGCTGCGGGGTGTATGTCGACACCAAACACCACGGAAATCCGGTTTTGCAAAAACAGGGCCAGGGCCTGGCGCTGTCGCTGCCACAACCAGTGGGCTACACGGTAGGCCTGCAGGGCGTGAAAGCCCTTAAAAAACAGAAATGGGGTGGCAAGGGAGCAGCAGGCGGAATCCCGCTCAGCTACCGCCTGCAGGTCTGCGCGGACGGCTTCGCCGATCTCTCGGCTGTCTTCCAGCGCTTCTGTGATCACCTCGCGGATCAACATCGCCGGTGCTGTAGGGCTGTCCAGTTTGTTGGCCAGGTGAAAGCTCAGCGCCGCTTCCAGGGTGTCATGGTTTAAAATCGTGGCGTGTAGATAGCTGGCCAGAATCGGCTCAGCTTCAGCCTGACAGCGGGTGTGTGCGCGGATCTCTTGCCAAACAGGATCTGAGTGTAACGGGGTGGCATTGGAGGTTTGAGCTTGCATAGGGGCACCTTCACTGTCAGGGGCGCGCAGAGAGCACGCTTATCCTACGGCTATATGGGGGCGACTCCGGCCGATTTCCAGGGAATCACCGCAACCGGTGAGCGATACAAGCCGCGCATCAGAAGATCGCCAGCGGCGCTTCGTCCAGGGCGGCGAGCTGTTCCCGAAGCTCCAGAATATGCTCCGCCCAGTACCGCTCGGTATTAAACCAGGGAAAATTCATGGGAAAAGCGGGATCGTCCCAGCGCCGGGCGAGCCAGGCGCTGTAATGCATAATGCGCAGTGTTCGCAGGGGTTCGATCAATGCCAGTTCGGCGAAGTTAAAGTCGCAGAACTCCTGGTAGCCCTCCAGCACTTCCGACAGTTGCTCGATCTGTTGCGGGCGGTCCCCCGACAGCAACATCCACAGATCCTGAATCGCCGGTCCGTTGCGGGCATCGTCGAAGTCGACAAAGTGGGGGGCATCGTCGCGCCACAGGATATTGCCGGGGTGGCAGTCGCCGTGCAGGCGGATGGGTTGGTAGTCCACCCGGTCAAAGGTGTGTGTGACTCTTTGAATCAGGTCTTCGGCCAGGGTGCGGTAAGCTTCCTCCAGCTCTGCCGGCAAAAACCGGTTATCCAGTAAAAAGCGGTAACTGTCGACGGCGTACGACTGGATATCAACGCTGAGGCGATGCTGAAACAACCCCTCTTTGCCGTAGTTGTGCATACGGCCAATCACCCGCCCCAGGGTCAGCAGGTGGTTCAGGTTGTCCAGCTCCGGGGCGTGACCACCCTGGCGTGGATATAGGGAAAAGCGAAAGTCGCCAAAGCGGAACAGGGAGCTGCCATCGCGGTGGCTCAGTGGCGGCACAACCGACACTTCCAGGGATTTCAGCCTGGCGGTAAAGGCGTGCTCTTCTTCTATCTGCTCATTACTCCAGCGCAGGGGCCGGTAAAACTTGGCGATTACCGGGGTACCGCCTTCAATGCCCACTTGGTAAACCCGGTTTTCATAGCTATTCAGGGCCAGGATACGTGCGTCGCTAAGAAAGCCCTCGCTTTCCACCGCGTCAAGTACCAGATCGGGCGTCAAGGTTTCATAGGGGTGATGAGGGTTGTTGGTAGCGGCGTGCTTTGCTGCCGGATAGTTGCCGGAGGGGGTGTCATTCATAATATCACTTTGCTGCTGCTTTACTGCCTAGCGGCTATTGTAGTCCAGGCCCCGCTCGTGAAGTAAGGGGGTACGCGCTAGAGCCCAGATATCGATCCGACTGGCGCCAGCCCGGCACAGCAAGCGGCTGGTTTCGTTGGCGGTACTGCCTGTGGTGACCACATCATCCAATATCGCAACATGAGCGCCTTGAAAAAGCGCTTTTGCAGTAGGGTTCAGCCTAAAGGCATCACTTAGATTGTGTTTGCGGTGGGCCCGGCTGCCGCCGCGCTGGTGTTGTGTTGCACGGGTTCGCAATAGGGCGCGGTATAACAGGCGATCTGGTGGTGTGTTATCTGACTGAGAACGGAGTTGCGCAGTCTGCCGCAGGTGCGTGAGCAGGGCGTGGCCCAGGACTTCGGTTTGATTGAATCCCCGCCACAGACGACGGCGCCAGTGCAGGGGGACGGGCAACAGGTAGTCGGGCCAGGGCTCATCGCCATAACTGTGCAGGAGGCATTCTCCCAGTGCTTCTGCCAACAGCGTCAGATGACGCCACTGGGCCCGGTCCTTAAAACCGCGAATCAAAAAATCCACTGGTGCAGCATAGGCAAAGGGCGCGTAGCAGTGATCGAACGGCGGAGGGTGGCTCTGGCACTGGCCGCAGGGGTTCTGATCTTCGCCTGCCGGTAGTGGCAAGCGGCACTGGGGACAGGCAGAGATCAGCCAGGGCAGATCCGCAAAGCACTTCATACAAACCGGCCGCGGAGCCGGACACTTAAGACCACACAAAACACACTGGTTGGGTAAAATTTGCGCTAATCGGCCGATGGCAGAGAAGATCCTTTTCATTTCTGTTAACCCTAATCCTTTGTTTTGGTTGACAGCTGCTGCTTGATTGCTATGATGAGCACACTTTCTGAGTGGTGTTCAGTGGTCAACTATACGCCGTTAACCGCTGAAGGCGGTAACCTGGAACCAGCCATTCAAAATTGCCAATCTCTGCCGGCACAAGGCCGCGGAACTGACAAACGATGAGGTCTTTGGAATGACAGTGACAGCCACCCCTGAAATCCGCCACGACTGGACCCGTGAAGAAGTCATGGCGCTGTTTGAGCTGCCCTTCAATGACCTGATGTTCCAGGCGCAGACCGTACACCGCCAGTTCTTTGATCCCAACCAGGTCCAGATCAGCACACTGTGTTCCATCAAAACCGGCGCCTGTCCGGAGGACTGTGCCTACTGCCCCCAGAGTGCCCGCTATGATACCGGATTGGAGCGGGAAAAGTTGATGAAAGTGGAGAAGGTGATCGAGGAGGCCAAGGCCGCCAAAGCGAGCGGGGCCACCCGCTTTTGTATGGGAGCTGCCTGGCGTTCACCCAAGAAAAAAGACATGCCCTATGTCACCTCCATGGTGGAGGGTGTGAAAGCGCTGGGTATGGAAACCTGCATGACCCTGGGTATGGTCAGTGCCGAGCAGGCGCAACAGTTGGCGGCTGCCGGCCTCGACTATTACAACCACAATCTGGATACCTCGCCGGAGTTTTACGGCGACATTATTACCACCCGCACCTATCAGGATCGTCTGGATACCCTTGCCAATGTGCGCAGTGCCGGTATGAAAGTGTGCTGCGGCGGCATTGTCGGTATGGGGGAAGAGGTTAAAGACCGCGCCGGTTTGTTGATCCAATTGGCCAATATGCCCGAACACCCGGAGTCGGTGCCGGTGAATATGCTGGTGCGGGTGGAGGGCACGCCCCTCGCGGAAAACGAAGACCTCGATCATTTCGATTTTATCCGCACCATCGCCGTGGCGCGTATCCTCATGCCCGCCTCTCATGTGCGCCTGTCGGCCGGGCGTGAAGAGATGAACGAGCAGATGCAGGCCATGGCCTTTATGGCCGGCGCCAACTCCATCTTTTACGGTGAAAAGTTGCTGACCACTCCCAACCCGGAAGCCAACAAGGATATGCAGCTGCTAAAACGCCTGGGCATTAAACAGGAAGCCTACGAGGTCCACGAAGACGAGTCCGAGCAGGCGGAGGCGATCATGGCTTCTCTGGAAGAGGCCCGTAACGACCAGTTTTTCTACAACGCTGCCAAGTAACCGTTTGCGGTAACCGGGATGTCTGCAGAGAGACCGCGTTGCGGCACTGAACCCGCTAGCTCAATGGATGACATCCTGGCCCCGGCATTGCAACGGCGGCAACAGGATCACCTCTACCGCTATCGCAAGCTTCTGCAGTCGGCTCAAGGGCCGGAAATAACCGTCGATGGTAAAACCTTTACCGCCTTTTGCAGCAATGACTATCTGGGGTTGGCCAATCATCCCAAGGTGATCGAAGCCCTGCAGTCAGCCGCACGCCGCTACGGTGTCGGCAGTGGTGCCTCACACCTGGTGGCTGGTCACTCCGCCGAACACCACGCCCTGGAAGAAGAGCTTGCTGCGTTTACCGGGCGACAGCGGGCACTGTTGTTCTCTACCGGCTATATGGCCAATCTCGGTGCCATCACGGCGCTGGTGGGCAAAGGCGATGCGGTGTTCGAGGACAAACTCAATCACGCATCCCTATTGGATGCCGGCTTGCTCAGTGGAGCCCGTTTTCAACGGTTTTTGCACAACGATATCGACAACTTGCGGCGGCACCTGCAAAAAACCGACGCCGAGCGGCGTTTGATTGTGGTGGACGGCGTGTTCAGCATGGACGGGGATTTGGCACCGTTACCCGAACTGGCGGCGTTGGCGCATCAGGAACAGGCCTGGTTGATGATCGATGATGCCCACGGCCTGGGTTGTCTGGGGCAGAGCGGCGCCGGTTGTGCCGAGCATTTCCAGCTGTCCCAAGCGCAATTGCCAATAGTGATGGCTACTTTGGGCAAAGGTCTGGGCACCTTTGGCGCCTTCGTCGCGGGCAGTGATACCTTGATCGAAACCCTGATCCAGTTTGCCCGCAGTTATATCTACACCACCGCCATGCCGCCGGCAGTGGCGGCGGCGACCCGTGCTAGTCTGAAACTAGTGCAAACGGAATCCTGGCGACGGCAGCATTTACAGGCGTTGATCCGACGCTTTCGCACCGGTGCCCAAGGGTTGGGGCTGGCATTGATGAGATCCTCAACGGCCATCCAGCCGGTGGTGTTTGGCGACGAGGCCAAAACCCTGCACGTGGCTCAGGTACTGGAACAACAAGGCTTTCTGGTGGGAGCGATTCGTCCACCCACCGTGCCTGCGGGCAGTGCCCGTTTGCGAATTACCCTGTCTGCCGCCCACAGCGAGGCGCAGGTCGACCGCTTGCTGGATGCCCTGGCAGAAGCGGTTAACAACGAGGTGGCCCTATGAGTGCTTTGGCATCGACACCGATAACACACGAATCCCGGTTGCCGGCCCTGGCGATCAGGCGCTACCCAGTGACTGGCACTCGCTTGCTGGCGGAGCCCCTGGTGTTGATCCACGGTTGGGGCTGTGACAGCCGCACCTGGGAACCGTTGCTGCCTTTGTTGCAGAAATTCAGCCAGGTGACCACCGTTGATCTGCCTGGCTGTGGTGGCAGTGAATGCCTTCTGGACGATTATGGGCTGCACACTGTTATGGCGGCCCTGATGGAACAGATGCCACCCCATGCCGCCTATCTGGGCTGGTCTTTGGGTGGCATGCTGGCAACAGCGCTGGCCGGCCACTACCCGAAGCGGGTCACTCACCTCATTACGTTGGCGAGTAATGTCCGCTTTGCTCAGTGTGAGGCGGGGGAGCCGGCCTTACCCTGGGCCACCTATCAGCAATTTGTCTCCTCCTATACCCAATCGCCAGCGGCAACATTGAAGCGATTTTGCGGATTGGTGGCTCAGGGGGATGACAACGAGCGCCTGCGGTTAAAACAATTACGGCAATTAAACGCTGAATGCAGTGAGCGGAGCGAAGACGTTGATAACCTCAATTGGTTACAGGCTCTGGCGCTGCTGGGCGATATTGATAACCGCGGTTTTACCGAGCACTTGCAACAACCCGGTTTGCACCTGTTGGCCGATGGCGATGCATTGGTGCCGGCTGCAGCCGGGGTGAATTTGTCGGGCGGGCTGCAATCCTGTCGGATTATTGAACGCAGTTGCCACGCGCTCCATTGGTCACAGCCGCAGCGGGTCGCAGAGGAGGTAGAAGCCTTTTTCCGACGACAGAAATACTATCTGGACAAGCGGAAAGTAGCCGATTCCTTTAGTCGCGCCGCCCCCACTTACGATGCGGTAGCCGAGCTCCAGCGTGGCGTTGGTGAGCACTTGGTGGGATTGCTTGAAGCTGACGGCGAAGGTCTCACTGATGTGGCGCAGATAGTGGATCTGGGTTGTGGTACTGGATGTTTTTCACCGCGTTTGGCCCAGTTGTATCCCCAGGCGCAATTGTTGGGGTTGGATATCGCTGAGGGCATGTTGCGCTACGCGCGCGAGAAGCGCCGGATAGAGGCGAACTGGCTATGTGCCGATGCGGAGAATCTGCCCCTGGCGGACAACAGTGTGGACCTATTGTTTTCCAGTCTGGCGATTCAGTGGTGTGAAAACCTGCCGGCCCTGTTTGGCGAGATGCAACGGATTCTCAAGCCGGGTGGTCGGGCATTCCTGTCGACCCTGGGACCGCGTACGTTGCACGAGCTGAAATCAGCGTGGCAGACGGTAGATGGATATACCCATGTTAACCGTTTTCTGCCAGCGACCCTTATACAACAGGCGCAAGCGGACGCCGGCTTGAGCGCGCGGGCTTTTAATACTGAAGACCGAGTGTTGCAATATGAGCAGTTGCGGGAGTTAACCCACGAGTTAAAAGCCCTGGGCGCCCACAATGTCAACAGTGGGCAGAGCGCGGGTCTGACCGGACGCCGGCGATTACAACAGTTCCGACAAGGCTACGAGACCTTTCGCCGCAATGGCAAGTTACCGGCCACCTATGAAGTCTATTACTGGGTGTTGTCGAAAGAATAAACTGGATTGACAAGGTTAGGCGACCAGATATGGCAAAGACGTTTTTTGTGACCGGCACGGATACGGATGCGGGTAAAACCCTGGTGGCAACGGGCTTGCTGACGGCCGCCAATGGGCTGGGTAAAAGCACAGCAGCGGTCAAACCGGTTGCGGCAGGCTGCGAAAGCACAGAGAACGGGTTGCGTAACGACGATGCCCTGGCTCTGCAGTCAGCCATGAGTCTGGATCTGGCCTATGAGCAGATCAATCCGGTGGCGCTGGAACCGGCCATCGCGCCCCATATCGCCGCCGAACAGGCCAGTCGCAATATCACCGTGTCGCGCCTGGCGGGTTTTTGCCGCGGTGTGATGATGCGGCGGGCTGATCTGACCCTGATTGAAGGGGCTGGCGGCTGGCGGGTGCCTCTCAATAGTCGCGAAACCCTGGCGGACCTGGCGCGTGAGTTGCAACTTCCGGTCATTCTGGTGGTGGGCATGCGGCTGGGTTGCATTAACCACGCCCTGTTGACCGCCGAAGCGGTGTTTCGTGACGGCTTGGAGGTGGCCGGATGGGTCGCCAACCACATAGATCCCGACATGAGCTGCTATCGCGAAAATCTGGAAAGCTTGAAGCAGCGCCTGCCCTTCTCCTTTCTGGGGGAGGTTCCCCACCTGTCTGAAGCCACGCCCGAGGCGGCCGCCGCTTGTCTCGATATAGAGAAGTTGCTGTAATTATCCAATACTTACAGCAAATTGTTATTAAAATTCGGGAAAATCCTCCAGCTCCCTGTTTTTTTTAATCACAAAGTGATTAAACTAAGGCGATATGGCGGGTTGCGCCTGGGCAACCCCTTAACTGAACCGATCCTCCGGCTCACCCCAATAGTAAAGAGGTGCCCATGGCCATTGATGCAACCGGGTCTGTGCTGACCCAGGGTCTGGCCGGTTTGCAGACAAGCAGCCGGGAGATCACAAGAGCTGCCGAGACCATCGCCAGCGCCGGTGATACGAGTCCCGCAACGCTGAATGTGCAGGAAAACCTGGTAGATCCGGTGATAACCACGAAAGTGGAAACCCTGGTGTTTGAAGCCTCGGCCAAGGTGGTGAAAACCGCAGACGAGCTGCTGGGAACCCTTATCGATACGCAAGCTTAATGAACCTGACGCCGCCAACTAACCTTGCCAATGCCATTGCCCCTTTCGCACCCGTGGGTCGGCAGCCTGTGGGTGAGGAGAGCACGGACTCCAAGGACTCCCGCTTTAAGTCGGTGGAAAAGTCGGCGGAGTCGGCACGTGGCGAAAATCGCCGTGGCCCTGAAGATCGACCCAATGAGGTGGAAGAGAGGGAGCGCCTGCGAATCAACGATGATGAGGAACGGCGTCAACAGTCGGCCGAGGAGGAAGCGGCTCAGGATCAGGAAGATAAGGAAGAGAGTGAGCAGCTGGCAGCCCGCAATTGTGAGGACGAGCTGCGCTTGGCTCAGGACTCGCGCCGTAGTGAGTCGCAGCCGCAGGCTGGCACCGAAACGGAGGTGCATGCTCGTCAGGCCATTGACCTCAACCGTCACCTGGTCGATATCGGCGTGATCGAACCCCGGACCGCAGTGGGAAGTTTTTTCGATCAGAACGTCTAATTAGTGTCCATCCATAAACATATGCCTACTGCGGACGACGAAAATACGCCATCTGCACACCACAAGATCTAGTTACATAGAATGGTCTATGCGCCCAGATCTTGTAGCGCACAGCTGACGTATTTTCGCCGCCCTCATTACGGCCTAGTTTATGGATGGACACTTATTAGTACCCAAAAAACCTGATATCCCCCTTTCTTGCCTCCTCTCACTTCCCTTACAGGGCTGTTTACCTATTGAACACCCCCCTTGCCATTACTGGTCTGGGTAAAGATTTCTTGACTTTGGATAAGATCACACGTATGTTTCAAACACTTGTTTAAATATGCGTGTTGTTACAGAGCGGCCGCTGTAGGATTGGGCCCCTTATCAGCAAAATAGCTGAGGGCTCTTATCCGCAAAGAAGCTGAGGGCTCTTTGTCTACACTTACAGTGGAGGCCTGTTTCACAAGCTGCATTTACAGATAGCGAATTTCACGAATCAACTAAAAGACTGGCTCCCAGCCAGCGATAGCACAAATCAAGACTTACAGTGAGGCAATCATGGCTGAATATAAGGCTCCCCTGCGCGACATGCGCTTTGTACTGAATGAAGTGTTCGAAGCTGACAAGCTTTGGGCCTCCCTGCCGGCACTGGCAGAGACTGTGGATCCGGAAACCGCCGATGCGATTCTGGAAGAGTGTGGCAAGATCGCCGGCGAAGTATTAGCGCCCCTGAATCGCGAAGCGGATGAACAGGGTTCCCGCTGGGATGACGGTGTGGTGACGGCACCGGACGGTTTTAAGGAGGCTTACGCCACCTATACTGAGGGCGGCTGGAATGGCCTGGGTGGTAATCCCGAGTTTGGCGGTATGGGTATGCCCAAGACTTTGGTGGGTCAGGTTGAAGAGATGGTGCAGGGGGCGAACATGTCCTTTGGTCTGGCGCCGATGCTGACTGCCGGTGCCTGCCTGTCGATCAATGCCCACGGCAGCGATGCGCTAAAGGCCAAGTACCTGCCCAATATGTATACCGGCACTTGGTCCGGCGCCATGGACTTGACCGAGCCCCACTCGGGCACCGACCTGGGCATTATCCGCACCAAGGCTGAGCCCAATGGTGATGGCAGCTACAGCATCAGTGGCACCAAGATCTTTATCACTTGGGGTGACCACGATATGGCCGAGAATGTGATTCATCTGGTGCTGGCCAAGCTGCCGGGCGCCCCTGCGGGCCCCAAGGGGATCTCCCTGTTCCTGGTGCCCAAGATCCTGGTGAACGACGACGGCTCTCTGGGTGAGCGCAACGGTGTGTCAGTGGGCTCCATTGAGAAGAAAATGGGCATTAAAGCCTCCGCCACCTGTGTCATGAACTACGACGGTGCCACCGGTTGGTTGGTGGGTGAAGAGAACCAGGGTCTGGCCTGTATGTTCACCATGATGAACTACGAGCGTCTCGGAGTGGGTATCCAGGGTTTGGGGGCCAGCGAGGCATCCTATCAAAGCGCTGTGGAATACGCTCGCGAGCGTCTGCAGAGTCGCGCACCCACCGGCGCGGTCAGCCCGGACAAAGCGGCTGATCCGATCATTGTGCACCCGGACGTGCGCCGTATGTTGATGAGCATGCGTGCGTACAATGAGGGTGCACGCGCCTTTTCCACCTATGTGGCAAGCTGGCTAGACATCGCCAAGTTCAGTGACGATGCGGCGGCGAAAAAGCAAGCGGCAGACATGGTGGCCCTGCTGACTCCAGTGGCCAAGGCTTTTATCACCGACAAGGCCCTGGACAGCGCCGTCATGGGCCAGCAGGTCTTTGGTGGTCATGGCTTTATTCGCGAGTGGGGGCAGGAGCAGCTGGTGCGAGATATCCGTATTACCCAGATCTACGAGGGCACCAACGGTATCCAGGCCATGGACCTGATGGGTCGCAAGGTGGTGATGAATGGCGGCGCCTTTATTGAAAGCTTTGCCGCGGATGTGCAGGCCTTTATCGATGCCAACAGTGCAGTCGATGGATTGGCCGAGTTCATCGAACCGCTGTCGGCAGAGCTGGCTAACCTGCAACAGGTCACTGCGACAGTGCTTGCCCAGGCCAAAGAGGGGGATGCCAATGCCATTGGTGCGGCTGCGGTCAACTACCTGCACCTGTTGGGTTATACCGCCTACGCTTATATGTGGGCGAAAATGGCTCGCGTCGCTTTGGCTAAACAGGACAGTGGCGATGACTTTTACAAGGCCAAATTGATTACGGCTCGCTTCTTCTTCAAGAATCTGCTGCCCCAGACCAAGGCCTTGAGCGAGAAAATTGTCGCCGGTAGTGAAGCCATGATGGCGCTGGATGCGGAATTGTTCTAAGCGTCGCGATTCACGCCTTATCCGGCTGCTGGTTTTTTGATCGAGTGGCCCTGGTGTATAAGCCCTGTCTCGGATGCGAATTCGGGGCAGGGCTTTTTTTTGGGGGAGGGATTTTGTTAAATGGCTGGGTATCTATGCCGCACAGGGAGACCTTGTATGTCCGCTTCATCAGACCGCCCACGCCTGTCGTCCGAAGACCAGCAGCGCGTCGAGAGTGTCATCCACCGGGGAGTGAATTCCATTGAGCGCAAGCCGTTTCGGCCCTGGTTGCTGCTGGTGATTATCCTGGGGGTGCTCTCTGTTATGAGTGGCCTCAGCTACTGGATCGCCTGGCAACACGGCGTTATCTAGCGGCAGCTATTGTGTCGCATTTCCTGGCGTGTTAAAAAGGGCCTCCCATTTGAACTGACTAACCTGACATCGAGGCCCAATTTTGGACGAAACGACCCTGCCGTTGGACCGAAGCGCCTTGCAGAGCATGTTTGGCGACGATGTCGAATTCCAGTTGTCGATCCTGGCGTCTTACAGTGACAGTCTGGTGGAATTCCAGCAGGCGCTGGATCGGGCGTTCGCCAACCGCGAGGCCGCGGAGCTGCGTGCCCAGGCCCACAAGATGAAGTCCAGCTCGAGTACCGTCGGGGCCTACACTCTGGGAGACTATTGTGAGCAGCTGGAGGCGGCGGCTGAGGCTCTCGACTGGCAGGTCATCGAGACAGTGGTACCCAAATTTGCGGATGAAATCAGCGCCGTACGTGCCTGTATCGCTGACGAAGTCTGACTTTTTCTCCCACGTTGAGCGGTTAAGTGAGTTCTATAACCGGTTGTGCTGATGCCGGTGCCCCAAGAGCGATTCCGGCCAATAACCCACGGTATTGATCCCATGCAGGAGAAGCGGCAGTTACTGTTCACCGGTAGTCTGGCGATGGGCAAAGAGCCACCCAGTCTGGCGAGTTAAAACAGTGTATAAATAAATGGCGCCACAGCAGATCCTTGTGAAAGTACAATTAGCGAACCGAGTAACAACATGACTGTGATAATGGGCGCAAGCCAGAACTTTTTCCGGGTTTTCATAAAGCCCCACAAATCTCCCAGTAATTCAATCATTCAGTATGGCCTCTCAAAGTGTTCTTTTTTCTGCTGAAGGCTTTTGACTCGGTAGCTTTGTTGATCCTTATTGAAAAGCCTGGTCATGGGATCTCTACCAAATATTCTCATTACAGCCCCGACGGGGAAAAAAATGACGAAAAACAAGAGGCAAAGAACAATCCTGTTGTTAATCCAGCCTGCGACCTGACCGAACACCATCCAACCTCGGTAAATCGGGTTTAACGAAATCGGTATGGATAAGGCTAATACCCAAAATATGCCCGCGAGGATCCACGGCCAGAGGGGAAGGGCATAGCCGACGAGTAGTGGTATTAATAAACCGAACAATACCGCTAAAATAGCACCGGTGGTCAGGCCAAAATTTCTGAGCCCTTTGTTATCCAGCTTTGGAGTTGCGTGTGCAATCATAGGCGTTAGTCCAGTTCAAACTGTTGCTTCCAGGAATCGTCCTTCCCCCATGTTGGTTGCTGTTGCTTGTCCAGCAAGATGTTTTCCATTGCCAGGTAATCCATTTCTGTGCGCATAAAGCAGCGATAAGCATCTTGTGGTGTATACACTATAGGCTCGCCGCGCACATTGAACGAGGTGTTGATTAAGACCGGGCAGGCTGTTTTTTTCTCGAAGTGGTCGATCAGATCGTAGTACCTCGGGTTGGTATCCTTGTGTACTGTCTGAAGGCGTGCAGAGTAATCGACATGAGTGACGGCAGGGATCTCGGAGCGTGGGATATTTAACTTGTCGATACCAAACAGACTCTCCTGTTCTTTGGTCATGGTGATCAGTTTGTCGTTGGCAACATCCGCCACGAGCAGCATATAAGGGCTGCAATGTTTGTGGTCGAAGTCAAACCAATCAGAAGTCTTTTCAGCTTTCACCGCGGGAGCAAAAGGCCTGAATGACTCACGGTGCTTTATCTTCAGGTTCATGGTTGACTGCATATTGCAACTCCTGGCATCCCCCAGAATTGAGCGTGCTCCTAGTGCTCTGGGGCCAAACTCCATGCGCCCATTAAACCAGCCCAGTACGTTTTCTTCGGCTAAAATGGCTGCCAGTTTCGGCATAAGCTGCTCGTCGGCCAGTTCGGTATATTTAGCACCAATCGAGTCGAGATAATTTTTAATCTCCTGGTTGCTAAATGCCCGGCCTAAATACGCACCTTGCATTTGGTCTTTGCTGCCGTCGGCCTGGCGTTCGATCCCAAGGTATTCGTACCAGGTAGAAAGCGCCGCACCCAAAGCGCCGCCGGCATCACCTGCGGCGGGTTGAATCCATATCCCTTTAAAAGGGCCCTCGCGCAACAGGCGTCCATTGCAGACACAATTGAGTGCAACGCCCCCGGCGAGGCAGAGATAATCGGTATTCAGTTCAAGGTGAATGGTGTTGGCTAATTTGAGTGTAATATCTTCGGTAACCACTTGAATGGAGCGGGCCAGGTCCATCTCTTTTTGAGTTAAATCCGATTCGGGTTGACGAGGCGGTCCGTCGAATAATTTGTCAAACTTGCTGTTGGTCATGGTGAGCCCAACGGCATAATTAAAGTAGCTCATGTCTAGACGAAAGGTCCCATCGTCTTTTATGTCGATCAGATTTTCCAAAATCAGATCGACATATTTGGGTTCCCCGTATGGCGCCAGCCCCATGAGTTTGTATTCGCCAGAATTGACTTTAAATCCGGTGTAGTAGGTAAATGCGGAATATAGAAGGCCGAGGGAGTGCGGAAAGTTAATTTCCCACTGGGGCTGTAATGTGTTGCCCTCACCGAGCCAGACGGTGCTGGTGGCCCACTCGCCGACGCCATCCAGGCACAGGACGGCAGCTTTGTTATAGGGGCTGGGGTAAAATGCGGAGGCGGCGTGTGAGCGGTGGTGTTCGTTAAATAACAGCGTGGGTAATTCCTTTTGCGCTAGGCCGCTGAGTTGAGAGAGTTCTCGCTTGAGTGTGGTTTTCAGAAACAGCTTTTCCTTTAGCCATATGGGCATTGCCATCAGAAAGGACTTGAATCCTCGCGGCGCATAAGCGATATACGTTTCCAAAATCCGTTCAAACTTGACTAGCGGCTTGTCGTAAAAGACAACATAATCAATATTTTCCAAATCAAGGCCGGCTTCGTCCAGGCAGTATTGAATCGCATTGGCGGGGAAGCCGGGGTCGTGCTTTTTCCGGGTAAATCGCTCTTCCTGGGCGGCAGCCAGAATTATGCCGTCTTGCACCAACGCTGCGGCACTGTCGTGGTAGTACGCGGAAATTCCGAGGATATTTATTCTCTTTCCCATGTAAACTATTTAGTTTCCTGCCTCGTACTGCATGTAGATAGTAAAAGCAGGCAGTAACAACAAGGTGTAACTATGAGAAGAAATTAGGACAGCCTAGAATCAGTGTAGTATAAAAACAGTGGCTCGGTAATCCCATTGGGCCCTCTTTGTGTGCTGGCACATGCAATGGCCCTCGGCGCCACGAGCAATGGTTTATACTTGTGGCAGGTCGACTGGATAACCGAAAGGCTGAGCAGTTCCCGCAGGTAGAGTTGTTGATAACACATTGAGGCTAATAATGAAGGGGAAGCGCAGCTCGAATATACTCTCCTATATCGCCATGCCCGCTATTTCTGGATTGCTCACCCTGCTACTGTTTGAGCTTGTTGCTCGTATTTTTCTCCAGGCATCCCCTTTTTCTTACGGCGTCCTGTGGGGGCGAGTATTACCTCCGAAAGCGGTCGTCACCATTCCAACTGTTCCTGAAATCGAGCCAGATGCTTGGTACTCCTCCCTTGTCGTCAACGAGAGGAAGATCACCAAAAGCGACCTGTGGGGGATTATGCGCGAAGATGCTGATGTGGGATGGATACCGCGCGAAAACGCTGTCTCGACCAACGGTTGGTGGCAGACAAACAATCTAGGGGCCAGGTCCGTAAAATATATCGACTATCATAAACCAGCGGACAAGACCCGCGTGCTGATATTCGGCGACTCCTTTGCCCAAGGCAGCCGTCTGCCGCAAGAGCAAACCTGGGCTCATCTATTGAGCGAGCGGCATCCAAACCTCGAAAATCTCAACTTCGGGGTCGATGGCTACAGTATGGGCCAAGCGCTCCTGTGGTATAGAAAGGTTCAGGATCGACTTGACTATGACGTCGTATTGTTTCTCTTTGTGCCCGAGCACGACCTATGGCGAGACATCAGCACCATTCGCAGTCTCGCTCGCCCTTCCTGGCAATCTTTTACCATTACACCTCGATTTATACTGGAAGACGAGCGGTTACGGGCTGTGAAGTCTCCTTATGTCAATGCCCGTCAGTTTTACGAAAACAATTACCTCAGTCTCAGTGAGGAAGCGCGTGAGCATCTGCGCAAATACGATCGTTTTTATATCTCACCCCTCTACGAGGATCCTCCCATCTTGAAGTACCTGGTCAGCTATAAATTGGCGGCACTGTGGTACGGGAAAAAACAGATCGCAATGCGCATCCGGAGCGCCTTCAAAGATCTGGACTCGGAAGCATGGCGTGTCACGCGGGAGATATATGCAGCCGCGAAGGCGTCGGCTGAAGAGCGTGGGGCGAAATTTATCCTGGGGGTGTTGCCATCGCATCGCAACATTCGCCTGGCGCGACAGGATGGAAGCTTTCAAGCACACTGGAAAGAGATGGTGCAAATACTCGAGGGAAGTGACCTACACGTCATTGATCTCCTGCCGATGATGTCCGAAGCCCCCATTGAGCAATTGGATCGAGGCTACGATGGCACCCATTACGGCCCGAAGGCCAGTCAACTGATCGCTGACGCCGTGGGATTGGCGATTCAAGCGGCAGTGCCTGAAACAAAAAGTGAAATAGCCATTCATGCACGAATAGGGGAATAGCTACTGATTTTCCGAACCACCGTCCAGTGATAGCGCGGCGCGAACAGGTGATTGACCGGTGGTTTGGGCTGGCGGCTGGGCTTGATTTGACCGGCGCAAGAGTGGTGAAATCAAACAAAGGGAGGATCTATTTGTCGGGGCTTATCAACTAGGCTGCTGGTGATGCAAACCGCTCCTCCAGGTAGCGAATAATCTCGGAGGACTCGTACATCCAGCTGACATTGCCGTCGCTGTCCTTGATCTGCAGGCAGGGCACCTTCAGCTTGCCGCCACCCTGCAGTAACTCCTCACGGCTTTTTTCGCAGCGCTTGGCATCTTTGGTCTGAATTGGCAAAGACTGGCGTTTCATGGCGCGGCGCACTTTGACGCAGAAAGGGCAGGCCTTGTATTGATAGAGCGCGAGATCGCTGGTTTGCGTGTTGATGTCTTCTTGCAACTTCGGATCACGTTTGATGCCTCTGGGGGTAAAAACCCAGTCAAAGAACAATATAAGTGAGCCTAACAACCAGCGGATGATGCGCATAGAGTTCTTTCCGGAATATCTGAGAGTGAGTCGAGTGCTGCAGAGCACAGGTAAGCAGGGTAAAAATGGTGGGCCCTCCCAGACTTGAACTGGGATCAAAACTCGCTTAAATCGCCCTAAAATGGCTCTGATGCCATTTGCGGCCATTCTACCACTATTGATGATTTTCCCGCTAGGGTGAAAGTGTCACCTCTGGATGCTGCGATTGGTTGAAAAATAGACTCTACTGTTTGATTAAAGCATACCGCCCGCTGGTGGCGCATTGAAACAGTATGACCGGACCTAGCACGGGGTGCTCGCCCTTGAGGTGATAGGTTCGTCCGGTGTCTACAACCTCTGTGACTGTAAGGGACTCAAGAATATGGGCGTATTTGGTCTCGGTGATTTCTTTCATTGATCAACTGCCAGTGTGGTTTGAATGTAGGGCCGGGTTCACAGCCCCCTTTTTTAGCAATACCGCGCGCCCCCGTGACTTGTCAATGGCGGCGAGTCACATTAATCTTGACGTCGTGGTGTGAATTACGATTTTCGAGGTATGGGGTTCAGTCTATTGATGGCTGGCCAAAGTCCCTTCCCCTCTGGCTCTGCTGGACGGCGACTGGGGCGCACACTGCATTAAATTTAACGGTTTAATGTGGAGAAAATCTCATGAATCACCTCAATTTTGACGACGCTGTAGCGATCTATACCAGTACGGCCGGGCTACCGGGTGTAGTACAACAGCCAAATACCGCGCTCTCTGAGCGTATTAATGGGGTTTGGTATTTGCGCAACGCCAACGGGCTGATAGCCAGGGTGGGGTGTAGATCGCAAAAGGTGTTCTGATCTGAGAGCCCCGGCCTCGCGTCGGGGTTTTTCACCCTAAACAGCAAACCCTTACTGGCTTAATGGCTTTCAGGAGCCATTTTCCTATGCAATGTGCTTGAGCCTTGACCGCAACGTACGGCTCAGAGGTTAACAGTTAGCAAGGAGTGTGTTGTGGGTGATTATCCCCTCAGAAATACAGTTCTGGCAGCCTTCAATCGTCATGTTCCAGGTTTGGGCTTCACCGGCCGGAGCTACGGTCTTTACCTCCTCCCAGGCTACATCTGCTATATACACTGAATCAAAAAAACCATCTGAAAAGTCTCTCAGCCGCTCGTAGCGCCGTGTTGATATTCGCGTCGCAGTCTGCTTGCGCCAGGAGGTTAAGCAGTGAGTAAGTGCGGGAGGGAGGTCTCTACCCACAACCGCGTTGTTGCCTCCACGCCTTGCCGCCCCTTCCTTGGGCGTTGGTTTATATTGCAAGTGCCGAATAAAGTCGTCATGTGCAATAGGCAGATACCGATTGCAGTTGCCCCGGGATAGCTTGCCGGCCGCCAATGCTTGCCGTAGTTGCAGCTCTTTGGCGAGACAGCCGATCTCGGTAGCGAAAGTGGAGATGCCCCCGGGGCGTGAAGTAACGAAGGTCCAGCTCTCAAAAGGCTTCCCGGTTCGGGTACTGACCTTTTGGTGCACTTTGTGGCGGATGGCGCCTGTGATACCGAACTTGTGCAGTAGCTTGGCCAGTTGGCGCACCAGGCGTTCGTTGGCTAGGCCACACTCGAGCGACCAAGTGTTTTTAGTGCGGTGACTAATGTTGCCGTCGCAGGCGAAGAACAGATTTAAAAAGCGGGCAACCTGGTCCTTTTTCAACTCAAAGACGATGTCAGGTATAAACTTGGTTTTGCTGTTGCAGCCCCACAGTCCGTAAGACTCCAACATCCGCCTAAGTGGGTTCTTGGATCCAGCTTGAGGGCCACCAGTGCGATCGCCATTATGAAGGCCCCAGTCTTTGCCATCGTTGGACACCATGGTGAGGCAGACGGCATCCGCATAGCTGCGAGTTATGTCGAGGATCTTTGGGGTGGTGTTGGAGATGGTGTATCCACTGCCTTCGGCCAGCCAGATGGCGAGTATCTCCAGTTCGTGCTTGGTCAGTCGCTTGTTGCCGAATGCCAAGTGTTTTGGTACTGCTACAAGGTCGCCAGGCGTGACGTCGCATGCATAGCCCCAGTGGCTGTTGACTAGTAGAAGGCTGTTAACTGAGCATCGAAGAGTGCGGCCGGCGGTTTCGACCATAACAGTCGCTTTGACACCACTCTCCTGTACACGTTGAACAGGTTTAGTCTCCAGGCAATAAGTTTCCTCGTTGATAGTCAACGCAAAATCGCCGGGGATAATGTTCTGTAAAAGGCGCTCGCTACCATCTGCCATAGATATCATGGTAGTTGCGCTCCCTGTGAATAGGGTGTCCGCATTCTGTTGTATAGCAAAAAATCCTTATAAATCAACCATATATAAGTCATTTCTGACTTACTTTGGTTGTGTGTGATCTAGCTTGCAGGGAAGAAAAGTGTGAAAAACTCTGCAGTGAGCCGGGCCTACCATGGGTAGAGGGGTATTTAGGGGGCCGGAACGGCCCCTGGCCACTCCGCAGCTTGTCAACTTAAGGTATCAAACCTCCATTCCGCGACTCAGTATCTTGATGGGGCTCAGTATCTACTCCGCGAGTGGTTAGGTTAAATCGCTTGTGATAAATGCTCGCGGAATGGGTTTTATATAAGTGTGGTGCGCAGCGCCACGAAAAAGAATATAAAGGTCCTTTAAGGTCTATTAGGGTCTTTACGGAGTTGCGGTTGCCCAAGGCCGCGTGGCTACTGGGCTTAAGCTGGTTTTTGCCCGCACACCACCCCGCACACCACCCCGCACACCGCCCCGCACTATCGGATTTTCCACGGGTCGCTGGCTTTCGAGCCGGCTTGAGCCTTGAACCACTTCTCCAGCTTGGACTTGAGCCTATTCATTTGGTCACGGGATTTCGCATGACCGCCAATGAATAGGCATAGGCGGGCCGCTTTGGTGGCTTTGCCCTGAGCAAGTCGTAGGGCAAGGTAGCCGGTGTAGTGGTGGTCAATATTTGACTCACTTTTGTCTTTCTCGTTCTTATGAACCAGCGCAGCTATGCTTTTGCGGCTGCGGCCTTGGTTCTGGTGTCGTACAACCTTGTCGTGCCGTAGGCTGCAAAGTTCAAGTTGTAAATCGAAGTCGTTGGCAATGCTCAGATAGTCGAGTATTGCCGGGATGCTCCTTTTTTCAGCAGAGACCAGCTTGTTCGCTTGCACGCAGTCGAATTCATCGGCGTCAAACAGCTTTGCAAAACTGTTGCTTTTGTGGGCGTCGATTGCGCCGCGGTGGTGCTTGTGAATCCACGCTAGATCTACGATCTTTTTGTCCAGCTCAAGCCGACGATCCTCATCACTGCGAGGGGTTTTGTCGTAAGGATTTCTGCCGGGCTTCATATCAATGGCGGCGGGAATGACCCCGGTGCTGACAACTCTCAACGTTGCCTTTAGAAAGTCGCTGGGTGTGAACTCGTGTTCTGGTGCTGGTGATTCCGGAACGGTTTCTACAAAGGGGGCGAAAAATGCACCAGCGACGGTGTCGCTACCATCACCTGTAATGATTTCGTCGGTGACATGATCGTGCGTGGGGCCTGGCAATGAGGCGTGGGTTTCGGTTGGCTTAAACCTGGCAGGGCCAGCTTCACACAGAAGATCATCAAGCTCTGCATCAAGCGCGGCGCAGCGTTCTGCTGCTTCTCGATCTTCACGGGCTAACTCTTCCGGAGAAAGGCACTCGCGCCTTACTTGCTCACGTCGTGCCTGAGCCTCCATATATTGATTTACTTCTGATTGGAGGTCCAACAATTGTATAGAGCGGTCCTTATTTGTGTTAGAATCCACTGTGTTTCTCCTAAAGGGCCGCGAGGTGTTGGCGCACCAATGACCGGCCCTTTTTAATGCCTGAATAAAATCACTTGTTAGAAAATAGGGGTGGAACCCTGCTCTAACAAATAACTCCCCGACGCCGCTCTCTAACAGTATCGTTGCTGCCCGTGTCGCGGGTGTGGCTGACTGCAAAGCGTAACAGGCCAACAAGCTGCTTAACAGAGAGCTCGTTTATTATCTCGACTTCGACCCCAGGTAGCACCGCATGTGCCGCTTGTTGCAGTTTTTCCTGGGACTGCTGGCCAAGTCTCGAATTTGTGAGTTGATTCTGTGACATCGTGGTCACACGCCCTAACAGGCAAGCTATAGCTTCCCGCTCGATGGCGACGGCCTCGGGGTTAACCTCGTGACGTTGGCCATTAAGAAGCGCTGTGGGGCCGTTGTAGGACCGCAGAGCGTCGAGGTCGATAAAGTTGTGTTGGGTTAACATAAAACAAACTCCTATCAAGTTTCTGAAAAAATGCCTATTCGGCACCGGCACGTTCGGGGTCACGTAGGCGCTGCATTTCTAAGGGTATGACAAACGCCTGGGTCGGCTCACGGCCGGGTCGTTAATGGGTCGGCTCCTCTGCCACTTGCTGTTCAGTTTCCTTGCGCAGTGCTGCTTCATAAGCTCGCCGTTCTTCCTCGTATTCACGAGCCTGCTGGTCGCGGAGGCGTTGCACTTCGGTGTCGGTCATCTCCCTGAAAACAAGCTCCGGCAGCTCCTCGTCCTCATCGTCGCTACTGATCGGTGCGATTTTGATGCTACTCCTGACGGCGTCACTCGACAGCTTCACGCCGTTGGCCAGGCTGTTGATAGCCCTGGCTTGAAGTAGCGCCTTGGATGGCTCGTCAGAGATATTGTCGATTGCTTCACCAATCTTCTCTTGAAGGCGTTCACTCAAACGCAGCGTACCGCGAAGGGTGACACCTGCAAGCGCCTTGAGCTCCTCATCGCTCGATACACTGGCGATCAGCTCTTCGCGGGCCTGGGTAAGTACCTCGTCGTAAAGCTCGCCTTTGGTCGCTCCTGCTCGCTTGAGAGCACGTTTAACGGTGCTCTCGCTCACGCCCAGAGTTTCGGCAATGTCTGGCACGGTCATGCCAAGTGAGCGCATGGCAGCCGCCCGCACGTCGCGTTCAGCCGGGGTCATGGTCAAACGTCCCGGTGGCTGTCGTGGTCGTCGGCTTCAGCGTGAAGCTGGGCGTGCCACTGCTTGTAGGCAGCCTGCACCTTGCGCTCGGCGTATTCGTCCAGCTCGAGCTGGCGCTGTTGTTCGGGACTCTCTGTCGCACCCAAGATGCGCTCATAGCCGCCCCTGGTTGTACTTGGGGTGTAGTTGGCTGCACCTTGCTGTTGCGACCACCTCTGCCGCATCTGATCGGCGACGGGGTTGCTTGCGGTTACTGGCTGGGGTGAAGGCGCAGGACGCACCTGTTTCGGTAAAGAAGCGGCGATGCGTTGGTGGCCGCGTAGAGTGTTAGCCATATCAATCTCCTATGTTGGCTAGGTTGAAGAGACACTCAAGCGCTTACGTTGCTTGAATGACAGCTTGAGTACGTCAATCGCGGCGTCTTTGTGATTTTCGTATAGGTATTGGAAGGTGTTGATTTTTTGAACGACGATGCGCGGGTGGCTGTGTTCTAGGTTGAGAGGTTGCTCGATAATATTACGGAGCTGTTCGTGCCAGAAGGCTATCATAGATTGTCCTCAGCCCAGCGTTCGAAGTACTCGTTGTACTCGATCTCAGTCTGGCGGTTAATAAAATCCAGCTCGGCGTCTCTTGCGGCAGCAAACAATTCGATGTTGGCCTCTTCCAGTTCTTCCCGGCAGTGGTTGATTAAGTAGTCATAGATGGCTTCGTTAACCATCTGGCTTGGGTCTGCATTCTTGGCTTTGGCGCATTTAGTAAGCGCATCCACTAGCGGGCTATATAACCAAGATTCAAATGGGGAGACGTTGAAGGTTTTGGCAATCGCTAGTTTGATTGATCGGCGCTTGCGATGCAGTTTTGTGTGCTCCGTACTGGTTAAGCCGCGTTTGCCTTTGGGTTTTCTTCCCACAAGAGTCTCCGTTGAATGTTGAGCATATATGATACATCCATATTTGCTACGTAGCAAATATGGATGTATCAGTAAAAAGGGCGCATCAAGAGCCCTGGAGGGGAAATGGAGGGGTGGTGCATTAAGCTGATTTGTTCCAGTGACGCTTGACCGTTGGGATACTGATGCCCAAAGCTCTAGCGACCTCGCTCTGTGTTAGGCCTTTGGCCTTCTCGGCCTGTACCTTCTTAGTTGTCTTTATAGCCTCGGGGCGGCCCGCTGTCTTGTGGGACGCCTTCATTCCTGCCAGGGTACGCTCTCGGATGCGGCTTTTCTCAAACTCAGCAAAGCTAGCCATTAGCTGGAGCATAAGCTTGCCTTCGGCACTGGTGAGGTCCTCGACGGGGATGTCTAGGCAGCGAACTTTGATGCCCCTTTCAAGAAGAGCGTTGATGGTTGTCTGTACATCAATGTTATCCCTGCCTAGCCTATCTAGCTTGGCCACCACTAGCGTGTCGCCTTCCTCTAGCCGGTCAATCAACTTGGCGAACTCCTGCCGCTGCATAGCTGGAACTCCGCCGCTAACGATCTCATGGACAAAACGGCTGCATTTGATTCCGGGTACTCGGTCGTTGAGCTCCTTGAGCTGGGCGTCGGTGTTTTGATCGTCGGTGCTGCAGCGCGCGTATCCAAAAATGCGAGACATTATTCATTCCCTCTGTGTCTGCTGGTATCATCTATTGGTATCAATAATATGGTTGGTATCAACAATATGCAAGCATTATTTGATGATACCTAATTGAAAGGGGTTAAGCCGGTATCAACAAACGGTCGTTTGTTGATACCAGGGTAGAACCTTGGTGTGAAAACACATATTGCTGCTGCGAGATATGTGAGCTGAACACTTTGGAGATTGGTGTGCAGCTGGTTGCAGCTTGCGGACGCTGGCTAGAAAAGGTTCCTGCGGCCAGCCAGGTTCGAGCCCCCAATTAACACTTTGGTAGCGGACTAAAAATTTGCTCAGGTTCTTGATTGACTGAAAGTGCGGTGAGTTGGATATTACAGATTGATAAGCGGTAGTATGTAAAGAAGGAATGGCTTATTCTATTTGGTTTTAAACACAAATACCCTGGGTAGGAATTCGAAATCAAGAGGCAGGATGCCCTACCCTGCATTATTAAGGAATTGACGTGTCGCGACTTACAGACCTCATCACCCAGGCCAAGGCTAAGGACCCTCAGATGGGGGCGGACCTTGAGCGTGAATTCAAAGCTTTGTCGTCACGCCGTGCTTTCGGATTGAACTTCGAGCGGCACAGGCCTGAGGCAGTCGAGTTGCCTCAGCGTCCCGTACGCAAGGGCGACAAGGTGCGGATTTTACCTGAGCGGGGCTCGGCCAAGAAAGGCGACCAGCGGCTCTGGGTGGTTAAAAAGACTGAAAAAGTAGACGGTGTTCGGATCGCGCGTGTGGAGTTGATTGAGAGTGCTGAGTCGGAGACTCAGTACATCGCAGTAGATGATCTGGTGGTCGTAGCGGAGTTCTGGGACTTCATTTACCCAGGCCTCATAAGTACAGGGAGAGTTAAGCGCGGCGGAGACAAGCCTTTCCACACGATTATCAACGGTGAGAACTACCACGTACTGAAGGCTCTGACATACTCACACAGGGGTAAGGTGGATGCGATCTACATCGACCCGCCTTATAACACCGGGGCGAAAGACTGGAAGTACAATAACGACTACGTGGAGTCGGAAGATCTCTACCGCCACAGTAAGTGGCTCGCTTTTATGGAGCGGCGGCTAAAGATCGCGCAGGAACTGCTTAATCCCGCCGACTCTGTTCTGATTGTAACGATTGATGAGAAGGAATACCTCCGGCTTGGGCTTCTTTTGGAACAAGTATTCCCAGAAGCAAAGATCCAGATGATTTCGAGCATCATAAATCCTAAGGGGACAAGTCGCGCGAATGAGTTTTCTAGAACAAATGAATTCATATTTATGGTTTGGTTTGGGGGCGCACAGATTAGCCCCCTAGAGATCACTGCCGGTGACAAGCCAAAAAAGGTTGATTGGCAGACGTTTAGGCGTCGTGATATGGCTTCTGCCCGAGGAACCAAGAAGGGAGGTCCGGCCCAGTTCTACCCGATCTACGTCAACAAAAAAACAGGTCAAATCGAGAAAATAGGTGAGCCGCTTCCGCATGACGTTTCACGTCAAGATGCTCCTGAGGTGGCCGGTTGTGAGGCTGTTTTCCCCGTCCGTCCAGACGGTACCGAGATGAACTGGGCAATCACAGGGCCGTCGCTTAGAGAGCGGTTGGCCAAGGGGTATGCGCGAGCTGGGAAATATACTGGTGAAGAGCAGCCTTATATCATCCAGTACCTCAAGGCTGGTCCGATAAAGGACATCGAACAGGATCGAGCTTCAATTGTAGGTCGTAACGATGATGGTTCAGTAGTAGCTGTTTACACAGATGGCACGCGAAAAATGCCGACTACGCAATGGGATGTCGGCTCGCATAGCGCGGAGCATTACGGCACGAACATTCTTAAAGCGATGCTTCCTGATAGACGTTTCCCATTTCCCAAGTCACTCTATGCGGTTGAAGATGCACTCCGATTTTTCATCAAGGATAAGCCCGACGCCGTAGTCCTCGATTTCTTCTCCGGCTCCGGGACGACAGCCCATGCGGTTATGCGACTAAATCATCAGGACGGAGGTCTTCGCCAATGTATTTCCGTGACAAACAATGAGGTCGCAGCTGATGAACAAACCACCCTGCGCAAGCAGGGGCTTCGTCCTGGCGATCCCGAATGGGAGCAGTGGGGCATCTGTGTAACCGGTCAAAATAAGACGCAATTTTCCGACTGACACTCCCTCTGTATTATTTACCACATACACAGAAGGAGCCGCCAATGAACAACACCCAGCCTACCATTGAGCTTTCCACCACAGCCAAACC